>Ga0078972_1000236_pt1 | contig 209232 bp, 180 predicted proteins | sample YelNatPaOPGAMG01_FD_67568 | JGI IMG/M metagenome (GOLD analysis project Ga0078972, IMG submission 67568) | Hot spring thermophilic microbial communities from Obsidian Pool, Yellowstone National Park, USA - OP-RAMG-01 (SPADES assembly) (version 2) | ecosystem: Environmental > Aquatic > Thermal...
GTCCTGCCCGCCGTGCGCCGGGCATGGTGCGCGCCAGACCGCCCCCACCTTGCGCGCGCCCGGCATCCGCGCGAGCGCTTCACTGAGCGTAAGCATCAGCCGCGCCCGCCGTCGCGAACCAGCCCAGTCAGACTGTCCCGCAGTCTCTGCGCGGCGTCGGGAGACTTAAGCGCCTCTGCGGACATAGTGAGCTTGCCGAGGCTCTTCCCGCTGCTCGCCGGCTCATCCGTGCGGCGGCGGTGCACGATTAGCTCGATGACTTCGCGGGAATCGTCTGCTACTCTGTTCATGGCCTTTTTCTCCTCAGCGGCGCGAAGCCCTTACCGGGCGCGCGCCGCCCTTGTTTATGTGTCACGCGCGAAGCGCTCGCCGCCTGAGCGGCTAGTCTCCATCTCGGGCGGGCTGTAGCGCGGCCTAAGCCGCGCCACTGCGCGCTCGAGCCATGCGAGCAGCTCGCCTTCCCCGGCTCCCGCCTCGGCCTTGTGCAACGTAATGTTGAGGGTAAGAAAGCGTGCTAAGTCAGGCAGCGCGACGCGATACTCGGCACCGAGCATCCGGGCCGGCAACTCTCCAGCCTTAACGAACCGTTTGACCACAGCGACGCTGCACTGAAGCAGCGCCGCCGTCTCGGTCAGAGTGAGTAATCTTTGTCGATATTCCATCGCGGGCGCCTCTGCTCCCGCGATGATGGTATGAGAACGGTTCGGCCCTCAGAATTACCGACCGGACGGAAAAAATCTAATGGCGGTCGGTAACCGTGGAGTGGCGGCACCATCGGCCCGCACGATGGTTGGCTACGCCGAGGGCGATGAAGGGAAAGCGCTTGCACGTTGGCCCCGCCTGGTCTGGCTCGGCCTCGGGCGCCTCGCTTTGCTCGCGCCGCACGCGCGACACAACTTTCTCGATCTCGCGGCGCGCCGAATCGGCACTCTTCGGAAGTGGGAAACCCTTCTCTCTCAAATAGGCGAGGGAGACGTGGAACGTCGGCGCCGAGCGGGTCAGCGTGACACACCGCAGTATGTCGTTGGCGAAATAGAGCGCATCGTAGGCGTAGGCGTGTCGCGCGGCTTCCTCATGTGGCTGCAGAACGTGGTCTGCTTCGTGGAAGTCAGCAATAAACTCCGCGATGAGTTTATCCATCTCTCCCAGTGTGCCGAATATGCTCCCCCAGTCCTCTTGATTGAATCGACCGCGCGCCGGCCAGCCCGGAATGCGCGGCCTAGCCGGGATGTTCTGCGGTCGGGGTTGCTGCGGACCGGGTTTACCCGCGGCTTGTGCGGGCAGGTTACGATGTGTACTCTGTAATTGCCGTTTTTGCATTTGGCGACTCTCCGCCGATGCCTCAGTCGAGGGCGCTTAGGCTTTAACTAGGCGCCCTCGTAGTTTCACCATACCCGCCCCGTCACGCTCGGCAAACAGCCGCGACTTAACCCGCCGTCGCGTCGCGGCCGCACCGTGCCTCGATCTCTTGCGCCCTACCGTCCACCGGATCCTTGGCGTGGCGCGGAGCCAACGCGATCCCGCATCGCCGCGGTCCCCCTGACTACCCTCGCGGGCAGCCAGAAATAGCCCAGGAACGGCTTTTAGGGGCACACTGGGATCGATGCCTAGGTCGGGCCCCAAAAATGTCTTGGCGCCCGCTTTCCGCCTCGCCGCGCCCCGCTCTTAGACGCTTGCTCCCCGCTTCCCGCCTTGGCTCGGCTCCTGGTCGGCCGCCGCGGCCGCGGCACACTGCCGGACGATGTTTTCCATCAGCTCATACGCCCAGTCCGTGGCGATGACGTCCTGCGTTTTGCACCGGGCCTGTCCGGCTTGCGACAGCCGCTGTCATGACAACCGCTGTCCTCCTTCTGTTCATGATGACCTCGACTCGCCGGGAGGCGATTGCGTGCGTGCTATACCAGCCGCTCCAACCAGCCCATCCTGGATTGATGCCATAGTAAACTCACAAGACATACGTGAGTAGGACTCAAGAGCCTGCTACGTCTGGCGTGTGCCTAAATTGGTTGTGTCCGGCCTCGGTCCTTGACTTTTCGGGAAATCGCGCGTCTACGGGAATCCCCATCCCCGGCACGGGGGGCTCGCGTGCCGCTTGCCCTGGAGATCCGAGGCATCCAGGGCACTCTTCCACAGAGGCCCGTTCCAGTTTCCCTCCAGGTCGAGTATCTAACGCTTCTCGCCGGCGGAATCCTTCGCCGGCGGTACAGGCCTTGACCCGATCGGCCAGGCGCCCACTAGCAGTGATGGCGTGTTATCCAAGCGTTGTCGGTACAAGGCCCGGCCGCCGCCGGCATGGGTCATGACGGCCCCGCGCGGCAGGGTCGTGGCTACTTTGCGTTCGAGGCTGGCGCGTGGCCAGCGCCGCTATCGGCGCCGCGCCGCGCATACGCCTTGCTCCATCGCGCCCGGTTGAGACGGCGAGCAAGCTCCGCACGCTGTTCCGCGTTCATCGCGCCCCACAAGCGCTCGCCACGTGCCCGGTTGATCGCCCTTCTCTCCTCCGCGCTCATGCGCGCCCATCGCGTGCGGGCCGCTTTCGAGTTACGCGCGCTGCGTTGCTCGGGCGTCAGCGACCGCAGGCGCGCGGAAAGGGTGAGCGTACGGTTGAGCGCATCGGCGGATCCAGGGCGTGGGGGGTCGTGGTAGGCTGCGTACTGCGCGAGGCGCTCGGGGGTGAGCTTGCGCGCGACGATCCCATGCTCGGGCCTATTCACGTTGCGCGGCCGATGGGTGTAGAGCCAGCGCGGGCGGTAGAGCGCGAGCCGGATGCCGCGAGCGCGCGCTTGCGCCTCGACTCCATCCGCAAAGTCGCAGTAGACCAACCTCATCTCGGCGCGCCAGTGGCTGACGGCTGCAAGCTCCGGCGTCTGGGTGATGAGCGTCCGCTCATACTCCAGGCGTGCGAGATCTTCCATCCGCGCGCGACGCGCGAATCGTACCAGCAGGATTTTGCGCGGCATCACGATGAGCGCGTGGCAGCGCGGGCGGCATTCGGCGTAAATCGCCCGCGCGATCTCGTCAGCGTCGGGGGGCAACGTTGGCAACGGCCCGATACGCATAAGCCCTTCGTGGGGGTAGGTACGGTAGAAGCCCTTGAGGTAGGCCTCGCGCATCACGTCAACGGTCGGATAGATGCTCGGGTCGGCCCCGTGCGGGTATGGACTCGGCTTCGGCATGGGCTCATTTTACCTCGAACCGTGACCAGAACCGTGACCAGCTTTAGCCCGTTCACGGTGTCCGCCGGCGCGGTTAGCAACAAGCCCTTCTCCGCGTGCGAGTTTTGGTGCGTCTGAGGTTTGGTGCGAGAGGGGGGACTTGAACCCCCACGAGGTTGCCCTCACAAGGTCCTGAGCCTTGCGCGTCTGCCATTCCGCCACTCTCGCGGCCAGTACCTGAAAGGGTTTAACCGTCACGAAGCCCGAATTCAAGCTGCTTCAGACAGGCAGTGTGCGCGATGCGGAAGGATGGAGCGTCCTGCGCTAGACTGTCAAATTGCGATCAGCGCGCCAGTTGGCCGTTGGGCATGATTGCGGCTGCTCATGCGCCGAATCCCGCCGGGCCGCGCGCGCCATCATGGATTAGACCGGTGAAACTCTCGGTAATCGTCGCGACGCACGCCCGTCCCGACTCGCTCGGGCGGCTTTGCCTATGCCTTGCGCCCCAGCTTCGCGCGGGCGAGCGCGAGTTGCTCATTGCCGATAATGGAACGTTGGCGCCCTCCCCGCTTCCCGGTAACGCACCTCCGCTTGTCCATCTGCACGACGCGCGCCCCGGCAAATGCCGGGTGCAGAATCTGGCAATCAAGCGCGCGAGCGGCGAAATCCTGGTTTTCCTCGACGACGATCTGACCGTTGTTGGCGATTATCTCGACCAGGTGGAAAGCTTTTTCCGGGAGCATCCGGAGTTCGCCGCGATGAAAGGACGGATCCTGGCCGCCGAGGATCCGAAACTCAAGGCGGGGCGCAACTGGGTGTACCTCGACCTTCCGATCGCAGACCATGGCGATACGCCGATTGAAGTGCGCGGCGTGCTCGGTGCAAACATGGCCTTTCGCCGTGAAGTTTTTGACAGGGTCGGCCTGTTCGACGAACGGCTTGGGCCCGGCGCGGCCGGCCATGAAGAGGAAACCGAGATGTCGCGCCGGCTTTCGCGCGCAGGCTACAGGATCGGCTACGCGCCCGGCGCGCTCGCATGGCACGAGGTCGATCCGGCGCGCGCCGACCGCTCACGGTTCCTGCGTATCGCCCGCGAGCGGGGACGATGCCGCATGCTGCACGAGGAACATCGCAGCGCCGAGGTAATACTGAAAAACGCGGTCGCGGCCGGGCGCCTGATGCTGGCGAGGATTTTCGGCGCCACGCCGGAACGTATCGCGCGCGAGGAGCGGCGCAGGGCGGTCGCACGCGGGATGCTCGACGGATTACGCGCCGGCCCGCCGCACCTATCCGAGTGAGCGTAGGATCCCGAGCAGATTGTCTCCGTGCCGATCCCACGAGTACTGCTCGGCAGTCTCGCGGCACAGCGAGCGGAGCTCGTCAGCCGCCTCCAGCATCTCATGGAGCCGCACGGACATGTCGGCCACGTCGCGCGGATTCGGCACCACGTAGCGCTCCATCGCCGACGGCATCAGCTCCGCAACGCCGGACTGCGCGCTCGTCAGCGCGGGAAGCCCGCTTGCCATCGCTTCCATCACGACGTTGCCGAAGGGCTCGAACAGCGAGGGCATCGCAAAGGCGTCCGCCGCTGCGAAGAAAGTCTCCACGTCGCCGCGAGCTCCGACGAAATTGACGCGCGGTCCGAGCCCGAGCCGGCGCGCGAGCTCGCGATACGCGCGGTCGGCGCGATCGACGCCGATCACGGCCAGGCGCGCATTCGAGCCAAGGCGCGCCATCGCCTCGATCAGAAACCGAAGCCCTTTGCGCCCGAAACCGTTACCGACGAACGCCACAATTGGGACTCGCGCAGGAAGTTGCAGGCTGGCGCGAAGGCGGTTGCGGAAAGTGTCGCTTTCGGCCGGATGGAACCGCTTCAGATCCACGCCGTTGTACAGGGTGACGACTCGCTCTGGGTCGAGGCCAAAGCGCGCAAGCAAATCGTCGCGGACCAGGTTGGATACCGCGATCACAAGTTTGAGGCGCGGCGAGTGGAATCCCAGGCGCTCGATTATCATCTGCGCCTGATGGTACGGGAGAAGCGGCATCGCCGCCGCGCTTATTCTCCCGCGCCATCGGCGCGCCGCCGCCACGTAGCTGGCGTGAGCGCTCCCGCCCGAGCGCAGGACGTCCGCGCCCACGGTGCGCGCGAAACTGAGCACCAGGTCATTACCGTCACGCCGCGCCGCGGCGGGAGCGGCCAAAGCAAACGCGACCAGGCGTCCGGTTCGGGTGGGAGCGAGGGTTCCGATACGCTTTACCGGGAAATCGCCTGATTCGCCGCGTATTTCGGAGGCATAAGCCGTGACCTGGTGACCGGCCTTGAGCAGGTAATGCGCCGTGACCATCAGGTCGCGTTCGGTTCCGCCTCCTTGCGGATCAAAACGACGCGTAAGCAGTGCGATCTTCACTATTCCCTCTTGAGCCTGCCCGAGCCCGACGTCGTCGGCCCAAAAAGCTGCGCGGCGTCAATTCTTATGGTAAGTTGCCCGTGGGGTCGTGAAGCGTGGCGATGATCGGGATTCAGTGTACCAGCTGTCAGACACACTACCATATCGACGAGCGCGTATTGCCTGACGAGACTCCTACCTTCAAGTGCTTGCGATGCGGTCACGTATTCACAGCCGATCCGAGCCGGTTCAAGCCCGTGACGGAGTCCGCCAGCTCCAACCAGGTTGTCCGGCCCCAGGCTCCGGCCAAGGCCGCCAAAGCCGCGCCTGACGCTCGCGAATCACGCAGACAGTATTCCCCTATTAGGCCGTTGACAGCCGTAAAGCCAGCCGTCGCTTCCGAGCCCCGGCCCTCCGCCAGGCGCGCCCCGCAGACCGCCCAGGAAAACGAGAGCGCCGGTTCTGACCCTCCACCCGCCGCCGCAGAGCCGCCACAGTCGCAGCCACGCAACGAAGGCGGCCCCTTGGACTCTCGCGAGGCTGACGCGTCGCCGCAAGAGTCGGTGCGAGCCGCGTCGCGCTCGCTCAGTTCCGCCAGGCGCCAAGCAGAGGGCGCTAACGCCGCCGAGCGCGAAACCGCGTCCGGTTCCGACGAGAGGTTTGACGAACCGCGGTTCGACGATGAGGATCAGGCGCCCGGAGAAAATCTTGCCTTCAATTTTGCCGACGACGAACCGGAAATCGAGGTCGGGGAACCGCCCAAAGAGGAACTCAAGGACGAGACGTGGGAGGTCGGCGCCGACGAACCCGCGCCCGACCCTGAAGCCCGCTTCGACGAACCGGACCTGAGAGTGAGTTCGTCTCCGGCTCCGCCCCTGCGGGAGCCGGTCGAGCGGGGTCTCAGGCCCGGAAAGCGTTCCGTCTCCGCGTCACTGAAGCATCAGGCGAGCGGCGAAGTCGATCGCTACCTCGACCGCGGGAAGCCTCATTCGGCGGGCTTCTTTGTCGCGATGTTCTTCCTGATCGCGATTGGTTTTACCGGCGCAAGCCTGGTCATATGCGGTGCTCCGGTTGCGAGCGAGCGGCTGCTCAGCCGGCTGCCCGTAATCGGACCGAGCCTTGAAACTGCGCCGGCACTCGAGAGCATGGTCGCGCTGGACAACGTTCACGCCTACTACGAGCAGCTCAAAGGTGGACATCGCGCGCTGGTAATCGTGGGCCGGGCGACGAACGGCGCCTCAACGCCACTCCACGTGGTCCAGATTGAAGTCCGGGTACTCGACGCGTCTTCGCGCGCGCTTGCGACGCGCTCGGTTTACTGCGGCCAGACACTATCGGAACAGATGATCGCGCAGATGACGCCGCACGAACTCGAGTTCCTGCAGAAGCTGCTTCCGCAGAAAACGTTCGTGCTGGATCCGACCGACACGGCGCCGTTTGTCAGCGTATTCATCGATCCGCCGGCCAACGTCAGCCGGTTCGCGGTCTCGGTCGCGAAGGTGACCCCGGCTTCGATCCAGACGGCCTCGAACCAGAGCCGCGTGCCTTAACCGATCACTCCTTCTCCCGCGCGAGCATCTCCTCGTACTCCTCGCTATCCATCAGGTCCTCGAGATCGGCCGGGTCGTTCATCTCCACCTTTATCAGCCAGCCGTCGCCGTAGGGGTCTTCGTTGACGGTTTCCGGGCTTTCGGGAAGGTCTTCGTTGACTTCAATGACGGTGCCGCTGACCGGAGCGTAGATGTCCGACACCGCCTTTACCGATTCCACGACGCCGAACGGGTCGTCCTTGCTGATCTTGTCGCCCACTGCAGGCAACTCGATATAGACGATCTCGCCCAGCTGGTCCTGCGCGTGATCGGTGATTCCGATTGTCGCCACAGAATCCTCCGTGGCGACCCATTCATGTTCCTTCGAATATTTGAGTCCCCGCGGGATCTCCATGACTCCTCCCAGAACTCCTGGTTGCCTCGGTGTTCGCCGCGTCAGGCATCCAGCCGACCAGCGGCAATCCTGTGTTCCATCAAGCGCAGCGGAAATCGGCTTGTCAAGCTTTTGTGCGGCTCGCGCGTGCGTGCGCCTGTTGACACTTGACCCCTCGATGCGTTGAGCTTTGCGCGCTCATCGTGATCGTGACGCACAACCGATGCAAGTCGCGCGCGGATTGACATACGGACAAGCCGGAGGTCGGACAGGATGATCGTTGGCGTTCCCACCGAGATCAAGGCAGACGAGCGCAGAGTATCGATGACGCCGACAGGCGCGGCCGCTTTCAGGAGCCACGGCCATCGCGTGCTCGTGCAGCGCGGCGCCGGTGTCGCAAGCGGATTCTCCGACAGCGATTACCGGCGCGCCGGCGCGAGCGTCGTCGCCTCGGCGGCCGAGGTATGGCGGCGCGCGGAGATGATCCTCAAGGTGAAGGAGCCGCAACCTGCCGAGTATCGCTTTCTGAGACCCGGTCTGATCGTCTTCACGTACCTGCATCTGGCGGCCGACCGGCGCCTTGCGCACGAGATGCTCGCGCGGCGCGTGATCGGACTCGCCTACGAAACCGTGGAGCTCGAAGACGCGAGTCTTCCACTGCTCGCTCCGATGAGCGAGGTCGCCGGCCGTCTGGCGATCCAAGTCGGCGCATGGTGCCTGGAAGCGCGAAATGGGGGCCGCGGCGTGCTGCTCAGCGGCGCTCCCGGCGTAAGGCCGGCCAAGGTCACCGTGGTGGGCGGCGGAATCGCGGGACTCAACGCGTGCCGGGTTGCAGCGGGCGTCGGAGCCGAAGTCGCGATCCTGGATATTAATCCGATCCGGCTTCGCTACCTCAACGACATCCTTGGCGCGCGCGTGATGACCGTGATGTCGAACCGGGCGACTTTAATCGAGGAACTGCAGAGCGCGGATCTCGTGATCGGATCGGTGCTGGTGCCGGGCGCGAGGACGCCGCGTCTCATAACCGCCGCGATGGTCTCGCGGATGAAGCCGGGCGCGGTGCTGGTCGATCTTTCAATCGACCAGGGCGGCATCTCGGAGACCTCGCGCCCGACCACGCATGCCAAGCCGATCTACGTTCGTAACGGCGTCGTCCATTACTGCGTGACGAACATGCCCGCGATGGTGCCGCACACGTCCACCTACGCGCTCACCAACGCGACGATGCATTACGCGCTGGAAATCGCCGACTACGGTGTGCTGGAAGCCGGCGCGCGCAACAAGGCGATTCGCTCCGGTCTGAATACCTACGACGGCCATGTCGCACATCCGGCGGTCGCCGGAGCGCTGCGCACAAAGCCGCATTCGCCATGGGAGTGAAGGCCGGCGCGTCGCTGCTCAGCGCCCACGCGCACAAGCGCAACGTGACGGACCGAGACAAGCACGGCCGTCGTCCGTCGCACATCAAGCCCGGGCGACCGAGCGACAGGTGGTCGATTGGGCCTTGTTCCGTGCGTTTACCCGCCGATAGAACGCGCTCCGGCACGCCCTTGCGAAAAACGAACAGCGCCTCGCCCGTCGGCGTCTTTGAGCTGGTCTCGGCCGCTCAGTCGCCGCCCAGCGCATGGCCACCCTCGGCCGCGCGCGCCATCGCCTCGGGCGTGAACCAGTTCCGATCGACCGCCCCCATGTTGATAAACCATGAGTCGCGGCTCGGCGCGTTGAGCGCAGGGTGGTAACAGACCGAGGACAGGCCTCCCTGCAGATCGGTCGTCGATGAACCCACCTGGAACTCACGCTTGAAGGGATAGATTGCGATACGCGAGCCGCGTTCAGCACGATCCGCGTAGTTCATCCACGAAGTGTAGTTCTTGAAGAGCCGGCCCTCGCGGTCATACATGTCCACGTACATCGGAAAGTCCGCTTCGGAATCGATATAGATAATCTCGCGGCTGTAAAGCGGGCTCGCCTCGCGTCCGGCACGCGGGCGCGCTTCGATAACGTACATGTGACGCATCTGCCAAGCGTCGGGGCAGTGGCTCGCGCCTCCGTCGGTCGGGCACCGCGGATCGCGTCCGTGATGGACATCAACCGCCGCGAGCATCGTTTTCTCGCCGAGAAACCTGAAATCGTAATCCTCGGGCTTGCCGCTCCACGCCTCATAATGGTTGGGATCGTAGGCCTGGGCGCCGGAGGCCGAGTCCATGATGTCGTAATTGAGGCGCCGAATGCGTCTTGCGCCGGGGGTCCACGACCAGACGTCGTCATCGCGGTTGGGATTCGCGAACCGGAACTTCAGAATGCCCGCTCCGCGGTCGGTTGCGGGCGAGAGCACGGGGTAAAGCAGCGCCAGGTAGTAGCGGTTGGTTCTCTTGAAGTCGGGATCGATCGGTATCGGTTCGACTTCGGTCCGCCCGACCTCGTTATAGCCGGCATAATGCCCAATCTCGGTGTCGTAAATTTCGAAAAAGCTCTTATTGCGGCCCCAATAAACCGTATCGCAGTCAAAGAAGCGCAGGTCGTAATCGTCAGTTGAAATCGGCCGGAACACTTCGTTCCATATCACCTTGTCCGCGGCGTAAGGATCGTTCGCGTCGATGATCGGGAACGGCTCGCCCGCGACGTAACCTATGAGGCTGCGATGGTCGGGCGAAAGGCGAACCTGGCCGGAATATTTTTCGGTCGCCTCCTGGTACGGCGGGGGCCACTCGATACGTTCGGTCTTTTCGATTTTCATCGACATGCCGTGTTCGATGCGCTGGTAGACCCCTGGAGAGACCAGTTCCTTGACCTTTGAAGCGTTTTGCCAGGTGATAAAGTCGCCCGGCGTGACCTGCGCCAACGCGTGCCCGGGGCCGAGCGCAAACGCACCGAGCATAATCACGGCAGCAAACCCGCGAACAAGGAAACGAATCATCGGAATTCCCTCCCCTGCAATGACGCCCCTAACGACTGTTAGACTTGTCGAGCAACTGGTGTGCCAAGAGGGGCCACCCTGATTTTTTCGCGATTTCCCGCCCGCCGATGGAGCAGCGGGATACAGGCTGGTGCAATACGATGCAGCGTTGGGGAACGCGGATGGTCAAAAGACCCACCGCAGCCCGCGAGAACGCGAGCCGCGGAGCACGTGGTCGGAGCCAGGCGCATCGCGACCGCGAACAAAGGCCGGGGCTTACCGGAGGGCCAGCCGGCCTTAGAACGCGGCGATACAGTCGAGGCTAAGCCGCTCGGAAGCGCTAGTAGAGGCCCTCCGGCCCGGTGCTGTAACGCTGCTGGCCCGACTTGAGTTGTCCGTAGGTGCCGGTCTCGAAACGCTTGACGTTGGCCGCGAAGTTCAGACGCTTGTGCAGGTCGGTGATGGCGCCCCGCACGCCTTCCTGGGCAATCTCGTTCGCGCGCACCCATCGCGCCCGGTGGTAGAAGAAATTCGCGACGTTGAAGAAATTCTGGCTGAGGGCCTTTTGCGCCCGGGCGTAGGTCGCGCTCCACACCACCTGTCCGGTTTTCATGTCCAGCAGCTTGAGTTCGAAGGCGACCGAAGCCGGTTTTGCTGCGGCGTACTCGAGTCCCTCGCGCTCCTCGTAGCGCTCGACCATCCCGTACAGCACCCCATCGACCGAAAGCATATGACCGAGCTTGCGCGCGTTCTCGTCGATATTGTGTGGCGTCGTCGGCGGCAGTTTGGCAAGCGCGGCCTCGACGTCGTCCTGCGGAACCACCTGCCATCCGCCAGCCGTGGCGGCCTGGCTGTAAACTTCGGCGGTGATAGCCTCGGGCCCGCCAGGCGCGATAGCCGCCCCGGCGATTCCGGGCGCGGCGATGAGCGGCATCACCGCGATTCGGCCCATCGCCACCTGCTTGATCGATTCCACCGCGTGGGTATGAAGATCAGGTGTCGGGACGAATTTCTTTACGGTGTCCACGGCGGTATCGCCGGCGGAAACCAGCAGCGGCCCGCATCCGCTGGCCACAAACGCGAGCACTCCCGCGAGCGCCATTCCTGCCAGAGCACGCAATTTCATGCCATTACCTTGATCCCGAGTTCCCTCAACTGGCGCGGACTTACTTCCGAAGGTGCGCCGCTCATGAGATCGACCGCCTTCTGGGTCTTGGGGAAGGCTATCACGTCGCGTATCGAATCGGTCCCGCACAACACCATCGCGAGCCGGTCCGCTCCGAACGCGCATCCGCCGTGCGGCGGCGCACCGTAGGTGAGAGCGTCGAGCAGGAAGCCGAACCTGTCGATCGCCTCCTCGCGCGTGAGCCCGAGGAGATCCATCACCTTGAGCTGCAGCTCGCGGTTATGGATGCGAATCGAACCGCCGCCAAGCTCCTGGCCGTTCAGCACCATATCGTAGGCGAGCGCGCGCGCCTTAAGCGGTTCGGATTCCAGCATTTCGAGGTCGTCCGGATGAGGAGCGGTGAACGGATGATTGACCGCAACCAGCCGCTTCTCCTCCGCACTGTACTCGAAGAGCGGAAAATCGACCACCCACAAGAACCTGCGTTCGTCCCTGGCCGCCATCGCGAACTTCTCTCCAAGCGCGAGCCGGAGATCGCCGAGCACCGGGCGGACCTTGTTCGCATCCCCCGCCACCATCAGCAGCGTGTCGCCCGCCTTGAGCGCCATCGCTTCGGCCACGCGCGCCTTTTCAGGGTCGCTCACATGCTTCGCGATCGGGCCCTGCCATCCCTCCTGGGCGACTTTCGCCCACGCAAGGCCGAGCCCGTGGCGCGAGCGCAGCGCCTCGGCGGTCTCGTCGAGCTCGCGGCGGCTCAACTGATGCGCGCCCGGCAGTGCGATCGCGTAGATGGACTCGCCGCGCGCGATAACGTCGGCGAACACCTTGAACGTCGTTCCCGCGAACGCGCCGGTCAGGTTGCGGAGCTCCATCGCGAAGCGCATGTCGGGCTTGTCGCTGCCGAAACGCTCCATCGCATCTGCGTAGGCAAGCCGCGGAAACGGCGGAGCGATGTCGATTCCGAGGGTCGCCCGGTAGGCCGCGGCGATCATGCCCTCGGCGACACTCATCACGTCCTCGGGTCGCGGACAGGTCATCTCGAGGTCGATCTGGGTGAACTCGGGCTGACGGTTGGCGCGCAAATCCTCGTCGCGGAAGCATCGCGCGATCTGATAGTAGCGGTCGAACCCGCTCACCATCAGGAGCTGCTTGAGAAGCTGCGGGGATTGCGGCAGCGCGTAGAACTTGCCGGGGTTAACCCTGCTCGGTACCAGGTAATCGCGCGCGCCCTCGGGCGTCGATTTCCAAAGTATCGGGGTTTCCACCTCGATAAAGCCGTTCTCGTCTAGGTAGTCGCGAACCGCCTTGAGCGCGCGATGGCGGGTGCGCAGATTGCGCAGCATTTCGGGCCGCCTCAAATCAAGGTAGCGATTCTTAAGCCTGAGCTCCTCGGCCGCCACTTCTCCCTCGCCAATTGGAAACGGCGGCACGGGCGAGGTGTTGAGTATCTCGCACTCGCGCACCGAGACCTCGATTTTGCCGGTGGGAAGCTCGGCGTTGACGGTGCCCTCGCTGCGGCGCACAACCTTGCCCCGCGCCGCGATGTAATACTCGGAGCGCGCCTTCTCGGCGACCGCGTGCGCGCCCGCGGCAAACTCCGGATTGAACACGAGCTGGACGATACCCTCGCGGTCGCGCAGGTCGATAAAGATAAGGCGGCCGTGGTCACGGCGCGATGCGACCCATCCGAGCAGCGCGACTTCGCGGCCTTCGTCGTCGGCCCGGAGCGCGCCGCAATAGTCAGTTCGTTGCCATGGAGGTAGAGGTGAGTATTTGGAATCGGGCATGTGAAGAATGCTCTCTGTAAAGAATACCTTTAGCGAAACCAGCGCGAAAGCCGCGCGACGCGCCCAAAACGCTCGCGTGCGCTGCGACGCATCCGCTCACCCGACCCGCGCCGCCAGGACCCTTTCAGCGACCTGCGCTTCGGGCAGTTCTATCTGGCTCGAAGCGCGCAGGTCGCGCAGCACCACCGCGCCTTTCTGAAGCTCGTTCTCTCCGATAATGACGGCGAAACGCGCACCGATTTTGGCTGCCCGGCCGAGCAGGGCCTTGGGTCGGCGCTCGGGCGAAAGCATCTCGACCCGAAGCCCGCGTTGACGCATCGCATGCGCGACCGTAATCGCCTTTCGCGCCGCCGCGTCGCCGATCGGGATTATCGCGGCGTCCACCTCGAACTTCGGCGCTCGACCCGCGGTTTCCAGCGCAAGCGCGAGCCGCTCGATACCCATCGCGAAGCCGATTCCCGGAACCGGCGCGCCGCCGAGCGCCTCGATCAGGCCGTCGTAACGTCCGCCGGCGATAACCGTGCTCTGCGCGCCGACGTCGGCTGATATGACCTCGAAGGTGGTGCGCATGTAGTAGTCCAGTCCGCGGACCAGACGCGGATTCTCGACGAATTCCACTGCGGCCGCGTCGAGCAGGTCCTTCAGCTTGGCGAAATGCGCGCGGCAGTCGGCGCAGAGGTAATCGATGCTCCTGGGCGCGCTTTCGACCAGTGCCGCGTCGATCTTGCAGTCAAGCAGCCGCAGCGGATTGCGTGTCAGGCGCTGCTGGCAGTCCTGGCACAGCTGGTCGCGATGCTTTAGGCCGAAATTCAGCACCGCCTCGCGAAATGCGGGCCGGCACACGGCGTCGCCGATCGAATTGATCTGGAACGTGAGCCGGATGCCGAGCTCGCGCCGGAATTCCTCGATCATCACCAGCAACTCCGCGTCGCACAGAGCGTCAGAGCGTCCGAAGACTTCCACCCCGAACTGATGGAACTGCCGGTAGCGTCCCTTCTGCGGGCGCTCGTAACGAAGCATCGGCCCCGAATAGAAGAACCGCTGTTCGGGATCCCTTCGGTCGAGCCCGGCTTCGATATAGGCGCGCACCACACCCGGCGTTCCTTCGGGCCTCAGCACCATGGCGCCGCTTGTGTCGCTTTCGGGCGGGCGCTCAATCTTGTACATCTGCTTCTGCACGATATCCGAGGTCTCGCCGGTCGAACGGTCATACAGCTCGATACGCTCGACGAGGGGGATACGGATTTCGCGAAAGCAGTGGCGTTCAACGCATCGGCGGGCGCAATCCTCGATAAAGGTGAAAGTCTCCGCGCTGGGACCGATCAGGTCCTGGAATCCTCTTAGACGAGTTAGCTCCAAATTTGTGACTCCGTCAGTGAGCCGAAGCGCCCGAGCGCATCGCGTCGCGAAGCTCGCGATAGCCGAGCAGGCGTACGCCGTTGTCCCTGACGAGACGGCGCGCCATGTCGGAAGTGAAGAAGAGGAAATCGGCTTCGCGCTGCGCGGCGTCATGCGCGCATCCGCGCAGCTCCTCGCGCGCGAAGGCGGGATGGCAGTAAATCTCCGTGATGCCCGGACGCAGGGATTGGATAAGGTCGGTCCAGAAGGACTCGGTTTGATCGGGCGACGCGGGACCGTGCGCGACAAAATGGTCGGGATAGAGAATGCCCTCGCGATCGAGTTCGTCGAGGATGTCGCCCATCCCCATCGCACGCATCACGCTGCGCGGCGTAAGCCGTATAGGCAGCCGGTAATCGCGCGCAAGCCGCAGGTAGATGCGATGGTATTCAGGATGGAGATGGAGCGGGCCCATGTGCGAGTCGAGATGGGTCACGTCGATTCCCCCGGCAAGCGCCTTCTCGATCTGCCCGCGAAGCTCGCTTTCAACCTCATCCAGCCTGTCATGCGCGAAGACCTGGGCCACGTCGGGCCACAGGTAGCCGCGCGAATCGGTAAGCGACGGCACTGCCTTTCTGCCAAGCACCGGACCCCATTTGTAGCGCGGCCATTCGCTGGTAAGGGTCAGATGCACTCCAAGGTCGCTTGATGGATTATTGCGCGCGAATTCCGCGGCTTCCTCGAACCACGGACATGTCACCAGAATCGTCGACGACGTGAAGAGCCCTCTTGTCAGGCCGACGATTGTCGCCTGATTCTCATCGTGGCACATACCGAAATCGTCGGCATTGATGATGAGCAGGCGCGCGTCGGCGGGATAGCCGAGTTTCTCCGCAGTCGTCGGTTCGCGCTGTTCTCCGCTGTCCAACCTTCTGAACCCTGTCCAAATTTAGTTTTGAGCGGCAAAAATAAAAAGGGCCGCCTGAAGGCAGCCCTTTATCATGCGCCGTTTGAGCTCAGCGATCCATCACACGGTCAGGATGTGGATCGTGCAAGCCGAGCCGAGTCCGATCACGTGCGCGAGCCCGGCCTTGGCATTGGGGACCTGGCGCGCCTTCGCGCGCTCGTCCTGGGTGAGATGCCAGACCACCTCGCAGATGTTGGCGACGCCGGTCGCGCCCAGCGGATGGCCCTTGGAGAGCAGACCGCCCGAGACGTTGACCGGGCATTTGCCGCCGAGGTCCGGATGCACGCCGCCACCCTCGTCGATGAATTTGGCTGCCTCACCCTCCTTGCAGAGGTAGAGGTTTTCGTAATGGACCAGTTCCGCCGTCGCGAAGCAGTCGTGCAGCTCGGTGAGCGCGATGTCCTCGGGGCCGATCCCGGCCTTTTCGTAGGCCTGCTTGGCCGCACGCCTGGTCAGCGTGCTGACGTCGGGCAGTGTGAGGTCGCGCTCGGTCCACGGGTCCGAGGTGAGCACGGAAGCCGCGATTTTCGGGCGCTTGCGGCCCGCCGCGAACTTCTTGAGCTTGTCCTCGGAAACCAGGATCGCTGCCGCCGCGCCGTCTCCGGTCGGGCAACACATGTAGAGCGTGTTCGGATATGCCACCATCCGGGCGTTCATCACGTCCTCGAGTGACACCTCGTTCTGGTACTGCGAGAACGGGTTCCTGGTGGCATGCTTATGGGACTTCACGGAGATCTTGGCGAAGTGCTCCATCCTGGTTCCGTACTTGCGCATGTGCTCGATTCCGGCCTGACCGAACACCGCGGGCATCAGGCCCGAGCCGAGCTTGCCCTCGGGCGAGTACGCCGGATCCGAGCCGCCACCACCGCCGCCGAGCAGGCCGGCCTTGCCCATCTGCTCGACGCCGACCGCCATCGCTATGTCGTACATTCCCGAAGCGACCGACAGGTAAGCCTCGCGGAAAGCGGTCGAGCCGGTGGCGCACGCGTTGGCCACATTGATGACCGGGATGCCGGTCTGGCCAATCTGCTGCAGAATCCTCTGGCCCACCATCGCGTTGGACTGGTAGAGGTTGCCCGAGGCAAACATCTCCACGTCCTTGATCGTGATGCCGGCGTCCTTCAGTGCGATAAGGGCCGCCTCGGCGCCAAGTTCCGGGACGGTCTTTTCGGGATAGCGCCCGAACTTTATCATCCCCGTGCCGAGCACGTAGACGTTTCTCATCTCAAAACCTCCTCTCGGCCTGGCCGAGGCCAAGTCCCAGTGAATTTATCTCCGCGTTCAACTCTCTCTCGCCATTAATGCTTGATCGGACGGAACGCAAACGCCACCACGTCGTTGCCCTGGCGATCTTTCGCCACCACCTGAGTGGTCATCTCGACCGGCATATCGAACAGCTGCTTGGGATCCTTTTCGACTGCAAGCGGGTCGAGGTCAACGAGGTTCGTCCGAACGCTCACGCCTTCGGGCAAATCCACAATCGCCGTGATGTAGGGCGTCTTGATCCCGGGAAACGACTGATGAACCACCGAGAAGACGTAGACCTTCCCCCGCGTCGAGAGCCTCACAGTCTCGAAAGGCCCGGTCGAACCGCACTTCGAACATGCGATGCGCTTGGTATCCAAAAATACCGCGCCGCATGAGCACTTCGTTCCGACCAGATGGGGCTCGGCGCCGAGTTTGAGGAACGGAACTATCGGACGTGGTCCCGTCTCAGCAGTCGCCTGCGCTTGTTCAGCCATACACTTCCTCCGAAACCCTCTTGGAAACCAGATGTATCAGGGCGGGGCCGCGGCAAACCGCAGCCGTCGTCGCGACGGAGTTTCCCACAGCAATATCATTTGGTCAACCCCGAACGCGAGCCCTGAATCACTGTGGCTAATGCTTGTCGGCGCGCGCCGGGCTGGCGACTGCGGACGGATCCATCGCGCGCGGTTCGGAGCTCGAAACCCCAGGCGCGCCAAGACGAATCACGATACCGCTCCGGTATGCGTCCAGTTCAAGGCCGTCGCTCGACGCCTCGGTCAGCACCGCGCCGTCGCGGTCGGTTCTGAGAATCCGCGCGTCCTCACGGGCATACCGCGCGAGCACGGATTTGGCCGGAAAATGGAACCGGTTGTGATAACCGAGCGAAATCACCGCGACGCTCGGATGGACCGCCTCGATAAAATCCATCGTTGAGGAGGTGCGGCTACCATGATGGGGTACCTTCAGCACCGTCGCCCGCAGGTCATGCCCGCCCCTGATGAGCGCGCGCTCCGCGGGCGCCTCGATATCGCCGGTGAACAGGTAAGCCTGGGGCCCGTCCGTTATCCTGAGCACCATCGAGCGATCGTTGCGCGAAGTCCTGGCCGCCGCGGGGCCATTGAGCACCTGGAGTGTCGCCGCGCCGATACGAATCGGCGGCACCGAGTCGTCGATGAACCGGATCGGCACGTTCAGTCCTCTCAACTCGTCGAGCAGGTCCAGGTAGCTTACGTCGGGGCGCGAAGCCGGTATCGTCCAGAAAGCTCGCGGACTGAAATTGCGCGCGAGGAAGGCGAAACCGCCGAAGTGATCGAGATCCGGATGGCTCAGCGCAAGCCAATCAACATGCATTATCTTGCGCGACCATAGGTAGCGCGCGACGACCCGCTGCCCCATGTCGAATCCGTGCCACGCGCCGCCTGCGTCCACGACCATCACGCGCCGCCCCGGAAATTGCACGACCGCGGCGTCGCCCTGCCCCACCGACAGGAACGCCACCCGCAGCCTGGGGTTGAAATATCGCTGATAGGTCCACCATCCCGCGTCCACGACCAGTATCGCGCCGATCACTGCGAGCGCCATCGCCCGCCATCCGCCATTGGCCGTCCCCGCGTCCGCCGCCGCGCCTCCCGGATGGCCTCGCGGCTCGTCAGGCGACGGCATCGGCCACGTCAGCCACAGCATGAGCGCCCCGTATGCCAGAGCGATTTCCAGAATCGTCGGCGTAAAGACCCGCATCCACGCAAGCGGCCATCCGACGAACCATCCGGCCAGATAATTGCCCACCGTGATCAGCTTTCCCGCGACCCTAAGAAGCGGCGTCGCAATCCGCGGCGCGACCAGACTCATCGCCGACGCCGCAAGTCCTGTCACTGTGCCCGCCAAACCCATGATAGGCACCACGACCGCGTTGGCGACCAACCCGACCGTCGAAAACTGGTTGAAGTCGTAGGCGACCAGCGGCGCGGTCCCGAGCGTTGCCCAGAATGAAACGGCAACGTATCCCGCGCTTGCGAGCGCTATCGCCCCGGCAAAGGAGCGTCGGCGAAACGCGGCAGGCAGCCGTCGCCGGCGCCGTTCGGCCCAGGCCGTGAAACGCCTCATTCCGAGCACGATCGCAACGACCGAGGCGAACGAAAGCTGAAAGCCGATATCCGCGCTCGAGCCGGGAAGCACTAGACAAATGACGATTGCCGCCAGTGCGAGGCTCGCCAGCGCCGCACGCGGCCGGTCCATCACGACCGCGAACATGTAGGCCAGCACCATTATCAACGCCCGTTCGGTGGAAATGTGATGGCCTGCGATTGCGGCGTAGCCCGACACGGCGAGCATCGCCCCGATTGCCGCGATCTTGTTCGCCCACCCTCGCTCCGCGATTGCCGGAGAAGCCAGCATCAGGAGCCGTATCAGTCCGAAGACCGCCGCCGCAACCATACTCAGATGGAGCCCCGAGATAACCAGCAGATGCGCCATCCCTGTGCGTGCAAACGTGTTGCGTAAGCCCTGGCCGATCCCGCCGCGCTCGCCGATGACCAGGGCCTTCATCTCGGAGGCCACTGGTTCGTCCAGGTGTGCGCCTATAAATGCTCCGATCCGGTGGCGGATTTCCTCGATCTGGGAGGCGGGAAAGCTCGGGTGATGCCCGAGAATTGTAACCGGCAATTCGCCGTTCGCCGCCGAAAGCGCAAGCGCGGTCGCGGCGATTCCCTGGCGCGCCATGAACGACTCATAGTCGAATTCGCCCGGGTCGCCGAAGTTGCGCGGAAAGCGAATCCGCCCCGCGAATCTCACTTCGTCACCGATTCGAAAGCGCTGATGGCCGAGCACGGTGACCCGCATCAGCCCCCTGACGGGCAAGGCGGCTCTGTTGGGCGTCCCGGCCTCGGAAACCGACACGTATATCCGCGTCTTGTCAGGAAACCATTCGGGCTCGCGCGCGAGCCTCCCGGTTATGGTCAGCAGCGTTCCGGCATGGAAGCGCCGCAGGCTCAGAGGACCCGAGGCGGGCGTGAGCATACGATGCACCGACGCGGTCGAGGCAAGCGCGACGGCGGCGAGAGCAGTCGCCATCCCGGCGCTCGGCTTTCGCGCGAGAAACAACGCCAGGGCGCCGAGGCCGGCCAACGCCGCAAGCCATAGCGGTAAAAATACGTGGAAGTTCCCGAGGCCGTCGCCGCCGAGGATTGCCAGTGAGATCGCGTAGATCGGTGGAAACCTTACGTACCAGGGTTGGGGCGCGCCGAACGAACCGCCTGCGCGCGGCAGCGCGCCAGCGAGGTCTCGCGCCCCAATTTCCGTTCGCCCACGCGGCGTTGCCGATCCAGCGATTGGCCGCTCCCCCTGTCCCTCGTCTGCCCCCGCATCCATCCCAAAAGCAGTGCGTGCTTTTATCCTTCTTCAGGCGCCGATTCGAAGGGCGTCTGCGCGACGCCTTCCTGCCCTGGCTCATCCCGTTCGTCGGCATCGAACAGCGCCGCCATCGCGTCCAGGTAACGGCGGATTTCACCCGCCAGTTCGCGGTTCATCCCCTTGACCGCGGCGATCTCCTCGACCGTCGCTTCGCGGATTTTCTTGAGACTGCCGAAATGGTTCAACAGCGCGCGCCGCCGAACCGGTCCGATTCCTTCGATATCGTCGAGCGCCGAGCGGAGCCGGGCGCGGCGCCTCAGTTCGCGGTTGTAGGTAATCGCGAAGCGATGCGCCTCGTCGCGGATGCGCACGAGCAGGAACAGCGCCGTGGAATGTTTCGGCAGGACGATTGGATCCTTGCGGTTGGGCAGAAAGACGCGCTCCTCGGACTTGGTCACCTCTCGCGCGCGCCGGTCGCCGAACACGTGCTGCTTGGCGAGCGAGACGACGTCGATCTGTTCCATGAGATTGAATTCCTTGAGTGCCGCGCACGCGACGTTGAGCTGTCCCTTGCCGCCGTCGATAACCCAAAGGTCGGGAAACTCGTTCTCCCGGACGGCGCGTTCGAGCCTGCGCCTTAGGACCTCGTACATGCTGGCGAAGTCGTCCTGCCCCTGGAAGCCCTTGATACGGTAACGGCGGTAGAGCTCCTTGCGCGGCTCGCCCTCGTCGAACGTGACCTGCGAGCCGACCACCATCGTGCCCTGGAGGTTGGAGATGTCGTAGCATTCGATTCGCTTGGGGGTGTTGCGCAGATGGAGCTTAGCGCGCAGATCCTCGAGCATCCGTTCGCGCCTGTTATCGTTTTCGCGGCGTGAGGCGAAGCTCTGGCGCGCGTTTTCGTTCGCCATCGCGAGCAGCCGGGTCTTCTCCCCTCTTTGCGGCACCAGCAGCACCACCTTCCTGCCGCGCCGCTCGGAGAGAAGCTCGGCGCGCACCTCCGCGTCTTCGAGTTCGACCGGCAGGATAATTTCGTCGGGGATATTGCGCGCGCCCGAATAGTATTGGGTCAGGAGATCCGCGAGCACGTCCTGGTCAGCGAATTCCAGGTCCTGGAAGCTCCAGCTCTGCGTGCTGGTCAGCTTCCCGCCGCGCACCATCAGGACGATGGCCTCGATCGAGCCGCCTTCGCGATAAAGGCCGAAGACGTCCTGGTCGATACCCCAGTGATGAAGCACGGTCTGGCGTTCGACGGTTTTTTCGATCGCGCGCACGCGGTCGCGGATCTTCGCTGCCTGTTCGAACTCAAGCCGCGCCGCATGCGACTGCATCTGCTCGCGCAATTCACGCAAAAGTTCCAGGTCCCTGCCTTCGAGCAGCATCTGCGCGGCCTTTAGATGGCGCTCGTACTCCTGCCGATCCACCGGCAGACAGCATGGCCCCATGCATCGCTTGATCTGGTATTCGAGGCACGGCCGCGTCCGATTGCGGAACACCGCGTCCGAGCAGGTTCTGAGCGGAAAGACCTTGCGGATTACGTCGATCGTCTCGCGCAGCCCCTCCGCCGAGCCGAACGGCCCGAAGTATTTGCCGCCGTCCTTGACGATCTTCCGCGTAACCATGATCCGCGGCCACGGATGGTTGGTTATCTTCGCGCTCAGGTACGACTTGTCATCCTTGAGCCGGATGTTGTAGCGCGGATGGTACTGCTTGATGAGGTTGTTCTCGAGGATCAGCGCTTCTTTCTCGGTCGCGGTGACAAGGGTGTCGAAGTCGCGCACCTTCTTCATCAGGAAGCGTACCTGGAAGCGGCCGTCGCCGCCCTCGCGGAAGTACGCCCGCACCCGCGAGCGCAGCGATTTCGCCTTGCCGACGTAGAGCACCTTGCCGGCTTTGTCGCGCAGCAGGTAAACCCCCGGCTCGGCGGGTATCGCGTCGAGCTTGCGCTCGAACTCCGCGCTTGTGATTTCGGGCCGGCGGGCCGGCGCTTCGCCCTCTGAAGCGGGCGCGCTTTCGGCGGGCGTCTGGGCAGCGGCGGACGGTTGCGCCTGCGAAGCCTCTTCGCCGGGCTTCGTCAGCGATGCGCTCGCGCGGAGCATCGCCAGGACCGCGCGCCGGTTATCGGGCGTAATCGCGCTCATCGCCCCCGCATTATAGCATCGCGGAGCCCCTTTTTGTGCCCTCCGATCGAGCGGTTACCACGTTCGGCCATTGCTCTGCTATTCAGGCGAGAAAACGTAATCTCAGAGAACCGGCAAGGAGCCATCGCGATGGGCAAACTTGATGGGAAGGTCGCGGTTATAACCGGCGGGGCGAGCGGGATGGGCCGCGCGAGCGCCATTCTCTTCGCCAGGGAAGGCGCATCCGTTGTAGTGACGGATCTCAACTCGCAGGGCGGCGAGATGGTTGTCTCGGAAATCGCGGCTGCGGGCGGTCGCGCCGTGTTCCAGCGCACCGACGTCACCAGCGAAGCGGATATCAAGGCGGCCATTGAGCGCGCAGTGCAGGAGTACGGCCGGCTCGATATCACCTTCAACAACGCGGGCGTCGCAGGGGCGGTCGGCCCGCTGGAGAATATCGAGGCAGAAGACTGGGATCGCACCTTCGCGGTCCTGACCCGCGCGCCTTTCTTCGGGATCAAGCATTCGATCGCCCCGATGCGCAAATCGGGCGGCGGCTCGATAATCTCAACCGCGTCCGCCGCCGCAATACGCGGCGTGGCCGGTCTTCACGCCTACAGCGCGGCCAAGGCCGCAGTCGTCAATCTCACCCAGTCGGCCGCAATAGCCCTTGGCCGCGACCGCATCCGCGTCAACTGTATCTGCCCGGGCGTCGTCCTCACCCCGCTCATCTATCGCGGCGTTCCCGGCGGCGAGAAAGCCGCCGAACAGAGCCTGGCGCGGATGCAGCCGATTGCGCGCGTCGGACGTCCCGAGGATATCGCCGCGATGGCGCTATTCCTCGCCAGCGACGACGCACAATGGATAACCGGTACCGCGATGATCGTGGACGGAGGCGTCACCACCGGCAACCAGCGTCTTAGGATGGATCAGCTGGGCACCGGCGGATTCTCGGGTCCTTCGTTCGAGAGATAGTGGGAGAAGCGGACTCTCGCGGCTTGCGGTCTGCGCGCTATCGGCGCTACGCACACATCTTCAGGAGGGCAGCATGGGAAGGCTCGACAACAAGGTTGCGGTAATCACCGGCGCGGCGAGTGGAATCGGTCTGGCCACCGCGATTCGATTCGCGGGTGAAGGAGCCGCCGTCGTTATCGGCGACCTGAACGAGGAAGGCGGCCAGTCCGCGGTTCGCCAGTGCAGGGAAAATGGCGGTCGCGCGGTTTTTCAGCGATGCGACGTCGCCGCGGAGGCCGATATCAAGGCACTTATCGAGCGCGCGGTAAAAGAGTTCGGCAAGCTCGATATCCTTTTCAACAACGCCGGTCTCGGCGGCGCGGTCGGGACGATCGAGGAGATCACCGTCGAGAACTGGGACCGCACGATGGCGATACTGCTGCGCGCAGTCTTCGTCGGGATAAAATACGCAGTGCCCGAAATGCGAAAGATCGGTGGCGGCTCGATAATCTCGACGGCTTCGGTCGCGGGACTCAGCGGCGGCCGAGGACCGCACGCCTACAGCGCCGCGAAAGCCGCCGTTATCAACCTTACCCGCTCGGTCGCGCTCGAAGTCGGCCGCGATCGCATCCGCGTCAACTGTATCTGCCCGGGCGGCATCAACACTCCGCTTCTTTATAACCGCATTCCCGGCGGACAGGAGACCACCGCGCAATTTCTCTCGCAGATTCAGCCGATCCCGCGCGCCGGGATGCCCGACGATATCGCCAACATGGCGCTATTCCTCGCCAGCGACGAATCGGAATGGGTGACGGGGACGGCGATGGTCGTTGACGGCGGTCTTACGGCGGGCGCTTCGCTCTTCAACCGACCGGGCGCCCCGCAACTGGCTGTTCCCGGAGGTTTTTCCGGTCCGTCGTTCGAAAAATAGGCCGCAAAGGCAGCGCCGCGCCCCGGCGAAGGCTCTGGCGCAGTGTGCCTTTGTAGCTGTCGGTGCCAGCGTGGTATCAGAAGGCATCAACTTTGCCGCGGCGTGCGCCGGATCAGAAAGCTCGCAAGGTTTTTGCCTGAAGGGCCGCAAGCCGGCAAATGAATGGCCCCGGGGCCTCGCCGCGGCGCAGTGAATCGGTCAGGATGCCGCCCAGGAGCAACGGCAGGGATGGCTCGCGGATGCGCCATCTGGCGATAATCGTTTTCGCGCGCGAGCCCATCCCGGGCCGCACCAAGAGCCGGTTGATTCCCGCCGTCGGTTCCGAGAAAGCCGCGCGACTTGCCGACGCCTTCATCCGCGATACGCTGGCCAAGGCGCACGAACTCAGGCCCGCCGAGCTCGTGATCGCGGGAGCCGCGCCCGGCGGAGCGCATCGAAGCCGCTACTTTCGACGCCTCGCGCGGGAATACGGCGCATGGATCTGCGACCAGGGGCCGGGCGATCTTGGGCAGCGCATGATGCGCGCGCTGCGGCCGTTCACCAACGGCGGCGCACTCCTGCTCGGCACCGACACTCCCACGCTTCCGGCCGGGATGCTGGCGCAAAGCGCCTCGCTGCTCAAAGCGGCACCGGTCGTCCTCGCGCCCACGCTCGACGGCGGTTACTACCTGGTCGGCGTGCGCGGACCGCTGCCGGACATTTTCCGCGGCGTAAAATGGGGCCAGCCGTGCGTCATGAATGACACGCTTGAACGTCTCAGGGAGTGCGGCCATCCGTACCGGCTTGGACCGTGGTGGTACGACGTCGACCGGCCCGGCGATCTCGCGCTGCTGCGCGCGCATCTGAAGCGCCGCCTCGAAATCCCGGCCGCGCGCGCTCTCCACATCGGGCGGGAAATCCCCTGTCCTGCAACCGCCGTCGCGCTGCGTGAACTCGGACTTTACTGAACCTTGCGCGGGAGCGCGCGCACTGCCGGTTCTCCGGCCAATGAGGCTTTCGGTGGTCGTTCCGATGCTGAACGAGGAAGGCGCGATCGCCGCGACGTTGCGCGCGCTGCGAAGCGCGGCGCCGAACGCCGAGATCGTCGTGGTTGACGGCGGAAGCGAAGACCGCAGCGTCGAGACTGCCCGCCCGTTGAGCAACCTGGTGATCGAAGCTCCCAGGGGACGTGCGACGCAGATGAACGCGGGCGCCGCGCGCGCCTCGGGCGACGTGCTCGCCTTCGTCCACGCCGACACGCTCGTACCTGCTTCGTTCGAAGCGGATATTCGGGCGGCGATGGTCGAGCCGGACGTGGTGGGCGGGCGGTTCGACGTCGCGCTCGACGATCGGCATCCGCTCTGCGTGCTGATCGGCCACTTGATAAACCTGCGCTCGCGGATAAGTCGCACCGCGACCGGCGACCAGGCAATCTTCGTGCGGCGCAAGGTCTTCGAAGCTCTCGGCGGTTTTCCCGACATTCCGATCTGCGAGGATCTCGACTTCGCGCGCCGGATGAAGCGCGCGGGTCGGGTCGCCTGTCTTAAGTCACGGGTCGTGACGTCGGCGCGGCGATGGCGAAAGCGGGGAATTCTCACCACCGTGCTCACGATGTGGACGATACGGGCGCTTTACCTGGCCGGCGTCTCACCGGGCCGGCTCAGCCGCCTTTATGCCGACGTGCGCTGAGGCCAGCCCAACCGAAACGCCCCCTCACCCGATGCGGGCAGGGCTCTGCCAAGGAACGACAATCCTTGAACTAATTCATCATTTGGATAATTGTATTAACTGAATGAATAATACCAGGCATCGCGATCTGGCGAGGACCAGGGCAAGGATCCTCAAGGCCGCCCTGGCTGAGTTCGCTGCCAAGGGACTGGCGGGCGCGCGAGTCGACGCTATTGCGCGGCGCGCGCGGGTCAACAAGCGCATGCTCTTCTACTGTTTCGGCTCGAAGGCAGCGCTTTACCGGGAGGTGCTGCGGCGCAAGCTCGGCGAGAACCTCGCCCTGGTCGAGACCGTGCCCAGCAGCTTCGGCGAGACGCTCTTACGCTGGTGCGAGGCCGTGAGCAGCGACCGCCAGTGGATACGCATGCACCAATGGGAAGCGCTCGGCGGCGGCCAAACTCTGGTTGCGGAGGATGAGCGCCGCGAGTTGTTCAAGCGGGCGCTCACGGTGCTCCGCGACTGGACCAAGCAAGGGAGCCTGCCCGGGGACGTTGACTGCGCGCAACTCCTGATCCTCGTCCTCGCACTTACCAGCTTTCCGGTCGCGTTTCCCCAAATTACGCGCTTGATCGCGGGAGTTTCGCCGGAAAGCGCTCGCTTTCGGAGGGCGCAGCGCGGCTTCCTGTCATGGCTCGGCGAGCGCATCTGCAACTCCGAGGGTCTTGCCTGCCGGCGGGTCAAGGTTTGGCCGCCCGCGGGCCAAACGGCCCGGCAACGCTCACGATGAATCAGTGGTCGGATCACAAGAGCGAGAACCTTGGCGAACGCCGCCACGGTAAACCCGGGGATCCGGAGCAGGCAGAATTGCGCAGCAGCCCCGCGGCCCCTGAGGAGGGGCTGTCGCGCGGAGCTTCGGGCGTCGCAGGCAATGAGGAAGCAGCCGGGGCAGGACCCGCGGGCGGAAAGCCGGAAGGCGGATTTTTCAGAGGCCATCGCGTGCGGTTAGCGCTGGTGGCGCTTCTGCTCCTGGGGCTTGTCGCCGCAGCCATCTCGGGCTGGCGCTATTTTCGATCCTACGTCTCAACCGAAGACGCTCAAATTGACGGCAACATCGTCCCGCTCAGTTCTCGAATTCAAGGCGTTGTCGTGCGGGTTTACGTTCACGACACGCAATTCGTCAAAAAGGGAGAAAAACTGGTCGAGCTGGATCCGCGCGACTATCAGATTGCAGTCAAAAAGGCTCGAGCCGACCTTGCGCAGGCGCAAGCACAGGCGATGGCCGCCAGAGCCGACTACGCGGCGGCCGTGGCGGACCTCACCCAGGCCCGCGCGAACGACGCCAAGGCACAGGCTGACGCGAGGCGTTACTCAGCGCTGTTCGCCTCGCACGTCATATCTCGTGAACAGTACGACGAGAAAATTCGCATGGCCAGGGTTGCGACGGCGGCGGCGGCATCCGCACGTGCGAAGGCCGAGGCGGCGCAAAAGGCCGTGGCGGTGCGCGAGGCTGCGGAAATGACCGCCGAGGCGACGCTCGACCAGGCCCGGCTCAACCTGAGCTACACAGTGATTTCCGCCCCGGTGAGCGGTGTAGTCGGCAACAGGACCGTTCAGGATGGGCAGGCCGTTCAGCCCGGGCAGGGACTGCTCGCGATTACCGATATCAACCATCTTTGGGTAACCGCAAACTTCAAGGAGAGCTACCTGGGGAAAATCCGTCCCGGTCAGCCGGCAACCGTTCATGTTGATGCGCTCGGCCACGACCTCAATGGCTACGTCGAAGGTCTCGGCGGCGCCACTGGCGCGTTGTACAGCCTGCTTCCTCCCGAAAACGCCACCGGCAACTGGGTCAAGGTTGTCCAGCGCCTGCCGGTCCGGATTCGTTTGGCACAGGGCGAGGACCCGCCGACCCATCTGCGGCCCGGAGAATCCGCGGAGGTCACGATCTGGTTGCGATGAGCCTCGGCACATCCGCTCAAACTGCCGCCGCGCCGGAGCAGGGCGAACGATGGCGGCCGCGTCACAATCCGTGGGCGATAGCGCTCACGGTTACACTCGCCACCTTCATGGAGGTGCTCGACACGAGCATCGCGAATGTTGCCTTGCCGCACATTGCGGGAGCGCTCTCAGCGACCGTGGACCAGAGCACGTGGGTGCTCACGTCGTACCTGGTCGCAAATGGAATCATACTTCCGATAAGCGGCTGGCTGTCGGGGTTTATGGGACGCAAGCGTTTCTATCTGTCTTGCGTCGCCCTTTTCACGCTCAGCTCCCTTCTGTGCGGATTGGCGCCCAGCCTGCCCTTTTTGATCTTTTTCCGCGTACTGCAGGGCGCCGGCGGTGGGGGTCTTCAGCCAAGCGAGCAGTCGATCCTGGCCGATACCTTTGCGCCCGAACAATTCGGCATGGCTTTCGCGGTATACGGGATGGCGGTCGTGCTGGCTCCGACCATAGGACCAACGCTGGGCGGCTGGATCACCGACAACTACAGCTGGCGCTGGGTGTTCTTCATCAACGTACCAATTGGGATATGTTCGCTGCTGCTTTCTTACCGGATAGTGGAGGATCCCCCTTACATACGGCGGCAGATGCAGAGGCTTCAGGACAATCTCAAGATCGATTATGCCGGTCTTGCCCTGGTTGCGGTCGGCCTCGGGCTGTTGCAGGTAGTGTTGGACAAGGGACAGGAGAAGGATTGGTTCGGCTCAAGCTTCATCACGTCTTTGACGGTTCTCACGGCTATCGCGCTCGCGCTCTTCGTGGTCCGGGAACTGCGATATCGTCACCCCGTGCTGGATCTCGCCCTCTTGCGCCGCCCGACTTTTGCGATTGCCAACGGAATGATGTTCGTGGTGGGAGTGGTGCTGTACGGAAGCACCGTTCTTATCCCGCTCTACCTACAACAGATAATGGGCTATTCGGCGCAGCAGGCGGGGATGGCTCTTTCGCCGGGCGGGCTGGTGATGATGGTTTCGATGCCAATCGCGGGCTGGATGCTCACGCGGTTTGATCCTCGATGGCTCCTCGCCCTTGGCTTTCTAGTTATTGCGGTTTCCCTGCGCCACATGACCGGCCTCAATCCCGGGATCGATTTCAACACGGCGATGACGTACTGGATTTACCAGTCAGTCGGACTGGCGTTTTTGTTCGTGCCGATCAACACGATGGCCTATGTCGGGATACCGCAGGAAAAGAGCGCCCAGGTTTCAAGCCTGATCAATCTTTGCCGCAACGAAGGTGGGAGTGTGGGTATCTCGCTGGTAACGACGGTTCTCGCTCGGCGCGCCCAGTTTCACCAGCAGCGGCTCACGGGCAGTGTCAGCCCGGACGCCTCAGTATCTCGCAACGCCCTGGCCAGGCTCAGCGGACGGCTCCTTCAGCACGGCGTCAGCGCGCCAGACACCGCCGCCCGGGCCCACGCCATCCTCTATGCAGGCCTGCAGGCCCAAGCTGCCGTACTGGCCTATATCGACTCCTTTTGGCTCCTTGCCGTGATGAGCCTAAGCTTCGTACCGCTCGCCTTCCTGATGCGAAAGCCCGAACCTGGAAGCGTGCGCCCCGGAGGTCACTGAGGCTCCTTTCGAGCCGTCACCGCAACCATTCGCACCGCCCGGCGCCAAAACGTCACACGCGCGCCGGTCGGCGAACGCCAGGAACGCAACCATCGCGATAAGCACGAAGGGCATGAGGGTGAGCAGAATCGTGCTCAGATAAAAGCCGTACAATGTTCCACTGCCGGATGACTCGAAACATACTGGGCAGGCGAACGCCGTACCCGGAACGAACCCCGCCAGCGCGCTCGTCAGCACTACTGAACGCATGACCGGCGTCTCCGTATCACTGGCGGAATACGATATCCGGTATCAGCACCAGCGCCATGCCGAGTATGAGCAGCACGGGGATCCCGGCGATTGCGTATATCAACAGGTGCTCGGCCTTGAGATGCATATAATTACGCACTACGAGCACCGCCTTGATCGCGGCCACGGCGAAGATGAAGACCAGCAGGGGGATCGTGGCCAGGTGCAGAGTAAATACGAGGACGCCGGCGACGAGCAATCCCAGCAGCCATCCCCAGATCGTGATATAGAGACGATCGTCGTTGCCTGTGTTAACCATCGCCAGTTTCTCCGGTCGCGTCCATTCTTACGAGAGGTAAAGAAGCGGGAAAAGAAATATCCAGACGACGTCAACGAAATGCCAATATAGCCCCGCGTATTCTAGACGTCGCTGCTTTCCCGTCCACAAATCGCCTCGCACCGCCATCACCAGGAAGATCAGGTTAGCCACGATTCCGCCTGTAACGTGCAGCGCGTGAAGTCCGGTCATCCCATAGTAAAACGACCAGAAAAGCCCCGACGCGGGCGTGAAACCTTCGCGTAATTCGCCCGTGTACTCGACTCCTTTGACGCAAAGAAACACTACGCCCAGCAAGACCGTAAGGCCCAGGAACACCGCGGTCCGCCGACGCTTGTCCTGTCGCGAAGCACTGAGCGCGAGCGCTATCGTCAAGCTGCTCGTAAGCAGAACCGCCGTGTTGAGCGTGCCGAGTTGCCACCTGACGTGCGCTGCCTGCCCCGCCCATCCCCCATTGTGAACCCGCAGCAGCACGTAGGAGGCGATGAGTCCTCCGAAAACCATTATTTCCGACGCGAGAAACCACCAGATTGCGATTTTTCCGAGTGGAACGCTCTGAATTCCCTGGTTGTGCGGACTGCTCTGCGTCAGAACTCCGGCCGTCGAACTCATAGGCGCATCTCCGATACCTGTGCTTTGCTTTGAAGTCGATGTGGCAATTGAATGGTCAATCTGTAACCTCTCGGGCCGTTAATAGCTCACAGCCGGCTCCCTCTCTCGTGTCTCCCCCGCGAAACAGCGCGGGAGACGATCGAAGAAGGAAGCGATCTTTTACCCGGGATGTTGAGCGGCCTGCTTCCATTCCGATTGCGTGTCCACTTCCTCTCAACAACTCGCTAGTCGGCTGCCGCCGCGACTGCCGGAGCCGCGGGCTGGTTCTGCGGCATCCAGTCTTCGGTCGCATCCGGCAGGCTGTACTCGTAGGGATCGCGATAGACCACCGGCTCCACATCGAAGTTCCCATGCGGTGGCGGCGAGTCCGTCGACCATTCCAGCGTATTGGCGCGCCAGGGGTTACGGCCTGCCACCTTGCCGTACGCGAAACTCCAGGCGAAGTTCACGAGGAAGGGCAATTGGGCCAGGAGAAGAACGATCGCCGCATAGGTGGCGATAATGTTGAGCGGTTGCAACGGTCTAAGGAAGTTGTATGCCTCGAACGTGTAAACGCGGCGCGGCGCCCCACCTATTCCAAGCAAAAACAACGGGATGAAGACGGCATTGAAGGAGACCAGCGTCAGCCAGAAATGCAGCTTGCCCAATGCGTCGTTCATCATTCTGCCAAACATCTTCGGGTACCAGTAATAGATGGCTGCAAAGCCTCCGAAGATTACCGTGGGGAACAGTGTGTAATGAAAATGAGCGACTACAAAGTACGTACCGTGAAAATATATGTCGGCGGCTTCCGAGCCGAGGAATATCCCCGTTACTCCACCGACGATAAAGGTCGCCAGTCCTCCGAGCGCAAACAACATCGGCGTCTCCAGGCTGATCGAGCCCCGCCAGAGCGTCGCGACCATTGCGAACACGATGATCGCGAACGGCACTGAAATCAGGATCGTCGTCACGCTGAACGGAGCGGCCAGCCGCGGATCCATCCCGCTTACGAACATGTGATGCGCCCAGACCACAAAGCTCAGGAAGCCCGCGACGATGGTCGAGTAGACGATCGTGCGATAGCCAAAGATCGGCTTGCGCGAAAAGACCGAAAAAATCTCCAGCATTGCGCCAAAACCGGGCAACGCGACCACGTAGACCTCGGGATGGCCGAAAAACCAGAACAGATGCTCCCAGAGCAGCGGATCGCCGCCCTTTGCGGGAACAAAGAAGCCCGTGTGAAGGGTCCGGTCAAGAAACAGCATCACCGCTCCGGCAATGAGCGGCCCGACTGAAAGCAGAAAAATCACGCTCGCGGTGATCTGCATCCAGACGATCAGCGGCAGCCGCCACACTGTCATTCCCGGCGCGCGCATGTTGATCGCGGTGGTCAGGAAATTCACGCCGCCCATAAGAAACGAGGCGAACTCGAGCGCAAGCGCGACAAGCCAGAGATTGATTCCCCAGAATGCTCCCGTGTACGCGGGAACGTCCGATAGCGGTACATATCCGGTCCATCCCGCCGGCGACGCACCGCCAGGAACGAAGAAGGAACTGAGCAGCACGATCGCAGCGACGAAGAGCGTCCACACTGAAAGGCGATTGAGTCGAGGAAACGCCATGTCCGGTGCGCCGACCATCAGCGGGATCAGGAAGTTGCCCATCGCGCCCAGCAAAAGGGGCATCGCGACGAAAAACACCATGATCGTGCCGTGTATCGTGACGAACGCGTTGTACGCGTCGGGACCGACGAACCCCCATCCGGCGACGGGCTTTTCCGGCCACGCCAGTTGCGCGCGTATCAGGTAGCTCAACAGCCCGCCGACCAATGCCATGAAGGCCGAGATCGCAAGGTATTGTTTGGCGATCGTCTTGTGATCGGTCGAGAATACATACTGGCGCCAGAAGCCCGCCGCCTCATGAGTACTGTCCGGAACAACCACTGCCGTCGTCTTCATCGCAAACCTCGCTCAGCCCTTCCTCGCCGCACCTGAGAGGTTTCTGGCGCCGGCCGGCGCGGCGGGCCAGGTTTTTCGCAGCCACATCGCGTAACCCTCGGCATCGTGCACGATAACGGTTCCTCGCATGTCGAAGTGCGCGTCGCCACACAGTTCCGAGCATCCCAGCTCGTAATTTCCCGGCCTGGTCGCCTCAAACCACGCGTCGATAGTACGGCCCGGCACAATATCCTGGCGGAAGCGAAAATCGGGGATGAACAGGCTATGGATGACGTCCTTGGAGCGCATGACAAGCTCCACGGGCTTTCCGGCGGGAACGTGCAATTCACCCAGAATCGTGACGTCGTCGGCAGTGCCGAATTTTCCGTCCGGCCCCGGATAGGTGAACAACCAGGCGAATCGTTGCGCGGTTACCTGGACCTTGACTGCGTCGGAGGGCAGCGTCTCCTTGACCGTGCGCCAGGTGCTCGCGCCCGAGGCGTCGATGCTAAGATCGAGACAGAGCACGATCGCCGCGGGAACCAGAATCCACGCCGCCTGGCGGATGCTTTCGGCGCGCTTATAAAAGGCGCGACGGCCCTGCCTGCGCCTGTATCGCAGAACGAAGTAGAGAAGGAGCCCTTCGGTCGCGATAAACCACGCGCCCACGATGTAGTAAATCAGGCGGATAGTTGAATCTACCGAGCCGCCGAAAGTCGATACATTCTGCGGAAGCCAACTAAGCATAAACTCTACTCGGTTCAGCAAATCCTTTTGTGAAAAGTTCTCCGAGCTTGCACAGGCAGCTTGCCCCTGTTCACCACAGGTACACGAGAATGAACAGGATCGGCCATACTGCGCACACGAAATACCAGTAAACCGAGAATGCCTCGATCGCCGGAAGCCGGGGCCGGATGCCGTCGCGCAGGCTCAGGCTCTCGAGCCAGAGCATCCACAACACCGCGAACGTGACGTGTACTGCATGGCATCCGATAAGCGTGTAGAAGGTCGAGCCATAGATCCCGGTCGCGAGACCCAGGCCGTGCGCGACAAGGCGGACCCACTCGCTGCCCTGGATCGCGAGGAACGCTGTGCCAAATAGTCCCGTGAGCGCGAGGCGGCGCCTGTAAACGCCCACCTCCCCCGTGCGCGCGGCACGCACCGCGAGCCTCATCGTAACCAGGCTTGCGAGCAGCACGAAGGTGTTTATCCAGGTGACAAAGAGCGGCAGGCGTGGAAGTCCCGGCGGAGGCCAGAACGGCGCGCCAAGCCGAAAGACCAGGAACGAGCCGATAAGCCCGGTGAAGAGCATCGCCTCGGCCGCAACCAGAAGCATCACCGCGAACCGGCTGTTCCGCACCGCGCTTTCGACAGCGGGCGTCAGGACGCTGGGCGCCGAGACCGCGCGCTGGCGACGCGTTTTGACGGTTTTTGTGCTTGCGATTACGCTTGCGACGGCGGCCGTCGGACCCGCTCCTAACAATCGCCAGGCACCCCGGTGGTGCGCGCGGCAGGCCGCCGCGCGCCTATCACGCATTTCCAATGGCGCCCCCCTCGACCCTACAGCGAATCAAGCCTTCCCGACGTCCAAACCGCGTTGGCGTCACTTTGCCGCATGCTGCGGGGTCTCCGCGTGAGATGCGAGATCCTCCTTCTTAAGCTCCGGAATTACGTACTTGTGCATCAGTTCCATGCTCTTGAGGACCTTACGATGGTCGAGACCGCCGAGCCGCGTCCAGCACAGAAGCACGCTTACACCGTACCTGTCGCGAATCTTGCGTATCTGTTCAACGCAGTAATCGCGATCGCCGCAGATGACCGCGCCAGCCTCCAGCAGCTGTTCCCAGCTCACATGGGCCGCCAGGTCGCGAGTTTTCGTATATAGCTCGTAGCTCTTGACCGGTCCCTGCCCCTCGGGCGGCGCAACATACTTGGCAATCGTCCTGTAGTACCAGAGAACCGGCTCGGCGAATTCACGCCGCGCCTGCTCGGTGGTCTCCGCGCAATAGACCATGCAGAGCGCACCGATTTGACGGCTCGCGGGATCGTAACCGCCGGCGCGCAACGCGTCGCGGTATTTGACGATCAGATCGTCGGCGCTCTTGCCCTGGAATCCGAACACGGGCGCGCACAGAAGGTTGAAGCCCCACTTCCCGACCATCGGAAAGGTCGCCTCGCTCAGGCTCGCGATCCAGACGGGCGGATGCGGTTTCTGGAGCGGCTTGGGGCGCACCGGCTGGTCCTCGAATCGATAGTGCACACCCTTGAAGTTGACCCGCTCCTGGGTCCAAGCCTGCAGGATCACTTCGAGCGACTCGTTGAAGATGCCGCGTGATTTGGTTTGATCGATCCCGAAACCGCGGAACTCGTTGGGCTGATAGCCGCGTCCGACGCCGAAATCGATCCGCCCCTCGCTCATCAGATCGAGCATCGCGTAATCTTCCGCGACGCGGATCGGATGGTTGAACGGCAACACGACGACCCCCGTGCCGAGTCTGATTCGTTTGGTCACCGAGGCCATCGCGCCAAGCGTAATCGCCGGCGAGCCGCAGTAGCCGTACTCGGTGAAATGATGCTCGGCGGGCCAGATCGAATCGAAGCCCAGGTCCTCGGCCGCGCGCATCAGGTCGAACTGCTCTCTGACGATCTCGTGCTCGGTCTTCCCGATCGGGTTCTCGAACAGGTGCAGCATCCCGAACTGCATACGATTCCTCCTTGTTGCGGCCTGGCTTATCGGAAGACCGCCCGCGCGAATGTTTGAATCGAGTACGAGCGGCGCACGCCAAATCCAGCTAAGCCCGGTTGCCCCTTCGCGTGCCCGCGGGCAGCATCGAGCGTGCCATCGTGGGGCGAGAGCCCCCTGTTTCAACCTGTTTCAAAGGGAGTCAACTTTAACGGCGTCTAGTGACCCCTGCTTAGCCTTCGGAAAGCTGGCGCGAAAATGCCCACCTGACTCGATCGGATGCGTCGCGATCGGAGTCGCAGGCGACACCGCTTAGCGAAGCCGCCGCCTGCACTCGATGCATCGCGCCTCGTAGTCAACTGCCCGGATTTCCGTTACCGCGCCGGCCCGGCAATCTGATAAGACCCGGATAAGAACCCCCGCAAGGAGCCGCCGCACTGGAAATCGATGCGGCTCGGACGGAGAAGCGATGGCCTACGAAGGATACAAGCTCATAACCGTGGAGGTCCGCGGCAGAGTCGCTTACGGCACGATCAACAATCCCCCGGTCAACGTGATCACCGCGCCGTTGTTGGACGAATTGGTCAGGCTGTCGAGCGAACTCGAAGCGGACGAAAATCTTCTCGTGTTCGTCCTCAGAAGCGCCAACCCGGATTTCTTCATCGCGCACTTCGACGTCGGCGCGATCCTGGAATTTCCGATCGACCAGCCCGCCCGTCACGAGGATTACGCCAACGCCTTCTACCACGACATGTGCGAGCGCTTCCGTCTCATGAACAAGGTCACCATTGCGCAGATCGAAGGCCGCGTAGGAGGCGGAGGGTCGGAACTCGCGATGTCGTTCGACATGCGTTTCGGCGTGCGCGGAAAGACGTTCGTGAACCAGATGGAGGTGCCGCTCGGGATCCTGCCGGGAGGAACCGGGACGCAGCGAATGCCGCGACTCATCGGGCGTAATCGCGCGATCGAGGTGATTCTCGGCGGAATCGACATGGACGCCGACACCGCGGAGCGATGGGGCTACCTGAACCGCGCATTCAGCCCGGAGCAAATCGGTCCCTACGTCGAGTGGCTGGCCGAGCGTATCGCGTCGTTTCCGGCTGAGGCGGTACGGCTCACCAAGCAGGCGATCAATTCAGCCGACAAGCCGCTGGCCGAAGGGCTCAGGGACGAAAGCTACCTGTTTCAGCAGCTCGTCCGGACTGAGACCGGAAGGCGCAACATGAAGAGGTTCCTTGAGATCGGGGGCCAAACACGCGAGGGCGAACTCAAGATCGTCGAATTGAGTGGGCGCCTGGGGCGGCGCTGAGGGCCTGCCCCGGGTTAACGCGCGACGCGCCGGTCGGGCGGGTTGACGCTGTTCCAGCCAGCGAGAGCGGACGAGGCGGAGGAATCTGATTGCCGCCGGGCGCGCTCGCAATCAACCCGAGCGGCCACGGGGAGCCGGCATACGCCGGCGGATTTTTGCCTCCGAGAATTTCGGGCCGATCGCGCGCCACAGAAATGCGGCGCGCGATGCTTCGATCTGCATTCGCGCGGTTAAAGCCCCGCGTCGCGCTAGTCCTTCGGTTGATCGGGCACCAGTTTGAGTTTGCCCTGGCGCGAGGTGCCAGCGCTCTTGGCCCCCGCCGCGAGGCCGGTCGCCGCGCCTGCACCCTTGCGGCGCTTTCGCGCATCCAGTCCGACTTCGCTGACCCCCGGAACCTTGTGCTTTTCGAGCCGTCCGCGCGCCGCTCCGCTTGCGTGCGTGCCCGCTTCGCCCACCGCTCTCGATACCCTGCCCCCCTTGCCGCCGCGATGGTTGACGGCAGCGGATGATACGCCCGGGCGCGCGACGGAACGCTCCGCAACGGTCTTGTCGAGGCCGAAGACCCTGCGTTCGAGGCGTTTTATCCGATCGCGCAGTTCGGCGGCGCGCTCGTATTCGAGTTGCTCGGCCGCGTTCATCATTTCGCGCCTGAGTTCGGATATGAGATCGGGCAGTTCGTGGGGGGGAACCGCTTCGTCGCCGGTTTCACCTGGCTTTTCCTCGATCTCCGGCACGACAGCCCATTCGGGCGAGTACATTTCGACCAGCGAGGCGTCGATTGCCTTCCTGACGCTGGCGGGCGTGATTCCATGCTCCTGGTTATAGGCAAGCTGCTTCTGGCGGCGGCGGTTGGTTTCATCGATCGCGCGGCGCATCGAATCGGTCATCGTGTCGGCGTACATGATGACCTTGCCGTTCACGTTTCGGGAGGCGCGGCCCATCGTCTGGATGAGCGAGCGGGCCGAACGCAGATAGCCCTCCTTGTCCGCGTCAAGGATTGCGACCAGGGAAACTTCCGGGATATCGAGACCCTCGCGCAGCAGGTTGATCCCGACCAGCACGTCGAACTCGCCCTTGCGCAGGCTCCGGATTATCTCGACGCGCTCGATCGTCTCGATATCCGAGTGCAGGTAGCGCACGCGCACTCCGAGGTCGTGATAGTAATCGGTCAAATCCTCGGCCATCTTCTTGGTCAGGCAGGTAACGAGCACGCGCTCCTTTGCCGCGACGCGCTTTCGGATTTCCTCCAGCAGGTCATCGACCTGCGTACCTGCCTTGCGCACCTCGATCTCGGGATCGACAAGGCCGGTGGGACGGATTAGCTGTTCTATAACCAGTCCTCCGGACTTCTGGAGCTCGTAATCGCCCGGAGTCGCCGAGACGTAGATTACCTGGTTGGTTTTCGACTCCCACTCTTCAAAGTTAAGCGGACGGTTGTCGAGCGCAGAGGGGAGCCGGAAGCCGTACTCGACGAGCGTCGCCTTGCGTGAACGATCGCCTCGGTACATCCCGCCAAGCTGCGGGATCGTGACGTGACTTTCGTCGATGAAGAACAGCGAGTCTTTGGGAAAGTAGTCGAGCAGCGTCGGCGGCGGCTGTCCCGGAAGACGGCCGGTGAGATGGCGCGAGTAATTTTCGATACCCGGGCAGAAACCCATCTCGGCGAGCAGTTCGAGATCGTACATCGTGCGCTGTTCGAGGCGCTGCGCTTCGAGGAGCTGATTGTTCCTGCGGAAGAATTCGAGCCGCTCGCGCAGTTCCTCGCGGATGCTCGCCACCGCGTTCTCCATCCGATCCGAAGTAGTGACGTAATGCGACGCCGGATAGATCGCGACACTCTGGAGCTTTCGCACCACCTTGCCGCGCAGCGCGTCGATTTCGTAAAGCGCCTCGACCTCGTCGCCGAAGAACTCGATCCGGACTGCGCGGTTTTCCTCGTAGGCTGGAAAGACTTCGACGGTGTCGCCGCGCACACGGAAGGTTCCGCGATGGAAGTCGTAATCGTTGCGCTGGTACTGGATATCGACCAGTTTGCGCAAGATACGGTCGCGCTCGGCGCGCTGACCCTCTTCGAGAAAGACCATCAGCTCGAAATAGACCTCGGGCTCGCCGAGGCCGTAGATACACGAGACGGAGGCGACTATAAGGACGTCGTTTCGCTCAAGCAGGGCCTTGGTCGCGGAATGGCGCAGCTTGTCGATTTCGTCGTTGATGCTCGCGTCCTTCTCGATATACGTGTCGGTGGAAGGAACGTAGGCCTCGGGCTGATAGTAGTCGTAGTAGGAGACGAAATAGCGGACCGCGTTGTCCGGAAACAGGCTCTTGAACTCGTTGTAGAGCTGGGCGGCCAGCGTCTTGTTCGGCGCCATCACGAGTGTCGGGCGGTTGGTACGCGCGATCACGTTGGCCATCGTAAAGGTCTTGCCCGAGCCGGTGACGCCAAGCAGGACCTGATGCCGCACGCCTTCCAGCACGTTGCGCGTAAGGGCCTCGATCGCCGCAGGCTGATCGCCCTCGGGCTTGTAAGTGGAGACGAGCTTGAAGGTCCCTTCCCGGCCGCGTGCGCGTGACAACATCAGCGCAAGTTTAGCAACCGAAGCCGGCTTTGCCGACCCCGGCCGTGGTCGGCAGGCGTAGGCTCGTTTTTGCCGACTATGTAAAATTCCCATAGCCGCCTGTAGGCGGCGAGGATGCCAGGGAGGCATCCGAGACGAACGGGGACATAACAGAGCCGGCGCCGGCTCAAGCGAAACCAGCGGGCGGGCTCTGCGTAATTCGTTGCAACAGGAGGTGGCGAAGATGAAACCACGCTTCGCAACAGTGATGGCGGCGGCGATGCTCGCGCTGATGGGTGCAGCGCCGCTTTGGGCCCAGATGGGCAACCCGTGGCAGGCTTTCAGCGGCCTCCCGAACGGCCAGAAATGGGACTCCTTCGTAAGGCACCACCCGCAGGTCGCCAGAGAGCTGCAGAGCAACCCCAACCTGCTCTGGAATCCGGACTGGCGCAGACACCATCCGGAGCTCAGAGAGTGGATCCATTACCATCAGCCGCTGTGGAACCGGATGATGGCCAGCCAGGGAGTGAGCCCATATCAGCAAAAATGGGAGCAATTTCTCGCCGGCCATTCCGGGCTCTCCAAACAGCTGCAGAACAACCCGAATCTGCTTTATAACCCCGCCTGGCGCTCGAAGCATCCGGAACTGGCGGAATTCCTCGCGCAGCATCCCAACGTCCGGAACAGCCTGTGGAGCTCCGCTCCCGCGGGCATGTATCCCTCCACGTTCGGCAACTTTGCTTCGAATCATCCCGGACTGATGCAGCAGCTGAACGCGAACCCGGGACTCGCGGTCGATCCAGGTTACCTGAGGCAGCACCCGGATTTCGCCGATTTCATGCGCGACCATCCAGGATTTCGCGAGGATATGGAGGAGCGGGCCGAGTACTGGAGGCACCATCACTCGTACGACGGCTGGAGATGGCGTCACGCATGGAACGACCCTGACGCGGCGCCGTGGATACCGCCAGGTCTCCGCCATTCACACGGCCATGCCTACGGCTGGTACGCGCACCATGCCGGATACGCCGAGCCAGATGCTGATGATGGGCCGTATCCCGGCCCAGGCTGGCATGGGGAGGGACACCACCCGCACGGCCACGGGGATTGGGATCATGGGCCTCACGGGCACAGGGACTGGGATCATGGGCCTCACGGCCGCGGAAACTGGGACCACGGACCCCACGGCCATGGCGATTGGGATCATGATCACTAGGAACGACAAAAGCGTGATTCAGTGCGCAAATGGAGAACAAATCCGCATTTTTCCGTCCAAGTCGCTGCCATCAAGTGAAAAGGACTTCGCGGAAAATAACGTAAGGCTCTTGCAATGGCTTTCGGACGCTTATTAAATCTTTGCACCAATTGGGCCGTTTCACGGATTTGAACAGGTTGTTTACGGATCAACTGAGGAGAGTTCATGAAAAGTAGATCCTGGGGGTTGAAAGGCCTGGCGGCAGTCACCGGCGCTGTCTTTTGTGTGGGAGGGATGGCCGGGTGCGCCTACTTTCAGCAGCCCCGACAGTGGGGAACTTGCGCCGGCGTTGGTTCTGTCCTCGGAGCGGGCCTCGGCGCCGGCTCCGGAATCATAATTGCGGAACACAGCAACGGACACAGAGGTCCTTCCAGCCAAGCGACAACCTGGTCGGGTCTTGGCGGAGCCGCGATAGGCGGCATCCTTGGAGGACTTGCTGGTCACTACATCTGCGACCCGGTGATCAAGCCGCCGCCACCGCCGCCACCACCACCACCGCCGCCACCCCCGCCGCCGCCACCGCCGCCTCCGCCGGTTAAGAAGAAGGAGAAGATCGTCCTTCGCGGCGTGCACTTTGCCTTCAACAAGTACAACATCCGACCGGGTGATGCGGCGATCCTCGACGAGGTGGCGCAGACGCTCAAGGAGCACCCGGATCTCCGCGTGTACGTCAATGGCTACTGCGACGCGATCGGCAGTGTGAAGTACAATCTGCGACTGTCCGAGAAGCGGGCCGAGGCGGTTGCGGCGTACCTTGAGAGACAGGGCATCTCGGCGGATCGGTTGATACCGCAGGGATTTGGCAAGACCCATTTCGTTGCGCCCAACAATACCGACGAGGGCCGTGCGCAAAACCGGCGCGTCGAATTGGTGCCAATCCAGTAGCCTGGAACAGGTGAATGACGGAAAGGCCGTGACCACAAGGCCACGGCCTTTTCTTTTCCCAGCCGACGAAGAGCAAATCTTGTGAGTCGAGAGGTTCGCAGCGCACAATCAAGTGCCGGCCAACCGGTCTGGTGCGGTTGCCGCGTACCTCGAGACGCAAGGAATCTCGTTGGATCGGCCAATCTGGCTGCGGTTCGCCCGACGCCCACCTCGTTATGCCGAACATTGCTCCCGCAGGCGATGCGCGACATCGACGTGTCCAGTTGGCGCCAGTCCGGCGGTCTGCCGCAGCGGCAGGCAGCTCAAATTTTCGAGGCGGCCTGGTGCTTCACCTTTTCCATCCAGCTGCACTGACTGCTATTCTTGGGCCGAGGCTTTCTGGGGGCAGGAGTTCTCTATGCATGCTTGCCGCTTGAACAGCTTTATCGGGTTGATTGCCGCCGTCCTGTTTGCCGCGATACCGGCGCGAGTGGTCCGTGCCGAAGCGCCGAATCCCACGCACAATGCGCGGACGACGAGTCACAGCGCTCCCGCCAATCAGTCGAAATCACACGGAGCGCTGCCGACCAGGGCGGATCCGCCGTCGGTGCGCGAGGCCGTCTATCGCGAACCGCGTCACGCTCCGCGGCACGCGCGGATGACGTGGCGGCAGCGCGAGCAGTTGCGACAGTTCAAGATCGCGGCGGCGCGCTTTCCGGCGTTCTGCGAAAAATGGGGGCGTCTCCTGCAGGAGCGCCACGTCAACGATGCCAGCCACATCAAGTGGACGTTCAAGGACGGCTGGGAAACCGGCACCTACACCGGTTACTCGAAGATCAAGACGTGCACCTGTGAGCAATCAGAAGGTTTCGCGATCGGCAAGCTCAGCTACGACGAATTGACCTATTACGTCGTGGGCAAGACCAAGGAAGAAGCCCAACATGCGAAGCCGAGGGTAACTGCGATTACCACCACCACGGAGATCTTCCGCTGGGAGCACGGAAGGTGGTTCTCGTTCTAGTGGCGACACAGCGAGCGGGCTGACCGTTCGGCAAAAGCCGCGGCATCCTCTCCAACTGGCGTGGAGCCTCCGGACTGACAATTTGAAGCGGGCGCCAGTGCCCCGAGCTGCTTCGCCTGGGCGGTATTCGATCGGCGATGCCAACAGTGCGCCGCTGCGTTATTCCCAAGCGAGACGGATCTCCTGGCAGCAGGGGATATTTCGTTAACTGTTGCCGCAGCGCACGCTAGTTGAGTTCCTTACTTCCGTAGCCGAGGATTCGCCGCGCCACGATCAGCATGTTTATCTGCTGGGTGCCCTCGAAGATATCGTTGATTTTCGCGTCGCGCATCCATTTCTCGACCAGGTACTGGCGCGAATAGCCAAGCGGCCCGAGCATTTCAACCGCTTTTTGGGTTATCTGGGTCACGGCGAGGCCGGCCTTCGCCTTGGCCATCGAGGCTTCCAGATTATTGCGCTTGCCCACGTCAAGCATCCACGCCGCACGCCAGGTGAGCAGGCGGGCGGCCTTGAGCTGAACTTCCATCTCCATAAAGTCGCGCTCGATCGCAGCGAGCCGGCGCGGCGAGATTCCGTAGCGGATCGGAACGTTCTGTTGTTTGAGGAAATCGGCCACGAAGTCGAGCGCGGCGCGTCCCACCCCAATCGCCATCGCGGCCACGATCGGGCGCGTCGCGTCGAAGGTCGCCATCACGTTCTTGAAACCGCCCTCGGGCCTAACCTCGGCGCTTCCGAGGATATGGTCGAGCGGGATGCGGCAGTTGTCGAACACGAGCGCCGCAGTGTCCGAGGCCCGGATGCCGAGCTTGTTTTCGACACGAACCACCGTCATGCCCGGGGTGTTATGCTCGACGACGAACGGCTTTATTCCGGCGCGCCCCGCGTTCTTGTCCACGGTTGCCCACACCACGACGAATCCCTCGGACTTTTCCGCCGCCATCTGGCCCGAGGTGCAGAAGATCTTGGTGCCATTGATGACCCAATGATCGCCGTCGCGAGTCGCGGTGGTGGTGACTGCGGCCGAGTCCGAACCGCATCCCGGCTCGGTAATCGCCATCGCGCCCCACTTGGGCTTGCCGCTGCGGAAGCGCTTCAGAAACCGCTCCTTCTGCTCGGGCGTCCCGGAGGCCATCACTGCGGCACCGCCGAGTCCGGGATTCGGAATCGACAGGAAAAGTCCCGCGTCGCCCCAGCAAAGCTCCTCGGTGGTGACGACTGTGTAGAGATTGCGAAGCGCCGGCCCGGCGCTTTTCTTGCCGCTTGCGCCCGATTCGGACGTGGTGGCATCACCGAGCGCCGAGGCGGACCACATGGCCTCGAGAAACTGCTCGGGTTTCTCGTGCTCGCGTTCGTCGTACTCGCGCGAGATGGGCCGCATCATCTGCTCGGCAACCGTATGGTAAAGCTTCACGCGCTGGAGAGTCTGCGGTTCGAGCTCAAAATCAATCATCGTGCTTCTCCGTGATATAGGCGTCGCCCTTGCGCCCGCGGGTCACACCGTTGCGATACCGTCGAGCGCTGCAAGTCCGCGCGCGTTGCGCAACCACATCTCGACCGGATGCTCCCGGATATAGCCGTGGCCGCCGAGGATCTGGACCGCGTTGTCTGCAACCTTGAGCGCGCTTGCCGCGACGTAGTTCTTCGCCAGGTAGCTTTCCTTGAGCGAGTCCTCGCCGCGATCGAGCCGCCATGCAGCTTCCCATACGAGCAGCCGTGAGGCGTCGATTTCGATCGCCATGTCGGCCAGCATGAATGCGACCGCCTGTTTGGTCGCGATCGGCACGCCGAAGGCCCGCCGCTCCTTGGCATAATCGCGCGCGTACTCGAACGCCGCACGCGCCATCCCGACTCCGAGCGCGGAAATTGCCACGCGAGCCTCGCTCATCAGGCGCGAGAAATTGATTTCGCTGTCCCCGCCAAGCCTCGCCGCGCGATCCACGCGGACGTCCTTAAGCGTAACGGCACACGTCGAGAGCGGTTTGAAGCCCATGTTCTTTTCGCGCTCACCGATCGAGACTCCCGGCGCGTCGCGCGAAACGATGAACGCATCGACCCCCTTGAAGCCCGCGGCGGAATCGGTCGCCGCGTATACCAGAAGGGATTTTGCGCTGTCGGCAAGCGGGACGAAGCACTTGGTGCCGTTCAGGATATAGGCTGAACCGTCGCGCCGCGCGCGGGTCCAAAGCTCGGTCAGGTCGAAATCGAAACGCGGCTCCACCAAGGCCGCCGTCGCCGGTGCGAACCGCTCGGAGGCGAATTGCTTCAGGTAGAGAGAGCGCTGGGCTTCGCTGCCCATCTCCAGTATCGGGTAGGCGAACAGGCGCGGCGCGAGCGCGTGGACCGCGATCGAAACGTCCCCATAGCCGAGCTCCTCGGCGACGATCGCTCCGGTGAGCGCCGAACGCTCCTCGCCCGCACCGCCGAACTGTTCCGGGATCGCGCTCGTCACGAGTCCCAACTGCCATATCTTCTCGACCAGTTCGGCCGGGACGACCCCGCTTTCGTCAGCCGGGCGCGCGGCGGGACGGATTTCGTCGCGGGCGAAACCTTCGACGGTTTCGCGGATCATGCGTTGTTCTTCAGTTAATTCGAAGTCGACCATTCGAGGGAGCCACTCCCGGATATAAACGTCATCTGTTACTTTAGATTTATCAGGTCCACCGCGACCCCGGACGCAGCCGAACGGTAGGCGGCCTCGACCGAACGCTGCGCCGCCACTCCAGTGTCAATTCCTGGTCCCGGCGCGCATTCGCCCCGAAGCGCCGCAACAAAGGTCGCGTCCTGCACTGCATAGGGTATCCGAAAGGCGTGCCGCAATGGAGACAGGCACGGGCGTTCCCGGAGCACCAGGTCCTGATAGCGGCGCATCACCTCTTCTTCGGTGATTTTCTCTTCGTAGCCTTCGCCGCGCTGGATCACAATGGGCCCGGCGCCGTCGGTATCGCAGGCGAGGAACAGGTTTTCGGTGAAAACCTCGATACGCCGGTTGCTCGGGCGATTGAGAATCCGATGCCACACCGAGGTGAGTTGTCCGTGGAAGCCCTCTTCGAAATCGAACTCGGTAACGGCGCAGTCCTCGATACCGGGTGCGCCGTTCAGCACCCGGGTGCGGCAATACAGCCGGCGAATCGGGCCGAACATCCATGCAAAAGCGTCGAAATCATGCACGCTATGTTCGATCAGCGTGCCGCCAGCGGTTAGGCCAGGCTGATTTCGCCACTTGCTCGCATGCGCCCCACGAACCGGAAAGTCCTGATCGTCGCGCATCGTTACTGCCAGCATCCGGCCCGCGCCTTCCTGCGCGGCCATCGCCGCGATAACCGTGTACACGGGCGAAAACCGAAGCACCAGACCTACCTGGCCAACCAGCCCTGCCCGCTCGATCGCGGCTCGTATTTCGTCCGCCTCGGCCGAGTTCATCGCGAGCGGCTTTTCGCAGAAGACGTGCTTGCCTGACGCCGCCGCACCGAGGCACAGCTCGCGATGGGTCGCCGTGGGTGTGCATACAAAGACCGCGTCGACCGATCCGTCGTCGAAGATTTGCTCGGCCCCGGCGCACGACCTCGCTTCGGGCCATTGCGAGGCAAGCGCGTCGGCCGCCGCGGCGTCAATGTCGTAGACGCGCGTTACGGCAACGCTTTCCGGAACCGCATCGGCGAGGAGGCGAAGCATCAGCGAGTGCGTCCGTCCGATAAGTCCGGCGCCGACTATGCCAACCCTTACCTGCCTTTTGATCGGAGAGCCCATCAGGGTTCCCGGTTCTCTTCTTCGCGTCTTAGGCGCTCGCGTTCGCGCTCGCGGCAATAGCGAGTGCGTTCCCGCTCGACGCGCGCGGGCGGGGCGATCGGTTTTCGGACTTTCTTCAGGATTCCCCCGCCTCCCTTGTGTCGATTCTTCTTCACTGGCCCTGGGCCATCAGGGTTCAAAGCCGACAAAGCTGAGTTGAAGGCCCGTGACGGCGCCGCCGGCTGCGCGGCGCGAAAAGTATTCCCTCGCGGCACATCGCGTACACGGACCGGCATGCGTAATCGCGTCGGGGCGAAGACCGGCGCGCAGCAGTTGCTCGGTGATGATCGCGCGCAGATCGAGGTACGCCTTGCCCGGCCTGCCTTCGCGTCGATGCGCCGCCGCTCCTTCGACTTCGCAGGCGAACCGGTTCGCCAATTCGACGTCAACTTCGAAACAACACGGCCCTATTGACGGGCCGAGCGCGACCCGGATCCGTGAAAGGCTGGCGCCGACAGACAGCATCGCGCTGAGCCCGGTGCGGGCAATTCCGGCCAGCACCCCGCGCCACCCGGCATGAAAAGCGCCAGCGACCTGCGCCTTCGCGTCAATCATCAGGATCGGAACGCAATCGGCGCTCAGAACGCCCAGAACGACTCCGCGTTGCGCCGTGACCATCCCGTCTCCGACCGGACGCGCTTTCGCCGATTCGCGGGTTACGACGTGAACCGTGTTGCCGTGCACCTGGCGCACCATCGCAACCTGCGTGGCCGCGCCAATAAACTGGCGCGCGCGCCGCCAGTTCTCTTCGACCGCCTCAGCCGAGTCGCCCACCATCCGGGAGAGATTGAGGGTCGCAAACAAGCCTTCGCTGACGCCGCCCGTGCGGCCGAGAAATCCGTGCGTCACGCCCGAAATGGCGGACCACGGCCGAAGGACCGAAAGCGCACTGCGCGAGGTCAAGGATGCGTCCAGTGATTCCACGCTGCCCTGTTTGTGTAGCGAAGGATAACCTATAATTTGAGTCTTTGGAATTTAGCTTCCGGGTTGGCCTATGAACGGATATCAGTATCTCATCGCGCGAAACCGCCTGATGATGAAGCTCGAGGACGACCTTGCCAAAATCAAGGCTTTGCCGGACGCCGAGCGCGAGCGCGAGACGGCGCGGCTTCAGGCCGAGTTCGACCGCGACCTGGCCGAACTTTACGAACAGGTTGCGGATGAATATCCCGGCGAGCGCAAGAAGAAGGCGCGCCCGCTGGAGAATCACAGTTAGGTTTTACGCGGTTTGGGCCAGTCAATCGTCATCAGCGGAGCGCGGACCCACAACCTTAAGAACATCTCGCTCGAAATCCCGCAGGGCAAGATAACCGCGGTAACCGGCGTTTCCGGCTCCGGGAAATCGAGCCTGGTGTTCGATACGCTTTACGCCGAGGGCCAGCGCCGCTACGTCCAGAGCCTGTCTACCTACGCGCGGCTTTTCCTTGAGCGGATGGAGCGGCCGGACGTTGACGAAATCTCGCACATCCCGCCCGCGCTGGCGCTTCGCCAGAAGAACACGATCAAGAACGCGCGCTCGACCGTCGGGACAGTCACCGAAATAAGCGATTATCTGCGCCTGCTGTTCGCGACGGTGGGACGCACCATATGCCCGCGATGCGGCGACGAGGTGGTGTCCGATACGCCGCAAAGCGCGGCGCGGCAAATTCTCGCGTCGCCCGGGATGTACGTGTTCCTGGCGCCGCTCAACTCCGGAACGCGCTCCCTCGCGGAGGTCGCGGGATGGCTCGAACAGACCGGCTTCCATCGCCTGTACCACGAGGGCGCGATGCTCGAAGCCGGCGAACTGGCAGAGCGCTTCGCAAGCGCGCCGGAACCGCCGTCGTCGCTGATGGTGCTGATCGATCGCGTCTCGGTAAGCGGCGCGGACCAGGCCGAACGGGTTCGCGAAGCACTCGAAAAGGCGTTCGAGTTCGGCGCGGGACGGGCCCGCGCGGTACGCGTCGAGCGCGGCAACGGAGCGCTGTCGGAGCTGGGTTCGTTCAGTTTCGACAGGCGCTTTGCCTGCTCACGATGCGGCACGGCGTTTCCGGAGCCTCGGCCGGCGCTGTTTTCCGCCAACAGCCCAATCGGCGCGTGTCCGGAATGCGAAGGCTTCGGGCGCACCGTCGAGCTTGATCTGGAAAAGGTCATCCCGAACCACAATCTCTCGCTGCGCCAGGGGCTAATCGCTCCGTGGCGAACGCCCGCGTATCGCGAGATGAACGACTGGATGCTTAGGCTGGCGCGCAGCCGGAAGATTCGCACGACGGTGCCGATGCGCGAGATGACCGACGCGGAGCGCGCCTGGCTTATCGACGGCGAACCAGGCAACGGCTTCGACGAGGACCGATGGCCGGGCGTGCGCGGCTTCTTCAAGTGGCTTGAAAGCCGCCGCTACAAGACTCACGTGCGGATTCTTCTCGCCAAGTATCGCCGGTTCGTGTCCTGCCCCGCATGCGGCGGAGCGAAGCTCAAACCCGAAGCGCTCAACGTCAAGGTCGACGGGTTGACGGTAGCCGACGCCGGGCGTCTCTCGATCCAGGAGCTCTCGGCCTGGCTCGGCAGGCTTGCGCGGAACAGAGATATCGCCTCGCGCGCCGCAACCGTGCTCCGTGAACTCAGAAACCGCGTCCGCTATTTGCAGGAAGTCGGGCTTCAATACCTGACGCTCGAACGCCAGGCGCGGACCCTCTCGGGCGGCGAGGCGCAGCGAATCCATCTTGCCAGCGCCCTCGGAAGCCTGCTGGTCGGCACCCTGTACGCGCTCGACGAACCGACCGTCGGCCTTCATTCCTCCGACGCGCGGCGATTGCTCGCAGTGCTGCGCCATCTGCGCGATCTCGGGAACACGGTCGTGGTGGTCGAGCACGATCCGACGATAATCAACGGCGCTGACTTCGTTATCGAACTCGGTCCCGGCGGCGGAAGCCAGGGCGGCGCGATGCTGTATGCGGGCAGGCCGTCCCCAGGCGCGATAAAAAGCGCGGCCGGAACCCCCGGACGGGTCCTGATGATGCGCGCGATGGCGCGCGAACGGCGCTTTACGCGGCGCGATCCGGCGATCAGAATCAGGCGCGCGCGCGAGCATAACCTGAAAGCTATCGACGTTGCGATTCCGCTCGGCAGGATGGTCTGCGTGACTGGCGTGTCGGGCTCGGGAAAATCGACCCTCATCGAAAACGTTCTCTACGCCAACTATCTGAGACGCCAGGGTGAGGCGGTCGAGGCGGGCGAGTGCGAAAATATCGAAGGCCTAGAGCAGGTTGGCGCGATAATCCACATGGGCCAGGAACTTCCGGCGCGCTCGATGCGCTCGAATCCGGCCACTTACCTGAAAATCTACGACGACATACGAAAGCTCTTTGCCGCAACCGCCGAGGCGCGCCGGCTTGGTGTCCAGTCGCGTCATTTCTCGTTCAATGTGCCCGGTGGGCGATGCGAACGATGCAACGGGACTGGGACCGTCACGATTGAAATGCATTTCATGGCGGACCTCGAGGTGCAATGCGACGTGTGCGAGGGGCGCCGCTTCCAGAGCCATATTCTCGCGATCCGCTACCAGAAGCTTAATATCAACGAAGTCCTCGACCTGACCGTGGACGAGGCTCTCCGCTTCTTTGCGCAAACACCTGCAATCGTGCGCCGGCTTGAAGCGCTGAGCGCGGTCGGCCTCGGCTATATGCGCCTCGGGCAGACCACTTCGACGCTCTCGGGCGGCGAGGCGCAGCGGCTCAAGATCGCGCGCTTTCTGCTCGCGGACCTGGAACCCCCGCCAATCGGCCGCGACGGGAAAAAGCTCCCCCGAATGTTCCTGCTGGACGAACCCACCACGGGATTGAGTTCGGCCGACATCCGCCGCCTGATCAAGGTGCTGCAGCGGCTCGTCGCGGAAGGCAACAGCGTGGTCGTGATCGAACACAACCTCGAGTTTATCGCGCACGCCGATTACATAATCGATCTCGGCCCGGGCGGCGGCGACGACGGCGGAAAAGTTGTCGCGACGGGAAGCCCGCTCCAGGTGGCAGCGTCGCCCAGATCGCTGACCGGGAAAGAGCTGCGCCATCTCTTCGGGCTGCGCTCCGGCGCGAGCGCCCGCGAGATTAAGGCGGCCATCGACAGCGCCGCAACCGCATGAGCGAGGTCCGCACAACATCTGTGCCTATGCCGCAGGACAACCCTGAACGGCTGGATCGCTACCTGGTCCGGGTCGGCCTCGCCTCATCGCGGCGCGCCGCACGCCAGATGCTCGAGCAACGGCGCGTGCGCGTCAACGGCGTCACTGCGGTCAAGTCTCGTATGGTGGGGCCGAAGGATTGCATCGAAGTCGAAGCCGCATCGCCCGCGCGCGATATAGAGCCTGAAGCCGAAACTCCTCTCGAAGTGCTGTTCGCCGATGCAGCGATGCTGATAGTCAACAAGCCGGGCGGCGTCCCATGCCATCCACTGCGCCCGGGCGAGCGCGGAACCGTGATGAATGCGCTCGTCGCGCGCTATCCGGAGACCGCGTTGGCGGGCGACAAACCCCTTGAAGGCGGGCTCGTGCATCGGCTCGACAACGGCACCTCGGGAGCGCTAATCGTCGCGCGCACCCGGACGGCGTTCGAGGAGCTTCGCCGCGCGATCCGCACGGGCCGGGTCAGGCGACGTTATCTTGCCCTCGTCGAGGGACATCCCGAAGCTGAGATGTTTCTCGACGCGCCCGTCGCTCACCACCCGAAGAGCGCGCGCAGGATGGTTGTTGCGGCCGACGAGCGCGAGGCGCACAGGCTTGGCGCACGACGGGCAATTTCACGCGTCGAGCCGCTGAGGAGCGGGAGGCGGTTTTCGCTGGTGCAGGTCGATCCCGCAACCGGCGCGCGTCATCAGATTCGCGTCCATCTTGCCAACGCCGGATTCCCAATTCTCGGCGACACGCTTTACGGCGGCCCGTCTACGCCCGACCTCGAACCAGGACGCTTCTGCCTGCATCTTGCCGAGATCGAGCTGGAATCACCCGCATCGGGCACGGTGCGCGTCAGGGCTGAGCTCCCGCAGGATCTCAAGGCGATCATCGAACGGGACAAATCGACCGCCTGAAGCAGTGCTTCGGTCCGTTCGCTCGCGCGCTCAGTTGCAGCTGCAGGGCCTGCAAATGAGCTGGCCCGTGGTTGCGCCGTATTGGCGCAAGCGGGCGAGCGTCTGGCCCAGCGGGACCGCCTGTCCGGGAAGCAAGCCCGGCGGTAGAGTTACCCCGGCAGTCGGATTGTAAACGTCCCCCGGAATCGTATTCGGTCCCATGGGCGGAAACGGACCGGTGGCGCTGAACCCGAATGGTGTCGTGCCAATCGCCGGCGAGCCGGGGTTCCTGCTTGCCAGGTATCCGACACACACCCCCTGGGCGGCCTGGCCGGCCAGTAGCGCATTCGATGCCTGAACCACTCCGACCCATTGCGTGCCAGACCCTGTGCCCGAGCAACTGCATCGAAAGGCTCTCGGCGGAGTCGGCGTCGCTATCGGTCCGACGACGGTCGGCGCAGGCGCGAGAGCCGGTAGCGGGCTTGCTGGCGTCGGAACCGGAAGTGGCTGCAACTGGACCGGCGCGGGCGGAGTGACATTTGGCGGCGGCAACGGCTGAAGCGGGGGGGTTGGCGGACCCGGCGGACCGCCTATTTGGGCAAACACCGGACTCGCATAGCAGAACACGATCGCCAGCAACGGCGCGAGCAGAAGACTTCGTATCACTCTCGCCACGCTCATCTTTCCCCTGTAACGCGATATCCGACAGCGCGTCCTTTGCGTTGTGCCTCTTTGGCAGACATGGTGTCCAGCCTTGGCTATAATCGCGGGCCGAGTCGCGCTGTGCAAGCGCTTGAAGCCCGGGCGGTCAGGTCCGCGCGCGAGCCTTCGTACGCCGGCGACTCCGGTTGAGCCCCGGCACATTCTCCGTTCGAGCGGATGTGAGCGGCACGAAGGTCAAGGAGGATCGTGGGAGATGGTTTCTAGAAAATGGATTATCGTGCTTGCTGCGTTTACGCTTATCGCAGTGAGTCCGCCCGCGGGAGCGGCGGGACCGGCCATGGCGGCGGCGTCGCCCTCGCCCTCGTATCTGCCGCCGCCGGCGACGAGCGGGCCGATCCAACTGAAGAGCATCCCGGTCGGTCCGCAAACCCCGCCCCTCGGCAGCGTTCCGATATCGGCCGGGAGCCGCTTTGACGGCACGGGCTCGGTGGCGACCTTGCCCAACGTATTTCTCAAGCAATGGTCGCTCGGCCGCGAGATACCCCCTGAAAGCCTGATCAGCCAGGAATATCTTCGTACCGCTGAACTCACGGCACGCGAGATGACTCTCAAGGAAGCGATCTACATCGCGCTCAGGAACAATCCGCAGGTAAAGGCGGTCGAGTTGAATCCGGTTTCCGCGATGGAGAGCGTGCGGCAGAGCAACGGCGTCTTCGATCCGCTTCTCAGCTCGCAAATCGACGTCAACAAGAGTTCGGTCCCGACCAGCTCGATCCTGCAAACCGGCGGAGGCGCGGCATTCACTCAGAAGTTCTATGACTGGAACTTCGGCATCACCAAGGTGCTTTCCACCACCAACGGAACCGTCGGACTAATATTCGACAATGAACGTGCGCTCTCCAACTCCTTCTTCGCGTCGATCAATCCGACCTACACGCCGACGATCGCGATGTCGCTTTCGCAGCCGCTGCTGCAGAACTTCGGATGGAAGTTCGCGACCATCAACGTTCGCATCGCGGAATCCGGGCAGAAGCAGGCGCAGTGGCAATACGAGCAGTCGCTGATGGACTTCGTGCAGCGGGTTGCCGCCGACTACTGGAACGTCGTCCTGGCGGAGGAAAACCTCGCGGTCACCCGCGCGGCGCTCAAATTCAACCAGGATCTCGTGCGCCAGAATCGCATCTCGGTCAAAGTGGGGACGCTGGCGCCGCTCGATTTGCAGGAGGCGCAGTCGGCAGCCGCGACCGCCGAGGCCAACGTCTTCACCGCCGAGGCCAACCTCAAGACGGCGCGCTCGCAGCTTCGGCAGGACATCATGTACAACCCGCAGGGAACCTTTCTGCCCGCGGACATCGAGCCCGCCAACAGGCCGAATCCCACCGAAGTGATCAATACGAACGAGGAGCACGCGCTCGAACTCGCGGTCGAATACCTGCCGTCGCTGGCTGCGATGCGCGAGGCAATTCGCGGCGCGCTGCTCCAGGTCAAGTACCAGGAGAACCAGACCCTGCCGCAGCTTAATCTTGGAGCGCAGTTCGGCGTCACGGCGACGGCCGGAAGCACCATATGCCAGCCGCTGTTTTTCAAGATTTCCGGCGTGACATCGAACTGCGTCGCGCCGGGACCGGCACCCGGCATCGAGCTGCCCTTCGGGGGCCAGTACAGCACCGCGCTCAACCGAATGTGGAACTTCAGCTTCTACAATTACGCCGCCGTGCTCTCGTTCCAGATGCCGCTGGATAACGCAAGCGCCAAGGCCGCGCTTGCCCAGGCGCGGGTCCTGTACGCGCAGCAACGGATGCAATACCGCTCGGCGCTTTCACAGGCCGTGGTTGGAGTGCAGAACGCGATCGCCAATGTGATTGCCGACCAGCGCCGCGTTCAGGCGACCGAGGAGGCTAACTTTTACGCCAAACAGGCGCTGCACGACGAGGAAGTGCGCTTCCGGGTCGGGATGGCGACGACGCACGACCTGCTCCAGTTCCAGCAGCAGCAGGTGGCGGCAGAGGGCAACCAGGTCCAGGCGGCCATCGACCTCGAGAACGCCAAACTCAACCTGAAACATGCGGAGGGCACCCTGCTCCAGGCCTTCGATATCGAGTTCCAGCTCCAGAATCCACACGAGACGCCCTGGTACACGAGGTTTTAGAGCTTCGCCCGGGTCGAATCGAAAGCGCGCCGAGGCGTATCGCCAATATCCAGGCGGTACGTTTCGGCGCGAGCGTCTATTGAAACAGGCCGCTGTTGGGATGCGTAGCCTAGATGTGCTCGGGCAGCGCTCCGTCGACGACCACCTGCCGGCTCTCGAATTTCCACTGGCCGCCGACCTTGCGCAGCCGGTCCGTGTAATGACCGACCGCCGAGAGCACTCCCTTGCCGTTAAGGCAATGGAAGTACGCGAGGTAGCATCCGCCGGTGGCGACGTCGCCGTTTACGCTGAACGCTATGTTGGTCATCATGTGGATCGGCTTGGCGCCGCCGAGTGACTCCTTGTAGATGGCGGTGAAGCGCCTTAGTCCTTCGCGCCCGGCGTGGCGTCCGAAGCGCGAGCTTTCGAAGACCCCGTCCTCGGTGAAGCAGTCGAGCCATTCGTTCCACTGCCCGTTGTCGATCGTATGCGCATAGCGCGCGTACAGCTCGCGAATTTGTTCGCGGTCTTCCCATGTCCCCATGCCGCTAGCCATCCTGATTGACCTCCAGAACCGTCCGCCCCGGGACGGCGACTATATAACGTTTGCGTCGCGAAGCCGGGCGACATCGTCCCATCCGTAGCCCAGCAATTCGGTTAAAATCGCCTCGGTATGCTCGCCGAGTTCGGGTGCATGGCCGCGCGGATTACCCGGCGTCTCGCTGAGCCTGACCGGCAAGCCCACCAGTTGGATTCCGCCGAGCACCGGATGCTCGTAATCGACGATGTACTCATTGCTGCGGACCTGCGGGTCATCCGGCAGGTCGGAGACCGAATTGACGATCGTGTAGATGAAGTCGCCGCCCGCCTTGAGGATGCGCATCCACTCGTCGCGCGGCCGTTCGGCAAACCTGCGATCGAGGATTTCGACCAATGCCGCCGCGTTCTGTCCGCGCGAGCGGATATCCTTGAAGCGCGGGTCGTCAACCAGCTCGCCAAGTCCAAGCGCCGTGCAGAAATCCTTCCAGTAGCGATCTGCCTGCAGCATCCCAAGGCAGATCCATTTCCCGTCGGCGCATCGGTAATGGTTCCACAGGGGATTGAAGGCCTCGGTGCGCGAGTTGCGCGCCAGTTCCATCCCCATAAAGGTCCGCGCCGACACGTTGAGGCCCTGAAGCGCAATCATCGAGCCGAGATGCGACGCATCAACCATCTGCCCCACGCCACTGCGCTCTCGCGCGAGCAGGGCCGCGAGAACCCCGTATGCAAGCATGATCGCACCCATCTGGTCGGCGACGCCGCCGAAGATATAGGACGGCTCCGAGCCGGGCGCACCAATCGCGTTCATGATGCCCGAGCGCGCCTGCCCGAGGTAATCGAACGACGGCTCGGCGCTGTCAGGGCCCTCCGGCCCGTAGCCGGAGGCGGTCGCGTAGATGAGGCGCGGGTTGTGTTCGCGTAGCGACTCGTAGTCGAGCCCAAGGCGCTTGGCCACGCCCTTGCGGAAATTCTGCACGAAAACATCGCTGCACGCAGCGAGCCGGCAGACAATCTCGCGCGCCTCGGGACGCTTGAGATCGAGCGCGATACTTTTCTTGTGGCGATTGTTGGCCTCGAAGTAGAAGTTTCGCCCGCTGCGGTCGGTCGCTTGGCCGGCGACCGCGAAAATGCCGCGGCCCGGGTCGCCACGCTCGCGTTCTTCGAGCTTGATTACTTCGGCGCCCAAATCCGCCAGCATCGTGGTCGCAACCGGCCCTTGCTGCCATATCGTCCAGTCTATAATCCGAATACCTTTGAGCGGCCCGTCCATGGGCTCCTCTATACCACAATGCGGGCGCAAACGGCTGGCTTACGAGGCGGGCTTCGGGCAATTCTCGAAAATTTTCACTAATCCTCCCTGCGCCGCTTGAGTCCGCCGTCTCGGCGGACAATGTATCTTGTGTGTCGCTCGCGGTTCACATCCTGAATTTCCTCTACCCGCCACGATGCGCGGTTTGCGAGGCGAACTTCGGCCTCGACGCAACGCGCAGGGTTTGCGACCGGTGCCTTTCACGGATGGAGCGACTTGCGACGCCGCTGTGCGAGTGTTGCGGAGGGCCGCTCGAGTCGATTCGCACGGGGGAACTCCGATGCGCCCAATGCCTGAAGTCGCCGCCGGTTTTCGCGCGGGCGCGGGCGCTCGCACGGTACAGGCCGTCTGACGAGGACGAGCGTCACACCCTGCCCTCCCTGATTCGGCGCCATAAGTATGGCCTGGATCAGGCGCTCGGGCGCGCGCTAACCGAATTCCTGGGCCCGCAACTGCCCTTCACAGCCGACGACTGCGACCTCGTAATGCCGGTCCCGCTCCATCGCGGACGCCTGTGGTGGCGCGGGTTCAACCAGGCGGCTCTGCTTGCGGCGGAAGTCGCGCGCCGGCTCGAACGCCCGCTCGATCTCGGTACGCTGGTGCGCTCGCGTGCGACCGTCTCGCAGACCAGCCGCAGCCGCGACGAGCGTCGGCGCAACGTGCGCGGCGCCTTCACGGTCAGGCGGCCTCATCGTGTCGCAAACCGGCGTATCCTGCTGGTGGACGACGTGATGACCACCGGCGCGACGGCCGACGAATGCGCGCGGGTGCTCCTCGCGGCGGGGGCGAGCCGGGTGGAGGTGTTCACCCTGGCGCGGGTCCTATGAGCAGCAGGGAACGAAACGAATGGGACCGCAGGCACGCGGGCAAGGAGGTCGGCGCGCCGGAGCCGTTTTTCCTCGCGATGCTTGCGCTGCTGCGGCCGGGGCTCGCGCTCGACGTCGCGGCGGGACGCGGGCGCCACGCGCTTGCGATGGCCCGGGCGGGATTTCGAGTTGTCGCGGCGGATTTTTCGCGAGTCGGACTGGCCACGCTTCGAGGCGCGGCGGCTGGCGCCGGAATCTCTACCATATGGCCCGTCGTTGCCGACTTCGCTAACTTTCCCTTCCGTGCCGAGAGTTTCGATTCGGCCGTCAACATCAACTTTCTCGACCGCAACGTTTTTCCCGAGCTGATTCGCTCGCTTAGGGTTGGAGGCGTTCTGCTGGTGGACACTTTTCTCATCGATCAGGCCGAAATCGGTCATCTGCGAAACCCGCAGTTCCTGCTCGGCCACTACGAGCTTCGCGGGCTGCTGGCGGAGATGGAGTTGCTGCGCTATTGCGAGCGGCTCGAAGTATATCCCGACGGCTCGCGCGCATGGCGGGCTGGCGCGGTGGCGAGGCGGAGGGCCTGACACGAGATGGCGGGGATGACGTACAGGGCCGCAGGTGTCGATATCCGGCTTAAGGAATCGCTGGTTCCACTGTTCCGCAATATTGCCAGCAAGACCGCCGGTGCCGAGGTGCTGGGCGGAATCGGCGGGTTTGGCGCGATGGTCGTGGCGGATGCACTCAAGAAGATGCGTTCGCCGGTGCTCGTGTCGGGCGCCGACGGCGTCGGCACCAAGCTCAAGATCGCGTTCGCAACCGGACGGCATGACACGGTTGGAGTCGACTGCGTCGCGATGTGCGTGAACGACGTGATCTGCCACGGCGCGCGGCCGCTTTTCTTTCTCGATTATATCGGCGCGGGCAAGCTCAACCGCGCCGTCGCGCTCGAGCTCGTAAAGGGGATTGCACGCGGATGCGCGCAAGCGGGCGCGAGCCTTGTCGGCGGCGAGACCGCGCAGCTGCCGGACATCTATCGGCCCGGCGAGTACGACCTTGCGGGGTTCGCGGTCGGAGTCGTCGAGCGGGCCAAGATTCCGCTGCCGAAGAGAATTAAACCGGGTGACGCGCTGGTTGCGCTTGCCTCCAACGGACTCCATTCCAACGGCTTTTCGCTCGCGCGCAAGGTCCTGCTCGAGCGCGCAAAGCTCAAACTGAACGCCCGCGTCGCCGAACTCGGATGCACGCTGGCGGACGAGATGCTCCGTCCGACGGTAATCTACGTGAAAACCGTACTTGATCTGTTCGAGCGCTTCCGGATCAAGGGTCTTGCGAACATTACCGGCGGCGGCATCCTGGAAAATCTGCCCCGTGTCCTCCCCGCGGGCGTGGGCGCGAAGATCGAGCGCGGGAGCTGGCCCGTGCCGCCCATCTTCGACCTCATCCAGCGGCTCGGGCGGATAAGCCAGTTCGAGATGGATCGAACCTTCAACAACGGGCTCGGGATGGTCGCAGTGGTCGCCGAGGGGCAGGCGGATCGTATCGTCGAGCATCTCGGATGCCGCAATGTCCGGGCTTACATAATTGGCGAGATCGTGCGCGGCAGGCGCAACGTCACCCTGGTGTGACCGAAGAGCCCCGGCGGGAGGAAGCTTGCACGATGGCGGAGCGTCCGGCGGTCAAAATAGGCGTGCTGGTTTCGGGCTCGGGAACCAACCTGCAGGCGATCCTCGACGCGATCGCGCGGGGCGAGCTCAAGGCTGAAATACGGGTGGTAATCTCGAACCGGGCAAAGGCCTACGCGCTCGAACGCGCGCGCAATCAGGGGATTGCGGCGCTTGCGATCGACCATCGTCAATTCGCCTCGCGCGAGGATTTCGATCGCGCGCTTGTAAGGGAGCTTCGCGCGCGCGGCGTCGAACTGGTCGTGTGCGCGGGATTCATGCGGCTGCTTTCGCACGTGATGCTCGATGCGTATCCGGGCCGAATCATGAACATCCACCCAGCCCTGCTACCTTCCTTTCCGGGAATCCACGGTCCGCGCGACGCGCTCGAATACGGCGTGCGGATTTCGGGATGCACAGTGTTTTTCGTCACCGAAGGCGTGGACGCCGGACCGATCATAATCCAGGCGGCCGTTCCCGTTCTTCCCGGCGACGACGAGGAAACCCTGGCCGAGCGGATCCATCGCGAGGAGCATCGCATCTACCCTGAAGCGATCCGTCTCTACCAGGAGGGACGGCTACAGATCTCGGGCCGGCGCGTGATAATCCGCGATGCCGATTCGGCGCCGGAATCGCTCACCCTGGCAAATCCCCGGCCGCGGTAAAGATTGAAAGGCCCCGTGGACTTCTCCACTCTGCTCGCTAACAATCGGATCTGGAGGGAGTACGTGGCAACCGTTCAGATTTACACGACCACTTATTGTCCGTATTGCGTGCGCGCCAAGGCCTTGCTTGCGCGCAAGGGCGTTCACTTCGAGGAAATCGACGTGACCGACGACCCCGCGCTGCGCGAGAAGATGGTAAGGCTTGCCGGCGGGCGGCGGACCGTTCCGGAAATCTTTATCAATGGAAAGATTATCGGCGGGTTCGAAGAATTAAGGGCGCTCGATGATTCGGGGGAACTCGACGCGATGCTTTCCTCCTGAGAGCGCCGTTTAATGGTTGGCGCTCGAGGCAACAGAGAGCCTGCCCGGTTCACCGCGAAGGTGAACCGGACGGCCCTTGCGCGTGAGCCCAGCGGCCCTCGTCAGTCGCCGTTTGGCGACGCAACGATTCCCTCGTCCATGTGATGCAGCGCGTAGCGGTCGGTTGACAGGTGATACTGTATCGCAGTCGCCGAGACCGTCACCGTGCTACCGTCCTTCGACACGTCGGTCTTCTCGTTGATAAGCGCGTCGATGTTGTCAGGCCACTTCTTGAGCCCAAGCTCTTTCAGCTTGTCCTGCTGCTTTTGCGCATCGATCGCCTCGGGTGAGAAAGGCACCGTGTAGGACACGGGACCAAGGACGTCGTAGCCGCGACCCGGAGGAGCTCCGCCGGTAGTTACCCATATGTGCGCCATGTCGACGCGATGGACGAATGCCTGCTTCTTGGCCTCCTCGGCCTTGCGCTGCGCCTCGATAGCAGCGCAAGCCGATAACGAGAGCGACAAAGCAACGCAAATCGCGAGAGATTTACCAATCCACGATAGTCGCATCTGTCCCCGTATGACCCCCGAGAAAATGGTCTAGCGATTTATATCGCGTTGCCGTCGAGTTTGTCTATTAGGGAGAAGCTGACGCGTGCGGAGCGGCTGCTCCGACTCCAAAACCGGCTTTCCGGCCGCAGGCTTTCACATGCTACGCTTTATCCAGGGCAACGCCGATGCTATCCGGTTGATGGTGATGGAAGAATTCGACGCTGAACGTTTTCCGGATAATTTCTACCGCGGGATGATTATGCGGCTCGACCGCTCGCGCGGGCGCGGCCTCGTCCGCTCCCATTCCGGCAAGGAAATCCCCTTCGAATTTCCCTTCGTTACGGTGGTGGGCGCTGGAATCGGCGGCCGGATGCCCGGAATCGAACTTCTAAGCGAAGGGGCAAGCGTTGGCTTCGATGTCGGATGGACGTCCAGGGGGCTTCGCGTGACCGTTATCAGCCCCAAAAGCCCCTCCGCGGGTTCGAAGGAGCCCGTAACAGAGTCATACTGATTCGGCGCGCCGGCGCTGCAGCATCCGCCACATTCTGACACCCAACGGGCGTATTTCGGAAAGCACTTCGTATTGGCGTGCCTGGTAATATGCGACGTTGGCCTCGGTCGCAGTTTCAAGGTACACGCCGGCCAGACTGCTCCGTGCGGCGGCGAGCTGCTTCAGATGCTCGAGCAGGGCAGTGCCGCAATGCTTGCCCTGGTAGGCCGGGTCAACGCCGAGGAAATTCAGGTAGATGTGCGGCTCGGGCGGATGGTTGTGCGCGAGCTCGTTCATCAACTGGATCGCGCGCATCGTGCCACTGGTTCCGACCGCCGAAACAAGCTTGGGAAGGCCGCCCAGTCCACTTATGATTGTTTGTGCGATTGACGGATGGCCCGCGCCTTCGGTAACCGCCGCGCCCACCACCCTGCCGTCAATCATGACGCCGAAGACCGGCTGGCCGTTTTTCCGCTGAATCGCCAGTGCGACCTCGAAGACCATCGCAAGCCGCCGCGCCCGCTCCACCGGTTCGGTGACGTCGGGCAGGATCATCTTGAAGGGCGGATCATTGATGAAGGCGCGCCCGAGCGTGCGCGCGGTCTCGGCAAATTGTTCGGGAAACAAAACCGACACCCTCGGCAGCGTCGACTTATCCATCGCGTCCCCCTTTACGCGCACCGCGTCAGCGTTCGCGAGACTGCATCCCGCCATCCTTCGAGCAGACGCGCGCGTTCCTCGGTTCGCATCCTGGGCCTGAAGACCGTGCCACCTTTGCGCAGCGCCTCCAGATGCGCCGCACGCCGCCATACGCCCGTGGCAAGCCCGGCAAGCATCGCCGCACCAAGGGCGGTCGTCTCGGCGATTTTCGGCCGGCGTACCGTGCGCGCGAGCAGGTCGGCCTGGAACTGCATCAGGTACGGATTTGCCGTCGCGCCGCCATCGACTCGCAGCTCGCTTATCTTGCGCCCGATGTCGCTCTCCATCGCGACGATTACGTCATGCACCTGGTAGGCGATGCTGTCCAGAGCCGCTCGCACGATGTCCTCGCGCGAGGTGCCGCGCGTGATACCCACGATTGCGCCGCGCGCCTCGCTGTCCCAGTAGGGCGCACCGAGTCCCACGAAGGCCGGAACCAGGTACGGATGGGTCCGGTCGCGGCTGCGGCGCGCCATCCGCAGCGTGTCGCTCGCGCTCTCGATGATCCCCAGGCCGTCGCGCAGCCACTGGATCGCGGCTCCCGCGACAAAGACCGAGCCTTCCAGTGCGTAGGCCGGTTCGCCTTCGGGCCCGAGGGCCACGGTCGTGAGCATCCGACTCTGCGAGACGATCCGTTGCGTGCCCGTATGGACGAGAAGAAACGCACCAGTCCCGTAGGTCGCCTTGGAATCGCCGGGGCGCACCGCTCCCTGGCCGAAAAGGGCCGATTGCTGATCGCCGATCGCTGCCGCCAGCGGGATCGCGCGCCGCGCGATGGTTCCCGGCGCGGTCTCGGCAAACGGCCCGCGCGAGCTGATTGCGCCCGGCAGCATTTCGCGCGGCACGTCGAGGATTCTCAGAATTTCCTCGTCCCAGACGCGCCGCTCCAGGTTGAAGAGCATCGTGCGCGACGCATTGGTGTAGTCAGTGACGAATGCGGCGCCCTGCGAGAGCTTGAAGATGAGCCAGGTCTCAATCGTCCCGAAGCAGAGTTCTCCGCGCGCGGCGCGCCGGCGCAGTTCGGGGCGCTCGTCGAGCAGCCACTTGAGCTTGGTGCCCGAGAAGTACGGATCGATTAACAGCCCGGTGCGGCGGGCGATTTCCGGTTCGTATGCGGCAAGACGCCGGCATATCTCCGCGCTCCGGCGGCATTGCCATACGATCGCGCGATGCACGGGACGGCCGGTCTTGCGCTCCCATACGACGAAAGTCTCGCGCTGGTTGGTTATCCCGACACCAGCGAGATCCTCGGCGGCGGCGCCGGCCTGACGGACGGCCTTGCGCGCGAGCGAAACCGCCGAATTGTAAATTTCCTCGGGATCGTGTTCGACCCATCCCGGCTTCGGATAATATTGGCGAATTTCCCCGTACGAGCGCCCCCTGACACGGCCACGCCGGTCGATAACCATCGCGGTTGTGCCGGTGGTTCCTTGATCGATTGCCAGAAGCAGATCCGCCATTCGGTTTGACCGCCTTTCCAGGAGCGCGCTCGCGCTTTTGGCGGGCACGAACCCGGTCATCCTATTCGGCCCGCGCCAAGCCTACAACCTGGCCTGTCGCCCGTATCATTACGCAACTTGCCTCTCGGCATCGCCAGGGCCATTATAGCGTCGCCCGTAGGATCGGATGCTCGCTCCGGCCCGACGCTGAGGTGAACTATGAGTCAGGCGGTCCAGAATAAAGACGATCTCATCCGATACTTTCATGAGGGTGCCAAGCCGCGGGCCAACTGGCGGGTCGGCACCGAATATGAAAAGGTTGCCGTCCGTGCGGAGGATGGGCGCGCGCTCCCGTTTTCGGGTCCGCGCGGCGTTGAGGAAATGCTGCGGCGGCTTGTCGACCGCCACGGCTATCAGCCGGTCGAGGAAGAGGGCCGCATTATCGGGCTTGACGGCGAGCGCGCCCGTATCACGATCGAGCCGGGTGGACAGATCGAGCTTTCCGGCGAGCAGTGCGAGACCATCCACTGCGCCCATCGCGAATTCACCCGTCACGTCGAGGAAGTGATAGAGGCCGGGCGCGAGATTGGAGCCGTGGTGCTTGGGCTGGGAATGCAGCCCGTCAGCCGGATCGACGAGATCGAGCTTTTGCCCAAGGCGCGCTACCGAATCATGTATCCGTACATGGCGCGCAAAGGCCGACTCGGCCAGCGGATGATGAAGCAGACCGCGGGCGTTCAGGCCAATCTCGATTATTCGAGTGAAGCGGACGCGATGCGCAAGTTCCGGGTCTCGATGGGAATCGTGCCGCTGCTTTACGCGATGTTCGCCAACTCCCCCCTCTCGGATGGCCAACTCAACGGCTACCAGAGCTTCCGTGGCCATATCTGGACCGACACGGACCCGGACCGCTGCGGGATGCCCGAGTTCGCCTTCCGCGACGACGCCGGCTTTGACGATTACACCGAGTATGCGCTCGACGTGCCGATGTACTTCCTCATCCGTGACCATCGTTACATCGACCTGACTCGCCCGCCCGGCGTCACGTTCCGTCAATTCATGGAACGCGGCTTCAATGGCGAGCAGGCCACGATAGACGACTGGGCGGGGCATCTGACGACGATTTTCACCGAGGTGCGGCTCAAGCGCTACATCGAAGTCCGCACCGCCGACAGCCAGCCGCCCGCCCTGATGCTCGCGTTGCCGGCACTCTTAAAGGGTGTCCTGTACAACGAGGACTGCATGGACGGCGCGTGGGATCTGGTCAAACGATGGACCTTCAGGGAACGCCTCGCGCTGAACGATGCGGCGCACAAGCTCGGTCTCGAAGCGCGGGCCGGGCGCGTGATGCTCAAGGACCTGGCCGCCGAGCTCCTGAATATCGCGATGACCGGACTGGTGCGGCAGAAGGCGTTGAACCAGAGCGGCGAGGATGAAAGCATTTACCTGTACCGGCTCATGGACCAGGTGCGAAGCGGGTACACGCAGGCGGCCCTGACGATCGAGCGATGGAAGGGGCGGTGGAATTACGACGTAAGGCGTCTGGTCGAAGGATGCTCGTACGAAGCCGAGGCCTGGCCGTAAATGCAATACACGTTTAGCGAACGTCACATAATCGCGCTTAACTTTGTGCTTGTGGCGGCGCTCGCCTATTTCGCCGCGGGCACGGTAAACGAGATCGTCGGCCTTGGACTCTCACCCGCGCCCATCGTCGCGACCGGGTCCGTCCCGCATGCTGCCGTTCCCGCAATTTCCCATCCGCGCTCCTACTACGAGCCGATCGTCCAGCGCGACATCTTCAATCTGGTTCCCGCGCCCGTGCAGAAGGCACCTGCGGTCGTCGAGGACCTCCATCTCAAGCTGCTCGGAATTTCCCGGATGACTGGCGGAAGGTCATTCATCATCGTCCAGGACATGAACGGCGAGCAAGCGCTCTACCGCATCGGCGACATGATTCCCAACGCCGGCCGGCTCACCGAAGTCGACGCGGACCGTGCGGTGATCGAGCACGCCGGACGCCGGGTCGCGCTTGAGTTGCCGCGCGACAACCTGGCGGCCGCTGCGCCCCCGCGCTCGTTGCCGTGGCGGCGCAAGGTCCTGCCGGGGCGCCCTCGCCCGGACGCGTCGAACTTCAACCCGCATATCGTCAACATGGGCGGCAACCGCTACGCGATTCCCCGCACCACCGTCGATCAAAGCCTGAGCAACCTGTCGAGCCTGTTCACGCAGATTCGCGCGATACCGAACGTCCAGGACGGCCACACCAACGGTTTTGCACTCTCCGAAATAGTGCCCGGTTCGGTATTCGACGATATGGGACTTCGCGACGGCGACGTCCTGACCTCGATCAACGGGCAGCCGGTAAACGATCCCGCGCGCGCAATCCAGCTTCTCAACGGGCTGCGCAATCAGACTTCGATCGAGGTACAGGTGCTGCGCAACGGCAGCCCGATGACGCTTTCCTACCAGATCCACTGACAATGGAATTCCGGGCAGCACGGCCTTCGGAACGAGACGCGGTGCTGGACCTGCTCGCGCTCTGGTACGACGAGCGCGAATTCTTTGCCCGCTACAACCGCAACGATCCGGCGTTTCGCGACGAACTCTGCCTGATCGCCGAGGACGCAGGCCGGATAGTCGGGACCGTGCAGATCTTCCCTCGGCGGATTAACCTTCAGGGGCAGGCGGTACCGATGGGCGGAATCGGCTCGGTGTTCGTGCGCGAGGACTACCGCCATCGCGGACTCGCGTCCGAACTCATGCGTCTTGCGGTGCGCACGATGGAGCGCGAAGGATTCGAGGTTTCGCTCCTTTTTGCTGAGCGGCTGACCTTTTACAATCAGTTCGGATGGCGCGAAGTCACGCGCAATTTCAGCGTCCTGAGTTCGGCCGCCTCGCTTCCGGCAAGCCCGACTGTCGAACTCGAGGTCTTCGAACCCGCGCGCGACCTCGACACGGTCGCGCGGCTCCATCGCGATTACAGCGGCCGCTTCAACGTCACGGTGGTAAGAAACGAAGCCGACTGGCAAGGCAATCTCGCCTTCGCCGGCAATGTCCCAGGAGCCGGATGCGACGAGTATTTCGTGCTCGCGCTTGAGTATGGCGCGACTCGCGCCTACGCGCGGGCGCTTCGCTTTCACGGCGTCCCGATGGTAATGGAGTACGGATACGAGCCGGGAAGCGAGTCGGCGGTGCTCACGCTGCTGCGCAATTTCGCCGAGGCGGCCTCCGGCATCGAGACTTCGCTACGCCTGCGCGGCGACCATCGAAAGCGCGCGCTCCTGCAGGGCGAATCGAGAGCGGGCGCCGCTTCCGTCGTCGTCACGCATACCGAACACGACCAGTCGCTTGAACAGGCGCTGACGGCCGCCGGATGCGCCCCGATGCACTACCCGGACAATAATTACATGTGGCGGGTGATACTGCCGGAGCGGCTCGGAGAGCGCTTCGCGATGGCGCCTGCGGCTGCCTCGGAGTACGCTTTTTCGATATTTGAGAGTTCGCGCTCGCTGTTCTGGACCGCGGACCGTTTCTAGCTCTCCGGTACGGCCTCGGCCCGAGCGCTTAAGTGGACGGGCGGGATGACGACGGTGTTTCAAAAAATCATATCGATCAAGCTACGAACTCTGCCTGCTTCGGCGCGAGCGCACCGAGGCGCCGCTCGCGCGCTTTCGATGCTGCTTGTGATTGCGGCTCTGCACCTCGCGGCCGCATCGTCCGCCCTCGCGGCTCACCGCAACCACCGCGAGCGTCCGCGCGAAGCGGCTCGCAAATCCCAGAGTCCGGCAAAGCCGCCCTACGAGGCAGCGTGCGTGATGGAGCCGACGACCGGCACCGTCATCTTTGCCAGGAACGAGCACGAGCCGTGGCCCACCGCGTCGCTCGCCAAGATGATGGTGATGCTGATCGTCGCGGAAAAGCTCCAGAACGGAAGTCTCAAACTCACCGATCCGATAACCACTTCGCGCAAGGCCGCCGAGATGGGCGGCTCGCAGGTCTACCTCAAGGAAGGTGAGACGTTTCCGCTCGCCGACATGATGAAGGCGATCATCGTCCACTCGGCCAACGACGCTACGGTTGCGGTTGCCGAATATATAGCGGGCTCAACCGAGGCGTTCGTCCAGATGATGAACCGCAAGGCCCGCGAACTCGGGATGAAGGACACTCACTACTATTCGGTCCACGGACTTCCGCCCAACCCCGGTCAGAAGGCGGACGTGTCGAGCGCATACGACGAGGCCCTTCTTGCGCGTCAACTGGTCCGTTATCCGATCATCCTGAAATGGTCCGCGATCAAGACCGCGCCGTTCCGAAACGGCACTTTTACGCTGCGAAACACCAACCATCTCGTCTTCACTTACAACGGATGCGACGGGCTGAAGACCGGCTTCTATCATCAGGCGGGCTTCAACGTCGTCGCGACCGCGCATCGCGCCGGTATGCGGCTTATCGCGGTCGTGCTCGGCTCACCGCTCAAGCGCCAGAACTTCGAGCAGGCAGCCGTGATGCTGTCCGAGGGGTTCGCCAGTTACGAGATGCGCCGGGTTGCAGCCAAAGGCGCAGCCATCTCCAGGGAAGTCGCGATACGGAACGGAGAAGTTGCGTCGCTTAAGCCGGTCTTCGCCGAGGACGCCTCGGTATTCGTCAAGCGCGATGACGCGGCCAAGGCGATTTCCGTCAGCTATCAACTTCCACCCGAGATCAACGCGCCAGTCGTTGCGGGACAGAAAATCGGCACGGCCGAGATTTCGCTCGACGGCAAGCCGGTGAGCGTGGTCGCACTCGTCGCGCCCAGGGCCATCGCTGCGCGAAAGTCGCTGCTCTCGCGCCTGTGGGGGCATTTGTAGTGCAAAGGACGGGTAATGAGCGAAGGCCCGTTAGATGCTCTTCGCCGGAGCGGCCTTCGCGACGCATAACAGGCACGAGCGCCTGCGCATTTCCTTGCGTTTGAAGCGAAGAACCTCATTGCACCGAGCGACATCTCTTCAACCCATTGCGCGACACCGCAACTGCAAGATGCGGCGCTGCACGGATTTCGCTGCGGATGCAATGCTGCACCGGCGTTTACTCCCACCCGGTGAGATCGGGCAAAATAATCCTCAATGTCACGCAAACGGCTTGCGATAGTCCTTGTGTCGGCCGCTCTTGTGCTCTGGATCGGAGGCGGTCTCGCGCTTCATTTCGGGCAGATCCACCATGACCATCTCGGCTACGATATCGACGCCCATTTTCCGCCCGGCAAGCCGTTCAAGCCGGGTGAGATTTTCGCCTCGACGCTGGCCGCCATCGTCGATCACGAACTTCATACGGGCTTCGGGTGGCGTCCGAACGATTTTTTCCTGTGGGGGCCCAAAGTGGCCGCCGACAACAACGCTGATCGCCAGATCGGGATCATCATGGCGGTGCGCGAGACGACCCGCGTCTTCAAGGACCATCTGACCAAGGTTTCGTCAAACGAATACGATCCCAATCTGGTGGCCGCCGACCTTGATTTCCATTACGACCCCCAACGCTGGCTGTTCCCGTCTTCCGAATCGAAATACGAGGACGGCATAAAGCACCTCAGGCTTTACGTCGCCGGACTGCACGCAACGCCTGAAAGCTCAGCCGAGCTGAATCAGAGAAGCGTCGAACTCGTGCGCCTGTTCCAGACCTGGACGGATCTGCTCGGCGACGCCCATGCGCGCCTTTATCGCGACACTCGCAGCGATGGCAGCCCCATCAGATGGTGGGACTGCGACCATCTGTTCTACCGATCGCAGGGCTATGCGCACGTTATCTACCACATGATGAAGGCGGTCAGGCGTGAGTACGCAGTACAGATAAAGGCCGACCCGGTTCTGGCAAAACTTTTCGATGAGGCGACCGTCGCGCTCGGCAAGGCTGCCGTGATGGCACCGATAGTCGTCCTGAACGGCTCGCCTGACGGCCTCTTCGCCAACCATCGCCGCAACCTCGACGCTTATATCACCGAGGCGCGCCAGAAGATGTATTCGATACGCGAAGAGCTGGAGCGTTCACCGCTCTGAGTTGCGACTCGTTGCGCGCCGTCCGCGACAATCAGAAGTCTATCGGCGGAGCGAGCAGCATCGCACCGCCGCGCGAGAGGATTCGCATCATCGCGGGCATCCACGCAACCGGCACTCCGAGCGCGCGAGCCACCGGCTCGGCCCACGTCGCCGGCTCTTCGCCCGAAAGCGCGAGCCTGAGCGCGGCTGAGAAGCGCGGGGCGCTGAAGGAGACCAGTTCATGCGGCTCATCGCGCCCGATTCCGGCTTTTTCGCGGGCGAGTTGAATTGCGCGCGCCATTCCGCCCGTCTCGTCGACCAGGTTTCGAACCTTGGCCGCAGCTCCCGTCCAAACCCTGCCCCGGGCGACTTCCTCGGTCGCTTCGGCGTCGAGCTTTCGCCCCTGCGCGACCTTGGCGGTGAAATTCGCGTAAAGATTTCCGATCACTTCGTTCAACTGGCCAAGTTCCGAGTCGGTCATCGAGCGCGCAATGGAAAGCGCGTCACCGCTCGGATCACTCTTCACGAACTCAATCCCAATGCCGACGTTTGCCAGCACCTGCGACAAGTCGAACTTCGCATAGACAACGCCGATCGAGCCGGTCAGCGAAGACGGCTCGGCCACGATCGCGTCGGCCGCCGCGGCGACGTAATAGCCGCCCGATGCCGCCACGTCGCCCATCGAGACCACGACCGGCTTGCCGCGCCCCTGCGCTTCACGCACCGCGCGCCACACGAGATCCGAACCAACCGCCGAACCGCCCGGAGAATTGACCCGCAGGACGATCGCCGCGACCTGCGGATCCCGCGAGGCGCGCTCGATCTGGGCCGCGGTCGTCTCGCCGCTGATAAACTCGCCGGCCGCCGGCGGAGCACCTGTGATCACCGGCCCGGTCGCGTAAACCACACCGATACGCGCCCGCTTGCCGCGCTCGCGTACGTAATAGGCATGACGCAGGTAGCGCGCGAGGCTGACGAAGGGCTTGCGCTTGCCGCTCGGGTCGAGCTCGGCCCGGATATCCTCGACGTAGCCCTCGCGATCGACCAATCCGGCCACGCGCGCCGCCCGCGCACTCATGAATCCTGCGCCTGTCAGCTGCCGGACGCGTTCGGGCGGGAGCCTTCGTGCCGCCGCGACGCGGGTCACCACCACCTCGCGCCAATCATGGATCATCGCTTCGAGCGATTCGCGGAGCTCCGGCGACATGCTTTCGCGGCTGAGAATCTCCGCCGCGCCCTTGTATTCCTTCCACTGCAGGGTCTGGACGCGTACTCGAAAGCGATCGAGCGCGCGCTTGACGAAGAAGCTTCCCACCGCGACGCCCATCATCGCCATCATGGTGTCCGGGTTAATCACGACCTCGCCCGCTCCCGATGCGATCAGATAATCGCGCACCGAGGCAAGATCGTCGCGCATGACCGCGATAACTCGCTTGCCCGCCTCCCGCGCGCCGCGCAGCATGTCATGCAGTTCCTCGGCTACCGCAAAACCGTTTTGCACGCCCGCGACCTCGACCACGATCGCCCGCACCCGCGAATCGGTCGCGGCGGCGTCGAGCGCGTAGCGCAGATGGGCCAGCGAGGGAAACCCGCGTCCGAGGAGCTGATCGAGCGGCGAATGACCGGTTTCCTCATGCAGCAAACCCGAAAGCTTGACCATCACGACCGCGTCGCGCGGGATGCGCGCCGGCCTGAAGACGAAAAAATAAAAGCCCGCGAGGACCGCGATGGCCGCGCCCGCCCACAGCAGGCCGGCTTCGTAGCTGCGATCGTGGATTGCGACGGCAGCAAACGCGATCAAAATCCCAAACAGGATCGCGACCCGGGTCTCGCGCCCTATCGTGAAAAGCCTACGCCGGGGGCTGTCCATCAGAAGCTCCGATTGCGATCATAGTGATAGGCTCTCTACACTAGCGGTTTTCGATGGCCAGGTCTTTTCTTGCTCTCATCGCGCTTTGCGCCGCGCTCTCGCTCGGCGGATGTTCGTTTTTCAGGCGCACTCCGCCGAAAGCGACGCTACCGGTCGTCGCGGTCCGCACGGCAACCATGGACGTTACGCCGGGGATCAAGGTTATGGCGAACCTGAGGCTGCCCGCGGGATTCGTGCCGAACCCCGCGCGCGAGCCGATGTGGCTGCAGAACGGAACCGAGGTCGCAGTGATCGGCGCCGAACGCGCAAGAACCGAGATCTACGGCTACAGCGGCCCGGGATGGAAGAATCGGCGGCTTATCGCTGCCGATCGGGGTCCGGGTGCAAGGGATGGAGTGATAGTCGATGTCGCGGCGGATCAGAACGGGATGTCGCTCGCCTACGCGGTTCACGACCCGGGAAAAGAACGGATCGAAGTCGTGGTTCGCGATCTTATTGCCGCCGGCGACGGCCATCCCGTGGCAACATTCTATGGCGACTTTGCAAGCGCAAGCGTTGCATGGCTCAATCCGGTCACGATTGCACTTGCGCTTCGCGACAAACCGGTTGCGGCCCACGCGCAGCCGGCGAACCCGCAGGAGGCAAAGCCGGCGCGCAGCAAGCCCGGTCTCTACGTGATCGGGATCAACGGAATGGTCACTGCGGAGTTCGAAGCCGTCAAGTGCCCGCTTTCGCCGCTGGTCTGGGGACCGCGCCGCCTCCACGCCGTCGGCCAGGGCGACCGGGACGTGCCGCCCATCCTGCTGACTCGCGAGGGGCCGTCATGCGAACCGCTCTTCGCGCAGGGGCCGATCCGGGTAATCGCCTGGTCTCCCGACGGCAGTTCCTTCCTATATGTGCAGCGAGGCATCGACGGGGTCGAATCGACTTACAGGTACTGGATCGGCAAAAACGTCGCACCGGCGCTCACCGTGGTTTCTTCCAAAGCGGCGGCCTTCACGTCGGCTGGCGACGTGCTCGCCCTCGGCAACAGCGGTCTCACCTTTGGCGCGGCAAGCCGGTTTCCGAACCGCCCGATTCGCGCGGAACTCGCGCTGTCACACGCCAGCCGACATGAACTCGACGTGGTTTCGCTCGGTTTCAAGACGACGCCCGCCCTGCTCGCAGAGAGCACGATGGCCTATTCGCAGCGTTCGGATCGCGCCGCGATGGACACCTTTCTGCCGACAAAGTCGGGCGTATTCCGAAGAATCATCACCTACTCGCTCGCGACCCAGTCGGCCTTCGTGGTGGCCTACGGACCGGCGCGCGGGCCGGTCGAGATGAGCTGGTCGCCTGCGGGAAAATATCTCGCGCTGGTCGATGACGGCGGTGAACAAGCGGTTTTAACCATAATGGAGCCGCCCCAATAACTCGCGGACACGACTGCCTACGCGCGGTGTTCTGCCACACCACTGGCCGTTAACCCGATCGCCAGACGATGCGCTATTGTGCGAGCCACAAAACCGATTTCTTGGGGAGGAGATTGGGATGAAGCTTGCCGGCAAGACGGCACTTATAACCGGTGGCGGTTCGGGTATGGGCCGCGCAACCGCGATTCTGTTCGCCAGGGAGGGCGCGAGCGTCGCCGTAGTCGATATCAATGAGGCTTCCGCCGCGCAGACCGTACAGCGGATCACGGCGGAGGGTGGACGCGCGTTCGCCTTTCGCGCCGACGTGTCGCGCGGCGAGGACACGGAGGCAATGGTCGCGGCGACTGTGAGGAACTTCGGGCCGCCCGACGTGCTTTTCAATAACGCGGGTATCGAGGGCGAAGGCGGATTCCTCGCCCAGTTGAGCGAAGAAGCATTCGATCGCGTCATCGCGGTCAACCTTCGCGGCGTATGGCTCGGGATGAAACATGCACTGCCCCACATGATCCGCAATGGCGGCGGTTCCATTATCAACACCGCGTCGATCGCAGGGCTGGTCGCGATTCGCGGCTCGGCGGCATACTGCGCGGCCAAGGCCGGCGTGATCGCGCTTACGCGCGTCGGCGCAGCCGAGTACGGACGCTACAATATCCGCGTCAACTGTATCTGTCCGGGCGCGATAGATACGCCGATGGTCGAGCGGCTTCACGCGAGCGGCGGGATGAACCAGCAGCAGACCGCGCGGCTCTCCGTCCTCGGCCGGGTGGGCAACGCCGAGGAGATCGCCAGAACCGCGCTCTTCCTGGCCAGCGACGACGCTTCGTTTGCAACCGGCGCGCCGTTTATTATCGACGGCGGATGGACCGTAACGTGACAACCCTCTTGCTGCGCCCCTTGGCGCAGCATCGCTGTTTGAAAGGGCGATTGTGAGAAATATGGAAACTTCGAGCACCAGGCTAAAGGGAAAAGTGGCTGTTGTAACCGGCGCCGCGCAGGGTATCGGACGCGCGATCGCGTTTCGGCTTGCGGCCGAGGGCGCGATGGTTGCCGTCGCGGATATCCAGACCGCCGCCGCCAACGCGACCGCCGAAGAGATCCGCGCCGCGGGCGGCCGCGCCCTCGCCGTCGAACTCGACGTAACCCGGCTTGACCAGGCGCTCGCGGCCGCCGACCGCGTCGAGCGCGAACTCGGTCCGATTGACATCCTGGTCAACAATGCGGGATGGGACCGGGTCGAGCCGTTCCTCGACAGCACGCCCGAGACGTGGGACCGGATAATCGCAATCAACTATCGCGGCGTGCTCAACTGCTGCAAGGCGATCGCGCCCCGGATGCAGGCGCGCAAGGCCGGCAAGATAGTATCGATTTCGTCCGACGCCGGACGGGTCGGTTCGACCGGCGAGGCCGTGTACGCCGGGTGCAAGGGCGCGATCATCGCATTTTCCAAGACGCTTGCGCGTGAGCTCGCCCGCTACGGCATCAATGTAAACGTGGTGTGCCCGGGCCCGACCGAGACGGCGCTCCTGCGCGAGGCGATGGAGGGGCGCGAAGGTGTGCTCACGGCGATGGCGCGCTCGATTCCGTTTCGCCGGCTCGGCAAGCCCGAGGACCTCGCGGGCGCGGTCGCTTTCTTCGCCTCGTCCGATGCCGATTTTGTAACCGGGCAGGTGCTCAGCGTAAGCGGAGGCCTTACGATGGTGGGATAGGAACAATTCCTACCGCGACGGGATCGAGACGTTGGTTCATCCAGCGTTGAAACGATAGTGTCGCAAACCGGCTGTGGCGTCCTGGCCGCCCGGGCGCCCTGCGCAACAAAACCGGTGGGAGAGAATCGAAACGCCGCGCAGGGAGGATTGCGTGAAATGCTCACGTGCGACGCCGGCGTATAGCGGACGAGGTTTACCGGATGGTGACGGCGGGGTTGATGTCGTGCCAGGCGTCCGCGCGCGCAGCGCGACAATTTTCCACCACGCACATGCTCGTCCCCCAAGCGCGCCCGTGCGCGTCACCTGGTCGCGAAAATGAGAGGCGACGGAGCCGCCGCGGTCCTAAGCGTCCTCACGTTGTCCAGGCCCGCCGCCCGAAGCCATTTGCGATAATCGCTCATCGTGAATACGTCGCCCTCGCCCGTATGGATCAGCATGTTCAGGCTGAACAGCATCTCAGGCACGGGCCCGGTGCGCGCATCGTTCGGAACCATCTCGGCAATCATGAGCGTTCCGCCCTTACGCAGCGCGGCGGCGGACTTTTCGATTAGCCGGCGGCCCCACTCGGGACCCTCGCTATGCACAATATGCCCGAGGATCACGAGATCTCGGCAGTCGCGCCCGAAGTCGATTGCGCGAAGATTGCCCTCCAGGAATTCGTAGCGCTCCACCACGCCGTGCGCCGCGGCGTACTCGCGGGCAATCGGCGTCACCTCGGGAAAATCGAGCACCGTCACGCGGGCCCTGGGAAACCGCTCGGCAAACGCAATAGACCACGCGCCCGAGCCCGCGGCGACATCGAGGATGTTCGTTATCGGATGACCGCGGTCACGAGCGAGCGACGCCGCGGCGGCCCGTGCGGCTAGATAGTTGGCGGGAAACAGGCTTCTCACCAGCACCGGAAAGAACTGGCGCGCGCGAGCCGCGGAATCCTCCTGGACGGCGGGTTTGCCGGTGCGCACCACTTCCGCAAGCTGCATCCAACCGAGCGTGAGCCCGCGCGCGATCATCGCCGCGCCGTCCATGTACAGGTCGCTGTCCCGCACCAGGAAAGTCTTCGCGAGCGGCTTCAGCGCATAGCGATCCTTCGCGCGTCTCAGGTATCCGAGCGCCACCAGAGCGTCCAGCAGGCGGCGCATCGCGGCTTCATTTGCGCCGGCGTCCGCGGCGATTTCGCGCGCCGTGGCTTTTCCGGCGTTGATACGGGTGAAGACGTCAAGTTCGATCGCCGCGACCAGCGAATAGGCGCGCCACAGCGACCACATCAGGTCCTCGTTAAGCTTTCGGACCGGCACTGGCGGCGGTGATTTCCGCTTTACGGGGCGGCGATTCGCGCGCATCGCATCCTCCTTGGAAAAAGACGATCATCCGCTGCCTAGCAAAGTGCCGCTCTCGCGCCAACTGCGCGCGCGCTTGACACCTTGCCCGCGCCTCATGGGTTCGCTATTGTTCCTAACGGTTGTTAGGTCCGGCTTGAAGGAGGCCGAGTCGCATCATGGCTGATCGTGACAGCGCCGCTCAAACCGTTTTCGATCCGGCCGCGATTCGCGCCGAGCGCGAACGCCAGAACCAGCTCCTGCTTGAAAAGATGCGCGCGCAGTTGCCTGCCGCGCGCGGACGCCTCTCTGACCGGGGAATCGACCCGGATCCGCTGATCGCAACCGACTACGCGGGCAATCCGATGACCGTCGCAGACTTCTACATGATGCTGCGCGGGTATGCGGTGACGGAAAAGGCCGGTCAGGATCCGACCTATCGGGCCGCGCGATGCGCCATCAGGTCGGATCTCGCGCCCGAGGTGCGTGACGCGGCTTTCGTCGCGCTCAACCAGCAGTCCGCCGAGGAGGCCGGGCACGGCGACAAGATCTTCGGCGCGGCTTATTACGAGATGGGTGGAATCGCCGCCGAGCCGGTCGTCGAGGACGGATTGCAGCAGGGAGGGAACTTTCTCGAGCCCACGGACGATCCGGCCGCCAACACGCAAAAGGTGCTGGATATCATGGCGGTCCTTGGAGGAGTGGAAACACTCGCGCTGGAACGTGCGTTTCCGCTCGTTCTAAGGGCGTGCGCCCAGTGGCACCATCCGCTCGCCGGTCAACTTGCCGAACAGGTCAACAAGATCGTCAAGCCGGAAGAGGCGCGCCACGTGCTCACCTGGCGATACCTGTTTCATAAGAGTGTTGTGCCGCGCGGCGAAGCGGCAATCGAACGCTACTACATGCTTACCAACTGGGGACGTGATCGGTTTCTTGCACCGCGGATGGAACGTGGCGAGTTCGAGCGTCATATGCGCGCTTCCTGCCCGAGCGTGGAGCAGCTCATCGGGCGTCCGATGCCGGTCTCGATCTAACGAGCCGGCTTCCCGTCGCCAGGTCACGGTAGAACGGCTGGCCGCCGCGCTAATGCGGCCGTTGGCGCGCGTCCTGTATCGCAGTCGTGCGTCTATTCGCGGCGTAGATCCTGCAGGATTTCCTTTAACACGCCGCGATCGTGATCATTGCGAACCGGCATGTCGAAACTTAGCCGATTTACCCCGGCGAATCGCTTCTTCATGACCGAGGCGATGTCCGCGTAGGTGCCGACTGCGGCGAACGCGTGCACCATCTCCTCGGTCACCAGCGCGGGCATATCCCGCCATCTCTGCTGGACCGACAGCCGATGCAACTGCTCGGCGATGTCGCCCCATCCGTCGAGCTCAAAGCTCGAACGGTACGAACGCGTCGAGCCATAGAAGGCGATCGTGGATTTCAGGTTTTCGACAGCGCGCGCAAGCGCGTCCTTGTCGGGCGCAACGCAGAGAAACCCGCCGCCGGCGATCTGGAAATTCGTCCATTCGGACTCCGGCCGCCCCGCTTTCTGAAAACCTTTTTTCAGGTTTGGGAACGCGATCTCGTCGAGATATTTGCGCGTGACGATTCCGTGCAGGCGTACGCCGTCGCACACTTCGCCCGCGACCTGCAGCATCCGCTCCTGCACCGCGGCGATCAGGACGGGGATGTGCGGATTGGCCACCGGCGGCGGCGCAAAATTCGGCGTCATCAGCGAGAGGTTATAATGTTCGCTTCGGAAATTGAGCGGCTCGCCGGTCTGCCACGTCTTCCAGCACGCGCGCATCGCGCCGACGTAATCCTTCATCCGTTGCGCGGGCTTGCTCCAGGGCATCCCGAAGCGCCGCGTCACATGGCCTTTGACCTGCGAACCGAGGCCGAGGACAAGGCGCCCGCCGCTCATGCGCTGGATGTCCCAGGCGGTGTAGGCGGTGGCGACCGGGCTTTTGGTAAAGGCGAGCGCGATCCCGGTGGCAAGCTCCACGCGCGCGGGATGCTGCGCCGCGATCGCCAGGATTAGATACGGGTCGTGCTGGGTTTCGACCGCCACGACCGTATCGAAGCCGAGCGCCTCGGCCTCCGCCACCTGGTCTGCGAGCGTGGTCCAGGTCGGTTCGGGCCGCCGCCCGCCCTGCTGCATCTCGGGCGTATAGGGAGCGCCGAGATTCAGCAATCGTTCGATTTTGATTCGCGCCATGGCGCGGTTATCGCGTCCGGGCGCCCGCGATGTCAAGTGCGTGAGGCTGCGATCGCTTCGGCGACCGTGAAGCGTTTCTCGTAAAGCGCGCGGCCGACGATAACACCGACCACGCCGTCATTGAAAAGCCGCGCGAGGCGGCGCACGTCGTCGAGGGCCGCGACGCCGCCCGACGCTATCACGGGAAGACCGGAGGTTTTGGCGACACGCGCGGCCGACTCGAGGTTGGCTCCGCTCTCGGTCCCGTCGCGCGAAATATCGGTGACGATCAGCGCGGCAACTCCCGCGTCGCGAAACCGCCGCGACGCTTCTTCAACCGCAAGCGTGCTCGTTTCCACCCATCCCTTGATCGCGAGCCGGCCGTCGCGCAGATCGAGCGAGCCGAAAACCCTTCCCGGGTAAGCCTTGCATGCGTCCTTGAGCAGTTGCGGATTCAGGAACGCAGCCGAGCCGAGCGAGACGCGATCCGCACCCGCCGCAATGACGCGCTCGATCGATTCCATCGTGCGAAGGCCGCCGCTTACGTCCAGTGCGCATCGGACCGCGCCGCGCACTGCACGCACCGCGTCTAGATTTTTCGGCTCGCCCGCGACCGCTCCGTCGAGATCGACCACATGCAGCATCGGCGCGCCTTCGCTCTCGAATCGGCGCGCCGCCACGGCCGGCTCAGAGCCGTAAACCGTGGCGCGCTCCATCGCGCCCTTGAGCAGGCGCACCACCTGGCCGCCCTTCAGATCGATAGCGGGGATTACCGTGAATGACTCGAACACGGCGGATTCCGTTTCAGGCGAAGCGGCCGTTGCGGTGCGCTCACGCGGAAAGAGTCCCCTTGGTCGAGAGCGCGCCTGAAAGCCGAGGTTCGACCAAAGTCGCCTGGTCCATCGCACGCGCGAGCGCCTTGAAAGCCGCTTCGATTATGTGATGCGGATTGCGCCCGGCCACCAGGTTCAGATGAAGGTTCATCCCTACATTGTCGGCAAGCGCCTTCATGAAGTCGTGCACCAGTTCGGTCTGGAAGCTGCCGACCCGCTCCTGCGGAATCGAAACGTTGTAGGCAAGGTAGGAGCGTCCGCTGATATCGACAACCACCGAGCACAGCGCCTCGTCGAGCGGCACCATCGCCTCTCCGAAGCGCCGGATACCCGAGCGATCGCCAAGCGCCACGGCGAACGCCTTGCCGAGCACGATGCCGACGTCCTCGACGGTGTGATGCTCATCGACGGCGAGATCGCCGCTCGCGGCGATCTCCAGGTCGAAGAACCCGTGGCGCGCAAAGCTGTCGAGCATATGATCGAGAAACGGAACGCCGGTCGAAACCGCCGCTTTGCCTGAGCCGTCGAGCGTGAGCTTGACGCTTACGTCGGTCTCACGGGTCTTGCGTTTGAGGCTTGCGGTCCTGGGCGGTCGCGAAGCGGCCCCGGTCTTCTCCTCGCTGTTTGCCGACGGGAGCGCGCCCCTCGTTTCACTACGCTTGGTCGCCATAGTCAGTTCTTCCGGCGCGGGCGTTGGCGCACTTCCATCGCGCGCGCGTGGCCTTCGAATCCTTCCATCCGGGCAAGCCGCGCAACCGCCGGTCCGAGCTTCGAAACCGCCTTGCCCGAGCAGTGGATTATACTGGTTCGCTTCAGGAAATCGTACGCGCCGAGCGGAGAGGCGAACCGCGCGGAGCCTCCAGTCGGCAGGACGTGGTTCGGGCCGGCAAGATAGTCGCCGAACGCCGCGGGGCTCTCACCGCCGAGGAATATCGCGCCTGCGGCCCTGACCCGCGAGACCCATCGCGCGGGATTCCGTATCTCCAGCTCGAGGTGCTCGGGTCCGATGAGGTTCACGATATCGAAGGCCTCTTCGAGATCGTTGACCACGACAAACGCGCCGCGGCGCGCGAGCACGGCCCTGACCGATTCGGCGCGCGGCAAATCCTCAAGCGCGAGGGCAAGTTCGTGGGCGACCGCCTCTGCGACTCGCCCGGAGGTCGTGACCATCACGGCCGCCTCGTCGCCCGAGCCGTGCTCGGCCTGCGCGATCAGATCGGCGGCGACCCAGTCGGGCCGTGCGCCATCGTCGGCCACCACGAGCACCTCGCTTGGCCCGGCAATCTTGTCGATATCGCACACGCCGTAAACCATCCGCTTGGCCGCCTGTACCCAGGCGTTGCCGGGGCCCACGATCTTGTCCACCGGGCGAATCGTCTTGGTGCCGTAGGCGAGTGCAGCAACGGCCTGCGCGCCGCCCACCCGGTAAACTTCATCGACTCCGGCGATAGCCGCGGCCGCCAGCAGCGCCGGCCGCTCTCCATGCTCCGACGGTGGCGTTACCATCACGATCTCGCGCACCCCCGCTACTTTTGCGGGTAGCGCGTTCATCAGGACGCTTGACGGATACGCGCCCATCCCGCCCGGCACATAGATTCCGACCCGCTCGAGGGGGCGGACTGTCTGCCCGAGACGCACGCCCAGTTCGTCGCGATAGGTGAACGGCTTCTCCAGCGTCCGGCGATGGAACGCGGTGATTCGGCGCGCGGCGAGTTCAAGGGCCTCGCGCTCCTCGCGGGCGAGGGCGGCCAGTGCCCGCTTCAGTTCCGCGGCGTCCACCCGAAGCCGCTTCGGGGTGAGTTTCACGCGGTCGAAGCGCTCCGTATATTCGATAAGCGCGCGGTCCCCGCGCGTGCGGACGCCCGTAATGATGTCCGCGACCGCTGCATCCATCCCTGCGCCGTCGGAGCCGCCGCGGCGCGCAAGCATCGCAGCGAGAAACCTCTTGAGCGCTGGGGTTCCCGATTTCAGAACCCGTACCTTCATCGCGACGGACCTATTCGTTAACCCGTTCAATCCGGGCACCAAGCGAAGCGAGTTTGCTGTCAAGCGCCTCGTAACCGCGGTCGAGATGGTACACGCGGCTTATCTCGGTGGTGTTTTCGGCCGCAAGGCCGGCCAGGATGAGGCTCATGCTCGCGCGCAAGTCGGTCGCCATCACGGGCGCGCCCTGAAGCTTCGCGCCCCCGCGCACGATCGCGGTGGGACCCTTCATCACGATATCCGCGCCCATGCGCATCAGTTCCAGCGCGTGCATGAACCGGTTTTCGAAAATCGTCTCGGTGATAACCGAAGTGCCGGGGGCCTGTGTCACCAGCGCCATCATCTGCGCCTGAAGATCGGTCGGAAAACCGGGATACGGCAGGGTGCGAAGCTCAATCGGGCGAAGCGCGGGAGCGCCGCCGCTGACCCTAAGGGTATCATCCTCGGCCACGATCGCGACCCCCATCTCGCGAAGCTTGGCCAGCACGGCGTCCAGTTGATCGTTGGGTGCATGACGAATCGTTACGTCGCCGCCGGTTATAGCGGCAGCGATCGCAAGCGAGCCCGCCTCGATCCTGTCAGCGATAACCGTATGCTCCGCGCCGTGCAGGCGCTCGACGCCTTCGATCTCGATCACGTGGCTGCCCGCGCCCTCTATTTTCGCGCCCATCGCGACCAGGAACCTGGCCAGGTCCTGTACCTCGGGTTCGCGCGCGGCGTTCTCGATCTGGGTTCGTCCGCGAGCGCGCACCGCGGCCATCATGATGTTTTCGGTGGCGCCGACCGAAGGCGTGTCGAGCCAGACTCGGGTGCCCGAAAGACGTTCCGCGTGCGCCTCGACGTAGCCGTGACGAAGCTGGACTCGAGCGCCAAGCGAGCGGATTCCGCTGATGTGGAGGTTCACCGGGCGTGCGCCGATCGCGCATCCGCCGGGCGTCGAAACTCGCGCCCGTCCGCAGCGGGCAAGCAGCGGCCCGAGCACGACGAATGACGCGCGCATCGTCTTGACCATCTCGTAGGGCGCTTCATGCGAGGTCACGCGCGCGGCGCACAGTTCGAGCTCGTGGTCGCCCGTCCATCGGCTCTCGACGCCCAGTCCCTGGAGCAGCGCGAGCGCGGTTGCGACGTCGCGAAGGCGGGGAACGTTGCGAATCCTGACCGGCTCGTTGGTCAGCAACGCCGCCATCAGGATCGGCAGACTCGCGTTCTTGCTGCCGCTGACGGAGACCTCGCCCGCCAGTTTCACGCCTCCCCTGATAAGCATCTTGTCCATGTCCGCCTCCGACCGTTCACGCCCGAGCGTGAATCACACGCTCTATTCCGGCCAGATCGCTGAGAACCGCGACAACCTCAAGTCCAAAGCGAGCAAGAATTTCGGCCACCTTCGTGCCCTGCCCCGCTCCAATCTCGACCATCAACGCGCCATTCGGATTAAGCCAGGTTTTGGCGCGAGCTCCGATTCGCCGATAAAAATCGAGCCCGTCCACGCCGCCCGCCAGCGCCGCGCGCGGCTCGAAGCGTGCAACCTCGGGCTCGAGATCGTCGATTAATCGATCCTCTATATACGGTGGATTCGACACTACCAAGTCGAAGCGCCCGGCACCGGGCGGAAACAGGTCGGACGGGAGAAATGCGATTCGGTCGGCGCATCGATTGCGCAGCGCGTTTCGCCGCGCGACTTCGAGCGCATCGGGCGAGATATCGGTCGCAACGATTCGCGCCCGCGGCTCATTCACGGCGAGCGCCACGGCGAGAATTCCCGAGCCGGTCCCTATATCGAGGACGCGCGCTTCGCCTCGCGCCTTTAGAAAATCGAGCGCGGCGCCGGCCAGCGTCTCGGTTTCGGGGCGCGGTATCAGAACATGGGAATTTACTTCGAAATCGAGCGAGAAGAATTCCTTGCGCCCGAGTATGTAGGCAAGCGGTTCGCGCCGCATGCGCCGCGAAAGCATCGCGTCAAACCGCTCCGCCTCGGACTCGCCCAGCGGCTCGCGCCGCGTGAGAAGTCCCGCACGGGAGAGACGGCATGCCTCGGCAAGCAGTACTTGCGCGTCAAGGCGCGGCGTTTGCACGCCCGCCCGCTCAAGGCAGACGGTTGCCTGCGCGAGGACCTCTGGCAAAGACCGAGGCCCGCCTTGAAGCTCTCCCCGTTCCATCGCAGTTGCTCAGGCGCCGAGCGCGTGCGCCTGATCCTGGGTCGCAAGCGCATCGATAATCGGATCGAGTTGCCCGTCAAGCACGAGGTCGAGTTGATGGAGCGTCAGGTTGACGCGATGGTCGGTGACGCGGGACTGCGGAAAGTTATAGGTGCGGATACGCTCGGAGCGGTCGCCCGTGCCGACCATCGAGCGCCGGGCCTCGGCAATTTTGGCTTCCTGCTCCTGGCGCGCCTGTTCGAGCAGCCGGGCGCGCAGGATTTTGAGCGCGCGAGCCTTGTTCTTGTGTTGCGATTTCTCGTCGCGGCACACGATCACCATCCCGGTCGGCAGATGCGTGATACGGACCGCGGAGTCCGTGGTATTGACGCTCTGGCCGCCCGGACCCGACGCGCGCATCACGTCGATCCGAAGGTCTTTTTCCTCATTGATGCTGACATCGACCTCGTCCGCCTCGGGCATCACGGCAACCGTGACCGCCGAAGTGTGAATTCGGCCCGACGCCTCGGTTTCCGGGACGCGTTGAACGCGATGCACGCCGCCCTCGTACTTCAGGCGCGAATAGGCACCGCGCCCGCTGATGCTGGCGATGACTTCCTTGATTCCGCCAAGGCCGGTTTCGGAAAGGCTCAGCACCTCGATCTTCCATCCGTGATGCTCGGCGTAGCGGGTGTACATCCTGAAGAGTTCCGCTGCGAACAGGGAAGCCTCCGCGCCCCCGGTCCCCGCGCGAATCTCCAGGATCACGTTCTTTTCGTCGTTGGGATCGCGCGGGATGAGCAGCCGCTTCAGCTCTTCTTCGAGCTTGCGCTGCCGCTCCAGCATCGTGGGCAACTCCGAGCGCGCCAGTTCGCGAAGCTCGGCATCGTCGCCCTCGGCAAGGGCCTTATGCTCGGCGATCTCCTCCGTCAGGCGGCGATACTCGCCCGCGCGTCGCGCGATATCCGCAAGCTGCGAGCGCTCCTTGGCGAGGGCCGCGTATTCGCGCTGATTGGCGAGTACCGCGGGGTCGCTAAGCCGCTTCTCGATTTCGGCGAAGCGGTCCTCGATTCCCTTAAGTTTGTCGAGCATTTCTCCTGGGAAGAGATGGCCGCGGGCATGAAATTGGGAGACGGCGCGCGGCGACGCTTCCAGTCTCCCGGAAAGAACCAAATCCCCCGCGCACCCGGACGCGCCCTGGCGTCCAAGGTGGCGGGAGCTCATATGCTACGTTAGGCTGAACTTGCTGTACTTGCGCTTGAAACGTTCGACGCGGCCCGCAGTATCGACCAGCCTCTGCTGTCCGCTATAAAAGGGATGGCACCGCGAGCATACTTCGACCTGCAGTTCATGCACGGTCGCACGCGTCTCGAAAGTGTTTCCACACGCACAGGTAACTACACAGCGGCGGTATTCGGGATGAATTCCAGGTTTCATCTGGCAAGCTCGGCCTTTCCTTACTCGAGAATAGGATACCATCCAGAACCGTGGCACACAATTCACCCAGGAAGCCCCGCGCGAACTCTGCTTGCGGCTGCCGCAGCCCTGATTCTGTTCCTTGGCGCCCCGGTTTGTGCCGGATCACCGCCGCTCAAACCACTGCTTCCGATTGCGTCGCAAGCCACGGCGCCGGCTCCCGGCTTTGCGCCATCCAACCGAACGCTTTTTGCGCCCCTCCTGGAGCTCGCGCCACCGGGCCCGCAGCGCGCCGCGCGCGCGATAGCGCTTCTGGAGCGCCAGTTTGCCTTCCAACGCAAGATAGCGTTCCATCCTGCATGGAGCGCCTCGCTTGACCACGTCCTCGACGAGCTGCCGCCACGCCAATCGACCCTGATTCGGGCCGCGGCGCTCTATTCCGACGACAACGTGCCGTGGATACGCTTACCCGACGGCGAGCACGCAATTTACGTGACGGGGCGGCCGCTCGAGCACGATTATCTTTATACCTCGGCGCCCAAGTTCGAGCCTCCGACCGAGCCGTTTCGGATGGCAGCGTACTTCACGCTCAAACCCTCGCCCGAAGCCGCGAAAGACGGCGACATTACTTCGGTAATTGGCAAGCTGGGCGGCGAAATACAAACCAACACTTTCGGTGCGGGCGCGCTCGTGGACGCGGGCGCCGCGGTCCTACGCGAGACCTACGGCGATCTCAAGCCGCCCTGGGACACCGAACCGGGGCAGTTCAATCACCATGATGTCGCCGCGGAGGAGCGCTTCAGCCGTGACCTGCCGACGCTCTGGACCGAATTAAACCATTACTTGAAGATTAACAACGTCCTCGATGAATTCGACGGGCCCGGCGGGCCTTACGTGCTGGTCAACTTCAAGGCCGAGGTGCGCCCCGAGGCGCTTAAGCCCTTCGTCCATCTCGAACGCTTTTACAACCGCGTGATGACCACGGTAACCGCCCAGAGCGACTTCACAGACTCGCATGGAAATTATTGGATGCGCGCCGGATTCGATCGCGGCACGATGTGGCTCGTGATGATGGTGCGCGGCGGGATGCTGACGCCGTTCGACGCATCGTACAGGCCGGCGGGAGCACCCGTCGCGATCGACAAAATCGCAAGCGCGACGCATTACGCACGTACCTCGCTCCGTGTCAGACGGCTCGGGATGGACTTCGGGCTGGACGACATCTCGTTTGCTGCCGATTACACGCGCCGGGACGGCGCGCTGCGGATGGAGAGCCGAATGAACGCGGTGCCGAAGCTTGTCGCCCCACCGGTGGTCCACCAGATGGCGCGGTTCGTCGCGGGAGACTTTCTGCGCACAGTCGCTGAGGGCAACGGCGGGCTTCGCGCTTCGTTTTCCTCACGCGCCGAGTCGAGCGGGGTCTTCGACTATCAGGCCGTTTTCACCGGGGAATTTCTCTATTCGCCCACGCTCGAATTCCTGGCGCGAATCGGCGACGCTATCGCACAAGCGAACAACGCTGCGGTGCGCGCCGACGAGAGAAGGCTGGGCGAGGAACTGTTCGACGCGTTCCTCAAGGACTACAATAACGCGCGACCGAAAATTCTCGCGCTCGACAGGAACTCCGACTTGATGCGATGAACCGAAAATCTGGACGCTTCGGCCTAACCGCTTTGGCAATCGCGCTCGGATGGGGGATTGCCGGATGCAGCCTGTTTCGGAAACCAGCGCCCGAGCCGCCATCCCCATCGCCCCCGCCTGCATCACCGTTGGTGCCGGGCGAGCCGCATGTCATCACCGACCTGAACACGCTCACGAGCTCAGAGGCGGGCGGCAGTGCCTTAACCACGCCGTCGGCCGCGGTCAAGGCGGTTGCCGGCAACATCAAGCCGACAGAGTTAAACGGTGCCCTTGAAGCCTCCGGCTCGGTTCGCTACGTCGGCACTGACAGGTATCCCGGCGAGGAGCGCCTGCTCAACGCCAAGGCGGCCCGGTTCGGCGATTTCTCCGGGCGCCTTATGGACCAGGTGTTCGAGGCGCTCCAAACGCTCGAACGCCAGGACCCGCTTGATCGGCTCCGACTGCCCAAAGAAACCCGGCCGGTGATACTCACGGCAACGATGAACGCCGACGGCCAGTTGAAGGAGATCGTTCTCGAACAGCATTCCGGCGTAGCCCAACTCGACAAGGCCGTAATCGCGGCGTGCAAGCAGAGTCTTTACGCCCACAACCCTCCTCCCGAAGCGCGTACCAGGGACGGCAACTACCGGGTGCGGCTGAGCGTCTTTATAAAGAACTATGCCTCGCAGGCTCGGGTCTGGACGTTCAAGACCGACCTGGGGATTGCGCTGCTCTAAGATATTGCACTGCCGTGGGTGATGCGCGGATGATGTGCCCAAGGTGCTGATGGAAACAGCCCCGTCACACAGCCTGGAAAGCTACGCGCCCCGGGCGGGACTCTCGATCCCTCTCGTCACGGTTCTCGACAACGAAGGGCGCATTATCGAGGCGGAGCAGCGCGCGCTGGTCCGGTTCGCGGTTCAGGACGGCGCCGGTGCTGACATCCTGTTCGCCGCGGGCACGACCGGCGAATGGGACCGGATGGACAATCCGCGCCGTCAGGAAGTCTCCCGCATCGTGCTCGAGGAATGCCGCCGATGCGCCAGCGCCCAACGCCCGGTCGAAGTATGGTTCGGCATCACCGCCCATACCCGGCGCGAGACGGTTGAAAACCTGGTCTTCGCGCTTGAGATCGGGGCCGACGCGGCGGTTATCGCTCCACTGTCGGTTCGCGACGTCGAGGACCCGGTCGATCTGGTCACGCGCGAATTGGGCGAGGTGTTCGAGCGCGCGGGCCGCGCGATTCCGGTCTTCCTTTACGATAACTCCGAGATTCACGCCCCCGGCCAGGCGCTCCATCTTCATACCCGGGACGTCAAGCGGATGAGCCAGGTCGACTACATCCGCGGCATCAAGGTGACGGCCAACAAGTCGGTGCTCGGCAACTACACGCGCGCCGCCTCGCACTTCAGGCTCGCGCACGAGTTCGCAGTCTATGCGGGAAATCCGCTGCTCATCTTCGACCTGTTCGCACCCGCCGCCGGTCTTGTGCGCCGCGCGCGCCATTACTGGAACCGCTACCTGACGCAGGGTTCTCTCCCCTATGGAATCGTCGCGGGACCGGCCAATCCGATGCCCCGCGAATGGCAGCGCGCCTGGCAGATATGCCGCGCGCGGGACGCCGCGCTGATGGAACACTACCGCTCGGTGCTCGAAGGCTTTCGCGACGCGTGCCGGTTCGCGCGCGCCGGGACCAGCTATCAGCCCGCGATCGCATGCCTTAAGGCAGCGCTCGTCGAACTCGGCGTTATCGCAAGCGACGCCGTCGCTCGCGGCACGCCGTCCCTCGACGAGGCCGAGCGGCGCGAATTCGCCCGGCGCTTCGCCGCACTCAGGGAGCGAAGCGCCTTGAGCCTTGAACCGGGCTGGGTGAGCCGGACCGACTTGCCAGCGGCCCGCGGTATCGTGACGCAGCAACATGCCTGAACCGAAGCTTGACGTGGTCGGATGCGGAAGCATGGTCGTTGACCTGTTCTACCGCACTCCCCGGATCATCAGCGCCGACGAAAAGATAATCCTCGACGCGAACGGGCACGGACCCGCCGGCCTTGCGATGGAGCAGGCGTCGGTCGGCGGCGTGGTGCTCAACCATCTCGGATGGGCGCGCGTGTTCGGGCTTGAGACCGGGGTGTTCGGCAAGATGGGCGATGACCGCAACGGCGAGTTCCTGCGCGAAGGCATGGAAAGTCTGGGCATCCATCGCCATCTCACGCTCGACGGCTCGGCCAGTTCCTACGCAACCGTGTTCGTCGATCCCGCCGGCAATCGCGCGATCTACATGGTTCGCGGCGCCACCGCCGAACTGACGCCTTCGGAGGTCCGTCGGCGCCACGGCTCGTTTATCCGCCGGGCCCGGATGGTCTCGACGGAAATTTCGCAGCTCCCGCTCAAGACCGTAATCGCGATTCTCAAGTACGCGCGCGAGAACTCGATCCCGAGCGTCCTCGACCTCGACGTTCCGCCCTCCGATGCGCTGAGCACGCTCGGGACCCGCGCCGAACTGGAACAAGCGCTTCGCCTTGCGACCTACCTCAAGCCCGCCAAGCGCGCGGCGCGCGAACTGGCCGGCGTTGACGACGACCCGCTTCGTATCGGCGAGGAGATTCGCCGCCGCTACGGCAATGCCGCGGTTATCATCACGCACGGCGCCGACGGATGCGCCATCTCGGCCAGGGACACCGCACTTCGCGTCCCGGCTTTCAAGGTAAAGGCGGTAGACACGACCGGCGCGGGTGACGCGTTTCTGGGCGGCGTGATGGCGGGCCTCAGATGGGGCCTCAAGTGGCCCGAGATCGGCCGCCTTGCCAATGCCGCCGCGGCAGTATGCGTCCAGCGCCTGGGCGCATTCCCGTCGGGCTTCGAGCTTCGGGACAAAATCCTGGAACTTTACGGACGGCCGCTGCCGATCGCTCCCGCACCCAGGAAAAAGGTCGCGCGCAGAAGTGCCGGAGCCTTCGATCTCGAGACTGAAGTCAGCCGTTTCCTCGATGTCGCAATCGAGGAGATTTCCGCGCTCCGCCAGGAGCTCGATATCGACGCTATCTCCCGGGCGGTCGACATGGTCCAGGCCACCCTTGCCCGTGGCGGACGCGTCCACGTAACCGGCGTCGGCAAGCCCGAGCATGTCGCGCGCTATGCGGCGAGCCTGCTTTGCTCTGTCGGAACCCCGGCGACATTTCTCCACGCAACCGAGACGCTCCACGGCAGCCTCGGCCAGGTCCGGCCCAAGGACGTCGTGATCGCCATCTCCAACAGCGGCAACACGAGCGAGCTATGCCAGGCCGCGATGGCGATACGGGATCACGGCGCGCACGTGATCGCGGTTACGGGAAATCCGCAGTCCGAACTCGGGCAGCTTGCCGATCTCGTGCTCCACCTGCCCGTCAAGCGCGAGGGTGGCGTCCTCGGGCTGGCCCCGCGAATCAGCGTGCTCGCGCAGGTTTACGTGCTCGCGGCTCTTTCCGTCGCATTGGAGGCGGCGCGCGGCCTGACTATCGAGGAGTACAGCCGATGGCATCGCGCCGGTGCGCTCGGCGAGGCGGCGCGCCGGATGGCCGGGCGTTTCGCGAGAGGCCGGCTTAAAGCCCTTTAGGCGCGCGCCCACGCCTCACCCGGCGCACGCCATAGGGCCGGGCGCTCAAACCGTCGCCCCCCCGCAGATGCGTTCGTGCGTTCCTTACATGACGCGCTCCTGCTAATAAAGTTATATTCTGTCTGTTGATCCGGATTGCCGGACACGCGCGGGGCGGCGCGTGTCGGGATGGAATTGGGGCTCGGGGGCGAATGAGTTCGAAGGCAACTCTTACCAGCGACAGCACGCCGGGCGTCGGCCAGACCGCGCCGAACCCGCTCGCGGAACGGCTCTCATGGAAGATCCGGCTGCTCTACGGTGCGCCAAACTTCGCCGGCGCCGCGATGGTCATCCCGATCTTCGTCCTGATGCCGAAGTTCTATGCCGACGTTGTGCTGGTGCCGCTCGGCTACCTCGCGATAGCGATCGCGGTTGCACGCTCGCTCGACGCACTCAGCGATCCGTTCCTCGGATGGCTCTCCGATCGCACGCAGACGCGATGGGGCCGACGGCGTCCGTATATCGTGGTCGGAGCGCCTCTGTGCGCGCTTGCGTTCTTCGCGCTGCTCAATCCGCCGTGGGGCCTCTCGGGCGGAATCGCCGCGTTATGGTTTGCAATCACCTTCATCCTTTACTTCCTGTTCAGCACCATCTACGGGCTTTCGCACTATGCGCTCGGGCCGGAGCTGACGCTCGATTACCACGAACGTTCCACGCTGTTCGCGGTGCGCGAGTCGTTCACGATTCTCGGCACGATCGCCGCCTCGGCCGCGCCGGGCTTCATGATGAAGGCAGGGATACCCCAACGGCGCGTCTTCTTCCTGCTCGGGATCGCGTTCGGTGTCCTGCTCACCGTTCTTTACTGGATGCTCGCGTTCGGAGTGAGAGAGCGGCGCGATTTCGTCGAGCGCAAGTCGAACCCGCTGGTTCCCGGAATTCGCCGCGCGCTGAAAAACCGGCCGTTCGCGATCCTGCTCGCGAGCTACGTGGTCGGCAGCATAACCGGCGCGATTCCGGCCACGATGCTCCCGTTCTTCAACGCCTACGTGATCCGTCCGCATAGCCCCGAGCTGTGGCTCTCGATCGAGCTGCTCTGCTACTTCGGCTTCGGTTTCCTCTCGCTGCCACTATGGCTTGCCGCGGCGCGGCGCTTCGGCAAGCTTCCGGCGTGGCTTGCGAGTTTCATCGCGGGCATAACCGGAGGCGGCGCGATGTTCTTCCTTGGCAAGGGCGATATCTATCCGCTGCTCGTGCTGATTTCGTGGGCGGGATGTGGTTTCGGCGCCGGGCTGTTCCTTACGCCCGCGATGCAGGCCGACGTTATCGATTACGACGAGTTCCATACCGGCAAGCGGCGCGAGGCGCAGTACGGCGCCTTCTGGGCGATCCTGCCAAAGTTCGTCGCGATTCCGAGCGCCGCAATCCCGATCGCCATCCTTGCCTCGCTCGGCTACGTGCCGAATGCCGTCCAATCGCCGCAGGTGATACTCGCGATAAAGGGAATCTTCGCGTTGGGTCCCGCGATCTTCGCAACGCTCTCCTTCATGATCGCGCGCACCTACCCCATCGACGAGCGGGCGCATCGCGCGATTCTCGAAGGTATCGCGCTGCACAACCAGGGCCTTCCGGCGCTCGATCCGTTGACCAACAGGATGGTTGCGCCGCCGCACAGCAACGGCGTCGACGAGGAGACCGGATGGTTCCTCGACTACTTCTCCCGCGGCGAACTGAACCGCTATCTGGTGCGAGGACCGGCCTCGCCGGTGCGCGACGTATGGCGCGCCGCGGCCCTCTCGCTCGCGGTGTGCGCACTCTCGGCCTGGTACGTAGTCGCGCGGGTGTCTTCGTTGCGCAGCGATCCGGGCGCAATGGTTTCGCTGTGCGTAGTCGCCGCCGGCTTCGCATTCACGATTTTCCTGTTCCACATGATGCGTCTTCGGCCGGCCCGCGCTCTCGCCGCGGGGATCGTCTCACCAAGCGTAATCCGCACCCACCTAAGCGGCGGTTGAAATGCGTCGCATCCGCTTCCACACCGCAGCTGGGAAAAAGGCGACCTGTCAGCCGGGTCATGCCCACTGGCGGCTCTCGTGGGACGAGAGCCTTACCTGCCCGTGAATTTTGGCGGGCGCTTCTCCAGGAAGGCCGTGATACCTTCGCGATAGTCGCCGGTCCGGCTCGCCACGCCCTGCGCTTTAGCCTCTCGCTTCAAGACCTCGGTCAGACCGAGCGGCTCCTCCGCGAGCATCCTGACGATTCGCTTCGATTCCATCAGCGCTGCCGTCGGACCGGCGGCCACGCCACGTGCAAGCGCCCTCACCTTCTCGAGCAGCTCCGCGCGCGGCACGCACTGGTTGACCAATCCCCACGCGGCCGCTTCCTGCCCCGAAAGCAGCCGCCCCGTGTAGATCAGTTCGAGCGCGCGATGAGCGCCGATACGCGAGACGAAAAAATAGTGCCCGCCCGAGTCGAGCACCGCGCCAATCCGCACGAAGGGCGATCCGATCTTGAGATCGTCGGAGACGTAAACCACGTCGCACGCGAGCGCGAGACCCAGTCCCACACCCAGGCACGCGCCATGAACGGCGGCGAAGGTCGGCGCGGGAAAGTCGGAAAGCTCCTTGATTACCGGATTGACGACGCGCTCCAGGATGGCCTCGCCGTCCTCATTGCCCGGGTCGGCGGTTGCGAGATCCCGTCCCGCGCAGAAACCGGCACCCTCGCCGCGAAGCACCAGCGCCCGCACCGCCGCTTTTTCGGCCTCGCGAAGCCGCTCGGTAAACTCCGCTGCCATCGCGTCGTCAACCGCGTTCAGTTTGTCGGGACGGTTCAGGACGAGTTCGCCGACGTCGTCCTTGATCGAAAGCAGGACCTTCATCGAATCGCCCTCCCGCGCGGACGCTCGCGTCAACGCGCGCACCTCAGCCAATCTCTACATCCCCACGCGCCCATCGCGCAAAGAGCCGTCCGCGATTGGCCTGCGGGCGCGCGACGGCTAATCGCGCGCGAAAGTGCCCAGCCGCGATCGGGGATCGCGGGCTAACCGCAGGCAAGCGGCGCGGCCTGAGCAAGGTTCGCAGAGCGAAGAACCGCATTCCACCAGCCGTCATGTGGCTCGCTGGCCACGGTCAGGATAAAAGTAGAAGACTAGAAGACCGGGATGATGTCATCGGCGGTGATTTCGCCAACGTCCACGCCGGCAACGTCGAGTTCCGGGATCGCTGGAAAGTCGATCCGCCATCGCTCGACCAGCCGGCGCACGCGCGCGATTGCAAGCCGCCAGTTGTCGGCCTGCTCGTCAACACTCAGCACGCCCAGACCTGCCCCGCGTGCGATACGAATAAGCTCCCGATGGTTGGGAAGAAAATAGTCGGGAAGCTCCCAGAACTGTTCGGGCGGCTCCCACAGGACCATCGAGAGGAAGACGAATCCCGCGCGAAGCTGCCGGGTAACGAACGCGCGATGCTCGTCGGTCAACCCCGGCCATTCCTTTTCGAGCAGCGCGATGCAGATCTGCAAGTGGCGCGCCTCGTCGAGACCGATTCGCCTGAACGCTTCGCGAAACAGCGGATGGCTCGCCGCGCGCGACATCCCGTGGAACAGCGTCGATGACGCGACCTCGCCCATCATGAAGGATGTGAACAGGACCGCAAGCGGATAACGCCCGAGCGCGTTCGAATAGCCGGTCCAGTAACGTCCGCCGTTATGGTAGAGCCACTTGATGTTGTTATGCGCGACCTGCTCCAGTTCGGTGCGGGGCTCCCATCCGAGCGGCCCGCCGGGAACCATCCGGGTGATGACGCGCCCGCAGGTTTCCTCGTGGTTCACTTCGTCGCGCGTGATGGAGAAGAAGCATTTGCGCACCGGGTCTTCCTCGTGCGTCTCGAACGCATGGATCATCGCCTTGGCGAAAACCGGCGGTCCCGAGGCGTCGAAATTCGAGAGTAGCGCGAACCAGTACATGATCGCGACGCGCTCCTCGCGGCTGAAAGCGCCGGGGTCGAAGCCCTCCCACGGAAGGGTCGAGGGGTCGTAGCCCTCGTGCTTGGCGCGCTCGTAGATCTCCGCCAACTTCGGCGTCTCGACCCGCCATTCGATAGGAAAAATATTCGGCTGCGGGACTTCAGGCGCGAGCTCGAGGCCTCCGTCGGGGATGATGAATCGGCCCATCGCGATCTCTCCCTGGGCCCACCGTATCCGCCGGCCGCCGGAAAAATCAAGCGTGCGGTTTATTCGCAGAATTGCCGGCGTGCGGGGCGGCGAGTCCCTCAAGCGCGATCTTTACCGCAGTGTCGGCGATAGCCGCCACGCTCATCGCGCCGCCCGGTCGATACCATTCCGTGATCGAGTTGAGCATCCCGAAGACCAGCCGCGTCGCAAGCCGGGGATCGATATCGGCCCGGATGGCACCTTCGTTGTGCGCGTTGACGAACACCTCGGCGACCATGTGATCGAGTTCGCGGCGGCGTTCCAGGATGCGCCGTTCCACGTGGGTGTTTCCACGCACCCGGAGCAGCAGTGCCGACTCGGGCAGCATTCCGGTGATCACTTCCGCGGCGCGGCGGATTACGTAGGTTAGCCGCTCGATCGCGGAGCCGCTTTTGGCTCCGGGTTCGCCGAGCACCGCATAGAGCGCGTCGAACGAGCGCCCGACCCCGCGAAGCAGCAGCTCCTCCTTGCTGCGGACGTGATAATAGATGCTCGCCTTGGTGATTCCTGCCGCACGCGCGACCTGGTCGAGCGAGCTCCCGTCGTATCCGCGTTCGAGAAACACCCGAACAGCCACGTCGAGAAGTGCCTCCAGGTTATATGGTTTGCGCTCCCTCGCAGACGGACGCCCCAAGCGTTCCTCCCCTGGTGTGAAGAATGAGTCATGATCAATGGCATTTTCGCAGCCGCAATTGAACAGCCGGTTTGCGCTTTTTTCGCATGGTACGCGTCAGTCAGGCTCATTTGCCAAACACGGACCGGATCACCTAATTTTTGGGAAAGGATCGATATGAAATTCGGAGTCGCTGTTCGAAACATGGGACCGCAATCGAGTCGGCGCATCCTCACCGAATGCGCCCGCGCCGCCGAAGCTGCGGGTTTCGACGCGCTCTTCGTCTCCGACCATCTTTGCATCCCGCCCGACCAAACCGAGGGCTCGGGGGGACGATACCTGGACGTACTCGCGACGCTCGCCTACCTGGCCGGTGTCACGAGCCGAATCCGGCTGGGAGTCTCGGTACTGGTCCTGCCCTATCGCCCCGCCGTTCTGACTGCCAAGCAGGCCGCGACTATCCAGGAGCTCTCCGGCGGACGGCTTATCCTGGGTGTGGGAGTCGGGTGGATGAAGCCGGAGTTCGAAGCCCTCGGCGTCCCGATGCGCAAGCGCGGCGCGCTCGCAACCGAGACGCTGCGCGTGATGCATCATCTTTGGGACGACGGCGAGCCGCGCCCGTATCATGGCGAGCTGGTGAACTTCCCGGCGTTCGTGTTTCTGCCGCGTCCGAGCCGCCCGCCCATATGGATCGGCGGCAACAGCCCCAACGCTATCGAGCGCGTGCTTCGCTACGGCGACGGATGGCATCCCATGCTTGGTGCGGCAGAGCTCAAGACCTCAGTAGCGCAACTCAAGGCGCGCGCGAGCCAGGCGGGGCGTCCCGAGCCGGAAATAATCGTGCGGCGGGGGCTTAGACTCGACGATATCTCTGCCGCGCGCGCCAGGCTCGACGAGGAGCGTGACGCGGGCGCAACCTGGTTCATCCTGGACCTCGGCCGCTACGCCAACGAGGCGGTGTTTCGCGCCGGCATCGAGACTTTCATGGCAAAGGTGGCCGTCTGAGCCTTCGGCGGAGTTATGCTGCGAGGATCCGCCGGGTTTCGCTGCTCTTGGCGAATTTCGCGACGGCGTTGGACCGCTATCGAACGCGGGCTATTATGGTTTGTACGGTGTGAGGCAACTCGGCCCATCCGTCGGAGCCGGCCAACGGTATCTGGGAATGAACGACGCGATCAACCGGCGTGAACTCGCTTACAAGGCGCTTGCCGGGCTTGCTGGCGGCGCGATCGGGTGGATCCCTGTCGAGATAGCGAGCCACGGGCACTCGCTGACCCAAAAGTTGTCCACCTCGGCTGTCATCGCCTCGTACATCTCGATGGCGATTCTTGGCGGATTAATCGGCGGATTGATTCTCGCCTCCGACGAGCAACGGCTCGAGCTGACACCGCGGATGCAGGGCCGCTTCCTTCGCGGCTTCGTGGTGTGCGCCGTATTCGTCCTGATCGCCAACTATTTCGCCAATCAGCTCTTCAGCGCGATCCTCGACTACGGAGGCTGGGGAGTCGGGCATCCGGGCTCGATCTTCTTCCTGGTACTGGGCCGGATCATCTCGTGGCTGCTGCTGGGCGCGATGCTCGGCGCGGGTGTCGGAGTCGCGGGCTTCTCGCCGACCGACGTTCCGCGTTCGATGCTGAACGTGGCCAAGGGCGTGATCGGCGGTGCGGCGGGCGGCTTCGCCGGTGGGCTCCTGTTCGATTTCGTCAACCAGCTCACCGGCGGCGGTCTTCTCTCGCGCCTGATCGGACTGAGCCTCATTGGGCTGGCGATCGGACTGGTGATCGGGCTGGTTCACGAGCTTACCAAAAGCGCATGGCTCACCGTGGAAGCTGGGCGGCTCAAGGGCCGGCAATACCGGCTCGAGGGGGCGATCTCGTCGCTCGGCCGCGCCGAGGAAAATCCTGTCGGCCTGTTCGGCGACCCTTCGGTGCAGGCACGCCACGCCGTGATCGAGCGCCACGGCGACGATTACGTGCTGCGCGGGCTTGCGGTGCAGGACGGTACCTTCCTCAACGGCCAGCGCGTCGAACGCGCATCGCTCAAAGACGGCGACCGTATCCGGATCGGCTCCTACGAACTGAGCTTTCATGTGCGACAGGCGTCCGCCACGGCCGTGTCTCCCGCCTCGCGTATCCAGCCCGTCGTGGTGACAACCGCTCCGAACGCCCAGGGCGTTTCCGCACCTTGCCTAATCGACGCCGCCGGAAACCGCTTCCCGCTGCGTTCCGGCCAGCCGACGCGTATCGGGCGCGCGCTCGACAACGACATCGTGATTTCCCACTCGTCGGTATCGCGCCATCACGCCAGCGTTGAGGCGCGCAACGGCACGTTCGCACTGCGCGATCTGGCCAGCCAGAACGGCACCTTCGTCGGCCACCAGCGGATCAGCGAAGCGCCGCTGCGCGACGGCGACACGGTCCGTTTCGGCGAGGCGACCCTGACGTTCCGTGCCTGACGCCGATTTTTCAAGGCCGCGCTTCTGCTCCCAATGCGGTCAGCCGGTTACAGTGGAAGGAGCGAGCTTCTGCAAGCATTGCGGCGCGCCGCTGGAGGCAACCGGACCTATCGCGCGCGACCTCGGGATGCGCCCGGTCATCGCCTTCGCCCTCAGTATCATTCCCGGCCTCGGCCACGTCTACCAGCATCATCCGTGGCGCGGCATCGGATGGTTTTTCACGGTGATGCTGGCCTACGGCGCAAGCAGTCCGCTCGGTTTCCTGCTCCACCTGATATGCGCTGCCAATGCCACGGTTTACGCTACAATGCGAGCCGGGAGTACCAAGCCCAAGCCTGCACGCCGGACCGACCCGGCCGCGCCAGCCAATTTGAGGTTCTAGCACGCACGCGACGGCGCGCGATGCGGGCAAGTGGTCGATGATTTCGCCCGACACCATAATCGGCGGACGCTACCGCGTGATCAAGCCGCTCGGCGGCGGCGGGATGAAGCTCGTCTATCTTGCCGAGGATCTTCGCCTTGCCGCGCGGCCCTGCGCGCTCGCCGAGATGGTCGACACGTTCAGCAGCCCCGAGATGCAGAGCCAGGCGGTCGCTGCCTTCCAACGCGAGGCCGACATGCTCGCGCAACTCAGCAACGAGCATATCCCGCGTATCTTCGACCGCTTTTCCGAGGCCAACCGTCATTACCTCGTGATGGAGTTCGTCGACGGGATCACGCTCGAACAGGAACTCGCGAGAAACGGCGGCAAGCTCGACCAGATGCGGGTTGTCGATATCGCGCTCCAGATTCTCGACACGCTCGAATACCTTCACAATCTGAAACCACCGGTAATTTACCGGGATCTGAAGCCGTCGAACGTGATGCTTACGGCGTCTGGCCAGGTCAAGCTCATAGATTTCGGTATCGCGCGCTTCTTCCTGCCGCAGAGCAACGCCACGATGATCGGAACGCAGGGCTACGCGCCGCCCGAGCAGTATCGGGGACGCGCCGAGGTGCGCTCGGATCTCTACGCGCTCGGCGCCACGATGCATCATGCCCTAACGGGACGCGATCCCGCAGCCGAGCCGCCGTTCAGCTTCCCGCCGACGCGCTCGCTATGCCCGGGTATCGACACGGCACTCGCCGAGCTTGTCGATCAGTCGCTCGCCTACGACGTGGTGCATCGGATGGCCGACGCGACCGAGTTCAAGCAACGCCTGCTCGATATCCGTGCGCGCCTTGTGACGGGAAACGGCCGTATCCGTCCGCCCGCGCGTACGCCTGGGCAAAAGCCCCAGCTGCAACTACCGCTCGGCGCCCCGACACCTGCCGCCCAGGCGGCAGCCTCGCAGCAGCCCACGGTGCTGATGACGGGCGAGACCGAATGCGCCGCGTGCCGCAGGACGATCCCGTCCGACTCGCGCTTCTGCTCGTTCTGCGGAAGCGACGTTACGATACCGCTGGGCGCGCCCGCGCCGTCATCCAGTCCCGAGGCGGCGACCGTGGTGCTCTCGAATCCAGCGCCGCCCCCTGCGAACGCCGGCGCCGCGGCCCGCGCCGGTGCACTCTACCGCGAGTGGCGCGACCGGCCGACCCGCGGTCATACGCTCGGCTATATCGCGTTGGTCGCGATCGGCCTGTTCCTCGCCGCCTTCGCCGTCACGACGATGCTCGCCCGTTTGCAACGGCCCGCGCCGCAGGCGACTGCGCCGGGGATGGGCACGGCGCCCTACCCTTACATTCCGCCCGCGAACCCGGCGCCGGGCTCCGCTTACGACGCTCAGCGCGCGCGGGAATTGCGCCAGGCGCTCAACGCCGCCGGCCTGAACGCGGTCAAGTTCAGAATCCAGGGCAACACGGTAACGCTGTGGGGAACGGTGCCGGACGAATTCGCGCGGATGAAGGTCGAAACGATGGCCTTCATGCTGCCCGGGATTATCTATCTCGAAGATCACCTCACGGTTTCCGACTCGCCCTTCGCCGGCCCGTAGTCGAATCCCATCGCCCCCGTACAGCGAAAGCCGCGGTTTGCCGGGAGGTGCGATTTATGCTGAAAGAACTTCCGCGATGCTGGTAGACCTGCACGTTCACACTCATCTGTCCGACGATTCCAGGACCACCCCCGAGAAGTACCTGGAAACAGCGGTCAAAAGCGGCTCGGGACTCGGCGCCATATGCTTCACCGAGCATCGCCGCTTCCCCTGCGACGCGGAAACCGATCGCCTCTACGCGGAATTAACCGATCGGTACGGAATCCTGGTGTTGAAGGGCGTCGAGGCGGACACCGACCTCGGCCATCTGCTGCTCTTCGGCCTGACGCCCGACGCGCTTCGCCATTTCGATCCGGCCCAGCGGATGCTCAAAAGCGGACACCTGATTGACCTCGTTTACGCCGAAGGCGGCGTCGCAATCCCGGCGCATCCGTTTCGCGATTCCGGCTTCGGCACGCGGCTCGAGGAACTGACCGCGAAGCACGGAGCGGCGCTCGGCGCGATCGAGGTTTTAAACGGTCAGAACTCGCCGCGCGAGAACGAGCTTGCGCAGATCGCGGCGGAAAAATTCGGACTCACCGCGCTTGGCGCGAGCGACGCGCATTTTCCGACTCCGCAATGGTTCCTGACCTGCGCGACCGAACTCGAGCGCGAGATCGCGAGCGTCGCGCAGCTATGCGCCGAAATACGCGCCGGCCGCGCCAAACCGTATCGCTTTCCAACGCCGCATGGCGCGGGGTAACCCGTGTGCAAAACGCGCGCGCTTTGAACTGTCCCGCGGGTGTCGTATAAATTCTCGCAAATGGCGGCGGTGCTGGAAGCGGAGTTGCGGGCGGAGATGCGGCTCAGACCGCCGCTCAAATGGGCCGGCGGCAAGCGATGGCTCGTCCCCCATCTGCGTACGCTCTGGCACGGACACGAGAATCGGCGGCTGGTCGAGCCGATGTGCGGTGGACTCGCCGTGACGCTCGGGCTGCTGCCCCGGCGCGCGCTGCTTAACGACATCAATCCCCACGCGATCAATTTCTATCGACGGCTCAAGCGCGGCCTGCGCGTCACGCTCCCGATGCGCAACGACGCGCAGTTGTACTATCGCTATCGCCAGAGGTTCAACGAACTCATAGCCTCAGGAAAAGCCGCGACCGCCGAGGCTGCCGCGCTCTTCTACTACCTGAACCGCACGGGCTACAACGGACTTTGCCGCTTCAACAGCGAAGGCCTTTTCAACGTGCCGTTCGGCCGCTACAAGCGGATAAACTACCTCTCGGACTTCGGCGCTTACCGCGCGGTCTTCGCACGATGGGAGTTCCGCGCGGGCGACTTCGAGAGCCTCGCGCTCGAGCCCAGCGACTTCGTGTATGCGGACCCGCCGTATGACGTCGAGTTTACGAAATACGCGAAAGAGGACTTTCGATGGGACGACCAGGTGCGTCTCGCCGAATGGCTCGCGCGCCATCCGGGCCCCGTCGTCCTCTCGAACCAGGCAACGGAGCGGATTTTGGATTTGTACGCGCGTCTCGGTTTCGAGCTGACTATACTTAGTGCGCCCCGGATGATCAGTTGCACCGGCGACCGAAAGCCCGCGTCCGAAGTTCTGGCAACAAAGGGTGTATAGGGCCCGATGCCACCGCGAGACACGCGAACCGGCGGCGTCCTTGAATCGATGGTCCTGCCCGCACTGAAGCGAGGCGGGTACGACTACCAAACTCAGGTTCGCATCGGCGACCGGCTGGGCGGCGGAAAGCACATCATCGACGTGCTGGCGGTCGACCCCGGCGGTCGGCGAATTCTCGTCTCAGTCAAATGGCAGCAGACCTCCGGAACGGCGGAGCAGAAAGTGCCGTTCGGGGTGATTTGCCTTGCCGAGGCGGTTAACGGCGACCGCGGCCGCTTCGACCTTGCGTACCTCGTTCTCGGCGGCAACGGCTGGAAGCTGCGCGACTTCTATCTGAGCGGCGCACTCGCCAGACACTTGCGCAACACGCAACGCGTGCACATCGTCTCGCTTGAGGACTTTGTCGCCCTCGCCAACAAAAGCCGACTGTAACGGAGCGAAAGAATATTGCCTCAACTCTTACGATGACGGGCGGCGCCGACAAGGCGCTCTGGCCAATCGCGAGCGCAGGGTGCGTTCAAGTGCCGAGTCCCGCTCCTACGTCGAAGATGATTGCGTGGCTTCGCCTTGCACGAGCGCGCGCGAGAAGCGGCGCAGATCCGCTGACCTGCCCGCGGTCACGAGCACGTCGCCGGCGTTGAGCGCACGGTCAGGCGCCGGCGGAATGAACCCCGCCTCTGGATCCTCAGCGTCGCGCACCGCCAGCACCGAGACTCCGTAGCGCGCGCGCGGAGCGAGCTTGCGCAGCGTCGTTCCCTTAGCCTCCGGCGGCACCACCACGCGCGTAATCCTGTATCCCGTCGCCCAGAAGATGTTGCTGTCCTGAGTACCGAGCGTCGAAAGCGACACGGTCACTCGGTTGAGCGCCTTGCCAATGTCGTAGCGCGTGACGAGCCCGAGGAACCGTCCGCCATGCTGGCGCTCGGTGACGGGAAGCTCATCAACCCCTTCGGCCTCCATCGTCTGGGCCGCCAAATCAAGACTCGAATCAGGGGTAACCGTCGGATACTCGCGCTCGCACAGATCGAACGCGTTTACCAGCGGCGACAGTTCCTCGCGGCTGCCGAGTACCCCAACCAGCTCCCGGGTAACGATAACCCCGGCCAGTTCGCCTTCGTCGTCAACGACCGGAAGTATCCCCTGATGGGTTTCGCCGGCGAGGCGCAGCACATCGGTAAGTTTCGCGCTGCCTGAAACGACCGTCACGTCCTTGGTCATCACGGAGCCGACGTGGATCTGGCTCAGCGCGATACGCTCCTGGTCGACGTGCAGCGTCTTGCCCTCGCGGGCGAGCCTGTAGGTGTCGATCGACTCCGGCTCGATCGCGCGGGCAACGGCGAGCGCCGCTATCGTCGCAATCATCGCGGGTATCGCGACCGTGTAGTTCTGCGTCATCTCGAACAGCAGGAACAGTCCGGTCAGCGGCGCGTGAGTTGTTCCCGCCAAAAAAGCGCCCAACGAAACCAGAGCATAGGAGCCGCGCGGGCCGGTCAGATTCGGGATGATCGAGGCGAACGCGCGCTGGCACGCTCCACCCGCCATCGTACCGATGAAGAAAATCGGGCCGAATACCCCGCCCGGCGCGCCGCACCCGAGCGACAGGCTGCTCGCGATGAACTTCGCGACCATAAGCGCAAAGAGCATACCGAACTCGAACTGCCCAGCCAGCGCCTGGTTGATGACCGGATAGCCGTCGGAAAGGTTCTGCGGCAGCCGAATCGCGATAAGCCCAACGGCGGCAAGTCCGAGCGCGAGCCGCGCCCACTCGGGAACGTTGAGCCTGCGGAAGAATCCTGCCGTGCCGTAGAAGAACCGGATATAAGCCGCGCTCAGAACTCCCACCCCAATGCCCATCAGCCCGTAGGTGAGCATCTCCCAGTAACTTCTGAGCACGAACGGCGGGACAACGAATATCGGCTGGTTGCCGTGAACCGCGCGTGCGGTTACCACGGCGCTGGTGGTGGCGACGATCAGCAGCGTAAGGTTCGCGACTTCGGCGTGGCCGAGCAGGACGATTTCCTGCGCGAACATCAGGCCGCCGATAGGAGCGTTGAAGGTCACCGCGATAGCGGCGCCTGCGCCAGCCGCGACCAGCACCTTGAGGCGCTCGGTCGCGAGCCTGCGCGCCTGCGCGACAAGCGAGCCGATCGCGCCGCCGATCTGCGCGATTGGACCTTCGCGTCCAACCGACGCGCCGCATCCGAGCGACAGCGCCGCGCCCATCGCCTTGACGAAGATCCATCGCCGTTTGATACGCGCGTTGCCCAGATTCACCTGCTCGAGGAAGTTCGGAAACCCGTACCCGAGCACGTCGCCCGGAAAGAACCACGCCAGGATGAGCATCCCGACCCCGCCGCTCACCAGCACGACGGGAATGAAGATCAGGAAAAAGCCACCGCGCGGAATCTGGAGCATCCGCCACTCCAGATCGCGAAACACCCACGAGAAAAAATCGATCAGCAGGTTGAAGCCGAAATGGCCCAGCGCGCTCAGCACGCCGACCACCGCGGCGAGAAAAATCAACTGGACATATTCGAACTGATCAGCGCGAAGCCCGAAACTGGAAAGTTTCATCCCTCTTCCAAAGAGTCAGTCGCCCCGGGCCGCCAGGCGGCTCAGATGCCGAGGAATTTCCTGACCACTGCCAGGAATTCGCCGAGCTGGTCGTGATGAACCCAGTGGCCGGCCTTTTGGATCGTCACGATCTCGGCGCCCTTGAACGCGCTGGTGCGGCCGTCCTTTTCCCAGTCGCCGGTCCACGACTCAGCGCCGCGGATTAGAAGCGTCGGACAGGCAATACGCTCCCATATTTCCTTGGCGTCGTTCAGGTTGAAGAGATACGGCGAGGTGGCACGCACGTAATTGTCGAACTTCCACGAGAAGGTGCCGTTCTCGTTTCGGCGCACGCCGTGGATCGTCAGATGGCGCGCCTGTTCGACGCTCAGATGAGGATTCGCCTCGCGCATGCGCGCGAGCGCCTCGTCGAGCGTCGCGTACTCGCGCACCTTGCGCCGCGACAACGCCTGCATCTCGCGAATCCAAAGGCTCATCCGCTCGTGGGCGGGCACATTGCGAATCATCGACGGCGGAGGACCGAGCCCCTCTATCGATACGACCTTCTCGACCGTCTCCGGGAACACGCCCGTGTACTGGAGCACGATGCCGCCGCCGAGCGAATGCCCGATAAGCGTGACCCGCTGGTTGCCCATCGCGCTCATCAACTGCGCCAGGTCGAGCACGTAATCGACCATCGAGTAGCTTCCGCCCACGGCCCAGTCAGAGTCGCCGTGGCCGCGCAGGTCGGGCGCGATCACGTGATAATGCTTGCGCAGTTCGAGCGCGGTCCAATCCCAGTTGCGCGAATGATCGCGTCCGCCGTGGACCAGGATCATCAGCGGCTTTTCGGGATTGCCCCAGTCCACGTAATGGAGCTTCAGGCGCTGGGAATAGAAGTAATGGGAAGTGGGACCAATTATGCTTTCAGCCATGGGCCTGGGTTATCTTCATTCTCCGTCTCGTGACGTTCGCCGATACGGCGATGGATCAACAATACCAGTCTCTTTCAGCGAAGATTAAGCGCAGGCGTCGGCCAGCCGCCATCTCCGAAGAGCGCGCGTTCGTCGTTGCGCGCCCTCACAAGTTATACAGCGCCAACCTATGCTCTTCTCAACTACGAGGTCATCGTGGGATACACTTCGTCGAGCGCGGCACGGGCGGTATTGACTATGAACTCAACCTCCTTGTCGCCGATCACGAACGGCGGTGCGATCATCATGGCGTCGCCCCCGGCCGCACCCGCCATCCCGGTGGCGGGATAGAAGAACATCCCGCGGCGCACCGCCTCGCCAAGCACCCGGTTCACGCATTTGGCCTCGGGCGCGAACGGGATTCGCCGCTCGCGGTCCCGGACCAGCTCGATACCCCAGAAAAGGCCGCTGCCGCGAATATCGCCGACCATCGGATGGCCTGACAGCCGCTCCTTTAGTTGCGCGCCCAGGCGCGCGCCGATCTCGGCGGCGTGTTCGACAAGACGCTCGCGCTCCATTATCGAGAGCACGCCGTCGGCGATCGCGCAGGCGAGCGGGTGCGCGCTGTAGGTGAAGAACATGAAGTCCGCATGGGCGTCTTCGCATTTCTCGACCAGGCGACGATCGACTGCGATCATGCCCATCGGGACGTAGCCGCCGGTCAGCCCCTTGCCGCCCACGATGATGTCAGGCTTGACGTTCCAATGCTCGACAGCGAAGCGCCGCCCGGTGCGTCCGAAGCCGGTCATCACTTCGTCGGCGATGAGCAGGATACCGTGGCGGTCGCAGATCTGGCGAAGGCGCGGCCAGTATTCCTTGACCGGAGGGACGGCACCCCCGCTCGCGCCCATCATCGGTTCGGCGATAAAGGCAGCGATGGTGCGCGCGCCCTGGCGCTCGATTTCGCGCTCGAGCGCCTCGGCGCAGTCGATGTCGCAGCTCGGATACGTCTTGTCGAACGGGCATCGGTAGCAATACGAGGGCGGGATTTTCGGCCAGTCGAACAGCACGTGCTCGTAGTCGGCGCGGCGCAGGCTGCTTCCGGCCGACAACGCCCCCATCGTATTGCCGTGATAGGAGAATCGGCGTGAGATGATCTTCGTCCGGGACGGCTCGCCGCTCACCTTGTGATAGAGAATCGCGAACTTGAGCGCCATCTCGACGGATTCGGAGCCCCCGCTGGTGAAGAAGAACCGATCGACGCCAGGCGGAGTCCATCGTGTGAGCCGCTCGACAAGCCGCTCGCGCTCGGGCGAGACCCATACCGGAACCACGTAATTGAGGCGGCGAACCGTGCGCTCGGCGATATGCGCCAGCTCTCCGCGTCCCTGGCCGACGTTGACCACTACCGCGCCGCTTCCGGCGTCGAGCAGCTTGCGGCCGTCGCTGGTGTACAGGTACGCGCCCTCGGCCCGCTCGATACGAAGCGGATTCCACGGTCCCCGCATGAACAGGACCTGTTGTTCCGGCATAAAGCAATCTTAGGCGGACCCTGTCCGCGCAGGCAATCGGAAAGAGAAAACCGGCCGCACCGGGCCTGACCCGAAGCGGCCGGGGAACGCCCAGGACGGCGCGCCAGGCTATTTGATCGCGCCCTCGGCGCGCCATCGCTCGATCTGCTCGGCGCTGTAACCGAGGCTGCCGAGGATTTCCTCGGTATGCTGCCCGAGCGTGGGTGGGAGCGAGCGAATCGAACCGGGAGTTTCGGAGAGCTTGAGCGAAATTCCGACCTGGCGGACCTTGCCAACGCCGGGCGCGTCAAGCTCCACGATCATGTTGCGCGCGCGTATCTGCGGGTCCTTTTCGAGCTCGTCGAGCGTGAGCATCCGCCCCACGCAGATATCGCTTTTGGTCAGAATCTCGAACCATTCGTCGCGGGTTTTGGTTTTGAACTTCTCGGTGAAGAAGCGATGGATCTCCTCGCGCTTTGCGGGATCGAATTCATGCGGGATGAACTGCTCGCATCCGAGAGCGCGGCAAAGATTGGCGAAGAACCAGGGCTCAAGCGCGCCAATCGTGATGAACTTGCCGTCGGAGGTCGCATAGATGTTGTAGTTGGGAATCCCCCCGTCGAGCATCGTTTCCCCGCGCCTCGGGACCTGTCCGCTGGCGAAGAAGCTCGAAAGCGCCTGGACCAGCAACCCGACCGCCCCGTCCAGCATCGAGACGTCCACGTACTGGCCGCGCCCGGTCGTCTGGCGCGCGACAAGCGCGGCAAGCACCCCGATTGCGCCGTGCATCCCGCCACCCGCGTAGTCGGCGATAAGGTTGTGCGGAATCGTGGGCGGCTGTCCCGGACGTCCGAGCAGTGAGAGCACGCCGGCGGTCGCGATATAATTGAGGTCGTGGCCGACGTAATCGCGGTACGGTCCGTTCTGGCCGTAGCCGGTGATCGCGCAGTAGATGAGGCGCGGATTTCGTGCCGAAAGGGTTTCGTAATCGATACCGAGACGCTTGGCGACGCCGGGACGATACTCCTCGACGACGACGTCCGCGCGCTGCGCGAGCCGCAGGTAGATTTCCTTGCCGGGGCCGCTCTTCAGGTTGAGCCCGATCGACTTCTTGTTGCGATTAAGAGCGTTGTAGGGCGAGCCGCTGAAAGCGCTCGCGGGACCCTGGGTTCCGGCTGCACCGGCCTGCTGGGCGCGGCGCCCGGTCGGGGGTCCGGGCTCCTCTATCTTGATGATTTCCGCTCCGAGATCGCCCAGGATCATCGTGCAAAACGGACCCGGCGCGAGCTTGGTCAAATCCAGTACCTTAATTCCGCTAAGCGGCGGTGCCGAGGGCATAGTCCATCCTTCTCCTTGTTTCGAATCGCGCGCGGCTTTACGCGGGTTGCGACGGGAATTGTTTAAATCGTTTGCGTGCCGGGCGCAAATGCGTGCGCCGTTCACAGCATCGCGGCCCGCAGACGCGCCAGGCGATCGGCGAGAGATTTCAGCCCGCCGACCATGTGTACGCCGTACCAGTGAAGGTCGCGTCCGCTTACCACCAGCACCCGGCGCGAGAGCGGCGGCGCGACCGCGGCCTTCAGTTCCTCGACGTCGCGTTCGCTGAACGCGTAGGGCTCGTCAGGCAGCAGGATCACATCGGGCCTCAGGTCGAGCGCCTCGGCAAGCGTGGTCATCGGGTAACGCTCGCCGGCCGAGGCGTACACATTGTTGAATCCCAGCATCCGGAGCACGTCGTGCGCGTAGGTGTCGCCGTTGAACGCCATCCAGGGATTCTTCCAGATCGGACAAAACACTCGAAACCTGAGCCTGCTCCAGACCCCGACCGCGGTTTCGATTTCGCTCACGCTGCGTACGATTTCGCGCGCCAGCGAATCAGCTGCCGCGTCGCATCCGAGCACCCGCCCGAGTTTCAGTATCGACTCGACCGCGCCGGCGATCGTGCGCGGATAGGTGGTAAAGACCGGGATTCCACTTTCGCGCAACCGCTCGACGTCCTCGCGCCGGTTCTCCTCCGCGTTGGCGATTATGAAATCGGGCTTAAGCGCCGCGATCGCCTGCAGGTCGGGATTCTTGGTTCCACCGATTCTGGCGACGGACGCGAGCGCCTGTGCCGGTTCGACGCAGTAGCGAGTCACTCCAACCATGTTGGCACCCGCACCGAGCGCAAAAACGGTTTCCGTCCAGCTTGGAACCAGGGAAACGATCCGGCGCGGCGCGGAGTCCAGTTCGACGCGAAACCCGAGGTCGTCGATTACCGAAATCCGTGAATCCATTGCCTTCCTACTTCGACTTGCCGCGCAATACCGCTTCCAGCGCCCGCCGATCGCGTTCGGTTATCCGTTCCGAGGTCCTCCCAGCCGGTGGCCGCGCAGGCGCGTTTTCATCTCGCGCGGCATTCCCGGCAGCGTCAGGATTCGAGACGGAGGGGACGGGCGCAGCGGTGGGCTTGAGCGCAACCGAACTCTCCGCGGCGGGCGCCAGCAAGGAGGACGGCGTTCCCGAAGCCTCACCCGGCGGACGGTATCCAAGGTAATGTAGCGCACGCGGCACCAGCATCCGACGGGTCAGGAATCCCGCGACAAGCAGCGCGAGCGCGAGCAGCATCCAGAGCGGCGCGGCGCGGCGCGCCCGGCGTTTTCGTTTTCGTCTCGCCATCGTTCGGCGCAAGTCACAAGGCCCGGTATGACACTTCAAACAGGGGCGTCCCGGATCCTACCGCACAGGGCGATCGAACAGAACCGCGCCAACCCATTTCGCGACAAGCGCGGTGATCGGAAGCTCATCGAAATGCTCCGCGCCGTTGAACCAGTCGACCCCGACCTGCTGCGCCTTTCGGCTGATACGCGCCAGCCGGAAGAACCACCGATGGCGCGGGCCATAAAAGCGGCGCGCGGCAAACGCGAGCATCCTGAGCTTGCGCCCGAGCGCGCCTTCGTGGAGCTCGCGGTCGTAGCGCGCCAGGGCGTCGGCGTCGCCCTGGAGAAAATCGGCGATCGCCAGCGCGGCGATCCTGCCATGCTCGAACGCGCACGAAATACCCTCGCCCATCAGCGGATCCACGCCGGCCGCGTCTCCCGCGAGCATCACATGCCCGCGCGTAAATCGCTCCGCCGCGTTGAACCATCGGATCGGAAACGCCTTGAAGGTCCCGGCGCTTTTGCCAAGGGCTTCGAGTGCAAGTTCGGGGAATGCGCGGCGCAGTTCCTCCAGGAGCACGCCGGTGCGCGCCCCGTCGCCGCCGCGATGCGGTGGAAGCTGATCGTAAATGCCGAGGTTCAGATGGGGCCGCCCGCCAATTAGGCACGGAAACGACCACGCGTATCCGCTAACGCCCGCACCCACGCATCGGAAGTCGAACCGGTAGCGGCGCTCGAGAAATTCAGGCGTGCGCTCGGGATCGACCGGAAGATCGGTCATCACGGCACGGCCCACGGACTCCTTGGCCTGGCCAAAGATGCTTGCGCGAACCCGGCTCCCGGAGCCGTCGCAGCCGACAACCAGTCCGGTTTCGAAGATTCCACGATCGGTCGTAAGCCGGACCTCGCCCTGGGATTGCGCCACGTCGAGCAGGCGGCAATTTTCGATGATTTCCAGCCCGGCCTGGCGCGCGGCCCGCGCCAGGCTCGCGTCGAACTCATCCCGCCTGACGACCGTGCAGAGAGGATCGCCGCGATACATGTCGACATCGCCGACTTCGGTCCTGGCCACGCCGCGAACGACTTCGACCGCGGGAACCTCGAGCTCAAGGCCAAGCTCCCTTAGCGCGAGCATCGTCTTCGGAATCAGCCCGCCCGCGCAAACCTTGACCCTCGGATGGCGCGATTTCTCGAGCGCTACGATGCGTCCGGCGAAGTCGGGCCTCGAACGCAGCAGGTAGAGCGCGGTTGCAAGCCCGGCCGGACCGGCGCCCGCAATAACAACGTCGTATTTGGTGACTGAGCGCATCGCCTGGCAAACAGGCGTAGCATCGGGCGCGAGGCCGCGAAAGCGCTGCGCCGGGACACGCACGGGCCGCGGCAAAAAATCGGGCGCGGCGCCGCTTGGCAACGGACACCGCGCCCTCTGCGTGGCCTGCTATCGCCTGTAAGGTCTAGCTCTTGGCCTTGACGACCGTATAGAGCGTCGCGTTTCCGCGTTGAACCAGCAGCAACGCGCCCTTGCCCGCGGCCTTGGCCTTCTTGACCTCGTTCAGGAAGTCGTCGAGCGAAGAGACCTTGTTCTTGTTTACTTCGAGCACCACGTCGCCGGGCTGAAGCCCCGCGTCAGCGGCGGGCGAATCAGGCGCTACACGCCGGATAACCACGCCCTTTTGCACCTTGAGATGGAACTGGCTGGCTATCTCGGGAGTAATCTCGCCGACCTGCATTCCCCAGTTGCCGCCCGTTTCCTCGGCTTTGGCCATCTGGACCGGCTGCTCCTTGAGTTCGCCGATCTTGACGCTAAGCACCTCGTGCTTGCCGTTACGGATGACCTCAACCTTGACTTCCTTGCCGACCGGCGTATCCGCCACCATCACGGGGAGTTGATGCTCGCTGTTGACCTCCCGGCCGTCGAACTTGATGATCACGTCGCCGCGACGGATTCCCGCTTTCTCTGCCGGTCCGTCCTTGGTAACGCTGGCGACCAGAGCGCCTTCCGGCCTCGGCAGGCCAAAGGACTGCGCAAGGTCGGGCGTGACCTCCTGAATCTCGACGCCGAGCCATCCGCGAATCACGTGGCCGTACTTCTTGAGCTGGTCTATCACGTGTTCGGCGAGGTTCGACGGAATCGCAAATCCGATACCGGCAAACGTCCCGGTGCGGCTGTATATCGCCGTGTTGATCCCGATTACCTGGCCTTCAGTGTTGAACAGCGGACCGCCCGAGTTGCCGGGGTTGATCGACGCGTCGGTCTGGATGAAGTTGTCGTAGCTGCCGCCGAGCACGCGCCCCTTGGCGCTTACGATTCCCGCGGTAACCGTCAGGTTGAAGCCGAACGGGTTTCCGATCGCTATCACCCAGTCGCCGACGTTGGTCTGGTCGGAATTGCCGAGCGTGGCGTAGGGCAGCGGATCCTTGGTGTTGATCTTGATAAGGGCGAGGTCGGTCTTGGGATCGCGTCCAATCACCTTGGCCTTGAACTCGCGCCCGTCCATCAGGGTGACGTGAATCTCTTCGGCACCGCCCACCACGTGGTTATTGGTCAGGATGTAACCGTCAGGTGAGATGATCACGCCCGAACCGAGTCCGTGCTGCTTGTATTCGCGCGGCGGCATCTGCGGCCCGAAGAAGCGCCGGAACTGCTCGAACGGATTAAACGGAATATTGGGCCCCGGCTGAGGTCCCTGTTGCGAACCCGGCCCCTCCTCTCCTTCTTCAGGAGGTCCGAATGGAAAGCCAAAGCCCTGAACTTTGATTTCCTGCACAACGCTCACGTTGACGACGGTAGGCATCACCCGCTTTACGAGCGGCGCAAACGACGAAATGACTCCTTCATGCCCGCCCGGGCCGGGCTGGCTCGCGGGAGCGGAAGCCGCCTTGGCCGTCTGGCTTTCGATGGCTGGCGGCGAAACCTTGGCTTGCGGTGCGGGTTTGTCCTGGCTGTTAGAGCCCCAGAACGGAAAAGCTCCGGCTCGTGCAAAGGCGATAACGAGCCCGATCAGGACGCCGACCAGTACGGCGCCTACTTTCTTGACCATGCAGTCCTCCTGGAAGTGGGTCGATTGGGTCAGCAGCCATCAGCCGGCGCCCAAATCGTGCCTTGCATAATTTATCCGACGATTCAGAGAGAGCGAAATTCAGCCCTGTGCGAATAGCATACAACGGCGGACGACGACTTGCACCTTTTCTTCGGCCACTTTCCAAGACCGTTCGCCTGCTTGTACTTGCGATACTTGGAATGCTTTGTATTATCTTGAACAGCGAGAACTAACCCGAACCCTGCAGGTAGATTCCGCCTTGTCCGGTTCCGGGCCCTGCGCGCCGGCTTTCGCCTTGCGCCAATTTTTTGCGGCGCCTGTTCCCGGCCTGGGCCATGCGGTTTCGCCGATGCTATAATCCGCCGCAGGTCAGGCAATCCCCGATCGGGTACACAGACTGGCTCATGACGGCAGCCGCGGATGTCGTGCTCTTCACGCTCGGACTCTTCACCTGGACGTTCGTCGAGTACGTGATCCACGGTTTCATGGGCCACATTTACCGGACCTTTGTGACGCCGCTGCACGCGGCGCACCATCGCGATCCCCACGCGGTTTTCACGGTTGGAGCGTGGATGCCGCTTGCGCTGATAACCCTAATCCTGCTGTGGGCGTTCGGATTCGCTCCCGCAACCGTGTTCTGGCTCGGCATCATGGCGGGGTTCGTGACCTACGAAATCGAGCATTACCGGATTCACTTCGCGCAGCCCTCATGCGCGTACGAAGCACGGCTGCGGCTCCATCACCTGGCGCATCATCGGGCGGCGCCCAACGCATGCTTCGGAGTCACCAGCCGGCTCTGGGATCGGATTTTCGGAAGCGAGCCGGAACCCGCGCGGATGACAGCGATGGAAAATTCGGTCGCTGGGACTAAGCAGCTGACGGGACCGACCAACGCGCGTCTCGCACTTCGTCCGTGGGTCTTCCTGCAAGGGCCGCCCTCCTGATTGTCCGCCTTGTCGCCGAAGCGAGCGATCGGCAGTGACGATGGACAGCGACACTCGCCGCGAGCCACACGTTAACGTCACTGGGCACATCAACCCGCCGCGGTGGATGGTTGATACCCTCCCCTATGCGGTTTCGGCGCCGCTCAATGCCCGTGGCGCGACGACTGAAGCATCTGCAGAAGCATCAGGCCCGCAAGAACCTTGCGCTGCTGATGGCGATGCCGTCCCGGAATCAGGGAGCTTGTTGCAGCCCCATGAGTCGCCGTAGCACCAGAAGCACTCGGTTGCGCGCTTGAAACCGGTCCCGGTGGACCGGGCAAGCCCGAAAGGGCGAACGCCGAAGCGGGCTGGGCGAGTTCGCAGCGGATGCTTGGGGCCGTCGTGACGCGCAGGCTGCCGTAGTGCCTCTCGAGTTGGCCCGACATAAACCGTGCGCTTTGCGTCGTGAGCCACAGCGTTATCATGGCCCACAGGAGAAGCGATGCGCGTCCTGGCACCCGCCTCCGAACCCGCCCAGCCAGGTTTAAGACGTGGACCACGTACGTCTCTCCTCCCGGGAGGATCTGGCGCAAAAAACATGCCCACGGGACGAGGTGCGCGGCCTGATGGCGAATCTGCCGGTCTCGACGGGTCCGGCGACCGGTGGCACACGGCCCAGCGAATGGCTCGCGCAAAACGCGCACGCGGTTGGGGCCGCGTACGCCTCGGAACTCGCGCGCCACTTCGGGCAGGCATCGCGTTAAGACCGCGATGGGCGCGCGGAGAACCGTGCGAGATCTTTCGATTGCGCTTGCACGCTCGCTTCGCTCACGATGACGCAAACAAGGATGCGCCTAATTGGACGGAGGGCGGCGGCGGAGCATCCGCTTGACCGCGCATTGCATTACTTCCTCGTCATTCTGATTCAGTACCGTGTGCCGGAAAGTCACCACGCCCCGGTCGGGCCGGCGCGATTCGCGCGTCTCGATCACTTCCACCACGACACGCATCGTGTCACCTGCGAAGAGTGGACGCTTGAACGTCATGTTGTCGACCGACATCAGCGCGAGTCCCACGCCGTGGATGCACCCGGTCAGGATTATCAGCCCCTCGGTGAATGCGAAGGTCAGCGCCCCGGGCGCAAAGCGCTTCGGATAGAGCGAGGACTTTTCGACGTACGGCTGGTTGATGAACAATTCCTCGAAAAAGCCGCCGAGCGCGACGAACTGGGAAATCTCGGCGTCGCCGACGGTCCGGCCGAGCGTCTCGAACCGGTCGCCCACTTTCCAATCTTCGAAGTACCGCGGTTCCATCGATAGCTCTCGTGCGGCACGGCGCCATAAACCGGCGCTCATGATGTTCTTATCCAGCGACTGACTAGATTGCGTGGATTTCGAGCAGGCGCCGGGCGATCACGAGCGCCTGTATCTCGTTGGTGCCCTCGCCGATCATCATCAGGGGAGCGTCGCGATAGAAACGCTCGACCGGAAATTCGACGGTGAAGCCGTAACCGCCCAGCACGCGCATCGCGTCGAGCGAAATCTTTGCGCACGCCTCGGAGGCGAACAGCTTCGCCATCCCGGCTTCCAGATCGCATCGCTCGCCCTCGTCTTTCTTGCGCGCCGCGTTGGCGACGAGCAGCCGCGCCGCTTCGAGCCGCGTGGCCATATCGGCAAGCGTCAGTTGCACGGCCTGATGCTGGCAGATGGGCTTGCCGAAGGCGACGCGCTGCTGGGAGTAGCGGATCGCGCTCTCGAAGGCGGCCTGTGCGACGCCGACGGCGCGCGCGGCAACGTTGATCCTGCCCACTTCGAGCGCGCTCATCACCTGCTTGAACCCCTGCCCTTCCCTCTCGCCGATTAGATTTGCGGCCGGCACTGCAACGTCTTCGAACAGCACCTCGCACGTATCGATCCCCTTGTAGCCGAGCTTCTTGAGGTTGCGGCTCACGGTCGGACCGCGCTCGCTCTTCTCGACCGCGAACATGCTGATTCCCGCGTAGGCCGGCTTCGCGGCCGGATCGGTCTTGGCCGCCACCGCGAGCATCGTGCCGTGCCGCGCGTTGGTGATGAACATCTTGGAGCCCGAGAGCACATAATCGCCGCCAGAGCGTTTCGCGACGGTGCGGATCGATTGCACGTCGCTTCCCGCGTGCGGTTCGGTCAGCGCGAGTCCCCCGCGCTTTTCCCCGCGCGCCATCGCGGGCAGGAAGCGCTCCTTCTGCTCGGCAGTGCCATGATGGGCGATGATGTAAGCCATGATGAGATGGCTGTTGATCACGCCCGCCAGGCTCATCCATCCGCGCGACAGCTCCTCCATAAGCCGGGCGTAGGTGCCGAAGCTGACGCCGAGTCCGCCGTGCTCGACGGGGATCGTCGCGCCGAAAAGGCCGAGTTCCTTCATCCTGGCGACGAGGGCATGGGGGTATTCGTCGCGATGCTCAAGGTCGGAGGCAACGGGAACAACCTCGCGGTCAACGAAGCGCCTGACGGCGTCGATAATATCGCGATCCTGACCTTCATCCATCACTTTGACTCCTGTCCGCGGGCAATCCTGATGCGGAGGCTCGCGCTCTCGTTTACCAAAAGAGGGCTGCGGCTCGCCAACGTCGCTCAGGCGGCTGCGGTCCCGGGTGGAACAACGGCTCTCCTATCTCCTATGCGGGTTGGTGCCCAGGTACGCTAGGATTCGTAATCCGCGATGAAGCTCGCGCTCGAGGAAATAACCGTACAGGCGGGGTCCTTCCGGCTCGGCCCACTGACCCTGGCGGTCGCGCAGGGAGAGTACCTGGTCGTGCTCGGCCCGAGCGGCGCGGGCAAGACGATGACGCTCGAAACGATCGCCGGCCTGCGCGCCGTCAGGAGCGGGCGAATCATGATGGACGGGCGGGATATCGCCCACGCGGCCCCGGAATCGCGACGAATCGGCTTCTTGTTCCAGGACAGCCTGCTGTTTCCACATCTGAGCGTCAGGCGCAATATCGCCTACGGCGCGGCGCGGATGCCGCGCGCGGAACGCGAGGCGCTAGTCGCGCGGATGGCGCGCGCCGCTGGAGTCGAGGCGCTGCTGGAGCGCATGCCCGCGGGTCTGAGCGGCGGCGAGCGCCAGCGCGTGGCGCTGGCCCGGGCGCTGGCGACCAATCCGGCGGTTCTGCTGCTTGACGAACCGATGGCGGCGCTTGACCCGAACTCGCGCCACGATTTGCGCACGACCCTGCTCGAACTGCATCGCGAACTCCGCACCACCACGATTCACGTAACCCACAACTTCGCCGAGGCGCTCGCCCTCGGCGACCGGGTCGCGATCCTGATCGAGGGAAAGATTCTGCAGGTCGGACCGACCACGGAAGTTTTCTCCCATCCGGCCTCCCCGGTTGTCGCCGGCTTCCTGCGCTCAGCCACGCGGGCGGCTGAACACGAGACGGCAGATCCCGAGAGCGGCGCGCCGACGCTCTGCCCGCGCAGCCTAAGCCTCGCGCCGAGCCGCGACGGCGACCTGGGCGGCGCGCCCGAGCTTCGCGCCGACGACGTATCGATTACGCGCGGCGAACCGGGCGCCGAGCGCCCCGAGCAGGACGTCGCGGGACGAATCATTTCGATCGCGCGGCACCCCGACGGCGTTCGGCTGACACTCAACGTGGGCCTTCGACTTGCCGCATGCGTCGCGCGGGACGAACCGTTCGCCGATTCGCTGATCGAGGGCGCGGCGGTCTGGGTCAGGCTTCCCCGCGAAGATCGCTAGAAGTTCGGTTACAGGCTTGTTTCCGGCAGGTTGGAATTGATAGAGTATGCGTCAGATTAACGCAAAGTTATTACCGGCGTCGCAATCGGGCCAAGCAGGGAGCCTGCGAATCGCAAGCCGGTTTTCAGCCGAGGCATCGAGGGATGAACGCAGCAGCCAACCTATCCACGAGCGCGGCCGAACTGCGCGCAAAGTTTGCGCCGCTCGGCCAGGACGCCTACGACCTTGAAACCTGCGAGCGGTATGCCTCGATCGTCGAGGAGATAAACCAACTCAAACGCGAACGGCGCGCAGTGGTGCTCGCGCACAACTACCAGCGGCCGGAGATTTTCGAGGTGGCGGACTTTACCGGCGATTCGTTGGAGCTGGCGCGCCGCGCGCGCGAGGTCGAGGATGCCGAGGTGATCGTTTTCTGCGGCGTCCATTTCATGGCCGAGACCGCCAAGGTGCTGAATCCGGAGCGGACCGTGCTGCTGCCGGACATGAAGGCGGGATGCTCGCTCGCGGACAGCGTGACCGCCGAAGCGCTGGCCGAGCGCAAGGAAGAACTGAAGGCGCTCTACCCGGATCTGCGCGTCGTTTCCTACGTGAACACCACGGCTGACGTGAAGGCACTCTCCGATGCGTGCTGCACTTCATCGAACGCGGTCAAGGTGGTCGAGGCGATCGATTCGGAGAATATCCTGTTCGTTCCGGACCGCAATCTCGCCAACTACGTGCAGAGCAAGACCCGCAAGCGCATCATCTCGTGGGACGGCAACTGCTACGTGCATCACCAGATAAACCCCGAAGAGATCGCCCGGGTGCGCGACTCGATACCTGGGATCCAGGTGCTGGCCCATCCCGAATGCCGGCGCGACGTGCTGAAGCTCGCGGACGCGGTGCTGTCGACCAGTGCGATGGTCGCCTACGCGAAGAAGAGCGAAGCCGACAAGTTCCTGATCGTAACCGAATGCGGACTTTCCGACCGGCTCTTGATGGAAGTGCCGGACAAGCGCTTCTTCAAGACGTGCAAGCTGTGCCGGTACATGAAGATGATCACGCTGGAGAGCACGCTCGATTCGCTTCGCCATATGCGGCACGAGATAACGCTCGACGAATCGGTGCGTGACGGCGCAAGGCGGGCGCTGGAGCGGATGCTCGAACTGAGTGCCTGAGGCCACGCGCGCCCGCGTCCCACCTTGGAGAACGACAATCGCCCTGCCAAGATCCGCCGCAGCGGTTATGCGCGGCCCAAGGTCGCCGTTGATACGGTGCTGTTCGCGGCATGCGGCGGACGGCTGGTAAGCTACCTCGTACCTATCATTCGCGGCCCGCTTGCGGGAAAATGGGCTTTCCCGGGAGGATTGGTGCGAACCGGAGAGGTGCTCGACGACGCGGCCCGGCGCGAGCTGGTCGCGGCAACCGGGCTCGCCGACGCCTATCTGGAGCAGTTGTTCACCTTTGGCGATCCGTCGCGCGATCCTGCTGCCCACGTGGTGTCGGTAGCCTACATGGCGCTCGCGCGCGATCCTCGGGCGGTGGCTCCGAAGGCTGGCGAGTACCCGCCGGGTCAATGGTTCGAGGTTTCAGCGTTGCCGCCGCTTGCGTATGATCATGGCCTGATGGCGGAATACGCGCTCAGGCGGCTGAAGGGAAAGATTGAGTACACCAATATCGCGTACGCGATGCTGCCGCGGGAGTTCACCTTTGCAGAGCTCGAGGAGCTTTACGGGGCGATCCTCGGGCGTCCGGTGGACCGGCGCAATTTTCGCCGCCGGATAATGTCGATGGGACTGCTTGCGCGATGTGCGGGCGAGCGCCGCGGGGCGCATCGCCCGGCCGCGCTTTATAAGTTCAAACAACAAAGCCTGCAAGCGGTTGAAATGCTATAGTTAAGGCGCGATGGCGACGAAGAAGAAATCCCGGCGATTCACGAAAGTCCCACTGGTGATCGCGGCAGTGGCGGCGTCCGCGGCTCTGGTCTACGCCGCGGCCACCATTTATGGACCCGGTCCGTCGTCGCTTGCCTCTGCGCGGGCTTCCGCCGCGCCGGTCAAGACGGGGGCCGCGGCCGCCAGGCTTCGGGTGACGCTTGATCCGAACCTGTTTACCGGCGAGGCGCACCGCGCCTACGAAGTCGCCGCGCATCATCCCGCCCTGCTCGCCCAGTTGCATTGCTATTGCGGATGTGAGCGGGACGGAACGATGCACAACCTGCTCGATTGCTACCGGACCACGCATGGTTCCGAATGTCCGACCTGCATGGGCGAAGCGCTGGAGGCCGCGCGCCTGGCCCGGCAGGGGGTTCCGATCGAAGAGATTCGCAACAAGCTGAGTGCACGCTGGGGCGGCGGTGAATAGAGTGTGGTTGGACTGGTCTCCACGTACATAGAGCACTTCACTTACGTCGGCCTGTTCGTCGTGCTGCTGCTGTGCGGCATGGGATTGCCGTTGCCCGAGGACGTGGTGCTGCTCGCGGGCGGCTACCTGGTACATCGCGGCATAATCCGTTATCCGGCTACGCTTGCGATCTCGTTGCTCGGCGTGGTTGCGGGCGACAACATGCTGTTCTTTTTCGGACGCAGAGTGGGCACGGGACTGCTCGCATACTTCGGCCTCAAGCGTCCGGGCTCGCGCGAACAGGTGGAACGGATGCAGGGTTTCATGCGCCGCCACGGGCATCTGGCGATTTTCTACGCGCGCTTCCTCGCGGGGCTGCGCGCGCTGATTTATCTTTCGGCCGGATCGCTCGGCGTAAGGCCGAGGACCTTCCTGTTCTTCGATTTGCTCGGCGCGCTCATCTCGGTGCCGGTCGTGGTTTCAATCGGATACATCTTCGGCGAGGATATCGAGACCGCGGTCGATTATATCGGCGGCGCGGAACATCTGATCTGGATCGTGGCTCTGCTGTGCGTGGCCATTTACGCGACCCGGCTGCTCGTCCTGCAGCGCGCGGGCGAGAGCAAAACATGAGCCTCGGGCCGCGAGCCATATCCGTCGGAATTGCGGCTGCCGCGTCCCCTTGAACGGGCCCGGGCGAGGCGCCTGATTGATATGGAATTTCCATTCCCGGTCCTTAACCTGAGAGCCAAGCTGATTGGCCTGATGGTGCTGCTGCTTGCGCTCACGCTCGGCGCCGAGGTTGTCGTGAGCCTGCGCACCCAGCAGGCAATCGTCGAGGCGACGCAGCGGAAGGTGACCGACCTCGCCAACGCGATCCAGATAAGCGTGCAGGAGCTGACCTCGGTCGGCCCGACCGATCCCGCGCGGCTTCACAACTACGTCGAGAGTCTTCACACCAATAGCTTCGAAGTCTCGATCGCTTCCAGCCGCAATCTCATCATCAACAGCTCCAACCCCAAGCTGATCGGCGAGGCGATAAAGCCGAGCAACGCAGACAAGGTGATCGTCGAGCGCCTGAAGCACGGCAAGGCGACCGTGCAGCCCATCCGGCCCGGGATAGCTTCCAACGAGCCAACCGTCTATCTGATTCCGGTCGAGGTCGAAAACCATCTGCTCGGTTACGTGCGGGTGGTAGCAAACTTCGGCGACTTCGCACAGCCCCTGGCGGAAAGCCGCTTCCATGAATTGACGCTCGCATCGGTGATTTTCGCGATCGGGCTGGTAATCGCCTATTTCGTCGCCGAACGTTACGTCGAGCCGATCCACGCGGTGGCCAATGCCGCGCAGAATATCGCCGCGCGCGGCCTGGAGCCCGTGCCCGAAGCCCGCCGGCGCGACGAGATCGGGCTGCTCACGCGAAGCTTCAACGAGATGGTCGAGCAACTGCGCCGCGCGCGCGAGCGCGAGGCGGAGCTTGCGCGCCTGGAGCGCTTTACAGCGCTCGGCCAGCTCGCCGGCGGACTGGCGCACGAGATCAAAAATCCGCTCAACTTCATAAGCCTCGCCCTTGACCAGCTTCGCGCGCGTTATGGCCGCCAGTTGCAGGACGGCGGCAATTTCCTCCATCAGATCGGCCTGATGAAGGATGAGATCCGCCGCCTCTCCGAACTGGTACAGAGCTTTTTGAGTTACGGCAAACCGATAGAAATCCATCCCGCGCCCACCGACGTCAAGGCGCTGGTCGACGGAGTCCTGCAGCTCTCGGAGTCGAAGATGCGAAGCCAGGGCATAACTCACTCAGAGCAGGTGGACGGCGCGCACACGCTGCTCAGCGTTGACGCCGAAAAGCTCAGGATGTGCTTCGTCAACGTGATCGCCAACGCGATCCAGGCGATGCCCGACGGCGGTAAATTGACCACCCGCTTCGAGGAACGCGACGGCCGTCTCGTGATAAGCTTTCTCGATACGGGAGTGGGAATCGATCCCGAGCTCGCCCAGCGCATCTTCGAGCCGTTCTTCACCACCAAGCGCGAGGGAATCGGGCTTGGGCTGTTCCTCTCCAAGGCTATCGTGGAACGCCACGGCGGAACGATTGCGATCGCGCCGCGCGAAGATGAGCGCGGCACGGTGGTAACCTTCACGCTGCCCGCCGCCGGCGCCTCGCGAACCGCATCCGAGGACGTAGCGAAAGCATCATGAATCGGGCCTCTGTATTGGTAGTCGAAGACAACGACCTGGAGCGCGAGATAACCGCCGACACTCTGCGCGAGGAAGGATTCGCGGTCGAAGAAGCGCCCAACGCGCGGCGCGCCCTCGAGTGTCTGAAGCTCGCCAGCTTCGACGTCGTGCTGACCGACCTGATGATGCCCGGGATGTCGGGCGAAGAGCTGCTCGCGCAGATCCGTCCGATGTATCCGGCCACCCAGGTGATCGTGATAACCGCCCACGGCAGTATCGAGAGCGCCGTCGAGGCAATGAAAAACGGTGCCTTTTATTACCTGACCAAGCCCACCGATCGCGACACTCTGGTCATGACCGTGTCGCGTGGCGCCGAACTCGCCCATGAGAAGCAGGAAAACCTGCTGCTGCGCGAGCGCCTGGAAGGAACCCTCGCGGTCGAGGGGATAATCGGCCAGGATCCCGCGATCCAGGAGATAATCCGGATCGTGCGCCGGATAGCGCCGTCCAACGCAACCGCGCTTATCCAGGGCGAGAGCGGAACCGGCAAGGAGGTCGTCGCCCGCGCAATCCATCGCCTCTCTCCGCGCGCTCCGCGCCCGTTCATAGCCATCAACTGCTCGGCGATACCCGACAGTCTGATCGAAAACGAGCTGTTCGGGCACGAGAAGGGAGCGTTCACCGGAGCAACCGAGCGCAAGATGGGACTGGTCGAGGCGGCCGACAAATCGACGCTGTTTTTCGACGAAATAGCCGACCTGCCCCCCTCGATGCAGGCGAAGATTCTGCGCGTGCTGCAGGAACGCGAAGTGCGCCGCGTGGGCGGCCACGAGTCGTTCCGTGTCGACGTGCGGGTGGTCGCGGCGACCAATCGCAACCTCGCCGAAGAGGTTGCCGAGGGCCGCTTCCGCGAAGATCTGTACTACCGGGTCAACGTCGTCACCATCACGCTGCCGCCGCTTCGCGATCGCCGCGGCGATATCCCGCTGCTGGCCGCGCACGCGCTCCAAAAGTACGCGCATCTCGCCGACGGACGGGTCAAGGAGATCAACCGCGAAGCGATGGAAGTGCTGGTCGACTACTCGTGGCCGGGCAACGTCCGCCAGCTCGAATCCGCGCTCGAACGGGCAATCCTGCTGTGCGAGGGCGACAAGATAACTCCCAAGGATTTGCCCGAGGAAGTGCGGTCGCGAAAGAAGCCCGGCAGGGCCGGCGACAAGAGCCGCTCGGACAGGTTCGAGCTTCCGCCGGAGGGAATCAACTTCGAGACCTTCGAGCGCGAGCTTATCCTGCAGGCGATGGAGAAGAGCGACTGGGTGATAGCCAAGGCCGCCAAGCTCCTCGGTATGAGCTACAGGACCCTTCAGTACCGGCTCGACAAGTTCGAGCTGAAGAAGCCCGAGGCGAAACCCGCGACCGCGGAGGTAAAGTAACGCAACCCTCCGCCGCGCATCGCTCAGGCCCTTCGGACGCCCGCCCACCCGGTCGGCAGGTAGACCCACGCGCTGACCGTAGCGCCGGCCGAAATCACCTCGACGCGCTCGCGCAGGTAGAGCCTCGGCACCCCCTCGTATTCGTCAAGGATCGCGAAATCGCGCTCGGAAAGACCGCTGAGCAGCATCCCGGCGGTCGTCGCCTCGGGCTCGCGAACGATGTAAAAGTGACGGGAGCGTCCGCGCCGATAGCCGGGAAGAAGCGCTGCAACCGCCTCGACCCGCCTGCCGAGAATCCGTTCCCGCGTCGCCGGTTCGACGAGCGTGCCGTAGACGAAAAGCAGGTTTCCGCGCGCTTCAGGATCGGTCATCGTGGGTCTCGGCTGTTCACAGACGGACTCGGTCCGAAAGTTCGAGATGTTTGAGCGAGTATACCTGTTCCTCGACGAGCTGGGTCAAATCGGCATCCTCACGTTCGATTTTTTCCGCCACCTGCTGCGCCGCCCGTTCGAGGTGCAGCCGCTGGTCGACCAGTTGGACAGCGTCGGCTACCGCTCGCTCAACGTGGTCAATCTTACCGCGATCTTCTCAGGGATGGTGCTCGCGCTCCAGATGGGGCAGTTCCTGGCCAAGTTCGGGGCGAAAATTTACGTAAGCCGGATCATGGGAATCTCGCTCTTGCGCGAGATGGGGCCGGTGCTGGCGGCCCTGATGGTGGCGGCGCGGGTCGGCGCCGGAATCACCGCCGAGCTCGGCACGATGAAGGTCACCGATCAGATCGACGCGATGCGCGCGCTGGCAACCAGCCCGATAAAAAAACTCGTCGTGCCGCGAGTGCTCGCCACGATCCTGATGATGCCGGTGCTCACGATGATTGCCGACACGATCGGACTGCTCGGCGGATGGGTCATCTCGGTGACCCAGCTTGGCGTGAGCGGCGATTACTTTTACACTTCACTGGTACAGAACGTGACGCTGGGCGACCTGATGAGCGGACTCGGCAAGTCGATCTTCTTCGGCTATCTCATCGGAATAATCGCCTGCTTCAAAGGACTGAGCGCGCGCGGCGGCGCCGACGGCGTGGGCCGCGCGACGACCTCGGCGGTGGTAGCCGCCTCCATAAGCGTGCTCATCTCCGACTTCTTCCTGACCAAGCTTTTCCTGGAGCTATGATGACAGGCAACGGCCGCCGCCCCTTCATCTCGATTCGCGGACTCGGAAAAAGCTTCGGGCCAAAGGAAGTGCTGCGTGGAGTCGATCTCGACGTGTTCGAGGGCGAGACAATGGTGGTGCTCGGCGCAAGCGGCGAAGGCAAAACCGTCCTGCTGCGCCATATCAATGGGCTCGAACGGCCCGACCGCGGCGAAATCGTCGTCGACGGCCAACCGCTCGGCGAACTCGGCGAGGACGAACTCGACGAGGTGCGCAAGAAGGTCTCGATGGTCTTCCAGTCAGGCGCGCTGTTCGACTCGCTGACCGTGTTCGGCAACGTCGCCTACCCGCTCGTCGAGCATCGATGGGGTTGCGAGGACAGGGTGCGCGAGCGGGTCCACGAGGTGCTCGAGATGGTGGAGCTGACCGGCGTCGACAATCTCTATCCCGCGGAGCTTTCCGGCGGGATGAAAAAGCGCGTGGCGCTGGCGCGCGCGCTCGCGCTCGAGCCCAAGGCGGTCTTGTACGACGAGCCGACCACGGGCCTCGATCCGCTTGTCACTCACAAGATAAACCTGATGATCCGCTCGCTTCAGTCACGCCTCGGGTTCACCTCGGTCGTGGTTACACACGATCTCAAAAGCGCCTTCATGGTGGGCGACCGCTTCGCGCTGCTCGACCAGGGGCGCATCCGCTTCACCGGCACCGCCCAGGATGTACGTTCCACCAGCGATGAACTGATGCGCGAGTTCGTGACGACGGCCCTTTAGAAAAGAACACGGAGTCCGCTGTGGCGAAAAGAACTATCGTGACCTTGCGCGTGGGAGTCGTGATGGCGGCGGGGATCGCGCTGGCGTGCTTCGCGATTTTTTCGATCGGTCACGGTTCGCGGCTGTTCAAGCGCACCGACCTTATCCAGGCGCACTTCCAGCGTATCAACGGACTTCAAACCGGTGCCCCGGTGATGTTTGCCGGAGTCAATATCGGCGCGGTCGATTCGATCGATTTTCCCAGCAATCCGCGCGCCGATTATGTAATCGTGCGGATGTGGATTGAGGCGCGCGCGCTCGACCGACTCCGCGCCGACTCGGTCGCGCGGATCTCCACCATGGGGCTGCTTGGCGACAAGTACGTCGAGATATCCGCTGGCACGCCCGGCGCCCCCGCAGTCAGGCCCGGCTCGGTCATACCGGCGCAGAACCCGATCGACTACGAGGCACTGCTCCAGAAAAAGGGCACCGGTGATCTAATCGCGAACACCATCGCAATCTCCGACTCGCTCCGCTCGCTGCTCGACTCGGTCCAGAAGGGGCAAGGCGTCCTCGCCCAGATGATCAAGGGCGAGCCGGGAGTCCCGGCAACCCAGCAGTTCTCGCTCGCCACGGTCGAAAAAACCATGCAAAGCATGAACCGGCTCATTGCGGAGCTGAACGAAACCCTGGATCGCGTCAATCGCGGCCAGGGGCTGGCGGGTGCGATGTTGAGCCGCCGCACCAACGGCCGGCGCATACTCGCGAATATCGACCAGGCGGCCGAAGCGATGAAGTCCACTGCGCATAAGATGGACGTCCTGATGGATCGCTTCAGCAAGGCCCAGGGCGCCGTCCCCAAGCTGTTCGAAGACAAGCGATACGGCGACCAGATCCTCGCCAACATGCTGCAATCTTCGCGCGATCTCCGCGACATCCTGCACAAGATCAACACCGGACAGGGAACGGTCGGCCTTGCGGTAAACGATCCGACCTTGTACCGCGACGCGACCAGCCTTATGTCGGGAAGCGCCGGATGGGGCATACGGGTGATGAACAGCCTGTACAGCCTGACCCATCCCTTTTACGAACCAACAAGCGCTCCCACAGAAATCAATGCGTGCGGGCCTCCACAAGCCGCCATCTCGGCGACGGTGACAGGGCTTCAGCCGAGCGCAAACACGGGCGCGAGCGCTCCGCACCTCCATGGAAGCCCTGACCGCTGATCGCCCATTTTAGCGAGTCTATCGTCCTCCAGGGGGTTCGCCTTGCCCCGCGCAGCGCTTGCGTGTTAGCAGGGGGAGGATTCCTGCGGGGTTATAGCGATGAAAATGGTCTTCCTATGGTTGGGCGTGGCGGCGATGGCGCTTGCGATGGAGGCGTGCTCGACGCAGCGGAAACCCCTGGAGCCCGGGATGACGCCTGGCCAGGCCGTCGCGGCGATGGGTGAGCCGGATCTGAAAGACACGCTCACCCCTGCCGGCAAGAGCGGCCCGGCGATGCTGCGCTACACCTGGCTCGGCGCCGGACAATCGGCGGTTTTCGGCCCGGATAACCGAATCGCAGAGATCCAGCGGCTGGGCCCTGCCACCACGCAGGCCTCGGCCGAGACGGAACCGTCCGGACCTCCGGCCCCGTCGAATTTCGACCCGATCCAGACGCCCCTGGACTACGCCTTCTACCCGTTTCGCCTCGGGGCGATCTATCTGGGAGCGGGGCTTAATTGCCTGGGCGGAGGCTCCTGCCAGAAGCCTAAACTTCCGTCACCGTCGAACGGCTGAACCGCAAGCGCTCGGACTGCGCCGGAACAGGGTGACCGCCGACCTTGCGGCGGCCACCCTGCCGATGCTTCATGCGGTCCGCTCGGCACGAAGGCCGAGAAGCTTTTTTCCCCCAAAAAGTGACCGCACTTCACGCCGTTTACGGATATCCCGAGCGCGAATCAGGCGTGAGCCGCGCCGTTTGTCTCTTCCTGGCGCGTTGGAGCCACGATTAGTTCCTCGCTCTGCGGCACTTCTCCGATATAGTCGGGAAAGCGCAGGCGCCGATGGTTATCGTGGGTCTCGAAGCCGGTTGCCCACACCTTGTTAACCCAGGCGCGCAGATGGTCGCCTTCGGAAACCATCGCCCGGCAGTAGATCTTGCCGCCGTCCAGAGTCCGCGCGTACGGCCATTCAATCGGCTCGCCTACCGGAACCAGGTCTCGATAGAACATCGTAAGGTCCCACGGCTTGACGATCGCGTAGCCGACCACCGCCTGCGCCTGCAGCAACCCGAGCAGCAGCACACCGGCCCGCTGCAGTATCGTTCCCGCGCCGCGCGCCAGCGACCACAGCTCGCCGAACTCGAACACATACTGCGGGCTGTAGCAGCTGAAGTCCGGCTTCGGATAACTCTGAGCGAACGACGCCAGGTCATGCATGATGAACCCCGCAATCATCTGGTCCGGATGCGGTCCCGCGTCGTCGAACAGCGCGTACATCCGACCGAACTCCATGTGAATCCTGCCAACACAGGAGCGTTCGGTTTCCCTGAAGCCTCCGTTTTTGACGGCCCGCGCGTGGGTCATCCGGTCGATGAAGATGCGTCGCTCGGCATCCGTTGTCAGAAGACGCAGTTCCACTTTATCTATAACCTCCTTATTTAGGTTCTAATATGTACACGCTGCCTTTCACGCATTTTACCTCTCCCTTTTTAGCTAGTTATTTGGGTACCGCGCGCCGAGAGCTTCGGCAGTTTCGCGATAGTCTCTGACACCGGGGCACTGTGAAAGCCGGTCGATAAAAAAGGCGAAGGCCTCTTCAACCTTCGCCCCGCAGCGCCAAGCTGCAGCAATGTCGTGTCCGCGCTGTCCCTTAACGACGCGACGGTTGATTGCAATGACTCGATATTGCCGGTCGCCTTGGGCAACCCTGAGCAATAGTCGTCCTTAATTTCGCGTTAACTGTGAGTCCGACTAACATAGTCACTTTGTTTACGCAAACAGAAAAAGACGTATAGTCATGTTGGTTTCCCTGAAGCGCTAGAGGTTCGCGATAGATTACCCAACTGTTTGCTTCTTAAAACGACTCCAAAGCTCTCCAAGAATGCGTAACGATAGAGCCGAACTCCCCGAACACATCCTGACGCTGGCCGCCACGAATCCAGCGGCGATCCCTGACAGGAGGGCGCGATACGCGACGTGCTTGATGCGCGCGATTACGATGGTGCGCTGAGGAAGCGCTGGAAGATGCCGGGAGCTGCGGGCACGTTTTTTCGACCAGAAGGAAAATTCCGGCCGGGCTCGATCATGAGCTCTATCGGTCAGGCGCAGCGAACTCCGCGAAGCCGCGCGCGCTCCGGCGTAAACCTGCTCGCACGGCGCCGCCGTAATCCGAACGCTATTGGCGACAAGAGGGTTACCCGCATCCCAGAGACTCGACACCGAAGCATCCTTTGATATAGGTGAATAGAGCGACGCTCTACCCGGCCGCCGCGGCCTTGAGGTCAACTTTCTGTCACGAAGTCGGCGAACAGTTTACTGCGCTCCTGTCCGGGCGAGACAGGACTGAGCCGGTGGATTTTTTCCTTCGACCGAGCGTGCGCCCAGCATCCGGGCGACCGATCGAGCCGGTGGCCGATGCGCTGGTGGACCTGGCAGGCTGTCCGGAGCCAACTGCATGGCGGATATTTGCCGGGATGTTGAACGGCAGCCCGGTTGCCCAGACACAGCGGCGGACGCCTAAAGCGATCGCCGGGGATCATAGGGGCATCTTAGACGGAGTTGTCGCGTTGGTTTTACGCGACGGGGAGAGCCGAGCCGGAACCTAACCTACCTCGCCGGCGTGGTTCACATTAGCCAAACCAAGGATGGGGATTGCTGGTGGGATACGAACTATGAAAAAGAAAACCCTGGGCGAGGTCTTGAAGGGGCGGCGTGAGGCGATGGGGTTAACTCAGCGCGAGCTCGCCGCAAAGCTCGGAGTCAAGGCGAGTCACGTCGCCTATCTGGAGAACGGGCGCCGACGACCCTCGCTGTTGCTGCTCGGGCGTCTTGCGAACGTGCTTGGCCTGGAGAAGGAACCCTTGTTTTTGCTGGCCCATCCCGAGGCACGGGCGCTTTTGGGCGACCACCAGGCCGCGTCCCCGGCGCGCCCTGACAACGCGTGGCGCAGATTCCTGGCTGACCGTGCGCTGCTGGCGCGCTACAAGGTTACCCCGCGTGAAGTGCGCGTGCTCAAGCAGGTGAACCTGCTCGGACGCGTGTCCTCCCCTCGCCAGTTCCTGTTCGTCCTCAATTCGATACGCCAGGCTGTCGACGACGATACCTTCTGAGCGCCAAGCTTTGAAGGGCGCAGTGGTTTTCCTTCCGGTCGCGCAAGGCCTGCGCTGCAAAACGGATTGCGGTCCCGATCGCATTCCCTTCCGGCGTTTCTTTTCGCACGTTCTGGCCCGAACCAGGGATCGCGCGCCGCGCGCATGGAGAGCAGTGCATTTGTGCTCGAATCCGCGCAAATGCGACCCTCAGCGCTCCTGGTTTCAAGCGGCCTTGAGCCATCGCCGGGTCTGATCTAGGCTCCGCACTACGGACATTCGTGATGAAGTTCGATATCGACCTCAAAGCCGGATTTCTGCAAAGCCTCAAGCGCGAGGTTCTTGCGACGCTTAGTCCCGAAGAGAAGGCTGTCATCGAAGTCTCAACCGGAGAGATGGGCAACAAGCCCGACGCGGTTAAGCTCGGATGGCTCAAGATGCGGACCAAGGAGACCTGGACCAAGCAGCGCTATCTCAAGGTGCTGGAACGCACGATGAAGAAGTTGCGCGAACAGGTCGCCGCGGAAAGCACCCGAAAACGAGACTAGTTCGGCCCTCTGAAACTCCGGCCAAATCCACCAGTCGCGGGCAGCCGCTTACCCTTGCCCGCAATCCGGTGAAGTCCGCACCGGCGACACGCGCGGATCAGCGCTCGATACGGGCGACGCGGCGCTTGCCGACTTCGAGCACCCGGTGTTCCCCGGGAACGAAGCGGAACTGTACGTCAGTGACGACGCGCCCATCCACCCTGACCGCGCCCTGCGCTATCAGCCTGCGCGCCTCGCTGGTCGAGGACGCGAAGCGAAGCTGCTTCATCAGTTCGCAGACCCAAAGCGGCTCTGTCACGCGGTAGACGGGCGCGTTCTGCGGCACCTCGTGGCGTTGGAATTTGGTCTCGAAATACTCCCGGGCGGCGCGCGCTGCGTCGGCGCCGTGATATTCCTCGACGATTAGCGAGGCGAGGCGCTTCTTCGCTTCCATCGGATGAACCGCGCCGGATTCGATCGCGGCGATTTCCGACTCCGGCACGTCAGTGAGCATCCGGTAGTAGCGCAGCATCAGAGGATCCGACACCGACATTACCTTGCCGAACATCTCCTCGGGCGGCTCCGTAATTCCGATGGCGTTTCCGAGCGATTTCGACATCTTGCGCACGCCGTCGAGCCCCTCGATAAGCGGCATCGTGACAACCACCTGCGCTGCCTGGCCGAAGGAGCGCTGCAGCTCCCGTCCGACCAGCATGTTGAACTTCTGATCGGTGCCGCCGATTTCGAGGTCGGCCTGAAGTGCGACTGAATCGTAGCCCTGGATGAGTGGATAGAGCAGTTCATGCAGGAAGAGCGGCTCTTCACGTGCGAGGCGCTTTTCGAAGTCGTCGCGCTCGAGCAGGCGCGCCACGCTCAGGCGTGCGGCGACCTCGATAAGGCGGGCGACTCCCATCTGGTCCATCCATTCGCTGTTGAAGCGGACCTCGGTGCGCTCGGGATCGAGAATTTTGAACGCCTGACCGCGGTAGGTTTCGGCGTTGGCCGCGATTTCCGCGCGCGACAGGGGCTTTCGGGTCTCCGAGCGTCCGGTCGGGTCGCCGATCATCGCCGTGAAGTCGCCGACCAGGAAGATGACCGTATGCCCGGCGCGCTGGAAGTCGCGCAGTTTCTTGAGCACCACGGTATGGCCGAGATGCAGATCGGGAGCAGTCGGATCCATCCCGAGCTTTATGCGCAGCGGCCGCCCGAGCATCAGCTTCTCGGCAAGCTCGCCGATCGAAATGACTTCAACCGCGCCGCGGCCCAGAATTTCGGCGCGCTCCCTGGCTTCGTCCTGATTCACGGCAGTACCTGACACCCGCATGACAAAGGCGATGCGGAAATGGTGATCCAGCCTACCGGAAACCGAACGGTCTGCGAAGCCGAGGCAAGCTCGAACGGCTAGATGAGATTCGAGCGCTTGAGCCTCTCTTCAATCAAGGTGAGAGCCCGCTGCTTGAAGCGGCTGACCATCTGAGGGGTCCATTGCAGGTTTGGGAAGCGCTCGCGCGCTTCCTTATAAAGCTCCGCCAGCTTTCTCTGCGTCCATCCGAAACAGGTGGGCCCGTACAATTCCCTGAGCAGCCAGATCTCCACCTCGTTCAATTCACTGAAACATGAGTCGAGCGTCAGGAAGTCGACGATGGCGTTGGGATGCCGCGGGGCTTTGCGTGTCGACGACTTGTGCGAGAAGAGTCCCGGTTTAGTCTTGTCGCCCAGCAGCTCGCTTGCGCGGAAGTAGAAACGCAGGGCCGCTTCCGGCGATCTGAATCTCGGGCTTGAATCCTCGGCTGTCATGTTCCCCCCTTTCTGAGGCGCCAGTCGCCTGGAGGACGTTGGCGTTCACAGCCCTTCGCGCCGCCACGGGCCGGGATTAACGATTCCCCAGAGAACCCGGCTGGCCAACAGGCGGTGTGGCCGAACCTGATCTCTACCGCCGACGCATGAATCTGTCAACATGTTGTCCGGAAAACATAGCTATCAGTCAGTTTAATAAACCGCCAGGACGCCTGGGTACGTCTTCGGCCCCGACCCTCCTCAGGCCCGCTGGTTGTAGCGGTTCATCGCGCGCTCAAGGCCTTCGTGGATTATCGCCTCGACCGCCTCCCGCGCGCGCGCAATCGCCGCCTCGAACTCCTCGATCTCCCGCGCGCTCATCGGTGCAAGCACGTGCTCCTTGCTTTCGGCGCCTGGCCTTGGCCGTCCGATTCCGACCCTGACCCGGATAAAGTCCGGGCTGCCGAGCGTCGCGGCGATCGAGCGCACTCCGCGGTTCCCGGCGTCACCGCCGCCCTGCTTCAGCCGAAGCCGGCCAGGTTCGAGATCGAGGTCGTCGTGCACGACGATTAAGCGGTTGGGCGGGACCTTGAAGTAGCCGAGCACCGCTGCAACGCATTCGCCGCTCAGGTTGTAGTAAGTAAGCGGTTTGACGATGATTACGGGCTCGCCGGCGATTCGCGCCTCAGCAAGCAGTCCCTTGAATTTGCGGGTCTTAAGCTCGACGCCGGCTTCGCGCGCCAGCGCTTCAGCCACCCGGTAGCCCACATTATGGCGCGAGCGCGCGTACTCGGCGCCGGGATTTCCAAGCCCCGCGACCACCCATCGGCTCTTTTCCCCGCCGCCAGCCGATGAGCCTGTGCCGGCCGCCGAGGGACGAAACTTTTCGAACAGGCTCCTTATCCGGCCCATCTCAGGCTGCGCGCCGCCTATCGTTTGCGCCGCCCGGAGCTCGGCCCGGCCTCAAGCGACTCCTTGAGAGCGCGGAACAACGCATTCATTTCGGCGGGCGTTCCGATCGAGATTCTGAGCGCATCGCGCAGAAGCGGCGTGGCGAAATGGCGCACCAGGATGCCCCGGCGCTTGAGCTCGGCCGCAAGCGGGCCGAGATCCCGCCCCGGCATCCGGGCGAGCACGAAGTTAGCGTCCGAGGGCGGCACCTCGAAGCCCATCTGCCGAAGCCTGCGCGCGCTATCCTCGCGCACCCGTTTCACGCGCTCCACGTTTCGCCGCATCCAGGCGACGTCGCGCAGCGCCTCAGCGCCTGCGGCAAGGGCAAGCCGGTTCAGGTTGTACGAATCCTTTACCTTGAGCAGCGCGTCGATAACCTCCGGATGCGCCAAGCAGAGTCCGAGCCGCATCCCCGCGAGCGAGAACGACTTGGACAGCGAACGGAGGATTACGACGTTACGATGGCGCCGCAGAAGCTTGAGCGCGCTGTCGGCGGCGAAGTCGACGTAGGCTTCATCTATCACGAGGAGCCTTTTGTCGAGTGCCTTTGCGAGCGTCGCCAGACTTCGCACAGGCGTGAAGGTCCCGGACGGCGAATTGGGATTGCATACGATGGTTAGCTTCGCCCGCGCGCGGGCAAGTTTTTCGATCGGCACCGCGAAATCCGCCTCAAGCGGTATGGCGATCACGCGTGCCCCCTGGATGGCTGCGAGCGTATCGTACAGGGAGTAGGTCGGCACCGGATATGCCACCCGGTCGCCCGCGTCGAGGGTCGCGCGGAAGATCATCGCCAGCAGCTCGTCGGAGCCGTTACCGGCCAGAATCATCGCCGGAGGCACCCCGTACAGGCGCGAGGCGGCCTCGATAAACTGGTCGGCGCGCGGCGCAGGATAAAGCCTGAGCGCGGCACCCGCAGCCCTGGCTATCGCCTTGCGTACACGCGGCGAGGGTGGATACGGATTCTCGTTGGTATTGAGCTTGATCAGGCGTTCGCCCGGCTTGGGTTGCTCGCCGGGCTGATACGCCGCCATCTTATTTATCGCGGACCTGAACACTGCCTATGGCACCAGTCGACCGAGCCGCGCGGCCTCATCCACGCCGCGCGCGGTTCATCGCCAATATTTTCTCGTCGCCATCCTGAAGGGTAGCCGAGCCGCGAGCCTGTGCACATGACGCTCGTCCGCGGCTAGCGGCGGCGGTGCGCTTTGACCGGTGCGGTCGTCGCTTCCATCATCCATTTCAGATACGGCTCAGCGGCATCGGCGAGCGCAAGCGCAATCACCTCGGGCACCTCATAGCTGTGCAGCTCCGCGATCCGCCGCTTCAGTCTTCCAAGCAGGCTTGCGCGTGTCTTGATCAGCATCAGGTGCTCCGGCTCGTCGTGGAGCTCGTCCTTCCACCGATAGACGGAGCGTATCGATCCAAGGATATTGACGCAGGCGGCCAGCCGCTCGCCGACCAGGATGCGTGCGATCGCCGCCGCCTGTTCCTCGCCCGCCGCGGTTACCATCACCAACCGCGCCCGTGATGCGTCCTTTGCGCTCATCGATTCCTGCAAACCCGCCTCGCTCCGGACGGGCCTAATGTAGCTGGAGCGAGGGGAGACTTGAAGACGCGCGGTTTACCTGATGGTGTTCGGGATCAGGATATTGATCGGCAGGCCGAGCGTCTTTTTCACCAGTTCCTCAACCGAGGTTATCGGCGCCGGAACCACGCTCGGATCGGAAACCGGTCCGGTCACGTGAAAGTAGGCCGCGATCAGCGGGGAGGTTGCGCCCGCGACGTTCTTGCCAATTATCGGGATGTTGCTGATAAGCCAGTTGACCGTCTTAAGCGGCAGCATCCCGACCACCATGTCCATTTTCGACTGTGCCACGTCGATGTTGCCCTGGGCCACGATATCCATTACCGGTCCGTGCAAGCGAAGATTATCGGTGTGAAGGACACCGTCGCCGCCCTTGAAGTCGGCGGTGATTGTCTCGAAGGGGAGTCCCGCGAGCAGCGGGTTCGGCATGGTTGCAGTGAGCCAGTTTTTCAGGTTTATCAAGCTCAGCAGGCGCGAGAGCAGCGTGAAACGGTTCAGATGGCCGTTGAAAAGTCTTATTGTCGCGGTGCCGGTGAGGGTCTGGAAGAAATCGCTGTCGGTGTCGGCCCGCATGTCCGCGTCAACGTTCAGATGCCCGACGATTGGAGCCTCCCTGCGCTTGCCCGACAGCAGGAACAGCGGCCCGACGTCCATGTGACGCACGGTGCCGACCATCGTGATCCAGTCGTCCCCGGCGCGCCCGCTCAAGTCCATCCTGATGTGCCCGTTGAGGCTGTTTGCCTGGAAATCAGTAACGCGCCAATCTCCATGATTGTAGCTGAAATCGCCGCTTGCGTTCGTCATCGCAAGCCTGTTCAGCCGCGCATTAACCGCATAGATATGCCCGCTTGCGGGAAACTCGAACGGAACCACCTTTGTCGGCGGCTCCCAGGGCAGGCGCAGGAAATTCATCACGCCGAAATCGAGCTTCTGTGCGAGCGCGTTGATTTTTATCGCCGGATGACGCCAATCGGCCATCGAAACCGTGAAGTCGAGCGGCGCGCCCTCCAACTGCGAGGCCGGCATCGCCAGCACGAAGCTTCGCCCTGAAAACGAGAGGGTCGCGGCCTGCACAATTATTGGCGAGCGCAACCATCCGAACTTGACGGTGCCGGGCGCGAGCGTGAGCCTGCCGTTCAACGTAAGGCCCGTCGAGCGGTGGCGCGCGACGACGAGGTGGCCGCCGAGCATTCCCTCCACCGCTACGGTTTGCGGGTCTTCGAACATCGCGACCCATTGGCGCGCCGGGAGCTGATGAACATCAACCGCAATGCCGCGCGTGGTCACGCCTCGCGGGCTCATCTGAAGGCGGCCGTCAAGCTCGACCGATCCACCTTCGGCGCGCGCCGACAACTTCTCCATCACGATGCTCCCGGGCAGCAGCGCGACGCTTCCGGAGGCGAGAGTTATCGGCACGGGCGCTCGCTTCAGGACGAGACGCGTGCCCGCGGGCCTGATGCGAACCTCGTAGCTGGCGGGTACGGGGCTGCGGTTCGCGGCGAAAATTCCTTTGCCTCTGGCCTCGATGCCGGCAGTTCCGGAAATATCTTCCAGTTCCCCGCGCTCCTTTACCTTCAGCCGCTCCAGCATCGTCATTACGGTGGGCTTGAGTTCTCCGAGAGCGACGTCGGCGCGGAGCGAGAAGTCGTAGGGAATCCTGGCGAGACCACGGCTGAGATCGATTCGGGCATTGAGATCGGACAGCGTTGAATTGCCCATTTTCGCCGCGCCTTGCGTTACCATAAGCACGCCGGCTGAGTAGTTCAGCTGAGCTCCGATTCCCGAGACCGGGGGAAGGCCGGTTGAGGCGGGCGGCGTCAGGCTCGCCTGGCTGAGTTCCGCCGAAACCGTCAAATGCTTGAGCAGGGATTCGGGCGTGAGCCTGAAGAGCGCGTCGAGAGGAGCCTTGAGCGAAGCGCCAGCGACGGAAAGGCTTGCGGATTTCAGATACTCCATCACGATCCGCAGGTTCTCCGGCATCTCGCGAATTGACTGGAGCGGTGACAGGATGTCGCGCCAATGGATCCGGATTCCGCCCACCTGAACGTGGACTTTCGGGTTCGGCGTGCTCTGTCCCTGCACCCCGCCCTGAGCCGCCAGCACCTGTTCGCTACCATGGCGCAGCGTCGCGCTGGTGAGCGCGATATTCTCCGGCGAGGTCGCAAGCGCGGCTTCCAGCGTGTAGTCGCCAAGCGCAAGCGGCGACTTCAGACCGGCGCTGGTTACGGTAAGATCGCTGACTCCGATTTCGGCCTCGCCCCGCAGCGTTGCATCATCGCGCAGCGAGAAGCCCACGCTTCCATGCATCGCAGCCGAGACCTTGAGGCTTCCCGGCGACAGTCCCGAAAGCGGCAACTGCCAGAACCAGAGGTGCCCCTTGAGCACCACGTGCTCGGGCATCGAGCGTCCCGCGCCGACCTGGAAAGTCGCTGCCAGACGCGCGCCCGCAAGCGCAGGATAAGCGACCGTGGAATCGACGCTCACGTTCCAAAGCCGCGGCTCGCGCCTGGTTCGGAACGCGAGCATCCCGACCCGTTCGAGCAGCGGACGGCCCGCGGCGTCGGCGAGCGAAAGCCCGATAACGTCTATCCGCTTGGTGGCTAGCGCAAGCCGGCCAAGGTCGAAGACCACCTTGCGTACCAGCTCGGGCTTTGGGTAAGCAAGCGCGGCTGGCGCAGCGCCGGCTTTCTGCGAGAGGCGAATCGCGGGCTGGTCGAATTCGAGCGTGTAAACCGGCAGGCCGTGGCCGGCGATAATCAGATGGTAGTTCAGGACTGCGCGGATCCGGGAAAGAGTGATTGTTTCGCCGCTCGGAAGAAAAACCCGCGGATGCTCGAGAACCACGACCAGGTGGCTTCGCAGTTCGATATGGCTTGAGCGCGGCTCAATTCGTATGCCGCTTCGGCGTTGGACGCCGTTCAGCACATAGGCGACGATACGTCCCTGGTTCAGGTAGGCTAACAGCGCGCACCCGCCGATGACCACTAGCAGCGCCGCGGCGAGTACGGCGGCTATGCGCAGGAGCCTCATTGTTCAGCCGCCGGGCGGACGAACCGCCGCGCCTGCCACTTCACCGACTGGCGGGCCGCCGGCCCCGATTTCACTCCCCTTCGGAAAGTTCCGCGTCTGCTCCCTCGACAACAAATCCTGCGCGATGCTTGTTGCGAAGCGCAGTTTTGAGCACGCGATTGCGCAGCCTGACTGACTTGGGAGTGACCTCGACCAGTTCTTCCTCGTCGATCCATTCGAGCGCCAGATCGAGCGTCATTATCGCCGGAGGCGACACCCTGACGGCTTCGTCGTGTCCGGCGGCGCGGATGTTGGTCAGCTTCTTTTCCCGGCAAACATTGACCGGAAGATTTATCTCACGCGCGTGCTCGCCGACGATCATGCCCTCGTAAACCGGCTGCCCGGGGGCGATAAAGAATCGCCCGCGCTCCTGGAGATGGAATATCGCGTAGGGTGTCGCGATCCCTTCGCGGTCGGAGATCATGGCGCCGTTCTGACGCGAGCGAATCGGGCCCATCCACGGCTCGTAGCCGTTGAAGATCGAGTGCATCACACCGGCCCCGCGAGTCTCTTGCAGGAACCGGCCGCGAAATCCGATAAGGCCGCGCGCCGGCACATCATATTCAAGCCTCACCCGTCCGCTGGCGTGAGTGGTCATCGTGCGCATCCTGCCCTTTCGCGCCGAAAGGTTCTGGGTAACCGTCCCGATATATTCCTCCGGGATGTCGATCACCAGCAATTCCATCGGCTCGAGCAGGCGCCCGCCCTCTTCGCGTGTAAGTACCGTCGGTTTGGAGACTTGCAACTCGTAGCCGTCGCGCCGCATCGTCTCGACGATAACGGCAAGCTGAAGCTCGCCACGGCCCATCACGCGCCAGGCGTCGGCGCTGATCTGCTCGACCCGGATGCTGACGTTGCGCTTGGCCTCGTAGTCGATACGCTCGCCGAGCTTGCGCGAGGTTACGTACTGACCCTCGCGTCCGGCCCACGGCGCATTGTTGATCGAAAACGTCATCGCGACCGTCGGCTCTTCGACCCGGATTCCTGGCAGCGGGCGGGGATTCTCGGGGTCCGAGACGGTCTCGCCGATTTCGATATCCTCGAATCCGGCCAGCATCGCGATGTCGCCCGCGTCGACCCGTTCGCGCTCGACGCGCTTGAGCCCCTGCCATCCGTAGATCCTGGTCACCTTGGCCGTGACACGGCTTGCGTCGAGGCGGCATAGCACGCACGTCTGGCCCACGCTAATCGAGCCCGAGATGACACGGCCGACCGCGAGCCGGCCCACGTAATCGTCGTAATCGAGGTTGTTCGCCTGGAATTGAAGCGGCGCGCCGGGATCGACCTCTGGACCCGGCAGATGGTTAGTGATCGTTTCGAACAAGGGGCGAAGATCGCGCGCTTCGTCGGTGAGCTTCACAACCGCCGTCCCGGCGCGTCCGTTGGTATAAAGCACGGGGAAATCGAGCTGGTCCTCGTCGGCGCCGAGATCGATGAAGAGGTCGTAGACCTCGTCGAGCACTTCGACCGGTCGCGCGTCCGAGCGGTCGATCTTGTTGATGCACACCACGACCGGCAGCCTCGCTTCGAGCGCCTTTTTCAGAACAAAACGGGTCTGCGGAAGCGGCCCTTCGCAGGCGTCGACCAGCAGCAGGATTCCGTCGACCATCGAGAGCGTGCGCTCGACTTCTCCGCCGAAATCGGAATGGCCTGGCGTATCGACGATATTGATGCGGGTATCCCCCCACATGATCGACGTGTTCTTGGCCATGATGGTGATTCCGCGTTCGCGCTCGAGCGCGAACGAGTCCATCACACGGTCGATAACCTGCTCATTGGCCCGGAACGCGCCCGCCTGACGCAGCAATGCGTCCACCAGGGTCGTTTTGCCGTGGTCAACGTGAGCCACTATTGCAAGATTACGGATATCTTTGCGCCGCATGTGGGCTGGATACCAAAAGGCGGCCGAAGCCCTTGAGGTTTGGCCGCCAAGAGCAGTCTACCTGTCACGGCCGTGCAAGTAAACGCGCTATGGGACAAAACCAGGCCCAGCCGACGAGCCGCTACTTGCTGTCCCAGTTCTTTTCCTCATGGTTTTTGAGCCTTGCGAGAAGCTCCTGAACGTGATCGACTTCGGTCACCTGCCACACGCCGGCGTCGTTCAAGCCCATATGCACGCCCCACGTGCGCCCCTTGCGATCGGTCCACTGCGTCGAGGCCGTGTTGCCCTCGCGATGCATCATGACCATCGCGCCGAGAACCCCGAGCGCAGGCATCTGAACGTCCTTGGCACCGTCATTGACCTGCTTGACCGCCCACGCCTTGAGCAGTTCGGCTGCGGGATGGGCGAGCAGGTCCACCGCGCCCTTGCCCAGGAACTGCCCGAGCGCGCCCTCGTTCTTCTGCATCATCTCATAGCCCGCGTTGCGCACGACGCTGTCGAAATTCACGTACTGGGCCGCAGCATTGCCGTCGCGCGCGTCAACCGCACGCTTGAGTTGGAACAGCGCGAACGAGGGCGTGGTCGGCACGTAAAAGAGCGCCCACCACAAGAGAACCGCGGCAATCAGGATGCCGGTCCAGTGCCGCAACGCCATCCGCAACATCGGTCTTTCGTTCCTGAGCCGCCGCAGTCGCCAGGCGGGGGGCCGCCCGATGCGCCTACCGGGAGAGCAGGCTTGCGGCTGCGCGGTCGAGGATCCATAGTGCGACGCCGTCGCCTGGGGCGACGACCTTGGCCGGCGCCCGATCGACGCTCGTGTCTCCTTCGAGCACGTCCTTCACCGCCTCGGCCTTGGCTTCGCCCGTGACGAGGAACATCACGCGCTGGGCGTTGTTGATGACCGCCGGGGTCAGCGTCACGCGGTGGCGATACTGGTCCTCCACCTCGACCGCGACGGCGAGCCGTTCGTTCTCGTGGAGCGCAGGACTTCCCGGGAACAACGACGCGGTATGGCGGTTGGGGCCAAGCCCGAGCAAGATCAGGTCGAAACGCGGAAGCTCGCCTTCACCGATGCCGAAAGAGCGCCTGAGTTCATCTTCGTAAAGCTCGGCGGCCTTCGCGGGCGGCTCCTCGCCCCGTATCCGGTGGATTTGCGTGGGCCTGACGGCGAGCTTCGACAGCATCGTTCGGTTCGCCATCGCGAAATTGCTCGCCGGGTCGTCCGGCGGTACGCACCGCTCGTCGCCGAAGAAGAATTGGACTTCCTTCCAGTCAACGCTTAGACGAAACCGCGACGCCATCAGCTCGTAAACCTTGGCCGGGGTCGAGCCTCCGGCAAGGCAGAACAGAAATTCGGCGTGCGTGCAGATCGCTTCCCCGGCGACGTGGGTGATCTCTTCTGCCGCTCGAACATAGGCGTCTTCGGCGCTGTCCAGGACGACTATCTCTCGCTCATTCATCGCAATTCGGCTCTGGTTCAATCGGGCAGGTTACGGCATCGCTTGAGCTTTGGGCAAGTTCGCGCGTGATTTCGCACGGATGGCGCTGCGATGCAGGCGCGAAACCAATGCGCGGCGGGCAACCCGGCGCGGCTCCCTTCAGTCGAACCGTGCGGCGTTAGGCAGCGGCCTCGCGGCGGCGGCCGATCGTCGCAAGCAGATCTTCGAACGACTTGGCGAACAACTCCACGCCCTGCTTTTGCAGCTCCTCGCCCAGTTCGCGCAGGTCGATCCCGATCGCGGCCATGCGCTCGACGACCGAACGCGCCTCGTCGAGACCTTCTTCGACCGTAAGCCTTGGGTTCCCATGAGCGCGAAACGCATCCATCGTCTCTGGCGGCATCGTATTCACCGTCTGCGGGCCGATCAGCTCCTGCACGTACTTTATGTCGCTGTAGGCGGGGTTCTTGGTGCTGGTGGAAGCCCACAGCGGGCGCTGGACGTGCGCGCCTCTGGCCTTGAGCTCGGCGAAACGCTTGCCGTGGAAAATTTCCTTGAAGCGTTGGTACACGAGCTTGGCGTTCGCCACTGCGGCTTTGCCCTTGAGAGCGGCAAGCGCCTCGTCGCCTGTCGCCTTGAGCTTCTCGTCGAGCCGCTTGTCGGCGAGTGTATCGACCCGGCTGACGAAGAAGCTCGCGACCGAGCCGATTGTGTCAACCGGCTGAGCCGCCCTGAGCCGCCGCTCCATTGCGCGGATATATGCCTCGGCGACGTCCTCGTAATGCTTCATCGAGAACATCAGGGTGATGTTTACATTGATGCCCTCGCTCAGGAGCTGTTCAATCGCTGGAAGCCCGGCCGGCGTCGCCGGTACCTTGATCATCACATTGGGACGGCCGATCGTCCGGAAGTAGCGGCGCGCCGCGGCGATCGTGCCATCGGTGTCGTTGGCAAGCAGGGGCGATACTTCGTAGCTGACGTACCCGTCCGCCGTGCCGGTTCTGTCGTACAGCGGCCGAAGCGCGTCGCTGGCGCGCTGGATGTCGGCTATGGAAATCGCCTCATAGATCTCGTCAACTCCCTTGCGCTCGCGGATGAGCTGGTCGATCTGTTCGTCATAGTCGTTGGAACCGGCGATCGCCTTCTCGAAGATAGTCGGGTTCGAGGTCATGCCCTTGAGCCCGTCCTCGGAAAGCATGCGTCTGAATTCATCGGATGAGAGCAGGCTTCTGCGGATGTAATCGAGCCAGACGCTCTGCCCGAAATGCTCCAGTCGCTTGAGAGGATTTTCTTCGTTCGCCATCGTCAGACCCCTTCAAGTCCTGCGTGGCCGCCGCCAGAGGCGGCGGCGCCGTTGCTTCAATGGCCCGGGCGCGCGTCAAGCGCAACGCATCGGCCGCAAGCCCTGCCCAGCCTTTTGCTCAGCGGCCGAGGAGCCTCAGTGCGCGTTCAACCACATTATCCACCGTGAAGCCGAAGTGCTTAAGTAATTCCTGGTACGGAGCTGAGGCGCCGAACGTGGTCATCCCGATAACGTCGCCCTCGGAGCCCACCCACTTGTACCAGCTAAGCGGCGAGCCCGCCTCGATCGCAAGCCTGCGGGTGACCGAGGGCGGCAGGACCGAATCGCGATACGAGCGCTCCTGACTCTCGAAAATTTCGGCGCTCGGCATACTCACCACGCGGACTGCGACCCCGTGCGCCTCGAGCTTTTCGCGCGCGCCCACGGCAAGCTGCACTTCCGAGCCGCTCGCGATCAGGATTATGTCGGGTATGCGTTCGGGCGTCTCGACGAGTACATAAGCTCCGCGGCGCAACCCGCTTGCCGCGCCCATCCGCGTGCGGTCGAAGGTCGGAACCTTCTGGCGCGACAGCGCAAGCACGGTTGGCCCCTTCCTGCGCAGAATCGCGGCACGCCACGCTTCAACCGCCTCGTTCGCATCGGCCGGACGGATAATGGTCAGGTTTGGTATCGCGCGCAGGGAACTCAGATGCTCGATAGGCTGATGGGTCGGGCCGTCCTCGCCAAGGCCGATCGAATCGTGGGTGAAGACGTAGATAATGTGCAGTCCCATCAGGGCCGCCAGCCTGATCGACGGCCTGCAATAATCGCTGAAGACCAGGAAGCTCGAACCGAACGGGATGAATCCGCCGCTCAGCGCAATTCCGTTCAGGATGCCGCACATCGCGTGCTCGCGGATCCCGAAATGGAGATTGCGTCCGGCATAACTGCCGCGCTCAAAATCCCCGCCGCCCGTTATATCGGTATGCGTCGACTCGTTCAGGTCCGCGGAGCCGCCGAACAGACTTGGCACCTTCGCCGCGATTGCCTGCTCCGCCTGCGAAGCCGACACGCGCGTCGCAAGCCCGTCCCCGGGCGCGAAGACCGGCAACTCGGCGTCCCATCCCTCGGGCAGCTCGCCACGCAACATCATCTGGAACTGCTCGGCCTCGGCCGGATACGCCCTCGCATACGCCTCGAACTGCGCGTTCCACTCGGCTTCCAACTGCCGCCCGCGCTCCACCGCCCGACGCATCTCCCTGAGCGCGGCGTCGGGAACGTAAAAGTCCGGCTGAAGGGGCCATCCGTAGAACTGCTTGGTCAGCTTGACCTCGTCGGGACCGAGCGCCTGCCCGTGCGCCTTGGAAGTATCCTGGCGATTAGGACTGCCGTAGCCGATATGGGTGCGCACCGCGATCAACGACGGGCGATCCTCGACCTCGCACGCCCGCTCGATAGCGCGCGCGATCGCCTGCGTGTCGTTACCGTCTTCGACCGTCTGCGTGTGCCATCCAAGGGCCTCGAACCGCTTGCACACGTCCTCGCTGAAGGCGAGCTCGGTATTGCCGTCGATAGTGATGTGGTTGTTGTCGTAGAGATAGACGATATTACCGAGGCCAAGATGGCCCGCAAGCGATCCCGCCTCGCTGGAGATTCCCTCCATTAGGTCGCCGTCGCTGACGATCGCGAAGACGCGATGTTCGAAGAGCTTTGAGCCGTCGCGACCGAAGCGCGCTGCCATGTGCTTGGCAGCTATCGCCATCCCGACGCCGTTGGCGAAGCCCTGGCCGAGCGGACCCGTGGTGGTCTCGACGCCGGGCGTAAGACCGTACTCGGGATGGCCGGGGGTTCGGCTGCCGAGCTGGCGGAAACGCTTCAATTCCTCGAGCGGCAGGTCATAGCCCGTCAGGTACAGCAGCGAATACAGCAGCATCGAGCCGTGGCCCGCGGAGAGCACGAAACGGTCGCGTCCGTACCACCTGGGATTGGCCGGGTTGTGCCGGAGAAATCGCGTCCACAATACGTATGCCGCCGGCGCCATCCCCATCGGCATCCCGGGATGTCCCGAATTGGCCTTCTGCACGCCGTCAATGGCGAGAACGCGGATTGAATTGATGCACAGGCGTTCGAGTTCGGTCTGTTCCACCTCGAGTTTTTCTGCAAGAGCCACTGCTTCACCTGCTGCCTCGCGCCCCAGGAGGGCGCTGAGTACGTGACGGCTAATCCACGCGGCCAGGCGCATCGCCGCGCGCCGTTTGAAACCCTAACCGATACGATCCACCGGTATCACGCGCGCCGTCTTCCGCCCTGCAACGCTCAACCCCGCCGGACTGCTCCATTTCGCGTCGATGTTTCTCAGGAACCGTTGCGGTCGGCGCCGGGCGACTCCGAGAAAGCGCGGCCCGCTTCGCGCATAACACCGCCACTCGGGCCGAGTTCGCCGCTCGCGCCCGCCAGTTGCTCCATCGGGCTGCGAATCGCGGCCAGCGGCCATGTCGCCGCGCTCGCGCCGCGCGACGGCTTCACGCAACCCGGCTGCGGTCCCAGTGAGCACCGAATCAGCGTGCCCGATCGTCTCGAACTCGTGAAAGCTCTCGGCCAATCCGACAAAAGGATCGTCGCGCGGGCGGCTGGGCGCCACGCTGTCGATTGTCTATCCGCGCAAGCACCAATTCAAGGTTCGATGTGTCGATCCGGTGTTCGCAAAAGCTACGCGTGCGCTTATCGACCACGGACCCGATTTGTTACATGATGGTCGGTAATGCCCACGGAGGAAAACGCGTTTTCGATGAGACAGATCGTGGAGCGACGCGTGGTCGTAACCGGTCTGGGCCTGGTGACGCCGCTCGGAACCGGGGTTGAAAAGAACTGGGAGGCGCTGGTCGCGGGACGCTCAGGTATCGGTCCGATCACCCGCTTCGATGCGAGCGACTTCCCGGCCCGGATCGCAGGGGAAGTAAGAGATTTCAATCCCGAGGACTGGATCGAGAAGCGCGACATCAAAAAGATGGACCTTTTCATCCAGTATGCGGTCGGCGCCAGTGAGCAGGCGATGCGGCAATCGGGCTTCAAGGTGACCGAAGAGAACGCCGATTCGGTCGGCGTGCTGATCGGCGTCGGAATCGGCGGGCTGTGCACTATCGAGGAATACCATAAGGAGTTCCTCAAGACCGGACTCAAGAGGATTACGCCGTTCTTCATCCCCAAGCTGATTTCGAATCTCGCACCCGGTCAGATCGGAATCCGCTACGGGGCGCGCGGGGTCAATTACACCACTACCAGCGCGTGCGCCTCGGGCAGCCATGCGATAGGCGAAGCGTACCGGATGATCCGCGACGGCTACCTTGACGCCGCGATAGCCGGCGGTTCGGAGGCCGCGCTCTGCTCGCTCGGCGTCGGCGGGTTCATAGTGATGCGCGCCCTTTCGACGCGAAATGAAGAGCCCGAACGCGCAAGCCGCCCGTTCGACAAGGAGCGTGACGGTTTCGTGATGTCCGAAGGCGCAGCCGCGCTGGTACTGGAGGAGCGCGAGTCCGCCATTCGCCGCGGCGCGAAGATCCTCGCCGAGGTCTGCGGATACGCCGCCAACGCCGACGCCTATCACATCACCTCACCCTCGCCGGAGGGAATTGGCGCAGCCAAATGCATGCGCAAGTGCCTTGAGGATGGCGGGCTCGACCCCAACGAGGTCGACTACATCAACGCCCACGGCACCTCGACGCCCCAGGGCGATGTCGCCGAAACGCAGGCTATCAAGCAGGTCTTTGGTGAACGCGCAGCTCGCATCGGCGTCAGTTCCACCAAGTCGATGACCGGCCATACCCTCGGGGCCGCCGGCGCGATCGAGTCGGTCTTCACGGTCCTTGCAATCGAACGCGGGATAATGCCGCCGACCATCAACTACGAGCATCCGGACCCGGACTGCGACCTCGATTACGTCCCGAACAAGGCTCGGCAAGCCAGGATTCGAGTGGCGCTCAACAACTCCTTCGGATTCGGCGGCACCAACACCACCCTCGCCTTCCGGCCTGGGTCGTAATCTGGGAGATAACGGGGCATGGGATCCCGAATCGTTGCAACCGGGCGCGCCACTCCGCGCACCGCCGTGACCAACCACGATCTGACGCGCCTGATGGCGACGTCGGACGACTGGATCCGTTCACGCACCGGAATCGGGCAGCGCTACGTGATGCGAACGGGCGAGTCGCTGCTCGACGTCGCCGCCGAAGCTAGCCGTATCGCGCTTGAGCGCGCCGGGCTTTCGGCCGGGGCGCTTGACGCGATCGTGGTCGGCACGGTTTCCTCCGAGTACGGCTTCCCGTCCTTCGCCTGCCTGCTCCAGGAACGCCTTGGCGCGGATACCATCCCCGCCTTCGACGTCGCCGCGGCATGCTCGGGTTTCGTCTACGCACTCTCGGTAGCGGACTTCTCCATGCGCGCGGGAGAATTCAGCCGCGTGCTGGTGGTCGGAACCGACGCGCTCTCCACGATGGTAGATTGGAACGATCGCCGCACTGCGGTTTTGTTCGGCGACGGCGCGGGAGCGGCCGTGATGGTTTCGGAGCCCGGGCCGCGCGGCGTTCTTTCCAGCCTGCTTCGTTCTTCGGGCCGCCACTGGGATCTGCTCTCGGTGCGCGCGACCGGGGTCCGGGCTCCGATTGATTCCGAGGTGCGCCGTTCGAGTGACGACGCGATCAAAATGAAGGGTCCCGAACTTTTCAAGATCGCTGTCAAAAGCATGGAGGAAGTCTCGCGCGAGGTCGCCCGGCGTGCCGGCGTAAAGCTCGAGGACGTCCATCTGATCGTCCCGCACCAGGCCAACCTGCGGATCATCAACGCGGTCGCCGAGCGGCTCGGCCTGCCCCCGGAGAAGGTTTTCACCAACGTCGATCGCTACGGCAACACCTCGGCGGCGTCGGTTCCAATCGCCCTCGATGAAGCGCTCGAAGCCAACCGTATCCGGGACAACGATCTAGTCATGCTCAACGCATGCGGAGGGGGCCTGACCTGGGGCGCCAATATCCTGCGCTGGTAGGCGGCATGCCCGCGACCGAACCCTCCTGCGCACGGCGCATCGACGCCACTTGCGTTCCCCGATGCTGAACGGGCTTTTCGAGCGTCACGCCCTGATTGTGCTCGGCAAGGGTGGAGTCGGAACCACCACTGTCGCAGTCGCGCTCGCAAGAGCCGCCGAACGGTCTGGCCTGCGGGTGCTTGCGATGGAATGCGACAGCCGCGCCCCAATGTGCAGGAACTTCGGCGTCGCGCACTCGCTCGACCCGGTCCAGGTGTCCGAGCGGCTGGACGTGATGGTGCTCGACGGGCGCCACGCGCTGGAAGAGTACCTGCAGCTGGTGGTTCCAGCACGTGCCGTTTTGCGCGCGGTGTTCGCCAGCCGCCTTTACCAGTTCTTTGTGCAGGCCGCGCCCGGGCTGAAGGAACTAATGATGCTCGGAAAGATCCTGTACGAATCCGAGCGCGCCTCTGACGATCCCAGGCACCACGATCTTATCGTTGTGGATGCGCCAGCAAGCGGCCAGGCACTGAGCATCCTCAGGATGCCCGAAGCGGCGCGCGGGACCTTCGGCGACAGTGTCGTCGGGCGCGAGGCGAACAATATCAGCCGGATGCTGCGTGACGGGCGCAGATGCGCCGCGGTCGTGGTTTCCACGCCGGAGCAGCTTGCGGTTTCGGAGACGCTGGAAACCTGCACGTCGCTTCGCGAGATGGGAATCAACCTGGGCGCGGTGATACTGAACCGCAGCGTCGCGCCCTGCTTCTCGCCGCGCGACATCGCGAGTTTCGCCGAACGCGCCAGGTCGCGGCGCGCCCGCGGCGCCGAGCATCTCGCAAGCCTCGCCAGGGCGGAACTCGAGCGCGCAGCCGAAACGGCTCGCGCGTTCCACACGCTTGCCGGGCGAATTCACGCGCCGGTCGCGCAACTTGCCGAATTCCATGGGCTCAGCGGGGCGGAACTGGCGCAACGCCTGGAGGTCTCGCTCACCGAGCAACCCGCCACGGGACCGGCCACCCAGACCGAGCGTCACCTCTGAACCGTAACGCCGCGATTGGCGACCGCATCTGGAATCCACCTTATCCCGCCACTACGCTGTGCATGGAGGGGGGAATTTTACGAACCTCGAATCGTTTCGGAGAAGCCGATGAGTGAAGCCGACGGCATGAACAAGAAAGGCGGCAGCCGAAACCGCGAGCCGTGGATAATCCGTACCTACGCCGGCTTCGGTGACGCGCGCCAGGCCAACCAGCGCTTCCACCAGAATCTCAAACAGGGTCAACGCGGACTCTCGATCGCCTTCGACCTCCCGACCCAGAACGGCTACGACCCCGACGCCGAAGTTGCGCGCGGCGAGGTCGGCAAGGCCGGCGTCTCGATCTGCCACTGGCGCGACATGGAGCAGCTACTCGAAGGCATTCCGCTCGGCTCGATCAACACCTCGATGACGATAAACGCGCCCGCGCCTTTCATTTTCGCGCTTTACCTCGTCGTTGCCGAGCGACACAACGTGCCGTGGACCGAGCTTCGCGGCACCACGCAGAACGACCTGATGAAGGAGTTCGTCGCGCGCGGCACGTCGATCTTCCAGCCTGAAGTCTCTTTCCGGCTCTCGACCGAACTCATCCGCTTTGCCGTCGAACATGTACCGAACTGGAACCCGATAAACTGCTGCGGCTATCACTACATGGAAAGCGGCGCCGGGCCAGCCGAGGAGATTGGCTACGCGTTCGGCAACGCTATGCTCATCCTGGACGCGCTGCGCAAGCAACTCAGCCCCGAGGCGTTCGCGCTGACCGTCAAACGCATCTCGTTCTTCATCAACAGCGGTATCGAACTGGTGCCGGAGATTTGCAAGATACGCGCCTACTTTCGCCTGTGGCCCGAACTTTGCCGCTCGGAATACGGGCTCGAGGGAGTCGCTTTCCGGGCCGGATGCCAGGTGCGCTCGCTTACGCTTACTGAGCAGCAGCCCGAGGTCAACATCGTCAGGATCGCGTACGAGGCGCTTCCGGTAGTGATTTCCGCCAACGCCCGCGTCTCCGCGCTTCAGCTTCCCGGCTTTCGCGAAGCGATCGCTCTGCCCGATCAGGCCGAGCAGCAACTGTCGCTGCGCATCCAGCAGGTGCTGATGCACGAGACCGAGATCACCTCATACGGCGACATCTTCGAGGGCAGCAAGGTTATCGAGGAAGTCACCGCGAAAATCGCGGCGCGCGCGCGGGAGATCGCGATGCGCATGCGGGAGGAAGGATACGCGCGCTCGATTTCGAATATCGCCTCCGAGCTCACCCGACTCCTCTCCGAACGCCATCGCAAGCTCGAAGCCGGCGAAATAACCCAGGTCGGCGTCAACGCCTTCACTGGCGAGATCGGTCTGGTCACGACCACCCCGCGGGTTTCCGACGAGCCCGACTACGCGGCGCTCGAAAAAGAGCGAATCGATTCCATCCGGCGATGGCGCGAGACGCGCGACAACCGCGCGGCGGCAGAGGCGCGCGAGAAACTCCGGCGCGCGGCGGCGGAGGGCGGCGACATTATGCAGCCGACGCTCGAGTTTGCACGCGCGGGCGGCACGGTCGGCGAATGGACCTCCACGATCGAATCGGTCACGCGCGGGCGCTATACGCCGCCGATCCTGGATTCCGCACCCGATGCGGTGCCGCTCAACGTGCCGCGCGCCAGGCGCAAGATCCGGATCGCGCTCGGAAAAGCCGGCCTCGACGGCCATATCAACGCGGTCAAACTCCTCGCCCGCGCCTGCATGCAGGCCGGGATGGAAGTCGTGCTCGCCGGATTCAAGCAAACGCCCGCCCAGATGGTGGAAACCGCCCTCCAGGAGGATGTCAGCATCATCGCAGTCTCCAGCCTGGCCGGCGCACACATGACGATTGCGCGCGAGACGCTGGAACTTTTGAAGCGGCACGACGCCTCCGACGTCAAACTCGTCATGGGAGGCATCATTCCCGAGGAAGACCGCAAGGCTCTCCTTAACATGGGAGTGAAGGCTGTGTTCACGCCAAGGGACTCGAACCTGGGCGCGATCGTGCAGCAGCTGATTGAGCTTGGTGAGGCGTCCGCGTAGCGGTTACAAGGGCGCGGGACGGGATGGACGGAAACAATATGCGTATGGCCTCGTGGTGGTGGGAACTCATACTGGCAGGTGTGCTCGTGTGCGCGACGGCCCCAAGGGTGTTGGCGGGACGGGCACGGCCATGGGTGTGCCGCGACAAGGCGGCTTTCTCATCGAAGCGCCCGATGACCTACGAGGCGAAGGCGACCGGACGCCATACGTGGATACTGTCCTTCATGCAGTTCCAGATGGGCGGCCCCAACGAGGGTTTCACGAGTATCGAGAAGAACTTACTGCGTCCGCGTGGCGACAGCGTCACCGGGCAGCTTCCCGCGGGGCACTATTTCGCGGTAGCGGTCTATCGCCGAGGCTCATACTGGCCCTGCCCGCAGTACGTCCAGGAAGACGATCGCGTCAAGCCCGGCGTGATCGCAACTCTATGTTTTGGCGAAGAAAGCGGCTCGTGCCCCGTCAAGGTGACTATTCGCCCGGCCGACACCGCCCAATCTCCGCACGCGCAGCCTTAACGCGCAATTCGGCCAGCGGTATACCCGGACCGTCGCGGTGAATTGTCAATGCGCGCGCGAAGCCCGTCCCGATGGCTTCGCGGGCTCGGACCCGTGCCGAAGGGCACGAATCACGTCCGGGGCGATAATCCGCGCGACGACCTCGTTGCATCGCTGGTCAAGGTGCACGTCATCCAGGAAGCATCCCTCGGGCTGTCCATTCAAAGCGGCGCCCAGGTCAGTGAGCGTGAAGCCGGCGTCATCCGGCTTGCGGCTTAGGGCGGCTGCCGCCGCGTAGCTTTCGCGCAGGAAGTTTTGAAATTGCGCCGTGGTGCCGGCACCCCGCGGAAGCTGGACCGCCATGTCCTTGTCCTCGTACACGGTTGGCTGCCAATAGAAGAGCGCGGTGAACCCCAGGCTGCGGCTCACGCCCTCCACCAGGCGCGCATTCGCCGCGTAGGACGCGAGGACCTGCCTGGCCAGCCTCGGGTCGCGCTCGCCCGCGTAGGACACGTCCCAGCTCATGCGGATTCCCCTGCTGCCGCGTTCCGGAACGGGAATACCGATTCGCCTCAGAACCCTGCGCGAGAGATGGATCACCGACAAAGAGCGCATCGCCGCCACGACGGTGCGCCCGGCGGCTCCGAGTGGATCCATCGTCACGTTCAGCGCGTTGAACTCCGCAACGCGGTTTTCCTCATTCTCGGTTATTCCGGCTACTCCGTTCTGGTAAGCCGATACCACGTCATTGAAGCCGTCACAGAAGACCGCCACGTCGGGAACGTTCCCGAGCCGCAGACTCCACAACAGGCTCAGCACCTCCTGGGTGCTCACGTAGCCGAGTTGCCCGAAATTGACGACCTCCACGTTGCGCATCCCTGCCGCGTTAAGTGCCTTGGCTAGTTCAGAGGGGATGGTGAAGTCGTCGCACGTTCCATGACCGAAGACGGTCGAACCGCCGAACACGAAGACCTTCGCTCCCGGCTTTACGGTCCGCTTGCCGGCACCCCAGGTCTTTCTGAGGCCGTCGGCATCCACGTTGACGCAGTCGCCGATCATCGGATGGGTGCGCCAGTACACGTACGGCTCCCACATCAGGCGAAGTTTTCCCTCGGCCTGAAAATAGCGGGCCACCATGTCCTGCTGAGCGGCGGGACCTTTGCGGAGTCGATTGATCCCGAGGATTGCCGCGGCGAGCAGGTTGAGAGCGACAAGTCCCAGCAGCGCGAGCCCGAAGGCGCGCCACAGGCCGTCGAGCGCGGCAATCAGCAGTCGCGCCAGCCTCGCTACCAGTCCGGCGCCCCTACCGCGCATCGTTCCCTCCTCTGCGCCAATCCCGCAGTAAGCGACACGCTCGACTATGCAGCGTTAGGGATAAGGGCAGGCTTGCAGGAGACAACCGGCCTGCCACGTGCAGCCGATGGGGAAGCACCCTGCGGGCAATTCGCGTGAATGTGGGTTGAGACTCTGAGTTTTGGAGGCGGCGAGCGGATTCGAACCGCTGAATGGAGGTTTTGCAGACCTCTCCCTTAGCCACTTGGGTACGCCGCCGCGCTTCCCGACGGAAAGCCAAAAGTTATCACGGCGATTCGGCTTCCTCAACCGGGACCGCAGACGCGGCACGCAATCCCTGGCATTTAAACACGCCGCGCTATGCGGCCTTGCGACGTCTCAGGAGCCTCTTGAGCCGCGCCACCATCTCATGCGGATGGAACGGCTTTACGATGTAATCCTCAGCGCCCAGCCGGAATCCTCGAACGATATCATCTTCCGCATTGCTCGCCGTCAGCATCACGACCTGCACACCCGACGTCGACGGATCGTTTTTGATTGCGCTCAGCACTTGAAACCCGTCCATCTTCGGCATCGACACATCAAGCAGCAGGATATCGGGCTTGAGCTTGCGCACCGTCTCAAGCGCTTCGTGTCCGTCAGAAACCACCTGGCATCTGATCCCGTTGGACCGGAGAATGGAGGAAACCAGCAGTTCGGCCATCCTGTCGTCTTCGGCCAACACCGCCAGCGGTGCGCCGCGCGTGAGCTGCACGCCGCGGCTCTCCTGGCCTTCTTCGTAGCGCAGGACCCGGAAGGCGCGCAGGACAAGCTCTTCCTCGGTCCACGGCCGCAGCACGAACTCTCGCGCGGGCGAGGCGATTATTGACGCAAGGCGGCGCATCTCACCGTTGTTTCCGATAAGGATCGCGGGTTTTTCCTGCTGTGCGAGAAGATCCGCGGGCGCTTCCGCCGACTCCGCGTGTGACACGTCGATCACGCACGCGTCGAACATCGCGAGCGAATTGAGGCGCGGATGAGCCGCCGCGCGCCCGAGCAGGTTGGCGCGCGCGCCGGCCAGATCGAGCGCCGAACGCACTCGCGAGGCTTCTTGCGGCTCGAATCCGAAGATCGCGAACCTCATTCCCCTGAGGGTCTCGGTCACGGCGTCCTGCAGTGTCATCCCCTTCTCACACCCATCGCTGCGGTCTGCGTTGCTCGGATCCTCAGCGCCAAGCGGAGGAGACTCACCCGCCGGTTGAGGTTCTTAGCTTTCATTTGTCGCGGGCGAGCCTGTGCGCCTTGAGAGCCGACCTGACGCGCTGGCATTCGGCCTGGAGCTGCGCGAAGAGCCCGTGCGCATCGGCGCACTCTTGCCCGCGCGCGAGGCCCTCCATCTGCACACACAGTTCCGCGAGCCGTTTAGCGCCGAAATGTCCGCAGCTTCCCTTGATCGCGTGCGCCATCCGGCCTGCAACTTCCCAATCGGACTTGTGGACCGCCTCGCCCATCGCCTGCGTGCGCTGCTCCATGTCGGCCAGGAACAGGTTGATAAGGTTCGCAACGAACCCTTCGCCAGCTCCGTCGTTCTGCACTTCCTCGAGTTGCTCAAGTGCGCGTTGATCGATTGGCTCTGTCATCTGCTCATCGCATCACCTTCTGGTTCACCGGATTGTCCTCGGCGACCAGGATCCGGACGGTGCTCTGGAACGGCGCGCCACCCCAACTGCGCTGCTCGATTCACCGCGTCGCGAACTCATCGTCTTGCCAGCCCCAGTTACAAGGCCCCGCTCAAATACAATTCGCGTGCCGCCTTGCTACGTCCCGGAATCGGATGAAACCCTCGAACGCCCGACCGCTCAGCTTGGAGCATCATAGAAACGTTACGCAATCGGCGAAGCGGCGGTGACTAGCCGAGCGCATCCTGATCCCTCATATAAAATGCGGACTTCAGGCGGCCGGCCGCCGAATCGTCCATGTCAATTTGAGACACACCGTGGCATAAACTTGCCACGCTTGTCGCTTTCCGGCCCGCGATGGCTTTTCACGTGCGTGCTCCTGTATTACGAGGATCCGAAGTCTGGCCGGCGCCAGACATCATCCGGAGGTGGACACGATGGCAGAACAAACGAATCTCGCCGCACAGATTGCGGAGCCGGACTCCTACGACTGGCCCGCGCTGGTGGACGAACTCAACAGCCTGCTCCGGCTCAAGACCACGCCGATCGGAATGAAGCTTTTCCGCACCGTGGCCGAGATGGAAGCGATCCCGAAAATCCGCCGCCCCAAGTCGGTTCATACCACCGACCAGATAGTCGCCCAGGCCGCGCGGCTCGGATGGACTGTCGGAGTCACGGTCGACGATCTCGTTAGCGCCCAGTGTGGCGCCGTGATCGGACTCCATCCCCAGAACGAGGAATGGCTGTCGGGGAACCGGATGGTCGGCGTATGGTACAAGACGCCCGAGGACGCCTCGGCGCATCAGCGCGCGATGGATGTTGTGCCCCATGGCAGGTATACCGCGATGGCGGTATCGCCGCTGACGACGGGACGGCTCAATCCGCCCGACATCTGCCTCATTTACGGGACGCCCGGCCAGATGATCATTTTCATCAACGGCTTGCAGTGGACCGGCTACCGCAAATTTCAGTGGGGCGTGGTCGGGGAATCGGCGTGCGCGGATTCCTGGGGACGCGCGCTCAAGACCGGCGAACCGAGCCTCTCGATCCCGTGCTTCGCCGAACGGCGTTACGGAGGCGTGCTTGACGAGGAGATGCTGATGGCGCTGCCGCCGCGCTATCTGCCAAAAGCGATCGAAGGGATGAAGCGGCTTGCCGCCAACGGCCTTCGCTATCCGATTGCCCAGTACGGCATCCAGTCCGACGCTCGCGCCGGACTGGCGGTCAGCTACGGCTCCAAGGACTGAAACCCGCAAGCGGGCCGGGGGAACATGCGTCCCGTCGGCCCGCCTTATCGAGGCGTGCGGCGCCGTCTCGCCCGTCAATGGCGAGAGCCGGAACTTTGGCAACAGTTTCGACGCCCGAACTGGCACTCGGCCCGACGGCAGTTGCAAGCTTCTGGCAGTCCGCCTGACGAAATCGCGCTGGCCCCGGAATCCCGCGCTTTGCTAGTGTCGCAGAACCGCAAACCCGCTGCGTGCGGACGGAGGACGAATCATGGACCTGACCGCATTCAACCAGCGCATCATCGAGGAATTCCGCGCCAACGCTGGCAAGGTTGGCGGACAGTTCGCAGGCGCGCCGATGATCCTGATCACTCACAAGGGCGCAAGGAGCGGCCGTACCTACACGACTCCACTGGTTTATACGCGCGACGGTGACCGCTTCGTGATCGTCGCATCCAAGGCGGGCGCACCCAACAACCCCGACTGGTATTACAACCTGATCGCCAATCCGGTTGTGACCGTCGAGATTGGAACCGAGAAGTTTCAGGCGCGCGCCCACGCAACCTCGGGCGAGGAGCGCGAGCGTCTGTTCGAGGCGCACGCCAAGGCGATGCCCCAGTTCAACGAGTACAAACGCAGGACCGCGCGCCAGATTCCCGTGCTCGTGCTCGAGAGGATCGCATAGGAACCGGTCCCGCGGGCGGCGGGAGAGAGAGTTCGCCGACCTCGCGCACAGGCGCTCGGCGAAGCTTTCCGATTTCACCCGCGCGCCCGTAATTCGGCTGACTACATCGCCCTCGGAGGCTCGGCTATCTCGCGCCCGATTCGCGGCCGGCAGATTTCAGCGAGAGTCTCCGCAACCGCAAGGCTCATGCCTTCCTTGCCCGATTCCATCCGCTCGCGCTCAGCTTCCCGGGCCAGATCGTCTATCGAGACGATACCCTGAAGTCTGCCATAGGTATCGAGCACCGGAAGCCGCCGTACCCGGTTCTCGCGCATCAGCAATTCGACTTGCTTCAGGTCGTCGCCAACCCTGCACGATATGACCTTGCGCGCCATCGCGACCGAGACCGGGATTTCCCACAGGGGTTTTCCCTGCGTGTACGCGGCCATGCAGATGTCGCGGTCCGTCAGGATGCCGACCACAGTGCCATCGCCGTCGGCGCTAACCACCGCGACTGTTCCACAAGCGTTCTCCCACATCAGTTGCGCGGCGCGATTCAGGTTGTCGCCCACGCTGCACACCATCACGTTGCGCGTCATCACCTGCTCGACTCTCATCGGCCTCACTCCATGGCTTGGCCGGAGCGCGGCGCAATTGACACATGCAACGCGCTCGGGCCGCGGATTTCCAGCGTTTGCTTCGTCTCCACTGCCGCTCTCGGGGCGCAAGCGACAGACACGACACGGTTACTTTGCCTCCCCACCGGCAGTCTCGACGCGAATTTTCACTTCCTTCGGCTTCGGGGCCTCGATCGGTACGGTGAGTTCCAGCACGCCATTTCGATACGACGCGCGAACGTCTTCCGAGCGTGCGCCTTCAGGGAGCTCGATCGTGCGCTCGAAGGTTCCGTAGGGCAATTCGCACTCGAGAAACTCCCGCTCGGTCCCTGCGGGCTGCTCCTTGCGGGTCGCGGTCACCGTGAGCACTCCTTCGGCAGCCTTGACCTCGATATCCGCAGGATCGACGCCGGGAAGATCGAGCCGAACGAAAAGCTTGCCCTCCTCGATGAAGCATTCCGCAGGCGGTTCGACAATCGCTTCCTCCTCGACCGTCACGGGTCGTTCGCCGCCGGCCAGGCGCGCCATCATGTCCTCGAAGTCGCGACGGAATCTCTCCAACTCAGCCAGAGGTGACCATGGTCGCCAAAAATCCATAAACATCGCCTCCTCGGATACTTTCATCCTGTTGCGCCCGTGGTTCCGGATGCCGACGGGTGGCGCGCGGCGCGCGCCGCTTCGAGAAGCCGCAGCACCTCTTCGTCATCAAGCTGATGGAAGTCGTGGTAGAACTGTCCTATCGCGTAAAACGACGCCGGCGAACTGAGGCATACGACCTCGTCCGCCTCGCGCCTGAGCTCGCGAATCGTGTCGGCGGGAGCGACCGGCACCGCCAGGATGACCCGGGCCGGAGCGGCGCGCCGGACTGCGCGAAGAGCGGCTCGAATCGAGCCGCCGGTCGCGATTCCGTCATCGACGACGATTACCGTGCGTCCTTTGAGTTCGACTCGCGGACGCCCACCGCGATACACGCCTTCGCGCCGGCGCACTTCCTTGAGCTGCGCCTCAACCTCGCGTTCGAGATACTCCCGGGAAACGCCGAGCTCCGCGATTATCTCCTCGTTGAAAATTCCCTCCGGATGGTCGCCGTCGACGACCGCGCCAACCCCCAGTTCCTCATGGGACGGCGCGCCGAGCTTGCGCACCACGATCACGTCGAGCGGCGCCTGGAGTGCACGGGCGATTTCATAGGCAACCGGCACGCCCCCGCGCGGAAGCGCAAGCACAACAGGATTCGCAATCTTGTGCCTGAGCAAACGCTCGGCAAGCTCGCGTCCCGCTTCGGCCCGGTCGGCGAACACCGTTCCGCTCTCGAACCACGGCTCGTCGTCCTCATGCTCAGAACGCTTCAGATGTCGCTGGAACCATTGTTTGGCAAGCTTCACGACCTGGTCGAGCGTTCCGGGTTCTTCGAACAGATGGGTCGCGCCGGGTACGATCCTCATCTCCTTCTCGCATCGCAGGCGCTCGTACGCGCGGCGATTGAGCGCGATAACCGCGGTGTCTTCGCCGCCCACGATAAGCAGCGTAGGCGCCTTTACCTGCTCCAGACAGTGCATCGCGAGGTCCGGCCTCCCGCCCCGTGAGACCACCGCGCGGATCGAGCGGTCGTGCGCTGCGGCAATCAGCGCAGCTGCCGCGCCCGTGCTCGCGCCGAAGTAAGCCAACCCGTGATGGCGCAGGTCTGCACGATGGCGCAGGTATCGGGCCGCGTCGGCCAGCCGATGGGCCAGGAAATCCACGTCAAAGACGTTCTCACGCTCCTGCGCCTCATCTTCGGTGAGGAGATCGAACAACAGCGTTCCAATTCCAGCCTGCTGGAGTGCCTCGGCCACGTAATTGTTGCGCGGGCTGAATCTGCTGCTGCCGCTTCCATGGGCGAAGACAACAATTCCGACAGCATCGTCAGGGACTCCAAGCGTGCCCTGCAGATATATCGAATCGGACGGAATCTGAACCTGTTCCGTTCTGACATGACCGCGCTTTTCCATCACGAGCCTCGCACCGGACAGTCATTCCCTGACTCCAGCATCGGCCATGCCAACCCAAGCCGGGCCCAAAAACCAGGGGGACTCGCTAACTAACTGAAGCAGGGAGATACTTTCTGGGGAGGCTGAAGCAGACAGAAGCCGAACCGGCAGCTCATCCTTCCTCGATTTGCCGCCTTAAGAAACACAAAGCCTGATCCGTCCGGATGCAGTATCGGATGCCGGCGTTCGCGGTCGCTCGATGCTCGCCAGGGGCGCGCTATCCCAGCAAGCCGCGCACCGAACCGCGCAAGCCAGCCCAGCGAACCCGCGCCTTCGCAAGATCGCTGCGGATCAGGGCGACGCCCAAGCCTCCCAGCGCGCGGGCCAATCGGTATCCGATTAGCCATATCGGATAGCGGTAACGGCGCAGGACTCGGAAGCCGCCGGCACTGTACAGGTAGGAGCGGCGGACCGCGCGCTCGTCGTGCTCCACGGCCGTCTCTGGATGGTTAACTCGCAGCGCAGGGTCGTACCAAACCGGGAATCCGGCCTCGAGTGCGCGAAGCACGTAATCGATCTCCTCACCGGCGCCCCATACCGTTCCGGCCCCAACTCCAAGCGACTCATCGAAGTCCCCGATCCGATTGACGACTTCCCGGCGCAGAAAGAGCGTGTACGAAATACACGCATTCCAGACGTTCAGCCTCGTTACCCATCCAGGCTCGTTTTCCCATCGTATCTGCGTCGGCCGTCCCGCGCCGTCCACCGAACGTCCGGTTAGCACCTGCACGGCAGGACGAGCGTCGAATCGCGCAGCTACGTCCGCGAGCAGGGTTGGCGAGCCGTACCAGCAGTCGTCGTCGGGGAAGGCAAGGATTTCGCCGCTCGCGCGGCGCAGTCCCGCATTGCGCGCCCGCGAGAGCCCGCGCTGCGAACTTCGCAGGTGAACGACAGGAAAGCATTCGCGGTATCGAGCGAGCAACAGCGCGAGGCGCTCGTCGCGATTCTGATCCACGACGATGAGCTCGAAATCCTGCATGCTCTGCACGGCAAGCGAGCGCAGCAGGACTTCGACCGGCTCGGTCCTTTCGACCGTGGCGAGCACCAGAGAGAATTTCATAGTCTACCTAAAGACCGGCGCCGTGATCGCTCAGCGGGAGAGGCTTGCGAACAATTCCGAATATTGGCGCGCGGCCTTGTCCCACGAGAAACGCGCCACGTTCTCACGGCCCGCCTTGCACATCTCGTCGCGCTCAGCAGGAGAATCAACAAGCCGCTCGATCGCGCGTGCCCAGGCTCGCGGATCATCCGGCAGAAGGCGCGCGGCGCATCCCGCAACCTCGCGGCTTATCGGCGTATCCAGCGCCAGCACCGGGCATCCGAGCGCCATCGCCTCGATAATCGGAAGCCCGAAGCCTTCGTAACGCGACGGGAACAGCAGCGCCGTGGCCCCCGCGAGCAGGGACCGGACTTCGCGGCTGGAAAGCGGCCCGGTCAACTCGACGATCGGCGCGCTCGCGCGCACCAGCTCCGCGTAGCTTTGATCGACGCTTCCCGTCACGATCAGTTTGAGACATTTGTCCGCGCGAACCTGTTTCACCGCGGCAACCGCCAGTTCGAGATTCTTTCTTTGTTTGTGCGCGCTGAGCATCACTACGTATGGCGCATCGGTGCGAGCCGGCGAACCCGACTCGCCCGGGCAACCGGAGACATCTTCAACGTCCACCGCGTTATGAATCACTTCGATTTTGCGGCCGAGAGCGGGAAAGCGAGCCACCAGCTCGTCGGCAGTGACCTTCGAAACGGCCACGATTCGATCAGCCCGGCGAAGGGCGGATACGAACCGGCGCACGAAGTACCACGCCGGCTCCCATCCCTCCGGATCCCTGAACAGCAGGAGGTCGTGAACGGTCAACACCGAGCGGCCTCGGATGAACTGCGGGAGAAAGTGATTCGTACCCCAGTAAACGCTCCCGTCGCGCACCAGCAGAGGACTTGCCTCGAAGAGGATAGTCGTAAGCTTCGGCGCAACCGGCCAGGTCACGATACCCAGCCGCGCGGCGTCCGAAAAAGCGAACGACAGACCGACCATCTCGAACCGCGCGCAAAGCCGCGGAAGGAGGTTGTCGAGCATGCGCCCGACCCCCCAGAAGCGTACCTCCGGGCGCAGGGGTCTCGCGTCGTAGGCAATCCTGGGCCTGTCGGCCTTCGGAACTTGTTCAGGTGCGCTGCGGGTCATTGTCCGATACTGATGCGACCGCAATCAGGTTCTGGCAAAGAGGAATCTTCAGACCCGGACGCGCCAGCTCGCACACCAGCGCGGCACGCATCGCCACCCGCACAACCGCACGTCCGCCGATCAGAATGGCGTCGCGTAGCGAGCGCGGGCGCCAAGTCTCACCCGCCATGATTCGCACGGGTTGGAAGCCCGCTCCGCGAAGAACGCAGTTCAATGATTCGGCTGTGTAGAGCCGCTTGTGCGTCACGTCGGAGTACCGTACCCAGAGCGAAGTTACGGACGTCGCATTCGGCACCCGGACTATCAGCCTTCCGCCCTTTTCCAGAGACCGGCGAATCGCGCCAAGTAGCGTATCAAGCTGATCCTCGCCCAGATGCTCCATCACGTCACTCATGAAAACCGCGGCGAACGGCTCTTGCGTTCTGAGCCAGGCAACCGGATCCTCCACCAGGATGGCGTTCTGGCCGAGTGAGCGTGCGAACTTGACCTGCCCGGGGTCGATGTCGATACCGACAGTGTTTGTAAAGCCCGTTGCAGCGAGCCATTCGAGAAACAGACCGGCCCCGCATCCGATATCCAGGATGCGCGAATCCTTGTTCTCCGGCAGCAGGGGCGCAAAGAGCACGCGATAACCGCGCCAGTATTTGCGCCGGCCTGCCGCGGAGAGGTCGTTTACCGTGGCATAATGCTCGAAGTAGTCCATGCCTGCTCCTCTTCGTGTTTTTCCACTGACACGTTGGTTCACCCCCGCCGGCCGGTGGCAAGCCGCGGCCGGCTCGTTTTGCCCATCAACAAACCCGTCGCGGCAAGCAGGATCACGTATGAAAGCAGCTTGGCCCACGCCGCCCCCTCAGCGCCGTGGCGGGGCACCCACAAAAGAATTCCGGCCGCATCGGCAACCGTTGCTGCGCCAAGCGAGCCCAGCAGCAGGCCGTTTCTGCCGTCGGCCACCAGAACGGTTGCAAGCATCGCCGCCGCGAACTCCAGCGGGCAGCTCAGCGCCAGCACGCGCAGCGGCGCAGCCGCGCCCTCAAGCCGCGGCCCGTAAATCAGCGCCAATATTTCGCGCGCATACAAGGCCATCACCGCCGCCACTATTGCTCCAACCGCGGCTGCCGCGCCGACCGCCTTTGCCAAGGCTCGATATCTCTCGGGCGTGCGTCCCGCGCGAGCGACCATCGGAAACGCCGCCTGGGTCGCGATGTAGTAGATGCCGAAAATCGTGAAAAGAATTCTTCTGCCCGCGCTGTATCGCCCCAGTTCCACGGCGCCACCCAGCGCGCCCAGCAGCAACACGTCGACCGTCTGGAACAACTGGTTCACCAGCACGGCACTGCCGAGGATTGCAACCGGACCCCATCCTGCTTCCATCGCCGTTTCCTTAAGCGCCTGGGCGTCCATCGGCACCGAATCTTTCGCCTCGCTTTGCCATAACGCCCAAAGCAGGCCGGCACCGAAAACGACCGCCGCACCGTAGGCGACCGCAATCCAGAGCAAGACCAAGCGTGCGCCCAGAACGATCGCGCCGATCGCTCCCGCGAGGTAGATGACCGCAACGGCGACCTGCGCACAGGCGATCGCGCCGTACCTCTCCATCCCCCACATCAGCCATTCCAGGGAAAATCCGAACACACCGCCTGAAACGGCGAAGACTGCAAGCATCCGGCGACTCCCGGCCGGAACTGGTCCCAGCCACGCGTACACGAGGCCAACAACCACCGCGACCGCGGTCAAACGCGCACGCTTTCGCACAATCACGTCCAGCACGTTCCGTGCAGAAGCCCTTGTGCGCGCTACCAGCCTCGCTCCAATCTGGGTTGTGCCAAACTCGGAGCCCATCCTGACGTACTGCGACAAGGTCTGCCCGAGAGCCAGCTCGCCGAGCGCCTGGGCGCCGAGTTCCCGCCCCACCACGGCCATCAGAGCCAACGAGCAAAGCCGGCCAACCGCGTGACCGACCGCAAGCACGCCAAGGTTGCGGACAAAGCCCGCCGCACGCCCAAGCGCGCGCCCAATCCTCTCCCCCGGCGGCGCCGATTGCGCAGCCGCACTCTCCTGCCCCCGCGCCCGCACGGCGTCGTTGGCTTCACGCACTCGCCTCGCGCCGATCACGTTTCGCCCGCACGCCGTCTCTCCGCGCTTCGCTCCCAAGCGACCCGGCGCGCCGCCTCGAGGGCGCGTTGAAACGCCGCGTGGGAACGCTCAAGGTAATCGCGAAGGATTATCCACAGCACGATGAGAACCAGCGCAGTCACTCCCGCAACAATCGTGTCCGTCAGCGGTCTCGGGCTGTAAGGACGGTCCGGAGCAACCGGCCCGTCGATCACTTTGAATGCGAAGTCCGCTTCCACCTGCGCAAGTTTCTCGCGCTGCACCTGCCGGGAGATAAGTTCGTATAGCTGCGTTTGCAGCAGGGTGTCGGAGGTGCCGAGCGCTTCGGCGCGCAACGCCCTCGCCGCGGCATCCGCGCTGCGCACCTGCTCACGCCTTAGCTTGTCCCGCAAACTCTCGATATACAGACCCAGGATCCGCGTTGCCCGAGCAGGGTCGCGGTCGAGAAAGTGAAGCGTCACGTTTCCGGTCACGTAGTCATACTGGCAGTCGAAGCGCCTGCGCATGATTTGATAGAGGCGCCATTTCGAGATGCCAGAATGGCCATCCACGCCGAACCATCCTTCGTGCTGCGAATCGCCGCCTATCGCCAGGTGGTAGTGCTCGACAAGCGCGACGCTGAAATCATAACTGCGCAGAATCGACATATATTCCTGCGCGCGATCTCCTCCGCCGCCCAACCCCCCGCTCAGGAGGTTCATCTCGCCGCCCTGAACAGCGCTCGAAAACGACTCCCCAAGGGCGCTTAACTGCACACCCGGTTGCGCCACCGGCCGTATGACCGCTTCCGCCCTGTAGTAGGGAGTGACAACCAGCGTCGCCGCCGCCAGCGCGAGTAGCGCAGCCCCGGCCGAAAACGCCGCAACGATACGCCATCGCGCCTTCAGCAAAAGCCAGTATGCGAAGAGGTCCCGCGGCTCGCGCAGCAGTAACAATTCGGACGGGGTGCGCAGCGGGATTGCTTCGGATGTTTCGCGGCGGCTGTTGTCATTGCCGTTGACTTGATACGAAACGCTCAGATCCACGTCCGCCCCTGTGCTCTCAGTCGCGTTTTGAATGGCGCCCGGATCGGATCCTCAGGACGATTTTCCGCCTCGAAAGACTCATCGCGCAGCCCAGTGGATATATCGACGCGCTGGCCGTCGCAAGGCGGTTTCTCGGATGTGCTCAAAAGCGACGGAGGGAGATGGAAAATAATACTTATGAGCCAAACAGGCCCGTATTTGCCCGGCATTTGTCAGTTTCCGTTCAATAACAAATCATTTGGTGAAGCGGCGATCGCCTCTCCGGTTCGGGAAGTGTCGAAGCGCTAACGCAAACGGGGAACGGATTGCTCCGTTCCCCGTTTGCCGCACCTCGGTCTTTTCGAGAGCGTTATCTATGCTTTCGCTCGATTACCTCAGGCTCAACTTCGTAACCGAAGGCCGCGTTGTTTATCCCGTCGCAGCTTCGGCGTCCCCGCGAGCCGCGAGCGAAAACGCGTAGCCGATTGCGAGAAGACCACCGAGCAGAAAGAGCATTGAGACCGCGATACCCACAATTCGCGGGATACCGACCGCCGGAAGCATCCACCACCACAACGCGACTATACGATTCGAGGGCGCCTGCCCTGCGGGCAAGTGGCCGTCCCTGCCCGCGCTGCGAACCAATTGCCTTGGGTCCGCATCCGCCGCCAACGCCGCCTCAAGCTCGCGGTAAGCGCTCGGCCATACTCCCACAAGCGGCGCGTAGAGCGGGTTCCAGACCAGAGTCGCCTCCGCGACTCCGGATTCCTCGGCGTAGTAGCGATCGTAGTAGGAAACGAAGTTGGGAAGGCTGATGACCATCGCGATCACGGTGAGAAAGGCGAGCAGTTTCAGCCGCGCTCTTTCGAGCAGACCCGTAATCGCAACCGCGCCGGGCAGCGCCGGAACCATGAGCCGCGCTCCCCAGCACACGTCCCCGGGCCAGTCGCTCCAGAACGAATAAATCAGCCAGTACGACGCGGCTATCGCCGCGATAAGGCGCACGTCCGAGCGCCTGAACGCAGCGTGCGGCAAGGCTGCCAGCGCGAGCACGACCGGGCAGTACCAGACGATTCCGTGTCCGGGAGAAATGAGAAGTCCGAGCATTCCGGCCGGCGCGTTCCAGAGACTGAACCGATAGCCCTGGCCGAATTGCATCGGATTGCCGAATCTCGCGAAGTTGTACGCAAAATAAATCAGCAGCCCGCATGCCGCTCCGGCAATCGGCAGAATGGCCCGCGAGCGGCTGCGGCCCGTCAACAAGTTGTAAGCCGCAAGGCACGGCGCAAGGACGACGCCGGTTGGCTTGGCTAGTACCGCAAGCCCCGCAAGCACGCCTCCGCGCCAACCGATTCGGTCGTTTCGGCGATCGAGGGCGTCATGAATTGCAGCGGCGGTGAGCAGGGCGAGAAGCGGGTCAGCAAAAAACTCGCGCGCATAGACCGGCGCGACCGTACCGAACGCGAATGCAATCGCGGCCGCTACCGCACCCTTCGTCGTAGCGCCGAGCCTGAGCGCGATTAACGCGGTTAAATAGGCATTGCCGGCGAACAGGGCCACCGACAACGTGAGCGCTGGAAGCTGCGCCGCATATCCCAGCGGAATGGCGAATTCGCGCCCCAGCCACAGCCCCACTGCGACGAACGGAAGCGCAATCACCGAGAGTAATGGATACCATTGCGAATAGTACAACCCGTGCAATCCCGGCACGCCGAGCGCCGCCGGGACCGCAACGCTGCCACGCTCGAGCAGCGATTCGGCAACAGCCAGCATCGAGCGGCCGTCTTCAGAGCGAAACAGCGGCGGCATCAAGGCAAGGCCGATAAGTGCAATCCCGAGAGCCGCCATCGCCGGCGCTACGAACGCGGCGTCGCGCTTCGGGCGCGCCGCAGACTGCCTGCCGGCGCAACGGTTCTCGAAATTGCCCGCGGCCATCAGCGAAGCCCTTATTCGTTGCAGTAAAGACGTCTCACGCCGCTGCGCGCGATGCGCGTCATGCGGCGCAATCTGGTCCTGAGCGCCACTTCACTGCGGAGCGCGTCCCACGGGCGGCATCCGAGCCGCATCATCAGCGCGAAATGAGCCATGCTGTCGCCCGGCAGCACCGAAAGCCGCCGCATCGCGACCGCCGGCGTGGCGAGCGTGTTGATTCCGTCGTCAACCGTCATGGCGGCGTCAAAAACCCGTCCGACCTGGGCCGAGACGGCCTCGTTCACGCGTCCGAACGGATAGGCGAAGCAGGCGGGGCGCGTTCCGACCAGCGCCTCGAGGTCTTTCGCGCTGCCTTCGACTTCGGCGCGAAGTTCGTCGTGCGAAAGCAGGGTCAGATCGCGATGGCTTCTGCTGTGCGAGCCGAACTCGATCCCGCTCGCCGCCCATCGCCGGATTTCGTCGGCATTCATGAGCGGCAATTCGCCCCACCCCGCCCTGCGGTCCCAATGATTGACTCCTCCGATCTCGCCGGTAACCACGAAGACCGTTGCGCCAAAGCCGTAGCGACGCAGAACAGGCAGCGCGTAGGACACCAGGTCGGCGTAACCGTCATCGAAGGTCATGATGAACGCGTTTTCCGCAAACGGGCGCGCTTCGCGCCGCCACGCGAGCCAATCCGCGCACGAGACGGACCTGAATCCTGACCGCGCAAGCCATCGGACCTGCCGTTCGAAAGTCCCGGGAGAGATGGAAAGTTCGGGGTTCATGCCCGGACGCGGCGGACCGACATGATGGTACAGCAGCACCGGCAGGCGGCGGCCGAACTCGGCCCGCAGCTCGCGCATGGAGCCGCAGGCCTCCGACGCGCCGCGCAGCATCGCAAGCGAGGCGCGGGCGCCAAGCAGCCGTGTCGCCGCCTTGCGCATGGGCTCGACGCGCCGCATCGCGTGCGCGCCAGCGAACATCGCGCGCATCGCCAACTCCGCCGTGCGCGCGCGCGCCGCAACCCGGCGCATCCACGCCTTGAGCGCCGGGCCCTCCTGGATTCCGGCAAGGGGCGACAGCTCACGGCGGCCCGGATACTTGCGGCACAGCAGCACGTTGCTGCGCCCGTACCACTGCGCGTCATTCCATACCGTCGCAGTAACGCTCTTGCGATAAACGTGGCGGACCGCCAGCTCGGGACGGTACTGGAACTGAAGGCCGAGCGCCGCAAGGCGGAGCATCAGGTCGGTATCCTCTTCAGCGAACCGAAACCGCTCGTCGAACCCGCCCGCGTCAACCAGCGCCGACCGCGGCACGGAGGCGTTCGCCAGCCTGACCGCAAGCGGCCACCCACCGTCAGCGCGTGAGCGCACGCGGTTGAAGTAGCGGCGGAAAGAATCCTCGCGCCATTGGGCAACCAGAGCGGATGCGCTTTCATCGGCGAGCAGAACCTCGCCGCCCACGACTGCGGGAACGCCCCCGCGATGAGCCTCAAGATGACGCCGCACGAGGTCGCGCTCGCACAGCAGATCGTCGTCGAGGAACAGCACGAGCGCGCCGCGCGCGGCAAACAGGCCTGCATTGCGCGCTGCCGCAAGGCCGCGATTGGGCTGCGAGATCACGCGCACCCGCGCGAATGCGGGCGCCTTGAGCATCAGCTCGGTGCCGTCCGCGCTTCCGTCGACCACCACGATCGTTTCGCGCCGCTCGGCGGCTAAATCCTGATCGAGCACGCGGGGCAAGGTTCGCGCGAGCAGTTCGCGACGATTGAAGGTAGTAATTACAATCGAGATTTCCGGAGCTTCCGCCATCTGACGAAGGACCCGTCTCATCCCTCCAGATCGAGCAGCGCACGCGCGCGCTCCCGCGCCCCTGGCCCGAACCCGAATGGCACGCGAACCAGCTCGCGCACCAGCCGCCGTTCCTCTTCCCTACTTGTCCAGTAAAGCGCTCCGCAATACAGCGCTCCCGAGAGCGTCGCTGCGCCGAGCAGTCCGCCGAGCGATCCTGGCACCACGAGCAGGCTTGCGTACAGTCCGAGCGCGCACAATCCCGAGGCAAGCGCGAGGCCCGAGCCAGCGGAGCGAAGAAAGTCCCACGGCGAGCGTCCCGTGTCGGCGCATCCCGAGCAGATAAGCGCCGCGCATCCACCGGCGCTCGCCGCCGCCAGTCCCCACGCCGCACCCGTCGCACCGAAGGTCGCAAGCATCGCCGCGCCGAGCGCCACGGTCGCCGCGCCGACTCCAAGCTCGACCGCGAGAAGACGGCGGAATCCGCCGTTGATCCATAGGTACAAGAAGAAGCTTGCGGAAAGCGCATCGAGCATCACGGCCAGCGTCGTCACGCGCATCACGACGACCAGCACCTGCGGGGAACCGCCGACCCACAGGCGCAGAATGGCGGGCGCCATGAACCAGACCATCAGGCACAACGGCGTCTCGACGACCAGCAGCGCCCGAGCGACCCGGTCGACGGTAAGGCGCGCCTGCGAGGGATCACGCTCAGGGCGGCTTTCACTGATTGCGGCAAATGCGACTTCGCCGCCGCTGTCGGTAAAACGGGTCAGCAGCAGCGGGAACTTCTGACCGACATGATAGAAGGCAACCGCCGGGGCTCCGAGGAGCAGCCCGGCGACCATCGGCGGCGCCTGCCATATCAGATAGCTGGTCCAGCTCACCAACTGACTAAAGGCTCCGAATCTCACGTGCGGGGCAAGCGTGCTCCAGCGAAGGCCGCCAATCGCTGGGCGTAACTCCGGATAGGCCCGAGCCGCCATCGCGAGTCCCGCGCCTGCGGCGCTCAACGCAACAGCTGCCTGGACCCCCGCAACTCCCGGCAGACCAAGTCCGAGCATCAGGGCCGCCACCGTTGCGACAGCGCTCACAATTATCCAGCTGACGGAAATCAGCGCTATCAATCCGAAGCGGCGCAATCCCGAAAGCAGCGCGCGCGCGAAGCACCACAGGTTGGTGCCGAGAAAAAACACGCCGGCGCAGGCAGAGGCCCATGGCAGCAACGCGCGCGCTTTCACCGAAAGGCACATCGCGCCGACCAGAACTCTCGCCGCGCCCGCCACGCCGAGACCCCCTGCAAGCCCCAGGGCAAGGAACACCCCGCTCGCCGCGTTGACGAATTCCAGCGTCCGCCGCCCAGGACCGTCCGCGGCACCGTTTGCGCAAGCCACTTCGCGCGTAACGCTCCATCCGAGCCCGAAATCGGCCAGAGTCGCGACATTGGCGGCGGTCAGGCAGGCGATCCAGATTCCGTAGCTCTCGGCGCCCAAGCGATGCAGCATTATCGGGACCAGCGCGAGCGAGGTCAGCGCGGAGATCGCGGCGGGAGCGCAATTGAGTGCGCTCTCGCGCACCAGACGGATTCGCGACGCCAAGTCGCGCGGATCCCCCGCGTCGGCCGGCGCAGCATCGCGATACTCTGTTCCGCCGTCAACCATCCCGCAAACCTATTCCTGCATCCCTATTGCAGGTACTCCATCTCGGGCCGGTGCGTCCGCCTGCACGATCTTCGGATCCCCTCCGAATCCCGTCCCGAGGCGCAACCTCAGTGCGAAGCCGACCTTTCCCAGCCCGGGCGATACTCGCAGGCGGCGATGAGCATGCGGGTCGGTGTGAAGCGAGTTCACCCCTTGCTCGCCCGTAAACGCAATCGCGAAGAGGCGCGCCGCCACCTCGCTGCGCGGGGAAGGCGGCTCGCCGAAAGGCCAGGCGAGGAAATTCACCGGACGCCGCAGCGTGGCTTCCAGACGCTGGCGCAACGTCGGAAGTTCTCTCTGCAAATCGAAGGCTCCCGCGCACCTTGGGTCCCGCTGCCGCGGCGCGGCCAGGCCAAACTCTATCAGCCCCTCCGGCAGCCGCCGCATCTCGTCCACGCCAATCAGCCCCTCTGGCCGGGCGTCAATTTCAACCGGATCGGTGAATAGCACGGCGGAACAATTATGCCGTCCAAGGATCGGCAGTGCATATTTCAATATATTTTTCGTCGGCCGTTCGAATGTTATCGCAACCGGATTCTCCGGCAGATCCGTTCGACCTTCGCGCCACGCAATCCACTCACCAAGCATGATCGGACGGTATCGTCCAAGCGTGAGCCATTCGATCTGCCGGCGAAATTCGTCAACCGGCACGCACCCGGCGCCACCCGCGCCCTCGGGCGCAACATCGGCGTAGGACAAGACGCGAAGGTGCCTCACGAATTCCCGCCGGAACGCGCGCCATCCGCCCGCGGCGGCTACGCCGCCGCGCAGGAACTCGATTCCGAGGCGCCACTTGAAAGCCCTCAGTCCGGCGCGATTAACCGCCGCGAGCAACCGCCATCGTTCGCCAGCGACGCATACAGGCCACAAGAGCTCCTGCGGCGAGAAGGGAGCACGCGCGGCGACGCACATCATCGCGCGCCGTAACGGCCCGCCTTCCGCCAGTCCGGCAAGCCGCGAGTGCGGACGATAGTCGCGATGCTTGCGGCAGACCTCAACTTCGGCAGCCCCGAGCTTCGGCGAATCGACACGCACCAGCTGCTCGGGCGTCTTGGAGTAGAGTTGATATACACCGGCCTCGGGTGCGAATACTATTTCGCAGCCTGCCTCGAACAGCCGCAATGTAAAATCCGTGTCTTCCGAGCCGGGAAACGTCAGCCGCTCATCATAGCCGCCGAGCTCCAGAAACAGTTTCCGCGGTAGTGAGTAGTTGGGCGTAATCCATACCCGAAAGCGCGACCGCGGACCTCCATTCGAAAGGAGTTCTTCGACGTATTCGGCGGTCCATTCCTTTATCCAGTCAGTCGCGAGATTGGCCGGACTCTCGGGAGCGACACGTATCGGACCGAAAACCACGCGGCGCGAGCTCGAATCATGGGCGCGCACGTGCGCGCTAACCAGGTCGCGCGGACAACGATCGTCGTCGTCGATATAGAGCAGCAGTTCTCCTCGCGCGGCGGCGGCCCCGGCGTTGCGCGCGGCGGATGAACCCGCGTTCGCCTGCTCCACAACGCGAAGGGGACACGGGGCCGAGATGCGGCGAAGATAGTCCGCCGTGCCATCGGTCGAGCCGTCGACGACAACCACCACCTCCCGGTCGTCCGCAGGAAAGTCCTGGTCGAGGACGGTCGGGAGAGTGCGCTCCAGGACTCGGAGACGATTATAGGTGGGAATTACTACCGAGACCTTCATCGTCGAAACACGGACTTCCGGGGCGTGGCGCCTCCGCAGGGCGCCGATCCGCTAGTAGAGTGCATACTTTCGCGAGAACGCCCGGCCCTCGCCAGTCGCTAAGCCGTTTACCGCCCGCTCAATAGCCTCCGCATCCCGCACACTCGACGATACATACACCGCTCTTCGGCCGGCGTTGCCTGGCGGGAAGGCGCCGAAGGAGCGATCAATTGGTCTGGGAAAGGGACTTTGGCGAAAGGGATGCGGGCCTGGGAGTATCGAACCCAAGGGGAGCTGGAAGATAACTTCGCAGTTTGACGATGGGACTTGTTCCGAACGCGACCCGGCACGCGAGATCGAGCAGCGTGTCGCGCTGGCGAACGTGAGAGCGTCGCAGCATGTGGGGGTCGGTGGCGATGGTATTCAGCCCGCGCTCGATCGAAACCGCCGCGGCAAAATGCCTTGCGACACATCGGCGCACATCGTCGTTCACGCGCCCGTAAGGATACGCGAAGGCCGCCGGCGCGTCGCCGAGAACGGCCGCCAGTTCGTCCCTGCTCTCGGCGACTTCGCGCGCCATTTCGTTCGCATCGAGACGGGTCAGGTCGACGTGGGTGCGCGAATGGCTGCCGAATTCGAAGCCGCGCGCGGCCCATCGGCGGATGTCGTCGGCGCTCATCAATCGGCGCGAGGGAAACCCAGCCGCCTCGTCCCAGGTATTGCTCATTCCGATCAGTGAAGTAACTACGAAGGCAAGCGCCTTGAAACCATAGCGCTCGAGAATCGGAAATGCATATTTCGCGACCCCCTGATAACCGTCGTCGAAGGTGAACAACACCGGCTTCTCCGGCAGCGGTTTGCCTTCCTCACGCCACGCGAGCCAGTCGCGGATGCCTATCCCCGTGTAGCCTCGCCGCGCCAGCCATTTCACCTGCTGCTCGAACTTGGCGGGCGACACGGTCTGTTCCGGATATATTCCAAGCGCGGGTGCCCCGATGTCGTGGTACATCAGGATCGCAAGCCTCGCCCCATATTGCCTGTACACCTCGTCCCACGAGCCGCTCTCGTCTATTGCCGCGCGCGCTGCTTCGATCCCCATGCGCAACTGGAGCAGGCGAATCGCGGCGCGCCTCATCGCAGGGAACCGCCTGGCGCTCGCGGCCAGTTTGAACGGCGCCCGCAGAAGGAGTTCGGGCGACACCGGGGCTTCCCACGCGAGGCGGGTAAGAGTCCTGCGCAGCCGGGTCGAGTTTGCCCTGGCAAGCCGTGAGTGGGGACGATGGCTCGGATGCATCCGGGTCATCATCACCTCGGCACGCGCGTGACGCACGGCATCCTTCTTCACCAGATCTTCGGGAGTCTTGTCGTACACCTGGTAAACGCGCGCAGCCGGTTCGTAGCGAAAGGCGACTCCCGCGTCCCACAGCCGAATAGCTATTTCGCCGTCTTCGAACGCGGCCCAGGGGAAGCTTTCATTGTAGCCGCCCATATCGAGAAATAGCTTGCGGGAAATCGAGCAGTTGGAATAAAGCCAGACGTCGTGCTTCGACCAGGGCCCGCCGCGCTCAACCAGCTCGCGATTATATTGCGAATACCAATCGCTTACCCAGTCCGTTGCGGGATTCCGCGGGCTCTCGGGCGCGATCAAGACCGCGCCAAAGACCACCGACGACCCGTGCCTTGCATGCGCCGCAACGTGAAGGCCGAGCAGATCGGGCGTGCACCTGATATCGTCGTCGAGGAAAAGCACGAGGTCGCCCGCAGCCGCCCTCACACCCGCATTTCGCGCCGCCGCCGGACCGCGATTCGCCTGCTCGAGCACGGTGAATCGGCACGGCGCCTTGAGGCTGCGCAGGCTCTCGGCGGTGCCATCCGTCGAGCCGTCCACGACTATCACGACTTCGCGCTCGCTCGCTGGAAAATCCTGCGCGAAGACGCTCTGAAGGACACTCTTCAGGAGATCGCGGCGATTATATGTCGGTATAACGACTGAGATAATCATTGGAAGCGCGCCAGAAGGACCGCCGGCTCACCGTTTGCGCAAAAGTGCAAGCACGTGTGTCTCAGTTGTCGCGTGCTCGACGCATTCGAGCGCAGGGTGCTCGGTGAAACCGCGGACGATCCATTTGCCGCCGCGCACGAGCGCCCTGCCCCACCACGAATTCTCGAACTCGGGTGCCTGACGATGGTCGCCGACGAGCAGATAGTCCCCGCGGCGCATCGCCGCGATTAACCGCGAGCGCGCCGCGCGCGAATCGCCGGGCCGCAGGATGCCGCTCAGCACGTCCATCACGACGATCAGGTCGAAAGAGCCGGGAAACGGATCGGTACGAAGATTCCACTGCGCGAAGGCAACCGACCCGATGCCTTTCAGGCGGACACTGGCGCGTTCAAGTGCAAGCTGGGAAAAGTCCACGGCAAGCACCGATTCGCACCGTACCGCAAGCAGCTCAGTGAAGACGCCCTCGGCACAGCCTATCTCGAGTGCACGCGTGAACTTTCGCCTGCCTCGCGCTCGATCGAGGAATTCGATTGCAAGCCGATGGCGCAACAGCTCGCGCGGGTCGCCGGCATAGTTCCAGGGATCGGCTCGCCCCGCAAATTCGCGGTCGTACGACGCCGCAGTGCCGCGCGGGTCGAAAATCAGATCGAGGATCGCAAAGGTCCGCGGCCATCGGGCATGACCAAAGCCAAGGCGGCGAAGCGGCTCGCGCAACGCCTCGTAGGCGGATCTCTTCGCCCGTATAACGGGCGAGGAAGTCTCGACCGGATCCTGGCCGGCGCGCGAAGGATTGCTGGTCTCAGCGAACCACATTTGCGAGGAATCGAAACCGCTTCGTTGCATGGATTGCCAAATGCAATTCGGCCACTGGCCCCCACGGACACGGCGCGCCAGGCGCACATCGCCGCCCCGCAAGGCTATCCCCGTCCGTCGACCATCGAGGCGAGCGTGTCCCTTGCCGCCTTCAGCCAGTCGAAATCGCTCGCGCGCTTCAGGCTGAGCCTTCCGGCGGCGTCAAGCTCCCCGGGATTCCGATACAGATGCTCGAGCTGATTGGCGAGGCACTCACCATTGTCGGGCGGAAAATAGCGCGCCGCATAGCTGCAGATTTCTCGATTCACCGGCGTATCGGCTGCGAGCAGCGGTAGTCCGAAGGACATTGCCTCGACCTGCGGAAAGCCGAACGACTCGCACACCGAAGGAAACACGAACGCGTGCGACCCGCGATAGAGCATCGAGAGATTGTCCGCTTCCAGCTCGCCATGGTTGACGACCAGGTCGCCCACCCCGGCGCGCGCCGCGCACTCGAGCACTGCGCGCGCACCCTCGTCGTTCTCCGTATCCAGCGTCAGATGAAGCCGCACGCGGATTCCCCGCTCGCGCAGCCGCCTTAGTGCGTCGAACAGGACCCCGAAATTCTTGTAGCTACGATAGAGCGCCACATATGAAATCTCGAAGCTCCCGCCCGGCATCGCAGCGCTGGGTTCCCGGCGCTCCAGACCGTCAAGATATCCGGGACCGTGCGGGACAACACTCAAGCGCGAACGCACCGAAGGAAATCTTTCGACGATTGAATCCGCGAGAGTCTGGGTCTGGACCAGGATATGGTCGGCGACATGGACCGAGTAGTAGGTCCAGAGCTTCTTCAACTGGAACGCGGCGCGCTCCCTCGCTCCACTTCCCGTGATTTGCCTGGTCGTCCTGTAAAAGTACTTAGCGTCCTGGACAAGAAGCACCGTGCGTCTCGGCCTGAACGGCGGCAGGTAACAGGTCTGCGAGAATAGCACGTCGATGCGCTGGCGCCTGAGCCACATCGGGAGAACGGTCAGGTACCAGAGACCGGTTCTTGCGTAATCGCCGCAGCGAAAGCGATGATAATGGACGTTGGGATTGTTCAGTTCCGTGAGCTGCGGCGTCGGCTCGCCCAGGACCACGTGAAATTCGTAATTCGGCCTCAGGCGCGAGAACTGCTGGAGCAGTTTGTCCAGCGCCACGACCACTCCTCCCTTTCTAAGGGATATGGCGTTGATGGCGATTCTCATCCGAGGCTCTTCGGCCGCCGCGCCACGAGTTGCTCCCCCCGCGCTCATACTGCCTGAGGTCGCATCCTCTGTCAGCCTGCGGGCCGTCTGGTCCGACCGCCTCAAGACTTAAGGCCCACCCGCCTTATTACAACTGGCAGGTGCATCGCCGCGAGCGAGCATATCGAATTACCGCTCATGCGCCTGCACCGATTTGCCCGCGCGGTCCGTATCCGGCGGCCTCCGCGCCCTTGAGGCGACTTCTCCTGTCACCCGTGCGGGTCTTGGGTCTTTGTCGATCATTTGCCCGACGTCCCGGGCGCTTCGGCGCGCTCCGATGCTTTCGAGGCCGCCATGAGACGGTTCTTCACCTGGGCTTCGATCCACTCGTAGGTCCGAGCCAACCCCTCCTCAAGACTGACCTGCGGCTCCCATCCGAGCACCTCGCGCAGGCGCGTATTGTCGGAGTTGCGCCCGCGCACGCCCTGCGGCCCGGGAACGTGCTTCTTAACGATTTGAACCCCCGCGACCGCGGCGACCATATCCGCGAGCTCATCGATGGTAACCATCCGATCCTGTCCGAGGTTGAGCGGCTCGCGATAGTCCGACTGCATCAGCTTGTACAGTCCGAAAACGCAGTCATCAATATAGCAGAAGGACCTCGTCTGCAGTCCGTCGCCCCAGATCTCTATCTCTGGGTTTCCGGTCAGCTTGGCGACGGCCACCTTGCGGCACAGTGCCGCAGGAGCCTTCTCACGTCCGCCCTCCCAGGTGCCGAGCGGCCCGAAGATATTGTGGAAGCGGACGATCCTGGTTTCAAAACCGTAGTCCTCACGGTAATGCATGCACAGGCGCTCGGTTACCAGTTTCTCCCACCCGTAGGCGTCCTGCGGCTGGGCGGGATAGGCATCCTGTTCCTTGAGCGGCGCCACGTTGGTCTCGGTCTGCAGATACTCAGGGTAAACGCAGGCGGACGAGGTATATAGATAACGTTGGACGCCGTTCTGGCGCGCGGCTTCGAGAGTATGGATATTGATCAGCGCGTTATTGTGCAGGATCTCGGCATGATGGCACGAGATAAACCCCATACCGCCCATGTCGGCCGCGAGCGCATATACCTCGTCGATCCCGCGCGTCGCCGCAAGACAGTTCTCCCAGCGTCGCAGATCTGTCAACTGGAATTCGTCTGCGTCGGTATCGCTGAACTCTGGATGCTTCAGGTCCGCGCCGCGAACCCAGTAGCCGCGTTGCTTAAGAAAGGTCACCAGGTGGTGTCCGATGAATCCGCCGGCGCCCGTTACTAATACCCTTTTCATGATAACCTCCGTGTTGCCGCGACATCCAAGCGCAGGGTTCGGCTGGAGATCATGCGGCCTGCGCGCCGGACCCTGCCGTCGCGATCACCTGTTCCAGCCGATGCTCCATCTGCGGCAAAATGTGCGAGCGATCCCAACGCTCCCGCGCGTAGGCCCTGCCCCGCTCACCCATCAGCTTAAGCTGGCGCGCATTGTTCCTGAGCGAACCGATCGCCCCAAGCAGCGCCGAGGGATCCTCGGGCGGCACGACGATTCCGCCTCTGGACGCTTCAAGAACCCTTGCAACCTCGCTGCCCGAACTAAGTGAGCCGATAATCGGGCGGGCGGCAGCGAGCAAAGTCACGGTCTTGGACGGAAAAACGATATCCGAGACGGTGCGCTGCTGGGTGATAAGCGTAACGTCCGCGGCGCCGAGCATATCGTAAAAAACCTCACGCGGTTGAAGCGGTATGAAGCGCACATTGTCGAGATTCGCCGCCGCTGCCTGCTTTTCAAGCGACGCCCTCGCCGCTCCGTCGCCGACCAGCAAAAACACCGTGCGATGGTCATCGCGCGACAGCCGCGCCGCTTCTATAACCACGTCGAGACCCTGCTTTACTCCCATGTTGCCGGAGTGAAGCACCACGAAGTGGCCATCGCCGAGCCGCAAAGACTCGCGAAACTTCCGCCCGCCTCCAGCGACCGGGACTTCGAAGAGCGCGGGGTCGGCCCAATGGGGGAAGATCGCAACTTTCTCGCTCGGGATTCCCTTGGCGACGATCCGCTCTGCCATCGGCTCGGTGAGCGTGGAAACCAGCGACGCCTGTTTATAGGCAAGCTTTTCCAGGCCGCGCAAAACCTTAAGCGCCGGTCTCGGCAGCATCCCCAGTTCAGCGGCGGCGTCCGGCTGCAGATCCTCGACGTGAAAAACGTAGGGAACCTTCCAGCGCCGGCTGAGCAGGATGCCGCTCACCGCCTGCGGCAAGGGCGGTGAAATCACGACTATCAGGTCGGGACGTCGCTGCCTGAGCGCGTTTCCCAGCGACATCGCGGTGTACGAAGCCTCGTGAAAGATCCGGCGCACGGAGGTCACCCGGCGCGGCACGTACAGGTACGACCGCATTATGTTCACGCCGTTGCGGACCTCGTTGCTGAACATCCGGCCGCGGTAATCGTCGCGGATTTTCCACTCGGGATAGTACGGCATCCCGGTGCATACGGTCACTTCGTGGCCTTGCGAGGCTAGGTATTCGCATCGTGCCGTGCTATACGCGCCGATTCCGGTGTCTTCGGGCCAATAGTTAATTGTCAGGACAAGAATTCGCATCAGGAACGTCCATTTCGTTTCCAGATTGAGAAACTCGGTTGTTTCGGTTTTACGCGAGAAGTGACTTGCGACCCGTGATCGGCCCTGATCCCTTACTTGCCGGCTTCGAGCGGCACGCCCTGCTCACTTTCGTGCCTCTCGATGAAGTACGGGCCCATCACCAAAACGTCCATACCGGTGCGCAGAAAACAGTCGAGAGCTTCTTCGGGCCGACATACCACCGGTTCGTTCTCGTTGAAGGAGGTATTCAGCAGAATCGGCACGCCGGTGCGCGCACCAAAGGTTTTGATCAGGCGCCAGTAGAGCGGATTTGCGTCGCGTTCGACGGTTTGCAGCCTGCCGGAGCCGTCCACATGAGTTACAGCGGGGATCAGCTTCCTGCGCTCCTCCCTGATTTGAAAGACGCTGGTCATGAAAGGAACGTCGTCATCAGTCTCGAACCATTCGGCGACCGAGTCGCGAGGTATCGACGGCGCGAAGGGGCGGAAGGATTCGCGGCGCTTGATCTTGCGGTTCAGGATCTCCTTCATGTCGGCCCTGCGCGGGTCGCACAGGATGGAGCGATTTCCGAGTGCGCGTGGCCCCCATTCCATGCGTCCCTGGAACCATCCGACCACCCCGCCCTGCGCGATCGTTTGCACGGTGCGCCTGCATAGCTCGTCCTCGTTGTCGACCCGCTGGACGCAGCAGCGCCCCGCCTCGAGTTGAGCGCGGTTGGCGGCGATTGTCCGGGCGAAGTCGTCGGCGCTGAACTCCGGACCCCAATATGCGTGCCGCATCGCGAAGTCGCGAGTTGCATTGCCGAGCAGACGCCAGGCGAGAAAAGCCGCCCCTACTGCGCCGCCCGCGTCTCCGGCCGCCGCTTGCACGAAGACGCGCTTGAAAGGCGTCCTCGAATAGATTTTCCCGTTCGCGACCGAGTTCATCGCGCATCCGCCGGCCAGCGCGACGCAATCCAGGGCGCACCGGCGGTGGAGGCTGTTCAGCAGATTGAAGAACGCCTCTTCGTAAATGGCCTGGACGGAGTGCGCGATGTCGCGATGGCGTTTTGTAATCGCTTCGTCCCGCGCGCGGGCCGCGCCCAGCATCTCCTCCAGGGCGCCGGCATAAAGGCGACCGATCGATGGCGCGCAATCCCTCCAGTTGTAGTTCACGTTCTCCTTGTCATGACGGAAGAACCTGAGGTCAAGATTAAAGGTCCCGTCGGAATTGAGGGAGACGATGCGCCTCATCTCGTTCATGAAGGCCGGCTCTCCGTAAGCCGCCAGCCCCATCACCTTGTATTCGTCCCCGTAATTGGGGAACCCAAGGTACTGCGTCAGCGCCTCGTAGAAAGTGCCTAGCGAGTGCGGGAAATAGATGCGCCCGTGGACCTCGATGTCCGCGCCGGCGCCGACGCCCCAGCAGGCGCTTGAGAAGTCGCCCATGCCGTCGATTGAGACCACGGCGGCGCGCTCAAACGGCGACACGAGGAAGGCCGAGGCGAGATGCGCCAGGTGATGTTCGACATGCTTGATCGTGCAGCGCAGGCTCTCGCCCGGAAATGCCTTCTCCAGCTCCTCCCGCACACTCGCCCATTTACGATGGTTCCTTACGCGGTCGAGGAGCACCGGCAAATAAGGGCGCCGCGAGAGCATGTGGCGGACCTTTCTCAGGAAATTGGCTTTCGGGTCGCGGTTGATCGCCACGCAATCCAGGTCGCCAAGCCGGGCGCCGGCGGCACCGAGGCAGTATCGAATAGCCTCGCTTGGGAATCCCGCCCAGTGCTTGATGCGGCGGAAGCGCTCCTCCTCGGCAGCCGCGACGAGCCTTCCGTCCTTAAGGATGCAGGCCGCGGAATCTCCGTGATAGGCGTTGATGCCGAGGACGAGACTCATACAATTCCCCTTCCGTTTCTCGTCCGGGCGACACCCTGTGCGGCCGGGCGTATGCCGCGCGCCGCCGTCTCGTACAACGATACGATCCGCGGGATCACCGCGTCCGAGGTAAAACGCTCCTGGAACAGCCTGCGGGAGTTCGCGCCCATAACCCGAAGCCGTTCCTCGCCCGCCAGAAGCCCCGCCAGCGTCGCCGCGACATCGTCACGCCCCGGCCTGACCAGCACGCCCGCCTGGTACTCGCCCACCTCCGGCAGATTCGAATCCTCGGAGAGCAGGACCGGAAGCCCATGCCCAAGCGCCTCGAGCACGGAAAGCGGAAGACCTTCGCTCTTCGTGAGCATCACGAACAACGTCGATGCGGCAAGTGCCGCGTGTTTCTCCTCGCCGAAAAGCGCGCCTGTAAGCCGGACCTTGTCTCTCCACGGCACGGAGGCGACCCTTTGCCTGACCGCGGCCGCGTACTCGCCCTCAAGCGGCCCCACAACCAGCAACGTCGCGTCGGGCATTCGCTCGGCGACCGGGCCGAACGCGTCCACCGTCTCCATGACCCCCTTCTCGGGAGAAACGCGCCCCAGGAAGAGAACCACGGGCGCGCCGGGGCGGATACCCATCCGGCTGCGAAAGCTTTCGCCGAGCCGGCGGTCGGCCGAGCCGGGCGGGGAAGGAACGAAGTTGGGAATCACAACTCCCTTGCCGCTCGCGTCGATCACCGAATTGACCGCCTCGCCGCGAGAGAGAAAGCGGATCGCCGCAGCCGAGCGCCATACTTTTCCCAGCAGCAGGTTGAAGAAGAGCCGCTTCTTCAGCGGACTCTTGGCCCAGTTCCAGCTCGCCATCATTCCGTGCGGAGTGATTACGCACGGCACGCCCGCGCGTTCGCATATGGTTCCCGCCTCGGCGGCGATCATCGACCAGATTCCGTGGAGATCGATTACGTCAAAGTCGCGCACCGCCGTCTCCAGCCACTTGCGCATCCCGGGCGCGCGATGGAGCCAGCGGTTCCAGGCGTACGGCCGCGCAAAGAGTCGCACTGAAAGCCGGCCTCCGCCGCTGGCCCTCGGCTCGGGGATTCCGCCGCTGCGGGGATCTTCGCCGCTTATCAGCGTGACGTCGTGCCCCGCGTCGCAGAGCGCCTCCGACAGTGCCGCAACCGACGCACCCACGCCGAAGGCCGTGTGGCTTACGTAGGGTGCGACCAGTCCTATTCGCAACCGGTTCATCAGGAAGCGGAAAATTCCTGGGAGCTTTCCTATTGCGGCAAAGCTCTGGCCGGGCGCATCCTTCTGATCGGTGCCGACGTTTCCGAAAGTAGCAGCCCCGTCAATATCTCAAACGTCAGGGCGTAGTAGATGAGCCGGACTGCAGCGCGCAGCATGTACTGCATGGTCACCAGCAGGAACAACGCGAGGAAGCCAAACAATACCAACCCTCTCAGCACCCGCCCCTGCTGCAGCTCGCGTCTGATTTTCCAGTCCGCATGGGCGAAATAGAAACCAACGGCCAGGTAAAAGCCGCCCCCGACGGGCGCACCGAAATTCATCAGCATCCCGAGCGTGTTGAATGGCGTAAACGGATTCACCATCAGGTGAGGTACTTCCTGGTACCAGTCGGTCATAAAGCCCGGCATCGGATTCAGACAGGTTAAGAGAACTGACGTGTCTATCGGATGCTGGCGGGCCACATACGTGGTCAGCGGGAAACTCATCAGCACGTTGCCGAACACCTGCGGCAAAATGTCCTGATGCTTGAGCAGTTTCATTCCGCTGCTCAAGGCTGACATGAACGGAATAAGCCCCTGCTCGCTGAGGTCGCGCAGCACGAGCGGGAAGGGCATCAGGAGCGGGGCGGCAAGGATTCCGCCGTAAAACAGCACGCGGACGCTCCTGCCGCGCGGCTGTGCGCAGAACGCTCCCAACGCGAACAATACCGGCACCAGCGCCATCGCTCGCGTCGCCAAGGAAAAATCGACCAGGAAATACCCGAGTGCAACCAGCGCGGCCCCCGTTCTGATCGGCGTGCTCTCGAAACCGAACGCGATATAGCCGCACAGTCCGACGCCGATTGGCGTCATGGCCGAGCCCAGGATCTTCGCCCACTTTACCGAAGAGGTCAGGTAAACGGTTCGATAGACTACGTTCTCGGGACCGACACCGATGATTACAAGCGCCAGCACGCCAACCGCGACCAGAAGCCAAATGCCGCCGCCTTGCCGCCTGAGTTTCGCCGAGAGTTCAACCGGCAGATCCGGCCGCTGCGAAACCCAGACCCACAGCAGCGCGCCCAACGCGAATGACGTTGTAATGAAGATGAACCAGAGCAGCGTGCGATCGAGCGCGTTATCTGAAAACGTAATAAAGAGGAACCCCTGACCCCATGGGGCCTTCGCCCATCTCATAGCGTAGCGCCCCACGAAACCCATCGTGAGATAGCCGCCGATCACCAGCCAGACCGGCGAAAGCGGCCAAATGGGCACCCGGCGTCTCAGCTCATAGAGCACCAGAGCCAGGAACGTCAGCGATACAAGAAACAGCCCAAACATCGGAAGACGAGCTTCGAGAGCCGATAACTCTTCTATACAGCGGAAGACGCGGGAGCATCGACGGTTGACCGGCGGTTTACAAAGTCGTCGATCGCCGCCAGAACCCTGCGACCGTAGCTTTCCCAGGAAAAAGTGGTCTCTATCTTGCGCCGCGCGGCTTGGCCTACCTGGCGTCGTAGTTCAGGGTCCTCGGCCAGACGCCGGATAGCGTCGGCAAGCGCACCCGGGTCGCCAGCCGGTACCACAAACCCGTCGCTCCCGTCGTCGATAATCTCCGCTGCTCCGTTGTTCACCGTCGTCACCACCGGCAACGCGGAAGCCATCGCTTCCGTGACCACGCGCGCACACGCGTCTGCATTGGTCGGCAAAACAAACAGATCGGCCCGCCGCATTGCCTCGGCAACACCTCCCTGGGTTGTCACGCCATCATAGACAACGTTATCCGGCTTGCTCTCCATGATCTCGGGGCTGATCATCGGGCCAATCAACCGGAATAAAATCGGCAAGTCGCGACAACGGCGCGCTGCATCGAGCAGTATCGGTATGCCCTTGCGATACGAGATGTGGCCAACGTACAGGCACTCAAGTTTTCGTGACGGGGATGCGGCTCTTTCCGCGAAGCTGCACGGCCGGAAAGCGGCAGGGTCTGCGCCGTACGGCAAGATCGCGATTTTCTCGCCTGATGCTCCACGGGCCAGCAAGTCTGCGGCCACGAATTTAGAGGGCACCAGAACCAAATCGGCCAACTCGACCTCCCGATCCCGATGGGCGGCGTCCCAAGCCGGAGGACACTCGTGATGCGGTGGCTTGATGCCGGCAAATTCGGCGAGCAGGCGGTTCACCTCCGCAGGATGGTTGGTGACGCAGTTCAACACCTTCAGGCTCCCGCTGCCCTGGACGACCTGGAAGGTGCGAAGGCTGGCGGTATTCATGCCCACGATCACGTCCGCAGGGGACCGGGCAACCCGCTTCGAGACGGCTGCGTCGAATTTGAGCGCGCTCCGGTACATCAATGCGTTGCTGACAGCCGGCGCCAAGGCTCCCAACGTGCGGCGCGCACCGACGTTGAGAAGCTCGGAAAACGACGCAACACTATGGATACGCGTTGGCTCGATGCCGGAAAAGCCGCGGCGGCCGAGTTCGCGGGCGACCGAGGCGGGCAGACCGGGGATGCGTTCGGCCACGGCCTGATAACGCGCCAGATAAAGCGTGGTGTAGAAAGCGCGTAGCCGCGAAGCCGCGCTCGCGGCCCCCGCGATACTCACAATGGAGTCTTCGCGGTACGCACTGCTGATCGTAAGGAACGGGCGCGGCGTTTCGCATTTAGCGTTCATTAGGAAGAAATGTTCCTCACAGGTAACACTGTCAGTGCGCCGCGGTCAGGGGGACGAAAGGAACTTCCCGCCGGCACCCATTGGCAGCGGCCGTCAACGTCGCGGAATCTCTCCTGCCGAGCGCATCCACGCAACCGTTTCGGCAACTCCTTCTTCGAGGCCGTAAGGCAGCTCCCCGCACAGGTCTGCGAGTTCGGAGGTCTCGTATTCCATATCGGTAACGAGATTATCCAGGCGAAAGCGCGTGAGCGGCACCCGGTACCACCCCGCCCGCTCCAGCACGTCGCCGCACCTGGCGGCCAGTTTAAGCGCCGGCAGCGGAACCACCGGAATCGGCCCCCGCCGCATCGCGACCCGGATCATCTCCGCCCACTTGCGCAGCCGAAGCGGCGGGTAGTCGCACACATAGAACGTTTTTCCGCGCACTCTTTCGCGCGGCGCGTCGAGCAACCTATGCAGTTGAAAGACGGTATTGCCTACGAAGCCGAAGGACTTCACCGGATCGCAGCCGCCCGGATGAAAGTAAAGGCCGCGAGCGATGGTGGTAAAAAAGATCTTGTAGGGAACGTCGAACCACGGCCCCCATATCGAGGTAGGCCGGACCAGCGTCCAGTCGCACCCGAGCCCGGCGGCCCGTACCATGCGCTCGCCAATAACCTTGCTCTCGCCGTACAAGTTGGGCGGGCAGTAGTCGGTATCGCTCGTGGGGCGATAGCCTATCCGGCAGACCATCCTGCTTGAGGCAAAGATCGCGCGCCTGACTGAACCTGCGCTCTCGATCGCGGCAAGCATATTCTCCACGCCCTCGATATTGGCCGAGTATCCGCAGAGATCGCTCCTTTCTGCCAGATCGGTTCGCGCGGCGAGATGGAGCACGTAGTCGGGGGCGAAAGCACAAACTTCGCGCCCGATTTCGGCCTTGTTCCGGATGTCGCACTGGCGCCAGAGCGCACGATGCATAGGGTTGACGGGCGGCTTGATGTCGAGATTGAGGACCGAATAGCCGCGGCGGCTGAAGTATTCAACCGCGTTAGTGCCGATAAACCCGGACCCGCCGGTGATAAGCAGGCGGGGCGACGAAGTATCGCTCCGACGTTGAGAGCCCATTTGGCAAGCCCAGAGTTACGCAGTCGTGACGGCGCGCCCGGTTCCAAGCAGGCGCGAGAAACGCCGCTCCAGGGTTACCTTGCGCTTCGCATTCATCATCCGCCTAACCGCTGAGCCCGGCAGTACCGGCGCCGCTGCGAAAAATGCGGCATAGAAAATCCGCTTGCGCAAAGTGAAAAGCGGATGCGCCAGGGAGGCGCGAATCCCCTGTAACGCCAGCCCCGGCACCTTTTCACCTGGGTACGGATGCTGTCCGGGTTCGAGCTTGAGCGAGGCGAGATGGTCCACCACGTAGCTTGGGTTCCAGAGCATCCAGTCCTTGCGCACGGCGAGCCCGTGTTCACCTGCCAGGCGCCTGACCAGCCTCATCTGGACTTCAACTCCACGAAGCGCATCGCGGAGCCTTGTCAAATCGAAGCGGGTTGCCGCAAGGGAATTTTCCGAATGTGTCCGATAGAAGCCGAGGGGACGCGAGAGCGTTACCAACTTTCCGCGGAAAGCCGCGACAATATAAAGGTACGCATCGACTGAGCGGCGCCATTCGGCTTCCGGCATGGGAAGAGATTGCTCAAGAAACTCGCGCGAGAACGCGTTGCCGCTGGTCGGCGCGCGCTCGACAATTATGCCCCGCAACAGCAATTCAAGTATCCGCTCCCGAGGCAAGGCGGCGATCGGCGTCTGCACGCCCAGCGAGCGTCCGTCCGCGTCCATCATCGTCAGCGGATACTGGACGCGCACCACGCCGGGCTTGAACACCTCGGCCACCCTCTCCGCCGCCTCGGGCGTCAGGGTGTCGTCGGAGTCAAGAAAAATCACGATGTCGCCGCGGCTCGCCGCGAAGCCCGCGTTGGCCGCCGAGCCCTGCCCGCCGTTTTCCTTCAGGACGGGCACGACTCGCTTGCCGTACCCGGCGACTATCGAGCGCGACTCGTCCGTGGAGCCGTCGTCCACGACGATCACTTCGACCCGGGGATAGGTTTGCGCCAGCGCGCTGTCGATCGCGGCGCGAAGAAACCGCCCGTAATTGTAGTTGTTCACTACGATACTGACGGTTGGATCATCCATAGCGAAGCGCGCCGAGCTGCAGAGCATAGACCTTAAGCGTGCGCCACGTGAGCGGCCATACGGCCAGGGCTATAAAGCCGAGCAGCGAAATCCAACCCAACTGCTGCCAGAACAATCCCATCGCGCACGCAGCGGCAACGCCACCCGTCAGCCGATAGTCGAGTCTTCCGCCCACCTCTCTGACGAACAGCCGATGCACCAGCCAGAACGCCGGCATCGCGGCAAGCGCTGCCCACCCATACCCAAGCCATCCGATCCTTCTAACCAGCAGTTCTGCGAGAATCGCAAAGAGCAGAACGTGCACCGCGTTGCACGCCGCAAGCCGGTAATTGCGTCCCATCACGTTGAGTGCCGAGCTCTGGAGCGCGAAGATCGTGGTTACGAGAAATTCCACTGCAACAAAGGGATAGATCGCGGGCAACGGCTTCCATTTCTCGCCAAACAGCGCAACGGCGGCAAGCGGCAGCGCGAATCCAACCGCAAGCAGAAGTGGCCCGAGCGCCATTACCTGAAGCCGTATCCCCTCGTCCACCGCTCGTGCCATCCGCTCCTTCGAATCCTGCACGCGCCCCAATACCGCGAGCGACAGCCGCCACCCGGCATTGCGCACAAAGCCGACGCTGTTGACAATCCGTTCGGCAAGCCCGACGTAGCCGACCGCCTCAGCTCCGGCGAACCGTCCGACGACCAGCGGGTTGACCAGATTGTGCAGCCGATAGACCCATACTGCGGTGGAAAAGCCCGCTCCGTATCCGACCATCCTCCTGATGGCCTCGGTCTTGAGCGTAAGCCGCGGCCGGTATCGCGCCCGCACCAGCGCAAGCGCGGCGTTCAGGGCAAGCTGCATCCAGAAGCCAACGACGATCGCCCATACCCCCCACTCGAGAAAAGCCAGAGCTACCACGACGACATAGAAGAGCAGGCGGCCGCTGACTTCGATAATCGCGACGCTGCGATAATCGAGCGCGCGCTCCAGCCGAGCCATCGGCACCCGCGTCGAAAGCACCACTGGCAGCGCGATAACCATCGTGGTTGCCACCGCCCCGAACCCTTCTATCGCAATCCATTTGCGCAGGATGGGAATCGCCAGGAGACCGGTCCCGGCCCCCGCAATTCCAAGGAGTAGCAGGAGCGTGAACGCCTGATGGTAATCGTTGGCGTCGGTCTCACCTTCCTTGCGCACCAGGTAAACGTCGATTCCGAGTGCAAAGACGAGCGCCAAATACAGAAAAACTCGTTGGGCCGCGATCCAGACTCCGTAGGAGAACGGGCCGACCAGCCGCGCGATCAGCGGCTCGGCGACAAGCGCCAGGGTAACATCCAGACCATGGCGCCCGACCAGGTACAACCCGGCGCGCAGCGCGGCGCGTCGCAGCCCTCCGCCCTCGCCCGGGCCCAGGACTTCATTCTCGTCCGCCACGGTACGTCAGGCATTCTCGGGCAAGGGGTATTCCGACTCCTCGCCAGGCTGATGGTTGGAAGTCGCGTCATTGGAAGGAAGCGCCAGCACGAACTTGGCCGTCGTGAGCCGGCGCCGCAACCTGAGCGTCGAAAGCTTGACCGGCGAGCGGCTGCGTCGAATGTATGGAATCAGCGGTATCACACCTCCCAGCGCCTGGCCGAATCCGGCCCAATCGAAGCCTCCGCGCCCCCGATTGCGCCATACCCAGAACCAGTAATTGGCCAGAGCTGGCACCACCATCCACAGCGGGTACCGGAGCAGAATCGCGACCGTCCAGTTCCTGCGCCCGCGGACCTGGTTGGCTCGCTCATTCCGGCCCACCGGCTCGTGATGGTGCACCACGCTGAGCGTGGGGTCATACACAATGTTGAGTCCGCAATCGAGCAAACGAAGCGACAACTCCTGCTCCTCGCCGTAGATGCCGAGCACCTCGACGAACGCCCCCGCACGCATGACCGCTCTGCGGTCTACCATGCATCCATAGGTGTAGAACCATGGTGCGTAGCACGGCCTCTCCGTCCGCAATGGCTGCCACGGCAACGGGCTTCCGTCGGCCCGGAGCTGTCGGAAGGCAATCGCTCCGAGTGAGGAAACGCTCTCCCGCCATGCGAGCGCGCGAGCGATCAAGGTCGGCTCCTTGGGTTCGGCGTCGTCATCGAAGAAGACGACGTAATCGCCGAGGGCCGCCGCCAGCGCCTGATTGCGCGCGGCGCACGCGCCTCGGCTCGGATCGTTCCTGATCACCCGAACGTCGCTTCCGAGCCCTGCCAGCGGTGGGACCGAGCCGTCATCCACGACGATTATCTCGATCGGCCGATAGCTTTGCGCCCGCACTGCCGCAAGACAGCGCCGCAGGCAATCGGCGCGGTTCTTCGACGGGATTGCGACGGTGACCAATGGCTGGTTCGCGCGCGAGGAGCTGTTCGCTATCGCCGTCACCTGATGCCTCGCCAGATCATTGAGAGGGCCTTTTCCGTAAGTGTTCCCGACGCCTCTTTAGCCCGAAGCCACCGCCGCTTCACCGCACCTTTTGGAGCTCCATCGCTTATCTCCGCAAAGCGCCACAGCCTACCATCCGGTGCCGCGAATCACCTTCATCGCGGTCTTCGCAAGAATCTTGAAGTCGGTGGCCAATGACCAGTTGTCGATATACTGACAGTCGAGCTTCACCACATCCTCGAATTCCCTGACCTCGCCATTGCCATTGATTTGCCAGAGCCCGGTGATGCCCGGCTTCATGCTGAGGCGGCGGTAATGATGCGGCTTGTACTGTGCGACCTCGTTGAGGGTCGGCGGGCGCGTTCCGACCAGGCTCATTTCGCCCTTGAGCACGTTCCAGAACTGCGGCATCTCGTCGAGATGGCGGCGGCGCAGGATCCGGCCGCTCGGCGTAACCCGCGGATCGTCTTTTATTTTGAACATGTAGCCGTCCATCTGGTTATGCTTGAGCAGCTCGGGCAGGCGTTCTTCCGCATCCGGACACATCGTGCGAAACTTGCACAGGTTGAAGACGCGGCCGTTCTCGCCCACGCGGGGCTGAACGAATAGAACCGGCCCCGGCGACTCGCGCTTTAGTCTCGGCGCGTACCACAGGTAGGCGATCCCGCACAGGACGAGCCCGATTGTCGCGCCAAGCACATCGATGACCCGTTTGAGCAGCAGCGCGAGTGTCGGCTCGGGGACCGTTTCGAGCGAAAGCATGTAGCGCCCGGCGCCGAGATCTTCGACGCAGTATCTTCCCGCGGGCGCCGGGGGCATCTGGATTATCTGCCGGAAAGTGACGCCCCGGCGCGCGCAGGCCGCGGAGAGCGCTTCGGTGTCCACTGCGCGATTCCACGGCATTACCGCAACCACCTCGTCAACCAGGTACTTGCCGATGAGCTTGTCCCATTGCTCGGTCGAGCGCGGTACCATGGCGCTCGCTCCCGCGCCGCTCCCGGCCGAGGCGCCGTTGCGCTTCCCGTTGCCATTACCGTTGCCGTTCAGGTGCCCATGCGCTTCATCCCATGGGATGAAATCGGCGATCGTAACCGGCCAGAAGCGCCGCGTCCGCAGCAGGTCGAAATACGTGCCGGCAAGGCTTTCGATCCCGACCACCAGCGCGCGCGGATGGCCCCGGGCGCGTTTCCGTTCGGCCCGATAAAGGAGCATCGCGCGCACGCCGAGCTTCTCCGCCGAAAGCGCGACGAAACTTGCCGCGAGGAACTCGAACGTGAACAGGCGGCTGGCCGCCGGATTCGTCAGGAACTCCGCGCTCATCAGGCCGACACCGCCCAGGATATGGACGCGCAGCGTCCTCGCGCAGAGACGGCCCAGGGAGCTGTATGTGTTCGAATTGGTAAGCCCGAGGCGGCGCGCGAGGAAGGTCCAGAGCGCCAGCGCGACCCACAGGACCGTCAGGTGGCCGGCCAGGATGTCCCAGAAGCCGCCCTTCGCCGAGGGCGAGTGCCCATAAAGCGCGCACGCGGCCACGAGACTCACGACCAGCGTGGCGGCGTCGGCCAGCGTCACGAGCTCCGCAAACAGTATTTCGCGTCGTGCAGGCACTGATGACCGATGGGCGCGCGGCGCGACATTTCGCGCCTCACACGCGCTTGGAAAAGCCGCTCTTTCGCCCTACGTCGGTTCCGCCACGGCCCCGCACGTGGTTCACGCGCGGCTACATCCGCTCTTGGCGGCCGAGGGAGGAACGTCAGAGCTTCACTTGTCGAGCATCTTCAAAATCGCCCCGGCTTGGGCCGTCGGCGCCGTTGACGGCCGGCGCCTCCGAATCATTCGTTGAGCGGGCGTCCGACAGGACCTGCACGGCCTCGCGAATCGGCAGATACACCCGTTGATAAAGGACGATCGCGATGAAGCAGAAGAGTGGGGTCAAAACCAGCGCCACCAGGCCATGGAGCAGCGCGTTCGGCTCGTAGACGGCTTGTGCGACGAACGGCGGCTCGAGCACCGTGAAGGCGAAATCAGCCTGGGCCTGCGCGGTCTTCTCCTGCTGGATCTGCTGCGCCGCCAGGATTGCCAGTTGCTGCTCGATCAGCGGGTCCGAAGTCTCTTTGAGCGCGCTCTCAAGCGAAGCAACCGCACCTCTGGCCTCCTGGACCGCGCGACTGCGCAGGCGCGAACGCAGATCGTCGATGTAATACTGCAGAACCTGGCTTGCCTCGGCCCTGTCCGGCGACATGAAGTGAAGAATGAGATTTCCCTTGGGCTCGTCGTAATGATAGCTGAACCGCGACAGCATCCCCTTGTACCAGATCCAGTGCAGCGCCTCCGGCGAAGCGGGAAGCTTCGCGAAGGGATGCGTCAGGCGGGAGATCTCCGACCTGCGGTAGAGCATCGGCTGAAGTTTGTGCCGCTCGACGAGGCTGACTGTGAACCGGTAGCTCTTCATCAGCGTCATGTACTTCGCCACGTCGTCTGCGATTTCGTCGCCCAGTCCTCCGCCGCCGGTCAGCGCACCCAGGCTCGTGGCCAGCGATGTGGAGCCGAGCATCGTCGCAAGCGGCGAGATCGGACCCTCGCGCGAGGCCGGACGAATGATCGCGGTCGCCTGGTACCATTGAGTCCTCACGTATTTGTCCAGAACGAAAACCGCGACGGCCGTCACCAGCGTCAGCGTCGTCACAACGCGCAGCCACGGTCGCAGCATGAGCCAGTACCCACACAGGCTCGCGTTGGCTTCCGACAGTGCCAGCGTCCCGGAATCGTTCCGAGCGCCGGGCCATTCCACCACCGAAAGATCGTACTTCTTCGGTTGTTTCACTACTTGGCTCCCGGGCCGCAAGCTCTCCAGCAGCCCGCGGGTGACTTCGCGAGGTAAGCCGCAGACGATCGCAAGCCGAGGCTTAAACGACGCAGCGAGTCAGGCAGGTTCGCGCGGACTGGACTGCGCGCTACGTGTGAGAACGGAAAGCGTCCGCCATCCCTTGTCGCGCGATACGGCGACAAAGGCGCTCCAGTGCGCATGCGCTTCCCCGAGATCCGCCTCATCCACCGTCGCAAGGCCGCAACCGCTTGCGGAGAAGCTGACCCGGCTTAGCCGACCACGATAGTGCCCGAAGCACGAGGCGTCGCGCCGATCACTTCTGGTTCGACTTGGCGACGCAAAATCAGCTTTAACCGCCAAACGTTACGTTTCTTGCATTTAATCGTTTACGCATCACTTGTCAAGGGTTGCTATGTTACGCAGCTGAATTCTATGAAAACCTAAGCAGCGAGCCTTAATTTTTTGCTACATACGACCTTGTTATCGAATTGATCGAAAATTAACGGTGGCTCTCGTCGGCACCGTGAACCGAATTCTCTCAAGGGCAGCGTATATTCACGCTGCGCCGGCTAGGATTTCTCGGCGTGCTGGAGGTCGACCTTCCGCCTGCGAGTGGCAAAGCAGGCGACTTTGGGTGGAAACGAAACAAAAATGGAGAAGTTCGCTTGCTAAACACGGATTTCACCAGCTTTGCGTGCCCTGGGACCTCGTGGCGAGCCTTGGTTTTAGGGCATCCGAGAGCTTGCATGCGCGCCAAAGCTAGTATGGGTGGCTGTCGCTCTGCTCAAGCACAACGCGACGAACGGCTAGATGTACAAGACAAACGGCGACTCGTGAGCGGTCGCAATTCGCCCAGGGGATAAAGGCGTGGGGGGAGAGATTCTTTGCCAGCCGTCTCGGAACGCTAACAGCCCTGAGCCGACGGCCCTTCAAGGCTCAAACCGAGGCACAGACCGCGCCCCTGCGTTTCGCCGAGGGCCGGTGCGACACTCAGCCGGTCCCTGCCCTCGACTATCTCCCTCAATCAACTGGCGCAAGGAATCCTTGCAGCACAGGCTGGCTATCGCAGGCCAACAGCGTCAGTCGAAAACCGTTGGCCCCGGGCATTCAGCGCCGCAGGGCCAAGCGTATTTGCGACAGAATGAAAAGGTAATCTTCCTTGCTTTCCAGGCGGCCCAAAAGAGCCGCTTCGCGGAGCATCTTCAGCTCTTGCTCACTGATGTTATACGTCCAAAGGAGGTCCTTGTCCGAAACGAACTCCTCCCATACCTCCTTGCGCGTCAGCTTGCGCTTACGCCCACCATTTATAGGTCGCTCTTTTCTCTCCACAGGTTACCCCCCACTAGGAAACCTTTCTCAAGGCAGCCGGGTCACTCTCCTCCCTTGCACGAGCGCCCGCACTATCGGTCTGCTACCCTCGCTATCGGGTCGAGCCGGACGAGGCAAGTTCGCGCTGGAGCGCACGCCCACTTTGCGCCGCCCAGAACACTGCCATTCCCTTCCAACTTCGTCAGACAACTGGCCTGCGTAACCGTTTATCCGGGCCCTCATCTCCAGGACCCTAATCGCAGCCTCGGCGGCTGCCGCGTCACCCGCATGTGCCCGCATGGCCAAGGACCTAAAAAGCTCCTCGCAGCGTAGGGAGTCAACCTGTCGCATCTCGACCGCCGACAGCGACGAGCTCTTCAGAAGCGCCCTCTTGAGGGCCTTCCTGCAGTCCCCGATAGTTAAGGTAATGCCGCGAATCGAGTCCGCACCGAACACCTTGTCGGGCGAACCTTCCTCCAACCGCTGATTGACGTAGGCCAACACATCCTTAATACGCCAGCCCATCAGCGTGAGCCTCAGTGACTCCTCTTCCAGCCATAGGCGCAGGCCAGTTGGGATACGCTGGCGTCCCAAAAGCGCAGCCATCGCTCCTCCCACATAGCTGCTCCTCCCCCAGAAGGCGCAGGACTACCTCACCTTATGTCTGCGCAATACCTACACCAAGGCAGTATTTCGCGTCAACCTGTCGGGCCGTGCCGACCGACGCCGCTGCCCTGCTACCACCTAAAAGGCTACTTGGCACCATAACCTTCCCACGACCCACCAGATTTCAGGTTCTGTTCCTGCAACCCTGCCTCGTCGCTAAACATCACCCGTTCAAGGCGCCGAAGCGCCTGCATACCGACGGGGACCATCGGCTACCCCTTTACGATTCCATCGCAGTGCTGCAGCACGCTGCCGTTGCTCCAAGCTCGGGCGCTACAATGACGTTCGAGGCTTTAAATGGGACAATTTGCGATGACATCAGAGGGCGGCGGCCGTGGGCCGCAAGACGCGGCTGAGCACGGTCCGGGCGGCAGGCCCGAGCTTTCGCTCGTGGTTCCGGTCTACAACGAGGGCCCCGCGCTGGATGAGTTTTTCGACCGCCTCGAAGCGGCGATTGGAAGCCTCGGACTCAGTGCTGAAATAATCTGCGTCGACGATGGCAGCACCAATGACGCGCTCGGCCGGATGCTCGCGCGGCGGACGCGCAATCCCGCAATCAAGATCCTCAGCCTGTCGCGCAACTTCGGCAAGGACGTCGCGCTGTGCGCCGGCCTCGACCATTCGCGCGGCCGCGCAGTGATCCCGATCGACGCCGACCTGCAGGACCCGCCCGAGTTGATAGCCGCGATGGTCGAGCGCTGGCGCGAAGGATACGACGTCGTTTATGCGACGCGCCGCCAGCGCGCCGGCGAGAGCTGGCTCAAGCGCGCCACGGCGCTCCTCTTCTATCGCATCTTCGACCGCATCGCCGAGTCGCCGATTCCGCCCGACACCGGCGACTTCCGCCTGCTCGACCGGCGGGTAGTGGACGTGCTGACCCGGCTGCCCGAGCGCACGCGCTTCATGAAGGGCCTGTTTTCGTGGGTGGGATTCAAACAGACCGCGGTTTACTACGACCGGCTGCCGCGCAACGCGGGGCGAAGCCGCTTCAACTACTGGCGGCTTTGGAACTTCGCTCTCGACGGAATCACGGCGTTCAGTTCGCTGCCGCTGCGGGTCTGGGGTTACGTCGGCCTTGTGATTTCGCTCGCCGCGTTCCTGTACGCCGCGTTTCTCGCCGCCCTGCGCCTGGCGCGCGGAATTAACGTTCCCGGCTATACGTCGCTGATGGTGGTGATACTTTTTCTCGGCGGAGTGCAGCTAGTCACCCTTGGCGTGATCGGCGAATACCTGGCCCGCATGTACAACGAGGTCAAGGGACGCCCGCTCTATATCGTAAGGGACCGCTTCGGATTCGACGACGACCGCGCCTCAGCGCCCGCGACAGCGAAGGACGTGAAGTGGAACACGAAGCCTACGTAGCGATGGCGGCGCTCGAGGATTCCCACTGGTGGTTTCGCGGCCGGCGCGCGATTGTGCGCGGCACCATCGACCGCCTCGGACTCGAAACCGGCGCCGAGATCGTTGAACTCGGATGTGGGACCGGAGGCAACCTTCCCCTTCTGGCGCGTTACGGGCGGGTATGGGCGATGGAGCCGGATTCGTGGGCACGCGAGGTCGCCGCGGCGCGCGGATGCGCCACGATCCTCGAAGGAAGCCTGCCCGACGCAATGCCGTTGGGGTCGCGGCGCTTCGATCTCGCCGTGATGACCGACGTTCTCGAACACGTCGGGCCAGACCGGGAAGCGCTGGCCGCCGTGCGCTCGCTCCTCAAGCCGGGCGGCCGGCTCGTACTCACGGTGCCCGCGATGCCGACGTTGTGGAGCAGCCACGACCTGGTCCATCATCATCTTCGGCGCTACCGCGCCGCTGACTTGCGCACGATGCTTCTGGACGCCGGCTTCGACGCGCCCTACCTGACGCATTTCAACCTCATACTGCTGCCGGCGATAGCGATCGCGCGGACCGCCGGGCGCGCGCTTGGGCGCTCTCGCCGACCGGCGATGACACATTCCACGGCACTGTTCAACGAGCTGCTCGCGCGCGTGTTCTCTGCCGAGCGCCATATCGTGATGCGCGTGGCCCTGCCGATCGGCGTGTCGATCCTCGCCGTCGCCCGAGCGCCCGCCGCATCCTGAAGAAATAAAGTCGATGGCCAGGAAGGGGGGCGATGAGCGTCGCAAAGCAGAGCGTTCCGGTCATACCGATGCTCGCAAGCACGCTCGCCCTGATGGTCGGCTCAGCATCGCAATGACTCGCCCGCTTGTGACGAGGTCGGTTCACGTTCCCGGTTGCCCTTCGGTGTCATCGCAGACACCTCGCTAAAGCAGGGCCCCGAGCAGCGCCATCACCGCGAGCATGATCAACAGCCCCGAGCACGCCGTCCGCATCGCGCCGGCGGTCATCGACTCGTGGCGCCTGCAACCTCACAGTTCCCGCCCCCAGCATGAGCTTGCGCTGCCTGCCATGGCCGTTGCGCACTCGATGGCAACGGCCCTGTCCGCGTGAGCCCTTCGTGGGGGTATGTCGGGTGGAAGCCCTCCAGGTCGGCCTCGCGCATCACATCAACGGTCGGATAGAGACTCGGGTCGGCCCCGTGCGGTTATGGAGTCGGTTTTCTGATGCGCCGATTTTAGCCGAAACCGTGACCAGCTTTGCGGCGGAGCTCAGGCGTCGCCGCGCATAAGCGCGAAGCCTTTCTCGCCGTGCGGGATTTGATGGAGCGGGCGACGGGGATCGAACCCGTGACGTCCAGCTTGGGAAGCTGGCATTCTGCCGCTGAATTACGCCCGCATCGGGATAAATTCCTAACAGACCTCGCGGCCTGGGAAAAGCGGCCACGGGCCTAACACCCGTTCGAGCCCGATCACGCCTTGAAATTGTGGCATTTTTCGTCGACATACGCGCAGCAAGCTTTTCCGCCGCGCTCCGGGGCTGGTATCCTGACCTGCGAAGCATGAGCGTGTCGCCTCATCAGCGTCCGCCTGCTACCCCGACCAGTTTGAGCACGAGGCGTTTACGCGCGATGAAGTTTCGAGAGTCTCTCCGCTGGATCGCTTTGACAGCGGTCGTCGTTGCAATGTTAGGCGCCAGCACAGCCCGCGCCCAGGAGAACCAGCAGAAACCCGAGGGCTTCTGGGATTCGGTTGCGAGGCTGTTCGGCTTCAGTCCGGGCGCACCCAACCATTTCGCGACTCCCGAACCGACTCCCGACCAGGGACCGATCGCACCGGGCACGTTCCGCCTGACGGGCGATATAGATCCGGGCCGCCAGTACCAGACCGCGGCGCTCCTCAAGGACGGACGCGTTCTTATTGCCGGCGGAGTCGGCGAGCAGGGGATCGGGGTCCTGTTCAGCGCCGAAATTTACGATCCCGCCAAGTTCAAGTTCGAATACACGGGCAGGATGACAGTGCCGCGCAGTGTAGCGACCGCCACCACGCTCAACGACGGCAGGGTGCTGGTCGCGGGCGGCGAGTATATCACCCCAGCCGGGTTCACCCAGTTGCTGAACTCGACGGATATCTACGATCCGGCCACGGGTACCTTCAGTGCGGGGGCCATCATGTCGGTCGCGCGCATCCTTCATACCGCGACCTTGCTCGACGACGGCAAGGTGCTGATTGCGGGCGGCGAGGACGAACGCGGATTCGCGATTGGCGGGGCGGAACTCTACGATCCGGCAACCGGCATTTTCAGTCTGACCGGCGCCATGGCCTATCCCTGTTACCGGCAGACGGCAACGCGCCTGGCCGACGGCAATGTTCTCCTGATCGGGGGTATCGACTCAACGGGCTACGCAACCGACCGCGCCGAGCTCTACGATGCAAAGACCGGCAAGTGGACCGAGGTTGGCAAGATGGGCACGCAACGCAAGTTCCATACGGCCACCCTGCTGCCGAACGGCGACGTGTTGATCGCCGGCGGCGAGGACAACTGGGGCCACACGCTCGATACCGCCGAACTGTATAATCCCGCGACGCGGAAGTTCACTCCTACGGGCAAGATGCTTCTGCCGCACGAGAAAGCCACGGCGACGCTGCTCCAGAACGGCAAGGTGTTGATCGCCGGCGGCTTCAGCGACACGAGCGGCGTGATCGCGGAATGCGAGCTCTATGATCCGGCCAGCGGAACTTTCTCGCGCACCGGCAGCATGCATCAGGCGCGCGAAAACTTCACTGCAACCAGGCTTTCCAGCGGACAGGTCCTGGTAGTCGGTGGCTTCAGCTTCGTGCTCGGCCAGTTCGGAGTCCTGCATAGCGCCGAGCTGTACGAACCCTGACCCGGGGCGCCGCCGCGCGTGGCAGTGCGCGACGCGTCTGGCAGGGCGCTGAGAAAAAGCGCAGGAGAGACCAGTAACGGGCGCATGGTCTGAACACCTGCGCAAAAGTTGGCTCCCTTTCTCGATCCTCTCCGCCGCTCTTTCGCGGGGCGGGCAAGAGAGAAGGAGGGGGCTGCGAATTGTAAGGAGCCTGCTAGGGAAGACTCGCGGTTCGAGTGCCGCCGTCGGCGCTGGCGGTGACACCGTGATGCGGGGCTTCCCAGATAACTTTGCCCGATTCGCCTATCAGCTCGACGGAGGTGCTGCCGTCCTCGAGTTCGCTCATGCGAAGCCGCGACCTGCCCTTGCCGTCGACCAGCCTGACGCCTGCAGAATCGTCGGGAGGGATGTTAAGGCCAATACGGGGATTGCCGACCGAGTCGTACATGCCGAAGGCGGGCTCGCCGTCGCCAAGCACGCCCATCGCCATGCGGCGCTTGCCATGCTCGGTTAAGAAGCTGAGCCGTGCAAGTCCGTCACGCTCGACGGATAACTCGGCCCTCACCCTTCCGGCTGCATCGACAATCTGTAAATCCTGAACTCGAAGCGTCCGGGCGACCGGTTGAGCCTCGGAGGCCTTTGCGGGTACCGCTGAGAAGAGGTACGCGCCGAGCATTCCACCGGCCATACCCCCGAGTATTGCAAGTGTTCCAAGGACCCAAGCTTTTTTCGTCTCCATCGCGCGCACTCCTCACCGACGGAAGTCGGTCCGCTAGCGCAGCGGCCGGCGCCCGCGGAGCCCTCGAACGGGCAACCCCATCCGCGTTGCGCCCGGCCACTTGTTCCGCACTGTGCACCCAAATTAGTGAGTCGGTCCGCCGGATTGCAAGCCTGAATTGGCAAGATAGGCCGGAAGTATCGTGGTCTGGTCGATGCGTGCACGCAAAAGCTGCCGGCGCTTGAGGCCGACCGCGTTGGTAAGGTTCGCGCCTTCGAGAAGCGCACCCGTCAAATCAGCGCCGGTCAGGTTTGCGTACTGCATGCGCGCGTTGGTTAAAACCGCGTTGTTGAGATTTGCCCTGGTGAGGTCCGCGTATTCGAGATTAGCCCGGGCGAGGTCGGTGCCGACCAGCAGCGCCTCCCTCAGTTTGACCTTGCTCAGGTCCGCCTGCGCGAGATTCGCCTCGGTCAGATTGGCGCCGTTCATCGTGGAGCCGGACAGCGCAGCCCTCCTGAGCGAAGCCCGATACAGCCACGCATCGTCCAGGTACGCGTTCCACATGGTCGCGGCATTCAGGTTGGCGCCCGAAAGGTTTGCCTTGCGGAAATCGGTGCCGATAAGCCGCGCCGACTGAAGTTGTGCGCCTCTGCAGTCCGCGCCAACCATCCACACCATACTAAGGTCCGCACCTTGCCAATGGGCGTTGCGACAGGCGGCGCGCGGCGGAATCAGCGGTCGCAGAAACTGGCAAAGCCGCTCGGAAGCCGGTCGCGCCTGGTTCACGAGCGGCACGGTCTCAAGAACGCGAGCCGATGTGGCGCGCACCAGCGGAGATGCCGCCAGAAACAGGAGCGCAGCGGCGAGGGCGGTGCGGTAGATTCCTCTCATCGACGATACTCTCCGTGAGCAAGCTACTAGAGCTATCCGGCAAAGCAAACGCCGCTGGCCATCCAAAAACGTTCGCCGGGCCGGCTCTGTGCCCGCGCCGACGATTCATTGCCGCATTGCGCGATGCACAACGAGGCCCGAATTAACCGGATGTTCAGGCGCGTTTCATTTTTCGGCAACCTCCGGGTGCTCTTCTTGTGCGGACCGCAATCTATTTCCGCGCAGGAGGAAAGCGCGCATGAAGACACTCATGGAGACAATTCGGAAACTCGGCACGGCGCGCCGCGCCGCGGCAATGGCAGCCGCTGTCGGCCTCGCAGCGGGACCGTTGTCGGCGAGCCCCGCAATGGGCCAAGGCGGCTCGGACACCGCCACTCCGATCCGCCACGTGGTCGTAATCTTCCAGGAGAACGTTTCCTTCGACCACTACTTCGGGACATACCCGAACGCCGCGAACAGCGACGGTGTCCCGTTCCAGGCCAAAAGCGACACGCCGAGCGTCAACGGACTCAGCCCGGCGCTTCTGAACAACAATCCGAATATGTATAACGGAGCCGTGGCAAATCCGTTCAGGCTCTCGCACAGCCAGTCCGCAACTTGCGACGAGGATCACAATTACGGCGCCGAGCAGCTCGCGTTCGATCTCGGGTTGATGGATAACTTCCCGGCGACTACCGGTAGCGGCTGCGGCGGAGGCTACGATTACGGTCACGGCGCCGGAATCGTAATGGGGTATTACGACGGCAACACGGTCACAGCACTCTGGAACTACGCACAGTACTTTGCGCTCAACGACAATTTCTTCGGATCAACCTTCGGTCCCTCGACTCCGGGAGCACTGAACCTGGTGGCGGGCAACACCTATCCCGCAACCCCGAGCGGCAGCACTCCCAAGGTCGTGGATATTGGAGGCGACGGCGCGGGCACCCTGGTAGGCGACCTCGATCCGACCGGCGACATATGCTCCGGCGGCGTGACGATCACGATGGGCGGTCGGAACATCGGCGATCTCCTGAACGCCAAGGGCATAAGCTGGGGCTCTTTCATGGGCGGTTTCGACCTGAACGTTACGAATCCTAACGGGACAACCGGGTGCAATCGAAGCCACAACGCTTCGACCGGCGGCACTATAACCGATTACATTCCCCATCATGCGTGGTTCCAGTATTTCCCCTCGACCGCTAACCCCACGCACGCCCGGCCCAACGTCCCCCCCAGCGAGTACGGCACCAGCGCCGACACTTCCGCGAATCACGAATACGACATCCTCGATTTCTTCGCCGCGCTGAAAGCCGGAAATCTGCCCGCCGTCAGCTTTCTCAAGGCGCCGGCCTTCGAGGACGGGCATGCGGGCTATTCGGATCCGCTGGACGAACAGAGCTTCCTGGTTACCGTGCTTAACGCGCTGCAGAAGTCGCCGTTCTGGAATTCGACGGCCGTCTTCATCACATGGGACGATTCCGACGGATGGTACGATCATCAGATGGGGCCGATCATCAATTCGTCCTCAGTTTACAATAGCGTGAACAATGCGCAGTATGGCGATAATCTTTCCGGCACAGGCAAGTGCGGCAATGGGACCCCGCTCGCCGGAATCGAGGGCCGCTGTGGTTACGGCCCGCGCATTCCTATGCTTGTGGTTTCAGCCTGGGCACGACGGAACTTTGTCAGCCACAGCCTGGCTGACTTCGGTTCGATCCTGCGCTTCATCGAGGACAACTGGGGCACGGGGCGGATCGGCAACGGTTCCTTCGACGCAGTATCGGGAAGCGTGACCAATATGTTCAACTTCAACGGCGAAAGCGACTCACGCCGCCTGTTCCTCGATCCCACCACGGGTCAGCCGGTCGGACGCCGTTAAACCCGCCAAATCAATCCAGACACGCGGGCGCGAGACAACAGTTTCGCGCCCGCCTCCGCTTGTTGAACAACCGTCTAGATTCGGCCAAGACGACGCAAAGCGTCGATCGAGCAATACTCCGTGAAATAACTAGTTTGATTCACTCCGGTCTTGAACCCGCCCGCTATCTGGGGCACGATCTGGAAGCGCGTCATGCGCCCGGACTGCATGTCGAGAGCGTGCACGTATACCCAGCTCCACCATTCATCGGGCAGCGATGGATCCCAATCAACCGCGTTCGCGGTCTTGCGGTACGTGTCGAATCCACCCTCCCACTGCTGCCACGGTTTGCCCTGCCGATCATAGCAGATCATGGTAAGCGGATTTATCGTCCGCGCATCATACCAAATCCTCTTCTTACTGAGTGGCGACCGCGGAAAATGCGTCGGCGACATCTCGCAGACGTAGCATTCCGGCACCAACTCGAAAGTACTGCGGAAATATTTTTTTCCGGTCTTTCCGCCACACGTATCCAGTAGCCATCCTTTGCGATCGACGCGCGAATTGCGGTTCACCGCCGTCAGCAGCGGCCCTTTGGACACGATCTTGAAATCACCCCATGTCAGCAGGGGGTCGCCGGCCATCCATGCATCACTGGCGAAATCCGTTTCTCCAGGAAGCTGGGGCTCGAACCGCTGGTCGCTCGGAAAGGTCCGAACACGCTGAAGCTCGGGCACGTACCCGTAATACAGCGGGAACAGATGCTGGTCATAATACCAGATCTGAAAGAACGCCGTGCCCATCTGGTCCTCCGGCGCGGCGATGAACAACGGAAAGTAGCGAAGATCCTTCTCGTGCCCGGGCACGTACGGCTTTGGGTCGTTAACCAGACGTCCGACCATCTGATACTCAACGTAGAAGGTCTGATACTCGTACTGGATATTGCCAGCCGCATCCGTGTCCCACTCGTGGAACGCGCCCATCTCCGAATCGTGCTTGCCCCAGCTGAGTGAGTTGCCAAACATCACCTCGACTGGTGTTTGCGGATCGGGAAATGGCAAACCGCCCGTCCATGGCTTGTGGTCCAGGGTGTAAACGTTACCATCGGGAAAGATTTTGAACTTCCCCTTGTTATGCAGCGACGCATTCAGAAAGGGCGGCGGCGTGAGCCAATCCACCCGTGTCGTCGTCGGCGCAAGGTCGACCACCCGCCCGTCATACTTGATCGACCAGTAGGCCGCCGGATCGAGAATGTCCTTGACAATGTCGACGTTGCTGGCGTTCAACTCCTGCCCGGCTTTGAGCTTCCCCTTGGTGTAGGCCTCGATCGACAAAAGCTCAGGCGGATATGCCGCCTCGCAGCTGCCGCTGTTCGCCAACACATCGAACAGCGGTGCCAGAACTCCCGCGGCTACAATTCCTTTTGCCGTTTGTTCGAGGAAATGTCTTCTCGTCCATCCGTCGGTGTACTTTAAGAGTCTCATAGCGACGTCACCTCAATTTGCGGAACCTCTCCCAAAGGATGCGAACACCATCGGCTCAAGAACCCGATCAGTGCGCGCATGCCCCATACCCTATTGTCTACAGACGGACATGAGCGCTTAATCGATCAAAAACTCACGTTGCAGAGGCGTAGCCATTGCGGCCAAACATAAGGTTTTCTTGCCGGCTGCGACCGCAAGGGTGAAGCGCGGATCGGCGGCATGGCGTCCGCTCCAACAGCGGAGGCGGCCGTGCGCGATGCCCTACGATGCATCGGACCCCGCACTTGGTTGGATGGTGCTACGTGGAGCGTGAGCTAAAGTGTGCACGCATCGGGCTACGTTTAAGCTAAGCCAATAGTCTTTTTTTGAGAATCGACTACGTAGCTGCGAGTTCCACGATCAGGATAACCATGAGATAAGACGCTACTAAAAACTGTCCGTTCCCGGGGTTTCGTGATAGCCTTTGTTCCGCCGTTCAGCGCGGCGTATAAACGTCGAATCGGGAATCCACAGGCACTCACCAGGCACCAGAAGCTGTCGAGCCGAGCCTATCGAAGCGGGGGCGGAATCCACGAAAGAAGAGCGAAAGCCAATGCGGCGCATGCGGAGCCGGGGTCCGCGCGCCGCGCGGGCTGCATTAGTTTTTTTGCATTTGTCTGTTGCCTCCCGCTAAGGGCCGAGACGTTACAGCGAGTCCATCGAGCAACCCAGCAGCTGTCTGTTCGGCTCAACCGCGGCTGCCCGAAGGGCCGCCGAAGACCTTGTGGACCATGCGATCCACACTGGACACCCTGTGTAGCCGAGGACTTGCGCATGGACTCGGATGCATCGCGGCTCCCCAGAGTCTTGCGCGAATCAAATTGCCTGCTTGCACCGCGGCTCAGCGCCCATTCCTGGGTTGGGAAACGGGCTCTCTATCGGCGTCAGATGCTTCCTATGGGGCACTCCTCAACCTGGGAGCCGGAAAAAGGTGTCGAAACATTTGAAATTACAAAACGAGTGCTGCAATCAGAGAGTCGGCGGGGACTTGAAACAACCGCCGAGGAGTCAGGTCATGGATTCGATCAGGGACCGGGCATGTATCGTGGGCGTGGGCGAGAGCGAGTTCACCCGCGGCACCACGAAAACCGATTTGCAGTTGACGCTCGAAGCATCGATGAATGCGATCCGCGATGCGGGACTGGGCCCGCATGACATCGACGGCATCGTTGGACCTCCGGTTGGCGCTCCGGCGGAACATTTCGCGGCCAACCTGGGCATCGAGGACCTGCGCTACGCCGCGACCGTCCACATGGGCGGAGCGAGCTGCGTCGCGGGATTGCAGAGCGCCGCGATGGCGGTTGCGTGCGGCGTCGCGAAGAACGTTCTGCTCCCGATGGGCTGGCTCGGGTACTCGGCGATGCGCGTCAGCGCGATGGGCCGGCGCGAGGGGGGCGACCCCGCAGGCGGCGGTCCGCTCGGACCGACGATAAGTGAATGGTACATGCCCTACGGCGCCTCGGTCCCGGTGCAGTGGTACGCGTGGATCGCCACCCGGCATATGAAGCTTTACGATATCCCGTTTGAAACGATGGCCGCTGTTTCACTGGCGGCGCGCAAGCACGCCCAGCTGAATGAAAAGGCGCTGATGCGCGGCCGCCCGCTGACCCTCGAGGATTACATGAAGGCGCGCTGGATCTCCTATCCCTTCAGGCTGTTCGATTGCTGCCTCGAAACCGACGCTGCCAGCGCCGTCGTGGTCACCTCCGCCGAGCGTGCCCGCGACTTGAAGCATCCGCCGGTCTATATTTCCGGCGTCGCCGAAGGCCATCCCTACCCCGCCGACGATATCCCCTCGCGTCCTGACCCGTTCACGATAGGACTCAGCTTCGCGGCCCCGAAGGCTTTCGCGATGGCGGGCATGACGCATGACGACATCGATTTCCTCGAAATATATGACTGCTTCAGCTACGTCGTGCTCCTTCAGATCGAGGCGATGGGCTTTTGTGCCCGAGGCGAGGTCAAGGACTTCGTAAAGGGCGGGCGACTCGAACTCGGGGGTGACCTTCCGCTCAACACCCACGGCGGTCTTCATTCCGAGGCGCACGTGTGGGGAATGAACCACGTAGTCGAAGCGACTCGGCAGTTACGCCATGAATGCGGCCAGCGCCAGGTGAAAGACGCCGAGGTCGGCCTGGTGACGGGATGGGGAGACTTCGGCGACGGCAGTATGGCCATCTTGAGGAGGTAGACAGACATGGCAGAAGCAAAAACCGCTCAATACCCGCGTCCGGTTCCACGACGCCGAGGTTTGGCGCGGGAGTTCTACGAGTTTTGCCATAAGCATGAACTGCGCTTTCAGCGATGCAGCGATTGCGGGACGTGGCGGCATATTCCACGCTACATGTGCGCAAAATGCGGCTCCTTCAAGTGGCAATGGGAGAAATCGTCGGGGCGGGGAAAAGTTTTCTCGTGGACCACCGTGATGCAGCCGATGCTGCCGCAGTTCGCCGAAGTCCCCTACAGTCCCGTGATTATCGAAATGGAAGAAGGCGTCAGGATGGTCAGTTGGCTGCGTGACCTGAGACCCGAGGAGCTCAAGCTCGATCTACCAGTCGAAGTCGCATTCGAAGACGTAACCCCAGAGGTGACGCTTCCGATGTTTCGGCACAGAGGCTGAACTTCCGCGCTTGCAAAGCGCTTCGTCGTGGCGAATACCCGCCTGCGGAGAGGGATTTGCGGGGCGCTCGATCCTGAGTCCTGCGGAGGCGACCACGGCCGCCTTGCGCCGGCCAATCGCGGTACCGGCTCGCTTGGAAGCGCAACATGTATCCGTAAGATTCAGCCTGTTCGAACATTAGCGATTCGTCCACCCGGAAATAATCGCAAGCGCGCGGCGCGCTCAGGACTGCGGCTTTGACGGATCAAGGCACCCAAATTGCTTCGTTCGTGTCAGGGGCTGCTTTTCCACGGCCGCAAATTCAACCGAATGGGAATCAAAAAGCGACGAACGTCGAGTGCGAAGAGCGTGAACCTGTTTCCGAATGCGCTCCTGCTCCAACCCCTACAAGTGTGATCGTGGTGAACGAAAGCATCATTCAGCAGGTCTTCGCGGGCGCGGCAAAGGACAACCGCACCACACTCTCAGAAATCGAATCGAAGCAGGTCCTCGAGGCATTGGGAATAAGCACCGCCATGCCGTATGCGGCGCACTGCGCTGACGAAGCGGTCGCGCTCGCCTCGCGATGCGGCTTCCCGGTGGTCCTCAAGGTGCTCTCGCCCGATGTCACCCATAAGAGCGACGTCGGCGGGGTCGCGCTCGGCCTTGGCACCGAAGCCCAGGTGCGCGAAGCTTACGAGCGGATTCGCGAAAACCTTACCGCCCACGCTCCGCACGCCCGTTTCGAGGGGGTCGCGGTTCAGGCGATGGCGCGGCCGGGCCTCGAAATACTCGCCGGCATCACGCGCGACCCGCAGTTCGGCGCGCTGGTGATGGTGGGAATGGGCGGCGTCCTGGTCGAAGTGCTCAAGGACACCGCAGTGCGGATCGCGCCGGTCAGCGAAGCCCAGGCACGCGAGATGCTCGCCGAATTGCGCGGCGCGGCGCTGTTCAATGGCACGCGCGGGATGCCCCCGGCGGACCAGTCCGCGCTCGCCTCGCTACTCGCGAAAATCTCGCGACTCGCCGCGGACCATCCCGAAATAAAGGAGATGGACCTGAACCCGGTGGTCGTCTACCCGGACGGATTGTGCGCGCTCGACGCGCGCGTCCTGCTGGAACCGGCCGGGGCCCGTCCCCGGATCGATCCCGAACTGCGCGCGCGCCGGCTGGCTAATCTGGAGCGCGCCTGGAAGCCGCGCACTCTGGCAGTGATCGGAGATCGCGCAGTGCGCGAGTACATGTGGCTCAACGCCGAACGCGGCTTCAAGGGCAAGCTCTATTCCGTCCAGCCCGACCCGAGGGAGGCTGCGGGAATCGAAAAGCTGGGGATCCCCAACTTCACGAGCATTGCCGAGATACCCGAGCCCGTCGACTACGCGATCGTCGCCGTGCCGCGCCAGTCCGCACCGCAGGTGCTCGCCGATTGCATCGCGGCCAAGGTCGCCGGGGCTGGATTTTTCACTGCCGGATTCTCGGAAGTCGGGGACGATCTGGGAAACAACCTCGAACAGCAGATGCGCGCGCTCGCGAGCAGCTCCGATATCGCGCTGGTCGGCCCCAACTGCATGGGACTGTGCAATCCTGGACTCGGCCTGCTCAACTCCCCGAGCCTGCGCCCGGCCGAATCGGGCGGCGACGTGTGTTTCATCTCGCAGAGCGGCACCCATGCGATAAGCCTCGTGATGAAGGCGCCGGGGCGCGGAATAAGGGTCAACCTTGCCGCATCGATCGGCAATGCCATCGTCCTGGAGGCGGCCGATTTCCTCGACGTGATGGCCGCCGACCCGGCCACTCGCGCGATCGGGCTTTATGTTGAGGGAGTGCGCGACGGACGCCGCTTCTTCGAAAGCCTGCGCCGGGCCGCCGCGCGTCATCGGGTGCTGGTATGGAAAGGCGGCGTCACCGAATCGGGTGCGCGCGCGTCTTTCTCGCACACCGGCTCGCTCGCGACTCCAGCCGCAGTGTGGAAGGCTGTGCTCCGGCAGAGCGGCGCCGTGGAGGTGCTAAACCTGGAATCGATGCTTGACGCGATGGAACTGCTGATTCGCACTGGCGAGGTGCGCGGGCGCAGGATGGCGCTGGTGGCGATGACCGGCGGGCAGTCGGTGGTGATAAGCGACACGTTCGCGCGTCACGGGCTCGAAGTGCCGCCGCTCTCGGACCGCACCTATCGGCAGTTCAGCACCTTCTTCAAGGTGATCGGCGGCAGTTACCGAAATCCGCTCGACGCGGCCTGGACGATGGGCAACGCGAGCAATCGCGGCAACGTCGATCGCGTCCTCGAGATCCTCGATGAGGACTCGGAGACCGACGCGATCGTGATGGAACTGCGACCCGGACCCGGCTTCGGCACTATACGGCGGGAAATAAAAGAAGACGAAATAACGCCGATGCTCGATCTGGTCGCGGGCTTCGCGCGACGCGCCAGGAAGCCGTTCGCAATCGTAGTAGACGTCGGCCACATCCAGCCCGAGATGGAAGCGTGGGTCGTCGGCAAGACGGAAGAGCTCGCACGGGCGCGCGGCCTCGTCACTTTCGTGGGGTTTGAGCGCGCGGCCGCCGCTTTCCGCGCGGCCGCTGAATGCTACGAAAACCGCCAGCGCCTGGCACAATAACGCGACACCGCACGGCGCCTCCGGGCGACCTCCGAAAGGTTTTGCAAGCCGCCGGGCGGACGCAACACGGCAGGCGATCACGGACGCGAAACAAAAGGGGCGAAGCCTTGATGGCTCCGCCCCGCACCAACCATCCCATCTCAAATTCCGCGCCGCTCTTGCGCGAGTCTCTCGAGCAGGCAGCGCGATGGGGGCGGCGTCACACCCCTGGCGCACTACACGCGCTCTATCAGCGTTCCGGTCCCTAGTCCGCCGCCGCAGCACATCGTGATGATCGCGCGCCTGCCGCCCGTGCGCTCCAGTTCGTTGACCGCCTTCGTCACCAGTCCGCATCCGGTCGCGCCGAGCGGATGGCCCAGTGCGATCGCACCGCCGTTTGGATTTACCCGCTTCATGTCGGCCTCCAGTGTTTTCGCCCACGCGAGCACCACCGACGCAAAGGCCTCGTTGATCTCGATCACGTCGATGTCCCCGATGTTGAGACCGGCTCGCTTGAGCAGCTTGCGCGTGGCCGGAATCGGGCCTTCGAGCATCAGCACCGGGTCGCACCCGACCAGGCAGGTTTCGACCACTCGCGCGCGCGGCCGGCATCCAAGCTCACGCGCCTTCTCGGCGGTCATCAGCAGCACGGCCGCAGCGCCGTCGGCCACCTGCGAGGACGAGCCTGCGGTGTGGATACCGTCGGGACGGGCAACCGGCTTGAGTGCGGCGAGCGCCTCCAGGCTGGTCTGCCGCGGGCATTCGTCGCGCGTCACCACGCGCGTCTGCTCGCTGCGCTCTCCGCCTTCCTGGATGACGGGAACCTCGATCGGCACGAGCTGGGAATCGAATCGCCCTTCGGAAATGGCGCGCGCGGCGCGAAGCTGCGATTCCAGGCCGAGGTGGTCGGTATCATCGCGCGTGATTCCGTACTTGGTGGCGATTCGTTCCGCGCCTTCGAACTGGCTGGTGAACTCGAAATGCTGGTAGTACTTGCGAGTGATCGGCTTACCCATCCCGGCCTGCGCCCCGGCGATGGCGTCCGAGCCGATAGGCAGCAGGCTCATGTTTTCGACGCCGCACGCAAGCACGACATCCTCGGCGCCCGATGAGATCATGTTCGCCGCCAGATTCACTGCAAACTGGCTCGACCCACACTGCGAGTCGACGGTCGAGCAGGCGACGTCGGGCGGCAGGCCCGCCGTGAGCCACGCAGTGCGGGTTACGTTGAAGGCCTGCGCGCCGACCTTGTTGATGCAGCCGCCGACCACCTGGCCAACCGTCGCGGGCGGGACCTTCGCGCGCCTGAGAACTTCGACCATAACCTGTGCGAGCATCTCGGTGGGATGCGCACTCGACAGCGCTCCCTTCTTCTTTCCGATGGGCGATCGGCCCGCCTCGACAATCACGACATCTCGCATCACTTTCCTCCGTTGTACCGAGCCGAGGCCCGGGTTTGAATTCTGTGCGATGAGTTTTCAGAGTAGCGCAGATCGTGTGAAAAATCCCTGAATTCATGGTCCCGCGCGGACAAAATCTGGCTGTTTGCGGAGATTTCCGCGTGCGCGAGCCGTAAGGCCCGGGTTCAGTGCCAGTGTTTCCTTAAGCTGCACATGGTTCCGCAGGAACCATCTCATACGCCTGCCGCGCTCCCTCTGACGAGGTATCCCATGTGGCTCATACCTGCGGCACACGCATGTCGGTGAGCCTGCCGGCTGTAAGCCGCGGGAACTCTGGCCGCTTGCTTCGGTCGTTGAAAGAACTGGCCCGGACCCGGTGCAAAGACACGGCTCTAACCGGCGAAAACGGTATATATTTTGCTGCCACTTGCATCTCTGGTTTCCGCGGGCAGCACCTCCGTAGTTCGCCGCATCGGTCGCAGCCTTGGACGCGGTTCCCCAGCAGACCTGTATTTTATTCCTGAGCAACGTCGTGGGTGACGCTGGAGGCTTGTATGCAATACGATTTCCCCGCCCTCTATTTTGAGACCACCCGCGTTTGCAACCTGAAATGCCGGGTATGCATGACGGCCAGCAACGACACGCGGGCGGTCAAGCAGGCGGTAAAACGCCAACTCTCGTTCGAGGAGATCCGCGATCTTGTGCTCGTTCCGGCCAAGCGTGTCGGCGTGCGCGCGATCGGATGGAGCGGCGGCGAGTTCTTCACCCGCAAAGACGCACTGGACCTGCTGAAACTCGCCGGGGAACTAGGATACCTGTCCAAGATTTGCAGCAACGGCGAGATCCTGACCCGCGAATTCCTGCTCAAGGTCAAGGAGGTCACAGGCGGAAAGGTCACTATCGCGGTCGGACTGAACGCGATCGACGAGCGCAACGAATTCAGCCGCGATGCGGCGCCCGACAAAACCCTCGAAGTGCTTAAACTGTGCGAGGAGCTCAAGATCGACCGCCACGTCATAGTGACTATTTCCAAGCACAACGCCGACTGTTTCGAGAACACCGTCAAGTATCTCGTCGATCGGCGTATCTCTTACAATCGCTCGCCCTACGTGGCCCGTGGCTCCGGTTGCGAACTGTTCCGCGAGATCGCGTTCGACCGCGAAGACCTTAAGAACAAGTTCCATCCGGCGCTGCGCCGCCATGTCAACGGCTATGTAAGCTACACCCCGTTCTTCCTCTCACCCGAGCTGCATGAGCAGGTCTCCGGTGGAGTAAAAAACGGTACCGTCCCGCACAATCCGCCAATCGGATGCTGGGTTGGCACATGGCTCGCAATCAACCCAGAGGGCGACGTGTCGGTGTGCCCGGTACTGCTCGACTCGCTCAGCGCCGGCAACGTGCGCGACAAGCCCCTCGACCGCATCGTTCAGGAGAGCGAGTTATTTCGCAACATACTGGACCGCAGCAAACTACGCGGCAAGTGCGGGAACTGCCGCTACCAGTACACCTGCGGCGGATGCCGCGCGATGGCCTATTACCACACCGGCGACTACATGAACGAAGATCCCACCTGCTTCTTTGATCCGGTCGACAAAACCACGGTGTCCGAGTACGAGGAGGAGACCAACCGGATGTTCAAGAAGTATCTCATCGTCGCACGCTACGTCGGGCTCTACACGGGCAGGCCGAAGCCTCCGGATCGTGAGCCGGGCTGCGTATCTTGAGGAACCGGCGACTGCAAAGACCGCCCGCCGCGCAGCCCGCCTTCAAAGCGTATTTCGTTGCAGCCTGGGCCCTCCTGAAGCGTCGTGCATCCGCGCTTCGAGGTCCGGGGGAACGAAGTGAACCGTAGGCCGAGCAGCCTCCGGGCAGGCCGCCTAAGGCTGCGATCCACGGCATTATCGTTCTCCTGTTCCGCATGCCAAGGGGATGGACCTCGTAAGGCTCGCGGGCTCACCGGACGGCCCCCCGGGGCGCTGTCCTCATTTTTGGCCTTGACGGTTCCCCGTCCGCCGGGGATAGATGGTGCGGGGCGAAGACCATGATCCTTAAATCCCTGGAAGTCGAACCAAAAGAATTTGAGCAGCGCACCGGATGGAGCGTCAAACCCGAAGGCTTGTGCAAGGGCGAAGTGTGCGTTCCGCTTGCGGCGGGCGTATCGCGCGGCGGAAAGCTCGACGTGCGGGCGCTTTCGGAGCGGCTCGGGATGCCGCTCATCCGCGACGACGATGCCGACGTATGGTGCCTCGGCCCCGAGGCGATGGGCCGTGCGCTTACCACCGCTCGCGCACCCGAACTGGTTTTGCCCGACTTCACCGGCAAGCCGTTTCGGCTTGCTTCGCTACTTGGACAGAAGGTGCTTATCGTCACGTGGTCCTCGTGGTGAGGATGCCGGCTTGACCTGCCCGTGTGGCAGGCCCTGCGCAACGAACTCCATCCGAAAGGACTCGAAATTGTAACCGTCGCGCTGGACGTCGATACGGAAGCGGCGCGTGCGTGGATCGAACAGGTCAGGCCGAACCATCCCTCGCTAATCGATAATGCGCATCGGGTCGACGAACTGCTCGGCGTCGTGAACGTTCCCAACGGCGTCTGGATCGACGAAGACGGGATTATCGTGCGGCCGGCCGAACCAGCGTGGCCGGAGCGGGACTCTCCACCGGACTGGCAGAAGATGGCCGATAGTCCCGACGTTCCCGAGCAGTTGCGCGAAACGCTTAAGCTCGCCAGCCGCATCCGCATCCAGCCCAGGGAATACATAACCGCACTGCGGGACTGGGTAATGAACGGCAGGGCAAGCCGCCATGCGCTCGAGCCTGAGGAAGTGATCTTGCGCAGCGCTCCCCGCGGCAGGGCCGAAGCCGAGGCCGCAGCGCGGTTCGAGTTAGGGCAGTACCTGTGGTCTACCGGACGCCACGACCTTGCTCCGAAGCATTGGCGCGAGGCGCATCGGTTGCAACCCGACAACTGGACCTACAAGCGCCAGGCGTGGACGCTCGCTGACCCGTTCCAGGGTCCAACCGAGCTTTACGATTCGTGCTGGGTGAACGACGTGCGCAGGATCGGCGCCGAGAACTACTACCCGCCGCTCGATCTTTCGCCGTCACGCGCGAAGTAGAATGCTCGAGGCGCTTGACGCGCGTTGCTGTCGAAAACCCGCCTTCTGGTCTGCCTGATGGCCAGGCCCGCGTGACTGACTATTTCGATAATATCACTTGATAGCACAGTATATGCGTCACGCCCTTGTCCCCGTGGGGCTGTCGCGCGTCCGGCCGCGAACCTCGATTACCACTGAGTAATACCGGGATTGATACAGGGTCCCAACAATTTCCCCCACAGCACAGCATCCAGGATTCGGCCTACTTTCAGTAGGAACGTGAAGTGTGGAAGCTAACGGCTCCGCTGGCCCTTAGGTCAACCAGACGGCCATCTACATTCCGCGCTCGTATGAGCGCGGGCACATTGAAAGACCCCGCTTGGTATGTCGGTTTCCGCGGGTACTATACATTCATTTCCGCGGGTACTATACATTCATCAGGCGCGCGTCTGCGCGGCGGGGCACATAGAGTACATACAGCCAGAAACCACGAGTGCACCATGAGCACTGAGCGAGCCCTACCGCCAGACGCGCGGTCCGTTGGGGCTGTTGAGCCTTCCTTCGAGGCATTCCTCGCACAAGCATTACTTCGCGGGTCCGCCGCGTCATGTCGGCCGCATCGCGGGCTGACGGTTCCGTCTCGCAAATTACCAGCCTACCCAGCCGTCCCGGTGTGTCACAATTGCGTATCGGGCCGATGCGGGTTCGGGCGATGCGGTAGCGTATAAACTCAGGGCGCGGTATATAGCGCCCGGGAGGCGTCACGCGGACGCCGCCGCTGGAACGGACCGATTTTGTGGCGGTGTCCCCACAAAATCCCCCGCAGTCGGACGCGGAAGCGGCCGAACAGCGCCTTGCGATTCCTGAAAAGGGCCTTGAATTAATTGAGATTTTCCGTGGAGCGGGTGATCGGTTTCGAACCGACGACCTTGTGCTTGGCAAGCACACGCTCTACCAACTGAGCTACACCCGCCCCGGAACCCAAATTTGTA
>Ga0078972_1000291_pt1 | contig 208873 bp, 219 predicted proteins | sample YelNatPaOPGAMG01_FD_67568 | JGI IMG/M metagenome (GOLD analysis project Ga0078972, IMG submission 67568) | Hot spring thermophilic microbial communities from Obsidian Pool, Yellowstone National Park, USA - OP-RAMG-01 (SPADES assembly) (version 2) | ecosystem: Environmental > Aquatic > Thermal...
AAACCTCCTGGCTTCCATGTAGCTCCTAAAGAACCTCCCCATCCTCTGGGAGAGCACGACGTTCCTGGAGTGGGAAACGGCGTTCTCTGCAATGTTTTCGAAGGATCTCCGGGACTCAAAAACCTCAAAATCCAGCTCATCACGCAGGAGCGCCCTCCAAGCTCCCACGTCTATCCTGCCTCCCATCCTTCCCTTTGACTCCAGAAGCACGACCCTCTCTGTAAGCTTCGTGGCCTCGATGCAACTTTCTGTATCCTGATAGCAGTATAGCTCTGGCTCTGGCATCTTGTGGCGAAGTTTGGGCAGAACTGTGATAATAGGATCAATGGTGTACCTCAGCGCGTTGATGAACGGCATCTGTACACCGGTCAAGTAGCTATAGCTTCTCCAAAGATCCTCACCAGACAGCTCTCCATCCATGTAGGTCTTCAGAAACTTTTCCAGATCGGTGGGCAAGGCAAGAAAGAGGGATTCGTAGCTGTTCCCCGCCAACCAGGCGGCGGTGCTCTCGGCTCCTTTCCTGAACCTCGTATGGATCAGAGCAATGATCGTAGGCATGGGTCGACCTCCTAAACAATGGCATTTTTGCTTCGCCCCTTAACTATGTTACTGGACTTCCCCTCCACCGCCTCTTCTATGAGAAAAAGTCCTGAGGACCTCAATACCTCCTTTACTTCCTTCAATAAGTCAGGACCGCAGTTCCCATCTTTAGCAAGCGTGCTCAAGCAGGACTTCTCAGCTTCCGCATTTTACAACCCAAAATCTTACTCTCATCCGCTATTTATGCTTTACAAACAATAAATGTCGGAGATTGCCCTCCTTCTTTTTCTTCTCAAGGCAACTTTGAAACCGTAGGTGTGTTCGAAATCTTTGGAGCCGATGGTCGAAATGGGCTCGCACCTAATTAAGTGCTAATCCCTTCAGGCCCGCCATAACCCATACATTTTCAAAAGGGCTTGCACTGCGATAGCACTGATTCTGTTTCCCTTTCCCAGATAGCCTAGTCAAATGAATTTGCAAGGGTGGCTGCAAAATGCCTTTCTTGCCAGCTGGGGGCTGGATGGAGGCAGGATCAGGAATCGTTTACTGATCCCGCCCGACTTAGGCTCCAGTGATCAGGCACCCACTTGTCTGTCAAACCAACCTTCCCTTGCAGAAGCGGTAGGTCTCATCCGCTATCTTCATTAGCTCCGGGTCATGGGTCGACAGCAGGACGGTCTTCCCGCTGTCCCTCAGGGAGGAGAAGACGTTGTAAATGATGCGCGAAGTCTCCTCGTCGACGAAGACCGTAGGCTCGTCTGCGAAGATGTATTTCGGCTCCTTGATGAGCGCCCTGACGAAAGCTGCCCTCTGTTGCTCCCCGCCGGACAGCTGCTCGACGAGGTGCTCCGCCCTGTCCGCTATGCCGAGCCTCGAAAGCCACTCCCTTGCCTTCCCCTCGTACTCCCACGGGTCGACGTCAGAAGAGTAGAGCGGGAGGAGGATGTTCTCCAGGGTCGTGTACTGCGGCAGCAGGTTAATGTGCTGGAATATGAAGCCGAAGCTTTGCCTCCTGAACATCGTCCGCCAGAAGTCGGAGGCCAGGAGGACATTCTCCCCGTCGTAAAGGATCTCACCTGAGGTCGGCGTGAGTATCAGACCGATCATGCTTAGGAGTGTTGTCTTTCCGCAGCCGCTCGGGCCTGTGAGGGCCACGATGGACCTGTCCTTCACCTTTAGGCTGACATCCAAGACTGCGGCGGTCTCATTGAACTTACCCCTGTTGAATATCTTGGTAAGGTTCCTTACCTCTATCATGCGGCAGCCCTCCTCATCGCCAGCTCGGGGTCGGTGATAGCGTTCAGCCAAGCGGGGACCACCGTAGTTATCAGCAGCGGGATCACGGTCACTGCGTATATCGAGAAGACCGACTGGAGGCTCACATAGACGGGCAGCCTGAACTCCCTGGGAAGGTAAGCCCAGCCCAGCAGGATGTCAACGAGACCAGGCGCATTCAGGAACGCCGCGTAGGAGAAGCCCAGAAGCATCCCGAGCGAGGTCGCGAAGAAGCCGATGACCAAGCTCTCGGCTAGCCTCACCTCGATGATGTCCAGGGTCGAGAAACCGAATGTCTTCAGGAGGCCGACCTCGAACTGGGACTCGTGCCCCACGACGATGGCCTGGCTGAAGGCAATCAGGGCAACGGCCACGAGCAGTATTGTCCACAGCGTTGTGAAGATCCCGCCCCTGGCGCCGTAGGCTGCCTTGTACCCCCTCAGCAGGAGGTCCTGGTCGAGCACGCGGAGGTTCGGTATCGAGTTCATCCTGGATGCGACGGTGGCAGGATTCTCGGACGGGCTGACATAGACGCAGAGGTCCGTGACCTGCCCTTCCGGCATGCTGAAGAACTTGTTCGCGTCCCCCAGGGACATCAGGATCATGTCGGCGGTGTAGATCGAGGACGCATCCGAGAAGAGCCCAACGACGTGGAACTTATTGGTCTCCACAGATTCGCTCAGGAGTATTATGTCGTCGCCGACCTTGACATTCAGCATGTAAGCGAGGAGCTTCCCGATCACTATGTTACCGGTGCCCTCGTCCTCAGGCGTCAGGAAACGACCATCTTCGAGGCTCGTTATCACGCCCCTCGAGTAGTCCAGCCCATCGGGGTCTAGCCCGACGACTACGAAGGTATACTTCCCTATCCCGGCGTACCCCCATGTCCGCTTGAGGACTTTCTCGACCCCGGGTATCTCAGAGATCAAGCTGATGTAGGAGGCGTTTATCGGCTCCACCCTACCGCCCTTGAGATACTGGAGTGTCAAGTCAGGGGCGGACTGTACGCTCAGTTCGGCCTCCCTCTCGAGCCCATCCTTCGTGAATAGGACAGCAGAGATCATAGTCGTTGCGACAAGGAAAGTGATCAGGATCACTGCGGTCCTCATCCGGTACCTCCTTAGGCAATCAAAAGAATAGTTCAGCAGGTTCTTGTGTTTCCTAATCATGCATCTCATCCCTTAACAGCAGTGAAATTGAACCCCGGGATCGTCTCCCTGAAATCTCTGAGCCGCGTCGGCGTGTCTATGAAACTAGAAGAGACAATGTAGTCGTAGCCGCCAGGCACGTCATACATGGACCTCACGAAGACCTCGATCAGCGGGTTCCTCGTCCCTTCGTAATTCGTACCAATCGCAATGCTCGGGAGAGACACCACCTCCCGGAGCGCCCTATCGTACTCCCGCATCGACCACTGGCTCTCGCTGTAGATCGAAACAGAGACGAGTGCAGCGGTCAAGACGATTGCAAGAACAGGTAGCAAAAGCACCCTCCTCACTCAACGCCCCCCCGTCGGTATTATTATCAGGTACCTGAAGTCCCCCTCGAACCCCTTGGACGTTATCTCGACGACATTGTCCACGCCCGCCTGTATGAGCGTCACGAAGCAGCAGGAGGCTATCGAAGTGTTAACTACTAGCGTCTGGTTTATGTAAGTCTCGCCGAGGGATATCCCATTGAACTTGACGTCGATGTTGCCTACCTGCCTTATCGCGAGGGGTTGGACTCCGAGAACCATTATAGACTGGCCGCCCGCTCCAGCATAGCCGAAGATATCCTTGACGGTCTGCCCCTTGACAATAGTGAAGTTCTCCGAGACGTAGGTCTGCTGATCGATCCATCCCCTAGGAAGCACGACGGGCTGGAATGGGCTGAAGTAAGGGTGGGCGCTCAGGAAAACCGCCAGCAGGGCAACCACGCCTACGGTCGACACAGTCAGCACCACGAACATTGCCCTGAGGGGTTGTGAGACCTGTCTCATTTTCCGGTCAAATATAGATTCTTTTGACCACAAATAAACCTTCCACTCCCTACTTTGTTTTCAGGGTTCAATTCCAAGAGACCCAGCACTACACCTTTATACGACGCTCAACATCATAAAAGTGGAAGGCGAAGTAAGATATGATTTGGACTCCACTAACGACGGTTATGACAGTGCTGGGCATATTTGGCTTGGCGCTGGTCGTTTATGCCTCAGGGAAGGCCTACACGATCAACAAGAGGATCTCCAGGGCTGGGCTCGAGGAGAAGTACATCCTCGAGAAGAACTACTACCTCCTCTCGACCGTTGTTTGGGTAATACTCGTCTCCAGGATAGTCGCGAGCGGGCTCTTCTGGGCGACGAACGAGAGCCTGATACCGCTCATACCAGGCGCTATGTGCCAGTTCGGGGTCAGCCAGGCAGGGAGCCCCTACTCCTGGATAGACACAGGGGTCAAGCTCGTTGTGATCTTCGCATACGGGATCTGGCTTGTGCTGGACCTCCTCAACCGGCGGGTCAAGGGGAGCCCGCTGCTTCCGTCCCTCTCGAAGATATTCATACTGCTGGTGCCGCTTCTGCTACTGGACACAATCCTCGACCTTGCTTTCTACTTCACGGTGAGCCCTGTGACTGTGCCATGCTGCAGAACGGTATTCACCGAGACGTCGCCAATACCATGCCCGTACTGTTTCGTGTTCCACGACGCCCCGATGTTCCTAGTCGTGATAGTCAGCTATGGGCTCTCCATCGCGCTCGTTCTCTGGGGGTTCGTGGTTAGGCACTACACCCTCAAGGTCAGCGAAATGGAGGCTGTGGGGAACGAAGCGATGAAGAAGCTTGTGACGGTCGCCCTAGTGTTCGCAGTAATCGGGACGGTTGCCCTGATACCGGCGATAATCCAGGTGCTGACAGGGGGTCCCTTCCTCCACTAGGAGGCATTAGAATGGTCTCCAGGCGCGCAGCAGCAATAATCGCGGTGGTGATTGCAGGGGTCATCATATCGGCGGCTGCCGTGATCTACCTCAAGGGTCAGCAGGCAGCACTGGTGGAGGAGACCAGGATCACCGTCAGCGGTGTTGAGCTGAACAGGAGAACCAATACCCTCGTCGGGGTCAATGTGACCTCTTCGCTTGACCAGCAGGTAAGCATAAAGTCGGCCAGTCTGGTAAAGATACAGTCAGGCATCACCGTCGCCTCGAAAGAATTTTCCCCATTCAGGCAAGTCGCAGCCAATTCCCAGTCCTACATCCCTGTCGGGTTCAGCCTAGATCCGGAGGGGGCAGACTACTTCCTGTACCTGCTGACTGACAGGGGCACGGTCGTGAAGCACAAGATCTCCTACCCATGATTTTTTCCATAAGCGATTTATAGTTGTGTGATAGATCACATATTCATGCCGCGGGGTTTCTGCGAACGATGCAGGAGGGGTTGCGTAGGGAGGAGACCGAAGAACGTCAACATCGCCAAGGTCCCGGAGGCAGAGGCGCTGGTTCCAGTTCCAGGCGAGAGGGCGCCCCCGATCGAGCTCGACCTAGCTGAGCTTGAGGCTATGCGGCTGGTGGAGCTTGAGAAGCTCTCTTATGATGAGGCGGGCATGATTATGGGGGTATCCAGGAACACGATCTGGCGGCTGGTTGAGAGCGGGAAGGAGAAGATGATCTCAGCTTTCTTCGAGGGAAGGAAGCTCGAGCTGCACAGGGTCTGACCAGCAACTGAAATACTCTCCTAGCCCCGCCAAAGCAGTGGAGCTCTTTCGGACATACAACAATTCAATTTTTAATGATTCAAGCCAGCGCATATATCAGAAGAGCGACGCCTAGCGCTGCGCAGTAGACTGAGAACAGGTAGAAACGATCCGAGAGGACTGTCCGCTTCATCACCCCAATGGAGGCGAACCCGACAAGGGCAGAAACCAAGAAACCGACCATGTATTCAAATCCGAACGACTCAATCGGGCTCCCTAGAAGCTTGAATACGGATGCGCCCAGGATCACGGGGATCGATAAGAGGAAGGAGAACCTGAAGGCGGAACCCTTCTCGACACCGGAAATGAGCGCCGAGGAAATGGTCATGCCGCTCCTAGAGACGCCCGGTGCGATCGCAGCAGCCTGGAAAGCACCTATCAGCAGGGCCCTCGATCCGTCCACTTCCCTTTTCCCTTTGCCGATCCTCGTGAGCGCCAAGAAAGACGCAGTGATGAGGAAGCCTATGCCCACAGCGAAGAGGCTCTGGAAGAGGCCCTCGAATAGGTCGCTCAGCAGGAAGCCTGCCAGGAAGGCAGGCACCGTGCCTATTGCGATAAGCACCGCGGTTCTGAATCCCTCCGACTTGGTCTCCAATGCCAGGACGGGACGGGCAATCCCGACCAGTTCCTTCCTGAAGTATGCGCAGACTGCCACCAGCGTCCCGAGGTGGAGGACGAGATCGAAGGAGAGCGGTGCCCTAACCCCCATCATCTCCTGGAGGAGCACGAGGTGCCCGGAGCTTGAGATCGGGAGCCACTCAGTTATTCCCTGGACTATGCCCAACAAGGCAGCTTGCGCGAGATCCAAGCAGAAAACCCGCCTATTGCCCGGATGTCTCCTGATCTACGCATGGCCTCACGACGAAGACGGGGCATGGGGCGTTGTTCACCACGCTGTTGGCGACGCTCCCCATCAGCAGCGCCCGAATCCTGCTCTGCCCACGTGCGCCTATCACGATCATGTCAGCGGACTTCTCCTTCGCCAGCTGGACGATGCGCATCCCCGCGTTCCCGACTGAGAAATCGAGTATTGCGGTCGGTACCACGGACCTCTCCTCGGCAGCCTTAACGGCGCTGTTGAGTATCGACTGCCCTGCCTCCTCCAGCTCCTTGGCTGCGACCTGGATCCCTCCCACGTCCGAGACCGGCGGGATCGAGACAACGTGGAGCAGTAGCAGCTCGGATCCGAATGTCTTCGCGAAGTGGCACGCCCACTCAATAACCATTCTGGTAGCAGGCGACCCGTCCACAGGCGCGAGTATTTTCTTGATCTCCATAGGTAATGAGTTGACTGCATCGGATTAAAGGGTTTTGTCTCAGAACTCGATGAATTGCGCAATCCGAGCGAGCTCTGGGACATCGCCAAACATTTTCATGAAGGACTCGAGATCTTTGAAGGGGCGGCTCAGCACTATCGATGCAGCCCTCCTCGCGCCCACCCCAGGTATCCCCTCGAGCTCCCTCAGCTCGAGCTCGTTTATCCGGACCGGGGACCGCAGCCCCCCGACTGACCTCGGACCATGCGAGAGCACCAAGACATCTATGAATCGCCCCACCTCGAGCTGCCGCGGTATCCCTACGAGCACGGGGTATGACCCTACCTGGCGCCCCCAAGTCATGCCGCCCTGGACGAGCTCTGTCCGGACTGACCTTAGGACGGTGAATGCGGGAACGACGCGCTTCATCATGGGGAGGTCGATCTCTTGCCTCACCTTGAGCTTGTGGGAGAGGAAGAGGTGGCGGTGCCTCCTGACCAGGTAGTCGCCAGCTGACTCCATCCTCGTCGAGGGCATGACCATCACCTGCCTCAGGTTTACGCGCCTGAAGAGCAGCCCTGAGTCCAGCGCTTCCTTCATGAACTCGAAGTTCTCTTCGTATGTTTTTTTGGTTTCCCCCGGCAGGCCATAGACGAAATTTAGCCCGGGGAGGAGGTGTGGCATTCCGTTCTCACCCCTCTCCGCCCCGATACGGTTTATCAGAGAGATCGCCCTCATTGCACCCTCGTAATCGACCTTCAGGTTGTTCCTCCTGATGACCTCCTCGTCAACAGACTCTATGCCCAGCGCGGCTGTGTCACCGGGCGTGTGGTACTTCACGACCTCCTTTAGCGCCTCCTCAGAGAGCTCGGGGTGCTCTGCTATCGTGGCAGGGTTGCAATTGTCAATGTGGAGGACCCGGAGGGATGGGGCAGCACGCCGGATCGAGGAGAAGAGCCGGCGTAATGCCGAAGGGTTCGGCGCAGGGCATGCGAGACCCTTGTCCCTCGATCCATAAACGAGAAGGTCAGGCTGCCTCCCGATCCTGAAGTTGACAGCCCCCTCGGAGTGGAGGGCAGCCACCTCGCGGGCGATCCCCCTCACGGTCCTGAACTCAGGGTAGCCGTGGAGCGGCTCGGTGCAGAAGGAGCACCCCCCTAGAACAGACCTCGGGCAGCCCCGGTAGGTCTCAATCTCGCAGACCAGCCCGTCCGGGAAGAACGGGTGCTGCCTGATAATCCTGGCACCGCGCTCGGCAAAGGCGTCCGAACTGCCCGCGCTGTCTCGGACTGAGTCGAGGTCCACCCGCTCGCTGAAGTTCTCCTTTACAAGGCGATGCAAGACAACCTCGGGATCCCCGGTGATCACAAAGTCGTAGAGGTCGGAGAGGTCCCTTGCGACGCTCCTGCTGCAACCGCCCCGACCGAAGCCGAATCGCACAGCTGGACCGCATATCGCTTTATATTTGGAGCCGAGCAGCCCAGGGATCCGGACCACATCGTTGTGGGTTGCAGGGGCCCCTGAGAGGTACTTGCCCGGAACAGTCACCCCGGCTATGAGGACAGAGAGATCCGAGGAGAAAGACAAGCTTTTGAGCTTATCAGGGTCCAGCCTGGCCTCATCTATCGTCACGTAGAGGACTTCGGCACCGGGTTCGGCAGCCCATACCGCGCCGGCAACGTACCTGGGGTAGATGTCTATGAAAGGCGGTACGCCCAGCCCAGCAGGCTCGTCGGTGTACCCGTCAATTATGAGGACGCGCATCTTGCCAGACAGCCCCTACGGATGCCTCAGGTGTTCCCATCCCTTAGCCTCGATGGGGCGCTCCACGGATCCGTCGCTCAAGGCGACTCCTCTCCCCTCCTCAACCCTGCCTATGAGCAGGAGGCGGGACCCGCATCTCGCAGCAGCCAACTGAGCCATGTCAAGCGCCTCCGGCTTGATCGTGAGGACGATCTCGTATTCCTCTCCGCCGTAGAGCGCAAGATCCTCAGCAGGGATCTGGTGGATAGAGGCAAACTCCTCGGCAGCGCTGGAGACTGGGACCTTGGAGAGCAGGAGGCGGACCCCGCTGGATCTTGCAAGCTCGTGGAGGGTGAAGGCAAGCCCGTCGCTCGAGTCCATCGAAGAGGTCACAGCCCCGGTACCGGCTAGTGCGACCCCCAGATCAACCCTTGCCCTCGGATGGTAGACACTCCTCAGTAGCCTTCTCCTGAGAGGCGCGGGGGCTGACCTGCCTTTCAGGAGGATCTCGAATGCCGAAGCGGTATCGCCGAATGGCCCAGTCACTGCCAAGAGGTCGCCCGGAAGGGCTCCGGATCTCCTCACGATTCTGTCGGCAAATCCTACCGCGACGCCCGCCACAATGAGGTCTTTGGACTCGCCCAAGTCCCCCCCGAGGAAAGACATCCCATAATCTTTGCAGGCGGAGAGCACCCCTCGCATAAGCTCCATAACTCTACCTGGACGGTAGCCCGGCGGGATCCCCATCGAATGCATGAACGCGTGCGGCTTTGCACCCTTGGCTGCGAGGTCGCTCGCGCACATCACGACCGACTTCCTCCCCATCTGGGAGTGGCGCATCCCCCGAGGGGCATCGGTCCTCCTAACGAACATGTCAGTCTTGAGGACAAGGTAACGGCCGTCTGGCAGGGTTACAGCAGAGGCGTCGTCGGGGTGAGGCAGCGCGCTTCCGGATTTCGAGCCCGGGAGCTCCCGGTCGACCAGATCCCAGATCATCTCGATCAGACCCCTCTCCCCGATGTCTCCTGCACGCGGACGCGCCATCCAGAAGCCTCCAGAGAATCTGCGCTTACAAGAAGTATGGAAAAGGATTTATTTTTTGGCATTGCTTTAGACCGATGGGAACGCCTTAGTGGCTCAGCCCGGCAGAGCGACGGTTTCGTAAACCGTTGGTCGGGGGTTCAAATCCCCCCTAAGGCTCCATTTGGCATTTTGGTTGGCAACACATTTTCTGCAGGCCTAGCAGGCGTCTCTCGGCCAAGTCAATAAAAAAAGCTTCGTGGAACGGAATTTGGCAGATTGGGCGATTGAGTTTTTGAGAACCACTATGCAAAATGCCGTGCAGTCGAAGCCAGGTTCACTAACCTCACTTGGATGCAGGCGCCCAAATGGCGCCGAGACCTGCATTCATCTCCGCAAGATCTTTAGCAACAGGAGTGCGCAAGCGAAACCTGCAATGAAAGACGGCACCCCGATCTCAGGCCGCTCAATTGTCCCGCTCACAAAGAGCAACAGTATGAAGAGAAAGGCAGAGATCATCACGAGCCTCAGAATGTCCATATGAAACGACCGGTCCGATTAATGGAATGCAGTAACAACTGATAAAAACTGTGCTGAGTTAGGATCAGAATGCCAGCAAAATCCCAGGTTCACGCCTCGAGGAATGACATTTCATATGCTGTCCGTTGATCCTGACCTGTTGCACACTGGGACATGAAGTATATGTCAACATAAGTCCCAGTCTCACGTATGAATTTGAACCTCACTTTAAACTGCCCCACACCCACTAGCCGGCCAGGTTCCTGACCAGCCCCCGATTAATACTTCCAAGAGAAGGGATAAAAACTTTTTTTATTTTTTGGATTACTGTTTAATTGTTAAATAAAAAAACAATTAATAATTGCTGGATCAGTGCCTATCTAAGTACTTCTGGTGGTACTCTTCCGCCCTGTAGAACTTGGCTGCGGGCACGATCTCGGTTACTATGGGCCTTCCGAACCTGCCAGAACGCTCAAGCTGGTTTTTCATCTTCAATGCAGCCTCCCTCTGCTGAGGGGTGTGGTAAAAGATCACTGAACGGTACTGGCTGCCAACGTCGGGCCCCTGCCGGTTGAGCGTCGTTGGGTCGTGGTTTTCCCAAAAGACTTCCAGGAGCTGCTCGTAGGAGACCTTCTCAGGGTCGTAGAAGACCTGAACGACCTCAGCGTGCCCGGTCTTCCCAGTGCAGACGTCCTTGTATGTCGGGTCCTCCAAGCTCCCGCCCATGTAGCCCACGACCGTCGATACCACGCCGTTGACCTTCCTGAACGTGTGCTCGGCGCCCCAGAAGCAACCCATCCCAAAGGTTGCGATCTCGATTGCCATAGCCAATGCACAGGCATTATTAATGTGAAGCCACAATAATAAACCTAGAGGATTTGGGGGGATTCGTTTGGCAGATGAAATGCTGGAAGAATTGAGACAAATAAGGAAGCTTCTTGAACCCAAGCCTGCACCGCCACCGCCGCCGCCACCCAAGGGCCTTATCAACGAGTTCAAGGAGTTCATAAAGAATTACAAGGTCATGGGGCTGGCAGTTGCATTCATCCTCGGCTTGTACTTGGGTGCATTGACGCAGTCGCTTGTCAAGGACATATTGATGCCACTGATAGGGCTGGCTCTGCCAGGGATGTCCGATCTCGCGACGCTTGAAGTGGCCGTGGGCAGCCAGATATTCCGCGTCGGGAACTTCTTGGTTGCGGTGATAACATTCATAATCGTTGCCTTCGTGATCTTCGTGTTGGTAAAGATAACCAAGAGGATAGGAATCGAGTAAGCTCAATTGTTTTTTTTTTATTTCAACTTATCCCTGGAATGAGTTCTATCCACGCTGCTGGAAAAAGGCTGAGAATCCAATTTAGGGTTAAATACACCAACCGATCACTTTTGGATTGATCAACGTATGGCGTCAGTTGGCAAATTGAGGGCTGCTGAGGCAGCTTTGAAAGAAGTGTCGGACGGGCAGGTGCTCGGGATCGGGACGGGATCCACCGTTGCGGTCTTCATAGGGCTGCTTGGCAAGAGGGTCAAGGAAGAGGGCCTGGATTTGATTTGCGTCCCGACATCCTACCAGTCGGCGTACCTAGCGGTCGAGAATGGGCTTCGCCTGAGCACGCTCGATGAGCACCCAACCCTGGACCTTGCTGTGGACGGGACCGACGAGATCGACCCCAATCTGAACCTGATAAAAGGAGGGGGGGCGGCCCTGACCAAGGAGAAAGTCGTCGACTCATCTGCGAAGAGGTTCGTGGTGATAGCGGACAGCTCAAAGCTGGTCGAGAGGATAGGGAAGTTCCCGCTTCCGGTGGAAGTCCTGCCGTTCGCGAGGGCTAAGGTAATGCGCGCCATCGCCGTGATGGGTGGCGAACCAAGGCTAAGGGACGGCGGGGACAGGAAAGACGGCCCGCTAGTGACCGACAACGGGAACTTCATAGTCGATGCTTCATTCAGGGAGATCATAGACCCCAGAGCGCTCGAGATAGAGATCAAGATGGTCCCAGGCGTGGTCGAGGTGGGCCTCTTCGTCGGGCTGGCACACTGCGCATACCTTGGGGACGGCGCGGGGGTCAGGATCCTCAGCAGGAGCTGAAATGATTCGCAGTAGTGCCGGGGACGGGACTCGAACCCGCGATTTCCGGATCTCCCATCGAGCGCCTTGTCCAGGTCTTAGATTATGAGTCCGGCGCTCTAGCCAGCCTGAGCCACCCCGGCATTGGAGTTTTTTACAACAATCGGCTATTTTAATCCTTCTGATTCTGGCTAAACGGCAGGCACCAAAAGCGGATCCGGGGAAACAGGCACAGGAATATTTTTAAACCATATTCCGGAATAATCCGAGATGCCAGATTTCGCCCTAGTAGCTCAGCCCGGCAGAGCGACGGTTTTGTAAACCGTTGGTCGGGGGTTCAAATCCCCCCTAGGGCTCCATCTTCTTAGTAAGACCGAATAATTGATAAAAAGAGGGCTTGGGCCCAAGGAATCAGCGATGGTGACTTTCAGATATCCACGGCTGCTGCCTCTTCCAGATTGCGACTATCTTGTCGACAGCGATATGCGTGTAGACGCCTTTCTCGGTCTCGAGCGTTAGTACACCGTCGGCGCACGCAACGACCTTCCCAGAGAATTTATCGCTCCATCCGCAGTAGACATCGACTTCCATATTGAGCAGGTGCCCGACTATGAAAGCCTCCAAATGGTTCACCCTGATATAATTTACTTTGCGCACAGATATATCTTTCAACAACTCCCAATGTTCCAAGTTTTGCTCCAAGAAAAAATATTTGAATGGGGGATTGCCCTATGCAAGCTTCTCCCCGCAGTTGCCGCAGAATTTTGTCCCAGGCGGGTTCTTCTCGCCGCACTTGGGGCAAACGGGTTGCTCTGGCTTCTTTATGGGTGTGCCGCAGTTCGGGCAGAACTTGAAGTTCTCAGGAACTTCCGCCTTGCAGTTGGGGCACGTCTGCTTCGATGGCGGCAGGAGGCTGCTCCCGCAGTTTCCGCAGAACTTCATGTTCGCAGGGTTCTTCGCGCCGCAGGACGGGCATATGACCACTTGCTGGGGCATCTGGGCACCGGCCTGCCCCATCTGCTGGGCGAGTATGAATGGCATTCCCAGCCCGACGCCTGCCCCGAGGCCGGCCGCAGCTGCGCCCCCTCCTTGGCTGTCCTTCAGCTCTGAGGCGGTCTCCTTCATGTACTGCATCATCATGGCCTGCTGACCCATCCCTGAGGCGAAGCGCCGCGCCTCCTCAGGTATCTTCACCCCTTCGAAGACGGCGTCGATTATCCTCAGACCAATCCTTGCTGCCTCATCGCTGATCTTCAGGGCGACCTTGTCAGTCGTGGCGTCGACATTCTTGACCAGCTCGAAGATGTCATGGCGCCCGAACTCGTTGATGATCCTTTCGTTCACAAACCCCCTTATGTAGTTCTCGACATCCCTCGAGGTCATCGCGCCCCGGTTCCCGAAGAATTCGACCACAAAGAGCTTCGGGTCCTCGACCTTGTAGAGCGCGTAGCCGAAGTACCCGAGCTCGGCCTGGTACTTTATGTCCCCGCTCGGGGCAGAGTAGGCGGTCCCTCCGAAGTTCGCCCGCATCTGGCTGTTCGATACGAATATCACCTCGCAGTCGAAGATCTTGTCCATCAACCCAAGCTTATTAAGGGCAGCAGTTAGCAGCGGTATGTTGGCGCTGGTTATTGTGTGCCTACCCGGGCCGAACACATCATAGGCCTTCCCGTCCCTGAAGAATACAGCCCATTGGTTCTCCATCACTATCACTTGGCTGCCGAACTTGAGCGTAAGTTTCGGGAAGCGGTAGGCTATCTCCTCCGGTCCCGCATGGTCCCAAGCAACCCTCTCTATAACTGGCATTTCTCATCACACCCCGATTGGTCTGAAAACCTTCTCCCTCTCGTTCCACTTCTCGTCGAGGCTCACGATCTTCGATCGGAGCAGCTTGGCTTTGGCGGAGACGGAGTTCCAGTCCCCGGCCTCGTAAGCCCTGTAGGTCTCGGCGATTTCCGACTCGAGATCGCTGAGGCTTGCCCCGAACTCCTTGTCGAAGTCGAGGCTCCTAGCCAGGCCCTCCTCGCCTATCTTCCCCTTCCTGTCGAATAGACCGGCGTAGCCGTATTCAGCCCTGTGGACCTTTTCCATCAGGCGATCCATGACCTGCATGACTTTCTTGAAGTCGTCGCCCTTGAGCCCAGCATCGAGCGCGGCGAGATTTATCTCGGACCACCTCTGCCGCATCTCCTTGAAGCTCTGGTAGTAGCTGTCCCTGAGGGCTTTGTCGGCCTCGCGTATGTCCTCCTTCGTGCCGTACCCCATTGTCAGGAAGTTTTGTACCTTGCTCCAGATCCCCTGCCTCTCCCTTATTTTTCCAAGCGTGTCTGAACCCATCGCAAAACCCCATTGCCTATACAGTAATACACGCCGCCGTTGCATTTAAAGGCGATTTGGATCTCGGTCATAGGCTTATCTTGAATGCTGGCCTGCCGCCCCCCAAGGGCCTGCCTTCGCACCCGTCAATGGCAATTACATAGTTGTCGCCCTTTATCGTGTAGTAGACGAACCACACTGGCGCGTGGATCAGCTCCCCCTCGCTCAGGTACAATGTAGTGCTGATGGTCTCAAGAACGCTGACCTTCCGGCTGGCTATCTGCCGCTCCTTTGCCTCTATCTCAGCCCTGGCTTTGAGCTTGGCCTCCTCCTCGCTCATCTCTGGCTTGAGGAACTCAGCCTCAGCAGGGAGCTTGCCCTGGTCAAAGGGTATCTTCTTCTCCGCCGGGATTTCGTAGAAATTGACCTCGCTGATGAGGCTGGATCTTGCCAGGACGGGCCAGACGTAGCTGTTCGAGAAGGTCTGCGCCACAGGCCTCGGGGCGCTCTGGCTGTAGCCGATCCTCGCCCCGGGACCGCCCCGGCTCCTCATGTAGGCATCGGCACCCGCGATTATGATCCTTCCGAGAACCTCGGCTGCCTGGGCTTCGGATCCCCCGACAGGCGCCCCCAAGCCCCCTCCGACCGTCCCCCTGAAGGAAGTGGTCGTGTTGGCGCGGAATATCCAGAATGGGAGGTACCTCAGCACGATGTTTGTGATCACTGCCTCCTTTGCGACCCCTATCCGGAAGATGCCCTTGTCCATGTACCTCTTTGCAGCCTCGGCGACCTGCTGCCTGAAGAGGCGCGTCTCGATCATGCTGTGCTTACCCAGCCTCTGGCGGGAGGCGATAGTCATTGAATAGCCGCAGTACCGGCAGGTGACGAATATGTCCTCCTGGGACACTGCGAAGGGGGCACCGCACCTTGGGCAGTTTGTGGGGACCTGCTCCTCCGAGGGACCCGCTTTTGCGGCAGCCCCTTGGACATCCGAAGGCGCGGCGCTGGACCCGGGTGAGAACGCTGCGGACCCGGCTGCGGCCTGCATTTTGGGCGCCGGGATGGAGACCCGTATCTCCTTGGCAGCCTCAAGATCCGGCCTCCCTGCGACCGCGACATTGACCTTGACAAACCAGGTCCTCTGAAGCCAGGAGCCGTCCTGCCTTCCCCCCTGGTAAGTTGGCCCGAGGTGGGATGGTATGAAGAACCTGAACGTGAACCTCCCGCTGTAATCTTTGGATGCCTTGAAGGGGCCTGATACAGGCGCGGGATTGCTGTGCATCAGCAGGTTGATCTCAGCGGGACGTGCAGTGCGAGCCAGCGATGTCACGGGGCTGTAGATCCGAGTCTGGTCGTCCCCCGAGTAGTCCAGAAGGTTGCCCTTCACCATTTCCTTTCCGACCAGATCTACGCTGACGGACTGGACCTCGAAGTCCTCGAGGCATTTCAACAGTACGCTCCCTTCCAACGTCTCTCCGAGGGCAAATTCCTCCTTTCCTAGCTCGATCTGTATTTCTGCCCTTGGAGGCGATAATGACTTGAAGAGGGGCAAATTATTCTCCTCCGGACAACTACATGTGGATAATGGGGCTGAGGGATATTAAGGGTTGTCGGGGAAAGGAGGCACGGCGCACTTATTAGCCCAAAGCCCGAGATTGGCACGAGGCTGCAACAGAAGTTGGCTGGCGGAGGCGGCTCTGGCTTCTGCCTGCTTTTCGGCTTGGGGCTGGGCGCAGGGTTCCTACTGTTCTCTCCAAGCCCATTCTTATTGGCGCTTAAAGCCCATGCACAGAAAATGACACGCATCGTTTGCCCGGAATGCTCTGCTAAGAACCCTGAAACGAACGGTTTCTGCGGGGAATGCGGCAGGCGGTTGTACCCCCTGCGGTTCTGCAAGGCCTGCGGTAAACCGATTGAAATGAGATGGGGATATTGCGGGGACTGCGGATCAGCTTTGTAGGACGGATAGAGTTCCGTCAAAAAGTAATTTTTTGTTCTGCCTTCGAGGGGTTGCATTTGGGCTAATTGACCATTCAAAGACCGGAGAAGACAACGCAGCTCGCCCGAAAATGACGGGGCGGTGCCTCTCCCAGCCTCTCGTAAGCGCGCGTTTTTCGACCAGAGTCTGAGCCTATTCAACGAATATGGCGGCCGCGACCACACATGTCCAGAGGCCTTCCTTGTGACCCTCGGCGGACTGCACGACGTGGGTAGTCCTTATGATGAGCCCGCTGGCCTTGTAGAGCTGCTCCCTCTCCTCCCATGCCTGGTTCGGGTCGAAAGGTATGCCCAAGGTGGTCGCGAGCATCGTGGCTGCAAGATCCTCAGCGTACTCCCCCGCCTTCTCGCCCTTCATCCCGTAGTCGTGGTGCTCTGCAAGGTAGCCGTAGCTGTTGCGGTCATGCGGGACAGCGAGCCCAATCGCGGCGGAGATAAGCCTGTTCGGCTCGTTCGTCTCGTTCCTGGCCATGACGCAGTAGATTATCTGGCCAGGGGAGAGGCGCCTGAGCCCCTCGTCCTTCGAGATTATCTGGCAGTTGGGGGGGAATATGCTCGACACGTTCACGAGGTTGAACTTCTCTATGCCGGCGTCGCGGAGCGCGAGCTCGAAGGCAGCCAATCGCTCCCGGTGGACCCCAACGCCCTTCACGAAGAATACCTTTGTGGGGATCATAGACTATTACAAAGGTTGTTAAATATGCAATCGCTTTAAACCTTGCGCTGACATACTCCCCTCGCTAAAGCTTCGGAGGTTCTAGGGTCTCCCTCGTTCCAAGAGTTGCCCCTTCAGGGGTGCCAGTGCTCCCTTCGCATGCATCCCTGTCTGCATGCGATTGGCTCATGCTTTCCACCAAAGGAGGGCGTGATGCTATATTGAACGAAGCATTCACGCCAGCATGGCCAACGTGCCCACAATATGGGCACTTGAATGACTTTCCTTCCCTAATCCCTATGCTTTTACACCGAGAACACTCTTTCGATGTGTTTTTCGGCTCTACATAGGTTACGGGAATTCCTTCCATATTAATACTATTATACCATTTAGATATATATATTTGCAATTCATCTCCTCCCTGAAGGTCGAAGCTTTCTTGCTTATTCTCTCAGTAAAAATAAGCCAATTCGACGATAAAACGCGGCGGCAATAAATTAAATGATCGAAATTTAAAAAAAATAAAAAAAAAGAATTTTATTGCTGCCATGGAACAGCATTTAATGCAGCATCTGCTTGCACCAAGCCGGATCCGGTCGCATCTGCTCCCCAAGTTCTGAGGTAGAAGCCAGGGGCATATGCGCCACTAGCATCGTACAGATCATATACCCAGGCTGAGCCAGGCGGTATTGTTAATGCGTTGGACTTCAGTATGTTCTCAACTTCAGATTGGGTCAAAGTCGGGTTCTTCTGGAGCATAAGAGCGACGATGCCTGTCACATGAGGTGTTGCCATGCTAGTGCCGCCGAGGTAGTAGAAGTTGCCAGGGTTGATGCTCCTGAACAGGGCCGGGTAGCCGTTGCTCCACCAGGGCAGGTGGCTGTATCCCGGATCGCCGGGGTATGGCCCCCTGACCCAGCTGCCTGGGGCTACTACATCGAGATGTTGGCCTTCGAGCTGTCTGCTGCTGAAGTCAGAGATGTAGATCACGCTAGGGTCGTCCTCAGCAACATCGCTGAAAGCATAGTGAGGGCTCTGGAGCCACCATAGCCTGAAGTAAGATGTATTAGAAGGGTTAAGCCATTCCAGCGTCCATCCGCAGGACCCGACTGAAATGACCTCGTCATATGCTCCGGGGTAGCTCATGCCTTCTTCACCCTCGTTTCCTGCAGCCGCGACCACAATCACGCCGTTCTCTATTGCGCGGTCTATCGCGTCCTTTATTATTGGCGAAGGCTCCGGACCGCCGAGGCTCATCGTGATTATCATTGGGCGGCAACCTGCGATGTACAAGTTGGTCGCATAGTCGATCCCAGCAGCAACTGCCCGGTCAGTCCCGAAGACTAAGTCGCCATACTCCCCCCCGCCGCTGTGGGCGTACGGGATGTGGTAGTCGGAGAGCACTTTGATCGGGATTATTGTCACATCGGGCGCGATGCCCTTGATGAAGATCGGGGGCAGCGGGAAACCGGCGGCAGCGTCAAAGGGCGAATAGTAGTTGTATCCCAAGATAGTGCTCACCACGTGGGTGCCGTGGGTGCTCCCTGTCGAACCGATGTATGTAGTCTCAATTATCTTCCCTGTCTCGATCAACTCCCCGGTTTTCTGATCCCAGGTCAGGACCTCCTCGAAGCCCTTCCCTAGGCTCGTCGCGATCCTGTCCTTGGGGAAGTAGTCCTTCCAGTTGGGGGCGAGGCCTGTGTCAAGCACTGCAACGTAGACTCCCTTCCCGGTGTATTGCGGACCCACTTTTTCCAAGTTTACCATGTCGTAGTCCCAGGTGGAACAGGGTTGCAGTTGCACCTTGGGGGCAGCAATCACAGGAGATGCAACCACCAGAACCGCTAGAGTAAAGATCAACAACAGTTTTGCTCGCAAATAGATTCACCTAGTTATATTTAGCCGCAGGGTATTTTAAGCGTAATTGTTTAACAGTCTGATGTCGAGGTCAGAAACTGCCGACTGAGTTTTGTGGAGTGTATAACTCGCATCCGCATTGCATTTACCTTCTGGGCGCATTAAATATTCTTTAGCGAATGTAAACTAAAAAAATAAATACGGTTTACAAAAATCGCTGGTTTAGTCATGCAATACCGAGAGTGACCAAATATGAAAAGAAGCATGCCGCGCGCAAAACAGCTCTCCTTGGCAGCCGTATTCGCGGCGCTGACTGCAGTAGGCGCACTAATCTCCATACCATTCTACCCTGTCCCCCTCAGCCTGCAGACGCTCTTCCTTTACCTTTGCGTGCTGATCCTGAAGGAGAGGGCCCCGCTCAGCCAAGGCATATACCTGGCGATGGGGGCAGCCGGGCTTCCAGTATTTGCGAGGGGGATGGCGGGGTATTCCGTGCTGATCGGACCTACGGGCGGATTCCTCCTCGGCTTCCTGCTGGCATCGCTGGTTTCCGGATTGATGCTGAGCAATTCTGGTGGCAGGAGGTTCGCTGAGGTTGCAGCGATTGGCATATGCATGGCGATAGTCTTCCTGCTGGGTTGGGTCTGGCTCGCGGGGTGGATGGGCTGGAATTTCTCGGCTGCGCTATGGGCGGGCGTCATACCCTTCCTTCCTGGCGACTTCCTCAAGGCGGGTGTTGCACTGACAGTAGCCAAAAAAATTAGGCTCTGAAGCAAGAGCCGAAAAAGGGTTCAATTGAGTTCAGTAGTTTCCGTGGTTGAGCTTCTTCCTCAGCCAGATCTTCGAGAGCTCGTCGAAGTTGGGGAAGACCTGCTTCAGGACTGGGAGGTAAGACTTTATCTCATCCTCATTCATGTACTGGAACTGGTACTCGCCCACGTACGGAGAGGGGGCGCCCTCCCTCCTGATGAACTCGATGTGCATGAAGTGGTCCCCAGCCTTTATGGTGATGGGCCTCCGGTCGTTGCTCAGGTTCACTATCTCGAGGGCGAGCCTCCCCACGAAGCCGCTGTGGACCTTCGCGGCGTTTAGGAATGAGAGCCCCATCCTACCGTACCTGCTCTTCGCGGTTAGGTACGCGACGCAGTCAGGGGGGGTGAACACGATCTCCTTCGATATGACATTCTGGTGCTCCAGGTACTGGAGGGTCGTGTCCTCCCCGACCGTGAGTATGTACCCGTCGCCGTCAAGCTGGGACTCGACGAATGGATCGAGGATCCGGTACTTCTTGTTCAATTCTATGAGGCGATCTCTGCCTAGCACGCACATAAGAACCACTCTTACCTCTTGGGTACGCGGTGTTTTTAACTCTAACGGCACAAGCGAGTGCCCTTCCCCATCCCCGGACCTATTCATCGACGGGGTTCTTGAAGGATATCCTTTTTTGTCCCCTATGTGATAGAGGTTTCGTCTCGCGCCATTTGCGCCAACGGGAGTCGTGGTTAATTTTGTTCAATGAGGAGGACATGGATAAGCTGCTGCTTGCCGGGAGGATAGCAAGGACTGTGAGGCAGGCCGTCCCGCGGATGGTGGTCCAGGGGGCCAGTGTGTTAGGGATATGCGAATGGGTCGAGTCAGAGATAGCCAGGATGGGCGGGAAACCAGCTTTCCCGTGCAACGTCAGCATAAACGAGGTGGGAGCTCACTACACGTCCCCTCCCTCAGACGCGACAGTCGTCCCGGATGGGGCGCTGGTCAAGGTTGACCTCGGCGTACACATAGACGGCTTCATAGCGGACACCGCGGTGACCGTCTCGGTCGGATCAGAGTACGAGGACATGGTAAGGGCTGTCGAGATCGCACTGGAGAGGGGGGTGCAGGCGGTGAGGGTCGGCGGGAAGATAGGTGAGGTTGGCCCTATCGTCGAGAAGACAATAAGGTCGATGGGCTACAAGCCGATAAGGAACCTGACCGGGCACCAGATAGAGCAGTACACGATCCACAGCGGTCTGAGCATACCGAACGTTTCCGGCGCCGAGACGACAGGCAAGTTCCAGCCTTGGTCGGTCTATGCGATCGAGCCGTTCGCCACGCTCCCAAGGGCAGAAGGCGAGGTGATTGAGAGGGAGCCTGGGAACATCCTCCACCTTATGAAGCTCAAGCGCCCTAAGTCTGAGCCGCAGAGGGGGGCATACGACGAGATATACAGGAGGTTCAGGACGCTGCCTTTCGCGAGGAGGTGGGTCGCCAGCATAGGAGAAGGCGTGAGGGGGCTGCTAGCTGAGAAGGCCCTCTACGAGTACCCGGTTCTGGTCGAGGCATCCGGGATGCCGATAGCCCAGGCCGAGCACACGGTGATCACGACGGATAGGGAATCTATCGTGACCACTTAGATTTGAACAAGAAAGAATGAGCGCTGCAGAAAAAACTGGGGATTTACTGGCTGTCGGTCAGCGGAAGGTCCGTCCCCGCGCCCGGCAGCTTGTCCTTGAGCCTGCTCTCCGCGACGGCGGCAGCCTCCTTCAGTATCTTATCAGCGTCCTCGCTGATAGGCCCGGCTATAAGCGACTCGCCGGTTATGTTCGAGAAAGACACCAGCGTGTCGTTCATTATCCCGGAGAGCTCGTTCAAGGCGGTCTCTGAGGAGGGAAGGAATTCGCCTAGCGTACCCTTTACGCTCTTCACGACCTGCCCGACAGGCACTAGCGCTGCCACCATGTCGCCGAAGTCCTTGGCCATCTCGATGCGCGTGTATGCCCTCTCTAGGGCGTACTTCCCGTACTGGGTCTTCTGCTCGATCTTCCTCAGCTCTGCAAGCTCGTTCGCTATCAGCTGGGCCCGCTGGGTGTCGTGCTCTCCGTATGCCTTCACCATCCTCTCGTAGAGGTCCTTGTCCTTGGCGCTCAGCCTCTGCGAGACCCTGTCGAGGTGCTGGATCTGCTCCTGGAGCTTCCTCTTTGCCAGGTTGAGGCGTTCACTCATCGGGGGCTGCGGCAATATCTGCTCCTTTACCTTCTCTGCTGCAGACTCCTTCTCCTGTCTCTGCCATTTATCGGAAATGCTGTCTGGCATCGCAGATTCACTATTTATAGCTGACTTAAGAGGGATATTAAAGCTGCTGGTGGTAGATTGGATCCAGTTGACATCCTGCGCGCAATGAAGGCTGCGCTTGGGGGCAAGGGGGAGACAGCCCTGGCGGCGGTGGAGGACAGGCTAAAGGACCCGTTTGCGGTCCTCATAGCCACTGTCCTCTCCCACAGGACAAGGGACGAGAGGACGTCTGAGGCGGCAATGAGGCTTTTCGAACGGTTCAGGACGCCGCAGGAACTCGCCGCCGCTGCAGAGAGCGAGGTTGCGGATCTAATACGCGGGGTCGGCTTCTACAGGAACAAGGCCCGGGCCATCATCAAGATCGCTAGGGAGATAACCGAAAAGCACGGCGGGGAAGTCCCGAGGGATCTCGAAGGGTTACTTGAGCTCCCATCGGTCGGCAGGAAGACTGCAAACTGCGTCCTGGTCTACGGCTTCGGGTTAGAGGCCATACCTGTCGATACCCATGTCCACAGGATTGCGAACCGGATTGGGCTGGTCGCAACGAGGACCCCCGAAGAAACGGAGGGCGAGCTGATGGGGATTTTCCCCAAGAGAACTTGGGCTGAGGTCAATGACACATTCGTGATGTTCGGGAAGAAGATCTGCAAGCCAATCGGGCCGAGGTGCTGGATCTGCCCGCTTACAGGATTCTGCGAATATTACAAGGTGGGATTGGGAAGGAGCGAGGGCACAAAGCGAGAGAGAAGAGGAAAAAAGAAAAGAAAAGAGAAGGGCAGTGAGGAAGGTAGACAATCAGATACCAAAAAGTGATGGAAAAGATAAGAGGGGTGAGTGATTGTCACTCTACTCTTTTACCTCAATCGCCTGGGTGGGACACTGCGCAACGCATGCCATGCAGAGGATGCAGTCCTGCTCCCTGACAGGCACAGCCTTGTTGTTGTTGAGCTCGAAGACGCTCACAGGGCAGATAGAGATGCAGATCGCATCGCCGTTGCACTTTTCCGGATCGACTTTTACGGACACCATTTCAATTAACCTCACGTGATTTGAGGCATAACAAGGATTGGCAAATAAGTTTTGCTATGCCTGATTCTTCGATCCGCGCTTCTCGACGATCTCCTCTAGCTTTCTGATCTCGTCCTCGCCGAGCTCCATGTTGTGTAGCCTGATCAGGGCAGACCTCTTCCTGAGCTCCAACCTCCCCCGGGGGAGGCACCAGTAAACATTCTTCCCTTCCTGTTCGGACTGCCCAACCTCGCCCCGCCTTATAAGCTCCTGTAGATCCACCCTTAGACCTTCGATGCCTCCCCTGTACCCGGTAGCCCTCAGTTTAAGGAGGAGTTCCTCAATCGTCAGCCCCTGCGAAGGATCGTCAGGAAGGCTCTTTATTATGTGATTGAACCTGTGTCCTGTCCTTCCGGAAAAGCTCTGGGGGTCAGAAAATGGGGGAGGCATTGATGGGAGCCCTCTTGCAACTTATATGATTCTTCTACCTGCGGTTGGGCCGGCCTTTACGTCGTAGATCTCGTCTACCCTCAAGAGGGCGATTGCTTTCACCGGGAAGTCTGCCCTTATCGCCTTGGTCTCTGCTTTGATCTTCTCGTAAAGTTCGCCGCTGGTCTGGATCTCGACCCTTCCCTTCAGCTGGTAGCCCTCGTTGGTGACTATCTTGCCTTCCTTTTCCTCGGATACCCAGAATGTCACGGCCGCATAAGGATTCTCCTCGAGATTCTTCCTTGTCTTGAGGAAGTAGTTGTCCACAAGGCAGAGTGTCTCGCCGTCGATGAACCTGCCGACGCCTATGGGTACTGCATTCGGTATGCCGCCTTTCGAGGCTGTCCCAACTACCGCCCGCCTGTACTTGAGCGCCTTGGAAAAGGCTTCGCGTATGTTCTCTGGCACTTTCATAGAATAAATGCACCAGATCATTATATCAGTGAGAATATATTTTAACGTTCCCGATGGCAACATTTGGGGATTTTTGGCGCAGATCCGGTCATGATTAGGTCATTGGCGCAGGAAATCCATAAAGCAGTCATGAGAGGTTCATGCAGGGCGCCCTTCATTCATCTGGATCTGGTCATGGCAAAGTTGTATCGCCTGTAGAACCATCTCTTAACGGACTCGGTGATGAGGAAATAGGCACCAAGTACCAGAGCCAGAAAGACGTAGAAGCCTGCAGGGGGAACTACGAACGAGAAGAGGGGGCCAATTGGGGAAAAAGGAACGAGCAGCGCCGCTGCTACGATGGCTAAGCTACCTGCTGCAAGCGTCCTGCTTGGGCGGCTCCTGAAGAATGGGACTGCACGCGTCCTGATCGCGAATACGATCATGGTCTGGGTGCAAAGGGATACGGTGAACCAAGCAGTCTGGAACAGAGGCTCATCAGCACTGAAGACGTACAGCATAACAAAGAAGGTTATAAAGTCGAAGAGGGAGCTGATTGGCCCGAAAACGACCATGAACCTCTTTATGAAAGAAATGTCCCATCGCTTCGGCTTTTCGAGGTAGTCTCTGTCGACGTGATCTGTCGTTATCGTGAACTGGGAGAAGTCGTAGAGGAGGTTGTTGAGCAGTATCTGGGTGGGGAGCATGGGCAGGAAGGGCAGGAAGAGCGATGCCCCCGCGACGCTGAACATGTTGCCGAAGTTAGAGCTGACGTTCATCATTATGTACTTCATTGTGTTTCCGAAGGTCTGCCTCCCCTCGATGACACCCTCCTCGAGCACGGTGAGGCTCTTCCTGAGGAGGATAATGTCTGCGGCCTCCTTCGCTACGTCGACCGCATTGTCGACAGATATCCCGACGTCCGCAGTCCGCATGGACGGGGCGTCGTTTATGCCGTCGCCGAGGAAGCCGACAACGTGCCCGTTTTGCCTCAGCGCGGCTATGATCCTGTCCTTCTGGGCAGGCGTGAGCCTGGCGAAGACGTTAGCCTCCTCCACTACCCTGGAGAGGGCATCGTCATGCATCTGGGCGATCTCGCTCCCCAGGACGAGCCCTTTTATCTCAAAATCAAGATCGTCGCAGACCTTCTTGGTCACGAGCTCGTTGTCTCCGGTCAGGATCTTCAGCTCTATCCCGGCGCCCTTGAGGAGCTTCAGCGACTCTCGCGCATCCTCCTTCGGAGGATCTAGGAATGCAACAAGGCCCAAGAAGACCATGTGGACCTCGTCGCCAATCGAATAGGAGGGCTTGCGCTCCTTCAGCTTGCTGTAGGCAACCGCGAGCACCCTGAAGCCTTCGGCGCTAAGCCTCCTGTACTGAGCCTCAACCCTCGCTGCCAGTTCTGGGGTCATGTCTACGGTCCTGCCTTCGTATTCGCAGTACGAGCAGACCTCAAGGATAGACTCGGGAGCTCCCTTGGTCACCATCAGGCGCTGATCCTCATAGTCCACGACCACGGAAACCCTGCGCCTCACGAAGTCAAAGGGGACCTCGTCCACTTTGCTGTAGCGGCATATCTCCAAGTTCCTGTATGCAAGGATCGCTTCGTCAAGGGGGCTCTTGAGCCCGGTCTGGAAATAGCTGTTCAGGTATGAGAAGAGCAGGACCCTCTCATCCTCCCTGTCATCGAGATCGACGTGGAGCACCAGCTTGATCTTATTCTCCGTGAGCGTCCCGGTCTTGTCGGTGCACAGCACGTCCATCGTCCCGAAGTTCTGGATGGACGAAAGGCGCTTCACAATGACCCCCTTCTTAGACATCGCAAGAGCGCCGTTCGAGAGGTTGATCGACAGTATCATCGGTAGCAGCTCAGGCGTGAGGCCGACGGCTAACGCGACTGAGAAGAGCAGCGACTCGAGTAGGTCGCGCTTGAAGAGCGCGTTGACAAAGAATACGAAGATCACGAGCACGAAGGTGACCTGCATGATCATATAACCAAATCCCTTCAGGCCCCTCTCGAAGTCGGTCTCGAGTGCCCTTCCTACGAGCTTCCTCGCTATCTTCCCAAACTCGGTGTTGGCGCCGGTCCTGACCACGACAGCCTTGCCAGTTCCGCTTACCACTGAGGTACCCATGAAAAGCAGGTTCCGCCACTCCTCCATCGGGGCACCCTTCGAGATCGCATCTACGGGCATCTTCTCGACTGGGATCGACTCACCTGTCAGCGCAGACTGGTTTACGAAGAGATCCTTGGCGGCGATTAACCTCGCGTCCGCGGGCACGATGTCCCCAGCCGAGAGGTAGATCACATCGCCAGGGACTATCTCGGCAAGACCAACTTCCTGCTTCTTCAAGTCCCTTAGCACCGTGGCGGTCGTGCTCACTTTCTCCTTCAGCAGCTGGGCTGCCCTCTCAGCCTTCGCTTCCTGTAAGTAGTCCAGCATGACGCTGATCAGGACTATTGAGAACACTATGCCCGTGTTGATGAGCTCGCCGAGGATGCCTGAGAGGATTGCGGCGAAAATCAGGATCACCAGAAGCGGGCTCTTGAAGTGAAGCAGAAAATCTGCAACCGCAGATCGCTTCTTCCTCCTTGCAATCTCGTTCCTTCCGCAGACCTGCAGCCTTGACTTGACCTCTTTAGAAGTGAGACCTGATTCGTCCGTACGCAGTCTTGAAAAGACCTCTTCGAGAGGGAGGGATGCAAGCTCTTCTGTCTTTATGGAGGGCGGCATGCATGTCAATTCTATCGTGTTTGCTTGATTCGCCATCGGATGTTTCGCCCCCCAAAGCACATCCTCCTACGTCATTAGTCGCTTGAACCATCCACCGTTTAAATGTTTCTCGCAAAATAAGTTGCTTTTCCGCATGTGCCGTGACCTGGGGGCTGACTCGCGCTTCTCCCGCTAAAGCATCGGAGCTTTCGCAGACCTCTCCGTAAAAAACTGGAAGAAAAGAGGGGAGGAGAGAAGGGGGCGTGATGTGCTCAGATCAGGCTCTCGGTTTCTCAGCATAAACAGTTATGCTGCTGAGCTTTCCAGCGATCTCTTCGGGCAATCCCTCCGAGTATCCTGATTCAGCAAGAATTCTTGCGCATTCCAAACCTGATTCATTTATTAAACGAAGGTATTCGTCTTTATCAAGCGCTCCAGCGACGCAGGCAGCCCAGGCTTCAGGGTTGCTCTTGACGTGCTCGGGCAGACCCCCGTTTGTGACGACGTCGGAAACCACCATCCTGCCCCCTGGCTTCAGGATCCTTTTGATCTCCCTGAAGACGCGAGCCTTGTCCGTCGAGAGGTTGATCACGCAGTTGCTGATGACGACATCGACCGACGAATCCTCGAGGGGGACAACCTCGATCTCCCCCTTCCTGAATTCAACATTATTGAACCCGTGCCTTACTGCAGCCCCTCTTGCCCGATCCAGCATCTCATCGGTCATGTCAATGCCTATGACCCGCCCATCCGGGCCTGCTTTTTGCGCTGCCAAGAAAACGTCCATTCCGCCGCCGGACCCTAGATCCAGTACCGCCTCGCCTGGCTTGATATCCGCGTAGGAGACTGGGTTGCCGCACCCAAGCCCCATCCTTGATTCTGGAGGTGCCTTTGCCAGATCGCCTTCAGAGTACCCCCCAATATGCACGCTCGTATTGCCGCCTCCGCAGCCGCACGAAGGGCAGCAGGAACCCCCGGAGGCCGCTATCTTGGCGTACCTCTTCTTGACAAGATGCTTAACATCTCTTCGCACTTCAGCCACCAGCATTAGGCACCAAATGTCTCAGGGAACTATTAAATATATTGGGCGTACAATATAATTTTATGAGCGAGTGTTGTCCTGAGATGCCATTCTGCTGCGACATGAGGGGCATGCTCTCGTTCCAGATACTATGGCTGCTCTCGAAGCGCCCGATGAACGGCCAGGAGATCTGCAGGGAGATCGCGCGGAGAAAAGGGAGGGGGCCGACGCCAGGCACAATATACCCGGCGCTCAAGGAGCTGCGGAAGAGGGGGCTCGTCCGAATGGAAAGGGCCGGGAGGGAGACAAGGTACTCACTCTCCGAGCGCGGAAGGGAAGGGCTCGACAAGGCGTGCAGGTACTTCATCAGTGCCTTTGGCGAGATATTGGCTGAATACGGGAAGTTTCTAGAGAAGGGCGCCAGAATATCTGAAGGAAAAAGCTCTCCCTGAGAATAATTAGCGCTTACCAAGATCAACATTTCTTGCATTGGAGCCTACTCTCCTGAGCCCCCAAAAGACTGCCTCGGCTCAGGCTGTATTTGCAGATTCTGTGTTTTTGGTGCGGGGAGTGGGATTCGAACCCACGAAGGCCTTCGCCACAGGGTCCTAAGCCCTGCGCCTTTAACCTGACTTGGCGACCCCCGCAACTATTGATTTCATTCCTGACTACACTATTAACTTTTTTCTGGACCTGATAAGTTTTCGGCACCTGAAGGCGGGGGAGGAAAAATTATTAAAGGCTACAGAGAATTTAGTGCGACGATGCTCTGGTCGTATAGTCCGGTCAAGTATACTGGCCTTTCGTGCCTTTTGGCGAAGAGAGCCAGTGACCCGGGTTCAAATCCCGGCCAGAGCACCAGTCTCTCGGAGTGGAATCACTTTTTCTGGACTTCGGCTGATCCAGGCGACAAGCCAGTCCACCTGACGTAATATCCGAGCTTGGTCAATACAGGAATCGCATTCTTGATCCCGAATGCCCTGAATCTCTCTTCGATCGCACCAAGGTTTCTCTCTGTCGACAGTGTTCTGTGCAACTCGCTGACCGTCCGCTCCGAGATCAGGTACTCCCCTGCTAGCGAGTATCCCTTGGGAGGCGATTCTGCAATCGCCCCCACCAATGCATCGCAGGGGACCCCCAGCCTCGCAGCAATTTCAGCCAGATCGACCACGTCAGATTTTGGCTCGATCTTTAGGCCCCGCAGCTTTTTTTCACTATCCTTTGAGGCAGACCTCTCGACCTCCTCGAGGATGCCAAGAATAGGCCTGAGCGGGACTTCGTCATCGAACTCCACGATGTTCTTCCCCGATCTCCGGAAACGGTCGGCAGAAGCCAGCGACCGGTTCACCGCGATTATGAATTCGATCCCAGGAGGCAGGGAGTTCAGCTTCGAGATCTTCTTCTCGAGATACTCCGGAGTCCAAAAGCCGACAATCTCAAGGTAGATCCTCCGCCCGCCCAGTTCGAACGCAAAGTCCGGTATCAGGATCCCAGCCGGCGTTGATATCAGTCCTGGTTCACGAAGGAGGACCCACCGGGTCTCCAATGCCCTGAAACGCCTCGCGAAAGATTCCTCCACAGAGCTGTCGTACCCCTCGTCCTGTCTCGGAGCCTCCGGGAAGGGGATCCCGTCTGATGAGCTCAGGCGGAAGTCGAGCAGCCGTTTCTTTCCGAATGATCCCCTAGAGATCTGCGCATGGATCTCCCATTCTTCCGATTCCAAGACCTTCGGGAGTAACTTTGCGAGTGATGTCCCATACCTCTCGGTCAGCTTAAGCATCGAGGCTGGACCCTCTATTGATATTGATGCCGAGTTCCCGTCCGCCGCCCTGATCGAATACATCAGTCCAAGGCGCTTGACTCCTCCGAATATCGGACGCAGATTTCCTTTCGCCGAGACCTCGAGAAAGGTGGCCCGAAACAATAGCGTCTGGGTCAGAGAGAGGTTGTACGAGGCGATCAGCTCATCGGGCGAAGGCGCGGAGAAAGAGGCCAAGACCCTCTCGTCGGGCAGGTCTGCCCAGATGTAACGCAGTATCTCATCTGGTTTAATCCTGAACCTCGCAGCAGCATCCCCCAGCACCTCTCGGCGCCCCACTTCGTCAAGGACCGGCGCCCCGCGGGCGAACAGGCTTTCCCTGAGTGCCTGGGGGTCGACTGGGCTCCTGACCTCGAAGACTGAGAGCCTGTCTAGGAGGGCGCAGAGCCCCCTTACCACTCTGAAATCGTTACCCTCGGACTCGATCTTTTTGGCTGCGCCTGAGATCTCGGCTTTCTTCTTTCCCAGGCTCTTCGAGTAGATCGAGATGAGGCGTGCTGCGAGAGCCCCGTCCGCTCCATCAGGGCTGAGGTATCCAGGGCAAATCACCCCTCCCTTGATCCTCGCCACCAGCAATTCGGAAGGGAGCATCAGACGCCGCGCCTCCGCCTGCTGCTTATCCTAGACTCGTCGGTGAGCCTTGAAACAACCTCGATCAGCCTCGCCTCCTTGTCGCCGCTCTTCCTCAAGAGCCTGCCCAGACGCTGGACGAACTCCCTCTTCGAACCTGTCCCGCTCAGTATTATCCCCAGGGACGCCTCCGGCACGTCGATGCCCTCGTCCAAGACCCGGGAGGTTACTATGGTGCTGTAGGCGCCCTCCCTAAACTTCCTGAGGATCCTCGCCCTCTCTTCCTTAGGCGTCTCGTGCGTTATTGCAGGGATGAGGAAGGCTTTGCTAATCTCATAAACGAGCGAGTTGTGGTGGGTGAAGATGAGGGTCCGCTCGCCTCGGTTCTTTTCAAGGATTTCCCTTAGTGCATTTATCTTAGAGTTGGAGTTGAGGGCAATTTCCATTGCTTTCATCCTCGAGAGCATCGCTTCTCTTGCCTCCGGATCCCGCCCGCTCATCATCACCAGGCGCCTGAAGTCCTCGGGCGAGCGCATCCTCAATCCCCTACTCCTCAAGAATCCCCTGTAGACGCCCATCGCACGCGCATATTCCTCGGCCTCATCGCAGGGGAGGTCGACATGGATCCGCTCGATCCGGAAGTTGGCGAGGTGGATTCCAGCCATGTCCGATACTCTCTTCTCGTAGACCTTCGGGCCGACAAGGTCAGGGAGCCTGCTGTGCAGACCGTCCTCCCGCTCATAGGTCGCGGTCAGCCCCATCCTGTATGGGGAGGCGTAGAGCTCGGCTATCTGGGAGTAACCTGGCGATGCGAGGTGGTGGACTTCATCGAATATGATAAGAGGGAACCTGTTTCCGAGTTCCTCGGCTCGGAGGTAGGCTGTGTCATATGTAGCCACCGTAAGTGGCCTGAGGTCTGCCTCTCCCCCGCCGTATGCGCCCACCTCCGATCGGAAAGCTTCGGAGAGCCTGGTCCTCCACTGGTCCATTAGGTCGATCGTGGGGACCACCACCATCGAAGGGCAGTTTGCCTCCTGGATCGCCAGCAATCCAAGGACGGTCTTACCAGACCCGGTGGGTAGGACCACCACGCCGCGCATACCCGCCTCCAGCCAGGCGTCTAGTGCCTCAAGTTGGTAGCTCTTCGGGATGATTTCGGTCCTGAAATCAGGGTGGGGCAGCGGATCCATAACACTGTCCTGAAAGCGGATTCCGCTTTCACGCAGGTATCTAGTGATTTCTGGGTAGTGAATGGCCAGGCAACGGTATGATTTTGCAGCGGGATCCCAACTCGAGTGCGGCACCCGGATATTCCCTGATAGAATTGTGCCTTTTCCGTAATGGAGTGTCAGCATCTGGAGCCCTGTTTATCAGGAGGGGCAGGTGGTATAAATCTAATTATCCTTCAGCCTACCCATCCGTTCCGGGACCAGAACCACAAGCGCCGCAGCAAAAGTAAGAACCGGAGCGATGAGGAATGAATCAGGGTAGCTGCCGGATGCCTGGATCACAGCCCCGAACATCAGCGGGCCCACCATGTTCCCAACATCCATCCCCATCGTATATATGCTCGAGAGAAAACCCCTGCTGCCTGCGTGCGCATGTGCGAGAGCGAGGGTCTGCGATCCTGGCACGAAGATGCCTATTCCAAGACCGAAGATCACTGCGTCGATGTAGAGCTGGATCGCCTCCTGATTCAGCGCTATGAGCAGGAAGGCAAATGAGATCAGGAAGAGCCCGACGTATGTCATTAGTGCGGGGTTCTTGTCGGCAGCCCGCCCCGCAAATATCCTCAGGGCGAGGCTCGAGACCGCCTGGATGCTGACGAAGAGCCCGATCTGGAGATCGCCATATCCAATTATCTTGAGGTAAGCCGACAGGAAGGTGAGTAGGCCCATCCAAGCTATTGCGTAGACGACAAGGCTCACGAAAGCTACAACAAAGTGCCTCTCCAAAAGACCCCTGATCGAGACCGAGAAAGCTGCCCGCTCCTTCCTGGGCTCCCTGTAGAGGACTAGGGGCAACAGGAATAGGATCAACACAGAAGTTATCCCGAATGTCGTTGTGTAGCCGAAGGCTTCGGCAAGAAGACCGCCAAGTGCTGGGCCAATTGTGAAACCAAGACCGATCATCAGGCTCCTCCACCCTAGGGTCTCCCCTACCTTGCCCTCTGGAGCCTGGTCCACCGCACTCGCCATCGACGAAGGCACAAATAGGGCAACACCCGCCCCCTCGAGGATCCTTCCGATCATTATTTGGTAGATATCGGCAGAGAGGAACAGCACGAGGTAGGCGGCTGATCCAAAGGCAAGCCCAAGCGCCATCAGTTTTGACCTTGCCCAAGAGTCGCTCAGGAAACCGGAGATCGGACGGAGAAAGATCGCAGTGATGGAGATTGCGGACACGGCTAAACCTATCAGGAAAGGCGATGCGGAGACGGTCAGCGCGTACCGGGGTATGAGCGGGACGACCACCTGGATCATGGTGAAGAAGAGCATTGTCGCAAGGTTGACACGCCACACCTGAGAGATCAAGGTACGCATTCACCAGCCCGAGGCAGAATAGATGATTACGGGTAGACCCCTAGGTTATTAAAAACCCTGCTGCCGACTTCCGTTATCCCTCGTGGACCGGGCGGTCTGGAATTGCGGGCGAGTCGTTGCATGAGTCGACACTAGCCGCACTGAAGGATCGATCTTGATCGTGGCGAAAAAGGAATTTTGGCTGGCGCAAAATTTAAACCAGGATGTAAAAGCCCCGCCCAACCAAGTGCCATGGGGGAGCAGGATTTGCAACAAAAAGGGCACTTTGGTCCATGGAACAGATCTGGAAAGAGCTTATATTTCTACTGGATCCACTAATTCAAATGCATCCCCTGGAGAGACCACCATGACGGACCCCTTAGACAGCCTTTTCAGCAGAGTGCTGAGCGCAAAGATCTTTGCCAACAGGGAGATGATGAGGCCGGACTACATACCGAACGACTTGCCGCACAGGGAGGAGCAGATACTCAAGCTCGCGGAGATCCTTGCGCCCTCTCTGAAGGGTTCCAGGCCCTCAAACATCTTCATCTATGGAGTCCCAGGGACTGGGAAGACCGCAGTCACGAAGTATGTGCTGAAGAAGATCGAGGACGAGGGCATGAAGATTGGGGTCAATCTTGGGGTTGCCTACATAAATTGCAAGCATGACGACACGAATTACAGGGTCTTGGCTGACCTTTGCGAGTCCGTGGGGGAGAGGATCCCTTTTACGGGGCTCTCGACCTCAGAGGTCTTCAGAAGGTTCGTTAAAATCGTCGATTCGTCCGAAAGGATGATCTTCGCAGTCCTGGACGAGGTGGACGCGCTTGTCAAGAAGACGGGGGACAAAGCGCTATACGACCTCACGAGGATAAACCAGAGGCTGAGCAGGACCAGGATCTCGATAGTCGGGATAACGAATGATCTCAAGTTCATGGAGTACCTGGACCCAAGGGTAAGGAGCAGCCTGGGAGAGGAGGAGCTCGTCTTCCCCCCCTACGACGCCTCAGAGCTGGAGGACATACTCAGCAGGAGGGCTAGCCTCGCATTCAACAAAAACGTCATAGAGGGGAGCGTGATCAAGCTCTGCTCCGCTCTGGCTGCGAAGGAGCACGGCGACGCCAGGAGGGCTCTCGATCTTCTCAGAATCTCGGGCGAGATAGCAGAGAGAAACGGGGATACAAAGGTTACTGAAGACCACGTCAGGATGGCCCAAAAAGAGATTGAGAAGGACAGAGTGGTCGAGGTGATCAGGACGATGCCCCTCCACTCTAAGATATTAATCCTGAGCCTGAACCTCCTGGGCAAGGGAGCATCGAAGGGCGGATCGACAGGGGAGCTCTACGACCTATACAGCAAAGTAGCAAAGAGCATGGGCCTCGAGCCGCTCACGCAGAGGAGGATTAGTGACCTGATCAACGAGCTGGACATGCTGGGGATAGCTAACGCTAAGGTCGTGAGCAAGGGCAGGTACGGCAGAACGAAGGTTGTAAGCCTCAGCATCTCCGCGAAGAACTTGAAGGAAGCGCTCCAGGACGACCCGCGGCTCGGGGACCTTGTTAGCAAGTAAGTGGAATGGGCTAGGGCGCCATCGACGGAATCGCCCTGGTCCGAAAGGCTGATTATCGAAAAAGATCACTTCATAATTGGCTGGTTATCCCAAGAGAGTCTGAAGGGGGGTTTACGGTGGGGGACATCTCGATCTCGGTCTGCGGCGGTAAGATCCCCCCTTTCAAAAAGGGCACGACCCCGCTCGTGCTCCTCACTGCAGCAGGGATCAGGCCTGTAGAAGTCAGAGTTTCAGACGTCGAAATTGACGGGATGGACGCCACCGAAAAGATAGTCGGGGCCATAGTAAGCAGCAAGTGGAAGATCGAGGTACTCCTCTCGAGGAGCGTCCCGGTTGCCGGATTCAACCTGATAGACCCCGAGGAAATTTTAAAGACCACGGGAGTGCCATCGGTATTCGTGCTCGAGGAGGAGCCGGACAGCGTGGCAGTCGAGATGGCATTGAGAAAGCACTTCCCCGACTGGAGGAGGAGGCTCGAGGTTCTTAGTAGACCGCTGGGACCGCAGAGATTTGAGACTCCAGGCACTGGGGGGGTCTTCCTGGCGTGCTACGGGATCAGCCCCGAGTTGGCATTCAGAACCATGAGACGCCTTTCGGTATTCGGGAAGATCCCGGAGCCGCTCCGCGTGTGCTGCATGCTCTCGAAAGCGATCTCGTAAAGACCGCGCCCCAAGAGCAGGATACAGGCCTTTCGAAGAGGAGCCATGGACTAGGTGAAGTTCAACTCATAAGCTTTCGTTGTGGCGAGGTCGACTACGGGCACTATGGAGGGCTTGGGGACTATCCCAGCCGAGAGCTGGTACTTGGTCTGCGACTGCCATGTGCCCGAGTTGACCACCAGCACTCCCCTGTATTCGGCGATCCCCTCCACATGGACGTGCCCCGCATGGAATATGTCTGGGACGGGGTCAATCACGAGCCGGTCCTTTGGCTCAGGTGCAAGGGGGGTCTTCTCCCCGTATATTGGGGCGATGTGCCTGGACTTGAGGAGCTCGACCATTGCCCTCTGCGGCTCCCTGAAGTTGCAATCGGGGAGGAATGGGATCACGTCGTCGAGGCTCCTGCCATGCGTAAGGAGAAAAGTCTGACCGCTGAGGTTCACGAAAGACGGGTCTCCCAGCATGAGGACGTTCCTCATCGAGTAGAGGGGCGCAGCGTAGTCGCTGTAAATTGGGGGGGTTGGCAGGGTGGGTCTACAGGCGTCGTGGTTCCCTGGTATTATTATTATCTTGATCCGGTCAGGCAGCGTGGACAGGTACTCCGCTGCGATCTTGTACTGATCGTACAGGTCTGCGACATCCAATTCTTCCTCCTGGTTAGGGTATATCCCAACCCCGTCGACGAGGTCTCCGGCAATAACAAGGTACTTCGTCCTGCTCGCGATCTCATTGAGCCTGGGTTCATCGGTTTCTCCCCTCAGCCAGCCCAAGAACCGCTCGAAGTCGTCCCTCAGGAAAGTCTTGCTGCCGATGTGGACATCGGATGTAAGCACTGCATAGGTGTGGTCAGGAGAGGGAGGGATGCTTCTTGACTTGTAGGGTATGTCCGGCCAGATCACGTCCTCTGCTATGACCGAGCTGCCGTTCCTGGTCGCGCCGAGAACGCACACGACTTCGTCAACAAGTAGCCGGGCAGCCTTCTTCTTTATTGCATCGTCTCCCCTGAAGGTTACCTTCACAAGCCCGTCCTCGTCCTCAAGCTCGACCACCACAGTGCCGTCCCTGAACTCTTTCTTCGAATTGACCATTCCGATGAACTTGACTTTGTGCCACTTGAGACCTTCGGGTACATGCGAAGCGGTAGTCGCTCCGCTGACATCTGCCCTAGAGCGCAGAATCGATGAGAGTGACGCAAGCCGATCCCTGAAGTAATCCCTGAAGTCGCTCGCCTTCCCCTTTATGGTTATTCGCTCAAGACCCGAGATGAGCATGATTCCATCTTCCTCGAAAAGCTTTGAGTCGGGAGGGGCCTTAACATTCTGCCCGTTTCTGTAAGACGGTAACCCACTGGTTAGTGCCCGTGAGCTAGTTATGCTCTTCATGGGGCGCTCAGATTCTGCACCAATCACTGGATCAGGAGTGCCTATGGGTCTAGGCGCGGAGATGTGCCCGCAATCATGCGGAACAACTGTTTTTGAAGCAGACTCGATTGACTCAAAATAAGATCGGTCCAATACCAGGGGGGCAGATCCTGCGCCTTTGATGGATTTGAGGGCTGCCTCGACTAGGCGATCGGGATCATGCCTCGAGGCAAGGTATTCGAAGGCATCTGGGGATAGCTGGAATCCAGAATTGAGCACCATCTCCACAGCAGCCTTCATATTCCCAGCCAAACAAACCCCCCAATCGGATGTATGCGCCCCATCTCTTAATTTTTATTCGTGATTGGAATGGACCGAACCGACTGCCATGCGATTGAAAGTTGAAAAGGTTTTATTGATTGGGGCTCGAGTTGATTGTGAGGGAAGAATGTGGAGTACAGAAGGCTGCAGATGAGCAAGGGGGGCTCCTTTCTCATCTCTCTTCCGAAGGACTGGGTCAAGTCAAACGGTCTTCATGGCGGATCTATCCTGAAGCTCACGGTCTCGGAAGGTGAGTTAAGGATAAGTTCCGATGCGACGGGCGAGCTGGAGAAGGGAGTGGTTGCATATATCAGGCAGGCTGAGGGGTTGGAGAGGCAGATCAGATCCAATTACCTTTTCGGTGCGGACACAATCGTGGTAGAGCTGGGAAAGAGGCTCACCCCTGCTGTCAGGGAGGAGATCAAGGGAGCGATCCAGAAGCTCATTGGGCTCGAGATTGTTGAGGAAGACAGGGACACGGTCACCATCCAGTGCCTGCTGCAGCCGACATCGATGCCAGTCCTAAGTACGATCAGGAGGGCATATTCGCTCGCGGCAAGCATGCACAGAGACGCCGAGGAGGCGCTATCGAGCCAAGACTCAGAGCTGGCATCCTCTGTTGTGAGGAGGGACGACGAGGTCGACAGGCTTTATTTCCTGATAGTTAGGCAGCTCAGGCTCGCCATCAGGAGCCCAGCTGTTGCTGAGAAGCTCGGCATCAGACCTGCAGAGTGCCTGGACATGAGGATGGCCGCCAAATACGTGGAGACGATTGCGGATTACGCAGGCGCAGTTGCCTCATCAGTCCCAAAGTTGGGCGGAGGAGTTGACAGCGATTTGGTGAGCGCGCTAGTCTCGCTAAGCAAGCAAGCGTACAAGATACATGAGAAGGCTGCGAGCGCCCTTTTCAAAAAAGATCTCGCACTTGCGGACACGGTACTTGAGGAGGGCAAGGCGCTCTCGCAGTCGCTGCTCTCAGTAAATGAGCTACTCATGACAAAGCAGCCTAGGATAGCGGCGCTGCTGGATTCGATAGCCATATACTTCTACCAGATCGGCGCACACGGGATCGACCTTGCGGAGCTGGTGAGCGGGGCGCCTGCCGAATGAACGAAAAAGAAATTTAAGAGAAGGGTGACCGATCCTTCTATCCGGTGATCGGGATGAAGGAACTCGGTAGGCACTTCATTTTTGAGTTGTTCGGTTGCGACCCAAAAGCGCTTGACGATATCAGGGGCATCGAGGAGGCAATGGAGAGAGGGGCGATCGAGTCCGGACTGACAATATTGGGCAGAGTATTCCACCAATTCTCCCCCCAGGGTGTGACAGGCGTCCTAGTGGTTGCCGAGTCCCACATCTCGATACATACTTGGCCTGAGCTTGGGTACGCCGCTCTTGACGTCTTCACATGCAGTAAGAACACGGATCCAATGAAGGTCTTCAGCAGGATCGCTGGATTGCTCAAGCCTGCCTCTAACTCGGTGGTCGAGATGAAGCGCGGAGTGATCTGTGTGGGGGAGACTGCAAAGTGAGCCTCGCCTGGAAATGGTTCATCGAGTACCAGACCCATGGAAGCGCGCACATGCACGGGATTAGGCGGGCACTCCACAGCGAGAGGAGCGAGTTCCAGGAGATAGATGTCGTCGAGAGCGAGGACTATGGGAGGATGCTTATACTCGACGGTAAGGTCCAGTCGACTGTAAGAGATGAATACATCTACCACGAGTCTCTTGTACACCCGGCTATGGTTGCCCATGCCTCGCCGAAAGAGGTGCTCATCCTGGGCGGAGGCGAGGGAGGTACGCTCCGGGAGGTGCTGAGGCATCCATCGGTCGAGAGGGCGGTGATGGTAGACATCGACAGGAGGGTTGTAGAGGTTTCCAAGGAGCACATGCCAGAGCTCTCGGGCGGAGCCTTTGAGGACCCGAGGGCAGAACTGGTTTTCGGTGACGGCAGGAGGTACATTGAGGGGTGCAAGGACATGTTCGACGTAGCAATAGTCGATTTGACCGACCCGCTTGAGGGCGGACCAGGGGCGATGCTATACACGAAGGAATTCTATTCGCTCCTATCGGGGATATTGAAAGAGGATGGCATAATGGTCACTCAGGCAACTTCCACTTACTACAGCGACTACTGCTTCGCGACGATTCTAAAGACCGTTGGAAGCGCATTCCAGTTGACGGGCGGGTACCATGTTTGGGTTCCTTCTTATGATTCAACTTGGGGGATCGTCTACGGGTCGAAAGGACCAGATCCCTGTGGGCTGATCGGTAAATTCGAAGGAGCGGCGGCGGGAAAAGGGGTGAAGGGCCTCAGGTACCTCGATGAAAAGACGTACCAAGCACTATTTGCCCTGCCAAAGGATCTGGTTGAGAAGATCAGGAAGTGGGGATTAGTGGCTACGGACGAGAAGCCGACTTTCATGCCAGTCTGAACGAATGAGACAAAGGCAAAAAAAGAAGGGGAAGAGAAAGATTTAGAAATAACTTTGCGTATCGAAGAGTGAGCCGGGGTGGCTGAGCGGTTAAGGCGCCGGCCTCGAGATCTTATCAATGGGACAGGCAAGCCGGTTCCCTCTCGGGGGAGCAAGGGTTCGAATCCCTTCCCCGGCGCCAATCCTTATGTTCGAAGAGACTCTGCGGACTAGACCATCAGCTTTAGAGGGTTCTGTTGTGGGGGATAAATAAAATTGTTTTTTATTTTAACAGAAAAACAATTTTTCAAATAAATGTTTATATGTCATCCCTGGTAAATAAAAATCAGAATACTTTGAATTTGGGGTAAGGCATTTGTCTCTGTCGAAGCCTTTTTTTAAGGATATATGCCAGCTGTTGGAGCGTGCGATGTACGGTATCGACCAGAGCGATATGGAAAAGGCTTCGGCAAAAGATCTGAGGAAAAGAAAAGCGGCAATAAAGCTGCTTCTTCACAAAGGGCTCTTGAAGATAGACTTCACACAAGGCGAGCCAATCTACAAGATAACAGACAAGGGCTCGGAATTTTTGAGGAATTATACAGAATTCGATCTATACAGAAGGCGCTTCGGTGCCCTAAGAGTAAATCTCTAATACGCGCTTTACTTCATCATCCAGCATGTATGAGCCGTTGTGCCCCCTACGCACGAAATTATACTCCGCGAGGAAGGCGAGCGCCTCGTTAACTAAAGCGATATCTACTTTCAAATCTTTGGATATGTCAGTTGGTTTGCGCTCTTTTCCGTCGCTCAGCAGCTCCAATATTTCGTCTAGCAATTGCATAAATGTCCATCACGTTTCTTTAAAACCAAATATTTTTAACATTTTTGGTTTTTAAATCAGTACTGAAAAACCTTACTGTCGATATCAGAAGAGGTCGGCATTGCGTATTCGGCATGATTTTCGGGGCGAATCGCAGGATTTTGTGCCACAAACCGAGCTGTGCACAGGCGTGTTTTAATAGCTGAATTTTTGGTCAGATGGGCTGCTAGCGAAATTTTGGCACTATTGGATCGTGGACCTCAGCCGCTTCACGACCCAGTCCCTGTCCAGTGCTAGGAGTAGCGGGGCCAATCGCGGACCCCTCTCTGAGCCTATCAATATCCTGTAGAGCAAGGCGAATGCCTTTCCAGTCTCCATGCCGAGAGATCTTGCAGCCTCGAATATCCCGTTCTGGAGATCGGACTCTGGGAGGTCCCGCTCCAGCAAGCCAGCCACGGAGTCTATGAATTTACGCTCTGCTTCGTCAGAGAGCTGGAAAGCCAACGCCCCCGTCGAGATCCTGAATTTTGCCTGCGGCGGCGCATAAAGGCTAATCCAGTTAGATGCCATAGAAAGGCGCCGTTTCGCATCGGAGACCTCGTGCTCAGAGAGCGCAGGCTTCCTGTGCAGGCGGGCGGCGTAATCGACAGACTTTGCGATGACCTTGTCGCTCCCCAATATAGGTTCAAGCTGGACGATCGTTGCTGCGAAACGGTATGGCAGCCTTGCGGGCGCGGACTCGCGAGGCTTTTCCCTGACGCAGAGAGCGTACAAGTCCCTCAGGTACTCGTGATCCTCGCCGGGGGGTGGCGCCTCGATCCCGTAGTAGATGCGCTCGAGCCGGTCGAAGTTGTCGACGATATCGGGGATGCGCTCCGGGAGGAAGGATATGTGGCGCATCGGGTCGGCGCCAAGTATCAGGTGCCTAAGGGCCTCCGGGGGCGCTATCTTGAGCCACTCAAGAGGAGTGAAAGTTATCCCCTTGTGTGTCTTCATCGCGTGCTCGCCGAGGGTGAGCCATTCGTAGGAGACGCGCAGAGGGCCACGGTATCCGAAGATCTCTTGGCAGACCTCAAGCCCCATGTCGTATGCGCCATCCTTGACGCAGTGATCCTTGCCGGCGGGCTCGCATGACACCCTGAATACTGCCCATTTCGCTGACCAGTCCACACGCCAGCTGAGCTTGAGTGAGAGGTCCCTAATCTTCCCCTGACCCTTGTGCCCGCAGGCAGAGCAGGTGTAGGTGAGCGCATCCTTCTCGAGGTCCCAAGAGTCGATCTTGTTCGGGATCACCTCTTTCTTCATGAATGCGATCCTGCCACACTTCTCGCAGACAGCCATCACGGGGTTCCAGTCATCCGCGGTCCCGTCCTCCTCCGGGAGATGCAAGTACTTCCTCCTGATTGCCTTGAGCTTATCAAGCTTCATCAGAACGGTCCTAATAGCATCCTTCATCTCAGGCTTCTTATAGAGCTCGTGGGAATAGACGATGTTCGGCGAGAGGCCAAACTCGGGCTGGCACTTTATGAACTCGTCTGCGAAGTGGTGGGCATAACTGCTGTGGCAGCCGAACGGATCAGGGACGGAGGACAAAGGCTTCCCGAGCTCCTCCTCGAACCCCTTCGGGACCGCTAATCCTGCAGGTATCGACTTGATTGGATCGTACGAGTCAATTATGAAATTGAATGTGGATTCGACCCCCCGCCTCTCCAGCTCTCGCTGGATGGCGCTGCAGATGAACTGCTCACGCTCTGCCCCGATGTGTATTGGGCCAGAGGGAGTCTTGCCCGTATGGATCACTATCCTCTCGTCGCCCCTCCTGATTATCTCGTCTACGATCCCCCTTATCCAGTGGCCGCCAACCATTGTGTACACCTCAGAGCAGGCTTGAGAACCTCCTGCGCACCTCTTCGCAGCCCCCTTCCTTCTTCGCCAGGACTACCTTGAAAGGAGAGACCTCCTTCGGGAGCGTTTGGACGTCCAGCCCTAGGCATTCCCTTATAATGTCCTTCGCAGCCCAGAACACTTTGTCGTTCATCTCAGCGTCCGCGTTGTCCGCAATGTGCAGTATGAGAGCCTCGATTGTCCTAGGCTCTATTGGGCTTGCATCGCCATGGTGGGACGCCACTGCGTGGATCACCTCTATTGGGAAGCGCCGGGCATAGAGCTCCCCAGTGATTAGCGAGAGGTGATCGATCATCTCCCCAAGTTTTGATCGGTTGTACTTGCCGGGATAAGTTTGGCTATAAGTGGCGAATTTGAACAGATCGTGTAGCAGGCTTGCGGCTATCACTACATCCCTGTTGACTTTAACGCCGTAGACCTCTTCCACAATGTCCGCCAATGCGATCGCTACCTTTGTCGTAGAATAGGTATGGACCAGTAGCCCGCTCTCGTATGAGTGGTGCCGCCGCTTGCTCGCAGGGGACTTCGAGAAAGTGGTCGAGTTTGGCATCTCCAGGAAGGAAAGCCGGGGATTCCTTATCATCTCGATTACCTTGTCCCTCAGCGATTGGTCGCCTATCTTCTCGGCGAGATTGATGAGATCTTCTTCTTTCATCACAACGGCACGCTTCATAAGGGGGGCGAAGAGGTATTTAAATTTAGAATTGGAAGGGGCACCCCTCCAAGGTGTGGTTCGCACAGGCAGTTCCGATAAGGTTAAAAAAGTGTTTGCGCCTTAATCTTGACGAGCGGGGATTCCCAAGCCAGGTCAAAGGGGTAGGACTGAGTGGCGGGGCGGGTCCGTCCCGATCGCCCAGGAAGCTCCTATGGCGAAGGCCTTCGTGGGTTCGAATCCCACTCCCCGCACCAACATAACATCTGAGTCCATAATAATCGGATGCCTCTGCAATTTTTCATTCATGCTTTCGATCTCTCCTTCCTCGAGTGTTGCTGCTTTCCTGAGCGAAGGAAAATTTTAAATCAAAATCAAAGGAAAGTATTTTTGAGCTGGTTGCTTTGCAAAGTTATTTGATAAGTCGGCGGAACCTAACAATCTATTTCCTGATGCTTTCGCGTTTTCCTGGTTGTTTTGGATCTCCCAAGCGCTAATCTCGACAGGAATATTTGAGGTGGTAACCTGGTTGAACGATTCCCTCTTCAGCCCCTACAACCAGGCTACATTCGGACCTTTGGTTGCTGCCTCAGTTTTGACATATGTGGAAGGTGGGAAGGAGAGGGTTGCGTCACTTCTAAGGAAGATTTCGAGATACAGGATAGGGCTCTGGTATATTCCAGCATTCATCATTGCGCCTGCGATCATTGGTGGTGTGCTGCTGATGGCGGTGATTACAGGGGACCCTACGCCGGAGCTTGCGGCACCCTCAAACCTTTTGATGATTCCCTTCGCATTCGCCTATATCTTTTTCCTCGGCGGGCCGTTGCGGAAGGAGGTCGGCTGGAGTGGGTATGCGCTAGAGGGTCTGCAGCAGAGGTGGAGTGTATTTGCCTCTAGTGCAGCTCTCACGAAAGGGGTTTAAAACTAAGAAACCAGGGCGCCTGATCACTTCATCCTCAGGTCCAAGACACGCCTGGCCTTGCCATCTCGCCTTTCGATCGACATAGGCGGCAGGACCCTCACCGTGGGCTGGAAGCCCAAGATCGTTCTGAGATCCCTGAATAGCACCTTTTCCAGCGACTTTGCGGAATCGTCTTGCTGGCTTTTGCAGTTTGCCTCAACAAGGACTGTCAGCTGATCTAGCGCGCCTGCCTTCTCTATGACGAGCTGGTAGTTCATCCCCACCTCGGGGTATTTCATCAAGACGTATTCGACCTGGCCCGGGAATACCTTCACCCCGTTGATCGAGAACGCGTCATCGCACCTCCCTTTGATGCGCGCTATCCGCTGGTGGGTCCTCCCGCATTCGCACCCGTTTGTATCCAACAGCTTGGACATGTCCCGGGTCCTAAACCTCAGCATTGGCATTGCGGTCTTGGTCAGCGAGGTCAGGACAACTTCCCCCTCCTCCTCTGGGCCCAGAGGCTCTCCGGTGGAGGGATCTATGATCTCGACGATGAAGTGATCTTCCCATATGTGCAGCCCCTCGCCGTGAGAGCAGTTGCACCCCACCCCTGGGCCGTACATCTCGGACATCCCGTATATGTCGTGGCAGTCCATGTCCCAGACATCCGAGATCTTCTTCATCATCGAGTCGCTCCAGGCCTCGGCGCCGAATATCCCTTTCCTGACCTGAAGATCCTTCTTTACATCAACCCCCATCTCTGACGCGACCTCTGCGATGTGGAGGGCGTAGCTCGCGATTCCGGCGATCATCGTTGTGCCGAGGTCCCGCATGAGGTTTATCTGCCTCTCGGTGTTCCCTGTACCTGTTGGGACGACAGTCGCCCCTATCGCCTCTCCCCCATAATGGAAACCGAGGCCTCCCGTAAATAGCCCATAACCGGGCGTAACCTGGAATACATCACCTCGCCTCAGACCGCTCATGTAAAGGCACCTGCACATAATCTCAGTCCAGTTCTGCAAGTCCTCGCGGGTGTATAGCACGAGGGTTGGCTTTCCTGTCGTCCCTGAAGAGGCGTGTACCCTGACGCATTCCTCCCTAGGCACTGCGAGGAGGCCAAAAGGGTAGTTCTCCCGCAGATCATGCTTCGAGACCATGGGAAGCCTCTTCAGATCGTCAAGAGATCTTATATCATCTGGGGACACCCCCCTACTCTTGAATGCAGAGCGGTAGAAGGGAACATTTTCGTACAGACGCCTAACTGTCAGCTTCAGCCTCTCCAGCTGGATCTTTTTGATGGATTCTCTGTCAAGCGACTCCAAGCGACGGTTCCACATTTCATCCATTCCTAATCACCTTCACACTGAAAGCCAAATACACTAATGTGCCGACCAAGATCCCCGGGATTATAGGGTACACGAATGAGTTGGAATAGAAGCATAGCTGCCAGATCACGCATGTCAATGCAGCCGAGATAACGGAGGCTGTTGCGCCTAGCCGCGAGATCCTTTTCAAGTACAGCCCCCCGATCAGCGGGGCAAAGAAGGCAGAGGAGATTGCTGAGAATGCCACGCCTACAATCCCGACGATAACGTCAGGGGGATTGAGAGCGAGCAGAAGCGGAACGACCCCGAACAGGATGGTCGCCAGCCTGAGGGCGAGCACGCGTTCGCTTGCTTTCGGACTTGCTGCGGATACCACATCCCTTAGCAACGATCCGGAGAGCATTATGCATATGGGTGCAAGAGTGGACATCGCGGCGGCGAGTATTGACACTAGCAGGAACGACCCGAACCCGGTGCCGAATATTGAAACTGCGATGGAGGGTACGACAAGGTCTGGGTTAGAAAGACACTGTCGGAGCACGGCTGGGTCAGAGATGACTGCCCACCCAAAGGGACCGGAGAAGAACACGGCAAAGGCGAAGACTGCGATCAGGATCGGGGCTATCGCCCTCCCCAACCTGATGACAGAGGCGTCCCGCGCGCTGTAAAACTGCACGACCATGTGCGGGCTGGTCATCTGAGCGAAACTTATCGCAAATGTAAGCGAGAGTATGTATGGGATTGTGGCCCCCGCTGCGGAAACTGCAGAAGGCGCCGGTCCTGGGAAAGAGAGCAGAGAGATCCCATTCCCCCACCCACTGAGACGGACCTCATTCAAAAGCGAGAGAGCCGCATCCCAGCCGCCAGTCCGAAGAAGGATCCCGCCAATCAGGACAAGGGCCGACGAAATCATCAAGACGCCCTGGAGAAGGCTGACCGCTACATTCCCCCTGAAACCCCCGATACTCGCGTAAAGGAGCGCAGGAACCGCTACTATCAGAAGGGCTTGGGAGTAGGGAATCTCGAGAAGCACCTGGAGAATGTTGCCTGCGCCCTTGAATATCGATATCAAATAAAACTCCATGAAAAAAATAAACACCAGAGCAGAGACGAGCTGAAGAGCCCTCGAGGAGTACCTTCTGCCCAAGAACTCTGATACGGTCATCGATCCGGAGAGATCGGCAAATTGCTTTATTTTAGGTGCAATGATCGCCCATGCCAATACCGCAAAGAGGACATGGAAAAAGAAGAGAAAGGCGCTCCACTGGAACCCAAGGAGAAAGCCCATCCCTCCGCCCCCGAGGAAAGCGGCAGAGCTGAAATAAGTCGTTGTGTAGGAGAAAGCCAGCAGTACGGGCCCAAGGCTTCTGTTGGAAAGAAGGAAATCCACTACAGCCTTGTTCTTCCTACCCCCAATAGCCGCGATAACAAGGATCAATGTGACGTATGCAAAGATGACTGCTATCGGCAAGAGATCCGTACTAGTCACCTCTCCCTTATGCTGAAAAAGAAATTCACTGCTGCCAAGACCGCCCCGCCAACTGTGAGTATTATGAGCACACCATCCAAGGGCCGCTTCACCACATCAATATGTACCGAAATGGTTTTTTATAGAAATATATAAACATAATTGTACTAAAATGTACATTAAATTCTATTGGAAAGGCGACACCAACGACCCATCCCAAAATCCCAGATGCGATCCATTGGCATTCAAGCCTAATGTTAAAATGATGCAAAAATGTTATTATCCCGATTCTGCGATACCCTGTTGGGGCAATATGCCAGAGATGCTCGCAGCTGAAGAGATTCTCAGGGAGATCATTGAGAAGTACAACAAGAAGCCGATTGGATGGCACATGGCCTCAGACCTGAGAGGGAATGCAATAGTCATCGGTCCGGATATTGGGTATAGGATCAAGACTATGATGATTAGCCCTTCTGAGAACATTGGCTTTGGGACCCGATTTGAGCCGGGTAACCTAGGCGCGTCAATCGGATCAGGCTACCATTTTGGCTTTAGACCTGTCCCGCCAGAACTGTTCGAGAAGATATCAAAGGAAAACTTCGTTACCGAGGGCGTGCAGAGGATCATCGGAAAGATCCTAGAGAGCGACCCCGTACCTTTAGAAAGGATAGATTCTGAGGCAGGAGGGATCTTGGGAGGGCCCTTCCTGCAGCACCCCGATCTGAGGGGTATATCCAAAGCACAGCAGGAGCTGGACGAGAAGCTTAGGATCGAGGTTGAGAAGGAGTTTATAAGGAGGTGCCCGATGAGGGCATCGATTTACAGGTAGTATGCAATGGATTTCTTGCGCAGCCTAGATAAACCACTTATGCAAGATGGAAAATGCGGTGAGAAGATGGGCAAGATCAAGCTCTACAAGTCTCCTTCTTGCACGAGATGCCCGATCGCCAAGTTCATCCTGAGCCGGGTTTTAGTCACGATGGGTCTCGAGTATGAAGACCTCGTCGAGGAGAAGGACACAGAAAAAGACTCTGAGGCGATGGCAGAGCTTCTCATGCTCGACTGCGATAAGACCCCTGTAATCAAGCTCGGGGATGTCCTCATAAAGGAGGAGGAGACCCTGGTTGAAAGGATAGTGAGGGAAGGAATTGAAAATTGGATTGCTGCGGGGAGGCCGGAGTAAAGGAGAGCGTAAATAGCCATGCGTTGCAAGTCGTGCGAGAAGTGGTACGGCGCAGAGGACGATGACTATGGCCCATGCAGTGTAAAGCACGCGCGTGGAGACAAAAAGTTCATCACGCACGGGGAGCACGTTTGCGACGAGATCTACAAGGGCAAGGGATCTGACAACGATGGAGATCAGGGAAGCTGAGCCGAAGGATTTCCCGGAGCTCGTCCTAATGACGGAAAAGGAGGGGTGGAATTACACCGAGGACGACTTCCATTGGTTCAGCCTAGTTGGCGGGAAGACATTGGTTGCAGCCAATCAGGGCGAAATGATAGGAATGGTCACGGTATTTGACTATGGGGACACAGGATGGATCTCAAACCTGCTTGTAAAGCCCAAGGAGAGGGGGCACGGCATTGGCGGGGAGATACTCTCAGAATGCAAAAGGCTGCTCAAAGGAAAAAAAACGGTTGCACTATTTTCCTACGAACGATCGACAGGCTTCTATGAAGCAAACGAGTTCAAGATCGACATTGAGGCTTATCTTGTTTCACTGAAGGATCGGGACAGGATCCAGGGGAGAACGGGATCTGTCATTGGGACTGAATTGGACGAATCGATGATTCGGATGGATCAAGAATGCTTCGGCTATGAGAGGCGCAAGGTTATCAAAGAGCTGGCGAAGAGAGGGATGGTCCTGAAGCCTGAAGGGGGCGATGGATTCGCCATAGTCAGGAGGGATCCTGTTGAGCCATCAGTCGGACCTGTGATCTCAGGCAAGACCGGGACTGGAAATGAGCTCCTTATCGGCGCGCTGGTGTTGGCTGGACCGAATGCCAAGGCAGTGGTTCTGGAGGAAGGGATCAAGCCCCTGAAATACGAGGAGAGGATCAGCAGGCTATATCTGGGCGCCCCGCTGAAGATAGATCGCTGCAGGGCAGTCGCTTTCGCTGGACTTGAGTTGGGGTGATGACTTGCAGGTATTCAATACCAAGAGCGGAAACAAAGAGGAATTGATCACATCTGAGCCGGGAAAGGTGAAGGCATACATATGCGGACCTACGGTATACGACTATTGCCACATTGGGCACGCCAGGACCTACATAAACTTCGACGTTTTCAGGAGATACCTCGAAGCCCTCGGCTACGAGTTCATTCATGTCCAGAATTTCACGGACATAGACGACAAGATAACCGAGCGCGCAGTTGCACGAGGGAAGACCCCGAGCGAGATCGCGGATTACTTTATCCAAGAATACTTCAAGGATATGGACGCTCTCGGAGTGAAGAGGGCAACGGTTTACACAAGGGTGTCGGAGTTTATCCCGAGGATTGCAGAGGCAACAGAGAGGTTGCTTGAGCGAGGTTTAGCATACAGGTCGGGTAACGCGATATACTTCGACGTCCAGAAGGCAGGAGGTTTCGGAGAGCTCATCTCGAACGTTGAGGAAGCAGTCACAGACAAGATCGAGGCTGGGTCGAAGAAGGGGCCTTTTGACTTCACGCTTTGGAGGCAGGGGAAGGAGGGTGAGGAGACATGGGATTCCCCCTTAGGCAGGGGGAGGCCCGGCTGGCACATACAGTGCGTGGTGATGTCCACGGATTCGCTAGGATCCCAGTTCGACGTCCATTGGGGAGGGATGGATCTCATCTACCCGCATCATGAATGCGAAGCGCTGCTCTCAAAGGCGATTTTCGGGAAAGTTTTCGTGAAGTATTGGATTCACAACAACTTCGTCCTTATGGGCGGTGACAAGATGTCAAAGTCATCAGGGCGCCCCGTATACATAAGAGACGTCTTGGAAAAGTTTTCCGGAGATACGCTTAGGGCATTCCTCCTGCAAAGGCACTACCGTGAGAAGATCGAGTACTCTGAAGATGGCCTGGAAGGTGCCGAGAGGAGGCTGCAGACACTCAGAGAAGGTGCAAAAATTGCCAGAAATGGCAGGGGCGAGGGAGGCATGAGCGTATGTGTCAAGGACTATGCAGACATGTTTTTCGGCAGCCTCGACGATGACCTGAGGACTGGAGATGCTCTGACTATCGCGGAGAGGCTGGCCTGGGAGATTGCGGAAGGGAAAGAGAAGGATTTCACCGGGGCTTGGAGGGTTTTCGACGCTGTTGAAGGGATCCTTGGGATCAGGATTTAGGCACCTAGATAGGCGCTGGCTACCTTCAAAAAGATGCTGTTGGGAATCGGAACATCTTGGCTGCGCCGGGCTTAAGCCCCCTCTGCCCCAACCCAATATCCCCCGTCTTCCGTTATCTCCTTCTTCCAGATGGGCACCTCATGTTTAACCCTGTAGACAGCCTGGCGCACAGCCTCGAAACCAGAGTCGCTCCTCTCAGAGGCTACCGCGACAAAGAGAACTTCTTCGCCCGGTACAAATGTGCCATACCTGTGGCATATGAAAACGTCCCTGACCCCGTCGATCTTTGAAATGTCTTCGGCTATACTCTGGAGCAATTCCTTTGCCGACTCCTCGTATGCCTCGTACTCCAGTCGAACCACCCTCGATCCTCCGCGGGTAGATCCTCTAACTGTCCCGATGAAGGTAATTAGGGCACCATAGGATCCTACCCCCAGGCTCGACTTTGCAAGCGAGATTAGCCTTTCTACGCTGAACCCTTCCTCTTTTCTTGACAAGATTCCTAACGGCATAGGCTGCACAGGGATTTATCGAAGGCACACTAAAATAACTGTTCTCCTCTGGATAGCCGGGGAAGGGCCTTGGAATGCAAGATTTGCGGGAAGCACTATTCAGAGGGGCTTCTGGAACTGCTTTCCGAGGTTTATGGTCCGAGGCTCCAGGGGGTGCTGGAGAGGCTCAGCGCCCCGCCGAGCAGGTATGCGGTCAGGGTCAACACCCTCAGGGGGAGCGTGGATGAAGTCGTAAGTTACTTCAGGGCAATTGGTGTCGACTGCATGGCCCATGAACAGATCGGGGAGGCAGCAATGATATCTGTCGAGGGTCCGTTCAAGATCGATCCCTCAGGGAATTCGATCACCGCGAAGAAACACGCCGCTGAGAGCGTCATGCTCGGAAGCAATCTCTACATGCCTGGCATCATGAGGATGCAGAGGGTCAAGGTTGGCGACACCGTAAGGATCGAAGACCCCCGCGGGCACCTGGTCGGGTCAGGCATTTCCAATATACATTCAGGATTGCGGGGCGTCAATGGGATCGCCGTTTCCACGTCCCAGAGCATATACAGGCTGCCGCCGATACGGGAGACCACTTTATTCTCAGAAGGGAAGATCCAGGAACAGAGCCTCCCCGCGATAATCACCTCGAGAGTGCTGGATCCCCAGCCAGGGGAAACAATTGTTGACATGTGTGCAGCGCCAGGAGGGAAGGCTACTCACATCGCGCAGCTACAGCGTGAAAGAGGGAGGGTTTTCGCTTTCGAGCATTCCCCCAGGAGGGCAGCGAGGATGATCGAGGAGATCAAGCGCCTCGGGATCAGGTCCATTTTGGTCGAGAGGGCTGATTCAAGATATCTGGACAGGGACCGCCCAACGCTGATGGCGGACAGGGTGCTCGTCGACCCCCCGTGCACCGCCCTCGGCGTCCGGCCGAAACTCTACGAGGAGGCCACTGCTGCGGAGGTCTTCTCATCAGCAGTATTTCAAAAGCAGTTCCTGAGGGCTGCCGCAAGGATCGTGAAGCCCGGGGGCGTAATTGTGTACTCGACGTGCACGCTGACGATCCAGGAAAATGAGGGGGCGGTCAGGTTCGCTGTCGAGGAGCTCGGGCTTGAGCTTGAGGAGCCCCCAATCAAGCTGAACGCGGCTGGGGAAGGGATAGGGCTCAAGGAGTGCATCAGGTTTGACCCAGATGTTAGCGAAACGCCAGGGTATTTCATTGCCAGGTTCAGAAGGACCCGGTGATCTTCCTCTTGCTGTAGACCTTCCTTTTGAGCGAATGCCCGCACACTTGGCAAGCGGTTAGCTTCTTCGACTGGTCGTACGTAGCCCCGCATGCAGGGCAGTAAAGGAACCACCAGAACTCCTCGGATATCCCCTTTGTTACCATCGGCTTGAAGTTTATCGAAAGAAGGGTGCATAGGTTCTGAAGGCTATAGTCGTCGCTCACGACAAGGACATTCTCCCCCTCGCCTTCCAGCTCGAGCGCGAGTGCAACTACCTCGAGATCGGTCTCAGAAAGCACGGTGAGGTCCCCAGTCGAGGAGGCGCGGGTTTTCACCACCGCCACATACTCGGGTCGCGGTGCCCTGACTCTAAGGCGCCCGCTGGCGATTGAGACCTCTGTCACAGACCGCGTCCTTCCAGCGTAAAGCTCGGCCTCGACGCCAGGGGTTATGTAATGGGTCCCCTCGACTAGCCGCGGGTTGAAGCCGTAAATTATTGCCGACGTGTCGAGCACATAAGTCTTGGAGACCACTATCCCTCAAACCCCATATTCAGAGATTTCCTAACCTTATCATAAAAGTCCACGGGAGCAGTTCTAAGGAAGACAGCCGGCGACCTAGACTTCTCAACGAGGATTTTTTCACCATCTTCTAGGTCGACAGAGACTTGTCCATCCAACATCAGCAGACCTCCGGATGAACCGGGCAACAAAGTGACCTCGACCCTTGCAGACGGGGGCAGGATTACTGGGCGCACCCCGTGATGGAGCGGGCATACGAATACCACCTCAATGACATCTAAGCCAGGATCGATGATCGGGCCTCCGGCAGAGAGGGCGTATGCTGTCGCCCCTGTAGTCGTGGATACAATGACGCCATCAGCCATCCCGCGATGAATGGTCTTCCCGTCTGCAGAGACTGAAAAACGGATTATCTTCGAAGGCCTCGCGGAGGTCACAAGTGCCTCGTTCAACGCATCAGGGAGCTGGCGCCCCTTTAGGGCTACCGAAAGCTTGGTCTTATATTCGAGGTAGGTCTTGCCCTCTAAGACGCGGGTTAGTGTGGCGATCGCCTCTTCAGGGATAGTCTCGCAGAGGAAGCCCCGAGCACCAACCTTTATGCCGAGCAATGGCGTCGATCCCACCATTTGGGCAGTCCGCATTATTGTGCCGTCACCGCCCACAACAACGACAAGGTCGGCTGGAGGGGGATTCGGTCCGCAACCATCCGCTTTCGCCAACTCTGCAGGGCGGATCACCTCGATCCCTCTCGAGGAGAGAAAACGCCCCGCGTCCAAGGCTACCCTCGCGGCCTCCTCAGAATTCGGCTTGGCGACAATCCCCACTCTTGAGATCCTCAAAATTTTCATACTCCGTTAGTATTGTGCAATCAAGGCTGTTTTATAACTTATTCGAGTTGAATGATCGGAATCAAAGGGTCAGGCGGACAGTTCATAAATATTGGATGGATATTCCATCCTTGAAATTCTTTATATAAAAGCATCAAGATAAAAAACGAAGGTGATTATATGGCTGAAATGACGCCGCGAAAACGAGCCCTTCTTTGTGTCACAGGCAACAAAAGGCGAGCAGACAGGATAAGCTGCATGGATACACTGACCACTGCAACAGTCGATCAGATGAATGCGGTGAATGCGCCGTTCCCTGAGGCAAACAGGGATCCGCAGCTTGCTTTCAAGCTCGCAGCCGCCGCCTGGGAAGTAATAGGGCTAGAGGGTTTCAAACTGCCTTTCGATCTCTGTGTTGAAGCAGAGGCATTTGGATGCAAGATCAACTGGGGAAGGATAGACAGGCACCCAAGCGTAGAGACGCATGCTTTCAACGACCTGAAGGACCTCAAGATTCCAGAGAACATCACTGAGACCGGAAGATTCCCGCTGAAGCACAGGGTCGAGGAGATGCTCAGGAAGGAGTATGGCGACTACCTGCCAATTATCAACCAAGTTACGGGACCTTTCACTATTGCCGGGCACATCTTCGGGATCGAGAAGTTCTGCATATGGACCAAGAAGAGACCACAGGAGGAGGTCAAGGAGGCGCTGATGCAGATATCCGAGATGAACATTGATGACTGCAAGAAGGCACTACAGAGCGGAGCGGATGTGATCTGCATCGCAGATCCCTCGGCGACTTCGGACATCCTGTCGCCACAGTTCTTCAGGGACGTGATGATCCCAGTCTACCAGAACATGGCCAAGAAGATCGGGGCGCCAGTCGTGCTTCACATATGCGGCAACACTTCAGCTTATCTGCCGTATATAGCTGACACCGGATTTGACGCATTCTCGATTGACGCGCAAGTTGATCCCGCATTCGCAAAGGCCATAGTTGGCGACAAGATAGCCATAGTCGGAGGAGTGCCAACGATTACTGCGCTCCTATTCGGCACGCCTCAGAAGGTTAGGGAGGCGGCGATCGACGCGATAAAGAAGGGCGTTGATGTGCTGATGCCCTCCTGCGGAATACCTCCGAGGACTCCAACTGCGAACTTCAAGGCGTTGGTCGAAGTAGCTAGATGCATGGTTTATGTGTGAGGTGTTAGAGATGGCAACTAAAGAGGAAATCATAAATGGATTTGTAAAGGCCATAGTCGATGGTGACGAAGCGGCAGCTGCCAAGTGGGCGAACGAAGCGGTCGCGGCGAAACTGGACGCATATGAACTCGTGACCAAGTACGGCGGCGATGCAATGAGTGTAGTGAACCAGAAGTATGAGAAGAAGGAGTACTTCGTCCCTGAGGTCCTATGCTCTGCAAATGCGCTTAACGCGGCTGTGGAAGTGCTTACGCCACACATGAAGGCTGACAAGACCACTGTGCCTGCGAAAGTCGTCCTCGGAGTGGTAGAAGGAGACATCCATGACATAGGCAAGAACTTGGTCAAGATAATGCTCAGCGCTGCTGGGTTCAACGTGATCGACCTAGGCAAGGATGTGCCACTGGCTAAGTTCCTGGAGACTGCAAAGGACAACAAGGCAGAAGTAGTAGGGATGTCTGCACTGATGAGCACAACAATGCCGGCGATGAAGAAAGTAATCGACATGTTCGCCCAAGCAGGGGTCAGGAACAAGGTCAAGATAATCGTCGGAGGCGGCCCAGTTACTGAGGAGTGGGCACTATCGATAGGCGCAGACGCAAGGCCTCACGATGCCTCAGCAGCAGTTGGCGTAACGAAAGATCTAGTGGCGAAGCTGAAGCAGGATCCGTCGAGTGCCTGGTAAAGGCACCCTTTTTATTTATTCCATTTCTTTTGTTTATAGGATCTTTCCGGAAGGTTCCAACAGAAAACGAGCGAAATAGGCCCCGGTTCTAGGGAAGGGCACCAAGAGACCAAATCCAAGGATCAGGTCCGCTCGGTAAAAGCCATTCAGGATTTAGTCGTTCACGGCATATTTTGTTCATCTGTAGAACGGGAACACTTAAATAACATTCCCGTTAGTTAATAGTTAGAACTTTTTGGTAGTGCCATTATTGAAAAAAAAGAGGATAGATAAAAATGCTTTACATGGATTAGATTTGCCAGAGCTGGAACAAATAAGGAAGCGTATGGCTGTTGACCCTTCGCTGGAGGAACGTCTGAAAGAGGATTTCCAGGGCACCATAAAAGAGGTGGGGATCAAGGTAGACAGCGCTTTTATAGACAGGGTGATGGAGAGGCTGAACTCTAAGGTGAGGGCGGACCTGAGGGAGATCGTCAAGAAAAGACCAGAGGCCAAGAATTGGTACTTGAAACGGGTTTTGGAAGGCAAGCCATTGAAGATACATGTTCACATAAACAAGGAGACGGGAAAGTGCGAAAAGTCGCTCGGGGGCGGGGGCTAATGCAGACTGGAGGATACGACGTTGTTTTGGAGGTAAGGGAAGAGCTCCTGAACAAGTTCATGAAGATTGGCCATTGCATCGGCGCCTTCCCCGTTCTAAAGGGGACCTACGCGCTCCCCATACCGAACGTGCCAGAAAGCCTGAAGGAGTTTACAGTGATAGGTTATGAGGTGTCCCTCCCAAAGCCCCCGACTATCGAGGCCACGGCCGATTTGCACTTGCGCATGAATGTGAGGGGGCAGGCGAAGTTCACTGTGCTCGGGGGCATCAAGTTTGAGATCGAAGTCGAGTTCACCGTTGGGGTCGCCCCGTCATTCGATCAGGCAACACGCAGGCTTAAGATAGATCTATTGACAACCAGCATTGACGACGTAGAGTTGAATGACACCTATCACCTACCAACCAATGTGATCGCTAGGCTGAACGAGATATTGACTATAGCAATGCACGAGTACTTGACGGAAGATCTCACCACCCTGGAGTTGAGCCCGGTCTTATTCGCCACGGAGCTCCCGAACATGCCGCCAGGGGAGGAGAACAAGCTCACCATTGGACTGGGGAATTTCCGCGTCTTGAACCCTTCCACACTGTGTGTCGCAGTCAACCTGCTTGGATACAATGGCGGCGACATCAACTCGGTCTTGGACTTCACGGACGGGAGCCATATCGGCATAGGCGTCAACGAAGGGGCAATGCACAAAGTATATGATTTCTGGTGGGACAGGACAACGCATCCAAAGTCGATCACGAAAACGGGTAGCCACGACTTTGACATGCCCTCGATTGTTGACTGGCTGGACGAGCTAGCCGACTGGGTGGTGGCTGCCTGCACGCTTGGTTTGGTCAGCACTGAGATAGACATTAAGCGGGTCTGGGCGGAGTTCGGGGCAACAATAAGGTTCAGCAAGTTTGACTTTGACCTGAAGCCTGGCAATGTTGTCGAGATCGCAGGGAGCGTCTCAATCGATGCTTGGATGAGGGCGCTAGTCACGATACAGACCACCACCTCCCTTTTCTGGGGGATCTGGGACGTCGACACAGAGACCTACACAGGGGAGATATTCAGCCTATCTGTAAACAACCTAGTCATCAACATCGACTCGGCTTCTGCAAAAGTTTACTTGGACGACAAGAATCAGCTAGCCGTTGACATACTTGATCTGGACATCTCCATACCGCTCGACTGGGAAATACCCGAGTTCCTGCTTAACTATTTTGTCAACTGGCTCATAGACAGGATAGTCGAGAACTTGCCGCCAATCGTGCTCTTCCCTGCGGTCATTGAAGAGAGCCTGCCGGGGACCACGGTGAAAGTCAAGGCTGCATTTACCAAGCTATTCATCGATGAGCCAGAAGCCCTGGTCGCCGCAAACATAGAGACTTCAGGAATAGGGGCATATGCGCCATATATTGCAAACAAGTCTCCCGAGCACATGGAGGTCCATAAGAAGGATTGCGAGTGGGCCCATAGGATTGCAATCAGGAACAGGGTCTATTTCTGTGACCTCGAAGAGGCCCTTACTGCAGGCTTTGATGGATGCAGATATTGCATTCCAGAGCACCACCACAGATAGCAAAAACAATATTTTTCATTTTTCATCATGGATTGACTGCCCTGAAAGAGGCAGCGTGCATAAAGAGATTTTTCTCAAACATTTTAAAACGGTAAACCAATAATTTCTTAGTTAATGGTTCTCACTGACGTGACCGAACTTGCTTACCCTTTGATTAATGGTGTCATGTTAGTCCCGACAAGCATTCACGAAGTGCTTGAGGTTCAAAGGAAGAAATAAAAAATGTTTAAATTATTGCCAAAAGCGCAAAGCCGAGTAAAGCCAATACTATGCCGATGATTATAAAGACCACAACGGTCACTATAGCGACCAGTAGTGCCCTGAGCCACCCACAGTCGAAGAAGTGCTTGATCAGCGCAAGCCATATTATTATCATAATTATGGCGCCAATCAGCCCTAAATCGAAGTAGCCGAATACCGCGTCTACAATGGTCCCAATCACTACGATCCAAATAGCATCGGTGAACTTGGCCTTGTCTTTTCCGGCAAGCCACCTGCCTACAAGCCAGAGCACCGGAGACAGGATAATTATGCTCACGACTAGGTTGATTATTACGGAAACTAAGTTTACCATTTTTATACCCATTAATTATTGCTGAGCGTTTCTATTTTACTTTTCGCGTGAGGGCATTCTTTTAATAAAAACGGGCTAAAATTCGAAAGTGCTTTCAATGCACTTTCACAATTTGTTGCTCGATGATCCTTCGTAGGTGAAGCAGGTGCTTGGGAAGCGGTTGAGGATGCTCCTTGCGACCATGCCAGCCTCGGTCCAGGCAGCAGATACAACTGCGCATGGAACGACGCACTCAGGGCCGAGTTTCAAGGAGGCCACTACATAAATCGGGTTCTTAAGTATTGGTTGTGCCAACTCATTTATCCCGATTTCGCAAAGGGACTCCCCATACGCTTTGACTCTCGGGCAGGTCGTGTTCAGACTTATTTTGATCGCAGAACCGACTTTCTCTGCGATGATCTGGGTCCTTTGATCGCATCGGGGCGAGTTTACCGAGAACGTGGTCGTCAATTAGAGCCACCTAAGATCGTGAATGAGAAGCTGGTTAATTACATTTCCCGATCAGCAACTGTCCCCATACCGGATCGTATAGAATTAAGAAAAAGGGGGTGTTTAGAATGGCGCAAATATGCCGATGAAAACCAGCCAAGCCAAGATTGTTTTTGCTACCAGGCTCAGTAAAATGTAGACTCTCTCGCCGTGGAGGTAGTCTTTCCACTTGCCGATCCCCTTGTATTGGAGGATCATGTTGATGGAGAATGTGTTGAACATCACGAAATACAGTACGAGAACTAAATAGACAAATGTCGGCGGGCTTGTGCCAGTTGAGTTCAGGGCGGCGACAAAGTAAGCAGCTATGACCACCCACGGGGTGAAGCCAGAGATGCAGCCCAACAGATATGGAGACCAGTCAATCTTCTTCGTAAACTGGTTGATCTTCTCCATCAGGTAACCGAACATTATCATCATTGCGTTCAGTACGAAGATCATGACGAGTGACCACAACTCCCAAACCCCGACGAATGTCGCCAAGATCACAAGCATGATCGAGCTTGAGAAGGCATACTCATACCAACGATATGGGTTCATCCCTCGTTTTAGGTATTCAGCGTATTGATTTTTCTTTGCGAATGCGATAATCATGTGGGCCGCTGCAGAGATCAGCAAGAACGACGCCAGCAATGCCCCCAGATACGTGATTGTGAAAGCGACCTGAGGATTCGGCACAACCTTGAAGACTGGAGGGGTAGAAGGTATTACTTCGAACTTGAGGTAAAAGGTGTAAATGTCCCGCTCCCATGTCAAAAGTGTCCCCAAAGTAAGCATGAGTATCCCCTGCACCAAGTGGAGGATCCCCGCACCAATGTTCAATTTCCTGAGGCTTTCCATGGTTATTGGAGATTTCTGGATCAGCTCCCTTCTCAAATCATTGTCCATAGATTATTCCCCTGTATATAGAAACCCGTTGGCATTTAATATATTTTTACAATTATTACTCATTTTTTAATTTTTTTTTAATAAATATAATTGTAAACTGCATGGAGGCGATAGGAATGCCACCGGGTCCTTGAAATAAGTTTCCGATAAGATGATTCAATTGCCGCTAAATTGATATAATGCATTTCCTGAAGGCGGCCATTAAAGATGCGTCGGTTCTGGCAGTTAGACTGTCAAGGCATATCTTAAATGGACTGGCGGGAGAGTATGATAAGATTTATTTACTTATTCCATTTACTCAAAAACAAGCGGATGGTAGAGACTGATGTCAACGAAACCTGTTGAAATTGGCTCACTGAAAGAGGGCAGCTTCGTGGTCATAGACGGAGTACCCTGCAGGGTCGTCTCGATGGAGAAGTCGAAGACAGGAAAGCACGGCTCAGCGAAAGGGAGGGTCGTCGCGGTCGGAATCTTCGACGGCATCAAGAGAAACATCGTCGCCCCAGCAGACCAGAGGGTAGATGTCCCGATAGTGGAGAAGAGGGCTGCCCAAGTCATATCGATTATGCCAGACTCGGTCCAGCTGATGGATTTGGAGAGCTACGAGACATTTGAAGTAAAGAAACCGAAAGATGAGGAGATAATGGCGAAGATAGCCCCAGGTGCCGAGGTCGAGTATTGGGACATACTGAATGAGAAGCACATAATGAGGGTCAAGTAAACCCTGTTCCTTTTTTGGACGCCCAAAGCATTTTAGGGAACACCGCCAATTCATCATCTATAAAGCAAGGTGTGCCCAGATGGTATTGGATAGCCTCAGCAGCTCGCTCGGCAATGCCATAAAAAAGATACTTAGGACGCCGGTCGTGGACGAGAAGGCTGTGAAGGAACTGGTAAGGGACATACAGCGCGCGCTCATACAGTCCGATGTCAACGTGAGGCTTGTCTCAGAACTATCCAAGAGGATCGAGAAGAGGATACTCGAGGAGGAGCTACCGCCCGGGATCACGAGGAGGGAGCTTGCGGTTAAGGTCGTGTATGACGAGCTTACAGGTCTCCTTGGCGGCGAGAGGGCGCAGCTCCCCAAGTACCAGAAGGGCAAGTCTACCGTGGTCCTGCTAGTCGGGATCCAAGGCTCAGGCAAGACCACAACAGCGTCCAAGCTTACATGGTACCACAAGAAGCAAGGCCTCTCTGTTGGGGTGGTCTGCGCTGACAACTTCAGGGCCGGGGCATATGACCAGCTCAAGCAGCTTGCGGACAGGGCAGGAGCTGAGTTCTATGGTGAGAAGGGGAACCCAAGCGCGGTGGAGATCGCAAAGAATGGCGTACAGAAGATGAAGGAAAAGGGGATCGAGCTGATAATTGTTGACACCGCGGGGAGGCACAAGAATGAGGGCGATCTCATAAACGAGATGAAGGAGATAGCCGAGGCCATCTCTCCGGACGAGATAATACTTGTCTTGGACGGCACCATAGGGCAGCAGGCGATGCAGCAGGCTGAGGCGTTCAACCAGGCGACCAAGATAGGTACAATCTTCCTGACCAAGCTGGACGGATCAGCCAGGGGGGGAGGAGCCCTCTCGGCGGTCGCGGCAACAAGGGCTCCAATAAGGTTCATTGGGACTGGTGAGGGGATAGAAGAGATCGAGCCTTTCAGCCCGCCGAGGTTCGTGGGCAGGCTCCTCGGGATGGGTGACATCGAGGCACTGGTCGAGAAGGTCAAGGAGGTCCAGAAGACCACATCAATGTCAAAGGACCTGAGTGCAATAGCTTCTGGGAGGTTCACCCTGAAGGATCTTTACAACCAGATGCAGGCGCTCAGGAGGATGGGGCCTTTGAGCAAGATCCTGCAGTCTATACCAGGGATGGGGCTTAGCCTGCCAAAGGAGGCGATGGATCTATCCGAGGAGAGGATGAAGAGGTGGATGGTGATAATGCAGTCGATGACGCAGGAGGAGCTTGAGGAGCCCCACATAATCGACGGGTCCAGGATCAGGAGGATCGCAAGGGGATCGGGCACGACTCCCAAGGACATAAGGGAGCTGCTCGACCAGTACAAAATGAGCAAGAAGTTTGTCAAGCAGATGGTCACGAAACAGAAGAGATTCCCAGGGATTAAGGGCGGGCAGATCCCGAAGTATTAGGGGCATCGTCTTGCGGAGTTTCATACTTCTAGCAAGAAAGACGGACCTCGCTTCCAACAGAGGGCTTCTGACGAGGTTCATCGCAGGATCTCTACTTTTATCGCACGGGACTAGGAAGGACGTCTGGGCCGCAGTCCTGTTTGATGACGAGGTACTGGTCAGTTTTGAAGGTTGGGCGATGAGGAATGTTAGGCCCGACGAGCAGTCACTCTCAGGGATTCTGAGGGCAGGGCTTAGGAGGGCAGAGGAGGGGAAGAAGCCCAGGGTCCTACAAGGCGTGAGCGCAAAGAGGGCAGATATAGCAGATCTGGCGCCAAGGCTCCCAGGTAGAAGATTCTTTTTTGACGGTCCGGGGAGCACACACGGGATAGGGGCGGACATCTCGGTGGTCTTCTGTTGCAAGGGCATAGATCATGGAGTTTCAGATTGGCTGAAGAGTTCAGGGTTCGATCCCCTCCGCCTCGGAGCGAGGAGGTTGACCGCGGATCAGGCCGCAGTTATCGTAAACAATGCGATAGACAGGTCGCAGCCCTGAGGCAAGGATCAAGGTTTATATTCCATCTCCCAGTGGAGGGTACTCACGAGTTCTCCGGTGTTGATTATGTCACTGATCGAGAAGGCAAGATCGATGCTCCACAGGTACCCGCTCTGCGACAGCTGTTTGGGGAGGCAGTTCGGCGGGCTGGGCAGGGGGATCACGAACAAGGAGAGGGGGTTTGCACTGAAATTGGTGATCACCATGGAGGCGCACATGGGGCTCAAGAAGGGGGAGGAGTCCCAAGAAGGGGTCTTGAGGGACCTTGCAGTCAGAGGCGCCCACACCCCTGCCTCAAACCTAGTCGGTGAGACTGCCAAGGACGGCTGCTACATATGCGGCGGGATAATGGACAGGATGGGCGAGTACGCGGCGGAGGTCGTCAGGGCTCTGAACGGGTACCAATACAAGACATTTCTCATCGGAGTGAAGGTTTCCGGGGAGCTTGCCGAGCGCGAGGATGAGGTAAAGTCGGAGTTCGGAATCGAGTTCGGGGAGTCTATGAAAATGGAGGCCAGCAGGGAGATCGGGAAGCTGGTCTCGAAGGCAACTGGCAGGGAAGTTGAGTTCGCTAAGCCCGACGTTGTCGTCACGGTCTGGATACCCGGACCTGTGGTAGAGGTCAGCCCGATGCCCCTATTCGTATTTGGCAGGTACAGGAAGCTCGCCAGGGGGATACCCCAGTCGAAGTGGGACTGCGTACACTGCAGGGGGAAAGGTTGCGAGATCTGCCACGGTACTGGGAAGATCTATCCGACATCTGTCGAGGAGATAGTCTGCGGACCAATCCTCAAGGCAGCCGGGGGGAAGGAGACCAAGTTCCACGGGGCGGGCAGGGAGGACGTGGACGCGATAATGAGCGGGACCGGGAGACCCTTCGTAGTGGAGGTAAGGGAGCCGAAGATTAGAGAGCTGGATCTGAAGGCTATCGAGGCCGAGATTAACAAGGGGGGGAATGGGATGGTGGAGGTTGCGGGGCTCAGGCTCTCGGACAGGAGAACCGTGAGGAAGCTCAAGGAGGGCGCCAAGGTCGCAGAGAAGGTCTACAGGGCACTCGTTGAGCTGGATCGCGATATAACTGAGGAAGGGGCAGTGGCATTGGGGAAAAGCTTTAATGGATGTGTTATAAATCAATTAACTCCGAACAGAGTGCTGCATCGCCGGGCTGACAGGCTCAGGCTCAAGAAGGTCTATGAGATGTCGGTCAAGATGATCGACCCTAGGCACCTTGAGCTTGTTGTCCGCTGCCAGGGCGGGCTCTACGTAAAGGAGCTCATCTCAGGGGACGGGGGGAGGACAACCCCGAGCGTCTCGGAGATCCTTGGCTGCGGGGCGAGATGCACTGAGCTCGACGTGATTGCGGTAAACGAGGGTGTGTAGATATGAGGCATTCGGTTGGCTACAGGAACAGGACCAGAACCCTTCTTAAGAAGGGTCCGAGAGAGAGGGGTCTCTCCCCAATCAACAGGATACTCAGGGAGTACGCTGAGGGCGAGAAGGTCACGATCAAGATAGACCCGTCCACGGTAAAGGGGATGCCGCACAGGAGGTTCCACGGGAGGACCGGCACTGTGGTCGAGAAGAGGGGCAGGGCATACGTCATCAGGGTCCACATGGGCGGGTTTGAGAAGACTATCATCGCAAGACCTGAGCACATAAAGCCGATAGAGGGGCAGTGAATGCCCAGAGAGATTGTCAAGGAAGAAGAGGTTACGCTCCCAAAGGTCAAAATGCTGCTAGAGCAGCGCCAGAAGGACGGGGAGCTGAGCCACCTCCAGAAGATCACCTACGACTATGCGTCCAAGTTCTCGAAGATCGATGCTGAGAAAGCGGACGCCCTGCTGTCCAGGCTGAAGGAGGAAGGCATCTCAGGAACGCTCGCGACGCAGATAGTAAACGTCCTGCCTACGAGTGTCGAGGAGCTTAGGACGATATTTTCCGCAGAAAGCAGGCCTATCCTTCCCTCCGAGCTCGAGAAGATCCTGAGCATCATCAATATGTTCAGGTAAGCCTATATCTATTTTAATGCACCTAATAATGTAAATAGAGCGCTTAAACGGTGAGGTTTATGAGCAGCCAGAGGGATCAGCCGAGAAAATTTGAAGACTTCGCTGTCGTCTTGGAGCACCTCCCCTATGGGCATCCTAGGGACACCAGGCCGCTGTACAGGAGGGAGCCGCTGGTCCAAGCAGTAGGGACTGAGTACTTTACGCTACTCGAGCTGATCCCGGTCCCAGGGGCATCGTTCCAGCACAGGGAGCTCATCGCGATAGGTAAGTGGGGCAGGGACAAGATCGACCACGTGAAGAGGAGGATTGATTATGAAGAGCTCACCCAGAATGCAAAGGATGAGCTCCCGAGCGTGATAGAGGAGCTCGTGACCAAAAACGCGGAGAGGTTCGTCTCGTTCTTCAACAACGCCGGCCCTGTGACCACAAGGATGCACTCGCTGGAGCTCCTCCCCGGGATAGGCAAGAAGGCAATGTGGCAGATCCTCGAGGAGAGGAAGAAGGGGCCCTTTGCGAGCTTCGACGACATCCAGAGCAGGACGCGCATACCGGATCCGAAGAAGACGATTGTGAAGAGGATAATGCAGGAGATTATGAACGAAGACAAGTACTACATCTTCACCAAGCCCCCTATGAGGAAGGAATTCTGATCTTGACCGACCGTTCGCTCCTCGCGCTCACAAAGAGGGCGTTGGAGGAGGCTGGCATAAGGCCGAGCAAATCCCATGGACAGAACTATGTCGTTGATCCTGCACTGATCAAGTGCCTATTGGATTCTGCAGCGATCTCCGGGAACGAGACCGTGCTCGAGATCGGGCCTGGGATAGGGACGCTGACAGAGGAGATAAGCAAGAGGGCAAGGAAAGTCATAGCTGTAGAGAGCGATCCGGCTTCCGCCAGGTATCTGTCAGAAAAGTTCTCTGGATCAAATGTAGAGGTCATCCAGGCAGATATCCTGCGGATAAATTTGCCCGAGGTCGACAAGGTCGTCTCAAACCTCCCCTACTCGATATCAACGCCGATAACTTTCAAGCTGCTCTCGGACAGGGGCTTCAGGCTCGGGGCATTCACCTTCCAAAAGGAGGTTGCAGACAGACTTCGGGCAAAACCTTCTGACCCTGATTACTCGAGGCTGAGTGTAGCCGTATCGCTATTAGCCGAGGTAAAGGCAGTAGCAGATTTCCCTCCGGAGTCGTTCTACCCCGCCCCGAGCGTAAATAGCACAGTGGTGACTATAAAAAAGACAAAGGCGCCAAATTTGGCAGAGTGGAAGGCGCTCGACGCGACGCTCAAATTCCTCTTCTCCCAAAGGAGGAGGACCCTTAGAAAAGCCCTTGAGACATTCTCCAAGTCGATGGGCATGGACAGGGCATTGCTTGAAGCCATGATTGGAGTGGGGATGATAGAGAAAAGGGTCTTCGAGCTCAGCCCAGGCGATTTCTTGGAGATAAGCAGAGCGTTTTCGAGGTTGGGGGCGGGAGGCATTGAGGATAAGGGGGCTCGAGATACGGGTCTTTGACGGGGTGTACCCTCCTTCGGAGGACACATTCTTGTTGATGGACGCGGTGAGCGGAGAGAGGGCAGCGAGAGGGCTAGAGCTCTGCTCCGGAACCGGCGCTGTAGGTCTGAGTATAGCCAGCCGCGTAGGTGAAATGGTCGCGGTTGACCTGAACCCGGCGGCCGCGACGAATACCCTCCTGAACTACAGGGAGAACGGCATGACGGCGCATGTGGTCGTCGGCGATCTCTTCTCGCCCCTCCATGGCGAGTTCGACCTGATATTAATGAACCCGCCTTACCTGCCAGATGGGGACGGGGCCCCGGCTGATCTAGCCTGGAGCGGGGGGGCTTCAGGCAGGCTGATCATAGACAGGTTCATCTCAGAGGTCGGCGATTTCCTGAGCCCGGGCGGGAGGGCATACATGCTACAGTCCAGCCTCAATGGGATACATGAGAGCATCGAGAGGGCGGAGTCGGAAGGGCTTGATGCCCAGGTAGTAGGGCGCAGGGATTTCGAATTCGAGAGCCTTGTGGTGATAAGGATGATCCGGAAGGCATAAGGCTCTCCGAGAGCATGGAAAAGCTAAAATACTAAGGATTTCACTTCCATCTGGAAGCATTCGGAGGAATAATCATGCCAGAGAGACCGGCACACTGCTACCGGTATTTCGATACGCCGGCTTACACCAGAAAGGAGTACATCAGGGGTGTCCCTGGGTCGAAGATCACCAAGTTCGACTATGGTGACCCGAACGGAGACTTCCAAGCGCTCGTCAGGCTGATCCCGCTGGAGGCGGGACAGATAAGGCACAATGCGCTTGAGGCGGCGAGGGTGATCGCGACGAAGCACCTGCAGACCATCCTCGGAGAAAAGGGCTTCCACTTGAAGGTCAGGGCTTACCCGCACCAGGTGCTCAGGGAAAACAAGATGATGGCATTCGCAGGGGCGGACAGGCTCCAGGACGGCATGAGGAGGTCGTTTGGGAAACCGGCCGGCACAGCCGCCAGGTTCAGGGCGATGCAGCCCATAATGGACGTCAGGGTCACTCCGGACAAGAAGGACGTGGCAAAGCAAGCGCTGAAGCTAGCCTGTGCGAAGATGCCAATGCCCTGCAGGGTAATAGAAGTGAGCTGAAGGGCATAAGAACGCCCACATTATCTGGTCTTCAGCCCCGTTTGCCAGCCCCTGTTTTTTGAGGGTGAAAGAGTGTACGATTTTGAAATCGAGAGGGCAGTCGGGGAGGTGGAGAGGAGGAGGGCAAAGAAAGTTTTTGTGCAGGCCCCCGATGGGCTAAAGCAGTTCCTCGCAGACTTCGTCTCCAGGCTTTCAAAGGTCTGCGAAGTCTATGTCTCGATAAACCCCTGCTATGGGGGCTGCGATCTGGAGGACGACAAGGCTGCGATGATCGGGGCAGATATGGTGATCCACATAGGGCATGAAAAGTTCATCGAGGGGGCAGAAAAGGTCCAAACAATTTACCTTCCAGCCCCCCACATGGTTGATGTCAAAGACCTCGCCAGCCTGGCTGCATCTGAATTGAAGAAGAGGGGGTTCACGAAGGTAGGGGTCCTTGCTAATCTCCAGCACGTAGTGCATGTTGGGGAGTTCGTCAGGGCGCTGGAGGCCGCTGGGATTGTGCCCGTTGTCGACAGGCAGACAGCCGGTCTTGTTCTTGGATGCCGCACTGGCGGCGCCAAGAGGATTGAAGGCGAGGTAGACGCTTTCCTCTTCATAGGCGGAGGCGAATTCCACCCCCTTGGGGTCGCAATGGACGTCGAGAAAGAGGTTTTCATCGCGGATCCATACAGGAACGAGGTTAGGGGCACCGTTGAGATGGTGAAGAAGACTCTTTCGCAGCGGTGGTGGGCGATAATGGAAGCTGCCAAGTCCAAGCGTTTTGGGGTCATTGTGGTGACCAAGCCAGGGCAGTTCAGCATAAAATCTGCAGAAAAGATTGCTGCGGGGATCAGGGCGGCAGGCAGGGAGGCATATCAGCTGGTCGGCGATGAAGTCAGTCCCGAGAGGTTTGCGTCATTCCCATTCATTGAGGCGTTCATCGTAACTGGATGCCCGAGAATCGCAACGGACGCATACCAGGATCCTAACAGACCAGTCCTGAACGAGGCTGAGGCGTGGAAGATGCTCGAGATCATTAAGCCCGGCAACAGATAATGGTTGGAGGATCGTAATGGAGCCTTCATGCAGCGGGCTTGAAGGGCGAAGCCCCCCCAGGTCAAAGAGAGAGCTAGAGATCCTTCTCGAAACGGTCAGAGAGTTCGAGGGGCCGAATATTGCCTACGAGCAGTACAGACTCCCAGCACAGCTCGCCGCTGAGGTCATATGGTACATCGAGATGAGGCACCAGGACATCCGAGGGAAGCGGATCGTAGATCTCGGGTGCGGGACAGGGATGCTCACCGCGGGGGTCGCGCTGATGGGGGCGGAGTATGTCGTCGGGGTCGACATCGACATCGGATCTATCATCAAGGCAAGGGAAACATGTCAGATGCTCTCTGTGGCTTCATCCGTTGACTTTATCAACTCAGAGGTGAGCAGACTCGAGCTTGATGCTGATGTGGTTGTCCAGAACCCCCCATTCGGAGTCAGGGTAAAGGGGGCGGACAGGGCCTTCATACGAAAGAGCCTTGAGATCGCCCCCAGGGTATACTCGATACACAAGGGTGGAGAGGCGGTGAGGGGGTTTGTGTCAACGTTCGTAGCGGAGTGCGGCGGGCGCATCGACGAGATGCTTCCGTTAAAGATAAAACTCTCGCCGACCTATCACTTCCATAAAAAGAGATCATATGCCTTTGAGGCTTATCTATTCAGGATCGTGAGGGGCAGGTAGACATGTCAAAAACAAAGATAGTCTCACCCGGGGAGAAACTAGGGGTAATAGAGGAGTACATTCCGGGGAGCGGCACTTATGAGGAAGACGGAAAGATCTTCTCCAGCATGGCAGGGGAGCTTGAAATTGACCCAAAGAACAGGAGTGTAGGAGTGGCCCCTAGCAAGAAGCCCGCGGTGCCCGAAGTCGGCGACGTGGTCGAGGGCATCGTGGTGGGCATGAAAGAGGACGTCGCGCTAGTGAAGATCGTGGAGATAAAGGGGAAGAGGCCCCTGACGGGGGATTTCTCAGCGCAGCTGCACATTTCGCAGGTTTCGAAGGATTACACCAAAAGCATATTCGACGCCGTGAACCTGAACGACAGGATCCTTGCGAAGGTCACGACTGGATGGGCACCCTACCAGCTATCGACAGTCGATGACGATCTGGGAGTGATATACGCCACCTGCACGAAGTGCGGCGGGGACCTCGTGCTTAAGAAGGGGAAGCTTTACTGCACCAATGACAATATATCGGAGAAGAAGAAGATATCCAGGCTATACCTTCTGAAGGAGTAGATTCATTATGGAGGTCAAAGTCATAAGCGAAGGGAAGAAAAGGCTAGAGCTCGAGATACCCGGGGAGGACCACACGCTTGGAAACTACCTCAGGGCGACCCTGATATCGATCAAGGGCGTTAAGCAGGCCGGATACGACATAATCCACCCGCTGACTGGCGGCATAAGGGTTGTAGTGGTGACGGAAGAGGGCTTAGCGCCGCGGGCGGCGGTCGCGGAGGCCCTGAGCAGGATGGGGAAGGAAGTCGAGGAGTTCAAAGAGAAGGTTAAGTCAAGCACGTGAGTGAGAGCCAAACAGGGCAGGCAAACAACTGCTCAGGGATTGTTCCGCCGAGCGGCTGTCCTGCTGTTTTTGCTTTGCTTGAACATAAGATATTTTTGGAGCAAAGGGATTATTCGCCCAGCGGTGAAGATCTTGGATGCCCCGACTAGTGATGTGTATGAGACGATTCTAGCGCTATCGAAGGACAAGGGGTTCTCGAGGCTCGGGGACGCGTTCGTGAACCTCGTTTACTCGTCCGCCAAGTCCAGATCTTCAGGAAGACCGTTTGGAGGCAAAGTGCCAGACAAGATCCTATCGAGATCCCTTTCAATGTCGGGGGTAAAGGTCCCATCCAGGCTCAACCATGGAGAGCGTGGGGACATTGTCGAGGGGGCACTCGCATATGCATGGACAAATGATCTCCTTACACTTGAAGAGGCGGTGGGCGTGGTTGAGTCGGGGCTGAGGGGAATGAAGTGCGAGAGCAGGAAGGAGGAGGAAGAGGCGGCAGCCAAGGCATTCGCGGTGCTGTTCCTGACGGCTATGAGTAGGATCTGCGGACCAGGCACGGGGGCATGAGTGGTGGCAAAGAGGGAGGCCAGGATTGCGTACATAGACGCAATCCCAGGCATGGGAAGAGCCATTATCATCATATTCAGGGGAGGGTGGATAGACACAATCGCCTCCTGCGAAGCCAAAACGGCATGGGAACTCATCGAATGGCTTCGAAGATCGGGGTACATCGAGGAGATAAAATCATTCGCGGCAGGCGAAGGCCTCCTTGCTCTGCAAGGCGCCTCCGATCTCGAGGATTGGCTCGCAGGGCGCGGGATCCTCAGAGAGCAACTACCGGCGAGGAACATGAGGCAGGCTTCGGCGATCATTGAAGGGCTGAAGGAGTACCAGAGGAGTAAGATCAGGCCTGAAGAGGAATGACCGTCCTAGAGCATCGGGCTGCCCTAGCCTGGAGCGCAATGACTTGATTGAAATATAACGCCTCACCAAAATTCCTGGAGTGAAGATCATTCAGTTTGAAAAAAGGAAGGGCCCCGCAGCCGGTGGAAATCATATTTAATTCCAGATCGGAACAAATTGGGGCTTCCTGCCGAAAGGGTTAAATCAAGAGTGGTGGATTTTCGCTAGGGGTTAACGTTGGAGTTCTGCCCTAACTGCAACTGCATACTTCTTGAGGACAGGAAGAGGAAGGTACTCGTCTGCAGGAAGTGCAAGTTCGAGAAGAGCATCGGCGTAGAGAGTGCTCAGAGGTTCGTCGAGGTTCTGGAGAGGAAGAGCGAAACGGTCATCGTGAAGGACAGTGACCCTAGCAAGGAGAGGACGCTCCCAGTAACAAAGGCAGAGTGCAAGAAGTGCGGCAACATGGAGGCTTACTACTGGATGATGCAGACTAGGAGCGCAGACGAACCTTCCACGCGATTCTACCGTTGCACGAAGTGCGGGACGACATGGCGCGAATATGAATAGGGATTCAGCTCAGTCCCAATTCATTTTGTCACGATCCCCGCGCCTGAGGCGCATGCTGCCCACAGACAGCAGTTCTTAAGTATTAAGACAGTTTATAGGTTGAGCTGGAGGGACGAATGTGTTTAAAGCGGTTCTCGCCGACAGCAGGGTCTGGAAGAGCATAATTGAGTCTGTCTCAACCCTCGTGGACGAGGGCGTATTTGTAGCTGACCCGTCAGGGATAAAGCTGAGGGCCATGGATCCATCGAGGGTTGCGATGGTCGACTTGGATCTCCCCAAGGGGGCATTCGAGAGCTACGAGTGCTCTGGCGAAGTCCCGATCGGCGTCAATTTCGAGGACATGAAGAATGTGATGAGGAGGGCAGGATCGAACGAGAAGCTGGAGATCGAGAAGGGCGAGGATGAAGCACGGCTAAAGATGAGGCTCAGGGGGAAGACTACAAGAACTTTCTCATTGCCGCTTCTTGACACCGGAAAGGAGGAGCTCTCGGTGCCAAGGATCCCGTTCAACGTCACAGTGAAGGCCCCAGCTTCCACGATCACGGAGGCTATAAAGGACGCAGAAGTGGTGAGCGACTTTGTCCGGATGTCGGTAGAAGACGGGCAGATGAAGATCACCGCGAGCGGAGACAGGGGCGAGGTTGAAGTCGTGATCACCAAGGAGAGCGGGGAGCTGCTTTCTGTCGAGGTAAAGGAGCCATCACAGGCGCTCTATAGCCTGAACTACCTGAGCAAAATGATGACGGCGGCATCGTTGGCTGAGATAGTGGCGATCATGTTCTCAAAGGAAATGCCGCTGAGGCTGGACTTCAACCTCTCCAGCGGAGGCAAGATAGTCTACTACCTGGCCCCGAGGATGGAGTCGGAGTAGCCAGAGTTGATAGATGAGCCTGATGCTGACCAAGGAAGACCTCGCCAAATACCCATTTCTCAAACAATCAATAGCATATATTGAGAGCATGCAGCTGAACCTCGGCGATCTCGCAGCCGAGGAGTATTCAGGCATACTACGCAAGGCATTGACAAGGATAAAGGATAGCATAGACAGGAAGATCAATCCGGCTGATCTTTCTGACCTAGAATCCGAGATAATATCCTACCCGCTCTCACTTGCGCTTGTGTACGGAAGCAAGTCCAACTGGCTTCTCAACAGGTTCGCCACGATCGAGGCCAAACGGGTGGAGGAGGAGCTCAGAAGAGAGCCAAGGGATAAGCTCTTAGAGATTGCGAAGTCTGGTTTTTCATGGGAGATCGAGCCCGTTGACCTAAGGCTCGAATGGGAGGAGCTGCCTTTCAGCATCCCTCTCCAGTCATACCTTGAGGCGGCCACCAGCTTCAACGATCCCCACTGGAAGCTCATCAACAGGTACGTAAAAGGCGGGCGCGTCTTCCTCAATTCCGGAAGCCTTGCCCGGCTCATTTCCGAGGGCTTCAAGACCAAGATCATCAGGAGGGCTTCCGAGAGGGAGCTGCACAATTTCCGGATTCCCGAAGCACTCGCGCCTTACCTTGATGAGATACAGAGGTATGCGCAAGAGAACATGCAGTTTGATGATGAGCTGCCCCAGGGCCTTGTAAGCGACGCCAGGCCGCCTTGCATAGCCGCAATAATGGAAGATGTCAAGGCCGGAAAAAGCCTTTCGCACATGGCAAGGTTCGCGCTTACCACGTTCATGGTGAATGTTGGCGAAAGTGTTGACGATGTTCTAAAGCTCTTCGGGAATGTTGCGGATTTCGACGAAGGGAAGGCAAGGTATCAGATCGAGCACATAGCAGGGATGATCGGATCGAGGACGAAGTACAAACCCCCGAAATGCGACGTGCTAAGGTCTTTCGGGCTATGCGTCGGCATGGATGAGTTCTGCAGGAACGCCAAGCACCCTCTCAACTATTACAGGAATAAGCTCAGGAGAATGAGAAAACCCGGAGGTCAAACTGGTGCACGAGATCGTAAGAAAGGAGTTTAGGGAGTACTACTCAGGATTGAGGGCGGAGGATCTCGAGATACCGGATATGCCGGAGAGGGAGTTTGCATTCCTCCAGTTCGGCGGAGAGGTAATGATAAGACACATGAAGTTCCTCGATCCACAATCACTGAAGGGCTACATCGTGGAGAACACGCCTGCACATATCTACCATTCCTCGGCTTATTACAAGGCCCCCGAGGCGACTGATATGAATGAAAAGGGGTGGCTCGGGGCGGATCTCATCTTCGATGTTGATTCGGACCACATAAGGACAGAGTGCAAGGAGAGGCATGATCGGTGGCGCTGCATGGAGTGTGGGAGGGACGGGACTGGCTTCCCCCCCGAGAGCTGCCCAAACTGCGGGATGAAGAAGATCGACACGCGGACCTGGATCTGCGAAGATTGCCTGGAGGCCGCAAAGAAGGAAGTGGTAAAGATAATCGATGAGTACCTCCTCCCAGACTTTGGGGTCTCGGAATCCGATTTCGAGGTTTTCTTCTCCGGACATAGGGGTTACCACATACACGTGAGGGGCGGAACGTTCCGTATGCTCTCAGGGGACGGGAGGAGGGAGATTGCCGACTATGTGAGGGGCATCGGGCTCGACATTAGGGCGCATGGATTCAGGGAGGAAAAGAGTGGGATACTAGTGGGCCCAGACATGAAGGATGGCGGCTGGAGGGGCAGGGTCGCAAGGGCAGTCTATGAATTCGTCAACAGGTCTTCACTCGAGGATATGAGAAAGGTAGTCGCCCCAACCGTGGCGAAGAGCCTTTACGAGAACAAGGAAAAGTTCCTCAGGAACATATCATCCTACCCGCCCTACTGGGGCGGCCTGAAGGGATACACGCTAGAGAGCCTCGAAAAAATAGCGTTCGCGTCGATCAAGGGCCTCACTTGCAACATAGACGAGAGGGTCACCATCGATTCAAAAAGGCTGATAAGGTGCCCAAACAGCCTGCACGGGAAGTCGGGGCTCAGGACGCTACGTGTGAACTACAGCTGCATCGACAATTTCGACCCGCTTAAGGAGGCTGTAGCCTTCAGGCACGGCAGTATAAGGATATATGTTAAAGAAGCCCCTCGTGTAAGGATAGGGGACGAAGAGCTGGGGCCTCTGAAGGACAAAACGTTGGAGGTTCCCCTGGCGCTTGGTCTATACCTTATATGCAGAGGAGCGGCCGAGCCGAGGTGAAACGGATTTGTACAGGAGGATACTGGACTTCTGGACGGCTGAGAGGGAGAGCCAGGAGCTGCAGAGGCTCCCGGACGGGTTCATCCACGAAGTGAACAGGTATCTTGAGGAGCTCGCCGGGGGCGCGGAAGGCGTGAGGGGCAGGCTGATGCAGGAGGAGCTGAATAGGGCCAAGACTGCGCTTGCGGAGCTCAGGCTGCTCAGGAAGTCCAAGATATGCAGGGACTTCCTTTCTGGGACCCTCGATCCTGAGAGGCTGCTTGAGGATGAGAAGGGGTTCTTCAAGGAAAAAGCTCCGGAACAGGCCCCTGCATGTGGTACGAAAAAGATATTAGCCAGATTGCTTGGAGATGTTCCACCGTTCATAGGGGTAGATTTAAAAACATATGGCCCCTATAAGACCGAGGACGTTGCGCTGCTTCCAGCGCAGAACGCTGAAGCCCTCATCAAGAGGGGGATCGCAGCAGAGATCAAGAGGTAATCGAGATGAAGGCACCAAAAGAGATAAACACGTACTGCCCAAGGTGTAAGGCTTACACGGCCCACAGCGTGACCCTTTACAAGAAAGGCAAGGAGAGGGCGCTGGCAGAGGGCACAAGGAGGTACGAGAGGAAAAAGCTAGGCTACGGCAGCTCGAGGAAGCCGGTCCAGAAGAGGACTGCCAAGACGACCAAGAAGCTTAGCCTAAAGCTGAAGTGCAAGAAGTGCGGCTACCAGAACCAGAGGAAAGGAATCAGGCTAAAGAAGCTGGAGATAGTCTGAGGTGCATGATATGAAGAGGAAAGAGATGCTCACGCCTGTGCCAAGAAGCAAGTTCTACATGGTCCAGTGCCCGGAGTGCGGGAACGAGCAGCCAGTATTCTCGCACGTCGCCACTGTTGTGAAGTGCAACATTTGCGGGAAGGACCTGGCTCTGCCGACCGGAGGCAAGAGCGAGATCCTCTCTGACAAGGTCAGGGAAATAAGCTAGAAGCCCACCATTTTTTATAGGGCAATATTCTGCCCTAGAGCTTTTGGGATAAACTTATAACTTGTCGTTCAATATGCTTACTTCAAGTTGGAAGTTCAAGCTCACCCGTCAATGGATTGTAGGTGTTTGATGATGGTTCTCAGAAAGAAAGAATACCCGGAGATCGGGGAGTTCGTGATTGCGACTGCTGTTAGGCTTCAGGAGCACGGCGTCTACGTAAGCCTGGACGAGTATGGCAAGAACGGCTATGTACCGATAGGCGAGGTCGCCTCAACATGGGTAAAGAACATCAAGGACTTTGTAAAGGAGGGGCAAAAACTCGTCCTAAAGGTGATCAGGATCGACGAAAGGAAGGGTCACATCGACCTTTCCCTCAGGAAGGTAACCGAGAGGGAGAAGAAGGAGAAGCTCATCCAGTGGAAGAAGTCGAAGAAAGCTGAAAAGATCCTGGAGATGGCAGCCAAGAAGCTTGGGAAGGAGCCCCAGGATGCGATCAAGCTGGTCGGGATCCCACTCGAGGAAAAATACGGCGATCTATACGCTGGGCTAGAGCAACTCGTTCAGAGGGGGACGAAGGCGGTCTTAGAGGCAGGAATAAGCGAGGATTGGGCGAGGGCGCTGTATGATGCTTCAAAGGACCACATAGAAGCGCCAATGGTCCAGATAACGGGCGAGGTTAAGCTTGCCACGAACAGGCCTGAGGGGGTCGAAGAAATCAAGAGGGCGCTCAGCGAAGGGATGAAGGCGGTCGATCCGAAAGTGGCAAATGTAGAGGTTTACACTCTGGGCGCCCCAAGGTACAGGATAGAGATCTCTGCCAAGGACTACAGGGTTGCCGAGGAGCAGATGAAGTCAGCGTTCGAGGCAATAGCTAACACCTTCAGGAAATTGGGCGGGACTGCAGAATTCGTCCGCTAGAGGCGCTGTGCAAATGAAGGGAATGCTCAGGAAATGCACATCATGCGGCGCATACACGCTGAAACAGGACTCCTGCCCGAGGTGCGGCGGTAGTCTCAGGATCCCGCATCCTGCAAAGTTCTCTCCCCACGACAGATACAGCAGGTTCAGGCTGGCCCTTAAGGAAGCCGACGCGAAGGAAGAAGAGGGTTAAAGGAAAAAGAAAAGGGGGCTCATTGTCCCCAATCGCCAGACGGGACGGGAAGTCATGGGTAATTGATCTTGTATATCATCACCCACCCGTTGCTGGGAGAGATGTATACAAGCTGGTAGTGCTGAGGGGCAGGTATTCGAATCCCTAAAGTCTGGTTGTACGCATCCCTGTATGGGTAGAAGAGCAGCTGGTATAGCGTGGCATTTGCAGCCTTCGGTCCGGCGGGCAACGGGTAGCTGTAGAGGACCCCTCCCAAGTTTATCGTCACAGGGGAGATGTAATCAGTAGAATTGTATCCCGCCCAGACCATCATGGCGGTGGACTTCTCAAAGTCTCCAAGTATGTACCATGGAGGCAGGGCCAGCGGCGGGTTTGTCGACACCCGTGTGAATGGTTCATAGACCACGACGTAAGAGACGTTCATCGCCCTAAAGATCTCGAGCGAAACGGACTCGTTGTTGAGGAAGGCCTTAGCAACCTGGACGATCTGGGTCCCGTTGATGGTAGCGTTGTCGTCGATCACGGATTTGTTGGCCATGACGTTAATCCAGTATCCATAGTCCCACCAGCACCCGACAATCGCGTCCTGAGGTATGTTGTCCCTCATCCAGGCGAGCGCTTCGATCCAGTCAGGGATCTCCTGGCGCATACCCGTTGAGGCGGAGACAATCATTGCAGGGCGGTCCGCATACCTGATCCCAGGGGAGTCCGCGACAACCGGAACTATCGTGGCTGCGATGAGGGCTATAGTGAAGAAACCATAGTACTTGCCAAGCAGGGAAGCCTTGCTCTTACGGTCCAGTTCGTGCTTCAGGACGGGGCGGACCGTTGCGATTATGGAGCTGAGGGCATACCCAGAGGCTATCGCCACTGCGGGTGCGACGAGTATCAGCAGGCGGACGAAGGATCCAGCGCCATAGAGAGCGGTGATGGCAAGCAGTGTTATGAAGATGGCCTCGTCACTGAGGCGCCTCAACGCATATAGAATCCCCACAGGCAGCAGCAGTATCAAGGAGCGGTATGTCGAGAAGAACTGTGACCAGGTGGACGGGAATTGCTCCCCGACCGTCCTGACGCCCTCGTCCGTGCGCGAAAAGGGGTTCACGATTGCCAAGAACTTCCCAGTGATGTCTCCGAACACCCCAGACAGCGTGAGCGCGCCAACCACGACCAAGACCGAGGCGACGACGCCGATGGTGAACTTGGTGCGCTTCTTAGGGTCAGGGATCCCCTCGGCGAGCGCCCTGACGATGCAAACAAGGAATGCCACATAGGCGCCTATTGTGTATGGGGAGATGAGGGTGGAGAAGCCATAAGCAGGTGTCGCCGCGACGGCAAAGAGCGTTATCGAGGAGACGATTGCGAACGAAGTTGTCATGCGCCTGTTCCACCTCCCCAGCAGCACCATTACCACCACGTAGAGCGCAAGGAAGTTTATTGTGTAGAGGAAGGCCCTCCACGAGATAGCCATGAGGGCGAGCCCGAGCCCTGAGACCACGGCATAAGGGACAGTCCTGCCCTTGAGCGACTTGACGAAGAAGACAAGGGCTATGAGCATCCCAATCATCCCGACGGACTCCGTGTCGAAGAAGCCGAGGGAGGTCCGTTGGATGGCAGTTGAGTCGATGGCAAGGATCAGCGAGGTCAGCAGTCCCACCCCCCTATTCACCAGCTCCTTTCCGAGGAAGTAGCCCAAGATGATGATCACGCCGCCGGCGAAAACCGGGAAGAAGACGACCACATCAAAGAGCGGGACGCTTATTCCGAGGAAGTTCAGCAGCAGGAACACGGCAGCGCCCGCGAACGGTACCCCCGGCAGTCCAGCCGTGGACTGGTCGGTCCCCCAGGGCGCCCACCTCGTGGGGTCGAACCAAGTGTACCATGCGCTGAAGCCGTTCTCGACGATGTACTGAGCCCCTTTGTACTGGATGTACGGATCGAATTCGTCGAGGTAAATCCCCCATTTCAGCGGGAGCAGGCGTACGGTCACTCCGAGGGCGAGTATAGCGATCAGCGAGACGTAAACGAGAAGGTCGTTAATTCCCAACTTAAGGCTCCTCAAAGGGAAGTTTGCCTTACGGCTCATTGTTGATATCACCAAAACAATTGACCTTATCCCGAGAGCAATTTAAACCCTATGGTGTTTAACTGGATCAGAATAGGGGCAGCAGGGCTCCAAGGAAAGGGTTAATATCGAAGCGGCAAAAGATTTCAGGTATCTGGGGCAGACGGCATGTCGCGCATAGGCAAGATTCCAAAGGACTACAAGTCGAAGCAGGTAGAAGAAGAGGTTTTCGCGTACTGGCGGGAAAAAGGGATAGAGGAGAAGGCGAGGCAAGCCGGGCAAGAGAAGTTCTACTTCCTGGACGGACCGCCGTACGTGACGAACCCGATACATGTAGGCACGGCATGGAACAAGATACTCAAGGATGCCTACATCAGATTTTACAGGATGAACGGCTTCAGGGTTAGGGACCAGCCAGGGTTCGACATGCACGGTCTACCTATAGAAGTGATGGTAGAGAAGAAGATCGGAATAAAGAGCAAGAAAGAGATAGAGACGATGGGGATAGAGAACTTCATAAAGGCGTGCAAGTCGTTTGCCCTCGAGAACCTCCAGATCGCGACAAGGCAATTCAAGAACCTCGGGGTCTGGATGGACTGGAATTCCCCCTACAGGACCCTCGACGACTACTACATAGAGTCGGTCTGGGCGATGCTGAAGAGGGCAGACGAGAGAGGGCTCCTCGGGAAGGGTAAGAAGGTCGTCCACTGGTGCCCGAGGTGCGAGACGGTGCTAGCAGGGTACGAGGCCACGGACGAGTACAGGGAACTGGAAGAAGAGTCCATATATGTGAAGTTCAAGGTCGAGGGCAAGGAAAACGAGTACATACTGATCTGGACCACAACGCCGTGGACTCTGCCTGCGAATGCCGCCGTGATGGTGCACCCTGATTTCATGTACGTGCGCGCGAGATCTGGAGGGGAGACATACATCCTTGCGGAGGCGAGGCTCGACCACGTGTTCTCCGACACAGGCAGGGAATACGAGGTCTTGGAGAAGTTCCCCGGATCCTACATGAGGGGCCTCAGGTACAGGGCACCTCTCCTAGAGGAAGTGCCTGAGCAGTCGAAGCTGAGCCCTGCGCACTTCGTCGTACTCAGCGACCAGTTCGTCACGCTGGAGGAAGGCACTGGATGCGTCCACACCGCACCAGGACACGGCGAGGAGGATCACGCCGTCGGTGAGGAGTACGGGCTGCCAGACTTCTGCCCCGTGGACGAGCGCGGGCGCTTTACCAATGAGGCGGGCAAGTACGCCGGGAAGAGTGTTAGGGAGACGAACGGGGAGATAATAGAGGATCTCAAGTCCAAAGGACTGCTGTTCAAGACGGAGAGGACGAGGCACAGGTACCCACACTGCTGGAGGTGCAAGACGCCCCTGATCCTGAGGACTGCCTCGCAGTGGTTCATCAAGGTCACGGAACTCAAGGAGCGCCTACTCGAGGAGAATGAGAAGGTCGAATGGATACCGGAGTGGGCAGGGAAAGCGAGGTTCGGCAACTGGATAAAGAACGCGAAGGACTGGGTGATATCGAGGCAGAGGTACTGGGGGATACCTCTCCCGATCTGGGTCTGCGACTCCTGCGGCAAGCACCGCGTCATTGGATCCATAGAAGAGCTGAGAGAGAGCGCCCCCGGTTCCGGAGAGATCGAGCTCCACCGCCCTTGGGTGGATAGGATAAAGCTGAGGTGTGGATGCGGCGGGGAGATGCAAAGGGTGCCGGATGTCGCTGACGTCTGGATGGATTCAGGGTCTGCCTCGTTCGCATGCCTAGGCTACCCGAAGAGGCAGGAAGGTTTCGAGAGGTGGTGGCCGGCAGACCTGATCCTTGAAGGGCAGGACCAGACCAGAGGTTGGTTCTACACGCTTATGGTCTGCAGCGTCGTGCTCTTCAATGAGGCGCCGTACAGGCGGGTTTTGATGCACGGTTTCACCACTGCCCAAGACGGAAGGGCAATGCACAAGTCCCTAGGCAATGTCGTCTTCCCCGAGGAGGTAATAGAGAAGTTTGGAAGGGACACGCTTAGATGGTACGAGCTCGGGTGCACTACATGGGAGGACCTAAGGTTCACTTGGAAGTCGATAGAGGAGACCGCAAGATTCCTCAACATCCTCTGGAGCACGTACTACTTCGCCAGCCTCTACATGAGCCTTGACAATTTCGATCCTGGGAAGCACACGATCGGGAGCGTTGAGAAGGATCTCAGGCTGGAGGACAGGTGGATAATCTCAAAGCTCGAGGGCCTGATCAAGAGGGTTACCGAGGCGATGGCAGGCTGCAGGGTCTTCGATGCGGTGAGGGAGCTAGAGGAGTTCATGAGGGACGACGTCAGCAGGTGGTACATAAAACTGATCAGGAGGAGGACTTGGACGGAGGAGGAGGACCCGGACAAGCTAGCCGCATATGCGACCCTGAGCCATGTCCTCTTGAATTACCTGAAACTGATCGCACCCATAGTCCCATTCATGTCGGAGGATATCTACCGGAACGTCTTCGCTGGCCTGGAGGGGATGCCGGAGAGCGTACACATGCTCAAGTGGCCGACCCCATCTGAAGAGAGGATTGATCCAAAGCTTGAGGAGGAGATGAAAGTGGTCAAAGAAGTGATTGAGGCATCATTCAGCACGAGGCAGGCCGCCAGGATAAAGACCAGAATGCCACTCCTCAGGATGAAGGTCGTGACTGATAGCGAATCGGTGAAGGCGGCAATAGAGAGGATGAAGGGAGTGATCGAGGACCAGGCGAACGTGAAGGAAGTGGAGGTTATAACGCCCGAAGAGGGGTGGAGGATGAAGGACGTGATCCTGATCCCCAACAGGTCAATCCTCGGCCCAGTCTTCAGGGAAAAGAGCGGGAGGGTGGCTGATGCCATCAGCAAACTCAACGGGAAGGGGGCCATGGACTCCTTCGCGCGCGGTGAGGCGGTCTGGGTGGAGGTAGACGGGGTGGGCAGGGTGGAAGTGAAGAGGGAGTATGTGAATGTCCAAGAGAGGCTCCCTGAGAACTATAGGAGCGAGAAGTGCAAGTATGGGGAGATATTCATCGATACCACAAGGAGCGATGAGTTGCTTGCCGAGGGGTTAGCCAGGGATGTTGTGAGGAGGATACAGGAGATGAGAAAACGCGCTGACCTGAACGTGGACGACTACATCAAAGCGTTTGTGACAGCGCCTTCGGAGGACGCGAGGAGGGCGCTCGAGAGCAGGGCGACACAGATTGCAGGGGAAGTAAGAGCAAAGGAGCTCAGGATATCTCTACAGGAACCCGATTTTGGGACCCCAGAGGCATGGGAGATCGAGGGAGAGAAGTACACGATAAGCATTGAGAAGATCTAGACTCAGTGTGCCCCTCTGCGCGGTCATTGGTGGCGGAAGCATGGCGCCGGGTATCAGAAAGGCAGGACTAATCATCAACCCCGTGGCAGGAATGGGTGGAGCGGTCGGGCTGAAAGGCACCGACGGCCTGGTCGAGAGGGTCATCCAGCTCGGTGCAGCCAAGGTCTCTGTCGGAAGGGCGACGAGGTTCCTGGAGAAATTGAAGCCACTAGGAGTGGCCATTGACTTCCTGACATGCCCTGGTGAGATGGGGGAGGATGCGTTCAGGAGGGCATCCCTGCCATTCCGGATGGTGCAAGGGATGGAGAGGAAAGCTAGGACTACGAGTGAAGACACTAAGCTGGCAGCTTCCAGGATGCTTGAGGAAGGGGTCGAGGTCATTGCGTTCTGCGGAGGGGACGGGACCGCCAGGGACATCTTGAACACGGTGGGGGACAAGGTCCCGGTCATAGGCATCCCTGCGGGGGTCAAGATGCACAGCGGTGTCTTCGCGGTGAGCCCAGAGGCCGCTGCCTGGATACTCGTAAGGTTCCTCTGGGGGGAGCTCCCCCTGAAGGAGGCGGAGGTTGCGGATGTGGATGAGGAAGCGTTCAGGCAGGGGAGGGTTTCATCAAGGATATACGGGTATATGAGCGTGCCTTACGACCCAGAGAGGATTCAGGGCATGAAGGTTGCATCGCAGCCCGGGGACGAGGTCAGCGAAAATGCCCTAGCCATAGCCAGGTGGATAGTCGAGGGGATGGAGGGGAGCGTGACTTATGTGCTCGGCCCAGGCAGCACTGTCAAGAAGATAAACCAAGTTCTCGGCATCGATGGCTCGCAGCTCGGCGTCGACATTGTTAGGGACAAAGCTCTCGTTGCAGCAGACGCCCCTGAGGAGATCATCTTCAGGAATGTCGAGGACCGAAAGGCGAAGATCATTGTTTCCCCCATCGGGAACCAAGGATTCATCTTCGGGAGGGGGAACCAGCAGATAAGCCCAAGGGTAATCAGGATGGTGGGGAAGGAGAACGTGGTAGTGGTTGCGACCAGGGAAAAGCTGAGGTGGACCAGGTCCCTGAGGGTCGACACAGGGGATCCCGAGCTCGATGCACACCTTTTGGGGCCAATTAGAGTGATTGCAGACTACAACTTCGCCAAGATGATGATGGTCAAAGGGATCGAGTAAAGGCCCGAAAAGGCATGGGGAAAAGCTCAGATCTGTTTCCTGACCAGATCGGAGTACTCTTCAGCCCCAAGAAGGCCCTCTGTTCCGCCCGTTACCTGCAATTTTACCAGCCAGCCATCACCGTACGGATCTTTGTTGACTAGCTCGGGGTTGCTTTCAAGCGCTGCGTTCACCTCGACCACCACGCCGTCAACCGGAGAGTAGACCTCTGCAACTGCCTTGATCGACTCCAGTGTGCATAGGGTCAGACCCCGCTTGACCGCCTGACCGACCTTCGGGAGGTCCGCATATACGACATCGTGTAGGCTCCGCTGAGCGAAGTCCGATATGCCTACCTTTGAAGGCGAGGATGACAGGTCTATCCATTCGTGCGTTTTTGCATATTTCAGCCCCTTCTTAACCAAATTCCCTGAAATGTCAATGAAATCTGACATTGTGACAACCCCTATCCTCTTTCTGCTTCTTGCTATTTTTATTTATGGTTGACGCTTTTCCTCGAATGAATTCTTCAGGTTTTGCCCTAAGGATCCATTGGGTCGGTTATTCCTCGCCCTTCTAGACCACGCCTCATGCCATCCCGCCGCCCATTACCATCCATTGATGAAGATCATATCGTCTTTATAGACCGAGCACTACTGGGTTAGAAAGGCCTTTCCCAGGGGGTGGATGGGCTTCGACAGGTCGATATACCCTGTGGCTGCATCAACGGTCATCGACAACCGATCCGCGGTTGAGACCGAAGGCTTCCTGTCGAGCCCTCAAGCTAAAACTGTCGTGGCACCACAACAAGGACGGCCCGATTCAGACATTCTTCTGGAATAGCTTGATGAAGCCACGCCTGTTCTCGTCTGAAATGGAGATCCGAAGGCTGTTTGAGTCAAAGCTCAGCGGTGCTGAGCACTTTGGGCACCGCCCGTTGTTCTTCTCGAGTATCTCTTTTGGGGAAACGAGTTCGGGGTCTTCGTAGAGGACTGCTTTACATTGATGACACAAGACTCTTATTGGCAATCAGATCACCCAGAACACCATTCTCAAGGATCCTCTCAATCCTTATCAGACCTTTCCTGGCCATGGACTCGGCCCATACCTCTGCTGCGAACCTCAAATACTTCTCGGATACTTTTAAACCATTCCCCTTATCGAAGCCCTGCGATGCTGTAAGGATCCCTTCGATGTACGCAGATGACTGCATATGGTCGTTCAGAAAGCAGAGCACTGTCTTTTTCGACCTCAGGATCGACCATGATCGCTCAATGTCAAAGGCAATCACCATGCCCCCCTTCCATGCTCCAACTAGGAACAGCAGAAGGCCAAGGAATATTCCGTAGTCGGAGTAAGGCGAAGCGCTCGTCGAGAAGAAGATCCGGCCAATCGAGTACACGGCAGCGGATAGGCCTATGAGCAGAGTACCAATTACGCCTGCGAGTGTACGCCTCATTTTCGGGTCAGTCCAGACGCGATCTACGAAAGCCGCATTGTAGAAGAGCGACAGCGAAAGTAAGAGAAACCTGGACCTGATCGAAGCGAGTTGCATACCACATTTAATAAAGCCCCCAAAAGTATTAAGTTTTGGGTCGATGGCGGCGTGGCTCACCACCTACTTGTTTGTGAGAAACCGAGCGCTGCCAAGAAGATAGCGTACACGCTCGGCGGCAGGGGCGTATGCAGGATTGGTCAAGGCTTGCCATTCTACCGGTTCCAGAAGGATGGTGACACTATCACAGTGGTGTCCGCGCTAGGGCACCTCTACAGCCCAGTGCAGCAGGGCAAGGGCTGGAGCTTTCCCGTATTCAACCTTGTCTGGAAGCCGGCGAGTGGAAGGCGAGTGAAACGATTCCTAGATGAGATCGCAAGGCTGGCGAAGGAGGCGGACTCGTTCATCAGCGCCTGCGATTACGACACTGAAGGGAGCCTGATAGCGTTCATGATACTCAGGAATGCGTGCGGCGGTGCAGACGCGAAGGCAAGGCGGATGAAGTTCTCATCACTCACGAGAGACGAGCTCTTAAGGGCATACGAGAAAACCTCTGAGCTCGACGTCCCGGTCATAAACGCAGGGATGGCCAGACATGAGATCGACTGGATATTTGGCGTGAACGTCTCAAGGGCCATTATGGACGCCTACAGTTTCAACACAGGAGGTTTCGAGGTGCTCAGCGCAGGCAGGATCCAGAGCCCTACGCTTGACGCGCTGTGCAAGATGGAGGACGAGATAGATCTCCATATCCCAGACCCGTATTGGACTTCCGCAGCCGAGATCAGGTTCCTATCAAGCGGAGAGACCGCCAATGCGGAGTACTCCAAAAACCCGATATTGAGGAAGGGGGAAGGGGAGGAGCTAAAACTCAGGTGCGAAGGGTCCTCAGGAACTGTACGTCGGGTCGAGGAGGGCGAGTTGACAATACCTGCCCCGCACCCTTTCGATCTCGGGGAGCTCCAGAGGGAGGCATACAGGGTTTTCGGGTTCCAACCGTGGAGAACACAGAAGATAGCAGAAGGCCTCTATCTCGAGGGGCTGATATCATACCCGAGGACGTCGAGCCAGCAGCTGCCCCCCTCGATAGGTTTCAAGGGGATCCTCACGAAGCTAGGAATGAATGAGGCGTATAAGGAGAGCGTAAGCTCGATACTAAATTATGCGGATTCCGGGAGGGGCCTCTGGCCTAGGCAGGGCAAGAAGTCGGACCCTGCCCATCCGGCCATCCATCCCACAGGGATCAAGCCCAATACACTCAGGGCAGACGCAAGAAAAGTTTATGATCTGATAGTCAAACGGTTCATATCTACTTTCGGACCTCCTGCCCGGAAATCCTTCAAGACCATAGAGGTCGAGCTGGAACGGGGCGACGTATTCAAGGTCGAGGCAGAATCGGTATCCGATCCTGGATGGATGAAACACTACGCACCCTATGTGAAGATCGGCGGCTCAAGGCTGCCAGAGGCGAAGGAGGGAGAGGCGGCGAGGGCTGAGAGGGTGTGGGTCGAAGAGAGGTTCACCGATCCGCCCCCCAGGTTCAACCAGAGCAGCCTGATCAGATTCATGGAAAGGAACGGACTGGGCACCAAGTCAACCCGCGCAGAGATAATAAGCACGCTTTACAGGCGGGGATATATCTCGGGCAGCAGCATCCACGTGACGGATCTGGGTCGCGGGGTAATTGAGATGCTTAGAAAGCGCTTCCCCGATCTGGTGTCGATTGGACTGACCAGGGACCTAGAGGAAAGGATGGAGGGGATAGAGGAGGGCAGAGAGGCATACTCATCCGTAATCATAAGAGGGGCAGAGACCATCAAAGGAGCTTTTGAACGCATGATCTCTGAGCTCGAGGCTGCGGGCGCGGAGATCAGCACCCTCGTAGACGGATTGAGGGACCAGAGGGGGAAGATCGGCCCCTGCCCGTCATGCAAAAATGGATATCTCAAGATTGTCCGTTCAAGGAAGACTGGCAAGAGGTTCGTGGGCTGCTCGAACTATGGCGCAGGGTGCAACTTCTCAGCACCGCTTCCCCAGAGGGGCACTATAAAGGCCACAGGGGAGGCGTGCAGGGCGTGTGGTTATCCCACCGTGTTGGTCATCGGGGGTTGGGCCAAGCCCTGGAGGGTATGCCTTAATCCAGGGTGTCCATTGAGGGTGAAAGGATGAAGTGCAAGATCTGCGGAAGGGAGGAGGGGGTCGAGGGGACTTGCGATAGGCACGCCGAGGCAGAGAGGAAGCTGCGGGAGCATTTCAATGTCTGGGCGGAAAGGACAGGGCTTAAGTGGACCGAGTATCTCGAGGCCATTATTAAGAATGAAAGGACAGGAAAGCTGGTGAAGGAGGTTGCTACTCACTTGCTCCAGAACGGAGGATAGCCTCAATCTCCTTCGCCATTGCCTCCTTCGCCTTGTCGATCTTGTCTCGGATAGCCGCTACAGTTTTCTCCTCGCCTTCCAGGGATCTCACCCTTTCGATTATCATCCGCTTTGCTTCAGCATAAGAAGGGCCGCCACGCACATTCCTCACGTTGACATTCATTTCTGGCGAGACCGCGCGCTCAACAGATCCTTTTGGCAGATCTATGCCGGACTCTGCCAATATCATTGCCCGCAGTCGCTCCGGGTCAACCTCAGAAAGGGAAAGACCCTCACCAGATAGTGTCCTGACTAGAGACCCTACAACGTGGTGAGCCTTGCGGAACGGTATGCCGCCCTCCCTGACGAGGACGTCCGCAAGTTCTGTGGCCACAGAAGAACCCTTGTCCAGCGAGGCCCTGATCTTGGACTCGTTGAACTTTACTTTGTCTACAAAGTCCGCAAGCACCCTGACAGACAGGGAGACCGACTCGCAGGCGTCCCAAAGGTGCGGAGTCAGCTCCTGCATGTCCAAGTTGTAAGCGAGGGGCAGTGCCTTCATGATAGCCACGATAGAGACCAGATCTCCCAGCACCGATCCGCATTTCGCCCGGACTATTTCAAGGGTGACAGGGTTTTTCTTCTGGGGCATGATGCTGCTCGTGGAGGCGTGGTCGTCTGGTAGATCGATGTAGCCGAATTCCGAGGACGACCAGACAATCATCTCCTCCGCAAACCTGCTCAGGTCTACCATCAGGATCGCGAGGGACGAGACGACCTCGATGGCGAAATCCCTGGAGGAGACGGCATCCATTGTGTTTTCCAGCAGACCATCGAACCCGAGGTATCCCGCGACCTCGGACCTGTCTATGTTGAACCCAGTCCCTGCGAGGGCAGCGGACCCCATCGGGCAGAGGTTGACCCTGGGATATGAGCAGATCAGCCTGTCGAAGCTCCTCTTGATCGAGTCGTGGTGGGCAAGGAGCCAGTGTGCGATCGTAACAGGCTGGGCGTGCTGGAGGTGGGTGTATCCGGGCACGACTGCCCTGCCTTCGGGCGAAGCGGCCCTTTTGAGCAGCGAGCGCTGGAGCGAGATGATTCCGTCGCAGATCTCAATGACAAAGGCCCTCAGACGCATTCTTATTGCTGTCGCAACCTGATCGTTTCGGCTCTTGCCTGTATGCATCTTCCCGCCTGTCTCCTGACCGACAAGGCGCGTGACCTCCTCCTCGACGACCATGTGGATGTCCTCCATTTCTGGAGGGACGTGCTTCACCTTGCCAGACAGGCTGCCGAGGGCTGAGAGGAGGGCGGTCACATCCCCCTTTCCAATGCATTTGGAGCTCGCCAGCGCAAGGACGTGCGCCTTGTTTATCTCGATCACAGCATCCGCTATGTAATGGTCGTGCTCTGCGGATGAGGTGAACCTCGCCACATCTCCGGTCAGATCCCCGGAGAGCCGCCCGCCGCGAGTAATCTTCAAGGCAGGTCCCACCGGGATCTCAGCGCCCTGACATGATCTTCCTTGCTACGACCGTGGGCAGGCCCCAGAGCTCGACGAACCCCTTGGAGAGCGACTGATCGAAGGTGGACGAGGAGTCATAGGTGGCTGTCCTGAAGTCGTAGACCGAGTTGGGAGACTCCCTGCCGACAACGATCATCGACCCCTTGTAGAGCTTGACCTTGACCCGCCCGTCAAGGCGATCGTTTGCCTTGTTGAGGAAGGCGTCGAGCTCCTCCCTCAGGGGATCGTCCCAGAAGCCCGCATAGACCATGAAAGTCCACTGCTCGTCGACCAACCTCTTGAAGCTGAGCTCATGCCTGTTGAGCACAAGCTTCTCGAGATCCTTGTGAGCCTCAAGTATCGTGAGGGCGGCAGGGCACTCATACGTCTCGCGCGACTTTATTCCAACAATCCGGTCCTCCATGTGGTCAATCCTGCCAACCCCGTTCTCGCCGGCCACCTTGTTCAGCCGCCTCACCAACTCGACTGGCGAGCAGGCCTCCCCGTTGATTCCTACCGGGACGCCTTTCCTGAACTCAAGCTCGATGAGGGTTGGCTTGTCAGGTGCGCGCTCCGGCGAGGTCGTCCACTCCCAACCATCCTCTTCTGGGCTGTTCCAAGGATTCTCGAGCGGACCGCTCTCGATGGACCTCCCCCAGAGGTTCTGGTCTATGCTGTATTTCTTAGCAGCCTGAGACACCGGGATGCCGTGCTTCATCGCGTACTCGACCTCCTGATCCCGGCTCATCCCCCATTCCCTGGTGGGGGCGAGTATCTTCATGGTCGGGTCGAGCGCCCTGCACGATATCTCGATCCTTAGCTGGTCGTTGCCCTTGCCTGTGCAGCCGTGGGCAACGGCGTCGCAGCCCTCCCTGTGCGCGATATCCATCAGCTTCCTGGCTATCAGCGGCCTGCTGAGCGCGGTGGAGACAGGGTACTTCCCCTGGTATAGCCCGTTTGCCTTGATCGAAGGGAAGACGTATTCCCTTATGAACTCCTCCTTCGCGTCGACCGTGTAGTGGTTCTCTGCCCCCACATTGAGTGCCTTCTCGCCAATTGCTCTGAAGTCTTCCTCCTGACCTACATCGACCGTTACTGTGACGATCTTGGATCCGTACTTCTCAGAAAGCCACTTGATCGCCACAGATGTGTCAAGACCGCCAGAATAAGCCAACGCTATCTTCTTTATTTCCATCCCAAAAACCTTCCATCCAATTAATTATGAACAAGCAGAAAGAAAATTCCTGAGTTTAAAAGCTTTTTCCATTCGCCTTCAGCGCTTTCAAACTGCTTGAGGTGCGCCTTGGATACGGGTAAGCTTTGCGTACTCATCCTCGTTACGGATGCACCCCGGATCCGGAAGTGTGAAGTCTCCGAAGTACCCGTACGCCCGGGCTCTGCACCCGCCGCAGACGAACCTGTAGTCGCAGGAGCCGCATCCGCCTTGGAGGGATCCTCTGTCCCTCAACCTTCGGAAGTCATCCAGCTCAGCCCAGAGGCGCTCAGGCGATTCCTCGAGGATGTTACCCACTTTCTTCGGAAGGAAGACGCACGGCGTCATGTCCCCGTTCGGTTCGAGGGCGATGTAGAAACGCCCTGCCCCACAGCCCCCTATGAAATCGGCGAGTGAGCGGAGCTGCCCGGGGAGCTCTGTGTTCGAAAAGTGGGTAGGAACGACGCTGCAGGATGCGCCCTCTGCCTCGAGCGCAACCCTAGCGAACTGCGGCGCAGTGGAAAGGAGGTTCAATTTGCTCGTCTTCATCCTCTCCCAGAGCATCCTGAGCAGATCCTCCCTCTCGCGGGGCGAGAGGTCGTTCTCCTCTATGAACCTCCCTCTGCCGGTAGGTACGAAGTTGTACATCATGAACCAGTCTACCCCAAGATCCTCGCAGAGGGTTATCATCTCAGGGATTTCCTTTAGGTTGTGCCTTGTGACGGTCGTTGCGATGTTGACAAAGAAGCCGGCCTCCACGGCATTCCTGATGCCCTCGACGGTCCTGGCGAACATGCCATCTACCCCCCTGAACGAGTCGTGGGTCTCTGCCTTCGCCCCGTCAAGGCTTATCTGGAGGTATTCGACCCCGGCTTCCCTGAGCTCTCTGCACTTCTCTTTCGTAAGGAGCACGCCGTTCGTGGCTATTGCGGTGTAGAGGCCCCTTGAAGAGGAGTGCCTTGCAAGCTCGAGTATGTCCCTCCGGACCAGCGGCTCCCCGCCAGAGAATGCGAGGACCACGACGCCCCACTCCGCTATCCTGTCTATGACCCGCTTGGCATCCTCTGTGGAGAGATCCAGATCTGGGTTCTGCCCCGCATTAGCATAGCAGTGCTTGCAGCGCAGGTTGCAGCTGTTGGTCACATTCCAGACGACCTGGAAGGGGGCGCCTGGCACGAAGGGCTTCCGGACGCCGAAGATTGAGATCCCCTTCACGACATTTGCGAGACCGCGCCTCCAGTACTTGTCCCTGAACTTATCTTTCATCTCTTCACTGCTGGCGCCGAACGCCTTCCCGCCCAATGATAGGAAGGCAGAAACAGTCTTCTCAGCCATCCTGCACTTCAGGCAAGCCTCCTCCCTGACTCCGGTGTAGAGCTCGAGCGCGACCTCGAGCCGCGACTTACCATCCTCATGGCAATACTCGCTCATCCTACGGAGGGCGAACTGGACTGGCTTGCTCTCTGCAAACGTGCCGAATATCTGAACAGCGGTTTTTGTATCCAAACCTAACACCCCTGGGCGGCAGCACCGCTGTCGCTCACTTATGACTCATAATGGAGGAATAAATTCTTATCCGTGAATATGTCCAGCAGCGCTTCATCTCCAGGGCACACGGCGCTTGCAAAATCCCAACCCTGGAGGCGCGGGCTTTATGTGCCATTCTGGTGATGGCGAGCACTCAAGGCCTCCTGAACACGGATGGATAGAACCGCCGCAAGCCCGCGACCGCAGCGGTAGAAAGCGCCAGGTTCACAATTATAGACGCGGTAATTGCTGGGATCATGGCGATCCAAGCCTCCAGGAAACCCGGGTAGGACTTGCTGATCGTGAGGGAGAGCGCGATCATTCCGGAGGTGAAGAAGTAGCGGCTGAGCTGGCCTACTGCGACCGCCAGCACTGGGTTTATCCTCCTAGAGAGCCAGGAGGTCAGGACCCCCATCATGCCGTCCCCGATTCCAGCAGGTATCTCTATCAGCGCCTGGCCTGTCCAAAGCGAGACCCCGAGACCTTTTATCAAGCCGACGGCGAATGCGGCAAGGCCTGGCGAGGCTGCCGCGGCTATGGAGACAGGGGTTGATCCCAGGTTCGGGTTTCCGAGCGGGAACGAGACACGGATGCTGCTCAGCACTATGGAGAGGGCGCCGAAAACCGCTACATATATCAGAATGAAGGACCGCCTTTCTCTGGACGCCATTTCACTGTTCCTCTGCGAGCCTGGTAAGCCGGTCCCTTATGTGGATGAGCATACTGGAAAGGTTCTTCCTGTTGTCGAATCCTTCGAGGATCTCATTCAGGACCGACCTGTCCTGTGACCTTAGCTCTTCCACGGCTGAGACCAAGTTGGGAAGCGCGCGTATTATGTTGTCGACTATAGTGATGTCTGCGGTCTGGGCGGTCCTCGAGAGCGGGTTCAGGTCGATGGTTATCACGTATTTGTTCATCTTCTTCAGGGCCATTGTCCTGTCGCCGTCCTCAAGCGGCACGAGAACAACATCCGCCGCGTAGATCCCCCTGGGATCGACCTTGCGCCTCTCGCTGAAGAGCTCAGGGATCCTTGCGCTGGCCGCCCGGCCCACGCCAAGGACGTGCTTGGCGCCTGCCGCCAATAGCGAATCCCTGACTGCGATCTCCCTCTCCCTTGTCCTGTAGAAGAGGTTGACCTCCAGGGGGGCAGGCACAGCCTCAGACAGCCTGACCAGCTCGCCTGGGACGAGTGCAGCTGCATTTCCGTTTACTGATATGACAGGATGGGATGCAAGAAGGAGTGCGGCCGCGGCTGCCCTTGTCGCGAAGAGGGCTTCAGGCGTCGTCTCCTCTCCAATGAGGTAGTCGAAAGCCTCCCCCCTCCCGTGTGCGATCAGCCCAGACTTTGTGACGACATTCTTCTCCTCTCCTTCGACGAGCCTTTCCCTTATCAGCAGTGAGGCTGCCCTCACATGGTTTTTCGGTATTTTCAGACGGACTCCCATTCAATTCCACTCCTGTGAATTTCAGAGACTATCAGCTTGAGACCCCCAGGCATTTTCAGGTTGACTGGGGGCGATTCGGATTCAACATTGGCTTCGGCGAGTGACCTAAGAGCCTTTTTGAGCTGATCACGCTCAACGATCGCGAAGACGAGACCCTTCTTCGCCGAGGGGGTAACCCCCGCTGCCTCGTATCTTCTCAGCACGGCTCGGATCGTGTCGTTGGATAAGCCGACGCCGTCCCAGAATCTTCTGGATTGGAGCATGAAGTTCTCTACCGTGGGGCTCTCGAGGAAAGCCTCAAGCGCCTGCTTACCCAGCCGGTTTATTCGGTTCACAAGGGGGCGCTCGGTGATCATGGATCTTGTCTGGTATTCGTATACCGGCGTGGAGACGACCACATAGTCCTTGCTCAAGGGGATCTGCCTTGCCACCCCTATGCCAGGGCCTCCGGGGCTAATCCTCACCTCTAGCCCACCCATGACCTCTGCAAGCACGTCTCCGAGCCCGGTCGCATTCACGACCTCGGCGGCGTGAGCCACGGAAGCGACCTCCCTCAAGCGCATCCCCATCTTGAAGGCGCGGTTGATCGAGATGGCTAGGCTCAGCGCCGAGGAGCCGCTTATGCCATAACCATAGTTAGCCGGCAGGACCGATTCCTGATCCGCGGTCACAGCATACCTCTCTGACTGAGGCACCATCTTGGATGCCACGTAGCTGCATGTCGGGGAAGAGATCGGAGAGCCGTTGCAGCGAAGCTCGAATCCAGGCATGTGCCCCTCCCTTGCCAAAAGCCTGGTCCTGACCCCGCCTGCTATGCAGATCCCTGCGCCAGTCGATCCTGATCTGATGGGCTCTTCTGCCATGCATATCGTGAAGAATCCCGTAATGTGGGCAGGGGCATACCCCTCGCCGGCGATAGTCTCCCCCTGGCTCAGCAAATCCCAGCCCTCCTTAGGTATAGATCGAGCACCTGGCTGGCGACTTCCCTCTTCGACTTCAGCGGCACGTGGGAAGTCGAGCCTTCGGGGAAAACAATGTATGTCTCGTTGGTCTCAGACATGAAACCCCTGCCCGGGAGTGAGAGGTCATTTGCGACAATCATGTCGCACCCTGAACCGGTAAGCCTTGCGAGTGCCCTGGACACCAGCTCATCCTTAGTAAGCCCGTATTCAGCCTTGAAGCCAATGACAAAAGTGCGGGGGGATGCCCGCTTAGCCTCTGCAAGGATCTTGGGAACGGGGACGAGCCTCAGGTCTATCGGGGCTTCGCTCGAGATCTTCCCGTCGAATGATCGGTCGAACTCGAAGTCCAACGGGGCAGCAGCCATCACAAGCAGGTCGTAGGCAGAGCCCGAGAGCTCCTTGATGACGGCATCCCTCATCTCGCGGGTGGTCTCGACCGAAATCACCCTCGCATTCAACTTTGGGGCATCAACCGGACCGGTTATGAGTGTGACCTCCGCGCCCCTCGCCGCAGCCTCGGCAGCGAATGCAAACCCCATCTTTCCTGAGCTCGAGTTCGTCAGGAAGCGTATACGGTCCATATATGTGCGCGTCGGGCCGGACGTCACGAGCACCCTCAGCCCAGCCATGTCCTTCGGGCGGAGGGCTGCGATAGCCTCCTCGACAATCGCATTCCAATCGATTAGCTTTGCCTTTCCCTCAGCTATTTCCGGGAGCAGCACACGTATCCCCATTGACTGGAGCCTCTTGATGTTCTCGAGGACTGCAGGGTGTCGGTACATGCTCGCGTGCATCGCGGGCGCAACTATAATCGGGATGCCCGATCCTATAGCTGTCGTCGCAAGAGAGGTTACCGGCGTGTCGTCTATACCTGCCGCCATCTTGCCGATTGTGTTCGCTGTGGCTGGGGCGATAAGCACAAGATCGGCGCTCCCCTCGACCCCGTGACCAAGCGCCACATGCTCAATCCCGCCTGTGAGCCTGGTTACTACAGGGTTCCCGGTCGCCCACTCCATTAGGTCTGGGGAGATCAATTGCCGGGCAGCATCGGTCATTACGACCCAAACGTCCCCTCCGTGGCGCATGAGCTCCCGGGCAATCTCGGGCGACTTTATGCACGCTACGCTGCCGCAGATGCCTAGTGCTATACGCTTCCCCGCGATTAGCCTGCTCTTTGAGCCAATTATGTCCTTGGAGGGGTGAATATGAGACACCGCCTACCCCTCATTACGCGGCTATATATGTAATTTATGCATGTATGACGCATAAATGATAATTTTTTTATATTTTACATACCTTACATATTAGGGCGGACCAATAAGAATAATAGACGCAACCGCGACACTCATCTGACGGTGGCTTGCTTGTACAGGGAGTTGTTCTCCAGGGAAAACCTGGCTTATCTCGCTGCCATTTTCACCATGTTCCTCACGAGCGGGGGGATCTACCTGATCGTGATGGAGCCGATCGCCATGGTCTCGACGGGCACAGGGACAAGTTTCCTGGTCAGGTCGAGCAGCAGCCAGACCTCCACAGAGTTCTTTGTGATATTCTTCCTCACCCTGGCGGGCACGCTTGGCTTCGTGTTGTTGGAAAGGTCGCTGCACAGATCATTTGATCTCGAGGGCTCGAAGCTCAAGTTCGTCGCTGGCACGGCGCTGATCCTCATTGCAATGTTACTGATGGAGTACCTGCTCAGGGCAAAGCTCTACTGATTAATTCTTTTTTCACCACGGGTACTTTTTAAGACCCAAACGGTAGGCGATGTAATTGGTCAGCAGGTGGATCGGCGGAGTGACCGCCACGATGAATACAACTTGATCGAGTGAGACCTGGTAGACAGGGTAGAGGAAGAGCAGGGCCCCTGCCACAAAGTCCAGCTGGTCGAGGATTGGGGCGGGGTGCCCCCTCTCGATCCCGATCCTGCGCTTTATGAATGCCCCGAGGATGTCCCCCGTGAGGGCGCCGAGAGCGAGGAGAAAGGAGTGGATCGGGTAGCCGAACAATGCCCCTGCCAGGGTGCCCATAAATAGCCCGGCCAGAAATCCCTCGAATGTCTTCCCGTCTCCCAGCACCCTACGACCGTCCCCCATCTTCTTCCCTAAATCCATTGGGTGGCGCCCTCTCGCCAGGACCGGGACCGAGTTCGCAATGAAGGCAGGCATTATGATCACGAACGAGGAGAATGCAAGGGCGAGGAGGTCAGTCATTTCCGGTACCCATTCCTGAGAAACCTCTTGATGTGAGCCTTATTAATGCCTCGCGCCTCGGGGGAGGCTTAAGAAGCAACGCCTTCCTGACCTCCCCGTGGATCCGCTCCAGCCTCAGTACCCTGTCGGACCAGTAAGTGAGTATCGCTGAGGCGACAGGCACCGCCCCGCTCCCATCAGGGACATCCCTCACCTCGCTGGTGATCAGGACCGCCAAGCCTCTCCTCCTTGCCAGGTCCTTCACTATCGCTAGCTGCCTGTTGAGGATCTTGTTGGCAACTATATTTTCGTCGTATTCCCCGAGCTCAGCCCTGTACATCCCGGTCGCCGAGTCCAGCGCAAGCAACGACGTGCCGGGCGGGAGGCTCGTCTCCAGCATCTCGATCACAGAGTCCTGATCCTCGAAACTCTTCACCTCGACGATCCATATCCTTTCGCTCATCTGCTGCCAGCCTTCGCCCGAGATCTCTGAGAGTCGGCGCAGAGGTAGGCGCCCTTCTGAGTAAATTATGACGCTTCCAAACCCGGAAGAGGCGGCAGAGGCGGCTGTCTGGAATACTAGCGATGTCTTTCCGGCACCCCGCTCACCGAAGGCGAGTACAACCTCGCCTGGTTTCAGACCTCCGTCTAGAAGCGAGTCCAGATCAGCGCAGCCAGTCTGCAGAGTACCTCCCCGGTTCAGCTTTTTGCCCCCCTTCACGCCAACTATTTCGCATTCCGCTTTTGACGCTTTCTCCAGAGCCCGCATCAGCCCCTACACCTACAAAAGGGATCGATTCAGACCGCAGCCAATACGTCATCGACAATCACCTCGCCAGCGCCGGCAGGCACAAGCCCCGGAGGGCTCAGCCTTTCCCCCTGTAGAAGTCGCTGATCAGGCGCGAGAGGATGCCCTTGCGGTCCTCGACAGGAATAATGCGCTCCCTGATCCAGGCTGGAAGGAGGCGGCGCAGGTAGGGCGAAGCGAAACGGTAGTCCATGAAGACGACCACGCCCCTGTCCCCAAGGTTCCTGAACGGCCTGCCTGCTGCCTGAGAGGCCTTCCTCATCGCAGGTATGGTGTAAGCGTACTCCCTCCCCCTCCCCGGGAAGATAGACTCGTAGTAGCTTATTTGGGCATTGACCTTCGCGGTGGGCTTCGGGTAAGGCACCCCCACTATCACAACAGAGTTCATCTCGTCCCCAGGATAGTCCTCCCCCTCGCTGAACCTCCCTCCAGTGACGCCGAGGAGTACTGCACCACCGGATCGTGACATCGACTTGTACTCCTCGATGAGACGGTCCTGGTCGAGCGACCGTACCTTCTGCTGCTCCACGTAGAGGGGCTTCCCGACCGCTGACTCAATCCCAGCCTCGATCAGGCCCTCCATTACCCCGTAAGATGAGCAGAAAATGCCCGTGTTCCCAGGGGTGTTTGAGACAACCTCCGAGATCTTCGACACCATCGTGGAGTAGGACTCCTTGCCGCGCTGGTCGTAAAGGGTAGAGACGCCCCGGCAGACCAGCACAAGAGTCTGTTCCCTGCTGAAGGGCGAAGGGAGGGCAGTCTTGACCGTGGATGCAGGCAACCCCATCACAGAGGCGTATGCCTCCATATCCTCAAGAGTCCCGGACATGCTCACGGTTGCGGCTGCGGCGTTTATGAGATCAGAGGTTGAGGTCCTCGGGTCGAGGGAGACGATCTCGATGGTCTTGGATCCCTCCCCTTCTTCGCTGTGAATTATGTGGACGAATTCCTTCTTCCCCGAGGTTTCGTACGCCCTGAGGAAGAACTCTCCAAGGCGGTGGATGTAAGACCTCGGTATCCTCCCCTTCGAGAGCAGGTCCATCTTGATCCGCTCCCCGAACTCGTGGACCTCCTCGAGGAAGATAGGCAATGATTCGCTAACCCTCGCGGATTTCAGTGCCTGCTCCGCGACCGACTTGAGGTCCACCACATGTTCGCCAAAACCCTTACCCTCGACTATCGAGAGCACCGACTCTGCAAACCTCACGACGTCCGCCTTTCCGTAGTTGTCAGCCTCCCTCGAGCAGAGCAGTATTGAGCTGACTGAGATCCTGTCGCTCTCGTACTCGTTGACAGTCTCTGGGAGGTTGTGCGCCTCGTCGAGTATCACCACGTATTGGGATATAGACTGCCCCAGGCGCTTCACAAATGTGTCTCTGATCTCCCTGTTGAAAAGGTAGGCATAGCTAAGCGCCACAACGTCCATGTGCGGGAGAATGAGCTTGGTCATATCGTACGGGCAGAGCTCATTCCCCTTGGACTGGGAGATGAGGTCGAAGGCAGCCGTGGGGGACTCGAGGAAATCTTCAATCAGGTATTTCACCGTCTTGCCCTCCTCTTCAATGTTCTCATGGTAAGGGCACTTCCTGCTCTTTATGAGGTCAGAGCAGAGCTCGGAGACCGTTCTGGGGTCCCTGGACAGCCGGAGCACGGCATCGTTGACGCACATCTCCGCCCTCCCACGGATCGAGATCCCCGTCACTTTCTCCCTCTTGCTTATCTCGGCAAGCTCTTCAATCACCCTGTCAAGCTCCTTGTAGGTCCTCGCGGCGTAGAGTATTCGGAGCCCCGCGGGCTTGCACGCCTGGAGGGCCCCCGCAAGGGATCCAGCCGTCTTTCCAAGACCGCTTGCTCCGTCCACGACTGCATGCGACCGCTTCTCAACCGCTTCGGAGACTACCCTAAGCAGCTCCTCTTGGTTAGGCTTGAATGATGGATAAGGGAAGTATCGCCACTTGGAATTCAACTGGGGTTGCTCCAAGCGATAAAAGACCGTTTTGGGCGATTTAACGCTGTCGGATTGGGGTTATGGATGATCCATACACCAGTGGGCTAGATGGGAACTTGCGCCGCCCCCAAGCGCCAGAGGCGGCTTGTGTGAATTATAGCCCTGATTGCATAAAAGGAAGGCTTGCATGCGGAAATTGCAAAAAGGATTTAGCCCCTCAATGCCGATTAATATCAGCCTTGGAGGTCAATTTTTTGAGTCTTAGGGAGTTCATAGAGGCGGAACGAGCCGCCGCTGGGGCAGTGCTCGAGATCGAGGAGGAGGTATCGACAGATTACGAGGCTGCCGCCATAATGAAGAGGCACGACGGGGGGCCGATCCTGGTATTCAGGAGGCTGAAGGGGCACAGTTACCAAGCGGCGGCTGGGGTCTGCGGATCGCGCGAAAGGATATACAGGGCAATAGGCGCAGACAAGGAAACTTACTACAGGAGGGTTTCCTGGGCAGTACAGAACCCAAAGCCGCCTGAGCTAGTAGAAAGCGGACCGGTCATGGAGGTTTCCGAGCCGCCGAACTTGGAGGGGCTTCCGATCTTCAGGCACTACGAGAAGGATCCGGGGAAGTACATAACCTCGGGCATAGTGGTAGCCAGGAGCGCGGACGGCAGCTTCCAGAACGCGTCGGTGCACAGGATGCTGGTCCTAGGCAAGGACAGGCTGGCCATAAGGATAGTGCCGAGGCACCTCTACGCAATGAGGGAGGACGCCGCGATGCTGGGCAAGGATCTCCAGGTCGCCATTGTCATTGGGACTCACCCTGCAGTCATGATAGGGGTCAACTCTGGGCCGGATTACAGGGTCAATGAGCTCTGGGTAGCCAACTCCCTGCTCGGGGGGAGGATGAAGGTCGTGAAGTGCCCGGACGTGGACATCAGCGTCCCATGGGACGCTGAGTTCGTACTCGAGGGCGAGATAAGTGCTGACGAGACTGCTGACGAGGGACCCTTCGTCGACCTAACAGGGACTTACGACATAGTGAGGAAGCAGCCAGTAGTCAGGATCAAGAGGGTGATGAGGAGGCGGGATGCGATCTACCAGGCGCTGCTCCCGGGCGGGAGCGAGCACAAGCTGCTGATGGGGATCCCCAAGGAAGTCAGGATGTACGAGGCGATCCAGAAGGCAGTCCCGAAGGTCAAGGGCGTGAGGCTCACCCCAGGCGGCTGCTGCTGGTTCCACGCCGTGGTATCAATAAAGAAGCAGGCAGACGGCGACGGCAAGAACGCGGCGATGGCAGCCCTCGGATCAAACCCCAGCCTCAAGCATGTCGTAGTGGTTGACGAGGACGTGGACATCGACAGCCCCGAGGAAGTGGAATGGGCGATCGCCACCAGGTTCCAAGGGGACAGTGATCTCACACTGATTGAGGGGGCGAGGGGCTCGACGCTTGACCCTTCATCAGACCAGACCAACATACTGACGGCAAAGCTCGCGATCGACGCAACCATCCCCTGGAGCAAGCCAAAGGAGAAATTCTTGCGGGCCGCGATACCTGAGGCTACTAGGGGTGAGAGGGCGGCGGAAAGGCAATAGAGGGGGCTGAGGGGCGGGCATAGTTTGGGAAAGAATGTGTAAGCGATTTGGGGGCATCGCATTGCATCTGGACAGCGAGGAGGAAGGGATTCTCAACGGCAGGGAAGGGGCTGCGGCGAAGAAGGCGATGGAGCTCCTCGTGGCTATCGGGGAGGTCATGGGCGCGGAGAGGATGGTTAGGGTCACTAGTTCCCAGGTCTCCGGGGTCTCATACGGGAACATAGGGGATGCTGGGCTCCAGCTCTTGGAGGACTGGGCCGAGAATGGAGCCAGGGTGAGGGTCCCGACCACGCTCAACCCATGCGGAATGGACCTGGAAAGGTGGAAGGAGATGGGGGTTGACGGGTCCTACCGCGCGAAGCAGCTGAGGATCATCGAGGCTTTCAGGAGGATGGGCGTGAGCACGACCTGCACATGCACCCCCTACCTGGTAGGAAACCTCCCGAAGGAGGGGGATCACATAGCCTGGTCCGAGTCGTCTGCCGTCTGCTACGCGAACTCTGTGATAGGGGCGAGGACGAACAGGGAGGGGGGCCCATCCGCGCTCGCAGCAGCCATCGTAGGGAGGACCCCCATGTACGGGCTCCACCTGGAGGAGAACCGGGCGCCGACGGTGATTATCGATGTGCAGGCGGAGTTGAGGACGAGGCACGATTTCAGCCTTCTTGGGTATGCGGTCGGCAGGAGGGTCGGCAGCGGGGTGCCGCTCTTCGAAGGGATACGCCGTGCTGACCGAGACGATCTCAAGATTATGTCCGCAGCCCTCGCTGCGTCCGGAGGGATCGCAATGTTCCACATCCCCGGGGTCACACCCGAGGCCGGGAGGTGGCAGTGCAGAGGGCTGGAGCGGGTGGCGGTAGGGGCACGCGACCTTGAGGATTGCCGCGAAGCGCTCACTTGCGACGGCGAACCGGATCTCTGCTGCATCGGCTGCCCCCACTGCAGCCTTGAAGAGCTGGAGGAGGTGGCAAGGCTGGTGAAGGGGAGAAGAGTCGCCCATGGCAAGGCGCTATGGGTCTGGACCTCGAAGAAGGTCAGGGAAGAGGGCGAGAGGACTGGTCATGTCCGCACGATTGAGGAGGCTGGAGGGATGGTCTTCACCGACACATGCATGGTAGTCTGCCCTCTCGAAAGGGCAGGCTTCAGGCACATGGTGACGGACTCGTGCAAGGCTGCACACTACGTCCCGTCAACCGCGGGAATGAAGACGACGGTAGCCGAGCTGCGCGAGGCGGTGTCAAGGGTGATGGAGAATGGCAGATGAGGCGGTCTTCAGGGGCAGGGGGGTTGCAAAGTTCAGGGGCGAAGGAGAGGCGCTCGTCACCGGGCAGGAGATATCCTTCTTCGGCGGCGTTGATCCAGACACGGGGAAAATCAGGGAGAGGGGCCATGAGCTCCTCGGCAAGGATGTGACGGACAAGGTGCTCGTGTTCCCGAAGGGAAAGGGTAGCACAGTCGGCTCCTATGTCATCTACCAGCTGAGGAAGAACGGGCACGCACCAGCGGCGATAATAAATTTGGAGACGGAGGCGATAATCGCCGTCGGGTGCATACTCGCCGAGATCCCCCTTGTCGACAGGCTCGACGCAGATCCAATATCCGAGATCAGGAGCGGGGACTGGGTCGAGGTGGACGGGGCCACCGGCTTTGTGATGGTGAAGAGGCGAGTCCCGCGCCACTGAGGGGCGACCACATGGGGGCACGGGCTTCCTGCGCCATCTTGAAGGGCTTGCCAGCGGGATCAGGCAGATCATGCACGCGCGAACCCATAAACGGATGACGGTTTTTGGAAGTGCCCTTTCAGGATGTGCTAATTTCAGGCATTATGTGTCGAAATGCAGTCGGTCGGATGGCAAAGGTTAAGACATCACAGATCGATATTTTTGTCGGGATGAATGATGGATAGACCCTGGGGGATGATAAAGGATCCGGTCCATGGCTATGTCCACATCACTGAGACCGAGAAGGAGGTAATCGACACCCTGCCGCTCCAGAGGCTCAGGAGGATCAAGCAGCTCGTCTTCGCAGATTACGTCTACCCCGGGGCGAACCACACAAGGTTTGAACACTCGGTCGGGGTAATGCACCTCGCAGGACTGCTCGGAAAGGCGCTCCCGATCGGGATGGACAAGGACGAGATCCAGAGGATCAGGCTGGCAGGACTTTGCCACGACCTGGGGCACGGGCCTTTCTCGCACACCTTCGAGCAGGTCCTGATGAAGAGGCTGAACAAGACCCACGAGGACCTCACCCCCTGGATCGTGAGGGGGACCGAGCTGAGCGACATAATCTCCAGGCACGGCTTCAGCCCGGACGAGATAGCAGACCTGGCAGTGGGCAGGGATCAGAAAGCAAGACCTTTCATGAACCAGATCATCTCGAGCGCCGTAGACGTCGACAAGATGGACTTCCTCTCCAGGGACACGCACCACACGGGTGCAGAGTATGGAAAGATCGACATATACAGGCTGATCTACAAGATGGACGTTGTCGATGACACACTCGTCGTGGACAGCTCTGCGCTCGCTGCCCTCGAGGCTTTCCTGATAGCGAGGATAGAGTCGTTCAGGGCGATATATTACCACAAGACCGCGAGATCTGCCCAGATCCTGCTGGTAAGGGCCCTTGAGGCGGCTGAGGAGGAGCTCGGGCTCTGCAGCTTCAAGATCCCGGACGAGTACCTCGAACTAGACGACTACAGCGTCTGGGCGGATCTGAAGAGGTGCGAAAAGTCCATGCAGATAATAAGGGACCTCGAGTCAAGGCGGCTCCTCAAGTGCGCTTACGAGAGGGAGCTCCAAGCTGAGGACAAGGCGATCTCGGGGCTCTTCGGCCTGGACGGGATAAGGAAAGAAGTCGAGTCAGAGATAGCTGACCTGGCGGGGATACCGCCCTCGAGCGTCTTCATAGACACCCCTTCGCTACCGTCCATACCATACTTCCACAAGCTCTCCCTCGACCCCATGGAGATACCGGTGGTCGACGCCGCGGGCAAGTGTGTGCTGAAGGCTACGAAGATCTCGAAGATAATAGAGGTGCTGAAGGGCTTCATGAACATAGTCAGGGTCTACACGTATGAGGGGGACAGGGATAGGGTGAAGGAGGCTTCAGAGAAGATACTCGGGCGCCTGCCGGAGTCCGCAAGGATATCCTACTGACCGCTCGGTTCAGGACGGGCAGAAACCGAACTTAAGATTGGCGACTTTGTTAAGGTACAACCGAGATGAGCAGCGGTAGGACCTTCCTGACGATTTCCGCATGGACCTCTTCGACCGGCTTGGAGGCGTCCACGACCTCGTGCCCCTTCCTCTCCGCCCTCTCCAGGAACTTCTCCCGCACCCTCTTGAGAAAATCAGAATTCTCGTAACGCTCCCTGGGGGATCCCTTCCTCTTTAGGGAGACCTCGGGATCGATGTCCATTATTATCGTGAGGTCCGGCTTTAGCGCGTGCTTGTTGATCGCGAGGATCCACCTCTCATCGAGCCCCTGGGCGCACTGGTAGGCTATGGAGGACTCGAGGTACCGGTCCGAAACCACTATCTTGCGGTCCGCAAGCGCGGGCCTTATCAGGCGCTCAACGTGGTCTGCGCGGTCAGCCGCGAAGAGCAGGGCGTCGACAACAGGCGATCCGGAGGGTTGCGCAAGCGAGAGCCTGATGGCAGGCTCGATGAAGCCGCCCGGGTTGGGCTCCTTTGTCGCGACAGCCCTGAAGCCCTTTTCCACCAGCAGGTCTACGAGGAGGCGGGTCTGCGTGGACGATCCAGCGCCGTCCACGCCCTCCAGTGCGATGAATACACCCCTCTTGAGATCGGGCATGGGATAAGATCTGGGGCGATCCGATTATATGCCTATCCCATCGAGATCTTCCCGGTGAGGCATTTTGCCCTCTGGTGCTGAGAGGCAGGGAGAGACGCTCCTGAAGTTCCTGAAGGGGAAGGGGACTGGCAACGGAGCGTTAGAGGTGATTGTGGATCGGAGGGAAGCGCCATCCCAGACCGCCATGGCTCTGGCTGCGCTAGGCGTTAAGATCGAGTACAGGACGCTCAAGGTCGGGGACTATGTCGTCTCGGAAGAGGTAGCAATAGAGAGAAAGGCGTACGCTGACCTCGCGGCGTCCATTGTTGACAGGAGGCTCTTCTCGCAGGCTCAGGCGCTCAAGGAGTGCTACCCCCGACCGATAATCCTCCTGGAGATGGGCAGGAGTGCGGAGATCGGGGTCTCCAGGGAGGCGATCAGGGGAGCAGTCGCGAGCATGATCCTCGACTTCGGGATCCCGGTGATCACCGCGGAAGGTCCTGAGGATGCGGCGGGCTTCATAGTCGCAATAGCCAGGAGGGAGCAGAGGCAGGCAGGCGTCTCGATCAGCCTGAAGGACAGGAGACGCCCCAGGACCCCGGATGAGGAGAAAGAGTATGTCGTGGCCAGCCTTCCCATGGTTGAAGTCTCGACTGCAAGGAGGCTCCTGGCGGAGTTCGGGACAGTTCAGGCAGTATTTTCAGCCAGCGAGGAGGAACTCCAGAGGGTAGAGAAGATCGGCCCTAAGAAGGCGAGGAGGATCAGGGAGGTTGCATCCACGCCCTATGGGGGGTACAAGACGAAACCCCTTGATGGGCGGCAGCAGGAGAGGGATTCGGAGTAGCCCGTCCACGCCATGACCAGTGCAATCCTGCTAGCGCTTTGCCCCCCGTACCTTCTCGAGGAGTTCAAAGAGCGAGGAGAGGACCTTTGCATACCGCTCGATCTCAGAGACGTCTTTTGACATGCGGAGACTGGACTGTAACTCGGAGATCTTTTCAATGAGCACCTCCTCGAGGCTCGAAGCAACTACAGATTGGGATGCAACCCTCTCTGTCTCGGAAGGTTTGGCGAAGACTACACGCTTGTTGCACCCTGGGCAGACCACCTCGCCGCTGGAGAGGCGGAAAAGCGGGGTCTTGCACTCAGGACATGCCTGGGAGAGCATTGTCGCCCCTTCCCGTAGTAGGTCAGCCATGCGCTTGACCTGCGAGTCCCTGGCGCTCATAAAACCACACAGAATAAAGGTAATAAGGAGGATTATATGCCTATTTGCTGAAAAGGTGGTTCGAAATGAGCAGTGATAAGATGACCCAAGCAATCAATGTCCTCCAGAGGATAGCAGACGACAACGGGGTCCCCCGGAACATCAGGAGGGCGGCCTCGGAAGCGATGAAGACACTGCAGGGGAAGACATACTCCGACGCCGTCAAGGCTGCAAACGCCATCAGCATACTCGAGGAGTGCGGCCAGGACCCCAACATGCCGTTATTCGCCAGGACGGCAATCTGGCAGGCGATAAGCATCCTCGAGCAGGTCAAGGACTGAACTTTTTCCAGGTTTTTGGGCGCGCATTCCTTCTGATCAGGGAAAGGACTTCCCTGCAGACCTTTTCGCACCCAGCGATCAGCTCAACCCGCTCAGCCAGTTCGAGAGTGCAGTCCAGATCGTTCCCCTCCAGGTCCAGCACCTTTGCGCCTGCCTCCCTGAGTATGAGGACGGAGGCGGCGATGTCCGTTACCCGAAGGAGGAGGCGGTTGTCCAAGTAGAAGTCGAGGGCGCCGGAGGCGGTGTAGCATAGTCCGAGGGCTGCCGACCCGAGGTTCCTGATGTGCTTCACAGAGAGGAGGACAGGCAGCACCTCGTAGACCTTTTCCCGGTTTCCCCGTACGTTGAAGTCGAGACCAGCCAGCGACTTTGGCACGTCCACCCCATCGTTGACCCTTATCGGCACCCCGTCAAGGAAGGCGCCAGACCCCCTCTCCGCCCAGAAGGCTCTTCCCGATGGGATCTCCATCACGACTGCGGACTCGACATCCGAAAGGCGCGGGCCCAGAGCGATGGCTGCCGAGATCGAGTAAAGGGCTATCCCGCGCGTCGCGTTAGTGGTCCCGTCGACTGGATCAAGGACCACGAGCGGGTACTCCTCGCCGCCGAAGCGCTTTACCCCCAGCTCTTCGCTGAGCAGGCTGCCCCTGAAGCCCGCGGACTCGAGATAGGAGACCGCGGCGTCCTCCGCCACCTTGTCTATCCGCTTGGTCAGGTCGCCGCCTGCCCCTCTCTTCACGACCTCGCGGAGTGAGGACGGGGGCGACCGCGCCGAGAATCCAGATATTGCGGAAAGCGCAGATCCGCAGATGCCTTTCAGGAGATCCAGGCTCATACCTGTTAAGAATATATGTGACTCTTATAAAATTAGTAGGGCAGGCGGGGGTCGCCAAGTCAGGTCAAAGGCGCAAGGCTCAGGACCTTGTGGCGAAGGCCTTCGTGGGTTCAAATCCCACTCCCCGCACCACGCAATCCTCGAACACGGGTTCGCAGGCGTTCGGGGGGCGCCAATCGAAACCTTTATCGTCAGACAGTCGGAGTGTTGCAGCCTCAGCAAGGGATCAGGTCAATCAAGTCCCAGTCACTCAGGGTGTGCCAAATAAAACTGCGGCTACCTTTTGCAGCAAAGCCTCGTCAACATCAGGATTGTTTCTCAGGTGTAAATTTTCCACAAAATAGCTGCAACTGATTCAAACCGCTGTTAAAGTACCTAAAGTAAGTATTTTTAATACGTATTATTTATAAGAAAAAATAATACGTTATTTTTTATTAATAACGGTATATAATATTAAATTCGACCAGGCATAAAATCGGGGGTGCCTGAGTCACCCGACCATAAATACCCCCGGTAAAGGAGATGGTAAAAAATGAAAAGTAAAATGGGAGTAATACTAGGAGTATCTCTAGCGGCCGTGCTTATGCTCGGAGTGACTTACGGACTTTGGTTCCAGGCGCTGTACATATATGGCACCGTCTGTACGGGCACCCTCGACGCAAGGTGGAGCATACACTGTGCTTTTGACACAGAGCCAGAAGTAAAGGACTATAGCAACATTACCATAACTCAAGACATTATAGACCCGTACCTGCTCCACGTTACGGTTGAGAATGCCTATCCCTGCATCACATACTACGCGGTGATCGACCTCACCAATACTGGCACTATCCCGTGGATAGTCTATGAGGCCTCGCTTGTCCCAGATCAGGACTTCCCGGGGACTGTTGAGTTCGTGCCGATCGACGAAATTGGTGATTTGCTGACCTATATTGGTCACCCATCGGTTGATTTGGGCGACGGCTTGATGCCCATAGAGAACGGTACCCAGGTGCACCCAGGCGATTCTGCATGGGGAGTCCTTGCAATTCACCTGACAAACGAAGCTCAGGAGAACTCAACATACACGTTCACCTTCAAGGTAGTCGTCGAGCAGTGGAACGAGTGGCCGACCGAGCCGCCCCCAGGATATGACAGCAACGAGGAATGGCTGGCGGGTCTACCCGAGTGAGGGGACTTAAATGACTAACATGAAGCTGGTGCTGATTCCTGCTGCACTGGTCGTTGCGCTCTTTGCATTTTCGGCGACATACGGGCTTTGGTTCCAAACATTATACGTGGATGGCACTGTGAATACGGGTTACTTGGAGTGGAAGATAGTAGATCAGTTCACTTCGGACGCCGAGAAGCAACCGGACAGATCGATTCTGCCAGGGTTCGAAGGCGATAGCTTCATTGTGCCTGAACGCAAGGATGTGGGTTGGACAGATTGCGTGATAGCGCCTGACGGGATGTCAGCCACCTTCACGATGTACAACACGTATCCGTGCTACATGGCAATGTTCTCGGTTTACTTCCGCAACACTGGGACTGTGCCGATACACCTCGAATACATCGAGTTCTACGACGGGCAAGGGAACCTGATAGTCAACTATACTTACCCGAACACAAAACTCAAGGACTTTGCAGTCGACTGTACTGGCGACGGGCTTCCGGACATTGAGATACTGTGGCTAGAGCCACTTGGAGAGCAGATAGATCCAGGCGAACGCTCGAACGAGTACAGCTGGTGGGTGCACGTGCTCCAGACTGCACCAGAGGGCGCCACGCTGCAGTACACGATAAAGCTATACGCGGTGCAGTGGAACGAGTCCGAGTGGCCTATCCAATACACTCAACCTGGACCTACATGAGCGGGACACAACTTTTTTTCTTTTTTTATGGGGCATATGGAATGCGAAAGACGGGTGGGCGGGAATGTGGTTAGTTGCTTTGGCGATGGTGCTGGGTAGTTATGCAGCAGTAAGCGCTTTAGGCCGATTCCTGCCCGAGATGCAGTATTATTTGGCAAGTGTTATTGTTTGGGCAGCCGTGACGGCGGCTGTCATACTGATGGACAAGCGAATGAATAAGGGAAACTTGGCATCATTCAGGTTGAATAAGAGGGTAATTATTAACGCGCTGTATCTGGCAGCCCTCCAACTTGCTGCCTTAATTTCGACAGGATTCTTCATGGGGTTCGGGAGGACCCCCTTTTCGCTTGCCCCAATTTTTATTCTCGTGAACACAGCCTTCTTCGGGACGAGCATAATGGCATTCGAGTTCACCAGAGCTTATCTGATCAAAAGCTACTCCAAGAAGAGGATCTTTCTTGGGCTTGTTTTGATCTCCATCCTTTTCACCACAATATCTTTCAATTTTGCGGCGTACACAACTGCATTCCAAGGGGTGCGTTTCTTCGAATTTTTTGGTGGAAGACTGATCCCAGCATTCGCGATCAACTTCGCAGCCTCGTATCTGGCACTCCTCGGGGGGCCGACGTCCTCACTTGCATACATCTTCCCCCTGCAGGCTTTCCAATGGCTTTCACCCATAATTCCAAATCCTGATTGGGCAGTTAGGGGGCTGGTGAACACGGCAATCCCTGCCCTAGGGCTGCTATTCTTGAATGAGGGGGTAAGAACGGGAACGCTGATCAGGTACGGGCTGATCAGGAAGACCGATCTCAGGAAATTTCCGAAAAAGACCTCAGCACTGCCCTGGGTCATTGTCCTGATTGTGGCTATGACGATACTCTGGATCCCTACAGGGCTGCTAGGGTTCAAGCCTTCAGTCGTCGCCAGCAATAGCATGAGCCCAGCGCTCGAGACCGGAGATGTTGTGATATCGGTGCCTTCAGATCCCAGCAGCATAAAGGTTGGAGACATCGTCCAGTACACGAGGGCGGGGTACGGAATATCAATAACCCACAGGGTGGTTAGCATCGAACCTTCAGGAAGCACCTATCTAATTACTACGAAAGGAGACGCTAACAATGTTGCCGATGATCCGATAAGCGTTTCAGGGAAAATCGGGAAGGTTGTGCAGGTTGTCCCAAAGATCGGGTTGATAACGATATACCTCAGGGACTTTGTTTACAATCTCGCTCAGGTCGTTAGCAGAGGAGGGGCTCAGGCTTCGATCGCCCCGAGCTTTTTGGGACCTCAGACAGCAGGCATGCAAATTATTGAAGAAGGTGGAGAGAAAACATGAAGCATAGGTCAAGAAGAAATGTTAAAGAGATTCTGATTGTAGGATTCTTGCCGGTTTTGATTTTAGCCGCGCTAGGAAACACCTACTCGCTGTTTTTCCAGACGCTCGAGATCCAAGGGGTAGTACATACGGGCTTCTGGGGAGGGGGAGGTGTCGAAGGCCCGTGCATAGGCATACAGAAGACCATAGACGGCGCTTTCACCAACGCTACAACCGGGGAGGACATCTCCGAGAGGACAAACCTGATACACATCGGGAATGCGAACCCACCTTATTTCCCCACGAAGTTCAAGTTAATGATCTGCGTCCACAACTGCGGTAATGAGACGCTCACAGAGGTGGAAGTTACCGACCGGCTGGAGAACCAGTTTGGCGTGATCAACTGGAGTGTGGACAGGGGGAACGTGACCATACTGAGCTTCCCTGGACCAGGCAACTATAGCAAGGATTACATAGTTTGGGATATCGAGGAGCTACAAGAGGGGGAGGGGGTCTGCCTCGAGATGTGGATTCAGACTCTCCAGAACCCTGCCGGTTGGTACGCGCCAACCTCGGGCAATGCAACATACATAATCAATCAGGGGGCATCTGTCTCTGCCAAAGGGAGCAGCGGAGAGCTAATTGCGAAAACGGGGAGCCTCTCGATATCGCTCTCTCCTGAGGATAAGAACTATATCGCGACAATATTGACTCAGTTGCCTTACTCCACACCTTGGGAGTACAGCCCCTGACCGAATTTTTTTGTAAAAATTTAATAATTTGAAAGAGAGGAGTATAACTATGAAGATTTCAATATTAAAAGTTGCAATCGTTGTATTCATATTAGCCACAGCAATCAGCACGGTTGGTCTCGCTTACGCCTACATGAGCCCGACAGAAAGTGTCGAAACCACGATTAAGGCAGCATACAAGCACACAGGTACTTTCGACTATGTGGCTCACATTGCACCAAACCTGATTTACAACAGGACGGAAGTCGGCTCGGATGTCCAGAAGATCTACACCAACCTGCTAGAGCGGATGGATCTCTACTTTGCCTACAGCTTTGTCACAAATGCCTCCGTGAGTAGCCTGAATGCCGAACTTTCCCTTAAACTAGCAGTAGAATCACCCAACAGGTGGAGTAGGGAGTTGACTATTGCTGAGGCAGCCGCCCTGGTCAACCTCAGCATCGAAGACTCCAGATTCCATCTCTACGTGAACAAGAGTTCCTTAGATGCGTTCGTGAAGCTGCTTGACCTCGAGACTGGGACGAGCACAACTGAGTACAACCTGAGGATTAGGCCGACAATAACCACCAGTGCAGTAACGTCAGCCGGAAATGTGGAGGAGAAATTTGTGTCGGAGACCAACATCTCTTTCAAGCAGGACGTAGGAGGCAGATATTTGACGGTCTCCCCGCTAAGCACCACAAAGGACGGGAAATTAGTTGAGACTAAGCGAATCACATACGAATACGTGAACAATCAGAGGATCTTGTTCACGATTGCCCTCTTGGCGTCGCTTGCAGGGCTCGGTTTTATGGGATGGACGTACTTTAGGAAACGCCCGCCGAAGACCAGTTCCGAGATAGTCGAGAAGATACTGAGCGAAAACAAGGATCTAATAGTTAATGCCGAGATCGAGAAGGAGGAAACGGCCAAATACGTTGAAGTCAAGGACTTTGAGGAGCTAAAGAAGCTAGCCGAGATTCTTGCAAGACCGATCTTGCACACATTGACTGATAAGGAGCAGCTGTTCTTGGTGATTGACAACGGTACCAGGTACACGTACAAGATTCCTCAAGCTTAACATTTCAGTTTTTTATTCAATTTTTGTATTACAGATAAACATAATAATGTTTTTATATTATTTAAATAATATAATTTAGATGCGTCAGTTCTAGACTTGGCTGTTATCCTGAAACAAACGGGGGACAGGTTTGGGAAAAACTAAGAGGGCACTATTTGACGTGTTCTCTTCAATATTAGAAGTAGCGGACAAGAAAGGCGGAGTTAACAAGACCGCAATTGTTTACAATGCAAACCTCAATTTCCTCCGTGCAGAAGAGCACATCAGGCTGCTGGTTGACCACGGTCTACTTTGCACCTTTGGAGACGGAACGAAGTATTGCACCACAGAGAAAGGGAGAGAGTTCATACAGCGGTACAGAAGCCTGCTGCAATTAATCAGCAAAAATAATGCCATGAAGGATTGACTTTTTAAAGAGAATTCACTTTTACCTATATTTTCTGCAGATCTTAACAACTCGGGCAGTTCCCCCAGGCACGTACTGAAATGCTGCCCCTTTTTGCAGCCTTTCAGACTAGATCGTAGTAGCCACTGCGCCCACAGCACTTCCAAATCATTGCGCTTGGTCAAAGAATTTTCTGTGGCTGTCATTGGATGGCATCAATTCACAAGCATTATATCCTGAACGGGGCAGAGAAGAATACATTGCCGGTGATAAATTGTGTGCGACTGGTGCACCAAGCACGGCGCTGGGAAGAAATGGTACATGAATGCCAGGAACTACTCGAATGAGCTGGCGGACGAGCTAAGGGCGAAGGAGTACCTGAGCGAGCAGTGGACCAACTTCGAGCAGGTCTACATAAGGAAGATCATGGGGATATCCTCCGTTGACCTTGGCTACAAGCTCAGGCTCCCGATTATTGGGAGGGTGCTCCGATGGCAGGCCGAGAGGATGATCCACAGCGAGTCAAAGAACAGGAACCCAACGAGGGCGGACGGGCACTTCGGCCAGGTGATACCCCTCGAGGAGGCTAAGATTATTTTAGGGAACCTCGCAGCCGAGCCGATAATCGAGAACTACTGCATGTGCAGGTGGATGCAGAGGGGGATAAAAGAGAGGTGCTGCATCAACTTCGGCGTCCTCTCGACGGTGATCGAGCGGCTCCCGCGCTTCATCCCAGAGAACAACACAGCAAGGATTAGCAGGGAAGAGGCAATGGAGAGGATCGAGAAGCACAACCGCAGGGGGTATGTTGCTTCGGTCTGGTTCCAGCCTGTGCCATACATCAACGCCATCTGCTCCTGCGAGAATCCGGAATGTGGCGGTCTCAGGCTGAGGCAGGACTTCGGCTTGCACACGGTATACAAATCGGAGTATGTGATGAGGGTTGATGCAGACAACTGCCAGGCATGCGGGATGTGTGTCCATAAGTGCCAGTTCGGCGCGATCAGGCTAGTCCCGTCGCTGGGGAGAGCAATCGTGGACCCGATGAAGTGCTGGGGGTGCGGCGTCTGCAGGCACTCTTGCGCACATGATGCGCTAAATCTAGTGCCGCGTGATGAGGTCCCGGCCGCGAGGGGGAGTTATTAGTGCTTGGGCTGCCAGAGAAGATAAGGATCGAGGTGGACTACGAGAAGTGCGGGGAGAAAGGGAAGGTCGATCCGAGGGAGTGTTGCAAGTGCCTCCGCGTCTGCGACCCGGCCGTGTTCATCATGCATGAGACACTGGGGGTCGAGCAGGACCCGATCGACCCGCAGTATTGGAGGATCACCCCTGTGTGGAACTCGCTCTGCACGAAGTGCATGAAGTGCGTTGAGGTCTGCCCTGAAGGCGCGATCAGGGTTTTCTGAGGGGCATCGTCCAATCCCAAGATTTCGGCATGGCATTCATCTCTAGAACTTTTTGACCAGGTACTCTGCAACCCCGGATCCAATTCCTCGAGCGCCTCACTTGCCATAGAGAGGTAGACTGCGGTTGGCTTGTTGCCGATTCTCCGTTCCCTAACTGCAAAAGGTTCTTTTTCGATCACGAACCGGTCGGGGGTGATGCTCCCGGAAACAACAGACTCGCCTAGCCCCCATGTAGACTCCACGACCATCGCATCGGCAGATCCTGAGATCGGGTCGCATGTGAACATCACACTAGAGGAGAAAGCACCAACCATCCTCTGGACGATTACTGTCATCCCGCCGTCCTCATGGGGTATTCGGTTCCGCTGGCGGTAGGCGATCGCCCGCTCATTCCAGAAGGAGGCCCAGCATTTCTTAACTGAATCAGCGATGCCATCAGTTGGGACTTTCAGGCAGGTGTCCTGCTGCCCTGCGAATGAGGCGGATGCCAGATCCTCGGCGGTTGCGGAAGAGCGGACTGCCCACAGAGCGTCGGTACCGGATCCCATAACCGCGGCAGCCAGCATTTCTTCCACCTCCGCGGGGAGAGGCGCCTTTAAGATCATCGATTTTATTCTTTGCGAGACCTCTAGAAGGTCTCTTTCGCTCTCCTGTTGGGCGGATGCCAACATCTGAATTATCTTCGAATGTAGGTCGTTACTCGACAAGAAGGAGCGGTAAACGCTCACAGGGGCAACGAACCCTTCGGGCACCCTGAAGCCGGACCTGATTAGCGAGATCTGGTTTGTGCACTTCCCGCCGACCTCGGACGGGTCAGCCTCGGTCATTTCATGGAGTTGCTGTTCTTTCATTTGCATAGACGTCTCATCCGTAACATGGTCTCAGAATATCGATCCTTGAGCTGTTTAAGCAATTTGAGGGGCGCTTTCAAACATGTTTTGAAAGAAGCTCACAATTAGAATAAATTAAGTACTGCAAAAGAGGGCGGCAGTTGAAACACAAATCAATGGAAGAGGACCTGGCAGGGGAGGGAAAAAAGGCTTGAATTCAGCCTTTTTCTGGAAATGCCCATTCGAAGGACTGTAATCAATCCTCACTTCAAGACCTTCCCCGTCATCGCATACCAGATGTAAAGGTCCAGCTCTGCAAGGCTTGCGCCCAGAGCGCCGGAGATTGCGGATAGGAGGCGCTCAATCGAGAAGTATCTCCTACGCGAGAGCGTCTGCGGGATTGAGTCGATGAGACCCTTCTGGTGGAGAAAGCGGAGTATGTGTCGGTCTATTATAGCGACATCCTTACGACCGACATTTCTGAGGAAGTGGCTCGCCTCTTTGTAACCCAAGCCCTTGACGTTCTCGACTAGCCACTCCCTAGCCGCCCGGTCGTCCATACTCAGCGCCTGGAGGATCCCGTCGCAGAGCTGCCTCGCCTCGCATATGAACTCTGCGCGCTTGTTAGGGAACCTGTGCCCGAGCGACTTAAGGCAGCATGCCATCTCTTTCAGAGGCTTGTCCATGAAGTGATGCCTTAGGCTCTGCTGAATCCTGATCCCCCCCTCTGCGGTGTAGTTTGCCGTGAGGATGCAGAAGCAGAGCTCGCTGAAGATCTCTCTCGGATCCATGCGCCTTCCTATCGCCTCGAACTCCCTGAGCCGGTCCTCGACGCGGGGGCGGATAGACTCGACTATACCCCTGAGCTCCCCGAGGAAGTCCAGTCTTGCGTATGTCGCCACAAAGTTTCTTCCCAGCTCGCCGGATGGCGAACACTCCCAAGCGGCGTAATCTACGCCGTGCGAATCCCTCAGAATCAAGGCAAGGTCTTCAAAGTAGTCGGCGGCGCAGCAGCTCTGGCTGATCTGCCCGCCAAACAGGACGACGAGCTGCCGCTCCCTCTCCTCCAGGGCCTCGGCGCTTACCTCCCCAGAGTGCATCCTGTTGAAAAGCGAAATCGCTTCCGCAGTCTTGGTTGAGATTGGCATTGGCTAAGTCTGTGTCAACTCGGTAGTTAAGCTTTTTCTGACCCATCTAAAGCTTATTAAGGAGGAAGAGATTATAAGGATAGGTGATTAACATTTCAGAAATTGTGAGACTTCCACTGATAGGCGACCAAGCACCCGCATTCTCCGCGCAGACCACAAAAGGGCCGATAAACTTCCCATCAGACTTCAAGGGAAAATGGGTGATACTTTTCAGCCACCCCGCGGACTTCACCCCGGTTTGCACCACAGAGTTCGTTGCTTTCGCAAAGAGGTACGACAAGTTCAAGGAGATGAACGCCGAGCTAGTCGGGCTCTCAATCGACCAAGTCTATTCACATATAAAGTGGGAGGAGTGGATATCAGAGAAGCTGAAGGTAGAAATACCTTTCCCAATCATAGCCGACAACACAGGGAGGATAGCTGCGCTCTACGGGATGCTCCACCCTGAAGCGAAGGGGACGCAGGCAGTAAGGGCGACATTCATAATTGACCCGGAAGGGATCATCAGGGGGATACTCTATTACCCGCTCTCCGTTGGGAGAAACATGGACGAGATCCTGAGGTTCCTCAAGGCGCTCCAGGTCAGCGACAAGGAGAACGTGGCGCTCCCAGCGAACTGGCCGAACAACGAGATCATAGGTGACAAGGTGATAGTTCCACCGCCGAATAACGTGAAGGATGCGAAGGAGCGGCTCAAGAAGTACGAAGGCTTCGACTGGTGGTTCTGCTACAGGAAGCTTGAGGAGGCGAGAAAATGACAGAGAGGATGCAGGTATACAAGTGCGAGGTCTGCGGGAATATAGTGATGGTGATGCATGCGGGCGCCGGGCAGCTGGTTTGCTGCGGGAAGCCCATGAAGCTACAGGTAGAGAAGACAGCGGACATGGCGAAGGAGAAGCATGTACCAGTTATCGAGAAGACAGAGAAGGGGTACAGGGTAAAGGTCGGATCGACTCCGCACCCTATGATGCCAGAGCACTACATTGAATGGATAGAGGCATCAACTGGAGACACGGTGATGATCAGGTTCCTTACACCCGGGGACTCACCGGAGGCTGAGTTCGAGACGGCAAAGGAAGTAAAGAAGGCCAGGGAGTACTGCAACATACACAGCCTTTGGGCAAACCAGAAGTAGCCCCTGAACTATCTTTTTCCCCATTTTTCATTCCCGATCTTCTCACCAACATCGTAAAATTTTTATAATTTATCCGCCATTTACTAAAATTTGTTTAGTAATTCTTTGGAAAGTTTTATATACGAACAGAAATATGTTGTTTGGATTGTTATTTGATCGGTGGGAACATGAAGAACTTTAAGGATGCGGTCTGGAAGGAAAAAGTGACCCAAGTGGTCAACGAGATAAACGAGAACAACATAAAGTTTGCCAGGCTCCAGTTCACGGACCTGAACGGTGTGCTTAAGAGCCTGGCGGTGAGCACCAAGAATATCGAGAGCATATTCGAGAACGGGCAGTCTTTCGACGGCTCCTCTATTACCGGCTACAGGTCGATCGAGGAGTCCGACATGGTGCTATACCCCGACCCGACCACGTTCGCGGTGATCCCGTGGAGGGCAAAGGAGAGGTCCTCGTGCAGGCTGATCTGCGATGTGTACACGCCGGACAACAAGAGGTTCGAGGGGGACCCCAGGTACATACTCGAGAAGGCGATGGCGAAGTGCAAGGAGGCGGGGTTCAGGTTCTTCTGCGCACCAGAGCTCGAGTTCTTCGTTGTCAAGGAGGACGAGAACTCGCAGGTGCCTAAGCCGATAGACATGGCCGGGTACTTCGACTTCCACCCAGGGGACCTGACCGATGAGCTCAGGAGGGAGATCGCTGACACCGCGGAGATGTTCGGGATAAACATCGAGATCTCGCACCATGAGGTCGCCCTCGGGCAGAACGAGATAGACTTCAAGTACGACGAAGGTCTGGTGACGGCAGACAGGGCGATAACCATGAAGATGGTCACCAAGGTGGTGGCCGCCAAGAACGGTTACATAGCCACGTACATGCCTAAGCCGTTCTTTGGGGTGAACGGGTCTGGGATGCACGTCCACCAGAGCCTATGGAATCTCGACCTAACAAAGAACATGTTCTATTCCGAAGACCCGAACTCAAACTGTCTTTCCGATATCGCCAGGTACAGCATAGGGGGGCAACTCGCCCACGGCAGGGAGATGTGCTCGATCCTCGCCTCTTGGCCGAATTCGTACAAGAGGCTTGTGCCAGGATACGAAGCGCCCGTATACGTGGCCTGGGCGTTCAAGAACAGATCCCCGCTAATCAGGGTCCCGAACTTCGGCGGGAGGAAGAACGCTGCAAGGTTCGAGATCAGGTGCCCTGATCCGGCCGGTAACCCGTACCTGCAGTTTGCGGCACTGAGCATGGCGATGCTCGACGGGATAAAGAACAAAATAGACCCCGGACCGCCGACCGAGCTCAACGTGTACAAGTTGAGCTACGAGGAGAGGAAGGCGCGAAACATCGTCTCGCTACCCGAGTCGCTCAAGGAGGCTCTCGACGAGACGGAGAAGAGCGAGTTCATGAAGGAGGTCCTCGGGGAGACGGCTTTCGAGAACTACCTCTCCGTGAAGAGGAAGGAATGGGACGCCTACAGGATCCAGGTCACGAACTGGGAGGTCGAGAGGTACATACGCAGGCTCTGAAAAGGGCATACCTTCCTTCAAAATAGGCGTCTCGAATGATTTTTATTTAACATGTTTTATTTATCCCAACCTAGTATCCAAGGCGCAACATATAAAGGGCGGGCGGCTCGAAGAATCATTGCTTTGAATATTCTGAAAAGAGGAATGACTTCTGCTGCCTATCCTCACAGGCAGGGCAGGGCAGCTTCTGGCTGATGAGACCAAATGAAAGCCCATCGCATGAATCAGGCATTTCTGCGGGCAACGAACGAGTAGTCTTTGCCGTTGATGGTGATGATGGCTTCGTAGGAGCTGCCATCCAGCTTCACCGGAGAGAACGCTGTGATCTGCACGAGCTCCCCTGGCCCGATCTCCCTGCAGGAGAAAGCTGTGATCATAATGGTCCCGTTGGTGTTTGCATTGCCATTGGAATCAGCATTTAGTTTCAAGGATGAGATGAGCAGCATCTCATTGCATGTACTCTTTATCCTTAACAAGATTCCGCTCCCTGACCCGGCGTCTACGACAGTCGGCACACCCATCAACATAAATGGTCGTTCGTTCTCACCTAATTTCAGAATCCAACCATTGGTTGCGTAGACCGAGAGGATTGCAAGGGTTAACAACACCACAACAAGCAATTTCATTTTTGTTCTTTGCTCACGCTCGTGCCCGACTTCGTAGTGTTCGCTGTCCTTTTGACCGTGCAAGAGAGCGATAGTCCTCATATGTGCACTCATTTTAGGCTCTTTTTTTTTAAGCATTACCTATTGCAAATCTTTTCAAAAGATTTAGCCAACCGTAGGCAGAACTGAGTCATTCATTAAAAGCTGTTTTTATGAAGGGCCCTATGCACTCCCCTTGAAGTTTGCAGGATCCATTTACCAAACTGTTGGCATACTCCCACGGCTAAAGCCAATGGGCTTTCTTCTGATTATTCTGTAAATGTTCGCTTGACCAATAAGCCATGGGGAACCATCCCCATCAAGAACTTGAAACCGCTGAGAACTATTTTATAATGAAGAAAATAAGAAACAAATAGTTTAATACAGAAGAGCCCTTCTGGTTAAGAAAGTTATATTGGAGGGTGCTAACTTTTTTGATGTTCAAGCAACCCAAAACCCTCCAAGTCGACTCCTGACTCCGCAATCAGATCAAGTCTTGAAGCTCGAGACAACCTCCTTGAGCTCGACTGCCAGATTCGATAGCTCCTGCGCCATTGTTGCAAGCCTCTCCACAGCAGAGGCCTGCTCTTCAGCAGCAGCGGATATTTCTTCGGATGAGGCGGCCATCTCCTGCGATGCAGACGCTAGGTTACTGACGTTGCTGTTTATCGTCTTTGCCGACTCCTCGATGCTGGCAAGTTTAGTCTTGACTGCCGAGGCCTTGCTTTCAACATCCTTTGCAACATCTGATATTGCAGGGATTTTCTCGAGTGCATTGCTTATTGCCAGCGATCCCTTCTCTACATTTTCTGCGACGGAGATAATTGCAGATGAAGCCTGCTTTGTCTTCGCCGTCACATCACCCACTAGATCGCTTACCTTTTCAGCGGATGTTCGAGTCTCGCCTGCGAGCTTCCGGATTTCCTCGGCAACGACTGCAAAACCCTTCCCTGCCTCACCTGCCCTTGCCGCCTCGATCGCAGCGTTGAGCGCTAGAAGCGAAACCTGGTCTGCGATGTCCTTTATGGTGGATGTTATCTCCGAGACCTTAGCGTTGGACTCGTACAGCACGTCCGCACTAGACTTGGCATTTTTTACATCTGCCTTTATCTTCTCAAGGCTCTCGAGTGCTGATCTCCCTAATTCGGATACAGAGGTGGCACCGGTCAGCGCTTTCTTGGAGGCTACTTCCACCTCGTCCGCCAGCGCTCTTGCTGAGGAGACAGCATCCAAAACGTCCTTGGTCATAGTCGCAATCTCGCTAACTGACTTCGCCTGCGATTGGGCTCCGCTACCTATTTGCTGGATCGACTGGGAGACTTGGTTTGCTGATGAAGAGAGCTCTTCAGCTGAAGACCCGAGTGTTCCAGCATACTCCGAGACATGCGTTGCGGACTGGGCGATCTTCAATATTACCTTCCGGAGGTTCTCGCGCATCAGATCGAACGAACACTGGAGTGCCTTCAGCTCGTCACTGGAGTCTATGGCGAGGACTGTACCAATGCACCTCCTAGCGAAGACGGATCCATCATCACCAGCGACCGCCTCGTTAACCCACTTAACGGTCACTGGCGATCCGGTTCTGCTGATGTTCTCCATAATGGAAATGGTACCGTTCGGGGCGGCGAAGATCTTGGAAACGAGTTTCGAGTCCTCCTCCTTGCCCTTCGATGCCATTATTGTCCCGACTATGCTTTTTCCGATAAGATCTGAGGCCCTGTATCCGAAGATGCGTGCACCAGCTTCGTTTATGCTTTTTATTATACCATCCTTGTCAATCTCAAGCAAAATGTCTTCCTTACCCTTCTTGCGGGTATTCATCAAGATCACCTTTCCTCCCATTCCAATTTGCCTTTCAGTTCAGTCGATTCATGAGCGCGTCCTTCTCTCCATTATAGTCGCATAGTTCAGCATCGCTGCATCCCTTTTGTAATAGACTAAGGTTCCAGTGCATTTCGGATCACCTTAAGTCTCCCGAGGCAATCTTCTTTGCATCCTCTGAAACCTTCTTGACGGACGAGGAGATCCCTCTCGTAGCCAGGAAGGCCAGTACCAGTGAACCTAAGATCACTCCCCCGGCTATCGTAAAGTTCCACTTTGTGGACTCTGATGCCATTGCATAAACCCTCTCTGGGTTGGTGACGTATGCGAAGAAGCCAAGAGAGTATGGGTACCAAGAGGGTGCCATTCCGACTCCGACGAACCTGCCCTGCCCATTGAGCGTGTACTCGGCCGTATCTGGAGAGAGATCGGCGATTGAGTTTGGTCTCTTCTGGCTCACACTCTTGTAAAAGGACCAAGCGTCGCCGAATGCAGAGGCTTGTAGAAAGGTCCCGACCCTTCCGGAGTTGGTGTCCGCCCATATCTGGTTACCAGATTCGGTCGGGGTGAAGACATTGCTTCCGATCTCCCCGAAGACAGAGTCGAGTCTTACCAAGATCTTGCCCTGCGCCGCCGAGTACCAGTCCGAGATGAGGCACAAGTAATATGTCTTGCCGTCAGTTCCCGCAAACTGCTTTCCAAAGGCAACCACCAAAGGTTTCGCAGAATTCGAGATTGAGTCGTTGAACGGAAGGCTGTAGTAGACTTTCCCTTGATCCGATTCGCTATATCTGTACTCCACCCCGCTCTTCATCTCGGAGAAGAAAGCCTTTCCGGAAATGTCGCTCCCAATTGCAGCCCAAGTTCCAGCCCACTTCGACGGATCAGTTACTGCGGCTACCTTGCCGTTCGAGTCGGCAACCAAATAAAGGATTACACCTTCACGGGTCTTGAGAGGTTCGATCAATGCAGACCACAAAGAGGGATCTTTTGAGCTCAGGACCCCGGCGGTGCTGTAGACCGACCGACCGTTCCGCTCTAGGTAGTCAAAGAAGTTTAAACCAACGAGCTTAGATACTCCGCTAAGGGTACCAAAGAGTTGAGTCTTGATATCATTAGTATCTACTTGGTCAGCGTAAAGAACTGCAACGGCCGTTGGGGTGACTGATATCAAAATAAAAATTATCAGCAGCTTCACCTTTATGGAGAGATCCAATTGTGTCACCGAATGACTTGATGGAGTTTTTACTTAAAAAATGAAACGCACAAGGCGACTGATCGGTGCTTTTTGCACTCCTTGAACATATTCAGGAAAAATCAAACCGAATGGACTTAAACATACATGATCAATGCGGGATGTTCAGCATTTGTGCGACCTGACCAGCCGAACAATCCCATGATCCGCCGAACCCTAGACGATATTGGCAAATATCTCATTTATGCGGTCAGGTATCTCATCGAAGGGGAGTATAAAATCTGCAGAACCAGATTCGGCGACGTTCTTAGGCATGCCATAAACCACGCTGGTCTTCTCGTCCTGAGCTATAACGGTGCCTCCGTTAGCTTTGACCGCGATCGCTCCGTTAGTGCCGTCTGAACCAATTCCAGTAAGGATGACGGCCACCGTCTTTCTTCCGAACCTCCTCGCCGCTGATATGAAGAGGGGATCTGCCGAAGGCCTGACGTAGTTGATCTTTGGTCCCTGGTGCAGTATTATCCGGGGATTCGGGTCCATTGAGACCTCCATGTGGTAGTCTCCGGGCGCCAAGTAAGCCACCCCTTCAAGGATCGGCTCTCCGTTCGATGCCTCCCTGACTGGAATCCTAGATGAGGAAGAGATCCTCTCTGCAAAGAATTTTGTGAAAACGGGTGGCATGTGCTGGACTATTAGGACCGCGTACCTTCCACCGCCGTCTAGGGACTGGACGAGATCCCTTACGAAGGAAGGACCCCCGGTCGAGGCCGCCACCAGGAGGGCTGCGTTTGCAGGCGAAGCGCTCGTACATTTTTCTTTGGGTCCAATTGCAACCCGACGGACAAGCGGGATCCTCTTGCTGACGATTGCCGCTTTCACTTTCCTCAGGAGCTCCCCTTTGACCTCCGAGATGTCAAGGGTGACTATCCCGCCGGGCTTAAGTACAAAATCAAAGGCACCAGCCTCAAGCGCGTCCATCGTCACCTGGGAGTCCTCGCGCGTGAGGGAGCTGAACATGACCACGGGTATTCCAAGGGGCGCGATCTCCCTGAGGGCGGATATTCCGTCCATCTTCGGCATTCTTATGTCAAGAACCGCGGCGTCAGGTCTCTCGTTCAGCGCTTTCTCAACAGCCTCTTTTCCGTCGGAGGCCAGGATTACCTCAAACCCACCCTCTTTAAGCGTCTGGAAGACCAGCTTGCGCATCAGTGATGAATCGTCGGCGAAGAGCACCCGCTTCATTTCAAAGGCAACCCTCTTCATGGCTATGGTTTTCCTTCCAGGTTAAAGAAATTAAGCCAAGCCCATATTGATCGCATGGAAGAACTAAAACTTGTCGATCATTCTGTAGAGCATAAGGGAAGAGAGCGAGACAGATCCCACCAGTATCGTGAATGCAAGCCAGAAAGAGGTTATCCGAAAATCAATAGGAACGACCATGCCAAAAAGCGAGAAGATCTCCCCCACTAGAAGCAGGAGTATGAGGCGGCGGACGATCCCCTTCGGGTTGCTGGTGAAGACAATTGAGCTAAGGAACTTATACGTCCTGGACCTGCGCACCCGGCTGTAGGCGGGCAGCCTGTAGAAGTGCTGGAGGCCGTCCTGGGTGAGGCCGTAGTAGACTACGAGCCTCTTCGGCTTGGAATTGATTCCAATCCGCCTTAGCGCCTTGGACCACCAAGGGTAGTCCGTGAACCTCCTGAAGAGCCTTGGCTCGCTCTTCATGAACACTTCCAAGTAGCTCTCCGCCCTCTGTTCGCTTAGCCCCATGATCCTTGCCAGCTCCGGGAGCGGGAGCGAGTTGCCTTTGGAAGTGCCCAAGGCAAAGAGAACTTGGGAGAGGGCAGATGCCAATGTGAAGGAACTGATAGCCGGGGCAAGCATGCCTGGCGGCATTGATTGCGGCGGGGATTGCCCGCTTGCATGATCTCGCTCCGCTTCTTGTGCCCACGAACCTACTGCTGGAGATCTCGAACTAGAATCGGCGTGCACATCAAGGGAAGTTCCAGGTCGTTTTGCACCCATGCCTGGACCTGGTTCAGGCCCAGGTGCCTGCACGTCAAGAAAAGAGATCAGTGATCTGACGGTTTCTGCCCCAATTTCCGTGAGGCGGTAGGCGGGAGACCGCCCCTCGTCAGAGGCTGGTTCGACCAGGCCCTTGTTGCGGAGCTTCCTCAACGCGTCTGTGACTGCCTTCCTCCTCTGACCTATCGCGAGGGATATCTCCGCGGGGGTCATCTCGCCCCTATTGCTGAGGGCGAGGAGTATGTCGATCTGGAGGGTGCTTTTGGAGATGTCTATAAGTCGATCCACGTCCTTCAGCTGATTTATGGCGCTGAGTGCAGATTGAACAGTATTCAATCTACCCACCTTAATGGCTAACTTTGTGTTAATTTTCAACATATAAACAATTCTATAACACATGTCAAAAAAGGCGACTTCTGGACGCCTAATTGATATTTCCAATGGAAAAAGTCATTACCAGTCCAAACCGAGCTCTTTAAGCGTTTTTGTCATCTTGGTTACGAGTTGCTCAGAGTCTATCGTGGGGTCTATGCCAAGGACCAGGCACTTCTCCTCAGAGACCGAGATTATGACATATTTTTTCTTAGCCAGAGCGATTACCATGTACTTCAGCGAAGGGAGTGTTTCCATCACTGCAATCGCGGCGTTCTTTATCTTCTTCTCCATATTAGGGCCCTTGTACATAATCTCTTCGCCGTCGGAGTAGTCGACCAGCATGGCCTCTCTTATTATCTCGCCGTCTACAAGGACCTCAAGAAAGGACATCAGCACATGCGCCTTATACTAATGGGGGAGGCTTTTGGATATTAAATTTTTTAGATCGACCGATCTCTAGCCGGCTTTGAAGGTGAGTGGCGGTCGCCTTTTGTAATCTTTTTTATAGTTTTGCTTGATTGCCTGTAAATTCAGGGTCAGATAGAGATGCCGGAGAGGGAGTTCATTTCGGATAAAGACTCGGAAATGCGTGCTAAGATCAGATCAATTATGTCTGAGATGAATACAGACACTTCAAAGGTCGAGGACGTGATCTCAAAGTTCGAGGACAAGCTGGAGGACTTGAACAGCAGGCTCGAAAATCTTGAAAGCAGGGTCTCGAAACTAGAGAAGAAGTTCGACCTTTTGTAAGGTGGTCACATGACGACGACATGCGTAGTCCATTCCTACAGGGGCGGGACGGGGAAGAGCACCACTACATCAAACTTGTCAGTACTCCTTGCTGCCCTCGGCAAGCGCGTGGCGGCGATAGATATGGACATAACTTCCCCTGGCCTGCATGTAATATACAACGTCTCGTCCCAAATGATGAGAAACACGCTGAACGATTACATTTACAACAGGTGCGAATTCAGCGACATTGTAATGGATCTGACTAACCATCTCAAGCTCCCGAGGGGTGCAGTTTACTTCCTGGGCTCGAGCATGAAGCCCGAAGAGATAGTGAAGGTGATAAGAGAAGGGTACAGCGAGAAGTTCTTCCGCCACATCTCAGAGAAGCTGAGTCGGGAATACAACATAGATTATGTCATATTTGATACGCACCCAGGCCTCAATGAGGATACACTCCTGGCCATAATGTCAAGCGACGTTAGCCTCCTTCTAATGAGGATGGACAAACAGGACGTGACGGGGACCTACATTACGAGTCAGATACTCAGAAAGTTCGGGAAGCTGAGTTACGTCACGCTGAACATGGTCCCCCCCAACCTCGCTGAATCCTCCGACCTCCCCTCCGAGGTATCGAAGATCATAGAGGCGCCCGTTATAGGCGTCCTGCCTTTCTACGAGGAGGTCCTCTCCCACAGGTCCAGGGGGGTATTCTGCCTGCACCACCCCCAGCATCCGTACTCATCGCAACTGTTGAGGGTCGCAAAACGCGTGATAGAGCTGACAACCCAAAGCCAGAACAGCATGCCCGTTTAAGAGGAGGCGGAATAATGCCTTTCCAGCTCACCCCGCATTTTGGAGGCAAGATGGAGAGAATATTTGAAGGGTGTTGAGTTTGGATAGCGATAAGCAGTACCTAGAGCTATTCCTAGGGGAGGTCAAAGAACACTTATCGAAGCTTGACGATCTTCTTCTACATATCGAAAAGAACCCTGAAGACAAGGGGGCCATAGAAGAAGCGTTCAGAGAGTTGCATACGATAAAGGGCGACTCGGCAACCGTCGGGCTCACAGAGGTCGCCCGGCTGGCACACGAAGCTGAAGATCTCATATCGGGGCTGAGGAAGGGCGAGGTGAAAGTTGGAAGCAAAGTAATAGAAGATTTATTCAGGTATCTGGACAAGATCGCGGACACCATAGAGATCGAGAAAATGGGTATGCCATCTCCAGACAGGGCAGGCGATCTTGAAGCAAAAAAGGCGGGGGGGAAGCGCAGGGATCCCGAGAAGATCAGGGAGCTCGAAAAGGCGCTAGAGACGGTCGAAAAAGGGGTGAGCAAGGCTTACGAGGCTCTCGCAGAGGGAGAAGATCTTCTTCCGTTCCTTCAGAAAGAAAATTCTTTCAATCCGGAAGTGGATGCCGGGGATTTGAGAGGTAAAGGCGGAAATTCCCCTGAAAAGGAAAAATGCCAGGTAAGCGAAATCGAAGGCGGGAATGGAAACCAATCAGGGGGGCAATTGAAGGATGCCATGATGTCGCCTGACGGGACAGCGTTATGCGAAACGCCCCCTAACCAGAAAGGATCCTCTTCCGGAAAGTTCCTCGTGAGGATCTCCAGCGAAATAGAGCCCCCACTGCGTCCGGTCAGGGCTTTCGCTATAATGAAGGCCCTCTTCGAGGCAGGGGATCTAGAGAGAATAGATCCGCCTAATGAGAAGCTCGCCGCAGGCGAGTTCGGGAATGAAATTATTGCAGAAATAGTTACCAGAGATGTTAATGCTTTAGTTGAGGCTCTGAAGGGGATACAGGGAATCAGGAATGTAGATCATCAGAAGATGGATGAGCCGAAGCCGAGCAACCCAAACATGGCGGAGAAGTCCGCCCTGATTGACAGGCTTGTGAGCCTGGTAGAAACCGAGAATAAAGAAGAGAATTCTGCAAAAATAAGGGTTGACTCGTTTAAAGGAAAGCACCGGGTCGAGGAGATAAGGGTAAACATAAAGAGCCTAGACAGGCTCTTCAACCTCGCCGGAGAGCTGGTCCTTGCGAAGTCAAGGCTAGTCAACCTGGCCAAGCATGTTGATTCGCCTGAGATGAAGGACATCCAGAGGTTCATAGAGGGCGTAATCTCGGAGCTTCAGACCGAAGTGATGGGCCTCAGGCTAATGCCTGTAGGTCAGGTATTCGGAATATTCCCGAGGATGGTTAGGGACATGTCGAAGGAGCTCGGGAAGGAGGTGGACCTCGTCATCCAAGGGGGCGAGACTGCAGTTGACAGGAAGGTAGTCGAGGAGGTGGTGGACGCGATGGTTCACCTGATCAGGAACTGCCTCGACCATGGCATAGAGACCCCAGAGGAGAGGATTAAGGCGGGTAAGCAGACGGTCGGGACTATAAGGCTATCGGCTTCGAGGGACTCTTCCCATTTCGTGCTTGAGATTGAGGACGATGGGAGGGGAATGGATCCCGTTAAGATAAGAGAGATTGCGGTCGCAAAGGGCATTGTCTCTGATAAGAAGGCATCAGAGATGGATGACGAGGAGGTGCTTTACCTAACCTGCGTGCCTGGCTTCTCCACAAAGAAGTGCGTCTCAGAAGTATCTGGAAGGGGGATGGGGATGAGCGCTGTGAAGAACAAGATCGAGTCCTACGGCGGCTCTTTCTCAATCGCTTCCAAAATAGGCCAAGGGACGAAGTTCACGATAAGGCTACCCGCATCAATGACAACGATGAAGGTGATCGTCATAGGTGTCGGTAAAGAAAGCCATCGATACGCAATACCTGTTGCGGACATCTCGGAGATTGTCGAGATAAGCAAGGAAGAGATAAAGTTCATACAAGGTGCGCCATACATCAACCTCCGGGGCGACATAATCAGGCTCTACCGGCTTGCCTGGCTGCTCAAGATTGACGAAGGAGTCTGCGACAGCTACTATGCAATAATAATTAAGCGCTCGGAGGGCAGGGGGTTTGGGTTATTGGTATCGGAGATAAGGGACGAGGACGAAGTTGCAATAAAGCCAGTTCCCAAGTTGCTTAGAGGGACAAGCGGATTAATCGGTTCAACGATACTAGGAGATGGAAAACCTGCTTTTGTACTGGATGTGATGTCGATTGTCTGAGAGCGGATTTTTTTCGGATGGAGAGATCCCCAAGAAAAGGAGCGGCGAGTTCGAGAAGTTGGCAGAGAGCCTGCGAGAGATAAGGAAGCAACTGAGAAACTGCAGGTCTTTCAGCAAGGAGGATGTGCAGACACTGGAAAGATTGTCCAAGAGAATAGAGGAGATCGGTGCAAGAATTGAATCGCTGGAGAGGGGGATCGGAGAACTGGAAGCGAGGCTGACGGACCGGTCTTAGGAATTAGGGTGCCCCCCCAGTAAGATGTGAGTTTAAAAACAACCAGTCACTTACCTAAGATATCTACGAGCAGTCGCCTACTGCTCGAGTTTTTAAAAACAAACACCAACAAGAGTTACAGCGGAGATTGTGATGACATGGCTTAGTAGAAGCAAGGGTCAGACAGAACAGTTAGTTAGAACTCAAGCTAAAGAATCACCAAGCACAGCCCAAGATGGAAATTACCGAGAGACACTCAAAAAAATACGGGATCAGGAGAATTCAATCAGTCAATCGATGCAGCAGATAGCCCAATCGGTCCAGCAGATCGCAAAAGGCGCTCAGACAACATCAATCGCCATAAACAACATACTAGGACAGATCCAAAAGGCCGATTCTATAATTCAAGGAGTGGTCAAGTCTAGGCAGGAGGCGACCGAGAACGCCAAGCAGGGGAAGGTACTTGCTGAGGAGACCTCGGAGCACGCAAAGAAGAGCAGCGATACATTAATGGAGATAAAGTCAGTGCTCGAGTCGCTAAGACCATCCCTTAACTATCTTGACGAAGCCAGCAAAAAGATAGGGGACGTAATAGATACAATAAAGGACATCGCCGATCAGACCTCGCTTCTAGCGCTCAACGCTGCGATCGAGGCGGCAAGGGCAGGTGAGGCAGGGAAGGGTTTTGCAGTCGTTGCTGGCGAGATCAGGAAGCTAGCTGAGGAGACAAGGAAGTCGGTCGATGCAACCCAGCAGATAGTCAAGAAAGTCCAAGAGGCGGCTACAAAGACCGTGCAAGGGGCAGTGGATTTGACAAAGAAGATAGAGGAGGGCAACTCAACACTCAGCAAAGGGACAGAATCCCTTAAGATGTTGGCAGAATTTACGGTAAGCCAGTCCGAAGGGATAGCCAACAGGGCAGGCGCAGTCCAATCGGCAATGGACATCATCAAATCGCTCCATGGACCGATAAGCGAGGTCGCGGCTGCGGCTGAGGAGAACGCTTCGGCTGCGGAAGAGATCACCAGCGCCATAGAGGAGGCCAACGCCTCGATTGAGGCTAATGCTCAGATGGTGGACGAGCAATTAAAGAAGGGATTGTGAATGGGGCAACGCCCCGCCGCATAACAAGCAAATGGCGGGGGAATGCACCTTTCTTTTTCAGATTTAGATTTTTTGGACATAAGAACAGCAACACGGTTTCCCTATCCAAGGAAGGCATTTTGAGGCTGCAATAATGCCCAGCTACGTTTGCCGTAAATTCAGGCGACAATGTTTCCTGAATTGAAAATATGAAAGGAATAGGAAGGTATGCAAAAATGCGGAACGCGCGATAGTGCACCTGATTAACGCATGAACAGCCGAGTGGCAATACGACACTCAGTCGCCTAAAACTTTATGCTTAAAAATTCTGAGCCCCGAATTTCTATAGGGTGAACGCATTGGTAGATCAGAAAGGCGAAGTCCAAGCCATCACTTTCCAGCTGGGCAAAGAGATGTACGGCATAGACGTCCATCAGATAAAAGAGATAATAAAGGTCAAGGAATATGTCAAGGTTCCAAACGCACCAGACTACATTGAAGGCGTGATCAATCTGCGCGGGCAGATTACTCCCATAGTGGACCTCCGGAAGATCTTCGGCATGGATCACAAAGAGTTCGACGACAACTCTAGGATTATAATGGTCGAGTTTGAATCCGATGTTGTTGGTCTCATAGTTGACTGCGTCGTCGGGGTCGTTACTGTTCCGATTGAGGAGATAGTTAAATCACCTTCAATCGCAATGAGCGCTAACAACTCATTCATATCCGGAATAATAAGATCAGAGGACAACCTCACGATCCTGATAGACGTTGTCAGGCTGCTTTCTGAAAGATGCCAAGTGAAGGCTGAAGAGGGTATAAAAGCCACAAGGAGCAGCCTGTATTCAGAAATCGCCACTGTAAAGGAGAATCTCGGTTGATCACGAGGTTGCGATCTATGGACCGCCCGGTCCTTGTTGTGGATGACTCCGCATTCATGAGAAAGCTTATATGCGACACGCTACTGCAGGGAGGGATTTACCCGGTAATAGAAGCTAAGGATGGCGAGGAGGCTGTTGCCAAATTCATAGAAAAGCTTCCGAGCTTAGTATTGATGGACATAAACATGCCTAAGAAGAACGGAATAGATGCAGCTAGGGAGATCCTCTCGATAGATCCGAAATCAGAAGTAGTGATGTTGACTGCCATCGATCAGGAATGGGCAAAGGAAGAGGCTAAGAAGATAGGAGTGAAGCACTTCATTGCCAAGCCTTTTAGGCGGGAAGAGCTCTTCAAGACAATCAATACGGCTCTATTAATGAGAAGATGACTGGAGGGGGGATAAACATTGGCCCAAATGGCGATCTTCGACGAAGAACTGGCGGAAAAGGTCAAATCTGCAATCGAGGAGATCCTCCGCATTGATTTTCGATTTGCGGTCAAAATAGGAAAGGGCAGACCCGACTGGATAATGAAAGACTTGGACGAAGACCTCTATTACATTGGCATCCTCTCGAGGATAGGAAGGCCGATAAATGCCTATATGTTGATGGTGATAGACTTTGCGAGTGCGGACGAGATGATGAACTCGCTCATTAACGATCACATATTCAACTTTGATGATTTCAAGCAATCAGCAATGCAGGAGTTTTGCAACATAGCGATCGGCGCTTTTGCATCCGAGATTGGCAGGAAGATGGGTGCGAGGATAGACTACACGATACCTCTCGTGGCAGTAGACATGCCCAGTGCCTTGACCGATGCGATTACAGCAATAGTCTCTGATTGTAACACAGATCAGATTGAGATGAACTTCTTGTCCGAGCTGCCCCCCATAAAGATCAAACTGATTATGTTCAAAGACGGTGATCAAGATCAGCCTCAAACTTGAGTTGGTAGATAGCATAAGGGATTTGGTGAAGGGCAGCCTGTTGGTGGGCATGGGCGAGTTTGGTGTTTCTAGGGACTTGCCCCTCTCTACACTTGCACTTGGATCCTGCCTAGCGGTGTTACTTTACGATCCTTTCAACAGGATTGGGGGGCTTTTGCATGGCATGGTGCCGACAGGCAAGGGTAAAGCCTTTCCAAAATATTTAGACTACGGAATTGATATGCTGCTGAGCAAAGTAACCGAAGCAGGGGGAGATAGAGGAATGTTGGTTTCAGGACTGGTTGGAGGAGGCACAATTTTCAACTTAGGGGGAGAACTTGCGATAGGTAAGAGGAATATTGACTTTGCAAAGTCGTACCTAAAGACCCTCGGCATACCGATCTTGATCGAAGAAGTCGATGGCAGGCGCGGAAGGAGCCTCGTTTTTGACGTTCGGACAGGGAGAGTTTTGGTAATGGTTTCGCAGCCCTCAATAGTGCAGGGGATAGAGGCCATAGAGAAGGTATAGATCATCGTCGGCTCAGCAACTATTTTTCAGAGATTAGAGGCGTCAAATATAGTGGACGGAGGGATGGAACTTGAACATAAATGATGCAGAACTGATCGAGTTGGTAAGATTTCTTTTGTCTCGCGGAGTAAAAGTAGACGGCTACAAGGCCGATTTCCTGAAGAGAAGAATATGCGCAAGGATGGCATTGACAAAGAGTTCCACGCCCAATGAATACTTGGGGCTGCTAATGAGGGACAATGCTGAGGCGAAGGCACTTGTGGACAGCATTTCGATCAACGTTTCAGAGTTCTACAGGGATCCGCCGGTTTGGGAAGGGATCCGCAGGGCTATGAGAGAGAAGCTCAAGGAGAAGGCTGAGTCAGGGTTGCCGCCAACCCTGAGGATATGGAGTGCCGGTTGCTCCTGCGGCGAGGAGGCATATACCGCTGCCATAGTTGCGCTCGAAGCGATGAGAGAGAGCGGCATTAAGGAAGGCAAGCCGACAGTGGTAGCGACAGATGTAGACCGCGACGCCCTTAACAAGGGATCATTGGGCATCTATCCTCAGGCTGCGATGAAGAAGGTTCCCTCGACCCTTCTGGCGAAATACTTCATCAGTAATCAGGAAAGCGGGGACCGGGCAGCCAACCTGTCGTTTCCCCTTGCTGCGGAAAGGGGTCTAGATGCGGCGCCGGACAACTTGGCGTCTCAACATATTGGCAAGAAGTATTCCGTAAGGGAGGAGGTCAAAAATGCGGTCAGGTTCAGGATACACGACCTGTTCAAGGACCCGCCACTGCCCTTTATGGACTTGATACTATGCAGGAATGTTCTGATATATGTCTCCTCCGAGATGCAGAAAAAGATCCTGGAAAAACTTTCGTTCGCGCTCGTTCAAGGCGGGTTCCTTGTGCTCGGGATGAATGAGGTGATCTTTTCCAACAACGGCTTGCTGCTGGAGCCCTATGACCCCAGGCTGAGGATATACCGGAGGGTACAGAAAACATCACAACTCTCGCCAGGCAGCCAAAAGATCTGAAACCGAAAACCATTTTAATAAGGATTGCGAAATCTGTATTGGAGTTCTACCTTGAAACAATTTTTGGAAAGGGTAGATTCTCGAGGGAGGCCAGGTTTCAATGTAAGTAGACCACCTTCCTGTGCTGAGGCATGGTCATGTTTTTTTAGGAAGTGATGAGTTTTACGGTGTCACTTTTCCTTCAGGCTCTTTAGCTTTTTCTCGAGCTGAACGAGCGATGACTTGAGCTCAAAAAGTTGCTTGGACAAAACAAGGATCTCGTCCTCTCCGCTGTTCATCATGAGTATTTCCGCAGCAGTCAAATCTTCTCCGTCGTCTCCTTTTGGTTCGTTGGCAGCACTTTTTTCGCCGCCCGAATTAGCTCCCGGCTCCTGATTCGACATCACTTCAAGGGCTTCTGTGGCAGCACCAGTAATCGATGCCTTGTTTGCCGGTGCCTCTGTTGCTTTACTGGGGATGGCGCCTTCACCCTGACTTGGATCCTGAGCCTTTTCTCCTGCTGGAGAGGCTATGCCGAGCAGGGATGCTACATCGTCGGTTTCGACCACAGGCTTGGCTTTGCTTTCGGTTGTCTTGGATGCAGCCTTTGATTCAATGATTTTCCGGGCCTCTTCAAGGCTTGCCAAGGGCTTGAGCTTTATTTTAGGAGCGTCATTTTCCCCCTCTTTCCCTTCAGGGGGACCTTCCTGGGGCTTTTTATCGGCTTCGGTCGCGGATTGGTCCCCGGTCTTTGCGGAGGCGGGGGCTGATCCACCAATCGAGGCAGTTCTTTCCGATGGTTCAGATGGTGCCTTTGTCCCTGGCGCCGATTGATCCGATTCCTGCACGGCTGAGGTAGGTTCCGATGAGACCGCAGATTGGCCTTTTGCCGCAGTATCAGCTACAGCCGAGTCCGTTGCGGCGGGCGGTTGGACGGAGGCGATCGGTTGAGCGTCAGCAGGGGTCTCGGGCAGGATCGGGGCAGATGGAGGTGCCAGTTCAATTGAATCTATTTTGGTTTTTGATTTCCCTGATCGGAAGTTAATGAATCGGGCCAGAATTCGGGTAATCCTCTTCTTCCGGGCTGGGACCTGGTCGCGAACCAGTGCCTCACGACCTTGTTCGACTTCCTCTCCGTACTCAACAGTGCCAGCCTGCGCAGCAGTTGTCTTTTGGGTCCCGTCGCCGGCTGGAGCTGGAGATGGGAGGGCTTCGGGTCGGTTCCTTTTGAGCCTGCGCCTGTAAAAGGAGATTGTGTCGATTAGGAGCATCAGCACCATTATGAACGCAGCCATGGTTCCAATAAGGAGCAGAAGTGGCAGCACCAGTGAATTGATCCACTGCAGGTCCATTCAAAACACCTCCTTGAACTCCACTGAACAAAGGTGAAATCTGGCGATCTCAGAAGCCAACAACATTGATCATCCTCCCAAGCCCTATGCTTTCCAAGTAAGCCGAGACCGAGGTGAAACACACGAGGTAGGTGATCCACCCGGTGAACATGAACAGACCCAAGTAGAAAGGCAGGTTGAACTCCTGCTCCCCAGATATCTCATGCAGGACTATTGCGTTGACAAAGTTAAGCGTGGTTATGAGGATATATATGTACGCCTCGATCGAGGCCAGCGAAGGCACGGAGGCAAATATGACCGGCAGGCCCTGCTCTTCGAACTGGGAGAAGATGAGTATGAACTGAGTAAGGATTGCCATTATCAGCCCGATGATGGCGCAGAGGATTGGATGCATAGGCACCACAATCCCCTTCATCAGTGCGGACGTCTCCTCTATCCTCCTCCTCAGTGTTATCACAAAGATCGAGGAGTTGGTGATTAGCGGACCGTAGAGCTTTGCCTGGGAGCCGAGCCTGTTAGCGTCTGCGAGTGCATCGATGTGGATCCCTATCAGCTCGCTCGACGTCTCCTTCTTCATCGCCTCCCAGGCTACTGACTTCTCTATACCGATGTCCAGCCTGGATGACATCCTCTTGATGAATTTCGAGAGCTTCCCGAAGTCAAGTCTTGAGATTTCGCGGAAGGCATACGTGAGCGAGGTCCCTGTGGTAGAGAGCGAAGTGGTGAGCATGGTCACAAACTCGGGGAATCGCTCGTCGATCGCAGAGATCATCCCGTTCCTCTTCATGCCCAGGTATCCGATGAGAAGCGATGGGAGACCAGAGAAGGCCGCCGCGAGTGAACCTACTTGCACTGGCAGTAGACCCAGCGTTAGCAGCACAACCACCAATAGGTTCATCATAGCCGAGATCTTCCAGACGAGCCTGCTGACCCTTATCGTCCCCTCGAAGTCCTTGTCGATGTAGTTCCTAGAGATCAGCCTGACGCTCGGCGACGAGATGTAGAATATGAATGCAAATATCCCGTATATCCCAACGATCGCTGGCATAACGACCCCCGTAGCCTCTACACCAGCCCCCCAGAGTACGCTCGTGAATACTAATATGAGGATGATCAGGACGGACGAGGAGAGGATCGCGCTGTAAGCCTCGGTGAAGCGCTTAAGCCGGGTGAGTGAACGCTCCATCTCACTCGCATAGATCGTCATGAACGAGTTGTACTCCTTCGTAAGGAAAGCGATCATGTCCTCTCCCATCTTGGCTATCTGGGCGAATCGCTGGAGAAAGTCCCTCAGGTAAGGGGCTTTCATCTCCTTTCTCGCGATCTCGCAGGATCTTGATAGGTCTATCCCAAGGTCGACCATAGACGAGATCCGCTTCATCAGGTTGCTGATGTGAGCGTACCTGGTCTGCGAGCTGGACCTGACAAGCTGCAGTGAAGAGATGTCAGCATAGGCGATCGAGAGCATGTGCATCAGGAAGAACGGCATCGTGTGCCAGATCCTCTTGTTGGTCCTGGCGTATAGGAGCGTCTGGAGCTGATCCCGTAGCGAGAACTTGTAGCGCTCCTTAGCCTTCTTAACCTCTATCTTCTGGAGCTCCTCCTGGGTCTTCTGGGGCATCCACATTGGTATCTCTCTGGTCTCAGCAGCCGCCATCTAGCAAACCCCCTTTGGATCCCCCATCATCATTCACCCTTCAGGATCTTGTCTATCGCCTTCGTGGCGAAGTTGTCGAAATTCATCTCCGCGAGGTACGGGTTCTCGTACACCTTCGATAGAGCGTGGTAGACGTCGTAGTAGTCGACTACATTCATCTCTACCAGCTTCTTCAGGACATAGGTCCTGAGCTCGAGCTCATTGTATATCTTCCGCGTCTCCTTAGGAGAGAGGCCCCTCATCGGTGCGACCTTGTACTCGAGGAGGTAGCTGTTCCCCACTCCCCTGAATGTGTGCGCGTCAGTGACCGGGTCCCAGGAGAATATCTCTATGAAGTTGTAGGACTTCTCAACAGGGTCTATACCGATGATCTCGCAGATCCCGGTGACCCTCCTCTCGAACTTCCCAGTCTTCGGGCTCTTAACGCTGCTCTGGAATACGACGACGTTCAGGTTGTCGACGTACGCAGCAGGGATGTTTATCGGGTCCCCGGTGATCCTCTGGATTAGCTTCTGCATCGACGCGGCGTGGAAGGTCGAGATCACGGGATGACCTGTCTGGATGGCCTGGAACGCCACGTTGCCCTCCTTCCCCCTGATCTCGCCTACGATAATGTAGTTCGGCCTCTGCCTGAGTGCGGACTTGAGAAGGTCGAAGAGCTCAATAGACGAAGACTCTGACTCCCCCCGCCTTGTGCACTCGCTCACCCAGTTGGGGTGGGGGATGTAAACCTCAGGGGTGTCCTCGATCGTTATAACCTTGGCGTTCGGTCTGATGAATACTGTGATCGCGTTGAGCGTGGTCGTCTTGCCCGAGGCGGTCTCACCGCAGATGAACATAGACATTCCAGACTCGAGCATCATCCACAAGTAGGCAGCCATTCTTGCATCTAGGGTGCCGAACTTGATCAGCTGGGTGATGCTGAGCGGTATCTTCGAGAACTTCCTTATGGTGAAGTTGCTCCCCCGCCTGCTCACGTCATTCCCGAAGACCACGTTCAGCCGCGATCCGTCCAAGAGCGAAGCATCCACAATAGGCCTCCTAGGGCTGACGGGGCGCCCGATCTTCTCGCACATCTTGACTACAAAGGAGTCGAGCTCCTCCGCGGTCTTGAACTCTATCGAGGTAGTCATGGAACCGAAAATCTTGTGCTCGACGAAGACGGACCCGACACCGTCGCAGGAGATGTCTTCGATGTACTGGTCCTTTATGAGCGGCTCAAGGGGACCCATCCCGATCTTGTCGGTCAGGATCTCGTACTTAAGCTGCTCGTAGGTCTCCTTCGAGAGGAAAAGCGGCGAGAATGACCTCTTTTTCTCCCCCTTCTGGGGGGCTGGCGAAGGAGCCCCCTCCAAACGGACGGCCTCCTCGAACAGCTCGGTCAACATAGCCTCGCGCCGCTCTGATATCTTCTTGGCAGTCTCGTCGTCTATCATTGAGGCGAGCATCTCTTCGACTTTCCCGATGAGATCCTTCTTCTCTGGGGGTAGCCTTGGCTCGATCGGGCGGTACTTCCCATAGGCGTCCCGCGTCCCCTTGAAGACGTGGACAAAGATCCTGTCCGAGGCAGGGTAGATTATGTTGAATTTCTTGAGGAGGCGCAAGTCCCTCGAGAGCGTCTTCTTGAACTGGAGCGGTATTCCTGCCAACTCAGGGTCGTTCTTAGCCTTGTGGGCGTACTCGTGGAGGTGGGGGGCACCCTTGACGTACTCCGAGAACTCAACGCCCAGCTCCGCAGCAAGGTTGCAGTTGAGACCAGAGTCGGCGCGACCCTGGGGAGGGGTTGCTGCGCTAGCCATTGCTGCTGACCCCCTCTTTAACTTTCATATCCCCTCCCCCCCACCATCCAGAATCCCCCGATTCGATTAGCCCCCGTGATCTGATCGAACACCCCGCGATCACGCCTTGACCTGGGTGAACGGCAGCACCCTGATCCCTATCCCCGGCTCGACCTTGAACGTGCAAAGGTTGTTCGTAGCCTTGGCGGCGCCCCTCAGCTTGAGTATCTCGAGGGTCCTTGCAGTCTCGTTGCTGGGCAGGGTCTTCACCTTGAAGACCATGTGACCGTCGCATATCGACCTTATTCTTATCAGCAGGTTATTGTCGAAGGCGAACGGGTGCAGCGTAACGAAGACGCATCTGCCCCGCTGGTCGACGTAGTTCCTGAGCTCCGACAGGAAGTTGAGCAGGTCCTTCTCCGACGAGTGCGTGGCAATGTAAGTGAGAGAGTCGAATATCACAAGGTTCGCGTCGCCCTTCTTCTTGATGAAGTTGAGTATTACCGAGAGGTAGTTGGAAGCTATTGACTCGTCCCAGTTGATCCCCTTCGCGTGGAACGCGGTGATCTTGAACTTGCCTAGTATGAAGTGAGGCTTGGCCGAGAAGGAGAGGCTCTCCATCTGCGATACCAGCGACTGCACGGTCATCTCAGTGGTGACGTACCGGACGGTCAGCCCAGAGCTGAGGGCGCCCCATGCTACGTCCTGGGCGAAGACGCTCTTCCCTGTGTCATTCTCGCCCTCGAGGAGGTTCATTGACGGCATCGGTATGCCGCCTATGAGGCGGTCAAGCTCGCCTGTACCCATCCTTATCATTGCCTGCTGTTCTGAAGGCGCCCCCATTTCATTCACCCCCAATGCCTCTTTTATCCACGCCAAGCAAGTCCGACCGCGCCGCTGCACAACCAAGGTTCCGCAGCCCTGCTGGCAGGTACAATCCGCAGATGCCAATGCTCAAAGGATCATCCCCCGAATGTCATCGAAAAAACTCCGCCTCCAGCTGTCGCGAACTTGAAGAGCCAGGGGGATCCCGCGTCGACTGGCATGGAAGGTGAGACCGACATCTCTATGGTCTCGCCAGGATCCCACATCCCGCTGGATCCACGGATTGGGCTGACCAGCTCGGGCTGCCCCCCGACCGTTACCGCCAGGATCCTCCATCCTTCTCCGTAACCAACCCGCTCGAAGACCCGATCCCCTCCGCTCGAGTAAACTATGAACGCATCCGACCGGGCGAGGTCCCTGAGGCTCATTGGGTCGGATCCTGCGAGGAGGGTCATATTGACGAGAAGCTCGGTGCCCCCGGAGGCGATCCTCCCCCCGTCTATTGAGATTGAGACCCGATCCGGTGTCGGGGCCTCGAGCTTCTGGTATAGACCCATGTAGGAGACGGTCATCGAAGCCATCGAGGACATGGCGACCACGAAGACCACCCCGACCATTGCGGCTGCAAAAGCCCCGCCGAACCCGCTCAAGCCAGGATGCCTCCTCTAAAGCGAGAGCTGGTAAGTGTCGGATATGCCATTGTGCGTGACCACCTTGACAACGTAATCCCCTGCCGAGACGCTGTAGTCGAGCCAGATCGATATCTGGAGCGTTTCACCTGGGTCTAGGTTGCCGTCGCTATCGTAGTCGCTGGCGATCGAGAAGGACCATCCGGAGAAGGTTCCATTGTACGGGATGTACTTGGGGGCGCCTGCTGGCCCAGCGAAGACGTCAAACTGCCTGATCTGCCCCTCGCTGAAGTAGCTCCTGCCCGTGTTCTTAACCCAAGCCGTGATCCCCCTCTCCGAGGAGTTTATCGCGAAGACCACCCTCACGGCGGTCGACGCGGAGTCGCTAGCCATCGCGAAGTAGGAGCTCTGCGCTTGGTTCAGCTGGTAGGAGCTCTGCACGAAGACCGCAGCTACCGTCGAAGCCGCTATAACAACCGCTATCGTGAGTATGCCTTCGGTCAGGACCGAGCTCAACCCGTTACCACCCTGCTGTATCTGCGAAATTTCCTATCAGTCTTTTATGCCTCCCCTTCCCTTTGCTGGCGAGCTGTTGCCGAGGAGATTTGTAAGGACCATGAAATCCAGGTCGCTGCCGCCGTTGCCAAGCCTCTCGAACATGTAGGTCACCAGGAGGTGCTCCTCGACGGTGCACTCCCTCTCGTAGGGGACGTCGACCGGATCGCTCGCGCACATTATGCTGATCGCCCTCATTAGCGAGGACCTGGCGTCCTCGTTGATCCTGCCGAGCCTGTAGTTGTCGTCCACGACCCGCTCAGCGCCCCTCCTGCCGAAGATCCTCACCAGCGCGGCAGCGCAGGCCGTAGTGCCGACGATCGAGATTGGGCGCTTCTGTGCCTCCCTCTGCTGTTGCTGGGCAGGCTGGGCAGCGGCGTTTGCAACCTGCGTTTCTTCGGGGGCACGCGCTGCGCACTGCCCCTGTGCAGCCATCTCGGCGAGAATCTCCTGCTTCAACGCAGCCTTCAGGGGGTCCAATGTCTGCCTGTCCTTCGCGAGCTTCGATCCCATCTCCCCTTTCAGCGACTCCAAGAGCTCGCCCTTCACCCTGCCAACGAGGCTGTCTAGGGCGCCGGATTCCAGAGCCTCGCTCAGCTTGCTGTCCAGCGCCTTCCTCAGCTCCTCGACGTCTATGGGGACCTTCAGTATCCCCTTCTCCTTCATCTCCCTGACCTTGCCCTCGATTATTGAGCCGGCCTCCTTTTCCATGAACTCGGCTATCAGGTTGTTGACCGTCTCCTTGAGCTTGCCCTCGACGACGGTGCGGACGAGTGACTCTAGGCGCTTCTCCATAAACTCCTTGAGCTTGTTCTCGGTGATGTTCTCCGCCATGGTGAGCATTACTTCGTCTATGCCCAGCCCCTTCAGGTAGTTCATCGGGTTCTCGAGCTCAGTCAGCACCACCCTGACGTCGCTCAGAACCGCGCGGGTCTCCTTAGAGATTTCTGCCACGGCTCCCTCCAGCTTGTTCGTCTTCTCCTCAAGCTGGATTACCTTCATCCCTATGTCTTCGCCTTCTTCCTTCAGCAGCGACAATCAAAGACCCCCGGGGGCAGTCCACCACACTGGACTTATCGACAATTGATAGACCAAGGGTGTCTTTAAAAGGAATCACTTTAGGCGACCAGTAAACGCTTCGGAGCGTGGAAGATGGCACCGGGAAACGAAAGCATGGTTAAAGAAAACGGGAAGTTTTGCTGCTAACAGGAAAGAAGCCAAAGAAAGAGGGGAAAAAGTTCCATGAAAGATGTTTGCGAATGAACGCTTGACAGGCTAAATTTTTCCTTATCCATGATGCCGTTGGAAAGCGGGCTTTTCTCAGCTGATGATCAGACGGGTCATGCGCCCCGGGGGAATGGACTATGCAAGCTCGTGAAAAATTGCAGCCTAATCGGCTCGAGAGCGACGGGAGGATGGCGAGTCGATGTATGTTAGGTGCCTCAAAAGCCATAGGCAACTGGGCGCATGGGCATGGCTGCATTTATCGATCTGAAAGAAAGAAAAGAGGAGGCCCGACGAGCCCTTCTTCAATGACAAATGCAAAGGGATGCAGCGACCCATATCCTTGGTGGAAGAGGAGGTACAAACATGAAGGCTGCGGCTAGATCTTGCAGGTCAAAAGATACTTCAGCTCATTGTGAAAAAGTATTATGAGAAAAAGGGGGAAAAAGGAGGTTTGGCGGATCCTCTCAGGACCCTGAGAGCATCATCACCTTGAGTATGCTCGCAGGCATCGTCCCGGTGAAGGTCAGCTTCGAGCCCTGGCCCGGTATGACCTCGGTGGTGAAGTGGTCGTACACATTGAGAACTGCGGTAGTCCCGACCTTAGCAAGGTTGATGTAGATCGCGAAGACTTCGCCCTGCTCCAGCAGCATGTCGCCGTCGCCCTGGATCTCGACAACCACGCAGGTGTGGGTGATGTCCAGCAGGTTGTACAGGTCGCCCTTGTAGTCGCCGCTGGAATTCATGAAGTCGGACTTGGTTATGAATAGGTCACTTGCACTGCCCTCGTAGACGTCCGGGTAGGCCACGTTTGCGTTCTTGTACGAGATCGCGACCTTGGTCGGCGTGAAGTCAACGTTGGCAGTGCCCGACGGCTGCACCAATATCGCCACTCCCTTACACTTCGCATCAGAGCCCTCTTCGTCGCTGTAGGCGTAGACGCTCGTGATCTTCAGCGAGGACTGGGCCTGACCCACGCCCGAAACTATTGCGTCCTGCGCCTTTGCAGTTGTCAGGAGACCCATGTTCAGGACCGCGAACGCGAAGACCGAGGCTGCTATTACGAAGGCAATGACGATAATTGCGGTCTCGATGCCCGTCAAACCCTTTCGGTTCATTCTTATATTCCTTGCCATTTTCTGCACCTTGGCAGAGCATCAGAAATTAAATATATATAACCGCGACATCAAGAGGCGATGACCGTCGCCGTCCAAGCCGTAGCACGAAGGACCTCGGCGACCGATCAACGCCGAGCCCGATCTTGCACATTAGCTGAAGGCTCGACAAAGAGCATCTATTTTCCTGAGCATTCTATGACTTGGGCATTCCCTTATTGAAAGGCTGAGCATTTCAGATTCATAGATAACGCATGATTTCAAGTCTAGCCGCGAAAGTACATCTGTGAGCCACCTACGAGTCTAGGACTCCATGGAGTAGGCTAAGCTTCACACTAATCCAAAAGCCAAAAAGCTCTAGTTTTTCGGGGTTCCCGTCTTTATGAAAATAGAGGATTTTGGAGGTTAAAATGATCCGCTGTCAAAGTCTGCAGCCCTGTTTTCCCTAACTTTTGGCGTTGAAAACAGCCATTCAAAACATTTCAAACTGGGTAGGCAATTAGTCGACAAATAAACAGGCAGTCCCAGCCTTACCTGTGAGCATCAGTTAGGAAAGACCGCAGAATATGCAACGGCGCTAACCAAAGGTTCAATAGCCTAACATGAAATATTGTCCAAGCCTGCGGATTTTGGCTTCAATTGACGCCGTCGGCTACGCTGAAAAAAGCCCACAGTCTTGATTTTGGCAAAAAAGGAGTTGGCATTCAAATTTTAAGTCTTTCTGCAGGGATCTTCAGCGTGAAAGTTGTACCCTTTCCATATTCAGATTCGACTGATATCGTCCCTCCGAGCACATCCACTATTCGCTTAACTATGGCAAGACCCAGGCCTGTGCCTTTTGCCTTGGTGGTCCTGAATGGTTTGAAAAGGTTGTTCCGGATTTCCTTTGGGATCCCCTCGCCCTGATCGGAAACAGAATACACAGCCACAACTCTTTCATGCGCGGGCGAGGTTGCAATGCTCCCAGGCTCTACGTTTTGGAGCCCTTTGGAAACGCTGCTTGACCCCCCATCCGCTCCCAACTGTATAGCCAGCTCGACCGCCCCACTTATCTTGATCTTGCCGCCAGAGGGCATCGCCTGGATGCCGTTGTTGATCAAGTTCCTAAGCGCCCTAGAAATGAGCCATAGATCCAAGAGGATCTCTTCCTGCCCAACATCCATCTCCAGCTTGATGTTTTCTGGGATGGTAATGTCTTTTAAGGCAAGGTTTACAGGTTCGCTCAACTTGACAAGCGACTTCTCTACCCTGAAGGGTTTGCTGAAGTCCTGCAGATCAGAGACTATTTTGTTCATGTAGTAGATATTGCGGCGCAAAGTCTCAATTACCTTTTCAAGATCGGATCGCTTTTCGGCGGGGATTCCGTTCAATGACACCTCCATTATGTATGTCGAGTTCAAGAGGGCTTGAAGCGGGTTCCGCAGGTCGTGTCCTATCATCAGGGCAGTTTCGCCAATTGCGGCAAGTCTCTCTTTATCCAACACTTCAAAGGTCTTCTCCTCGACCATCTTCTCCAAGTTCTCCGAATAGCTTCTTAGTTCCGCGTTTTTCTTCTCAAGGTCCCTGATCAGAGATCTGATCTCCGTCAGGTCGATAACTGAAATAGAGAAAACCTCTTCTCTCTTGAATACGCTGACGGATACTTCCAGAAGGCTCCCGCTCTTGGTTACTCCCTTTGTCTCATATATTTGTGGTGCAGGCGCGCCAAAGAGGAGCTGTTGCCAGAAGAAGTCCAGCCTAGGAAGCTCGTCGGGATGGAATAACGCTTTCCATAAAACCTTTCCTTCAACTTCGTCTTTGGAGTAGCCAAAAAGTGCCTCGAAACTTTTGTTCACCCTTGTGATCATCCCTTCCTTGTCCACTTGGAACATTGGAACAGGGTTGTTTTCGAAGAGGGTTTTGTAGAACCCCTCGCTTTCGATCAATCTTCGTTCTAATGACCTTCTGCTCAGCTCAATCCCGAGATATTTTGCAAGAAAGCCAACATTTTCAATGTCATCATCGATGTAATCCCTTTCCGGGTTTGCTAGGGCTATAAGAGCGGCTATTCGGGCGTTATTCGACCCAGCAAATACTGGAACTACCAGCAAGCGCTCGACGTCAAGATGCCCCTCTGGAAAGCCCTTGTACGACGGGTGGTCCCTTGGGGAATTGGTGAAGAAGGCTTCCCCCGTGTTGATGGCGTGACCGAGAAGAGTCGGGTATTTCCCTCCATTGTCAGGAAGAAGCCCGCTAGAAGACCTTGCCTTGCACTCATGAGCCCCCTTCAATGCGTGGGCGGACAGCCGCACATATTGCTCGTCTAAAGTTGCTACAATTCCGTGCCGACTGCTAGTCAGCGCTTTAGCTTCCTGTAGGACGGCATCGGCGATCCCCTCCAACGAGGCGCTCGAGTCCATCAACAGCCCCAGTATCCGAATGAGCGAACTGCTCCTTCGGTACTCTTTATCCAGCTTTCTTCTGAGATTCACTTTTTCGGTTATGTCTATACCGGAAGATATGACGGACAATGGCCTGCATTCATGGTCCCTGAGGACCTTGTTTGACCAGTAGACCCAAACCCTACTGCCATCCTTCTTCAAATTTTCGTTGATTTTTGGCACGAGCTCCGAGCCGTTCTCAATTACTTCACGGAAGAGGCTAGAAAGATCCCTACCGGTAGATTCTTTTTTTGGGACTATTGTCTCGTATACGCTCCTGCCCAGGATTTCATCCTCACGGTACCCGAAGAACTCGAGGCCAAACCTGTTGATCCAAGTTATCCTTGCCTGGAGGTCCAACTCGCAGATTATCGCATTCACAGAATTCAATATCAACTCCAGCTTCTCCATTCTACCAAGAAACTGAGGATCGAATTCTCTCAATTTAATCAACCTTAATTTGAAAAGAGGTTGAATATAAAAAATGCTTGGAATCTTGGCATTGGACCGGCATGGAAAAATGGTCGGGCGGGTAGGCAAAAGCTGCATGTCGCATCCCGGATAATGTTATTAATGTTACCTGGTAAATCTAATCAGGGATTATGGATGAAGAGGAGACTTTTGGACATACTCGCATGCCCAATCTGTAAGCACCACCCGCTCGATTTACAAGTCATCAGGGAATCGGATGAGATAAACGAAGGGGTGTTGATATGCAAAAACTGCAACAGATGGTATCCAATAATTGATGACATACCGCATATGCTTCCGGACGACATGAGAAACCCCGAGGAGGATTTGGAGTTTCTGGAGCGATGGAAAGAAAAAATCCCAGCGGAAATTGCAGAAAGGGGCAAACCGTTTAACTTGGCCTCAAAAAAATAGCCAAGAAATAGGAAAGTCTGAGCGGTTACTTCCTCTTGTCACACTTCTGACACTGGAGTTCTCCGTTTGGAAGCATCGTGCCTTCCTCGCCGAACGGCGGGCGGTGGCAGATATAGTAAACGCTACCAGACGGGGTCTTATAGACTTCAAACAGCGAACATTGCGGCATTACCTTACACCTCCGGTTTAGAGCATGGCAATAAAACATTTCAAGTATATAAGAATTTCTTACCCTTTCCCGGGAGCAATGCTCAAGTGTGTGCGTCGCATTAGCAATGGTGGGAGGGGGCAGATCGCTTGAAAGTTGCGGTGCTCCAGATGGCAAGCGGGGAGGACAAGAGAGCGAACTTGGAGAAGGCAGCCCGGATGGTCAGGGAGGCGGCGGTTAGGGGAGCGGAACTCGCGGTGCTCCCGGAGCTCTTCAATTTCCTTCCGCGGAGGATGGAGAAGGACTGGTGCCTCCCTAATGCAGAGGGGGAAGAAGGGGAGACAATCAGGAGGCTGAAGGAGATCTCCAAGGAGGAAGGAATGGCTATAGTGGCGGGGAGCATAATCGAGAGAGAAGGGGAGAGGCTTTACAACACCGCCTTCGTATTGGCCGAGGGGGAGGCGGTAGGGAAGTACAGGAAGAACCACCTCTTCAACTACGGCAAGATAAACGAAAGTCAAGTCTTTGCAGCCGGTGATTCCCCTGCCGTCCTTGATCTTCTAGGGGCTAAGGTCGGGATAACGATCTGCTACGATCTGAGGTTCCCGGAGCTGTTCAGGGCTGAGGCTCTGCTGGGCGCGGAGGTCATAGTCAACGCGGCGGCGTTCCTAGAGGAGACAGGCAGGGCCCACTGGATGCCGCTCTTGAGGGCGAGGGCGATAGAGAACCAGGCATACATCATTGCCGCGAACCAAGCTGGTGCAGAAGAGAACAGGTTCAGGTACTACGGGCACAGCTGCATAATAGATCCTTGGGGGAGGGTCGTGAGAAGGGCAGGGTCTGAGGAGGGGATCATTATCGGGTGCTTGAGAAGGGAAAGGGTCATGGCGGCTAGGGAAAAAATCCCGATTCTTAAAGACTACAAGGAGTATTGAGGCATTTTTGGCATTATAAACCAACCTTAGGAAGAGGGGCGAGTTTTGAGGACCAAGGAAAATAAAGAAATACACCCGCTCAGAGTCCCTACCTAACGTCTAGGAGGAGAAAAAGCCTGTTTTAAGCCATGGAAATCCATTTTTCCTGCGCTTGTGTTTTTTCTTTCTGAAACTCCCTGGAAGAAACGATCGATGGCACAAGATCAGTTGATGAATAAGTATGCCAAAATTGTCTTAAATATTGAAAATATTTTACTTAAAAAATAGAAAAAATTTCGTATCAAGTTTTTGTGAAACAGAAACACTTTTATAAAACATTGTTTAATTGTAGAACAAAAATACAGTATTTATGGAAGGGGGTACTGGATTGATAAAATGCAAAATACTTTCGGTGTGCATACTAGCCATCATTTTTGTTTGTAGCGCTACGCCTGCCATCATGGGAAGGAATGCCCCATTGCCCGATAAAAACAACGAAGAGACATTAGCCACGGGTCTCAAGGAGCCGACTGCTGCGCAAGAGAATTGGATGAAGGAAAACTTTCCGGTAATAGAGAGGGTACGCCTGAACTCGCTGGCTCTAGAGCGCATCAATGCTGAGCGCGAGGCGCGTGGCCTTCAAAGGCTGTCTGGCACGGACCTGGGTGTGGTGCCCCTCGGATGGGAATCGGCTTATGCGTACAAGGCAGTTTCAGCATACCCCGAGAGCGAACTATCGCTGGATCAGTACAGCGTCCTCCCGTCCAGTGTTGACAACAGTCTGTTGAGCGCTTTCCCTCCCATCAGGAGCCAAGGAAGCATAGGGTCGTGCGTGGCATGGGCGACGACATATTACCAGTTCACGTATGAGACCAATCTGGCGCGCGGGCGTACTGCCAGCAACGGCGACAACAACATGATCTTCTCTCCGAAATGGACGTATAACATGATCAACAACGGGGTCGATGCTGGAGCATACTTCTCGGACGCGTATGCCCTCCTGTTGAAGCACGGTGCAGCCTCATGGTCGGAATTCCCCTACGATAAGAACTACCTCGAATGGTGCTTAAACCAGTCGGTTTGGCGCAATGCGATCAACTACCGACCGCTCTCCTGGGGGCAGATATACAATTCCAACACCACCCAGATGATATTGGATCTGAAGGCACAGCTCGCAAACGGGCACATCCTAGTCTTCGGCACCTACGTTTATTCTTGGGTCATGTCGTATGTGACTGATGACAACTTGACATATGAGGACGATGCCTTCGTTGGACAGAAGATAGCCACCTACATGAAGAACACTAAGCTCGGGGGGCACGCGATGACCATCGTTGGATACAACGACAATATCTGGTGCGACCTCAATGGGAACAAGGTTGTGGATCCGGGCGAGAAAGGAGCTTTTAAGATAGCCAATTCGTGGGGGACGAGCGACTGGAATGGCGGTTTCAGGTGGGTATCGTACGACGCGTTGTACCAGTCCTCTTTGGTTAGTGCCAGCAGCACATGGCCCCCAACGGACAGATCCGCAACTGGGATATTGATGACTGGAGCATACACGCTCACAGCCCGCGCATCCTACGAGCCAAAGGTGGTCGCAGAGTTTACGCTCAGCCACCTCAAGAGGGGGGAGCTTGCGATCACGCTGGGGATTGGAAACACGACTAATATCACGCCCTACTGGAAATGGACGCCTGAAGCCCTGTACTATTCAGGGGGCAACTACGCTTTCGATGGGACTGCTTCGATATGCAATGCGACGTTCGTCTTCGACTTCACTGACCTCGTCAACTACGCCTCTAACAGCAGCCGTTGGTTCTTGGAAGTGAACGACAGGGTTTCGGGAAATCCGGCAACCGTTGAGTCATACCGTCTCTACAAAGTTGACACTACGGGCGATAGTCTGGTCGGCGCATGCTCGAACTTACCTGTGAGTGTTGATGCCGGCAAGATTTACATCTGGATCGACGACATGCCAAAGACAGAAAACGTTGCGCCGACAGCACACGTGATCGCCAACCCGACCAGCGGTTATGCTCCTCTGGCGGTAAGCTTTGACGGGAGCGGATCGACAGATCCAGACGGGAAGATCGTATCTTATTCCTGGGACTTTGGCGACGGCAACACAGGGACGGGGGCCACGGTTGCGCACACGTACACGGAGAAGGGGACCTACACTGCGAAACTCACAGTGAAGGACGACAAGGGCGCTTCAGACACGACCAGCGTGACGGTGACGGTCGAAATCCAAAGCACTGTCTCATTGAGCCCACCGACGAATCTGAAGGCAACCGGAAGCGTAGGGTATGCTACGCTGACATGGACCGATAACTCGAACAACGAGGAAGGCTTTTACATTGAACGTGCCGTGTGGTACAAGAACAAGTACACCGCGTATGTGCGAATAGCAGCGGTGGGTCCCAACATCACTTCCTTCGTGGACACGACTGCGCCTCCGGGATCCTGCAAATACAGGGTGCAGGCGTTCAACACATCGTTGGACATAGTTTCTGCATACTCCAACGTTGCATCGGTACGTGTCAAGTGACAGCTTACTTCGAGCCCAATTTCACATACCCTCTTTCTTTTATTAGATCGATTCTAAATTAGAAACGGGCAATTTTCCAAGGAAAACACTTTTCAAAGTTTCAAGGAGCCCTCTAGAAGGGGCTGGAATGGCAAATTTTGTCTGCCAACAGGCTAAAAATCAAGATTTATGGGTCAAAAATAAAAAAAGTGGAGTGTTTACTTCTGTGCTGATCTGAAGAAGGCGCCGCAGCTCGGGCACTTGAAGAGACCGATCGTTATTGCCTTTTTACCCTTAGGGGCGAGCTTCCAAGTCTTGGTGGGCTTTGCAACCTCGGTTCCACATTTTGGACATTTTGCCAAATAATTTTCCTCCATCGACTCCTTGGTATTCCATGGTGCATTTACCATTAAAAACAGTTATGGTGATGATCGGCCCTTGATTGATCATCAATGAGAGCCGATTTCCCTCCGATGGAGGCATCATGGGGGGCAATGGAGAAAGTAATTTTAATTGATTATTTAAATAATTAGATTTTATAAGCATAAAAATTTAAAAAAATATTTAAAATTTAGATCGCTCAGTCTGCTTCCAAGAGCGTCGAGAACTTGTAGTGGTGCTCTTCCTCTGCCTTAAGGATGTCCTCGAATAGCTTCTTTGTCACAAAGTCCTTCTCCGCCTCGGCAGCCTCGATTATCTTTCGGTACAGCGTGATCGCGTTTTCCTCGTCCTTCTTATCGATCTCGAGCATTTCCTTTATGTTCTTGCCATACTTGATCTCAGAGGGCTTGGTCGTCGGGGTACCTCCCAAGTAGTCTATCCGCTCAGCGATCGCCTCATAGTGCTTCATCTCCTCAATCGAGATCTTCTCCAAGATCTCAGAGACGGTCTCGCTGAACATCCCACGGCACATTATGTGCTGCCAAATGTACTGGATCGACACCTGTATCTCCCTGGAAGCAGCCTCGTTCAGCATATCTAAAAGTTTCTGGCTCGCCACAAAAATTCCTCCTTTTAATATAAACCTGCCCGTTTAGATAAAACTTTAGGTCATTTCCTGCCCATGCTAGATCATTTGCAGAAGCAGGTTGATAGCCGCACCCACCAGAATTGAGCCTAAGAAGAATGTGAGTAGAACGATCGAAGCTGCCTTCTTTCCCAAGATCGCTACAAGCGGAGGGACCGCGGAGGCGCAGATACCCGTCCCGGCCAATGTAAAGGCGATCGCGTGTCCTACTGGAAGTTCGTTCGATCCTAACAGCGATGTGCTCATCAGCGGCCGGAGCAGCGCGACCTCCTGTCCATGGCACAAGTAAACGGGCAGCGCAATAACGGTAGCGACCACCAAGCCCACGTAACCAGGCGATAGAATCGTGGCGATCAAGGATGATGGAACGTACTTGGCAACGATAGCCCCCACGAGTATCCCTATGAATATCGGGCGGAGTAGTGAGATGAGGAGATCCCAACTGGCAATCACAAAGTTCTTTTCTTGTGTCTGTTTCACCCTGCCAGAGTTGGAGCAACCGGAACATGAGTAGACCTTGCCTCCTTCGCCTTTGACGCCTGCAAACCACTCGACCAAGTATCCAGCAACCGCTCCGAGAACTCCAATCGAGACTATCCGGAGGAGAGCGTACCAAACCCGAGCTGGAAACTCAAGGGGATCACAACGGGGCTCAACACAGGTGCAACCATGAGAAAGGCTATGACCGTCCGGATGCGGATGTGCTTGGTCTCGATCATTGCCTTGGCAATTGGGATTGCGCCGCAAGAGCATACGGGAAGTAAAGATGCAAAGATCATCCCCCCTAACATGCTGTCTGGCATCTTGTACCTGCCAGAATTCATCCTTGTCATTATTAGCCCACCGATGAAGCACGCGGCAATTAGGTATGGGAAGAAGCTTAAGGTGTACCTGTACAATATGTGAAAAAAGGAAAGTTCTGGGTCGAAGGTTGCCGAAACGAAGTTTGTGCATATGTAATTGCAGAATGTGAAGATGTAGGCACCCGAAACTAGCAATGCTATCATAGTCCACCATTTTATCTGCCTCGATACCGAGTCGCTAATTTGGAGGCGGGGCAGTTCCCTCTTCTGCTTTGAGATGAGTTTTTTGAAGTAAGGGAAAACTATCACTGCAACAAAGAAGACGAAAAGTGAAAGGCCTACATATGTATGGAAACTCCATGCACCAGAGTCGACAGGTTCAAGCATTACAGGTCCGCTCTCCTCGAGGAGGAGGATCCTTACGGCGAAGAGCAGCAGTGCAATAAGTGAGATGGGGATTGCGAATGACAAAAACTTCCTCAAGCTACCACCTTCAGATCAAACGATGTGATTTTGCTAGAAACCTGCTTATCAAGTACTGCAAATTCAGTCAAAGCGGTTTGTCCGGGGGCGAGTGCATCGATATGCGCAATTTGGACGTCGAATACGAGTTCGGAGCTGTAGAAGGTTGCCACTACCTTGATGTTATGTGCCTCCATGTTTCCAGTGTTCACTATCTGGGCGCTCAGGCGGAAGTATCCATCCCTATCGACAGCCCCGGTACCCGTGCTCTCGAAGTCCCTGTACGGCACAGAGGTTGCCACAGTATAGTTTACTACTGAGGCATTGAATTTCCTCACGTTCTTAAGAATGTAATCGAAATCGGGAAAAGTCTTAGGCATGACTATCTTAAAAGGAGAGACTTCGCCGGGTAGCAGGATCGGGATTTCTGCGTATTGAAGTATTGTTGCAGGCTGGGACTTGTCGTTGTTAATAACATTCCCTTCGGAGTATAGGAAGCTCCCGTTTATGAGGATCCCGCCGACGGTTGCGTTTCCGTTGTTCTTAACCTCGCCAACTATAACAAGGAGCCCATCCTCGCTTATGTATCCGGTCTTTGCGGTCACGAACACATCAGGGGGCGCAGTCGCCTGACCGACTAAGAACCCCCATGTCCTCTCGGCGGAATTTCCGGCCGCATCCCTGACCGAAAGAGTCACGGTGTGGTTCCCATCAGAAAGGCGGGCATCGTAATAGAGCTTTCCGGAGGAATAAACGAAGTTTCTGATCTTCATGGAGTCGATCTTCAGCGATATTGAAGAGGCATCCAGACGGACATTGTCAGAAATGGATGCAGAAACTCGAACAATGGGACCAGCGACGCGCTCGTTCTCAGGAAAGATGCTGTAGATCCGCGGAGGGGTTAGGTCAACCCAGAAGGCGATCGAGTACTCCAGAACGGTGGTGTTCCCAGATCGTACCTGGAGAGTGCTGCGCTGCAACCCCTCGGGAAGTACGGCTTGGCAGTAGAAACGCCTTCCCCCCGCCTCAACAGAGTTCTGGAAGGCAACAGGGGTCCCGTTGATCAGGATGCTTACATTGGATGAGTTCATAGAAGTGTCGTTCAGGAGGAAAGAGATCACTACCTGATTGGAGTTTAAGATCGAGGAGTTTCCAGGCATTGAGGATAGTACCGATAAATTCAAGCCTAGAGCCCAGTTTGAGGAATTGTCATTCAGATAGTCCCCTGAGGGGCTGGGCGATGTTAATGTGAGATATGTTGCAATTATGACAATTGCGGCAATAGCAACAATCGAGGCAGGCAGGCGCCATGACTTCATATCTTGACCTTCAAAGCTTCTAGGATAACATGTTGATATAAGAATTACGTTGTAATCCTAAAGCCCAAGGAACTCTCTCAATATGATCAACGTAATCAGCGAGCCGATCGTTATCAGGACGTTGTCATCGATAGGGTTGAATTCGAAATGCTCGACTACCGAAGCCACAACCGCCGCTATGAACCCCGCTATTCCCGCATAAAAATAGCCGATCGGAATGCAGACGGCAAGCATCGCCACGTTCCCTAGCCAGTGCTTGGTGCGCCTCTTGAAAAGGGCATTTCTCACGACCCCGGTGATCGCATCCCCGAAAGCCATGAAAGACGCCGTGATCACGCCGTATACAGGGTCCCCGAAGATCAGCCAGGAGAAGCCTATTGCGAAGCCCCAGGCGATGGTGAAGTTGACCTCGTAGGCGTTTTCCTTCATCTGGAACCAGTATAGGATCTTGCCTCTCCTGTGCGGGATGTATATGACTATCGCAATGATTGCCACAAGGATCATCGGTATCGCTATTCCGGTGAAGAAGACAGGGAAGAGCAAAGTGAGGACCCCTGCTCCGAAGATGTGAATTATCTTCCTGTTGTAGTAAACAGAGATGTTGTGCTCCACATTCCTTGACCTGAGAATGCCATAGACCCACTTGGTCGAGTAGACCACGAACATCAGGTAAGCGAACATTGCAAGAGCTACGCCCAGTTCCTGCAAAGGGGCAGCGTTGAACAGAACCTCGGTATGGAGGCCAATCGACATTTTTGATCAACCTGATTTTGTATTGGCGGTTGGTTTCTGATGTCTCTGAAGGGCTCCCACTAATAAGAGTTTTTGACCTGCCCATGCGTTCGTTTGGTGACCTCCCTGTGGGAATCAGGAAATCGGGCGGCAATTTACCGGCAGGGATCAGATGCCATTGGAAATGGAGAGGCGCCGCTTAAGCCCTGAGGCACCAAAAGAATAATATGTAAAAACATGGTCAAATCAAACAGCCCGGTGGTGTAGCGGTCAAGCATGGCGGGCTTTGGCCCCGCCGACAGGAGTTCGAATCTCCTCCGGGCTACCACAATCAGGCTTCGGGTGTTCTCATGAGGGGCAAGAGGGCCGTAGTAACTGGGGGCGCAGGGTTCATAGGGTCAAATCTAGCCGAGGCGCTGAGCATAGACAACGAAGTTGTCATCGTAGACGACTTTTCGACAGGCAAGCTCGAGAACCTGAAGGACCTGGTATCGACCGGGGCTGCCAAATTGGTAAAGGGCAGCGTGACCGACCTTGATGTTTTGAGGGGGATTTTCGAGGGGACTGACTTTGTCTTCCACCTGGCAGCCATACCATCCGTGCCTAGATCCATAGTAGACCCCATAAGTGTAAACGAAGTGGGCATTAAAGGGACGCTGAATGTCCTTGTGGCCGCCCGCGAATGCAGTGTCAGAAAGGTCGTTTTTGCCTCATCATCTTCGGTTTATGGGGACACCAAGAAGCTCCCAAAAAGGGAGGAGATGGAATGCAGGCCACTCTCCCCCTATGCGCTAACGAAGCTCGTCGGCGAGCACTATTGTAGAATATTCACAGAGCTTTATGGGCTCAAGACGGTCTCCCTCAGGTACTTCAATGTATACGGACCAAAGCAGGACCCGAATTCAGAGTATGCGGCGGTTGTGCCGAGGTTCATTGTCTGCGCACTGGAGGGCAGGCCGTTTCCGATACATGGAGACGGGAGCCAGACACGGGATTTCATATTCGTCAAGGACGCGGTAATGGCGAACATAATCGCCGCGGAGTCGACTGCCACCGGGGTCTACAACATTGCAGGAGGGAAAAGAACTTCGGTACTGGAACTTGCCAGGACGATATCCGAAGCCGCGGGCTCTGAATTTAGAGCGGAATTCATGGAGCCCAGGAAAGGAGACATCAAAGACTCATACGCAGACATCTCCAAAGCCAGGAAAGACCTTGGCTTTGAACCGTCATACCCACTGGAGAAGGGGATAGCTGAGACACTGGCTTGGTATAAAACAAACTTTCAAATGTAAATGGACTGGCAGAAATGCTGAATGCCAACCATTCTCGGTTGTTGATCCGGAAAGAATAGGAGATGCCACAAAATCATAATTATTGGTACTGACGTTGTTAATCGCATGTGTTTTTTAAAGTCAATGATTTTAAAGCCGAGCCCACAACAATGAATTAAATATGCGGTATTGTATTTTGATGGTTTTGTTGCGACATTTTAAGTTTTCAGACGGTGGCTATTGAAAGACCGAGTGATCGGATAATTTCTGGGGCATCTTGTTGTTTCGACTGCCGAAAAAAAAATTGATTTTGATGAACGCCGACAGGGTCCTATGATGGCAGCAACTGGTTTTACAAAAAGCGCCGGATTTTGGTTAGATTTTTGGTAAAAAATTTGAATTCATTGCCTAGTCCGCTTTGGTTTTGGCTGCTGAGTAGGAGGGGTTTCTGGAGGGGTGGCCTCTTTTGATCTTCTCCTGAGGGCGACTATGACTGAAGCCAAGACCAGAATGATAATGATGGACACCAATGGCACCCAGGGGGGGATTGAATACGGTGGAGGGGTGAAAGAGATCACAAAAGATCTGTTGGAGTACGGAGTTATGTTTGAGGCTGAAGCCCTAAACTCGAACTCGTTGTTCCCATTAACCATTTCAATCCCCAAGCAATCAACCTGTGTAGATCCTTGGGGAAGGCTGACAACTAGGTTGAAATTCCTGACGAGGAAATTACACCACTCAGGCAGAAGCGTTTGGTTCAAGATGACCTTTCCGCCATTGCTCTGGAAAGCGATGCTGTAAGGCACTTCGTAAGATATAGTGAAAGATGACTTCTCTGTTGGGAGCAGCCTTGACCTGAGCTGTATATTAAGGCGGTCTCCGTTTAAAAGGTAATCCATGTAGCCAATAGAGTCATACACCTTCAGCGATGATGCGCCGGGCGGCATTTTGATTGTGACATTATTGATCCTATCAAGATTTACATTTGTCAGCTGAACTGATTCGGTAACAGCTAAACCGTTTGATGATACGCTGAGGATCCTTTCGAGAGCGTTTATCTCAATCAATTCAAAACTGCCGTTGTAAACAATCGTGGAATTATGCGCCTCGTGCGGAACCAAATTGGAACCCCCAACCAAAGCAGTCCTCCCACCTATCGAGGCAAGGGAAAGATTCTCAGGGTAGCTCGAGAGCTGGGCACCAGCAGGTATAAGGAGAAGCGTGGAAGCAGAGACCGGCTCTTCAACGGTCGGGTACAGGTTGACGTAGGTTGTGTAAGAGCCGTTCGAAACGAAAGTTGTGTAGTGGAAGATGGTCTTCAGTGTGAAAGAGGAGAGGCCCCCTGTCTCTATGAGGAGGCTAAGGCTCCCGTTGGTCGCCTCCCAGGAGACCAAAACGTTCAGGGTCGAGTTGTCGGGACCGAAAGCCTGGGCTGAATAAAGCGACTGGTAATAGGGGAGTGTGAAGGATACGGTGAAGTTGTCGGAAGGCATTGCCAAGCTGAAGTGATCTTCGTATATCTGGTATGATGGCTCAACGATTATTGTCCTATCTACATTCGATCCAACCGCAAACACAGAACCGCATTGGCTAATCCCAGACAAGATCAAGACGATCAGCAGTATAGGCAGAGCGGCACTTCTGGACAATTCGATGACCTCGCAATGTAAGATTAATTATCATACATCCTCAAATATTAAGATAGGGGTTTTCACTACGGAGTGGCATCAGTATATCCCAAACGCCTCCTTGGACCTTGGACTGATGCTCCAGATCACAGGGATTTCTAGCATTGAGGAGCTATTCTCAGATCTGCCGGCATCGGCAATCGGAGTGGAGCTCAATGATGAGCCGCTTGATGAGGCGGCGGTAAAGTCACGAGTTGTTGGGGAGCTGTCAAAGAACCGCGTTTACGGCAGAAAGTGCTTCATAGGCGGAGGACCCTGGTTCCACATTGTCCCCAGCGTTGTAAAGCACCTGATCTCGAGGGGCGAGTTCCTCACGTCATACACGCCATACCAACCAGAGATAAGCCAAGGCATGCTCCAGACGCTTTTCGAATATCAAAGCTTGGTGTGCGAACTCTATGGAATGGATGTGGCTAATTCTTCCCTTTATGATCTGCCTACAGCAATAGGCGAAGCGATCCTCCTCTCGTGCCGGGTCACAAGGAGGAAGAAAGCACTTGTGCCAGCATCGCTCCCTCGTGAGAGGATCTCGGTAATCAGCAACTACCTAGAGCCCCATGGCATTGATCTTGTAAAGGTTTCATATGATGGCAGCGGCAAGCTAGAGAGGAGCGACCTGTTTGGGAAGATTGACGAGACGGCGGCCTCGGTTTATGTAGAAAATCCCTCTTTCTTTGGAACCATAGACAAGGACATAGAAGAGGTTACAGAGGCGGCACATAGGAAAGGCTGTCTTGCCATCGTCGGGGCGGATCCGATTTCACTGGGCATGATCAAACCTCCGGGCGAATATGGGGCAGATATAGCCGTGGGCGAAGGGCAGCCGCTCGGGAGCGCGCCCGGTTTTGGTGGGAACAGCCTAGGGATAATGGCATGCAGGCTGGAGAGCTCGCTAATTAGGCAGATGCCAGGCAGGATTGTGGGCATGACAAGGGCGTTCGAAGGGGGCGAGAGGGGATTTGTGCTCGCGCTCTCGACTAGAGAGCAACACATCAGGAGGGAGAAGGCTACATCGAATATCTGCACCAACGAAGGATTGCTTGCGGCGGCTGCGGCGATCTATCTCTCGCTCCTTGGCAAGCAGGGGCTGAGGGAACTGGCAAGGGGGATTTTTGCTAGGACCGATTATGCACTGCATGCTCTGAAGAAAGCTGGATTCGCGCCACGGTTTTCTGGAATTCACTTCAGGGACTTTGCCATAGCCACAGAAGACCCCCGCAAGATCAATTCAAGATTGGCGGGGTCAGGATTGTCTGGAGGAAGGGACTTAAGGCAAGATTTCGGTCTGAGTGCGCTGCTCTTTGCGGTCACGGAGGTCCACACAAAGGAGGATATCGACGGGCTTGCCAGGGCCATGGGGGAGGGGGCAAATGGGAAATAGGACATACCGCCAGTCAAGGTATGATGAGCCATTAGTATTTGAGCTTGGGAAAGAAGGCAGGCGAGGCGCAAGCCTGCCCAGGTTCGATTGGGAATCATTCGAATTGCCTGAAAAGATCGTCAGGAGAACTTTGGATTTGCCTAGCCTTTCTGAGGTCGAGGTCGTCAGGCACTTCACGAGGCTATCCCAGATGAATTGGGGGGTGGATCTTGGCCCCTATCCGCTTGGATCTTGCACAATGAAATACAACCCCCGCCTCAACGAGGAAATAGCCGCCGAAGATTCTGTGCAGATGATTCACCCCAGGCAGAGAGAGGAGGAGTTGCAAGGAGCGCTCGAGGTAATGCATAAGCTCGAGAGGATGCTTGTTGCGCTGACAGGCATGGACAGGTTCACACTCCAGCCAGCAGCTGGGGCGCACGGGGAGCTGACAGGGTGTCTGATAATCAGGAAATGCATGAAAGAACGCGGAGAAGATAAAAACGAAATCATAATACCCGACTCTGCGCATGGCACGAACCCAGCCAGTGCAGCGATGGCAGGATTTACAGTGATTGAGGTTACGACAGGTAGCGACGGCTGCCTTGACTTGGAATCGCTGAAGGGGGCGATCTCCAGGAGGACTGCTGGTTTAATGATGACTAACCCGAATACGCTCGGCATATTTGAGAAGGATGTAATCGAGATCTCAAGGATCGTGCATGAGGCGGGAGGTTTGATGTACTACGACGGGGCAAACCTCCAAGGGATACTAGGGAGGGCAAGACCTGGCGACATGGGGTTCGATATTGTGCATCTCAACCTGCACAAGACCTTCTCGACGCCGCATGGCGGAGGCGGGCCCGGGGCAGGACCTGTGGGCGTGAAAGGGGATCTTGAAGAGTACCTGCCTGTGCCACTAGTTGTCGAAGAGGGGGGGTCATATAGGTTTGAGTGGGAGAGGCCCCGGAGCATAGGCATGGTAAGGGGAGGTTATGGGACGTTCCCAGCGCTGGTCAAGGCGTATGCTTACTTGCTCTCGACAGGCTCTAAAGGGGCTAGGATGGTAAGCGGGATCGCAACCCTAAACACCAACTACTTTCTGAAGAGAGTCCTTGAGATAAGGGGGTTCACGCTGCCGTTTCAAGGGCGCACTAGGAAGCACGAGGTTGTGCTGAGCGCCAAGGTATTGAAGGAAGATACTGGCGTTACGGCAATGGACGTATCAAAGGCTCTACTTGACTGGGGGCTTCATCCGCCTACGGTATATTTCCCCCAGATCGTTGAGGAGGCGCTGATGTTCGAGTTCACCGAGACCGAGACGAAAGAAAACATAGACAGATACATCGAGGCCCTTGAAGAGATCTCCAAGACGGCTTATACAAAACCCGAGATCATAAAGCGGTCCCCCAACAACACATCCGTGAAAAGGCTAGATGAGGTCTGGGCCAACCACCCAAGGACGATGAGCCTGAGCCGCAGGATGCGCCTAATGAAGGGGGATCAGGGAGCCGGATAGTTGAAGGATTTCAGAACCAGATCCACATAACCGCTCACATTCACTAGGTCATCGGCAGCAAGATGACCGAATTCTAAGAGCAAGCCTGGCATCAGCCCTGTAACCACTATTATGCTGATCATTATCCCGATCGAGAGGATCACAGGAAGCGACGGGTGGCAGTTGACTTCCCTCTTTTCACCGGAGTAGATTACCGCCAGCAGTCGGATCTGAGCTATGGACTCAAAGACTATCGAAACGACCATGGGAAGCACCAGGTATTGATATGCGCCGCCGGCGCTCAGGACCGAAAGGAGCAGGAGGAGTTTGCTCCAGAACATGCTCAGTGGCGGGAAGCCGATCGCAGCCAGCGTCCCTATCGTATAGAGAAGCGACGTACCTGGCAGGGCTTTTGATATTCCGCGAAGCGCCCCAATCTCCCTCGATCCAGTGGCATGGATGAAGACGCCGGCGATCATGAAGAGGGAGGCCTTCACGAACGCATGGTTTACTATGTGGAGGTAGGCTGCGGAAACCCCCAAAGATGTGCCGACGCCCAAGCCTATGGCTATGAAGCCGAGGTTGGTTATCGTGGAGTAAGCGATCAGCCTCTTTATGTCAGATTGGACGAGCATGAATGATGCCCCGACAAGGGAGGAGGCGACCCCGAGAATGACTAGCAGCTGGAGACCAACTGCGCCGCCCGGGTGCGATCCGGCTGCGAACCCATCGTATAGTATTCTTGCGAGCACAGCTATGTTGACCTGTACCAAGAGGCCTGAGAGGATTGCGCTTATCGAGCTGGGGGCCATGCTATGGGCATCAGGCAGCCAGAAATGCTGCGGTACGATGGCTGCACCTATCGCGAAGGACCAGACGACCAGCGCGACGATAACTGGCAAAGCGGACGGGTCAGCAAACATCCCGCCAGAGAATGGCGAAACATAACCTCCAAGCTTCGCAGATATCTCGGCGATCGTCATGCTCCCGAACATTCCGAATATCATTGCGGTGGAGAGGTAGTATATCGAGATCGCGAGTATGTCGTATATCCCGTATTTTATCCCAGCCTCAACAGCAGCCTTTACCTCCTTTCTGAATGGGACGAGGAGGATCGCAGAGAGCCCCATCAGCTCTAGCATGACGAATATGTGGAACATGTCTCCCGTGAATAGCAGCCCGTACATCCCGGCCTGCATCAGGAACCTGAGCGAGTAGTACCACTTTACGTCCCTGTCTTTCTCCAAATAACGCACCGAGTAGACCATGGTTGCAAAGAATATCACGGAGACCACTAGCGAAAGCGGCACTGAAAAACGGTCTATTACATAAGGGATCCCCACGGGGGGAGGCCACCCTCCCATGTAGTAGACATAAGGGCCCTCAAGCAAGTAGACGTTTATGAGGGCAAGAGATGAAAGAAGTACCGTGGTCGCGGTCATGGCACCGGACAGCAGCTCGACTGCGCGCCTGCCCATGATCATGCCAAGCAGCACACAGAGGAAGGAGCCCAGCAGGCATAGCAACATGGCCAGTATGGGCGCTTGGAACAGCAGGGGGTTCATCCTCTCAGCTCCTTGATCTTCTTTGTCTCGATCGTACCGTAGTGCTTGTATGTGTAGATGATTAGGGCGGTCAGGGTTGCGACCTCGGCCAGACCGATTACAACAGCCGTGACGACGAAGTAGTGCGCCAGCGGATCGACGGCTATTGAGGCAAATTCAGACGGATCCATTCCCGGAGGGATAATTGGGGGTATAGCATTCCCAAGCCTGTACCCCTGGATGATGAACAAGAGGTTCACGGCGTCCGTCATGAGGAATATGGCAAGCATCTTCTTGAAGAGGTTGGACTTGAATAGGGCGGCATAGATGCATATCGAAGCCATTATTGCGACCAGGACGTATGGCAACTGCCCGACGGTTGAGAACACGAACCATCAATCCTCCTTGTCCTTCAGCGTAAGAAGCAGGAACATAATTGTGAAGCCCATGCCTACGTGGATCATCTCGCCTAGCTGGATCGGTATTATAAGGCCCCCCGAGAGGCTAGCAAAACCAAGGAAAGTAGGGTAACCGAAGGGCGCCCAGGCCTTGGGAAGGTTCTGCAGCGCATAAGCGGCTGATCCGGACGCCAAGGAGTAGACCACGGGGACTATTGTCAGGCCTGCGATCAGTGCGAGCCCGGCAATCTTTGCGAGGTGCGCCTTTTCCACGTCCAAGTTCATCTCGGGCAAGAAGCCCCTCGAGAGGGATACGATTATGGCGATGTAGGCGATAGCCATTATGGATCCGCCCTGGAACCCGCCCCCGGGGGTCTTAATGCTGAAGATCGTTATCGCAAATGCAGAGGTAATAATGAAGACAAAGATAAGCCGCGCACTAGATCTCACTATGACGGTCATTCCGCCCGTTTTTCTCAGCTTCGCATGCCCTTCAAAGAACATGGCAACGGCAGCTATCCCCACGTAGAATACCATCGTCTCGTAGAGCGTGTCATACCCGCGGTAGTCCCAAAGCAGCCCGGTCACAGCGTTTGGTGAGGCGGACCACCAGCTCTGGTTCTCAAAGTTGTAAGTGTTGAACAGGTAAAACTCCCCCAGTGGTCTCACAAAGCCAATTTCTGGATATCCCAAGAAGGCATAGGTCAGGATCGAACTCATCAAAACTATGAAAAAGACCCCTAAGATCGATGCCCTCCAGTCTTTCATTCCTCTCTCCTCCCTATCTTTCTGAGACCGACGATGAAGAACGCCGTGGAAATGCCTACGCCAGCAGCCACCTGAACCAGGGCGATGTCAGGGGCTAGCAGCAGGTAGAAAACAGTAGCAACTAGGACGCCTTCAGCTCCAGACAAGACTATTGCCAGGAGGAGGTCCTTGGTGTAGACAATAGCAGCCGTTAGGACTACGCAGAAAGCAAGCAGCAAGTCTATGATCAGTTCGATCATTTCGATCATCTGCCATCTTCCTCCAGGTGGTCGTGCTCTAGGGGTTCGCGTGGTATCCTCATCCGGGCTGCGGATCTAGCTATCGCGTGCGAGGAAACCGGCGCCGTTAGGAAGATGAAGGCGGCTGTCCCCAGTGCGCCGAGTGACGTGACTATACCGTCTTGACCGTGGATTCCATAGGACAGGAACGCCACGCCAATGAGGGGCACAACCGAACCGCCTATTACAGAGACTGTGGCAGCATGTATTCTCACAAAGTAGGATGGGAACCGGAGTAGCCCGATCGCGCCAATGATGCTGAGGGCTCCTCCAAGTACTACTAGAAAGGTGCCTATCACAAGAAAGATCTCAGTCACCAATTTGCTCACCTTCCATGTACCTTGCAACATACAGCGCACCGATGAAGAACCAGAGAGCCAAGGAAAAACTGATCACTATCAAGTAAGGGGATCCCGAGATCACTGCAATTATGCCCATCACCACCGTTAGTCCGTACGAGATCACATCCAAGGCAAGCATCCTGTCCGGGATCGTGGGTCCAACGACCATCCGGTACATTGATAGAGTAATCGAGATTATGAACATCCCTAATGAGAAAACGAGGATCATGTCTATCATAGGAAGCGCCTCACCAACTCCTCAAACCCCTTGCTTATGTTATTGTAGCAGAAACCCTCCTCGACAGAAGGGGCGTTAATCCAGTGGACATAGTAGTATCCCCTTTTCTCATCCACATCAACAACAACAGTCCCTGGCGTGTTGGTTATGGAGTTGCCTACCGCCGTAACTCCGTACTCACTCTTCAGAGAATAAGGCACGCGGACTATCGACGGGTGCAGATCCATATTGAACACTCTCTTGATCACGTCCCAGTGGGCAATTGGCTCATAATAGAGCCAATACAATGCCAAATACCGCAGCGCGTTCAACCACCGCTTCGGGTCCAGGACTTTTTTCTCGTCAGAGACTACAAGGTTTCGGGTGATTATGCCGACTATCCCCGCAATAATCAGCCCAATTGTCAGTTCATCCGTACCTAGACTTCCGACAAGGGAGATGTAGACTAAAAATGAGACAAAGGCAGTGAACAAAACTTTTACAAGCACTTTCTTAGCCCCCCAGAGGAACCAAAACCAGCCAAGGCAGGAAGAAGAATGCCAAGGAGAGGATCAGCATGGCTGCGATCGGAATCAGCATAGACACCTCAGCCTTTTCCAGATTTAGACCCTCCTTGGCAGGCCCAAACATCGACTTGCGGATCGCCTCAGCTCCATAGGCAACGGTCAGAATCGAGGAGAATGCCGCGCCAGCCACTATTACCAGATAGGTTTGGTCTCCCGCGCCCAGAAAAGCACCCGTGAAGATCATCAACTTGGAATTAAAACCGGAAAAAGGGGGGAAGCCTGCAAGCCCAAGGAAGCCGGAAGCCAAGAAGAATGCAGCCACAGGGGTCTTTGCAGCGAGACCCCCCATCATGCTTATGCGCCTAATCCCGTGGAGCTGCATCATAAGGACGCCTGCGGTCATGAATAGGACTGCCTTCAGGAACGCATGAGTAAGGTAGTGGTAGACCACGCCAACGGACCCGACATAAGTTATTGAGGCGATCCCCAAAAGCATGTAACCCATATGACTTATGCTTGAGTATGCCAAAAGCCTTTTTATGTCGTCCTCGCCCAGCGCTACGATCCCGCCATATATGATCGTCACCATCGCCCAGATGGCAATCCAGAGCGAGAGGTTGGCCACCGCGGGCAATGCCATCCTCAAGATGCCGTACGCACCAATGCCTATCGTGACAGGGCTCAGGAGGGCACTTATCGGGGTTGGAGCCTCGCCATGCGCCAGGGGCAGCCATGTGTGGAGCCCGAATACAGCCATTTTGACGCAGAAGCCCACCAGGAGGAGGTAGGAGGCGCCGGAGAGATCCTGATATGATGCGATGGAAATACAGCCGCTCTCCATGTAGTGGAGAACAAAGCCGATCAGGACGAGCATGCCACTTATGTGGGTCCAAATGAAATAAACAAGAGCGACCCGTTCTTTGTCGCCGTATCCGAACATGTGTATCAGTAACCAGGTGCTGATAAGTATGAGTTCATAAAAGATGTAGAACTGGATCACATTGGTCGAAATGACTGCCCCTACCATCCCCAGATAGAATGCCAAGTAAACCGCGTAGAACCTTGAAAAGGCCCTTCCCCTCTCCTTTCCCTCGATCCCCAGCTCAGAGATCCGGTGGTCCATGTACTTAACGGAGTACAGGCAGACTGCTGCCGAAACGGAAGAAATCGAAAGCACGTATATCAGGCTTATCCCGTCGACAGAGAGGTTGAAATTCATGTCCAGCCCCAGGTAGTTTGCCCACCCGATCTCGGTAAACGCCCTCTCGCCATTGAGCAAAAGCGGATAAAGAGAGATTGTTTGGGCGAAGCCGGCCAGAGGCGCTATCGCAGCTGCATAGCCGACCTTTTCTTTTAGACGGGGCCCTGCAAAGTAGATCACTGGGAGCAGGAGCAGCGGAATGAGGACAAAGCAAACGAGGGTCATATCAAGTTCACCAATAGCAGAAATCCGATCAAAAGCAGCAGGAGCGCGCCAGCTATGCTCAAGTACCGGTTAAGGTCCCCCGAGTGTACTCTGCTCAGGCGCCTGGCGGACTCCAAGGTAGCGCGAGCGAGAGCTTGGCTGGATTTGTCTAGAAAGACCTCGAAAGAGCATGCGCTTCTTGATACGGCTTTGACTGCCCTAGCTACCCCATAATACAGCCGGTCGACCGGGCGCTTCATCAGGGACTCCCTCATTCCTGCGGTGAGCCGAGCGAGCCCAAGCGCTGCACGGTTCCTCCTGAAGTACATCAGATAAGCAGTTCCTAGACCCGATAGTAGTGCGAAGGCGCTAAGAAAGAGCGCTGCATATGCGCCAGAATTGTGGGGTCCCACAAGATCTAGGGCGTGAGACAAGGATTCGCTTATCAAGTGCTCTATAGACTGACCGAAGAGCCCTAGTAACAACGTCAGCCCAGAGAGCATCAGGGCCGGAGCAGCCAAGAGCCATGCCTCTTTTTCATGCGCCTCCTTCCTCGCCGGCGCCACGAAGGTGTACCATAGCAAACGGACAGAGTAGAAGCAGGTCATTGCAGAAGACATGGCAAGAAGGATGGCAGCTATCGCATTCACAGGATACACAGCCGCCAAGATTGCATCCTTGCTCCAGAACCCCATTAGTGGTGGGAGCGCACAGAGGCTCAGGGCAGAAATCAACATCGCCACAAACGTCTTTGGTGCCTTTTTGACCAGGGAGCCCATCTCAGTGATGTAGATAGTGTGCGAGACGTGTATGGCAGATCCTGCGCCGAGAAATAGCGAGGCCTTGAAGATCGAATGTGCGAATATGTGGAAAATGGCAGCGGAAAGCCCGAGGAGGGGATCCCCCGAGATTCCGGCTATCCCTAGCGCCACAAACATGAAACCGAGCTGCGAAACCGTCGAATATGCGAGGACTTTCTTCATCTCTAACGCAAACATGCCGTACAAGGATCCGATCAGGGCGGTCAAGAGCCCGGCAGTGGCTGCCACTAGGAAGAAGGAAGACGACGCGACAGGGCTAATTAGCGACAGCGAGTAGAATATAGGGGAGACCCTAGCCACAAGGTACACCCCGGCTTTTACCATCGTTGCAGAATGCAACAATGCGCTGACAGGCGTAGGGCCAGACATCGCCTCAGGGAGCCATTCATTGAAGGGAAATTGGGCGGACTTGCCCAGAGGCCCCATGACTAGAAGGAGCGAGGCGGCTAGAATGTATGATGGGTTGACGAGCTTTGTTGATGCCAGAGTTTGGATCTCCAGGTAGTCGAATGTCCCGTAAATCGAGAAGATCATCATTATTCCCACGAGCATAAGGGAATCGGCCAACCCAGTGGTGAGCAGAGCCTTCTCCCCGCAGATGGAAGGCCTCTCAAAAGGGGCAACACCCTCCGGGCCGCCTAGCCAACGCTCTTTCTGATCCCTGTAGTAGTGACCGATCAAGAAGTAGCTGCTCAGGCCTACACCCTCCCATCCCAGAAAGCTCATTATGAAGTTATCTGAAAAAACGAGCAAGAGCATGCTTGACTCGAAGCATGACATCAAGAACCAGAAACGTGAAGGCCCCTCTTCATTTCGCATGTATTCGATCGAGTATATGAATACTGCAATCGAGATGAAAGAGACAATCAAACCCATCAGCACACTGATCGGGTCGACAATCAGTCCGAAACTGACCTTGGCACCCTGGATCCCCCACCACTCGAAACCCTGCACATGATCAACTTCGCCTTCAATTGCTGGCAATGCGAATGAGCCTATTATCAGGAATGAGATGGCCGAGGACGAGGCAACCGCGTAGCCAGAGCGTCTTCCAAAAGGGAAGCAGAGTGCGCCAACGGCACATGGCAGCACGATAGAAAACCACAAAAGCGGTTGTTCCATCCGGACCACCCATACTGAATTCACTAACAACCAATGGGAGGGATCTGGGATACAATTTGTTCGAAACACCAAATAAGAACTACAATTGAAAGGGGCGTTCTGGTCGCCAGTTCTTCTGTTTGTGTTTGGAAAGCATGAGCTAGGATTTTTAAGCCTCCCTAGTATACGAAGATTATTCATAGTTTTATTTAATTTATAAAGTTTTTCATAATTTAATTTTAATTAAAAAATTATATAAGACACTTATTCCCTTAAAAATGAAATGGATTGCCATGAGCGAAAGTGCGCCCCCTGTTTAATGTATTTATACTACGGCATGCAAGAGAAATAAGGGATAGAAATGGGAAAAGAGATAGAGTCCAAGGTCATTGACGCCCTCAAGAACGTCATGGACCCTGAGACGGGCATGAGCATGGTGGACATGCAGCTCATTGACAATTTAGAGGAGACTGACGGCGTGGTCAAGCTTGAGTTTGTCCCTTCCAGTCCTATGTGCCCAATAGCGTTCTACCTAGCACAGGAGATAAAGAAGGCAGTCTTGAGCGTGCCCGGCGTTAAGAAGGCTAACATAAGGTGCAAAGGGCACATAATGGAGGAGCAGATAAATAAAGCCGTCAACGAGGAACAGGCATAATGGGGACGGTATGCGTCAGACTTTTTGCTGATCTAAGGGAGAGAGCGGGAAGGGATAGGGCGATTCTCGAGTTCAGCGACAGACCAAGCATCAAAGAGGTCCTGGAAAAGGTATTGGCCGAGATCCCTAGCCTCGAGGGGACGGTTTTCAAGAACGGGAAGTTCGACGAGAGCTACAAAGTGATGTCTGGAAAGGAGCTCGTGCCCCCTGCAGATTTCGGAAAAAAGCTCTCTGACGGGACGGTGGCTATATTGCCACCGGTCAGCGGCGGATGACTTTACCTACGAGACTGAACGGCGAGCAACCGGTTATTTCAAGCGTATGCCTGGAGCCCAACGCAAGGCAGTCTGCACCTCTCAAAAGCACGGGCTTGTACTCGTCTGTCCTCGCAATCGCCCCAATGCCCTTGCGCGAGGCGAGTATTGTTGCCTCGACCTCTCTACCGATCCATTTCTTGTTTCTACTTGCCTGGATCGAAATCTTCTTTCTGGCAAGTATTCGGCTGCGGACCTTTTTGACCGGCTCGGGAACCTGCTCTAACAGGGAAGCTGGCGTATGGGGGCGCGGGGTGAATCGGGAGATATGGATCTTGTCTGGCGTTATTGCTTCGACCACTTCGCAGGTCTCTTTGAAGTCGTCTTCGGTTTCGCCAGGATATCCAACTATTATGTCAGTGGCGAGGGTAATCGCTGGGAATCGGCTTCGCATGCGCTTCACAGCCTCAAGGTACATGCCAACGGTGTAACCCCTGTGCATGAGGGACAGGACATGGTCGCTGCCGCTCTGCAAAGGCATATGCACAAACTTGTAGATTTTTTTGGAGGCGTAGCAATCCATGAGCTCATCGAAAAAAGCCCATACTGAAGAAAGTTTAAACATGCCCACCCTGATCCTGAAGTCATAAGGCAATGCGGCAACAAGCCTCAGCAGGGATGTCAAAGAATGCCCGATGTCCAACCCGTAGGCTCCGGCATCCTGCGCAGCCAGCCTAATCTCCAACGCCCCAGAGGAGGTGGCAGACTCAACGATACTGAGTATAACCTCAGGCGGGGTGCTTGAGAGACCGCCTCTAGCCAACCTTGCTATGCAGTATGAGCATTCTCCAATGCACCCTCTGGAGATTGGGATGGTGTGAACTACCCCACTTTTGAATGGGGCGGGTGCCGGGTAAGATCCTCCTTTTTTAACGGAGACGACCCTATCCCGCAACGCCCGAACCAGATCGTGGAGATTGTTAATGGTCACTATGGATATTTCTGGATAGATGGATCTGAGCAGACCAGGTTGGGCTGCAGCCATGCACCCGGTCGCGACTACCCTCTTGTTCCTGACCGACGAGATGTACTGCAGTACCTTGCTTTCAGTCTCCTCCCGGACGGTGCATGTATTGACTACGACGGCATCTGCATCGCCCTCGGAATCTGTGATTCCGATCGAATTGCAGTTTAGCAGTTCAGCGATCACCTCGGAGTCTGCCCTGTTGAGCTCGCATCCGAATGTCTTTACGAATACACGCAACGAGCATTCCCCAGAAGTCAACCACGGATACGTCTGATAAGCCTGGTGCAAACAGTCTTTGCGGCGGTCGCGGCTGAAGTGCGTCCTCCTGAAGGGGCGGTCTTTCCAATAGAGATCGAGGACAACACTGATGCCATATCGCAAGAAGGCGAGTCAACAACCGTAAAAGCATCGCCCACAGCGTCAGCCAAGTGGGCATCGCTTCCTGCTACCATCGGCAACGAGTTCCTCAAGGCAAAGTCCTTGGCTCTAGAGTTGTACCTGTTCAAAGTGGAGGCGTTGAGAGCCTCTATGAGCGGGGAATACAGGATCAGGGAGCTAGCCTCTGAGAATCCGATTCCATGGCTCAGAGGATCCATCGGGTGCGGGATGATCAGAATGGATCCGTCCTGGCGGGCAGATTCTGCCACGGCTCTCAGTGGGAGGCCCCCAAACTCACGCTTTGGGTTAAGGACTATCAGGTGACCCTCGGGTGTGCTTAGCTCAACTCCAGGTATCACCAGGGTGCCGAGCTCGCAAGAGAGCTTTAAGGCATCTGACTCGCCTAGGATGAGATCATGGTCTGTTATTGCAACCCCATCCAGACCCTTTCTTTTCGCAGCCTCTGCAATTTCCCCTATGGAGGAGCAGCCGTCAGGGGATCGGTCGGTGTGGACGTGAAGATCAATCTTCAGAAGCAATGCGGATCCCTGTCACCTTACTTGTGAGCCCGAGGGGACGACCCTGTCAGGGCTCAACAGAGCCACCTTATCCCCCCCGTCCGCAGCAAGTATCATGACCTCTGATTTGAAACCGAAGAGCGTTGTGGGCTGCACATTCATCAACACAGCAACACGCTTGTGCAGGAGCTCGTCTGGCGCATAGTACTTGGCGATTCCTGCCACGCAGGATCTGATCCCGAATTCGCCTAGGTCTATCTCCAAGTGCAGCAGGTCCCTGGATCCCTTAATCCTCTCAGCGGCTATAATCTCGCCAATCCCTATCTTGGACTTCTTGAACTCCTCTATCGGGATCCTTTCGCCGACGTCCTTGCGTGGAAGAAGTGTTTCCCTAATCTTCGGGATATCCTGTGGCGCTATCTTCTTGAAGAGGGGCGAAGGCTTACCTATCTTATGGCCTTGAGGCAAGGGCGAGATGGCTTCGTCCCATGGCAGGCGCTCGATGTCCGATGTGAGACCTAGCATCTCCCAAACCTTCCTCGACGTCGACGGCAAGAACGGGAAGATCATGCTGCCGATTGCCTTGACGACCTGTGCCGAGGTGTATAGAGCCGCAGCGGCCCGCTCGGGGGAGGACTTGATTGTTGCCCAAGGTGCGGAGTCGTTCAGGTACTTATTCCCCTCCCTTGCGAGACCCATAACTGAGAGGAGGGCGTCCCGGAACCGCTTTTCCTCAAGAAGCGAGGCGGTCTCAGCAACCGTTTTTCTAATCAGTTCCAACATCCTCTCATCGTTTTCGTTGAGTCTGGCCTCAGGAACCGCTGATCCGAAGAATCGCTCAATGAAGGTCAGCGTCCTGTGCACGAAATTTCCCAGGACGTCGGCGAGCTCGTCGTTGTAGCGCTTCACAAAATCGTCGATAGAAAAGTCCGCATCCCTGTCCAGGGGGGCGACTGAGATAAGGTAGTAGCGCATCGGGTCGGCGTCGAATGCTTTCAGGTAGTTTTCAATGCTGACGTACCACCCCCGGCTCTTCGACATCTTCTTTCCCTCGAGGGTCAGGTACTCTCCAGCTATGATCCCCTCCGGGATGTTGAACTCGCCAGTCCCCATGAGCATGGCAGGCCAGAATATTGCATGGTGGTAGATGATATCCTTGCCTATGAAGTGGATTATCCTCCCATCCCCCTGCCAGTACCGCCTCCACATGTCTTGGGCCTCAATCCCCTTAATCATGAAGCAGGCCCTTGTAGACGAGATGTACCCTATAGGCGCATCAAACCAGACGTAAACAACTTTCCCTTCGCCGCCCTCTGCGGGTATCGGGACGCCCCAAGACATGTCCCTGGTGATGTCCCAGTCATGAAGCCCCTCATTTATCCACTGGAGCGCGTATTTCTTCACATTCTCTGGGATCTTGCTGTTCTCCTCCAGCCATTTCTTAAGACTCTCCTCGAATGCGGTAAGCCTGAAGAACCAGTGCTTTGTCTTCGATGGCTCCGGCTTGGTCCCGCATATTGCACACTTTGGGTCCTTGAGCTCGTTAATCCTCAGGTACCTGCCGCACGAATCGCAGGAGTCTCCCCTAGCCCCCTCGTACCCGCAGAAGGGGCAGACACCCTCCACATATCGGTCAGGGAGGTATTTGTCGCATTTAGGGCATCGGAGCAGGTCAATCTCCTGCTCGTAGATATACCCCTTCTCAAGGAGGGTCTTGAAGAAGTGCTGTGTCATTTCGTAATGGATGCCCTCGGTTGTGCGCGAGAAGTAATCGAAGCTGCAGCCCATCTTCTCAAGGTCGCCCTTTATCAATGGGAAGTAGCGGTCAGTGATCTCCTTAGGGTGTACATGCTCTTTTTCTGCACGGAGAGCAATTGGCGTGCCGTGCTCGTCTGTGGCACAGATGAATATAACATCCTCGCCCTTTCTCCTCAAATATCTGACGAAGACGTCAGGCGGAAGGTAAGTTGATCGGAGGTGCCCCAAGTGTAGGCGATCGTTGCTGTAGGGCAGGGCAGAGGTGACGACTATAGGTGCCATAACTATCACTCTTTTAAGCAATATATTCAATTTTGCTTATAATTTAATATATCTAGAGTTTTGGTGGGGAGGCGCAAGGATTAAGACCCTGCGCGGCATCGCCAGGCATTTTCGTGGTCTGTACTATAAGGATTTATAGCGGTTGAATGTTTCCATATTTGAGTGGTAGCGATGTCTTACGATTATGAGGCCCTGCTCCAGAGGGGTTTCTCGAAGATACCCGAGAAGGTCTTCAAGTCCACCAAGTATGAAACCCCCAAGGCGGATGTAGCGGTAATAGGATCAAAGACAGTCATAAACAATTTCAAAGAGATAGCCTCGAGGCTAAACAGGACGCCTAACCATGTGCTCAAGTTCATAGTCAGGGAGCTTGCGACTTCCGGTACGATGGAGGACGCCAGGGCATCGCTGAATGGCAAGTTCTCAAAAGAAGTAATTGACGACCTGATAGTTAGGTATATCAAGGCATATGTTCTTTGCAGCTCTTGCAACAAGCCAGACACGAAATTGGTAAAGGAGGGCAGGCTGACGTTCATTGTCTGTGAAGTATGCGGTGCAAAGAACCCAGCCAAGACACTGATTTGAGGGTATCCAATGAAAGAAGAAAAGCTTATTGTGAAGGTGTGGGCTGTTCGCGAAGGAGAATTTATGGTAGCAGTTTGCGACCCTCAACTCCTTGGGAAGAAGTTCTCTGAAGGCCGGCTACTCCTTGACGTGAATGAGGCTTTCTATAAAGGCGAACTCGTTTCGACAGAGACCGCCATAGATTACCTTAAGAAGGCGACGGTTGCAAACCTGGTCGGCGAAGTTGCTGTAAGGTGCGGGAAGGAAGCAGGACTGATACATGAAGATGGCATAATGACAGTGAACGGCATACCCCACGCGCAATTCGTTCTTATATGAGGGGCGCTTCGATGGGGCGCTTTTGTGCAAAATGTGGATCCGAGTCGGGCGCATATATCCGAGGGCTTTGTGCCGAATGCTACTGGAAAGAAGTGGACATGGAAATGCCTTCGGACTTGACTGTGACCATGTGCCCGGAATGCCGATCTTACCTCCAAGGGAAGAGGTGGGTTGAGAGGGATGAGATTGCCGACAACGATTCGAAAGCGATCGCCGCATCCGAGACCGAGCTTCTGAGGAGGAATAAATTGCCGGAAGGGGTAACCCTGGAAGGGGCGAGCGGGGAGGTTCTCGACAGAGACGGCAACGGTCTGCCTAAGGCAATGATGCTGAACTTGAGGCTCAAAGAGAGTGCCACGGGTTCAGAGCACATGACGTCAGTGCTAGTTTCGATCGATTATGCGACTTGCGGTGCCTGCATACGGTACGCAAGGAAGGAGCATGAGGCGGTCGTGCAGATCAGGGCGGAGGGCAGAGATCTGGACGCCGAGGACCAGCATCATGTGGAGCGGGCGATTGAAGATATTTGCAAAAGAGGGGCGGACAAAAGAAGGGGGGGCATAGTCGAGGTTAAGGAAAAGGAGGGGGGCTATGACATGAAATTCGCTACGCTGACGACCGCCCGGATTTTCGCAAAAAGGCTCCACGAGGATTACGGTGCAACCGTCCAGGAGAGCCCCAAACTGGTTGGCGTGGACAGGAGGACTGGCGGGAGGGTCTACAAGAATACGATCAGCATCAAGATGCCGAAGCTCAGGGCAGGGGACATCGTATCACTCCGGAATAATGTGTACTTGCTGACCGGGTTTGACCGCGGCAGGGCAGTAATAAAAGACATGAGGGGCAGAGAGCACAGAACCCTAGGTTTGGACGAATATGCCACTCTTGAGAAGCTAGCAGAGGACGAAGTCAGGAGGGTCAGGTTGGACGGGAGGACGAGCACCCATGTGGACTTTTATGACTTGAAGGAATCCAACTTCATAGAAGTGCCCCCGGAGTCGGTTCCGCCCGATATGAAGATCGGGGAGGAGGGCCTATTGATAAGGCATTCCGGCAAGGAGGCAGTTTACAGGATTTCGAAGGTCGAAAGCCGGCATAAAGGCTGAACCGTTTTTGTCCTCTTTTTGATTCAATGAAAGGATGGTTTATGGCGGGCCCGTCGGGATTTGAACCCGAGACCAACGGGTTTCTTCGGTCTCTTAAAAGCCCGCTGCTCTACCGTACTGAGCTACGGGCCCCCTGATGTTAGGGGAAGGGTCGCCTATTAATATTTTTAATCGCATATTTCCCGAGCTTGCGAACTAAAGAGATTTATTTGGATTAGGGGACATTTCTCCAAGGCGAAAAAGATGAAGCTTGGCAAACCAAGGGGAACGCGCGACTTTTTGCCCGATGAGATGAAGATCAGAAGGGAGATAATGGACAGGATAAGGGCGATTTTTGAGCTGCACGGATTCGAGGAGATGGACACCCCAGCCCTGGAACTTTGGGAGGTGCTCGCGACGAAGGGCGGTGAGGAGGTTGAGAGGCAGATCTACAAGTTCCAAGACAAGGGCGGAAGGTGGCTGGGCCTAAGATTCGACCTTACGGTTCCCCTTGCAAGGGTTGTTTCTAACACCCCTGACTTGCCGAAGCCATTCAAACGCTACTGCATTTCAAAAGTTTGGAGGTATGAGGAGCCCCAGAGCGGCAGGTTTAGGGAGTTTGTGCAAGCAGACATCGACGTGGTAGGGAGCGCCAGAATCGAGGCGGATATGGAATGCCTTTCCACAGCCGTCGACGCACTCCGAGAACTTGGCTTGGATGATTTCGAAGTCAAGATAAACAACAGGAAGATCCTCGAAGGGATGGTGGAGGTCCTTGGGATTGAAAACAGGATCGCCGAAGGGATCTTCCACGCGCTTGACAGGCTTGAGAAGGTCGGGGAGGGGGAGGTAGCAAGGGCCATCAGAGCACTTGGCGTGGAGGAGGAGAAGGTTTCTAGGCTGCTAGATTTTACTAGGTTCAAGGGCGAAGAGGCAATAACGTACGTCGAGAATGAGTTGAGACCAAGCAGCAAGGCAGTCGAGGGCATAAATGAATTGAAGAGAATGGTTGAGCTCTCTAAGGCATTTGGTCTGGAAGGCACTATGGTTGTAGACTTCAGCTTGGTCAGGGGGCTCGACTACTACACTGGACCGGTGTTCGAGGTCAAGACAAAGAGCAAAGGCATTGGGAGCATCGCAGGTGGCGGGAGATACGACCACTTGATTGAGAAGTTTGGCGGAATTTCCACACCTGCAACAGGGATCTCGCTTGGAGTCGAAAGGCTCTATGAAGTGCTTTCGGAGGAAATGAAAGTTCACGCCGCGCCAGCAACTAAAGTCTTCGTCGCGTGTATAGGCGAGGAGAATCTTCCCCAGGCGGTCGCGTTTTGCAGGGAGCTGATCAAGAGCAGAATCCCGTCTGAGACAGACCTGATGGGCAGGAAACTTGGAAGGCAGCTCGAGTATGCCAATTCGAAAGGGATACCCTTCGTATTGATTGTTGGACCAGAAGAGGTAAAGACGGGGGTTTTCAAGCTAAGGGAGATGGGCAGGAAGATAGAGCACACAGTCAGGCTGGAAGACGTGCCCGCGCTAGTAACTAGGCTCGAGGGGTCATCGCAGCAGCCCGCCAGCCAGGAAGGCAATTAGAGCCAAAACCATCCAGTACCTCACTTGGGTCTTTACATTCAATGCCGAGGTCCTTCCGCTTTCCTTGATGATCCTATAAGACGAATAGACAAACCCTACGTCTACAGGCACGACAAGCAGGGCGTATGCCATCCCAAGCTGCCCAAAAACGTACGGAAGCGGCGTTATGGCTACTGCCGCGAGATAGAACAGCGCTGAAACCAAGGCTGCAGTCTTTTCACCCCTTACTAGTGCCACCGTCCTGATCCCCCGCAGCTTGTCCCCCTCAGTGTCCGCTATGCCCTTGGTCACTTCCCTCCCGGTATTGGCCAAAAACGCAAGTAGGAAAAAGGTGAAAGAGGTGACATTGACGGCGCCCAGGACGACTATGCCTCCATAAAGAAAGGGCATCGCTACGCAATAGGAAACCATCAAGTTTCCCCAGATTCCAGTCTTTTTCCCGTAGAGGTTGTATAAAGCTGAGATCACAAAGGTCAGCAACGCAATGAAGACTGCACCTTCCCGGAATGGGAATGCGGAGAGCACCCCTATTGCACCAGTCAGAGCCGAAATGATTAGTGCCCCAGTCTTGGAGACTGCACCCGACGGCAGTGGACGGTCTGGCTGGTTCACCAGATCGATCTCCAAATCCACATAGTCATTCATAGCCATTGATGAGGCAGTCAGGAAAAAAGAGACTGAGAAGCCGAGCACCATCTCGAAAAATGAAGGGATCCTGCCCAAGACGGCTATCTCTCCTATTATAACTGCAAAGCCCATCATCAGAGAGTTTGTGGGGCGAATCAGCCGGAGAGCTGCGACTGCAGTTTCATAGACTGACTTCGGTGGTGTCATAGTAGGTTATCTCACCCTGCCTGTCAATGACTGCCAAGATAAGGTCTTTCTTCGAGAGCTTGGCGGATTCAGATATGGAGGCTATTTCCGAAACCTTGACTGTCTTACCTTCAACAAGGCCATAGACGAGGTATTTTGCGGGCTCCTTGCCCACTGAGGCGCCGCGTTCATAAACCCGGTATTCCAATTTCGGTCCGAACCCAGGCTTCACGGTGTAGCCCCTCCTCCTAAGATCAGAGTACAACAGAAATTTCAGCCAGATCTCTGAATCATACCCTTCGAGAAGCTTCAAGAGTGAAGGGAAATCCAAAGCCTCTCCCTGCTCACCATACACGGCAATTTTTTCGCGCTCGACAAGGTGCAGCATCTCAACATCGCTCAGCCTCAGGACGCCCTTCTCCATGGTTCCGACTGCACCCTGCTGGTGTAGCCTGTCTGCGTCAGGACCGCTTACAAAGCATTGGTTCCCTCTCATGACGGCTTTGGGCAAGGGTTCGGGCAACGAGAACACCTTTAAGACGAAGTAACCCAGAGGTTATCTATATGCTCTTCGAGGAGTCGCTCTCAGAGTTCTTAGAAGGATGCAGCCGCATATTGATCATTGGGGTAGGAAACAGGATGAGGGGCGACGATGCAGCGGGCTGCTCAGCAGCAAGGATACTGCGTGGCAGGCTGAAAGGGAGGGGCAATGTCCTGGTTATGGATTGCGGCGGCGTCCCTGAGAATTTCACTTTGGAAATGAAAAGATTCCAGCCTAGCCACATCTTGTTCATCGACGCAGTCGACATGGGGCTTAAGCCCGGAGAGGCAAGGCTTTTCGATGGCGACGAGTTGACTGAGAGATCGCTTTCGACCCATAAGCAATCGCTAAAAATCCTATTCTCGGTATTGAGGGAGGGGATCCCAGGCGTAAAGATAAAGCTCCTAGGGATACAGCCGAAAACAATAGATTTTGGAGCTGGGATTAGCTACAAAGTCAGATTAGGCGTAAGAGCGGTTGCGGATGGGATAGCCAAATCGCTGGGGGATTGATTCTTGATAAGGACTATCGAATGGAAAGAAGATGGCGTCTACATCATCGACCAGACGGCGCTTCCGGACGAGCTGAAGATAATCAGATGCGAAGACCATGAAAGGATCGCTGAAGCCATCGAGCGGATGGAAATCAGGGGCGCGCCAGCAATTGGAGTCGCGGCAGCCATGGGCGTAGCGCTTGCGGCCAAGAACTGCAATAATGAGCATGAACTGCCGGAACGGCTGGCGAGGGCATACAAAAGGTTGAGGTCCACAAGACCGACCGCCAGGAACCTTTTCTGGGCGTTGGAAAGGATGAGGAAGGTTTGGGAAGAGCCCTTAAGAGAAGGCGGAAATGCGCTCAAGGAGAAGGTCATAAACGAAGCCTTGGCGATTGCAGAGGAAGATATTGCAGTTTGCAAAGCCATCGGAAAGAATGGATCGGCCTTGATCTCGGATGGGGATGGGGTCCTAACTCATTGCAATGCAGGAGCGCTTGCATGTGTCGAGCATGGAACCGCGCTGGGCGTAATACGGACCGCCTATCAGGAAGGCAAGAAGTTCTTTGTATATTCATGCGAAACGAGACCCCTGCTCCAAGGCGCCAGGCTGACTGCATTCGAGTTGAAGTATGAGAGGATCCCTTTCAAGCTGATCACCGACAACATGGCAGCATACATAATGAAGAAAGGTCTCGTGAATAAGGTAATTGTCGGCGCAGATCTGATAACCAGGCAGGGGGACGTGGTCAACAAGATCGGAACTTACGGCTTGGCCGTACTAGCGAAGCATCACAGCATCCCATTCTATGTAGCAGCACCGCTCTCGACAATAGACCTGAATGCGAGCCCAGACGGCGTAACCATAGAGGAGAGGGCTCCGTCTGAAGTGACCCACATTCGCGGGGTGCGGATTGCCCCAGAGGGTACAGAGGTGCTCAATCCAGCATTCGATCTGACGCCGAGGCAACTGGTATCGGCAATAATAACCGAGAAGGAAGTGGCATACCCACCATACGACCTTTCATTCCTTTTCAGGCAGGGTAACAATTGAATAAACAGGGTAGTTCGCTGAGTCGTCGATCTCCTTCTTCCATTTTTCTCCAACTGCAATTAAGACAAATACACCTGCGATCTCGGCCTTGCTTCTCTTGACCATGTTTACCAACGCTTTAAGCTGCTCGCCGGACCTGACAACGTCGTCGGTTATTAGAATGCTGTCTCGTTTCTCGATCCCGTCCTTCGGCAGGTAAAGCGAGACCTGGATGCCTGCTTTTGAGACGGTGTAGGTCTCCTCAATGAAGTTCGATACGCCGATCTCCTTGTCTTTTTTAGCATACATAAGCGGGACGCTGAAAGCGGATGCAATGTGGACGGCAAGCGGGATGCCATCAACAGCAACTGTGAGCACTTTGCTGACCCTTCTTCCTGCGAGCCTCTGGACCACGTGGTCAGCGACATACCTCAACAGAAGGGTATCGCCTAGAACCTTAGTGTTGTCCAAGAAGCCTCCCTTATCGAATGAGATCTTGTCCATGATATGGCTGGTGACATCGTACCCCTTCTCCAGCTTATCCAAGATCGAGGCGGCCCGCTCAGGGCTCGGCAAGATGTGCCCCTTGACGTAACGATTAAGAACAGTTATTGGAATGCCAGTTAGCTTCATAAGTTCTTGGTATGACTTTACACTTTTTGTGAGTCTCAGAAACTCAACTGCACGTATCTGGCGCTTAAGATATTCATAGCGAGTCTCCACACTCATCGGGGCGCATCTCCATAGACAATATAATTTTAAATGGCAATTGTGTTATAAATTTTACATATCTGTTGAAACTCTCTTGCTTCCCACTACCCCTCTGCTGCCCTGGTATCTCCCCGAATACGGGCGCGAGGAAGGCATGTCCAGCTCATTGAATACGATCTGGACGATGCGCTCACCTTTTGAGATCATTATCTCCCTCAGACCCAGGTTTGCAACCGAAATTGTGAGCTGCCCCTTGAACCCTGGGTCGACGAAAGCAAAGCTCCCCAAAAGACCCTCGCGGGCAAAGGAAGATCTTATGAACAGCTCCCCTGCAATGGATGGAGGTAATTCGACTCTCTCGAGTGTATGGATCAGGGTTTGATGACCCCTTGGGATCTCCATGTCCAGCCCAGACCTAAGGTCATACCCAGAAGGGGACAGGGAGTCGCTAGAAAAGGGATCAATCTTCAATATTCCCGCCTCAACATAGCGCAGTATTGAAGAATCGGACAGTATTGCCAATCGGCTCACCCCAATTCAAGTCGGAACGGTACCGTAATGCCTTTTTCAGCCAAACTAGAATCATAGCTCCGCCGAGCCTCAAACGGCATTGGCAGCATAGCCACCTCGCAGAAAATATCAACGACGCCCTTGAGGAGGTGCCCCACCCACGTACCGCCATCGTTTCCCAAAGCGACATGGAGATGGACGAAAGGTTCTCCGTTGAGGATGGTCAAATTCCCATTCCCTACAGCCTCCACATGGGGGGCGATTTCTTTTTCCACGCCTTTTCTAACTATCAATTCGGAATGCTTCAACGCACCGACAAAGGAAACGATTACCGCTGAATTAATCCTCTCATCTTTGGCAACAGCCTTCAGTGAAGAGATCACCTCTTCGCCCTCATCAAGCCTGATAATAATCAAGTTTTCAGTACGGACGGATTTCAAGGTTTTCGCCTGTTAGTTTAATTAAACCTCAATTATAAAAGGCGTTCCGGTTAAGAGAACCGCATTAAAAGTAGTTTATAATTACAGATTATTTTAGTTCATGATAAAAGTTTAAATACCATAAAGGTAGTTTCACTTAAAGCTACGACCATAGGAAAAGCAAGTGCAAAATGGAGGATTAGAATTGGTCGAGGTATTGAAGAATTACATAAACGGAGAATGGGTTGAGTCTAGCAGTACTGAAACCTTGGATGTCGTGAATCCTGCAACTCTAGAAGTTCTTGCGAAGGTACCAAAATCGACAAACGATGAGGTCAAGGAAGCCATCAAAGCAGCAAAAGAAGCCTTTTGGGAGTGGAGATGCACGCCCCCATCAACAAGAGCCAGATACCTCTTCGAGTTCAGAAACCTGCTTGACCAAAATTTCGAGGAGATCTCTGAGATCATCGTGAAGGAGCATGGAAAGGTCCTCGACGAGGCAAGAGGCGACCTGAAGAGGGGCATAGAGACCGTGGAGCTTGCTTGCGGCATACCTATGATGATGGTAGGGGACATCGAAGAGGATGTGGCAAAGGGGATCGACGAGGCCTACGTAAGAGAGCCCCTGGGCGTATGTGTCGGGCTCACGCCTTACAATTTCCCGGCAATGATCCCTCTCTGGTTCTTACCCCTCGCAGTCGCCTGTGGAAACACCTTCATACTGAAGCCATCAAGCCAGGTGCCGCTCACCGCGAAGAGGATAATTGAGCTTGCTGAGGAGGCAGGGTTCCCGCCAGGCGTGATTAACCTAGTAAACGGCAGCAGGAATGTCTCCGACGTGCTTTTGTCGAGCTACGACGTTAAGGCAGTCTCATTCGTTGGTTCCACCCCCGTAGCCAGGCACATCTATAAAAAGGCTGCCGAGACAGGCATGAGGGCGCAGTGCCAGGGTCAGGCGAAGAACTTTATTGTGATAATGCCTGACGCCGACATGAAGAACACTATTTCGGCATGCATCACCTCGGCATGTGGTTGCACTGGGCAGAGGTGCCTCGCAGGCGAGAACTTCATACCCGTGGGGGAGGCATACGCGCCATTCAAGAAAGCTCTAGTAGAGGCGGCATCCAAGGTGAGGATCGGATACGGTCTCGACCCGGAGACGCAGATGGGTCCGCTTGCATCGAAGAGTCAACTAGACAAAGTTATCGAATACATCGAGAAGGGAGTGGAAGAAGGCGCAAAGCTCCTGCTTGACGGAAGGAAGTTCAAGTGCGAAAAGTACCCGAATGGGTATTTCGTTGGCCCAACAATATTCGACGAAGTGACTCCTGATATGACGATATTCAAAGAGGAGATCTTTGGTCCAGTGATGTGCATAAGGAAGGCTGAGTCGCTTGACGAGGCAATTGAGCTTGCGAATTCTTCGATCTACGGAAATGCTGCTTCGATCTTCACCAGCAATGGTAAACACGCAAGGGAGTTCTGGTACAGGATGGAAGCGGGCAACATCGGAGTGAACATCGGCGTCGCAGCCCCAATTGCATTCTTCCCGTTCAGCGGATGGAAGGAGTCTTTCTTTGGAGACCTCCATGCACAAGCAATGGATGCTGTAGAATTCTATACACAAAAGAAGGTCATCATATCCAGGTGGTTCTGAAATGCAGCTAGGGACGTTCGGTGCCATACTCAAATTTGCATCTGAACTCGAGGACGCAACCTCAAATTTTTATGACGAGGCAGCCAAGAAAAGTTCACCAGAAGTACAAAAGATATTCAGCGACTTCGCAAACGCGTCAAAAAAGAACAAGCAGTTGATTGAAAGAACCAAACGCATGGAAATGCAAGAAATGGTTCTGGAAGCAATAACAGGAATAGACAGCGACAACTACAAAACAGACACGTCCATATGCGCAGAAGAGAAGAAGAACGTTGTAAAGGCAATAGAGATCGAAAGCACGACCAAGAGGTTCTACGAGGACAGCATGGGAAAACTCGGCTTTTTGCCAAACGTCAAAAGAACTTTAGCGAAGCTTGCAGCCGAAAAACAAGAGAGGATAAAGAGGCTGCAGGGTCTCTAAACTTTTCATCTTATAATTTTTTATTTTTATACAAATTCTCAGCCATAATAATGGTGGGGCTGCCCGGATTTGAACCGGGGTCACGAGGGCCCAAGCCTCGCAGTCTAGACCAAGCTAGCCTACAGCCCCTCGGAGTAAAAAGGGATTGACAGGCAGCTATTATAGATATCGCTAACTTTACAAAATCCCAATGATGAGTAGGTGAATTTAGTCAGAATCCTTGCTTGGTTCGACGGTAAAGGAGTGGCCGCAATAATTCGGAACCAAGCTTTGCAAGGTGCATAAATGACGCTTGCTTTTTAGGTAGAACTTTTGTAAAAGACTAACAAATGACTGTATTTCGGCTCTAGATCTACGGTTATAAAACTCTGACGGCATCTTCGTGAGTTTAAAGCACCAAGAGTGGCGCCTGGGGTGGGATTTGAACCCACGAGTCTGTTGCCAGACAATGGCTTAGCAAGCCATCGCCTTACCAGGCTAGGCAACCCAGGCTTTAAGCCAAAGAAAGTTAAGGTAAGTTAAATATTTTATTTGCAAGTGGTGCGGTAGCTCTCCGGGAGTGGGCAGCCTGCGCAGCAGTGCCTTTGGACACCCAGCATCCATCCCGTTTTCCTGTGAACGGCACTGTCCAGGCTTAGGGCCGCTCCCTTCCGGGCCTAACCCGTTTCGCCTAGCTAGCGGGAGACCCTTCCTTCCGGATGGATCTCTACCGCTCCAACGCCCCCACAGGGCGAGACTTCCACGCTGCATATCCATCAGCACTGCCGCCGGTATTGCCGCCTCCCAGAGTTACTGGCCCTACCTTAACGACCGTTTGTAGAGCAGAGGAGGCCGAGCCCTCCGGCCCTACCTACCGCACCATTTGATTCATTCACTAAGTGGTTTATCAGCATATCGCATAAGCAGACTGGTTTTCAGTCAATGCTTTTTTATTCAAATAGCACTTCTGTCAATCCCCAAAAGCGAGAATACTTCGCAGGCACGACACATTCTCCTGCTAGATGGTGAGCCGCAGATTGTGCATCGCTCCATTTTTGAGGCGATTGTTTTTTCCTCAAGCAACTTTGAAAGCGAATCTGAGACGTTCACTATTGAGTGCTTTGTGCCAGGATGGTCAGCTTCGAGGCGATTCAAAATGTCTCTTATTTCGTCCCTTAATGATGCCCTTACATATGGGCATTCCCTCTGGTAGAGGTCGTAACCCTTCGCATAAACATAAACAGCAATCTCTTTTTCTGGGATATAGCGCAATGGCTTGACCCGGGGGATGAAACCCTCCCTCGTGACAAGAGGCCTCGCGCCTGCCCTGCCAATCCGATCAACATCCCCACGGAACAGATTGATCAAGAAAGTCTGAGCTTCGTCGTCAAGGTTATGCCCGGTTGCAACCTTGGTTGCGCCCAATTTTAACGCCAGGTCATTCAGCAACCTCCTCCTGAGTATCCCGCAGAAACTGCACCCCAAAAGCTGGATGCTCTTGGATTTCGCGATCTCGCATATCTCTTCGAGGGTGTAGCCATAGGCATCCTTGAACGTGAATACATAGTGCTCGAGTCCGAGCCTTCTGGCAACTTCCCTTGCTATACCAATGCCTTCCTCCCTGTATCCCCGAACCCCCTCGTCTATTGTAACAGCAAAAAGTTCAGCGCCATACCTTTTCTCGATCTTTGAAAGTATGTGAGCCAAGGCAATGCTGTCTTTCCCTCCTGATAGGGCGATCATGATCCTGTCATCGGGCGTGAAAAGTCCCTCTTTTTTTATTGTCTTGAAGGCGGTCCTCTCGATGCTCCTGGTAAAGCAGCGTTTGCAGAGGGCTTCTCCAGACTGCCTCCTGAAATAAAAAGAAGGCCTTCCGCACCTGCACTCTGAAGGCATTGATTGCTCACCTAACCGTCTATCCGAATTTGAATGAGGGGAATAGAACAAAACTCATCGATATATTTAGGACTAAGATTATAAGGCATGCCCATCTGACCATATTTGACAGTTGAATCGCCATTTTTTCATTCTTGAACATCGACCTAAGCAGTATTGTCGCAAGTTTGTCACCGTCTAGACCTGTAACGGGCATCATATTGATTAGACCAATGTTTATCGAGAGCAGGTAAAACCAGGAGAGGGAACCGAGAATGTAGAAAGAACCCATTGGAGGGACAAATGGGAATTTAGGCACGTAATATGGGAATGAGTTTATCCCAATGTATGAGGCGTTCCGTGTAGGGGATTGTCCGAGCGTAAAGTTGATCTCGATATTTTTCCCGTCACGAATTATAGAGAACGGGACCGTAGAGTTTGGCGGTATTTCGGAAAGTGTCGTTGACAGAGACTCTGCATCTTTAACAGGAGAACCATTTATGCTTATGATTATGTCCCAATTCCTCAGAACGCCGTCCGCGGGAGAACCAGCCACTATTTCAGTAATTTGGATACCAGTTGGATCGGGATTGTAAATCGGCGCGATCACCAAATTCGAGTTGGTTAGAAGAACCAAAGCCAACAGACCCATCAGTATGTTAGCTGTAGAACCCGCGCTGAAGACGCGGGCTTGGGCAGATTTCTTGGCCTTGTTGAGGTCTTCCTCATCAGGTTCCACGAACGCTCCAGGGATCACTGCAAGTAGGAGGAGCCCGGTGCTTTTGACTTTTATATTCTCCGCCCTTGCAGCCACGCCATGGGAGAATTCATGGAATACGATAATTATCGCCAAAGACAAGCCGAAAAAGAACAGTGTGTTGAAGTTCAGAGAGAGCGTGATTCCGGGAATAAGGGGCGAGACAGGGGTCGCAGATTCAGTCTTGAAGAAGATGTAGAAGAGGTTCCTTCCCAAAATGTACGTGATATAGACCATTCCGCCTATCGAGAGGGCGACACCCAAAGTCCAGAATACCTTCCAAAACGAACGGAGAGCACGCCCGACTCTATCTATAAAAGAATTGAACCTTGTTGTCCTCCACATGATCAGGAAGGGATGTATCTCGAAACTTTTTGGGAGAAACTGCCTGCCAATATAAACAATTGACCAGAAGGACAGCAGTGCAGCCAAAAAAACAACCCAAGACTCCAAATGAAATCCCCCAACAATATTAGAACGGATCTACAACATAGCATTCAGTGATAGTCGATGAGTATCGTCTCTATTATAACTGTCGGAGATTTGAAACAGGCCGAAGAGATTGCAAGAAGGCTGGTTGGGGAAAGATTAGCGGCTTGCGTCAACATACTGCCTTCAATGAGATCGGTTTACAGATGGAAGGATAGGGTCGAAGAGAGCACTGAATTCATTCTATTAGTAAAGACTGAACAAAGGGTCTTCGAAAAGATGAAGAGGAGGGTGCTTGAGCTCCACAGCTACGAATTGCCAGAGATAATAGCGCTCGACATTTCTGAAGGGCTCGAGGGGTATTTGGACTGGATTAGCTCTAATGTAGAATGAGTGACGGGAATGGCAAAGAAAGTCGCGCCTGCGTATCAGTCCAGAGAAGTCATCTATGACAGAGCCCACTGGGAATTATTGGGGAGACTTAGATCAAAGGCATTGAGCGTTATGAGTGCACTTTGTAAGCACGGTCTTGAGGGGAGGGTGCATGGCAGCGTAGCCAGGGGCGACGTGAATCCCAAGAGCGATATCGACATAATAATTCCAGAGGTGGCTCAGTCGTTCATAATAGAAGAGGCGCTGACAAAAGGCGGGTTTCAAATAGAGAGCAGGGAGTTGAGCCAAGCGACTCCAGTCCACACAGTGAAGGCCACAATCTACATCGATCAGACGCTCAAGGTCACTTTCCCGCTCATCCCCATGAGAGGCAAGGAGAGAGAGTTCTACAAATTCGGTGGAGAAGCAGGCATCTCGGAAATTGAAGCCGGATTGAGGGTGCCAGGAATCGACAAGAGACTTATGCTCATCGTCCCCACAGACTATGGTCACACCGAAAGATCAATCCTCTCATATGAAGCAGAGGCGGCCAAGATTGTGGGGGTCAGCCTCGAAGTAGTGCTTGAAAGGGTCAGGGTCCTTACAAGGAGGGATCAGATAGGTAGGACGGGGATTTTTTTCAAAAGGATCCTCCAAGAGAACGAAACTTTCGAGGGGGCGTTATCAGAACGCCTATCCAAGGACCCAAGCCTTAGGAGGCTACTTCAACAGCGCTGCAAAAGATGATTTTGTCCATATTTAGGGGTTTCAAAAATAAACCGTAATTGCACGACCCATCTATGGCGTGTTGGGAACGATTCGCAAAAATCAGTATTGACCTCCAGTATTAAATATGGAGGCAGTTTTCGGGGGCAATAAATGTACGGTATGCGTGTAGCCTTGGCAATTAGCTTGTTTGCAATCATTTCCTTCTCAGCATGCCTAATGGGGGTCAAAGGCGAGGAGAACTCTAGTGAAGAGCTCCAGGAAAGGTTTCATAGCGTGGTTGGCGATTGGCTGAATTTTTTTCAATCTAACCTAGAGTGGTTTGCTTCAACAATAGTTGGATTTATGAAGCATGTATTGAAAACCATTTATTTTGCAGTAGGATTGGCGGGGTTTGTTATGTGGGCATCGGGCTTCTCGCGCTATACCGGAAAGAAGCTGATAATCGGTGCCATCGCAATGGCAATTGTTTCGGAAATACTTCTTTGAAGATCAAATCCCAGCAGTTTTAATATCCTAAGCACGCACTTATCAACCATGGCAGAAGGACTCCCGAAGGGTTGCGAATTATGTTTGAAAGGGAGCAAGATGGTGCTGTTTGTCACCGGGATTTGCGGCAAGGGCTGCTTCTATTGCCCGCTGAGCGCTTCCAGGAAGGACAAAGATGTGATTTACGCGGACGAAGTGCCCATAAAAAACGATCTCGAGATTATACTCGAATGTAAAGCAATTGACGCAGAAGGAACTGGGATCACGGGAGGAGACCCCCTAATCAAGGCAAGAAGGACCTTGAAATATGTGAGACTGCTAAAAAGAGAGTTTGGTCGCGAGCACCATATTCATCTGTATACCAACGGAATGTTTGCAGAAAGAGACGTGTTGAAACAACTCAAGGATGCTGGACTTGACGAGATTAGGTTCCACCCAAGCAGGGAATTCTGGGGAAGGATAGCTGCCGCGAAGGAGATCGGGATGTATGCAGGAGCAGAGTTGCCAGCAATACCAGGGGAAGAAGAAAAGATAAAGGAGTTTGTAAAATATCTAAAGGAGATAAAAGCAGACTTCCTAAATTTGAACCAATTGGAATTCTCCCCAGAGAATGCTATTCAGTTGAAGCAACGCGGGTATTCTCTGGAAAAGGGCGAAATGTCTGCTGTAATGGGTAGCGAAGAAACTGCCATAAACATAATAAAATGGGCCAAGACTGAAGGCATTCCATTTCCTATTCACTACTGCCCGAGCTACGTGAAAGATTCGATTCAAACGAAGAAGAGGCTTCTCAGAAGGGCAAGAAATGTCCGTAGACCGTACGAAGAAATTTCAGGTGACGGTCTTGTTGGCAGGGTGGTAATAAAGACGGACTCGGGCAACCCCCGGGATCTTAGGAGGAAGCTTCACGAATTTGCCGGGATTCCGCTCTATGCCCTCGGGGTATCAGAAGATGGAAGATCTCTAGAGATGCACAGAAAATTTCTTGAGACGGCAAAGAGATTTCTTAAAGATGCAACCTTCGAGTACGTCCAATCTTACCCAACATTTTTTAGGGAAAAATTTGCGGGATTCCCTTGTTAGTTGACTTGGAAGCGTAGCAAAGCAGCCACGCCGCCCAAATTGTATAGCTGAGAACCTTTTTCATGTTCACTCCCAATGAAGAACACCCTACCGCCATACTTCTCGGCGTTCTTGCAAAGCTCTTCCAGCTTTTTTTTCTCGTTCAAAGACACGGTCTTTATCAGCCGATCAGAAACCAATAGAGTCTCGACAGCACCGGCGTTGACGCTTTTCTCAACCTCACCAAAGCCATAGGCAACTAGCCTTGGATCTTTAGAAAGGCGAGACAACAGCTCGTCAACAAGCCTCGAATCACGGACTATAAGCGTATCTTCCAATATTTTGGATAGTGTGCCCCTGCTCATTACCTCTCTTACACCAGGCGCCCCGACACTCGATGTGGATTCCTCAAAGATGTTTAGTGCGCGGTGCTTATCCTTCAGGTATTTCCCAAACTCATTTTTTGTAAAGCCAGGGCCGGCAAGTACGATGGTGTATGTTCCGTCCTTGACTGTTCTCATCAATTCCTCTTCTATTGAATTGAAGTATTTTGATCTTAAAGAGCCCCTGTCAGCAGTCTCCAAGTACTTTCCAGGAATATTAGAAGCGATTGAAACTACTTCATGCACTTCATAATCCTTTATAATGTAAATAGTTGCTTCCTGATCGTCCAAGGTAACTACTATCACCTTGGGTCTCGATTTTTTTACTGCCCTGTCAAGGCGCTCTTCAAAGAATGAAGTCCAATTCTCTTTAACTAGAGTGACTCGATCTCGCGGGCTTAAGGCAAACGAATGGTAAGAGCCGAGTATGTTCATGTCTTCAGGAGCCGAAACAATCTTACCTCTTACCCTGAGCTTTCCTGTAAAGCTCTGAATTCCAGTGTCTTCAACTACAATACATAGGAAAACGCGCCTCCTACCCACGCGTTCCTCCTGATCTCCTCTGGTAACTTTGATCTCACGAGTGGTATTTCCGCAGATCTGATCGCCCATTTCGATCATGTTGTAAAGGTGCCACAAGTCGTCTTCATCTTCCACCTCCAGCTCCACATACCTTTTTTTCTTGTCTAGCTCAATAACTCGCAAACTTCAGCACCATTCCAATAACGATATTTGTAACACTTTTGAATTTTCCTTGTCGCACTATGTCTGATTATGAGTTCAATATAAGGGATGCCAGACTTGAAGATTTGGATTCGATCTACAAGATTGAGTTAGAATCATTTCCAGACCCTTACCCGCGTGGGTTGTTGAAGGCTTTCTTCTTTTTACCAGGTTCGATTCTTGTAGCGGTTTCTAGAATGGAGATCATCGGTTATGCCATCGGTCTACTTAGGGAAGATGAGCTGGGGCACATAATATCAATAGCAGTTGCAGAGAAAGAAAGAAGACGCGGAGTGGGCAAAGCCCTCCTGGGGGGGCTCATAGAAAGACTCTCCGGATCGGGCGTAAAAAAGATTGTCTTGGAGGTAAGAAAGTCCAATTTTGAGGCAAAGTCACTCTATCAGAAGTTTGGATTTGAGGCAAAAAAAGAAATCAAAGGGTATTATAAAGACGGAGAAGCGGCTGAAGTAATGGAGCTCACTTTGTAATATCGTCGAAGACCATGATTTTTATATTCTGGGGCCTCTTAGCGATGTTTCCTATCCTTGCACCAACCAGATATGATACCCCTTTGCTATTTGATATGTCAAGAAGGCGCTGTGTTATCACTCCGTCGAAAATGACTGCGAATGGCTTGCTCTCGGAGCTCTGCAAAAGCTCTGCAAGCTCACGAACTGCTACTTTTTGCTTGACTTCCCAATTCTCGTCGGTCAGGACCCCTTCCAGACTGCCCTGCAGCTCATTTACCAACGAACGGAGCTTCTCAAGATCAGACTCGGGGATTTCCAAACGAGGCGCGGGTTTCTCTGGTTCAGGTTTTTCAGGCGTCTCTGCCACTTCGGGCTTTTGCGGCTCGGGCAAGCTTACAGCCTGCTCTTCGACCTTGGAATGCTTTGGCTTGACTTCGACCTCAGTGGTGTGATCTCTTTTCTTTTCGCCCATCATGAGCAGGTATTGTTCTGCAGGTATCTTCGCCCTCAGATACTTTGCTAGCTCCTTCCCAGTCAAGTCCTCGACTTCCTTCCCTGGGGGGGCTCTAGCGACGTAATCAATGTCGGCAACTTGGAACAGTTCGCGGAGGATCAGCTCCCCTCCCCGGTCGCCGTCCACAAATGCGATAATTGTTTTCTTCTTGCTTAGTTCTTTAATTGTGTCTGGAACTGAGGCGCCATCCATCCCTATTACATTCTTGTACCCGTGGCGAAGCATGTTTACCACGTCTGCACGGCCCTCAGTAACGATGACTGTGTCGGACTTGTCAACATCTGGCCCGCATGGCAAATTGTCAGGACCGTATTTGCCTATGGCATGGACCCTGACAGACTTCATTATTTCCTCAGACAGCTCCTTAATTTCGAATGCGCCTTCAGTCTCCCAATGGATCAGTATGTCACGTGCCCTATCAATTATCTTGCGCCTCTTTTCTTCCCTGACATCCTCAATTTTTTTGATCTCGACCCGCGCCGTGCAGGGACCAACTTTGTCGATAGTCTCGATCGCTGCTGCAATAATGGCAGTTTCCACACGATCCAAACTTGAGGGAATGACTACCTCTCCGAATGACTTTCCGGATTTCGATTCCATGTCCACCTGTATCCTGCCGATTCGCCCACTTTTCTGGAGTTCTCTTAGATCCAAATCTTCCCCCAGAAGGCCCTCGGTCTGGCCGAATATCGCCCCAATCACGTCAGGCTTGTCAACTACTCCGTCAATTTCAATATTTGCGTAAATAGTATACTTTGCAGTTGTTGGCGTGCCGCCCATATACCATGCCCCCCAAAAAATCAGGCCGTATCCAGGCCAAAGGCGGCGGAATTATTGTTCTGTAAATAAGTGAACTTCATGTGAAACAAGACTCCTTATCCACTCTATAACATTGTTCAAATTCATAAAAAAACAATTAACTTAAAAACCTTGCTATCTCGGACAGAGAAGGCGCAACAGATCAGATGCTTCAGTGTTGGAGCTGAAGTACCGCCTAACGGGGTCCAAGAGCGATATGAGCCCATCGGAGACGCCATTTTTCAGGTCAAGAGGATGAACAAGACCTGCCCTGTATGACTCAATTAGCTCATTCTGTGTTTCAAAAGAGATGTTGCCCCCGTATTTTGCTGGGCGCGATAGCTCAAAGGAGCGATCCCACATGAGTATGTATTTAGCGATGTCCAATACAGGATTCATCTCAATCGTCTTTGGCGGGCAGTAGGCAGAGGCTATCTTCGATCGTATTTGTTCTGGCGAATCATGAATGAATATGCAAGTGTCAGGCTTCGATTTGCTCATCTTCATATCTATAATGCCCTCCTCGTCCCCTATTACATCCATCCTGCCTCCACCTTGGAGAGCAGAGAGAAGCGGCGTGTGCACAGCTACCGGCTTTTTGATGGAATAAGCCTCAGCCACCTCCCTTGCGAGTACATGTGCACGCCTCTGATCCATCCCACCCAAGCAGAAATCCAGATCCAGGTAAAAGATGTCCTCTACCTGCATGCAAGGGTATATTAGCTTTGAGAAGTCGATCGAAGCTTCATCCTCCTTTCTCCCCATAATTGTAACAGCCCTTTTAATCCTAGACAGGGAAAGCTGCTTTGCCGTTCTCAATATGCCCTCCCAGTATGCTTTGTCCTCAACAAGCGCATCCGCCTTTACGATATTTACTTCGGATAGGTCTATCCCTAGCGCCGTTAAGGAATGCTCGATATATTTTGCGCAAGCATGGATTTTTTTGAGGTCCCCGCCGAATTTGTCGTTGATCCAGGCATGCCAAGTCGCTTCCAAGAGGGTCATCTTGATTCCGGCTTTCATCATATCCCTAAACTTGTTCACCCAGATTAGCCACCCTAAATGGAAGAGCCCTGATGGCTCAACCCCGATGTATCCCTTTGGAGACGAGGATGTTTGTAATGCTGTTATTGCATCCTCCCTTGTGATTATTTCAAGAGCGTTCCTTGATATCAGATCAACCCTTGACTCTACATCCATATCCTATACCAGCCTAGACGGCAGCCACCGTGTAGCCCGATGCTAACACCCAACCCCATTGAGGGAAATTCCTTCCCGCTCGGATGGGCTCTCTACACCGGGCAGTGTCCGGCGGCTGCCAATGACCATTAATTTCAAGTTTACCTATTTAAGTTGATTCTTGGAAAACACAGCAGGACTGTTGCGGGTGTGGGTTAGGTCGCACTCATCGCTGAGCTTGCGCTCTTCTCGATTGACTCCTTCTACCCGCGATTTCGTCCTGCTGCGCTCAGCTCCCACTTCATCGCACTATATTATCTGCTCAGCCCCGAAATAAACTTTCTAAATGCACCAATTTTGTGAAATCTACTTCCATTGCTACAGCAGGATTAAAGATGCCAAAATTCACTAAAATTTGGGGATGGATTTCCCCAAGGATGCCTATTTCCATGCCGTCAACATTAATGCTTGCGACCCTGCCATCGATGAACAGCCGGGAGGACGCCCGCTTTAGTTCTACGTCCTTAGAGAGATTTTTAAACAACGAGAAAGCCACCGCCTGGATCTCTTCAAAACTCACACGGGCGTCGCTCGCGACTGCGCCGAGATGGTTAGCCATTTTCGGGGCACCATTCTCGAGGATGACTACTGGTCCGTATTCGAAGATTTTTTGTGGATAATCAACATGGGCATTTGCCGACATAAAGCCCAACAGCTTTGGCAGCAACATGTCGCGGAGCAAAGCATATTCCGATGACACCGGCTTCGCTACTTCGACCAACGGGCGTTCATGAAGCATTGGCTTTTCCACAATCAAATCACGGCTACTGAGAACATATGTTGCTACCTCTATGAACCCCATACCGATCATGAGATCCCTTATTCTTTCCCTCAGCCTGCTTCCCTCCAACGGTTTCCCGATCGTATGGACTCTTGGGAAAAGTGGCGGGACTTGGTTAAGGCCGTATGCCATCATAACGTCCTCTATTAAGTCGACCTCATGCAGTATATCCACCCTGTAGGGCGGTATTTTCGCTCGTATTGCCCCGTCTGGGAGGGTTTCAGTCGCGTACCCCATTCGCTTAAGTAGAGAAATGACCTCCGAAGTTGTTAGATCTAAGCCTGAAATCTCCTTAGCTCTTGCAAGCTTAAGATCCTGAAAAGACTCTGCCAAGATGGGCGTTCTCGAAACCTTGCCCTTTTTTTTCACCTCGACGAACTGCAGCGAGCCGCCCCTCTCCAGAGCCGAAGTTGTCATTATGTTAAGGCAGATGTTAATGGACCTCGTGTCAAGTCCAGTTACGTCGATTAAAAGGTTAGTAGTTGCTTCAGACACCCGGGTTTCCTCGCTGTTTATAATAGGGGGCATCGACAGGACTTTATCTTTAGAATCGACCAAAAGCGGGAAGAGCAGGCTTTTTGAGATTATATCTGCGTACTCTTTTCCTTTAGGAGTGAGCTCAAGCACTTCCCTTCCGCTTAATTCTGAGGGGTGATCCAAGGGGGTGAAACGTATTTCTTCTGGCAGTCTTGCTTCGTAAAGCAAAGGAGGGGAGATCTTATCTAAATCGTAAACTCCTATCGAAGCCTTCCTTCTATTTGACCCATAGGTGTTGTGAAGCTTCTCTTGCAGCTGCATCAGCTGACGCAATGCCTCTTCATTCAGCGATACCCCCTTCACAGCAGCAGCTACAATCAAGGGGCGAACCGCATCAACAGACTCTGAAACTATCAGTTCTATTGGGGAACCTGCATATTCTTTGTAGCTATAAAATGAACCGATCCCAAGGTAGTTTCTGATGGCCCTTGACATTCCCTCTGCGCTGAAAAGGTCAGGTCGATCGGATGTGACCTCTACAACTATTTCCATGCCATTGGAAGACTCTAACTCGCATTTCATTGCTGTCAAAAGATCTTCAAGCTCTGAAGGCGCGAGATCTTTACCGACAAGAGACGAGAGATCTGCTCTATTCAAGGTTATTACCGGCATGCCCTACCACCACCCCCAACTCCTGAGTTTGCTCAAGTCGTTAGTATGGAGCTCTCGGATATCATTAATGCCCAAACGGATCATGGCTAACCGGTCTATGCCGATTCCCCAGGCTATCACTGGAAATGTAATCCCGAGTGGACCCAAGACCTCGGGTCGGAACATCCCAGCTCCCAGGCACTCTATCCAACCTAACTTCGGGTGCTCGACATAAGCATCAATGCTCGGTTCGGTGAACGGGTAATAACTCGGCCTGAACTTTATGCGTTTAAATCCTAGCTGCCTCGAAAATTCCTGCAAAATCCCTAGCAGATGCCTTACATTGATTCCACGATCCCCGACTATCCCGTCAAGCTGGCAAAATTCGACCATGTGGCGCGAATCGATCAAATCGGGTCTGAAGACCTTTGAGAGGCTAAATGCCTTGACCGGGGGGTCCTTATGGGAGTGCAAATAACGGACAGAATTTACGGTCATCTGAGTCCTCAACAGAGGACGTGCTGCCGTCGCAATATCCCATCTGTAGCCCCACCCCTTCGATCCAGTATGCCCCCCTGATTCATGCACGGCTCTAACGGATTCAATAAGCTCTGACGGGGCATCAATGCTTACACTCACGTTCTTTACTTGGAAGCTGTCATGGACTGCTCGAGCAGGATGGTCTTGAGCCTGAAAGAGAACATCAAAGTTCCAAAATTCCGTTTCGACGAATTGGCCTTCAGTCTCTTCAAAACCCATATTGAAAAGGATTTCCTTTACTTCCTTCAGGAACTCCAGGTAAGGGTGTTTTTTGCCAATTTTGAGCTCGGGTGGCGCGGCGGATACATTATAAGGACGCAGGCTGATCTCGCGCCATTTCCCAGTCCTTATGTCATCAGAGGTCAGAACGCTCACGGTTGCCCTTCGATCTAGGTGTGCACCTGGGACTAATTCAATTACAATTTCTTTTTGATCTTTCTTGACGACAAGGCCTCTAGATATGAGTTCCCGCAAAATATGGCATTCTTCCTCGTCAAAAGATTGCGGACCGTTTTTAATTTTGGTGAGCAGGGATCCATAATAGCTAGGCACATCTTTTTTCAGGATAACATATGGACCGCCGGGTCCCTTCTCAATCGAGAAGGCCCCAGTTTTTCTGCCCCAACCAAGGACAGGCGATATCTCGTTTTGTTTTAGGACGGCAGACAACTCCTTCAGGGAAACTTGGCCTCCTTTTTGCTTCAGGAAGACCATAAGCCTTTTTTCGGGCATGCCTTGAGATTCGCAGTACTTTCCCTCATCAGTCAGAAAGAATTTTTCCTTTACCGATTCGGTGATCTTAACATAACCTTTTTGTGCCAAAAGGCTTGAGATCGGAAATATTGAACTTTCAGGAATGCCCATCTTACTAGCGATGGTCGAGGAGTCTGCCTTCCCACCGAGCAGATCAAGGGTATTGAGAAATTCGACTTCTGATTGGCTGAGAGACATCCCAACAACCCCTTCGCAGCTCAATTCTTTCTTAGCACATAACCTCGTTCGTCTATCTCTTTATTCCTTATCCTGGAGGAAGAGATCGGTCTGCCGTCTTTAGCAAGCAAAAAATCATGAACAAATATTTTTAAGGGCGGCATGCCCTTCTCGAGCCTTATTCGGTTGGCCCTCTCAGCATTCTCGAGCGTTTCCTGGGTCACCACTACGCCGCATACTCCAGGATCTTCCGAGAGGGGGCCAAACGCATCATGAAGCTCAATCAGTTTAGCTCTTTCGATCAGGTGCTGTATAATGAGAAAGGCTTTAACCTGACCCATCCTTTGGTTAAAGTCCTGGATTTCATTTTTACCCATCTTCTTTGCAAATTCATCAGAAGTTACTCCGACGATGACAACTTCTCCCAACTCGAATGCCTTCAAAAGAAGCGATTCGTGGCCCTTGTGAAAGTGATCGAATGTTCCTCCGACAGCTACGAGGGGGAGTTTCAAGCTTTATTCCTTCTTAGGAGAGACGGAGTAGATCGATTTTATGAATGAAGGCCCAGAGCATTTTTTGCATTGCCCCATGTCCTTAAAGATGTAATCACCAGGGGCGAAACTCCTTTCCTCAACTTGCCCGCAGTTTCTGCAAGCTATCACAGTTATTACATTTTCAACCTCTTCTTTTGGAGCAGATTTGCCTGAAAGGAAGTATACGCCCCAAGACGCGGCGAGAAGCACAAGACCCACTATCATAATTACCATACTCAAGTCAGCCAGCTCTTCAAACAGAGAAACTGAAATGAATAACACAAATGCGATCAATGTGAGTATTATAGAAACAATCGTATTTCTTTGAGATTTTTGCACCATAACCACCTTCATTGCCCTACTCCCATGGTATTGCCGATCCCCGCAACGATCACTATATCTCCTTCTTTGGTCCTTTCTGAGATCATTTTCTTTACGCGCTCAACTATTACATCGGAGGCTTCGACTACCTCCTTCTTTATAGTTGTCAATGCCTCTTCTAGCCCCATCTTACATACGATTGCGTCTATTGGGATCTTGTATTTTACTGCCACCTCTTCTATCTTGTATTTCTCGGGACCAGGATCGCCTATCGCTGCGCCCACTCCCTCAACAACTTCTCCTGTGTTTTCACCTTCCAATTTCGAGGCGGCATCGATCATGATTATCCGGCTGACTTTTCCTTCCAACCCTTCCACCAATTCCTTGACTGCCTCTCCTGGCTTCCCTACAACGCCCCCTGGACCTTCTGCCTTGAGTACAATGACTTTCCTTTTTTCAATATCAACTTCAGAGTAAATTATGTCCTCTGCGATCCTCTTTTGTGGCGATCCGAAGATGAGTTTTGATGCTACGAGCGGCCCAAGCCCATCGCCTATAGGCTTCCCAGCCGTGAATGTAGTTTGGGCAGCATAGTATGCCTCGGCCTGTTTCATTATCATGGGTAACTGCATGTCGAGCTGGACAAAAATCATCAGACTCTTTGTTTTCTTGCCTAGAAGCAAGAAGTGCCTTACCACTTTGTATATGTAATTTACTGCAGTCGCTGCTTCCAGTATCACTTCAATGTTCTCTTTTTCGGTCTTTGTTGCCTTTGGTGCAATCCGGGATACAAATTCTACAGACCGCGAACGCCTAATGTCAAGCAGGTGCTCCAATCTTTTTAGCACTCCGAAGGGGTCAAGGCTTACCGGCTCAATTGTGAAGAATTCGAGGAAACCCGAAATGTCCCCACGCAGGTCTATTCCTTCAGGAGCAAATGACTTGATGCTGTTAATTGCATCCTCTTTGCTCTTTGTCGCAAGTTCTTCCAAACGGACAACAGCTTTCTCTACATTCCTTTGATAGGAATAGAGCTGTAACCGCTGATTAAAAGTGATGATAACTGCAAAGAACAGCACCATCCATACGATATTAAGGAGCACGGAGGTCATGTCGCCTCCGCCGAATAGACCTTGATTTATGGGAAGCACGCTTTCCACCACGAGAACGTTATTTTTGACATCATTCTTGGTTATATTTATTTGGTTACTTTCAAGGCTTTAAAAGATGAAGAGGCCGCCAGCTTCCGCGGGTTCCCGGACCCTCTCGGCGTCCAGTACAACCGCAGACGTTTGGTGGTTTAACTACCGTGTTCGGGATGGGAACGGGTGGAACCCACCAACTTTGGCCGGCGTGCCGAAATATAGAAAAAGCAGGGGGTTTTTAAACCTTACTCTTACTGGCCTTCTTCCATAACTATCATGGTCATCGTGGAACGTACTTTGTCCAACTGCCGGATCTTCTTGGTCACCATCTCTCGCAGCTTCTCAAGGGTATCGGACTCGATCATGACAATTATATCATAGACTCCATAAACCATGTAAGCCGTTTTGACTTCAGGTATCTTTTTGATGTTCTCAAGGACCTCTCTATCTGTTCCTGCTTCGACATTAACCAACACAAAGGCGAGGGGCATTAAACCACCATTAATATTTATTGCAATGACTGCTTATAACTTTTGTTTCATAAATTAACACAAAAAGATAGTGATAAAAGTCAGCTTTTGAAATATTTTCGTCGCTGTAAATGCCAACTTTCACGGGTGGCAGGAATGAAATGCGGTATTGTGATACATGGACCTGAAGCTATCGACACTGGGTTAGCGACTCAGGTAATAGATTTGCTTTCAAACTACGGGGAGGTAAAAGCGTGCGTTGGCGGGTCAACAGGGGTTATTGCAGCCATTGATGCCGGGCTCGAAGATATAATCGAGATTTCAAGAGTTGAGCTTCCCTCAGAGGCACTCAAAAGGCTTGAGGCTGAAGCGGATGTTTTAGTTCTTGTAAATTATTGCAAACAAGAAGAGACGGGCATAGAGTTTGGCAGGGCTGTGGCTTCGAGGGCAGGGGTGACAAAACCGTTAGTTCAGGTAGATAGAGATTTTGTTATAAGCTGGAACGCTAAAGGAGACGATTTGGCAAAATGGATCTCGGATAAGTTATCAAAGAGGCTAATACTTCCAACAAAAAAAGACCAGATTCCGCCGAGGGCCCGGAGGATCTCAGGAGCAATCAAAGGGGAAAATGTGTGGATAAATGGGGTGGTAGTTGGCAAGGCTGTTAGCGATATGGTCGAGCTTTTTGAAGACAGATATGGAAAAATAAAGTTTTCTGGAGTTGAAGTTAAAGAGCACGTTTTGAGCAGGTTAAAGCTTGAAGGACTCGACAAGGCGATAGTGCGCAGCGGCACGGTTAGAAGAACCCAGAATACGCCAAAAGTGAAACCTACTGAGAAGAAAGAAATCGTCTGTATAATTGACCACGACGCTGAAAAGCTTGCTCATAAATGCAAAGAAGCGTCTGCCGTTATAACGGTGGGAGATGACACGACAAAGACTGCTGGCAACATACTAAGCAGATATGGTGTGCCAGTAATTGGTGTTACTGACGGGGATGAAGACGGGATCTGCACAGAAAAGAATTATGCAACAGGGTCTGTAATTTTTACCCTTGAGAGGGGGACTGATGATTTGGCAGGGAAGCTCATTAGAGAACGACTATTCAAAGATGCAAAAGAGATCCCATTTACGGATTTAGCAGAACTTGAAGCCAAGATCAGGAAGATATTGGAATTCACGCGTATTGAAAAGGTCGAACGACCATCCTAAACTTGTTTTGAAAAAGGCAAAGATTAACGGATCGAGCACAATAAGGAACGAGCAAGTAGAAAAATTTTGTTTTTAGGAGAGCCGCAGAGAGTTTTCAGGGCGAACGCTTGCAAAAACTTTTAAATAAAGCCGTTATAAAAAATGTATGGAATTTTGTTTCAATGGCTACCAACAACTCCAAAAAAAGATCATCAATAGCGAGATCTGTACCTTATGCGGGGCATGCGAGGTAGCCTGTCCGATGAATGCGATTGAAATAACAGAGACAAACAACTCACAGGTTTACGATTGTAATGAAATAGTCCCGGAGTGCAGGATATGCTATGACATATGCCCTCACACGGGACCTAACATCCAGAAGGTTTTTGATGATTTCTCCAAAGGAACGAACTTCATTCCCGGAATAGGGAGGTTTTATTCGATAAAAATTGCACGCAGTACGTTCAGCGACATAAGGGAACTCACAGGAAGCGGGGGCGTTGCGACATCGCTATCCCTTTGCGCGCTTGAAGAGGGCCTTGTAGATGCTGTGGTGGCATCTGAAACAAAGAGGCTAGGGGACATGAAGGCCCACTTCAAGCAAAAGGTTCCTCCAATAAGCGACTTTCTACCGTCTATGCTAAGTTTGGATTTTCATCCAGCGGCGGTCGCCAAAGCATTTGACTCATTGATTAAAGGATATTCAGGTTCCAGAGTAGCATTTGTGGGAGTCCCCTGCCACATGATAGCCATGAGAAAGCTGCAAATATTTGGTCACAAATCGAGCGATGAGCTAGGTCCTCTCATCAGCCTTTTCTGTCTTTGGAGCATCTCTTCACTAAAGGATCTTGTCGAAAGCCTTCAGGAGAAGGGGATAGACAAGGCCAAAATCAGAAGCATTGAGCTGGACTCGGAGTTTAATGTTAACCTTAGTTCCAATAGGATCAAGATCCCAATGAAAGAAATTTGGGAACGTGTAAGAGAGGGTTGTAAAACTTGCCAAGATCTCACAGGATTGGTTTCTGATGTTTCGGTAGGGAGGGTAGAAGGGGTCGCGCCTGACTGGTCTTTGTTGATCATTAGATCAAAAGTTGGAGAAGAGCTAGTAAACAGAGCAATAAGAGGGAAATACATCGAATGTTCAGACGTGGACCCTTCTGTTAAAGAGAGCCTGATTTCGCTAAGCATGAAAAAGAAGCAGTTTGCAGAGGAGGAATACAAAAAAGACATAGAGAGAGGTTTGTTAACTCCTGAGGCTTTCGAAGTACTTCAAGAGAACATTGTCGGCTAAAATGGCTCGTAAACATTTAGTGGGGCTGGAGGGACTTGAACCCCCGACATGCGGGTTTCCCCGCCTAGCCGCTCCAGAAGAAAATCATCCCTAAAGGTCATATTTTCTTCTATGAAGCCTCTGGAGCCCTTAACGAGGCGAGGGTTTCCCCTTCGCCTTGCCGTCATACCGTGCTAGACCACAGCCCCACCAAATCCAGAGAAAATAAACAGGATTATATAAACCTAATTTGGCGCATCTCTGAGCTTGAGAAAAGTTCACGTTAACTGCCCAGATTTTTTGTGTTAATCATGGAGCCTCAGGCGGGGTTTGAACCCGCGACCACCGCCTATTTGGGTCATATCGCCAACTTACCAAGGCGGTGCTCTACCAGGCTGAGCCACTGAGGCGCCGATATCTAACCGTCACATAAGGTTAATTAATTTTTTGCAAGGCCAATAACCGTTATAAAAACAAAAGAAGCATTCAAATATAATGACCCGAAAAAGGCAGGCGAATGCATTGAAATGGAGTTATACAGGACCGCTGGCAGTAGCCTCTATTTACTCAACAATATTCATTTCAATATCAATTTCGCCATGGTTCAATTGGTTAGAAAATGCACTTAGTGACCTAGGAAATCTAAGAAATCCCTCGGCGCCATTTTTTAATGGAGGATTGCTAATATCAGGACTTCTAATTTTTGCATACAGCATAAAAGGATTCAATATCAAAACCCCTCTCACTGCAAAATTTTTAGCCCTAACAGGCGCTTCGCTTCAATTGGTAGGAGTTTTCTGCGAGAATTATGGCAGGATCCATTTTTACGTCTCAATATTGCTGTTCCTGCTTTTGCTCTTAACAGGACTTTCCTATTTCTATGAGACCAAGAGTCGCTTGGCTTTGTTAATTCTGTTGGCTGTTCCGTTTTGGTGGCTACATTTTAACAATGTTGCTTTTCCAGGCGCAGCAGTGCCAGAATTGATTTCTTCACTATTAACGCTTCCATGGCTCATCGAAGCTTTCATCAGAAGCGAAAGATCAGCAAACATAAACTAGCCCATTTCATTAACAGGATGTCGATAGTAAAAAAATGCAGAAAAATTGAACAAGAAAACAAAAAGGACGAGAATTTTTCTATACTAATGCACTTCCATAAATGGTTATTCGGAATTTTTTATATTTTCGGTTTCTAAGGTATAATCAGGAGGGGATTATGAAAACGACATTGAAAGAGGAATTCCCGAGTGTAATTGATGTGGCATACAGCGAGTACAAGAGGCACAAACATGTCTCAGAGATAATGAGCAAGGAATTGAAATACATTGAACAGGAAAGGACTATGCTTGAAGCCGCAAGATTAATGGGAGAGCACCACATAGGAAGCCTTCTTGTTAGAGGGCAAGAACGACCGCTTGGGATCGTCACAGAAAGAGATCTTCTGACAAGAGTTATTGCCGCAGATAAAAAACCAAGCGAGGTAAGAGTCTTTGATGTATATTCACCGAGACTTGTGACCATAAGACCGCAGGCTACAATCAGGGAAGCTGCAAGAACGATGATAAAGCAGAAAGGAAAGTTGGTAGTGACGGAAGATCGGAAAGCGGTCGGAATAGTGACCGCATCAGACCTCATAAAGTCACTGCCTGAGGCTCCCGAAACTACTGTTTTGGTAAAATACTTCATGACCAGAAAAGTTAGGACCGTAGATCCTGAGGAAAAAATTTTAGACGCTGCAAAGATCATGGGGAAAGAAAGAATTGGATCGTTAATAGTAACTAAGGAAGGCAAGCCGTGGGGGATATTCACCGAAAGGGATCTGCTTTCTAAGGTGATTTACAAGGAGGTCTCTCTTGAAGAAGAGGTGCAGAAGTTCGCTTCTTCGCCATTGATTACTATCGAATCAGATTGGAGCATACATAGGGCAGCCATGCTAATGGCCTCAAGGCACGTGAGGAGGCTACCCGTTTTAGAGGATGGAGAACTATCGGGCATAATAACCGCAAGAGATCTGGTCGAAGCATACTCAATGTAAGCCAAAATTAATTAGAACGTTAGAAGTAGATAGAAATGGAGGAGGCAGTTTTGCCTTATTATGTACTTCTATCCAACCTAACAGCAGAAGGAAGGAAGACAATAAAGGAAAAACCCGAAAGGATCAAGGAGGTCAACAAGGAAATCGAGGCGCTGGGTGCTAAGATGATACACCAGTTCGCGACGCTGGGGCCATATGACTTTGTGAATATAATCGAAGCGCCGTCCAACGAAGTTGTTTACAAAATATCTGCTGAGTTCGGTTCAAGAGGCACCGTAAAAATACTATCTATGCCCGCAGTCCCCGTTGATACATTCATAAAAGACCTCAAAACCAAGTGATTTCCTGAGTTTCACTTTTTTATTTCTTGGCGCAGAGGTGGATATTCATGAAATTCAAAACCAAAGAGCTAGTAAACTATCAGACCAATAGTATTGTGAGCAGCGTGCTATTGGACGAAGATTGCGGCAGCCTTACAATTTTTGCTTTCGACCAAGGGCAAAAGCTGAGCGAGCACACCGCCCCTTACGATGCATTTATACAAATCATTGAAGGGCACGCTGAAATAACAATCCAGGGAGAGAAACACCTCTTGGACGAAGGAGATTCCATAATCCTCCCTGCGAACAAGCCACATGCAGTAAATGCATCGAAGAGGTTTAAAATGCTTTTATTTATGATCAAAAAATAGCTTTTTTAAATTGGTGCGGGGAGTGGGATTTGAACCCACGAAGGCCTTCGCCAAAGGATAACCCATCTTAGAGATCTTGAGTCCTTCCCCTTTGACCTGGCTAGGGGATCCCCGCCCAGGGAAGATAAGAAATCCCAGGAATATTTAAGCATAAAGCTAATCTGGTCTTTCCTGGGAATTCACAGCAGGATCATTGCCCGAACAGATATGGCAGAAGGAACATTGCGACCAGAAGGGCGCCCATTGCGACGATGAATATGTAGCTGATTTTTTGTTGGCGGCTTGCCTTCTTAAGCTCCTCTTCATACTTCTTTTTGCAGATATCGCTGCAGTATTTTTCGCCCTCGGGAATCGCATTACCGCAAATTACGCAATGGCTATGTGGACCCCATTTTTCTTCATAGCTTTTCTTTGACACCATAATCACCTTTAAGGGACGATCAACGTGCCTATTCCCTCTTTCAAGTCAGCACTAGCGGCTAGGATATTCATGGGGTTTGTCCCATCTATTATCTTTGTGGTAATCCTGGATCTTTGAATAATCCTGAGAGCCACAGGATCAAGAAGCTCATATTCACCGGCTCTTGTGCCGATCGACTCTAGAATTTTGCCCAGTTCCGAAATAGAAACTTTGCTCAGGCGCCTAGCGCTAGGATCTTTTCTTGGATCAGAGGTGTAGACCCCATCAACGGTTGTTGTATTGATTAGCAAATTTGAATTAGTGAATTCCGCCAAGACGCACGCTACGGCATTAGTGGACTGTCCTGGCTGGAGCCCGCCCATTACAATTACCTTACCCGTCTCCTTTGCCTTCTGCATCTCCTCATAGCTGGTAGGAACGAAAGGGCACGCAATATCCCCCAACGCTATAGAAAATAATTTTGCGTTTAGATTGGCGATCTGTATTCCAATAAAATCACACGTGGACTCGTCAGCACCTTGTTGTCTCGCCATTTGAATGTAATACCTGGCAGGAGCTCCGCCACCCACTACGACATTCACTTCTTGACCCTTCGAAACGAGCTCCTTGACTATATCTGCGTATTCCGAAAATCTTGCTTGCTTATCGAAGGTAGGAAACAGAACGTGGCCGCTGAGCTTGATGGTTATCTTCAAACCGAGCACCGATGAGACTTAATAGTATAAGTTATATAAAGGTTTGAAGGATTCACGGATTCCGAGGTTCGAGTGTTGTCTAGCACTGAAAGGAGCTCTCTTGAGACATACAGGCTAAAGAAGTTGATAGAGGATCTGGAGTCCAAAGAGGGAAAGGCGACGGAGCTGATATCGCAGTACATTCCACCCAATAGGCAGATATCGGATGCGATGTCGAACCTCAGAGAGGAGCTAGGAACCTCAGCTAACATAAAATCGAAGTCTACTCGAAAAAATGTTCAGGATGCGATAGAGAGCATAATCCAAAAATTAAAACTGTTCAGAACCCCTCCGAAAAATGGCCTCATAATATTTAGCGGGGCCATTCCTAGGGGTGGACCTGGGACCGAAAAGATCGAAACATACGTAATTGAACCACCCGAGCCAATAAGCCTTTTCCTTTACAGGTGCGATTCTAAATTTTACCTTGACCCAATCAAGGAGATGCTGGTTGAGAAAGAAATCTACGGATTACTCGTGATGGACAGGAGCGATGCCACCTTTGCGCTGTTGAAAGGTAGAAGAATAGAAATTGTAGAAACGATCACCTCAGGAAGCCCGAGCAAGCATGACGCAGGAGGGCAATCCGCGAGGAGGTTTCAGCGAATAGTCGAAATTGCAGCGCATGAATTTTACAAAAGAGTCGCAGAACACGCTGAAAAGATCTTCTTACCAATACCCAACCTCAAGGGGATTATAATTGGCGGACCTGGACCTACCAAGAATGAGTTCTACGAAGGGAACTTTTTGCACTATCAACTTCAGGACAAGGTGCTTGCGGTAGAGGATCTGAGCTACACCGAAGAGCCAGGCGTTTATGAGCTTGTCGAGAAGGCCAAGGATGTACTGAAGAACGTAGAATTTCTGAAGGAGAAAAAACTCGTGCAGGATTTCCTTTACCTACTTGCCAAGAACAGCGGGCAAGTCACATATGGTGAAAAGGAAGTTCGCGAAAAGCTGGAAAAAGGGGCTGTAAAGACCCTCATTCTTTCAGCCGACCTTGGGACTACGCGCTTTAAACTAAGGTGCATCGCATGCGGCAATACCAAAGAGGTCACCTACACAAAACAGCAGATCGCAACAATGTCAAGGAAAGAGATTTGTGAAAAGTGCGGCGGAACAATGGAAGTCGAAGAAGAAAAAAGCATAATCGAAGAGCTCGCAGAACTTGCAGACAAAACAAATGCAAAGGTTGAAGTCGTTTCCACGGAGACGGATGAGGGGAAAATGCTGATGAATTCCTTTGGTGGCGTAGTTGCTATTCTCAGGTTTTCAGGACAGGAGCAGTAGTTCAAGGTCTATTCATTCTTCGGGATTTCTCGATTGCTGCTGAAACGGCCTCGCCAACGATCTCTGAAAATCCTTTGGCGTCCATTACCCGCAGGGCTTCTTCGGTCGTGCCGCCAGGGGAGGCGACCATTTTTATCAGATCTAGGGGAGAGCATCCTCCGCTCAGAACCATTGTGGCGGCTCCGCGGCAAGTTTGTGCAGCAAGCACCCTTGCCATGTCTTCGCTCAGGCCCTTATCAACTGCGACCTTTTCCAAGATGTTCATCATCAAGGCGAAATACGCCGGACCGCTCCCGCTGATTCCGGTTATAGTGTCCAGTTCATCCTCACTCTCTATGCGAATTGATTTTCCAACGCTAGATAGAAGAGATTCCACAAAAGCAACATCATCTTTGTTTACAAACTCGTTTGCGTAAAAAGCTGACATCGCTTCATTGACAGCTGCGGCTATGTTTGGCATGACGCGGATGACCCTCAGGGGAGCATTGCCAAGAAATGAGAGCATGTGTTTCACCCTGATCCCGGCAACAATGGATATGAGTAGAGGCGACTTCTCAACAATTTTGCTACGATTATCCTGCAAGAGGGCCGGCAGATCTTTGGGCTTTACAGCCAAAATCAAGGCTTCAGACTCGAATATCTCGGCTAATGAGCTGGCCACTTTCAAACCAAATTTTTCGGCGACATTTGCCCTTTCTCGGTCTTGATCGTACACGATCATAGAGTCCTTTCTGATCGCGCCCGATTTGATCCCGCCTAATGCAAGGGAAGAGCCCATTTTCCCATATCCTATCAATCCGATTTTGCTAATCATTTCAACCGAGCCTCCCAATCACGATCAATTCCCTTATGCAGGAATGGCTTTGCCCCTTTCCCTACATAGTCAGAAACAACATGACCGTCGCCAATAAGTATGTATTTTGTGGTGACCAATCCTTCCAGACCAACAGGACCCCTCGCGTGGATTTTGTTTGTGCTGATTCCCACTTCTGCTCCCAAACCATACCTATAACCGTCGCTGAACCTTGTGGAGGCATTATGAAATACTGATGACGAGTCGACCGATCTGATGAATTTTTTGGCTTTTACCATATTCTCTGTAATTATTGCATCGGTATGTTTTGATCCATAGTTGTTTATGTGGGCAATTGCCTCGTCAAGATCTCTAACTACCTTTATTGGAAGAGTCAAGTCGAGGTATTCCGTCCTCCAGTCATTCTCGTCAGCAGCCTCTGCTTTTAGCCCATGGGCTGACAGTATAGAGAAGGCTGTGGGGCAGCCCTTTATTCGCACCCCTTTTTCGATTAGTTCTTTAGCGACTAAAGGGATGAAAATATGCGCAATGTGTGAGTCCACTAGAAGGATTTTCATGGAATTGCAGGCTGCAGGGTATTGGACGCGAGCGTCGACGCAAATCTTTACAGCTTTCTGCACGTCAGCATCAGAATCTACAAAGATATGACAAATGCCAGATGAGTGCCCAAGGACAGGGATGCGCGTGTTTTCTTGTATGTACCTTACGAACTCATTGCTTCCACGAGGGACAATCAGATCGATCATGTCGTCCATTTTAAGCAGAGTGTTTATTGCCGCGCGGCCCTCGACTAGCTGCAAACAACCTTCGGGTAGACCTGAGGCCACAAATGATTCGGAAATGATTTCAAAAAGCGTTCTGTTAGATTCAAGAGCCTCAACCCCGCCTTTGAGAATAACGGAATTTCCTGATTTTACGCACAAGGACGAGATTTGTGGCAATGCATCAGGGCGGCTTTCAAATATCGAGACCACCACCCCAAAAGGAACGGTGACCTTGAAGAGCTCGAGGCGTTCATCCAGTTTAATAGAATACAAAACATGACCAACAGGATCCCTGAGTTTTGCCACGCTTGAGATCATCTTAGAGATCTCTTCGATCTTTGGCTCGTCTAATTTTAGTCTGTCAATTATTGATTTAGATATCTCCCCTTTTTCGAGAAGCACTTTGGCGTTTTCTATGTCCTTTTTATTCGATGATAGTATTTCGTTCTTCCTTTTCAATATTGATTCAGAAGCCAGTACAAGGGCCTTGTTTTTGATCTCGGGGGCGGTCTGCCCCAAGATCAAAGATGCAGCCTTGGCCTGCTTTACCATTTCGAAGAGATCATTTTTCATTTTTGACCCTCGACCCAATCAAAGTGCCTACACGCTCGCCATTGATAATGCGCTCCAGTATCCCGAACTCCCCCCCATTAGCAATCACCATCGGGATTCCGAAGGAGTTTACCATTTTCGCTGCTTTTAGTTTTGTTTTCATCCCACCAAATCCCTTGTGTTTTGATGAGGCTAGATCCTCTACTTCCTGGGTAACTTCAGGCACAAATGAAATTAGTTTTGATGAAGGCAGGCTCGGGTCTCCGGAGTAGAGACCGTCGATATCGGAGAGGATCACTAAAAGGTCGGAATTCAAATGGGTCGCTACGAGTGCTGACAAAGTGTCATTGTCACCGAATTTGATCTCCTCTACTGCGATTGTGTCATTTTCGTTTATTATAGGCAAGACACCAAGGGAGAGGAGAGTCTGGATTGTGTTGACTAGGTTCTTTAGCCGTGTTTTACTTCTGAAATCGTCCCAAGTCAACAATATCTGGGCAACCTTGTAACCTTTTGCAGCCATGAGATCCCTATATGATTCCATCAAAAGCACCTGTCCGACGGCAGCAAAAGCCTGTAGGGAAGAGATCTCATTGTTCTTCAAGGAGTCTGAAATTATGGCTTTCCCTGCTTTGATCGCACCAGAAGAAACCAGGACTACATCGATTCCCCTTCTTCTCAAATTTGAAATTTCAACGCATATGGAATTGATCTTTTCAAAATCAATCTTGCCGTTTTCGTCTGAGAGCGATGATGCGCCTACCTTCACTACTATCAATTTTGATTTTCCCAATTTGGCCCTGATGACCATTTCGTCAATTTCTCCGCCGCTCAAGGAATACCCCTCTTGTTGTCTGTAATCAAATAACAATAGCTTTTAATGTTTAACTCAGTTTCGATTTCACCAGCATCCCCAAGAGCGGATTACCGCGGGGGTGGGTCCGACTGGCATTGCTAACGACATGTTGGGCGAGGCGTTAAACAGTGCCCTCGAAGACAACAGTAGGAATCCGACAATTTCCAAAATGGAATGGCAGGACGACTTACAACGTGAGCCTGCATGGTTAGTTTAGTTACTAAAAGCCCTTCGTACAATAAGATCAGAGGCCTAGCCTCCGGATTAGAAAATATCTGGGCATTAAGAAGGGTTGGGTTCGTTCAATTTAACGATGTGAGTGTATCTGCGCATATCTTGCCAAAAAAGTTCAACTCGGCACAGGATCAGCAAATGAATGCCTACGAAATGAGGTGCAGATCGAGATCATTCGCACAAAATATTGCCATATGGAGGCGTTTAGGACTTTTATTGCCTAACAAATCAGCACGTATTAGGCATTTTGACAGATGGTTTTAAGCAAACAATCAGGTTATGGACGGTGAGGTGGTGCGTCGTCTGTTCTTGATGCTGTCAGAGAAATGTAATGCACCATCATCTTCCATGATTATTTTCAAAAAATAAAATATATCTTTGTTTAGTTTGCTGCCAAATATGGATTAAAGATTGAATAATGTTTGGTACAGTTGACTTTTTTTATAAAAAGCCATAACCAACCTATAGAAATCTTAATATACTAAAGCATTAATCCTTCGTGAAGGTGCATGCCAAAAATAATATTCTGCTGATAACTCCCATATTATCCCCATCAGTAGAAATATGCTAATGGCATGCACCACATCGATTATATCTTTTTGAGTTTCATGATAGAGCATAAAATGGCAAGTCAAAATTGATTTTGAAATGGGTGCCTCTATGAAGGCGGTTTTGCTTTGGTCCGGTGGAAAAGATTCGTATATGGCCTACAGGCAAGCGAAGCAGCAAGACCATGAAATAATCTGCTTGGCAACATTCGCAGGGGATGCCCCATTCAAATGCCATGACCTGAGAGGGATTATGCTCCAGTCCCGAGCCCTCAGATTGCCAGGCTTAGTGCGGAGGGTCAAAGAGCCCTATTTCAATGGGTACAAGAATGCATTAAGGGAATTGCTGGAATCTCTTGAAATAGAGTGTGCTATAACTGGCGATATAGGGACACCTGACAACAACCATGAAAATTGGATGGAAGAAGTCTGTTGCGATATCGGATTGAAATTGGTAAAACCACTTTTTGGGATTGACAGGAAGCAACACCTCAAGGACCTTCTGAAGTATAATGTTTCTGCGATAATCACCTGTGTGTCAAAGGAATGGTTCGGACCAGAGTGGGTTGGGAGGTCCCTAGATTCAGATTGCATAGAAGAGCTTTTGGCAATGGGTGAAAAAGGTGGATTTGATGCTTGTGGCGAGGATGGGGAATACCATACTTTTGTTGTAGATTCTGACGAATTCATAAAGAAAATTATCGTGAGTTGGTCTGGAATCAGTGAGGCAAATGGTCTCTGGTACATGAAATCGAAGGATTTTGCACTCGCCCCCAAGAACCTGGTGGTTTGCAAGGATCTTCAATAATTTTTTAATTTGCGCAGCACGTGCACTAAATGATCTGGTGGACTGGGTGGGATTTGAACCCACGACCCCCTGCGTGCGAGGCAGGTGATCTGCCGCTAATCTACCAGCCCTCGGAGAACACAATCTTTGGCGAAATTTAAACTTTGTTGGATGGAAAAAGATAAATTTGTAAGACCTTACTTTTTCAGCGGGGGCTCGTAGCTCAGCTTGGTATGAGCACTCGACTGATAATCGAGTGGTCGAGGGTTCAAATCCCTCCGGGCCCACTTTCAGACTTTTTCCCTCTTAATTTCAACCATTTTGATCCTGAAAACCAAGGTCTTTCCGGCCAGCGGATGGTTACCCTTGGCGCCGTATCCCTTGGAAGGGGGGACGATTACTTCCTTTTCCTCGTTTAACCTCATGCCAATTAAAGCCTCTTCGAAGCCAGGTATAACTTGTCCCTTCCCGATTATTACAGACAAAGGTTTGTAATCTCTGGATGGGTTGTAAATCCCTGCTTTGATTGCCTCCTTTTCCATTGAGGTATCAAAAACCCTGCCTCCTTGGAATTTTCCGACATAATGTACCCTTACCAAATCTCCTTTCTGTGCCTTGATCTCTTGAGACATATATTCCACCATTCCAGCTACAAAGCTATCTATACTAGCGCTGTTTATTCGCATTTTGCTATCATGAAAGTTCATAAAAGTGGGTCTGATGATGTTTTTTATTTAGAGACGGCATTTATTGTGGGATCAAAATGTAAGTAATAGACAATGCCAATGACAACAATACTGCTTGAAGAAACAACGAGCTATTGAAAGTTCAAGGCGTAACAAATATATTTAGGCGTGGTAAGTAGGTGGGTGCACGAACTGTGATCAACGTCAACCGCGACCTATCGGCGGCGCTGATCATGACCTGACGGGCCCAGCCCGAGGGGTGATTGATCGCTCTCCGGTCGCGGTTATAGTGATGGGGACCTGAATAACGCCAGCGTGCCAACGCCGCTGGGACGATTTAGGTCTTACAATGGACTCGACAAACAACCATGAAATATGGTTGGGGTAATAACGGGCCTTGCGGACGTTAATCCCGGTTGATCCTGCCGGACCCGACTGCTATTGGGGTGAGGCTAAGCCATGCGAGTTAGCTCTCCTAGCCACGATGGAGGGCGGCGTACGGCTCAGTAACATGTGGTCAATCTACCCTCAGGACGGAGATAACCTCGGGAAACTGAGGCTAATATCCGATAGATAATGGATCCTGGAATGGTTCATTATTCAAACGGCACATTGCTCATGCGCAGTGTGCCGCCTGAGGATGAGACTGCACCCTATCAGGTAGTTGGTGGGGTAACGGCCCACCAAGCCTATAACGGGTACGGGCCCTGAGAGGGGGAGCCCGGAGATGGGCACTGAGACAAGGGCCCAGGCCCTACGGGGCGCAGCAGGCGCGAAACCTCTGCAATGCGCGAAAGCGCGACAGGGCCACCCCGAGTGCTAGCCGCTGAGGTTAGCTTTTCCTTAGTGTAGTAAGCTAAGGGAATAAGCGGGGGGCAAGCCTGGTGTCAGCCGCCGCGGTAATACCAGCTCCGCGAGTGGTCGGGACGATTATTGGGCCTAAAGCGTCCGTAGCCGGCCTATCAAGTCTCTGGTTAAACCTCAAGGCTCAACCTTGAGATTGCTGGAG